>Ga0209023_10000007_pt1 | contig 468310 bp, 447 predicted proteins | sample LakOneMetagenome_FD_187468 | JGI IMG/M metagenome (GOLD analysis project Ga0209023, IMG submission 187468) | Freshwater and sediment microbial communities from Lake Erie, Canada (SPAdes) (version 2) | ecosystem: Environmental > Aquatic > Freshwater > Lentic | place: Lake Erie, Canada... | reverse complement strand
TGCATCCAATGAGGGAATATCGGCAAGGTCCTGATGGCGTGACTCTGGTCCCGATGACTTCCGGCACTGAGTCACGGGGCCTAACTGCGGCATTATTTTCACAAGCCAAGCGGCTTCAAGCGTAAAATACGCCTCTTTGCGCACAAGGAATAAAGGTATGTCAGTGAATTTCGAACAAGCTAGATTTGCGATGGTGGAGCAACAGGTTCGTCCCTGGGATGTGCTCGACCCGCGCGTGCTCGATGTTCTGCATATTCTCAAGCGCGAAGATTTTGTTTCCGATGAACATCGCAATCTGGCCTATACGGATATCGCACTTCCATTGGCGCATCGGGAAGTCATGATGAAGCCCGTGCTCGAAGGCCGCCTGTTGCAGGCGCTGGATTTGAATTTGCAAGACGACGTGCTGGAAATCGGAACCGGTTCTGGTTTTGTAACCGCTTGTCTGTCACATCTTGCCCGCGAAGTCGTCAGTCTGGATATCCATGCCGATTTCATCGAACAAGCCAAACAAAGATTGCTCGCGGCAGGGCTGCGCAATGTGCGCCTTGAATGCGCCGATGTTTTTTCATGGCAGAACGATCGCCGCTTTGATGCCATCGCCGTCACGGCTGCCGTCACCAATATCCCGGAAATTTTTGGTCAATGGCTCAAGCCAAATGGCCGCATGTTTATCATTCGCGGCCTCTCACCTGTCCAGGAAGCATTGCGTGTTACCCATCGCGGTGAAAGTCTGCACGAAGAAAGCCTGTTTGAAACCGATGTACCGTATTTGCATGGCGCCGAACCAGTCGCCAGCTTCACTCTATGATTTTTAATTACTGATTTAATTTATCCAAGGGATTCACTATGCGTTTGCACCCTCTCGCTTTAGCTTTATTACTGACCGGAATCAGCGCCCAGTCGCAGGCCACCGATTTACTTCAGGCTTATGACCTTGCACGCCAAAGCGACCCGCAATTACAAGCTGCCGAATCCCAGAAAAATGCACAAGGCGAAGGTGTAGTGCAATCACGCGCGGCGTTGTTGCCGCAATTGAGTGGCGATTACAGTTATTCCAAAAGCAGCACCGACAGCAGTGGCTCGCAAGCCGTTGGTGCCGTCGTTCAACCGGCTTCGGTGACCAGCAATAATTCGCATTCGACCACCTACGGCGTCAACTTGCGCCAGAGCGTTTACGACCACAGTAATTATTCACGCCTGGGCGCAAGCAAGCTTCGCGCTTCACAGGCCGAAGCTGACTACGATGCCGCGAAAGACTCTCTGGTTGTTCGCACGGCAGATGCCTACTTCAATGTATTGACCGCGATTGAAACCCTTGCATCGTCACGCGCGGAAGAACGTTCGGTGAAGCGTCAGCTCGACCAGGCCGAAAAACGCCTTGAAGTAGGCCTTGCTCCGATTACCGACGTGCATGAAGCCAGGGCCCGTTACGATAGCTCGCGCGCCAATGCAATTACCGCTGCAAACACGCTTGATGACGCACGCGAAGCGCTGGCGGAAATTACCGGGCAGCCGATTGAAAATATCCGCGGACTGGCATCAACTTACAAACCGGAAAACAACGATATTCGTACGGTAGAAGAGTGGGTTGCCATTGCGTTGGAGTCGAATCCAACCCTGCAGTCCAGACAAAAAGCCTTGGCAGCCGCCGAGAAAGATGTTGATTCAGCGCGCGCCGCGCATTACCCGACGCTTTCTGCCACGGCATCGTGGAGTGACAGCAGCGGCGGTGGCGACAACACCATTTTTGCACCGGTATCGCCAACACCATTTACCACTTTCGACAATGACAGACGCGGCACCTCCTTCGGGCTTTCATTATCGGTGCCGATTTTCAGCGGCTTTGCCACGCAATCGCGCGTTCGCCAGGCCATTGACCAACGCGACATCGCAGCCGATCAGCTTGAACAACAAAAGCGCTCGATTACCCGGCAAACACGCAATGCCTATCGTTCTCTGGTAGCTGGCTTGTCGGAAGTCGAAGCACGCCGTTCGGCAGTGGTTTCGGCGCAGGCAGCTTATGAAGCTGGCGAAGCCGGCCTTGAAGTCGGCACCCGGACGATTGTCGACGTATTGATTGCACAACAGCAACTCTATACGGCACAACGCGAATACGCTCGTGCACGCCATGCATTTCTGGTGAACGTTTTACGCTTGCGCCAGGCTGCCGGCATCCTGGAATTAAGCGATATCGAAAACGTGAATCGCAGTTTGACCGTTGATGCCGAAGCTGCACTGGTCAACAACTAGTCTTTGCTTCAAGTGAAAAAAACGGCGCCATCGGCGCCGTTTTTTATGCCGGCATCAATGCCTACTTCAAATACTGTTCGATCAAATGCAAGGTGCGCTCCAGGGCGCCACGCTCGCGTTCAATGCGCTTGCGACCTGCCTCACCACATTGTTGCGCCAGTTTCTTGTCATTGAGACAACGCAAAATCGCATCGGGTAATTGCCCGGGACTTTCCAGTTGCTGTACCGCACCGACATCGAGCAGAAGTTGCGTGATATCGACGAAATTGAAAGTATGCGGTCCGACTACCGACGGTATTCCAAGTGATGCGGGCTCCAACAAATTGTGGCCGCCAATCGCCTGGAAACTGCCGCCGACGAAAGCAACATCGGCGCAGGCATAAAACGCCAATAACTCACCCAGCGTGTTAATAATGAATACATCGGAATTCATATCCGGTTGCTGATGCGCAACACGATCGCTTACACGCCATTTTTCCGCACCGACCAGTTCCACCACGGATTCAAAACGCTCGGGATGCCTCGGCGCCCAAAGCAACAAGGCATTGGGGTATTGCTCGCGTATTTTTTTGTGCGCGGCAATCACCACGGCCTCTTCTTCCGGATGCGTGCTCGCTGCAATCCACACTGGCCGGTCACCCCATGCTGCCCGCCAGTTTTTTGCCTGTTCGCCTAATTGGGTGGGTAAATCGACATCGAACTTCAGATTGCCCGTTACCTGACCTTGATTGGGCTTGATACCCAATTTTTGATAACGCTTCAAATCCGTCAGGGACTGGGCGGCAATTTGCGTGACGGCACGCATCGCGATGTGCATCAGACAGGCAATCACGCGATAACCGCGCATGGAACGTTCCGACAAACGCGCATTGACGATCAACAATGGAATCTGGCGTTTGCCGACCTCGGCAAATAAATTCGGCCAGATTTCGGTTTCCATGATGATGGCGATTTTCGGCTGAAAATAATTCAGGAAATAATTTACCGCTCCCGGCGTGTCGTAAGGCAGATAAACATGCTGCACCTGATTGGCGAACAGGCTTTTCACGCGGGCCGAACCGGTTGGTGTCGTGGTGGTAATCAGCAAGGGTGTATCGGGATAATGTTCGCGCAGGCGTTTGAGCAGCGGCGTAATTGCATTCACCTCGCCGACCGATACCGCATGCAGCCACAGGCAAGGCGCCTGTGCGGGCGCACGATACATGGCAAAGCGCTCGCTCCAGCGCTTGAAATATTCGCGCTGATTGAATCCGCGCGATACAAGATGGATCAAGGTCAGTGGTGTCAACGCATACATCACCAGGGAGTAAGCCGCCAAGCTGATGCGCTGTAAAAATGTCAGTCCCATATGCCAAGCATAGCCGAGCACGCATGAAAGCGCGTTAGAATTTGACCATGACTGATGAAAGCATCCGCGCCCCGCTCGCGCCCCGCCACTGGCCAAACTGGATTGCCATTGCCTTTGGCTGGACGCTGGCACAGTGGCCCTCGCGCCTGCAAACCATTGGCGGCAAGGCATTGGGGCGCTTGATGCAAGCAATGATGTGGAAGCGCGGTCGCAATGCGAGCACCAATATTGCACTTTGTTTTCCCGAACTCGACGATGCGCAACGCAGGCGCATGTTGCATGACATGTTCACCGCTTTGGGTCTGGGCGTATTCGAATTCCTGCGCGCCTGGTGGGGACGTCTTGGCAAGAACGATCCGGCTTATACGCTAAATGGACTGGAAAATTTGCAGGATGCGCAAGCACTCGGCAAAGGCGTGATTCTGGTATCGGCACATTTCACGACACTCGAAATATGCGTGCGTCTGTTATGCCGCGATGTTGATATCAACGGCATGTACCGTCCGCATGAATCCGCTGCCCTGGAATGGGCAGTGAAACGGGCACGGGCACGCTATACAAAACAAATGTTCAGCCGCGATGAATTACGCCCCGCCTTGCGTTGCCTGAAACAAGGCGGCGTCCTGTGGTTCGCACCGGATCAGGAAACGCGGCGTGGCGAAAGTGTATTCGTGCCGTTTTTCAAGCAGCCTGCCTACAGCCTCACCTCGACACATCAGATGGCCAGACTAAGTGGCGCTGCCGTGCTGCCGTTTTTCCACCAGCGCAACACCGATGGAAGCTACAGTCTCGAAATTTGGCCGGCGCTGGAAAATTTTCCGGGCAATGATGCAACACTGGATACCGCACGCGTCATGGCAACGATGGAGCAGTTGATTCGCCGCGCACCGGAACAATATTTATGGATACATCAGCGCTTCAAAAGAACACCGGATGGAAAATCAGGGCATTATTCATAGAAGGCTTTCCTAGGAATAAATATCCGGCGAGCCTATTGGCCTGGTCTTGAATCGCCGGTGCACCCATAAATATTGCTCGGGATGTTTGCGAACTTCGGCTTCGAGTTTCTGCATGTAAACATGCGTATCGGCAACCGGATTGCTGCTTGGCCAATTTTCCCAGGGCTGATCTATCGTAATTTGATAACGGCCATCGGCATTGCGATAAAACCAGAGCGGCAACATGGTCGCGCCACTGCGTTCAACAATACCCGGTGTTGCCGTTAAAGTTGCCGCAGGAATTCCGAAGAATGGCACGAAGGCATTCTGGTAATTGAAATTCTGATCCGACGAATAGGCTACAACTTCGCCTGCCCGCAGTACTTTGAGTAGCGTGCGTAAATCTTTCTTTTCAATACTCGGACCAAAAACCCTGGAGCGTGCCTCTTCAAATGCATGCTCGATGCAATCATTGTTATGACGACGAACAACGACATGTACCTTCTTATTCAAGGCCTCGCTCACCAGACGCACGGCCAATTCGGTATGGGTAAAATGCCCGGTCAACAATAAAACGCCCCTGCCATGCGCCTGCGCGGCCTGAAGTCTTTCCAGGCCATCTATATCGGCAAAATTATTTAATGTTTCCGCGGGTGCATACCAGGCCCGGAATAATTCCAGTACGCCGGTGACGGTTGCCAGCAAATTACGATTGAATAAATCCTGCTTCTCGGCCAGGGACAACCCGGGAAAACATAGTTCTATATTGACCGAAGCCACGCGACGGCGACGATACAGGAACGGCCAGCACGCCAGGCAGGACAGCCTTGCCACACGCAGCAGCCATTTTTGCGGCAAGCGGGCACTGAGGCTTGCCAGCCAGAAAAACGGCCTTGTGAAAACGCAGTACCAATGTGCCGTCATGGTATTTCACGCCCGTTTTTTTTCTGTTGTTCCAGGCGTTTTGCATATTTGAGAAATGCGTAAAACGCCTGCGTTCTGGCCGCCAGATAACCTGCCCAGCCGTTGAGGAAATAGCGCTTCAGAATATAAAACCTGAAAAACACGAAGCCCGGATAAAACAGAATCCGCAATGCCGGAAAGCGAATCGATTTCTTTTGCTCCAGCAGCCCGCTGGAATAATGATTTATTTTTTCGACGCGTCGAGCCAGATCTTTTTCACCGTAGTGGAAAAAATTCAATGGCAAATTTTCCACCCGGCCTTGCACTTCGGGTGCAGCATGTACCGGCACCCGATTCATCGCCGCCTTGGATTTGCGAAACAGGCGAAGCTGGAAATTCGGACGCGTCATCGAATGCGGCCACTGCCAGAACAACCATTCGCGTCGTGGCAAACGATAGCCATCGAGCGTGTTTGACGAGATTGCCTGGCGAATAATCCCGGCCGCCGATGCATCGATAAACTCGTCGGCATCGAGCAAAAGCACCCATTCCGAGCCTACCTTGTCGATGGCCGATTGCTTTTGCGGGCCGTAGCCCTTGAACGCTTCGGTAAATATTTTTGCCTGGAATTTCGCGGCAATCTGGCGTGTGCCGTCACTGGAATCGGAATCGAGCACGATGATTTCGTCGCAAAATTGCAAACTCTCCAGACACTTCGTCAAAGTCCCTGAATTGTTGAAGGTGGTGACAACGGCGCTCAAACTGCTCATGGCGATTCAAACCGGTCATGGGCACCCAGGCAGCCGGCATAAAGTGCCAGCAACATCAGCCAGCAGCCGCCCCAGAATGTCGAATAAAAAGCGAGATGGGTATTGATTGGAAATACCATGATCAGGCAAGCCAGCATTGGCACGAATGCCAGCGTACGTGCTTGCGGTGGCGACCAGCACCAGGCCCGCCACATCGCATAAAAACCGGTTAGCCAGCAAAGCAAACCCAGAATCCCGGTTTCCGACAAGACTTCAAAAAACCAGTGGTGCGCATGCAAGGCGCCTACCTGCGTACCGGAAATAAACGGATCATCGGCTTCGGCATACTGTTTGTAGACCGTACGGAAATTTCTGATACCGACGCCATTGACCGGATGGTCGGCGCTCATCTTCAATGCCGTTTTCCAGATACTGATGCGGCCTGAAAGTGCATGATCGATATCCTGCGTGCCGCCCATCAAGGCGGATTCGGTACGTTCAAAACGTGCACGTAATTCCGGCGATGCGAAATAACCCAGCACAAAAATAAAACCCGATGCGGCAAAGAAAACCAGTAGTCGACGTTTGCCCATGACGCGCCAGCCGCCGGCCAATAAAACAATGCCGAACATCACCCAGCTAGCCCGCGCACCGGCCCACAAAATAATGGTGCCGACCAGAAATGCCATGCCACACCATGCCAATGCGCCACCACGTTTATGCGCCCAATCCAGACTGAACGGTGATAATGCCGCAAGCACCAGACCCAGTTTCAAATTACCCGAACCAAAGATTCCGCTAAGACGATCTTCGGTCATCGCACCGCCCAGGCTGAAGCCGCTCAGTACCTGGACCATGCCATCCAGTGCCCAGAACAGGCTGATGATCGCCAGGCCGGAAAATATCAACTTGCGTCCCTTTTCATTCGAGACCGACAAGGCGATCAACCAAAGAAATGGCAAATAGCGTAAATCCAGCAGCACTTCGCGCCAAGCACGCTTGATGTTGATCGCATCAAAGGCCGAAAAAAATTCGGGTAGCCAATAGGCGAGGAAAAACAGCAGCACCATCAGCCAGGCTTCGCGACTAAGCCAGGTCGAGCGATGGCGAAATTTCTGCCATAGCATCAGGCCAAATCCGAATAGCGCACCGAGGCTCATCACCGCTTCTGCAAAACCCGGCGCCGGCCACAGCGCGACAAATCCCAACACCCAGTAGGGTGCCCAGCGTGCTATCGAATCAGGCGCAGGTTTGTTCATACAATTCCATCATATTCGATTGCATGGAAGACAAACCTGGTAACTCCTGTTGCCCGGGAACAATTTTATTCTGCAATATGTTTTTTGCACGATTCAACAGGGCGGTCTCGTCAAAAGGATCGACCGCACCCGCTGGAAAATACCGCTGCAGATTTTCACCGACTCCGCCCAAATTCCAGCCCAAGACCGGCCGCCCGACAGCCAAGGCTTCGATTACCGTTCGCCCGAAAGCTTCCGGCTGACGTGAAAGCTGCAAAACAAGATCGCTGATGCCATATATATTGGCAATGGCAGGCGTTGGACGAATGAATTCGACGAAATCCGAAACACCCAAAAGCGCGGCGTGCTTTTCCAGTTCATGCAAATAATGTTCACGGCCATCCTGGCGCGCGCCAAGGCAGCACAAGCGTACATCGCCGGATTCAGCTCTCAATGCATGCAGTAAATTCAACGCCGCCATATGCCCCTTCAAACGCGTTGCGCGTGCTGGCAGCAATAATAATTTATCCCCCTGCAAACGCGGATAGCTGGCAAAAAAACTACGCCGCCATTCCAGGTCTATCACCGGATCGCGCGGAAACTCCCTTGGGTCGACGCCCGGCGAAATAATCCGGATCTTTTTCAGATCGGTGTCCGGCCAGTGTTTCAATACATGCAGTCGTACGGTATCGGATACGCAAATGATGGTTTCGCCCCGCAGCATTACACCGCTATAAAAACCAGGTGAATTCAAACCATGCACGCTGGTGATGAATTTCGGTTTCTTAGGGAGGCCGCGCATGGCGCACAAAGACGACCATGCCGGCAAACGTGATCGCGCATGCACGATATCGGGCTGCAGTGCTTTCAATAATTGGCGAAATTGATAAGTCGCACGAAGAATCAGAAAATTCTTTTTGCCGATTTCACATTTGAAATGCTCGCTGCCTTCGGCTTCACACTGCGCTTGCAGGCGACCTCCGGCAGAAACAATTATCGAGCGATGCCCGCGTTGTACAAGGGCACGCGCCGTTTCCAGGGTAGTACGTTCGACACCGCCGCTGTGCAATGCAGGCAAACACTGCACCACGGTCAAACGCTTCATCTCAATCGATTAAAACGTATTCGGCACCGCAGTAAGGGCACACGCATTTGCCCTCTTCTTCAATAGGTAGATACACGCGCGGATGCGAATTCCACAATGCCATGGCCGGTGTCGGGCAGCTCAAGGGCAATTCGGCACGCGTCACTTCGTAATGCGTTTTGGTATTGGCGGCTTGTGGTGTCGAATTGGCGGTCATAAAAAATCCTTGTTCAAGGCCGCTATTCTAACCGTATCAACGCTATCGCGGCAGGTCGAACACCAACAGTTCGACGCCCTGGTCAGCCTGAAGCGCAATTTCCGATTCATCCTTCAAACCCAGGCCATCACCCGTTGCCAGAGCCTGGCCATTGACGCTGACTTGCCCCGATACCACTTGCACCCAGCCCAGGCGACCGGGTTTCAATGGGTGCCTGATTGCATCACCCGGGCCCAAAAGCGCGCTGTACATGCTGGCTTGCTGGGCAATTTTCAGTGATCCATCGGCGCCATCGGCCGAGGCCACCAAACGCAGGCGGCCTTGACGATCTGCGGCCGGGAATACTTTTTGCTCATAGGATGGCTGGATATTTTGCTTGTCCGGCATGATCCAGATTTGCAAGAAATGCACCGGCTCGGTTTGCGAGGCGTTGAACTCGCTGTGGCGAATGCCCGAACCGGCGCTCATCTTTTGTACTTCATTCGGGCGAATGACCGAACCGGTACCGATACTGTCTTTGTGTTGCAGCGCGCCTTCAAGCACCACGCTGATAATTTCCATATCAGCATGGCCATGCGTCGCAAAACCGCCGCCGGGCGCAACACGGTCTTCATTGATCACGCGCAGGGGGCCGAAACCCATCCAGGCATCATCGTGGTATTGACCAAAAGAAAATGTGTGCGCGGAATCGAGCCAACCGAAGTTGGCTTTTCCACGTTCTTGTGCGGGGCGGTGAATCAACATTATTTTGCCTCTGAAATTTCCATGGTGATATGCATGCTGATTTCATCGCTTACCATCGGCACATATTTGCCAACGCCAAAATCGGAGCGTTTGATTTTCGCGACGGCGTCAAAGCCGGCCGAAGGTGTTTTCATCATCGGATGCAATGCGATACCGTTGATGGTGACATCAAAGGTAACCGGCTTGGTTACGCCGTGAATGGTGAGATTGCCCAATAACTTCAGTTTGCCTTTACCCGCTTCCGTCACTTTCGTGCTTTTGAAAGTGGCTTCCGGGAATTGCGCGGCATCAAAGAAATCCGGGCTGGACAAATGCGTATCAAGCTTCGCAACGCCGGTATCAAGGCTGCTCATCGGCACTTTGATATCAAGCGAAGAATTGGCTGGCTTGGCAGCATCGAACATGAATTTGCCTTCAACGGTGTTGAAGCGAATGGAAATATTCGAAAAGCCCGCATGCAAATAGCTGGCATAGACTTGCGTGTGGCTGGGGTCAATGTTGTAAGCCTTGGTTTCAGCCTGCGCTGCGCCAATAGTGCCAACTAACATCAAGCCAAGTAATAACGGTTTCAACATGGAAATTCTCCTGGAAATAAAGTTCAACTGATTCAAACAATGCTGGCCGCTTCGTCAAAAGACAAGCGCGGCGAACGCGGGAACAAGGCTGCGACATCGCCGTAGCCAAGATTAATTAAAAAATTCGATTTGACCGTGGTGCCGGCGAAAAACAATGCGTCGAGTCTGGCATTGTCGAAGCCCGACATCGGACCGCAATCCAGGCCTAAGGCGCGCGCTGCCAACATCAAATACGCACCCTGCAAAGTCGCATTGCGGAATGCCGTGGTATCAATCAGGGCCTGGTTGCCGACGAACCAGCTTTTTGCATCGGCGTGCGGAAATAATTGCGGAAGTTTTTCATAGAACGCGTAATCGGTTGCCACAATCGCCGTCACCGGTGCCGCCAAAGTCTTGGCACGGTTACCGTCGGAAATTGCCTGACCGAGCTTTTCCTTTGCCTCTTTCGATTTGATGAAAACAATGCGCGCTGGCGACGAGTTGGCACTGGTCGCGCCCCATTTCATCACTTCATAAATGGCACGCAATTGTTCATCGGCGACAGGCTTATCCAGCCAGGCATTGTGGGTACGCGCAGTACGAAACAACTGGTCAAGTGCAGCATCATTCAAAACGGACATCGATACATCTCCAAAATTGTTGCAGATTCCACCAAGGCTGTAAGTGTATGGCCAATCGCGGATTTTCATAGTACTGGCGATACAACGTATTGTTGCGGCTGCCAGAACAGCGGGCATCTGTTAATCTCGCGTGATGACGATGAAGACCACTCATTGCTGGCTAATTCATGACGGTGCGGCGGGTAACCGTTATCAGGCAAGGGCTTTGGCCAAGGCGCTTGATTGGTCGTTCGATGAAAAGATTATCCAGCCGACAGGCTTGACCCGATGGCTTGCCCCACGCCTGTCGCCTTTCGGAAAAACATCGCTGGGAAGTGATTTCCGCAATCCCCCGCCGTATGTCATTGGCTGCGGCAGGCAGGCTGCCTTGACGACCCGGTTATTGAAACAATGCGGCAGCTGTGCCATCCAGATTCTGGATCCGCGATTGGCCAGCAAGCATTGGGATGTGGTGATCGCGCCGATGCACGATAAAGTCCCGGGCGAGAATGTCATTCATACCCTTGGAAGCCTGCATGACATTAGCAGCGAGTGCCTGGTCGCTGCACGTTCACAAACCTCCCCGCTTTCATCATTGAACTCGCCCCCCACCTTGGTACTGATTGGCGGCCCAAGCCGCATGGCTCTATTCAATGAAGGGTTGATCGAAGTGATGTTCAGCCATCTTGAATACAATCTTGCAAAACAGGGCGGCAGTCTGATTATCTGCGGCTCGCGTCGAACACCGAAGTTGATTGCCGAAAAAATTCGCCAACGTTTTTCGGAATCCGGTTTTCCCGTCTGGTTTGATGAAAGTGATGGCGAGAATTTTTATCGCGCTGCACTGTCGCATGCCGATCGTATTGCGTTGACGCCCGATTCGGTCAACATGATTTCCGAAGCCTGTGCAACAAGCCTGCCGGTTTTCATTGCACAACCGGAACGTGCAAGTGGCAGGATGCAATTATTTCTGGATGCGTTGAAAAGCAAGGGTCGCATTGAGACATTGAAGCGTGGCTCAAAAGATTTTCCAGTAGATGCGTTGAACACGATGCCAGAGCTTGCCCGGCAATTGCGAAGCTTCCTGGGAGCACCATAAGGCGCGAATTGCCGGGAGAATTCGCGCCTTATAGCGTTCCCACAAGATCCAATCCTTTGGCAGCATAAATGCTTAATGTCTCCAGACATTGCGCTTGCAATTCGCCTGAGACATTCACGATCCGCGGTCTTTGGTCCAGACTGCAGATCATTGAATGGGCGATCAGGTTTTCATAATGCGAATTCAAGGATTTGCATTCGGCATCATCAATATCGCCGATGGTTGCCAATGCCTGTAAAATTTCCGGCGAACGCTGGGCCGCAAGTACTTCACTATGGGTATTGGCCAATGCCAGCACTCTTGCCTGCAAAAAGAATTCCATGTCGACCAGACCACCAGGCCCCTGTTTCAAGTCAAAGCGACTCCCGGCACTTCGGTCCAGCTCGTTGCGCATGCGTTGTCGCATATTGATGACATCGGCATTGATACGGGCCAGATCGCGATGGGTCTGCAGTGCTTGTGTACGAACCGCTTCAAAGCTGGCACATACGCCTGCATCGCCAGCCAGGGACCTTGCCCTTACCAGGGCCTGATGCTCCCAAGTCCAGGCGCGGGTTTTTTGATATTCCTCAAAGCTGTCCAGGCTCGATACCAGCAAACCTTTTGCACCATCTGGGCGCAAACGCATATCGACTTCGTACAAGCGTCCTGCCGGCGTTATGGTTTGCATCAGACTAATGATTTTCTGTGCCAGCCTTGCAAAATAACGTGGCGCATCCAGTGAGCGATTCCCGTTCGATGTGGCATTCGGCAAGGCATTATGCAAAAACACCAAATCGAGATCGGAAGCAAAGCCCAATTCTTTTGCGCCGACGCTGCCGTAACCAATAATCGCGAAACCGGCGCCATCAATATCGCCATGCGACATTTGTATTTCCGTTTTTGCCAGAGCCAGAACCGATTGCAAAATAACCTGGGCAAGTTCGGCCAACTGCTCGGCGCTTTCACTTGCTGCCTGTTGCTGGAATAAAGTTGCCTGGGCAATACGGAAAGACAGGCTTTGCCGCAATTCATTCAAGCCCTGCAGTGACTGCTCGGTATCACCCGATGACAATGCCTGTGTGGCCAGCGCCTGCAGAAGATCGTGATTTGGGAATGCCTGCGCCACCCGATGATCCAGCAATTCATCGAGCAGTAATGGATGCTCTACCAAGCGCTCAGACAACCACGCGCTGCGTGCCACCACATCGACAAGACGTTGCAGTGCGACCGGTTTTTCTTCCAGCAAAGCCAGGTAGCTGGTGCGTTTGGCAATGGCGTGCAACAGGCTCAGGCTGCGCGTCAATGCCGCTTCGGGCGCAACACTTTTTGCAGCGGCTTCCAGAATCAATGGCAGCACATGGTCAAGTCGCGAGCGCGTTTTTTCATTGAAGCCTTGTACGGTGGAGTGCCTGCAAAAATCCAGCAGGGCCTGATGTAGATCATCACCATTGTTGAAACCCAGATCAGACAATTGCCGTGCGCTGGATTGATCAGTCAGACCGCGCCAGTAATCACTATAGGAAGTCGGTTTAATTTTATGCCGCCTGGATTCCAGCAGGCGGGAAAATTCTTCCGACACGAATTCACGATGAACCTGCAAGGCATTTTCAAGCGCATCGGCATCTGCATAATGCAATCCGCGTGCTATGCGGTAACGCGTGAAAGGATCTTGCGGCAGGCTATGGGTCTGTTCGTCCCGCAACATTTGCACACGGTTTTCGACGCGGCGCAGGAATAAATACGCTTCTTTCAATTTAGCGGCAGTCGCTGCGGGCAAATGGCCGGCATCCACCAGAATCTGCATCGCTTTCAACAATGAACGCTGGCGCAGGCCGGGTTCGCGGCCACCGTGAATCAATTGCAAAGCCTGTACCAGAAATTCGATTTCCCGAATACCGCCCGGGCCGAGTTTCAGGTGATCGGCAAGTTCGCGTTTTTCCACTTCGGCGGCGATCATGGCTTTCATTTCGCGCAAGCCATCGAGCGCGGTGTAATCCAGATAACGGCGATAGACGAAAGGCCGCAGCGATTCCAGGCATTGTTCGCCGGCGGCAATATCGCCTGCCACTGGTCGTGCCTTTATCCAGGCGTAGCGTTCCCAGTCACGGCCTTCGGTTTGAAAATAATGCTCCATCGCCGCAAAGCTGAGCGCCAGGCGTCCCGAGTTGCCGTATGGCCGCAAGCGCAAATCCACACGATGGGAAAAACCGTCGCTGGTAATATCGCCCAGCAGTTGCGCCAGACGCTGGCCGAGCCGCGTGAAATACGCTTCGCTATCGAGACTTCGGGCGCCGTCACTTTCACCTTGCTGCGGATAGGCATAGACCAAATCCACATCGGAAGAAAAATTCAGTTCACCGCCGCCCAGCTTTCCCAAACCAAAAACGACAAAGTTTTGCACCTCGCGTTTTGTATTTTTAATTTCGCCATAACGCGTGACGAAGACCCTGGAGATGGCATTGACCGATTCGCCCAATGCGATATCGGCGATTGTGCTAATCGTTCCCAGGCTGGTTTCCACATCGTCCATCTCGTGCAAATCCCGCCAGATAACGCGCGTGGATTGCAGTCTGCGCCAACGCCGCACCTGTTGCGGCCATTGGCTGTCGTCATCGGAAGAAAATTCCAGCGGGCAAATTTCTGCCGTATCCAGTTCTTGCCACCTGTCGGGCTGTTGGCAAAGGGTATCGATTGCGAAATCGCTGACTAGGGCCAGTGCGGCATACTTTTCCCGAATTTCATCGATAGTCATTGCGCCGACATTGGCTTGTATCAAACGGTCAAGATGGCGTTGCAGCAATGCCTTCAATTGTGATTCAAAGTCTGCAGATTCAAAATCATTCATGTCTGCATTGTCTCAGAAAAACTAAAGCCCGAAACCGCTACGCAGCTTCGGGCTTTAGGCTCCCTCCCCCATGATGGAGTGCTGGCAGTCTTACCCAACAGGATTTTTCTTGCACGTTGCGGTGCAGCATGCATGGAAGCAATACTGCAAACACTATACTTGGCGCCGCGGTGCGCGTGATTTTTTACAATAGAAAATAAGTACACATCGTCAGGAAACTACCCATGCTGACGACATCGGTAATGGTAGTCAGAAAAATACTCGAAGCGGTTGCAGGGTCTGCACCAAGACGCTTGAGAATCAATGGAATACTGGTCCCGGCGATACCCGCCAACATACAGCTAAAAGCCATTGCCCCCATGGTAATCAAGGCGAGGCCAAGCGGGTTTGCTCCCGAATCACGCCCGGCAACAATGTACATGGCAGCGCCAGCCAATGCGCCGGTAATCAAACCATTCATCAATCCCAGCACAGCTTCCTTGCTGATTAATTTCACGATCGGCATGCCCTTCAATTCACCAAGGGTCATGCCGCGCAGCAATACCGCCATGGACTGGCAGCCCAGATTTCCGCTTTGGCCTCCAAGCACGGGCAGGAACATCGCGAGCACGACAATTTTATCGATGGTGTGAGCAAACATGCCGACGACGGCTGCACTCACGAAAACCGTCAGCAAATTAATCTGCAGCCAGGGATGGCGGAATTTGAAACTCCTCATCAAGGGTGTGGCAAGACGCTCTTCTTTCTCGACACCGACCATCGAACCGGCTTGCGCGGAAATTTCGAAAGCCTGTTGTTCAAATAAAATTTGTCCACGCACCTGGCCGACCAAGGTACCGTCTTCTTCACATACCGGATAAACCGGATAGTGGCGGGTAACGACTTCTTTCATCGCATCGACCAATTTCATGGTCGGGCGCAAGGCAAAGGCACCGCGTATCATCACTTCATCGAGTGTCTGCATTTTTTCCGCGTACAACAATTCGCGAAATGCCGCGACGCCCAATAAATGATTTTCGCGGTCGACGACGAATAAATAGGTGACCATGCGTTGCTTGACGGTGTCGCGCAACACCTCGATCGCCGAAGCCACGCTGGTACCGCTGCGAAATACCGCCGGTGGATCTTCCAGCAAACGACCAACACTGCCTTCGGGATAACGCTGGGCGTCCATCCAGTCGGTGCCGGCAGGAGCGGCGGCCATAATTCGCTCGCGCGCTTCGACACTCATTCCAGACAAAATACTGTTCGCCCTTGCCGGCGGCAGGCTGGCCAACAAACGGGCAACTTCGACCGGATTGCGTAAATCCAGACGTTCAATCGCAGTTTTGGTATCGAGAGAAGCGACTTTCTGTGCGAGAGAATCAGGTTCGTTAGCCACAGCAACCCCAGAACGAATGAACAATGCGCTTAGGGTAGCCGAAAAGTATGTCGATTTGGCTAAATTATCGGCTTTCGGCAACGCGGGAAGGCATTACACCCATGCCCGCATCGGCGGGCATGTGGATGACCAGCTTTCAATCGCGGTCTTCAAATGGTTCTTCGATTTGATAACCCTTGGCGCGCAAGGATGCCAGCAAACCGGTCGGTTTCATCATCTCGCCTATTGGCAATGTGGCGAAGGTCGATTTGTTTTTTGCCAGAGCAGTCTCCGCCGCCGCCAACCAGGTTGCCATGGCACGCTGGCGTATATCGGAAAAGCCGCGCTTCTGCGCCGTTGCGGCATTGGTCAATGCCGATACACAGGATTGGTTTTGATCGGTAAACGACAAATTTTTCAAGCCTTCCATATCGCCAATCGACCAGGCATTGCCACGCTCGATCATCGAGCTCAAATCGGTTTCCAGACGATCCATGGTTTTGGAAAAGCACTCGATGTCGGCCAACGTTGTTTTGGAGAACTCCTTGATCGCTTCCTTCGGCTTTTCTATTTTCACTTCAATCTTCGGGCGGATGATGGGCTTCTTGTATTCTTTCGCCGCCTCTTCCACTTCCGGCCTGACAATATTTTCCGAACTCAAGCCGGATTTTTGAATCGCCCTGTCGTACAACTCCTGGGCGGCGAAAATCGGGCGCCATTTTTCAATGCCATTGTCATGGCCAATATATTTGGCTTTCAACACCAGCCAGCGTTTATAGAGCTCGGGTGATAAAACGTCTTTCAACTCGGCATCATCGGGGTTCTTCCTGGCGCCATACAGGGAAGGAATCAGCAACATATTGCCGAACATGCCACGATCGGTTGAAACACTGACGCTGGTTTCAAACAAAACCTCATCCGACTGCGCGATGGTTTGCCTGACCTTGTGAGAAATCCACTGCATTTTTTTCGGCAATGGCGACTGCGTACCCAATATCCACAGGACATGATCGCCCTTGGATACCTTCCACATTCCCGGCCCCGGCTGGGCACCTGAAACCACCGTCATCGCAATGACCGGAGTACCGTCGTCCGCCACTGCATCCTGATTGTCTGCCTGCACTTCAGGCTCTGGCGTAGCAGCGGATTGTGAAAAAGCCGGAAAGCTTTGCAGCCCGAACAGCAAAGCTAGTAAAAGTATTAAACGCATTTGTAACAACCCCTTTCTGGTCTAGACACCGGGAAGCATGATGCAATTGGCAGCATGAACTATGGATAAGCGCCGCTATGACCTTCCAGCCCGTGAATTGGTTCACCGCAATGTCTTGAGAGCTCATGGGAAAGCGCACTTATGGTATCTTTCGGGCATGTCCATTCGTAAGCATTTTCTCGTTTTCGGCCAGCTTGTGCTGGTGCTCGCTTTTTTGTGCGCGCCGATAGCCGATAACGCACATGCCATGAAAATGCTGCAAACCAAAATGGGCGATGCACAGGCAGCATCAAATCAAATGCAGGAAAAAATGGTCATGGAAGCAGGTATGCCCTGCCATGAACCGATGATGATGTCGGCCGATACCTCGGCGCCGGATAAAATACAAAACCATCACACAAACGACAAAAAACCTTGCTGCCCTTACAAGCAATGTTCCCCCAATGATTGTCTGATGCATCTTGTCGCCGCATCGCTATCGCATTTGGAAATCCTTCCGCATTCGCCAATCGATAGCCGGACATTCATGCATTCCGATATCCGTCTTGCGACAATGCCTTTCAGCGAGCGGCTTCGACCACCCATCGCATAATTTCCGGCAGCACAGGCGGATGCGCCTTCTTTGGCAAAGCTGATTTCTGGAGATTTACCATGACAATTTCACCCAATGGGTTGAGTGCTTTCGCGCTCGACATTCCTTGTGCATCTCTCGACCAGATGCCGGCATCACGATATGACACGGTGTTCTCATGAATATTACACCGCAAAAAAAATTACCGGCAATCGCGATTGTCATGCTGCTTGGCGGCTGTGCAAGCCTGGGAACGCAGCCATCGGATTCCTCCATCAATGCACTGTTGATGGATCGTGGCGGCCCATCCATGGAATGGTCCCAGGTACAAAATGCATCGTACGATAAAAATGCAATCGATGAATGGCTTTCAAGACCGTTGAGTCCAGATAGCGCGGTACGCATCGCCATGCTTCGCAGCCCGAAACTGCAACAGGAATATGCGCGCCTTGGACTGGCAAGAGCGGATGTACTTGAAGCGGTGCAAATCAGTAACCCCGGCATTTCGCTGTTGCGGCAAAACATGAGCCCGGGCGATGGCGTGCAACGCACTTTCGGATTTACATTGCCTCTGGTCGATTTGATTTTGCTGCCCTCGCGAACAAGGCTGGCCAATGCCGATTTTGAACGTGCGCGTTTTGATACTGCCAATAGCGTCTTCAATGTGGCACTGGATGTCGAATCGGCCTGGTATGCCTATGTCGGCGCCCAGCAGGTCGCCGAAATGCGTTCGGCAGTTGCCAATGCCAACATTGTGTCGGCAGAGTTGGCAGAACGTTTTTATGCCGCGGGCAATATCAGCGAACTGCAACTCAACCAGGAACTTGCCTCGGCAAGTGAAGCCCGAATCGATGCCGGTCGCGCCAAGGTCAACGCGGCTGAAAAACGCCTGGCCTTGAATAATTTAATGGGCCTTGACAGCAGCCAATCGCAGTGGACAGCTCTGGACCGTCTACCCTTGCCGGTTGAAAAAGAAGACGACACCGATGATTTGCTTGCCCTTGCCCGCGAAAAAAACCTCCAGTTACTGGCTGCACGTCAGCAGGTTCTGGTAATGCAGGCATCAAATAAATCCAGTCGACACTGGCGCTGGCTCGGCGCAACCGGTGTCGGTTACGAACGTGAAAAAGATGCCGACGGAACGCATCTTGCTGGTCCATCGTTGAACCTGGAATTGCCTATTTTCAATCAGGGACAGGCAAGACTGGCAAGATCGCAAGCCATGCTGGCCAATGCCCAGGCACGATTGCGTGAAGCCGGCTTATCGATTGAAAACAATATCCGCGCCAATGCCAATGCGGTGCGCGCGCATGGCGAAGCCGTCGATATTTTCAAAAACTCGCTCATCCCGCAGCGCGAAAAAGTTCTGGCACGCAAACAGCAGGAACAAAACTTCATGCTGATTGGCGTGTTTGAGCTGATTCAGGCCAAGGCCAGGGAATACGATGCTTACCAGGGTTATCTGGAAGCCGTTCGCGACTATTGGCTGGCACGCGTCGAATTGACCCGCAGCGTCGGTGAACGCTTGCCTAGCGATGCCGGCAGCAGGCAAAGCACCCCCAGCGTGAAAGATATCCTGACTCCGAAAGGCGGCATGCAAGGCATGGATCATTCATCGCACGACATGTCGGGCATGGGCGGCATGGAAGGCATGGACCACGGTGAACACGATATGGCCAACATGCCAAGCACACCAGACGAACCGGAAGTCGATCCAAGGACAGAGGCTTCCGAAAAAGCAGCGCGTGAAATGGAAAATTCCGGCGAAAGCGAAAAGAAACAAGAAACCAAAACCGACGAGCAGCAGCATCACGGAGTCAGCTTATGAAAATCTCGCGTCGCAATATGTTGATTAGTGCCGGCGCCGGCCTGGCAAGTACCGCGGCAATTCCTTTGGTACGTGCACAAAGCCACGAGGGCCACGACATGGCGAATATGCCGGGCATGGAGATGCCGGAAAAAACGGCAGCTTCGTCCCGTGTCCCCGCCGGAAAAGTACGCACATTGAATGGCTGGTCACTGCCACACCGAATGAATAGTGGTGTGAAGGAATTCCATTTGGTTGCCGAAGAAATCGAGCACGAATTCGCACCTGGATCAAAAGCGCTTTGCTGGGGATACAACGGTTCCACACCCGGCCCGACGATCGAAGCGACCGAAGGTGATCGCGTTCGAATTTTTGTTACCAACCGCCTGAAGGAAGCCACTTCCATGCATTGGCATGGTTTGATTTTGCCCAATGGCATGGATGGTGTTGGCGGTTTGACGCAGAAACATATCCAGGCCGGCGAAACCTATGTTTACGAATTTACCTTGCGCCAGCACGGCACCCATATGTATCACCCGCATGCCGATGAAATGACACAGATGGCAATGGGCATGATGGGTTTGTTCATCATCCATCCCAGGGCCGGTGAAGCCGTGCGCATTGATCGTGATTACGCTTTCATTTTGCATAACTTTGCCTTGCATCCCGGCACCCATCGACCAGACCCCTCGATCATGCAGGAATTTGATTTATGGACTTTCAACAGCAAAACATTTCCCGCCATTGATTCAATGGTGGCACGCACGGGCGAACGCGTTCGCATTCGTGTCGGCAATTTATCCATGTGGAATCACCCGATTCATTTGCATGGCACGCAATTCCAGGTAACCGGCAGCGATGGCGGAAGATGGCCGCGCTCGCAATGGCGCAGCGAAGTCACTGAAATAGTCGGCGTTGGACAAGTACGTGATATTGAATTCACTGCGGTACCCGGCGACTGGGCATTCCACTGCCATATGTCGCATCACACCATGGGCCCGATGGGGCATAACATCCCCAACACACTCGGCGTCAGGCAAGGCGAGTTTGAAGAAAAAGTGCGCGAGATGCTGCCCGGCTATATGGCGATGGGCGAAAACGGCATGGCCGAACATCAAAACCATACCGACAGCGGACACATGCAAGGCCCTCCGAACACTCTCGCCATGATGAGCGGAAAAGGACCGTTCGGTAATATCGAGATGGGCGGCATGTTTACGCTGGTAAAGGTGCGCGACGATTTGGCGCAAGGCGATTATTCCGATCCAGGCTGGTATCAGCACCCCAAAGCAAGCGTTGCACATCGCATCAGCAGTGATCCGGATTTCGGAAATCCACCGCGTCGAAAAGCATGACCACTGGTGTAAAATACACGCCATGAAAAAAATATCCTGCTATCTATTGTCTGCACTGCTTTGTGCGACCAGCCTCGCTTCGGCGCATTCGAAATTGAACCCGGCCACGGATGCTTCGGCGCACGGAATTGTCAACGATAAAATTGACCAGACGCCGGTCGATGCCCAGGAAGCCGTCGCAACGGTCGAGCGCTTCAGTGCGGCAATTGCGAATGCGCAATTCGACAAGGCGGCTGCCGAACTCGATGCCAATGTGCTGATCCTTGAAAGCGGCGGAGCCGAACACGGCGCAGCCGAATATTTTTCGGGACACGCCAAAGCCGATGCCGACTTCCTGAAAACCGTGCATGTTGTATTGAAGCGTCGCACGACCTGGATCAGCGGCGACATGGCGTCGGTGGCAAGCGAAAGCGACATGCATCTTCAAAAAGACGGCAATACCAGTACCATTCTCGCGACCGAAACCATGGTGTTGAAACGCGATGACGGCCATTGGAAGATCGTGCACATCCACTGGTCTTCGCATACTAAAAAACCCTGACCGCAGGAGGCTCCAGGGAGCCTCCTTCAATTAGAACGCGTGATCGAATGCCACGTCGCCCTCGACGCCAACCTGATATGCCGAAACCCGCCGCTCGAAGAAGTTGGTCAACTCCTGCACATCCTGCAATTCCATAAACGGGAACGGATTACGCGAACCAAAATGTTTTGGCAGACCCAATTGGGCCAGTCGCTGGTCGGCGACGTATTCCAGATACTCGCGCATATCCTTGATCGACAAGCCTGCAACACCCCAGGAAAGCACATCCTGTGCAAACACCATTTCACAATCGACCGCTTCGGTCAGCATTTCCAGAATTTGCCCGCTCAAGTGATCATCGAATAATTCCGGCTCTTCTTCACGGACGGTGCGAATCACTTCGAAGGCGAATGCCATATGCCCGCTTTCGTCGCGGAACACCCAGTTGGTGCCCGATGCCAGGCCATGCAGCAAACCCCGCGAACGTAAATAATAAACGTAGGCAAAAGCGCCGAAAAAAAACAGGCCTTCGATGCAGGTGGCAAAACAAATGAGATTAAGCAGAAATTGTTTGCGATGTTCCTTTGTTTCGATGCGATCGAGTTTATTGATCGAATCCATCCAGCGGAAACAGAAATCGGCCTTGTGCCGAATGGCAGGAATCGTTTCGATGGCATCGAAGGCTTTTGCGCGTGCTTCCGGTTCCGGCAAATAGGTGTCGAGCAGGGTCAGATAAAACTGTACATGCAATGCTTCTTCATACAATTGCCGTGACAGATACAAACGCGCCTCGGGTGCATTGATATGCTTGTACAAATTCAATACCAGATTGTTCGAGACGATCGAATCGCCGGTCGCGAAGAACGCGACCAGCCTTTCGATCAAATGCCTCTCGGCCGGCCCGAACTTGTTGCGAAGATCATTCACGTCGAGCGAAAAATCGACCTCTTCCACCGTCCAGGTATTGCGGACGGCATCGCGGTACATTTCGTAAAACGCCGGATAACGCATCGGGCGCAAGGTTAGCGCAAAGCCGGGATCCAGTAGATTGCTCATTATTGGCAGGCCTCGCAGCTTTCCGGATTTTCCAGCGAGCAAATCACGGCTGCCGTATCCTGCCCGGTACTTGTTACCGTCGTTTTCGCAATCCGCGTTGCAGGGCGTGAACGCAGGTAGTAAGTCGTCTTGATGCCGCGTTTCCAGGCGTACATGTACATGGAACTCAGCGCACCGATATTCGGACTTTCCATAAACAGATTCAGCGACTGCGATTGATCGATAAACGCGCCACGATCGGCTGCCATGTCGATCAGACTGCGCATCGGCACTTCCCAGACGGTACGGTAAACCTCGCGCAATTCATTCGGAATTTCCGCCATCGATTGAATGGAGCCTTCGGACAGCTTGATGCGATCGCGCACTTCGTGTGTCCACAAGCCGAGCTTCTTCAGCTCTTCCACCAGATAGCGATTCACCTGCAGGAAATCGCCCGACAGGGTTTCGCGTTTGAACAGATTCGATATCTGCGGTTCGATGCATTCATAGCAACCGGCAATCGAGGCAATCGTCGCGGTCGGTGCAATCGCAATCAGCAAGGAGTTGCGCAAGCCTTGTTCGCGAATGCGCTGACGCAGGCTTTCCCAGCGCGCGGTGTTTTCCGGCACGATGTTCCAGGCATCGAATTGCAACTCGCCTTCTGCCGCGCGTGTTTCGGGGAATGAAGGATGTGCGCCGCGTTCCAATGCCAATTCCGTCGAAGTCGACAAAGCCTGATAATAGATTTCTTCGGCGATTTTTGCCGAAAGTTTACGGGCAGCTTCGGAATCAAAGGCCAGGCGCATCTGGAAGAACACATCCTGCAAGCCCATCATGCCCAAACCGACCGGACGCCAGCGCAAATTGCCGCGACGCGCCGATTCAATCGGATAGAAATTAAGATCGATGACACGATCCAATTGACGCACGGCAAGTTGCACCGTCTCGGAAAGTTTTTCGAAATCGAATTCCTTGTACTCGTTTAGATGCTGGCCAAGATTGATCGACCCCAGATTGCAGACTGCCGTTTCATCATAAGTGGTGACTTCGAGAATTTCGGTACACAAATTCGACAGGTGTATGACGTTTTTCGCATTCGCGGTTTGGTTACTCGCACGATTGCATTTGTCCTTGAAGGTCATCCAGCCATTGCCGGTCTGCGCCAGCGTACGCATCATTTTGGAATACAGCTCGCGGGCCTTGATTTGTTTGTTGGCAAGGCCGGCAATTTCCGCCGCTTCATAGGATTGCTCGAAAGCATCGCCCCACAAATCGACCAGATGCGGCACCACTTTGGGATCGAACAAGGACCACATGCCGTCAGCCTCGACGCGGCGCATGAATAGATCGGAAACCCAATTGGCCAGATTCAGATTATGCGTGCGGCGCGCTTCATCACCGGTGTTGTCCCGCAACTCCAGGAACTCTTCGACATCGGCATGCCAGGTTTCAAGATATACGCAGGCAGCGCCCTTGCGTTTGCCGCCCTGATTCACTGCTGCTACCGATGCGTCGAGAGTTTTCAGCCACGGCACCAGACCATTGGACAAACCATTGGTCGAGCGAATCAGAGAACCGCGCGAACGAATGCGCGAGAACGACAAACCGATACCGCCGGAGAATTTCGACAACTGCGCAACATCACCGTAACGCTGGTAAATCGAACCGAGCGAATCGTCCGGCGAATCGAGCAGGAAGCACGAGGATAATTGTTCATGCGTGGTGCCGGCGTTGAACAAGGTCGGCGAGCTCGGCAGATAATCCAGTCGCGCCATGCGTTGATATAAAGCCAATGCTTCGGCAACATCCTCGCTCAATGCGCAAGCGATTCGCAGGAAGAACTGCTGTGGAGTTTCGATGACAGTGCGCGCGGTTGGATGACGCAACAAATAGCGATCGTACAAAGTGCGCAGACCGAAATAATCGAACAGTGCATCGTTTTTACTATCGAGTGCATCGTTGAGCTTGCGAGCATTGGCTTGCACGAAACCCAGCAAACGTTCGTTGATCAGCCCAAGCTCATGACCGCGTGCAATGGATTGCGAAAATGCATGGATTTCCTGGCCGGTCACTTCTTTCTCGATGAAGCCGGCCAATAATCTTGCCGCCAGACGGCCGTACTCGGGTTCTTCTGCCGTCAGCAAAGCCGCGGTGCGAATGGATAATTCATCGAGCTCCCGCGTGCTGGCGCCGTCATACAAACCGGAAATGGTGCGGGTTGCCACGCGCATCGGATCAATGGCAAATAGTCCTTCGGAGCAGCGGGTAATGGCGCGAACGATTTTATTTAAATCAACGGTTTCGCGGCGGCCATTGCGCTTGGTCACGGCCATCACGCCGGTGTGCGGCGGCGGCGTTAATTTGAATGCGGAATTTTGCGGCTCGTTGGCCTGTTTTGGGATGGAAGTTATTTCGCTTTCGGTGTTGCGAGCGACTTCGCTATCGATCGTATGGTTCATGTTTTTCTCCAGTGCGTAAGGCACATCGCCATCTCTCCCACGGAGATGGCGAACACGAGAACCACGACATCATTCCATCGATGTCGTATAGCACTCGCGGGCAAAGAAGATACGGAGGAAAAACAGAATGCCGCACCATTGATCATGGTGATAACGACATCGGCGATCTCCCCCCGGAGACTTCTGGGCCGATACCGTGCGGTGTGCTTCACACGGTTGTCGGCAGGTCTTCGGACTTGGGGACGAAAAGCCATCGTGATGATCGCTTTACCTACCGATCGCTGCTTCCCAAGTCTTCGACCCAGTGCTTGTAGCGACTTTCGTTTCCCTATACCGCTGCGGGGCAGCGCCGGATTCACACCGGCTTCCCTATTAACCCGACTGCAAGGCCGGGACCGACCGGCACAACATAACGGTAATATTCAAGAGCGTCAACACAATATAGTGTGAATTGCGATAAAGCAGTTTGCATCCGTGAAACAACCATGTTTCACATCGCTGATGAAATCCAAATTTTTAAAGCAGATTGCAAAAACAACAAAGCCGGGTTTCCCCGGCTTTGTTTGAAACATGCCAGCCAGATCGATTACGGCTGTTTGTTGGCTTCGCATTTGCCTTTTACCAGGCTTTCGCCGGCTTTACATTTAACGGCGTGGTGATGCTTGACGACAGCAGGTTTCGCGGCAGGTGTCGTTGTGGTGGTGCTTGCTGCCGGTGCAGCGGCGAATGCCATTGTGCTAGCCAGACCGAGTGCCAATACAGCGAGGGATGAGCGAATGTTCATAAATGTTCTCCAGTGAGTTTTGACGGAATGCCCGGTGTCCTACCGGTGAACACAGATTGCCGTTTTGCATCTCACCCGAAGCTTTCTGGCAGATAACATTTTGTCCATGTTTCGCGATGTTGCTCAGACCGCAGGAAACCTTGCGACTACGCGCAGGCCCGGGCTTGCCGCTTCCAGACTGATATTGCCGCCATGCTGTATGACAATCGCCCGCACCACACTCAAACCCAGGCCAGTGCCAGGTGTGCCACGATGACTTTCCAGCCGGACAAAGCGGTCGAACACGCGCTCGCGTTGATCAAGCTCGATACCCGGGCCCAAATCCCCGACTGTCAAAACCGCCATGTGATCGTGCTTGCCGAGATGCACGCGAATACTGCTTTCCGGGGGCGCATATTTGATGGCATTGTCGAGCAGGTTTGATATCAGCTGAAACAGTAAATTCCGATCGCCCATGATGGAAACGGCTTCAATATCGGCTTCGATACTTTGTCCTTTCGCTTCGGCCAATACCTGCCACATTTCCACGGCATCTTTCAGCACCAGATCAAACGCCAGAGTTTCACTCGGCAATTCATGCTTTGCCTCGATACGCGCGAGTCGCAGCAAACTATTGAAGGTGGCAATCAGTTGGTCCGCTTCGGCGATGGCGGCATCGACGCTCTGCGCGGTATTTTCGTCCGGTGCAGAAAGCCTTGCCTGTTCGAGGCGGGTTTTCAAACGCATAAGCGGTGTTCGTAAATCGTGCGCAATCGCATCGGTGGATGATTGAATGCCGCCGACCAAATCATGAATGCGATCGAGCATGCGATTCAATGTACGGCCAAGCCGGGCAAAACTGTCGTTGCCCTCACGCTCGGCAACGCGTTCGTGCAATTGCCCGGCAGCAACAAAATCGGCGGTGTCCAGCGGCGCCTGCAGTGCGCGATCCACGGCACGACGCAACAGCCAGCTGAACAGCAACGTCAGCACCACAAGCAAGGCCAACATCAGCATGCCGAGCCTGACAATCAATTCGCGCAAATGTACTTGCGCAACGGAAATATGCCCGGTGATCAGTTGATCGCCATTATCAAGCGGCTGCACATAAGCCAGTACTTCATCCGAATCGGGTTCGGCACGCCAGGGGAAACGAATCCATCCAGCGCCATGCGATAGCGCAATCGGCAGTTGGCTGCGATGGCCAGCGAGTACTTGCGAATTTTTATCTACCAACAAATAAAACGCTTCCCGATTCACCGGTTCGCGCACACGTTCATCGATGACTTGTTTGACGGCATTGCGACCATCGCTCCGATACACTTCCATCAGGCCTTCATGTTCGGCATACACCGTTTGCCGGGTGTCGAGATCGAGCAAATGATCGAAGGTCAATAAACCAATGGCACCAATAATTCCGAATACCAGCACCAGACCAAAACCGTAAGCCAGCACCAGTCGATTAAGAGTAGATCCGATAAAATTTCGCAGGCCTGCCAATAACATTACGCACGCATGCCCAGCAAATAACCGGCCCCGCGAACCGTATGCAGAAGCGGCGGTCCGAGATCACGATCGATTTTTTGCCGCAAGCGCGATACATGCACATCGATGACATTGGTTTGCGGATCGAAGTGATAGTCCCAGACCGCTTCGAGCAACATGGTACGCGTCACTACCTGTTCGGCGTGACGCATCAGGAATTCAAGCAGGCGAAATTCCCTTGGTTGCAATTCCAGCGTTTGCCCGGCGCGTTTCACGCTGCGTTTCAACAAATCCATTTCCAGATCGGCAACACGCAAGTGCATGGGCGTTTCCAGACTGCTCGCCTGCCTGCGCAACAATCCTTCAAGGCGCGCCATCAACTCGGCGAATGAAAACGGTTTGGCCAGATAATCATCGGCGCCGCCGCGCAAACCCAATACACGCTGCTCGACATCGCCCAATGAAGACAACATCAGCACCGGTGTGCGGTGCCCGCTGGCACGCAATATTTTCAGCATCTCCAGCCCTTCCATACCGGGAAGCATACGATCGAGTATCAATGCATCGTAGGTTTCATGCGTTGCCATGTGAAGACCGTCCGTACCGGTCGCCGCGTGGTCCACATTGTGGCCTGCCTCACGCAAACCTTTGGCGATAAATTCGGAAATCAGTGGTTCGTCTTCAACCAATAGAACGCGCATGGGCATCTCCTGTTATCGAATTGTAACGCCGCCAAAATGTCCTGTGCTTGTATGAAACATGACAAATAGTTAATAAACGACCTGAAAGCTTTGCACGCCGATATTCAGTGCGCCTTCTTTGCAGCTTTGTGCGAAAAAGCAAAGATGCACAACATAATCAATAGCAGCAATGTCGCCGAAGCCGAATACCGGCTCAAATCCAGACCGCCCTTGCTTAATGGTTTATCCAGAAAATCGCCGATCACCGCCCCCAGCGGGCGGGTAAGAATAAATGCCGCCCAGAAAAGTCCCGTACGGGATACTTTGGTGAAGTAAAAAAGCGCGACAACCACGGCAAGCATGGCTGCAAACACCACTGCTGCGCCGGTATAACCCAGACCTGCGGTATCTGCCGTCCAGTCACCCAGTGCCGTGCCCAGAGTCTGGGAAAACATGATGGTGACCCAGTAGAACATTTCGGATTTTGGCGAACTTACCGTATCAACGGCAACCGAACCGAGCGTGCGATACCAGACAAATAAAGAGGCCATCAACAGCGCGAACAAAATCGTGGTTCCACCGGCATAGCCAACTCCGAGAGATCTGTCGGCAAAGTCCGCCAGGGTTGTGCCGACGGTCGTGGTTGCAATGATGGTGGTCCAGTAAAGTGCGGGATGAAATTTCTTTGCAGATATTTGTGCCATCACTGCCACCAGAAAGATAATCGCAAAAATTCCGGTACTTAGCAGGTAACCCAGGTTCATCGACATGGAAACGGCATCGCCACCGGTTTCCCCCAGCGTTGTCGCCAATATCTTGATGACCCAGAAAACAAACGTGATCTCCGGAACCTTGGCCAGCATCTCGTCGGAACGGGTATTCATCTGCTTTCCTTCCATTGGTAATATTGATACCGAACACCCGAAACGACATTGCCTGTGCCGATGAAATTCCCATGCGCCGAAATCTTCATTCAAGACTGTTTCATGCTGATCGGCAAACGGCCTTGTTTTAACGATAAATTCATGCCTGGCTTGTTTGCCTGATTTTGTGTCAACCAGCGCCTTCGGACACGGATTTGATTCGAGAGTTCCATAAAGAAGCAGCTTCCACCATCACCATCGGACTTTACATCAAGCCATCGTGTGATTTACCTATTTCGCGAACAAATTCCCTGGCCGCGATTTGGTGTTGCCTGCCAAGGCTAGTAATATGCCGGCTACTTGAATGGAAACCCTCATGAATCGCCTAAGACACCAAGCATGCTATCTCCCCGTACTTGCCCTGTTGATGAGCTGGGTGTTTTCCACCCTGACGCGAATCGGCCTGACTATCGTGGCCTGGTCAAGCCTGGACCACTCCGCAGGCAAGCTGATTTCGGTATTCGCGCACGGTGTGCTTGGGGATCTTTTATTTGGATTCGCACTGGCGGGCTTCTTTCTTTTCTTTACGTCGCTCAGCCACAGCAATAAGCCGACCGCGTGGTTCTTCAATACCAAACGCTGGCTCGCTGTTTTGCTATTGAGCGGGTTTTTATTATTCGTCGCGATTTCGGAATTTGTATTCTGGAATGAATTTGAAGCGCGATTCAATTTCGTTGCCGTGGATTATTTGATCTACACCAATGAAGTCATCGGCAATATTCGCGAGTCTTATTCACTGCCTGCGGTACTCGGCGGAATGTTTTTGGGGGCTGCCCTGGTAAGCGCCGTAGTATTGCGTTACTGGAAGCTCGCGCCGGGAAAAAGCTTCGGCATCATGCAACGTATCGGCATGGCAGCGCTGGGCATAGTGTTGTTTTACTTTGTTGGCACGATGTCCTTGAACAAGGCAAACCAGTCAACCAGCCAAAATCTGGTGAACCAGGAAATTTCACATAATGGACCGGCAAGTTTTTTCCTGGCCGCGCGTGAAAACGAACTGAACTTCAAACGCTATTACAGCACGCTTGCAAAAAACGATTATGAAAAGAACGCGCCGGCCTGGCCCGATAACACACGCAACCAGCCAGATGCAAAACCGCTAAACCCGAAAAATATCGTCATCATCCAGATAGAAAGTTTGAGCTCCAGCTTCATGGAATCGTATGGCAGCAAGAAAAACATAACGCCCAATCTGGATAAATTACTACATGAAGGCGTGTGGTTTTCGAATCTGTATGCCACCGGAACCCGTACGGTACGCGGCCTGGAAGCCATGTCTGCAGCGTTACCGCCATTGCCCGGCGAATCGGTAGTAAGACAATCCAATAATAAAAATCTATACACACTTGGCAGCATGCTGCGGAAAAAATCTTTCGAGCCGATGTTCGTCTACGGTGGCTACGGCTACTTCGATAATATGAATGCCTACTTCAGCGGCAATGGCTACAGCATTCTGGACCGCAATGATTTCGCAAAAGAAAACACCTCTTTTGCCACTGTCTGGGGCGTGGCCGATGAGATGTTGTTCAATGAAGCCATCAAGCAACTGGACAGTGATTCAAAAAACGGCGTGAAACGTTTCATGCATATCATGACAACCAGCAATCACCGCCCGTACACCTATCCCGAAGGCCGCATTGATATCCCTTCGAAAACCGGTCGCGATGGTGCCGTAAAATATACCGACTGGGCCATCAACAACTTCCTGCTACAAGCAAAGAAAAAATCGTGGTTCGATGACACGCTGTTTATCATCGTATCCGACCACAACGCATCGGTAGCAGGAAAAATCAGCCTGCCACCAAACAAATACATTATTCCTGCACTGTTCTATGCACCCAAGCTGCTGGCCGCAAAGAAAGTGGACACCATGTCGAGCCAGATTGACTTGCCGCCGACTTTATTGGCGATGCTGGGCATCAGTACCGACGGCGTATTTTTCGGACAAAATTTATTGGGCGAAAACGTCCAGCCCAGGGCTTTTCTGGTGAATTACCAGGAGCTGGGCTACCTGACACCGACCGAAGACGGGCTTCGTCATCTAACGCTGCTCGGCCCTAAAAAACGCGTAGAGAATTATTCGGTAGGCACCGATGGCGACTTGACAAAAGTAGCCAATGACGCCGCAAAAACCGACAAGGCCGTTGCCTTGTTCCAGAAAGTGGATGATGTGTATAACGGCGGGAAATATACCCGTCACTAAATAACGCTTATTTAGCAATTGACGCAATGACACACTCTTGATGAACGTGTCATTACTTTCCAACGCACATCCAATGAACTTGTAGCTTCTTTCAGCCATCCGATTTGAGTAACTGTCCGGAATTTCTCCGGGCAGAATAATTGAAAGCCCATGCACCTGCGTATTTTGGCCCCCAATGTTCGCAGGTGGCCTTGCTTTCGAAACTGAATCCGGTGGCTCATGAATATTATTTTTCTCCTGATGGCAGTGCTGGGACTGTTCGTCTTACTTGGCCTTTGTCGATATCTCTATCTGAACCTGCAAGCGATGCTGCGAAGCCGGCATATCGATCACTACATGCTGCGAAATTTAAAATAAGGCAATAAGTGCCTGCCGGAAATTTCGGTGCTTATGCATGAGGTAAGATGGTGAAATCAGTCATGTGACATTTCATGACTCTTCCCGGATCCTCGCCCATGCAAAGCCAACCGCATCGAGACGCAATATCTCGTCCACGCATTCCAAAAACGATCTGGATGCTCGGGTTCGTCAGCCTGTTCACCGACATGAGTTCGGAAATCGTGCATGCCTTGTTGCCCATCATGTTGGCCAGCGGCCTGGGTGCCAGTGCACTTGTTATCGGTTTGATTGAAGGCAGTGCCGAGGCCCTGGTGATGGCGACAAAAGTTTTTTCCGGCTATGTCAGCGATGCCATCGGCAAACGAAAACCGCTGGTCTTGTTCGGCTATGGTTTGGCAGCAATAGTAAAACCGATATTTCCCCTTGCCGATTCCGTCTGGCTATTCACCACGGCACGCATGCTCGACCGATTTGGCAAAGGCGTGCGAGGCGCGCCGCGCGACGCCATGGTGAGTGAACTGTCGCCACCGGAAATACGCGGTGCCAGTTTCGGATTGCGACAGTCGATGGACACCGTCGGTGCCGTCCTCGGTCCATTGCTTGCCGTCGGATTACTTTGGTGGACGATGAACGATATCAAACTGGTGCTATGGATTGCGGTGATTCCCGGCTTTATCGCGGTACTGCTGATTTTGACTTCCGTCCCGGAACCCGACGATGCACAACTAAAACCGGCACGCTTACCGATCAGTCGTGAAGGCCTGCGGCAATTGGGAAAACCCTATTGGTCCCTGGTCGCTGTCGGCGCCGTGATTGCGCTGGCAAGATTCAGTGAAGCCTTCCTGATTTTGCGAGCCTCGAACCTGCATGTATCACTGACTTATATTCCGCTGGTGTTGGTCATCATGAGCGTGGTCTATGCCTTGTCGGCTTATCCGGTCGGGAAATTGTCCGATCGCATGCCGCGACATTTATTGCTTGCATCGGGCATGGTGCTGCTGGCAATCGCATGCCTGATATTGGCGGTTGCGACAAACTACTGGATGCTGTTTTTCGGCATTGCACTTTGGGGGCTGCATATGGGTTTCACCCAGGGCATTCTTGCCAGCATGGTTGCCGACACAGCCAACGAATCCTACCGTGCCACGGCATTTGGCGTATTCAACCTTGTCTCTGGCCTGGGGCTGTTTTTAGCCAGCGGCATCGCAGGTTTGCTTTGGGAAAAAATTGATCCTTCGGCAAGCTTTGTTTTTGGCTCGGCCATTTCGGTTTTATCCGTCATATTGATCCTGCGCCGTAGTGTGGCTGCCGCCCACACAGCGCTGGAATAGTTGCAAGGTGGGCAATGCCCGACCTACGATGCAATACCCCTTCAGCAACCCAAAAGCACACACCATGTCCGAGCACTCCCACGATCACGGTTTGAAATCCATCAAACACGAAAAACCCTTGTGGTGGGCATTGGCATTGACGGCTTCTTTTTTGGTGGCCGAAGTTGTTGCGGCCTTCATCACCCATAGCCTTGCACTGCTGTCGGATGCCGCGCATATGGCGACCGATACGCTGGCCCTGGTTATCGCCCTGATTGCGGTACGTTTATCGCGACGCCCGCCCGATGCAAAACGCAGTTACGGCTATGCACGATTCGAAGCCTTCGGTGCCTTGATCAATGGTGGAATGCTGTTTGTCGTGGCCGCCTATATTTTCTGGGAAGCCATCGCCCGTTTTGCCAAGCCCATCGAAGTTGCGAGCACCGGCATGCTGGTCATTGCAGGTCTTGGGCTAATTGTAAATTTGATTTCCATGCGTCTGCTCAAAGCAGGCAGCGAAGAAAGTTTGAACATGAAAGGCGCATATCTGGAAGTCTGGAGCGACATGCTTGGCTCACTGGCCGTATTGCTTACCGCGGTGATTATTCATTTCACGCAGTGGTGGATTCTGGATCCGATTCTTGCCGTCTTGATCGGCCTCTGGGTGTTGCCGCGCACCTGGACGCTCCTGAAAGCCAGCGTGCATATTCTGCTGGAAGGCGTACCGGAAAATATTGCCCTGTCGGAAGTGCGTGGATTATTGATGGCAACACCCGGTGTTGCCGACGTACATGATTTGCATATCTGGTCCCTGGCCAGCCAATCACCCACGATGACCGCGCACATCGTGGCGGGCGATGACATAAACGACTTGCAGGTCCTGAGACAAAAAATTGCCGATCAGCTAAGGGAAGGCTATGACATTCATCACCTGACTTTGCAGATGGAAACGAAGGCCTGTGACAGCAAAGCCTGTGATGTGCCGGAGCATCCGCAGCATTCACACAAAGGCCACGCGCATCATTAGTGTGGCTGAACCGGTGTCCGAATTTTTGCCTGTTGACCTTCCCACAGGGTGAAGCCTGATCTTGTGTCCTGCGGCAATTGGCCGCTCTTTTCAGGACACTTCAAGATGAACAACAAAAACCGTGCAACCAACACAACTCCGGCAAGCATGCCATCGGCACAAAAAAGTCCTTGTGGCTGCTGCAAATGCGCAAGCTGTAGCTGTACCGAATGCAAATGCTGCAAATGCAGCGACTGCAAGTGCGGCAACTAATCGACCTATCCCAAACGGCAAAATGGAACGGCCGCCACAGTGCGGCCGAATTCCACCAATAAATTCCAGCTCGCCATGACTACTTTTACCAGAGACTTTTTCAGCTATGCCAGCGCCTTGTTGGCGCGTATTGCGCTGGCTTCGGCCATCGCCACCTTGTTATGTGTTTTTGAATTTGCCGGCAAACGGGCTGATACCTGTTGCCGATAACATGAAACACTTGCATCGCCGGTTTGACCTTCCCATTATGGGAAGCCCCAGCCTGATTCCAGTGATTCGCCGAATTGGAGTTCAAAAATGCCACGTCATACACCACGACCGGAATTATCCGACGCCAAAGTCCTGGGCTTCCATAATATTGGTGAAGCCTCGGCACTGACCGATGTGTCGGCAAAAATGATTCGCCATTACGAAAGCATCGGCCTAATACCCGAAGCCAATCGTACTTTTGCCAATTACCGTTTGTACAACGATTCGGACTTGCACCGGTTGCGCTTCATCAAGCGGTCAAGAGCCATGGGGTTTTCCATGAAACAAATCTCGGCATTGCTGGGACTTTGGAATAATCCGGAACGCGCAAGCTCGGAAGTGAAAAAACTGGCCAACGAGCATATTGCGGAACTGGAATCGAAAATAAGGGAAATGCAATCGATGCAACGCACGCTGCAAAACCTTGCCAAACACTGCCATGGCAACGATCGTCCGGACTGCCCGATTCTGGACGATCTGGGTAGCCCGGTGATTTGCCATCATTGAAGCTGCCGTTCGCACCACAACAAACCTATCCCGTTGCCTTTTCCCTTGGTTCGGCTAGACTGGATTTCACTTCGATAATGAAACGAGATGGCCAATGCCAGACATCTTCGTCAGCTATGCCACAGCCGATCGCGATGCCGCTTTTCGCATCGTCGGTTTTCTGGAAGGCCAGGGCATCCATTGCTGGGTGGCGCCACGCGATGTGGCTCCCGGTGTCGAATATGGCCACGCCATCATCAACGCGATTGAACAATGCAAGGCATTGGTGCTGGTGTTGTCGGATCAATCCAATGATTCGCAGTTCGTGCGCAAGGAAGTCGAGCGCGCCGTCAGTAAAACCAAAGTCGTTTTACCGGTTCGTATTCGCGAAGTAACACCATCCGGTTCGCTCGAGTTTTATATTTCATCGGCACAATGGGTGGATGCCTGGAAAACGCCGATGGAACAACATTTGATGCCGCTGGTCGCGGCCATCAAAGCCATGAGCTCGAATGATGCGGCACCGGTCCGTTCGGCGCCATTGCATATCACTTCTGCCGCGGCACCTGCGCGTTCGCATTCACCGTTACTGCTCGGCATCGCCGTGATTGCATTATTGGCCGCTGCGATTACCGGCACCTTGCTTTACACCAGCAAGAATAATGCAGCCGTGCAACAAGCGCCTGATGCAACTGCACAGGCACCTGCAACGACAAGCCCTGCTTCAAACACGGCATCGGATGTGCCGAACATGGTTCTGGCGCCTGATGAAATCGAACCTGCGCAGTCGGCACCGGAAAATTCTGCTCCCCTTCAAACAGCTCCGGCGTCCGCAGCGCCTGTCGCGGCACCTGCACCAATCACCACAGGTCCGAAACGCAACGACATCGCATTCGTGCTCGGCCATTGGTGCCAGCCCTACAATGGCCTGACCATTCACTACGAAGTGATCCGCACCGGCAAGGACACCGTGCTGACCAGAATCAATCATCCGCAGGCTGCGCCATGGGATGTGGCCTCGCGCGTGGTGGCAACTGGAAACGGTTTCGATTTTCTGCCGCTGGATGCATCGGCAGACCAGTCGGACAATTTCCATTTTGAAATCATCGACGACAAAATGTTGAAGCTCACCTCGCTCAAGGATGAGGCGGAAGATGGCTCGATACTGCGCATCCGCTGTGCCGCAGAGTAAGCCCGGCAGATGATGGATCCATCAACCTGGCTTGCACAAGTTCGCCAACTCGAAGCACGCGGTGAATTATTGCTGGCATTCGATACGGCATTGCACGCGCTCGAAGAACACCCGAACGATCTGCGTTTAAGTCATCGCGCCGTACTCAATCTTGCCAAAGCCGGCGCAACCGCCAATGCAGAAGCCGAATTCGTACGATTGGGTCTGGAAGATTCCGACGATGCCGATGTGCTCGCACTGAAAGCACGCATCGCAAAAGATCACGCACTCGATGCCAGCGGTGAAGTTCGCCTCACCCTGCTTTCCCATGCAGCCGATTTATACGAAGACATTTACCAACGCAGCCATGACTATTATCCGGGTGTAAATGTTGCCAGCCTGAGATTACTGTCTGGACAAATCCAGGCTGCCGAAACAATCGCAGGCGAAGTGCTCGCCATTTGCCAAAAAAGAATTGGCGACACCGATGACGATTATTACCAACCCGCTTCCGAAGCCGAAGCCGCGCTGGTTCTTGGTGATATAGCCACCGCCCGCCGTGCACTGGAACGCGCCACCAAAGCAGGAAACGACCTGGCTGCGCGTGCCGCAACACGCCGGCAGCTTCGAATGATTTGCGCGGCCCGGGGCATCGCCGATGATGTGCTCGATCCATTGGCATCACCCACGGTGATTCATTACACCGGCCACATGATTGCAGCACCCGGCGTCAGCGGGCGTTTTCCGGCAGCGCAGGAAAATGCGGTGGCGGAAAAAATTGCCGAACGTCTTGAAAAACATCGCGTCGGTTTCGGTTACGGGCCTCTGGCAAGCGGCGGCGACATATTGTTTGCCGAAGCCTTGCTCGCACGCGGCGCCGAACTGCATGTCGTTCTGCCATTCGCAAAAGATGAATTCATCGATATTTCGGTGGCACCGGCCGGGCAACATTGGGTTGAACGATTCCATGCCTGCCTGCAGCAAGCCGCTTCGCTGACCTATGCCACCGAAGACAGTTATCTCGAACACGACTGGGTATTCGCCTACGGCTCGTTTGTCGCGATGGGTTTGGCAGTACTTCGGGCACGTTTTCTTGATGCCGAGGTATTGCAATTGGCGGTCTGGGATGGAGTAGAAACACAGGGCATGGCCGGCACCGGTTTCGATGTTCGCACCTGGCGCAATGCCGGCCGTGCGCTTGATGTCATCACGCCCGATGATTCGGTGCAGCCAAGCACTTCAAATGTGAATATAAATTCAAGCACTGTTGGACAGCGTGAATTGAAGGCGATGCTGTTCGGTGATGTGCGTGGTTTCAGCAAGCTTGTCGAATCGCAAATTCCGGCATTCGTCACCCATATTCTTGGCGCTATCGGCGCGGTGTTGCAGCGTTACGGCGATGCCGTTCTTTATCGCAATACCTGGGGCGATGGCTTGTTCGTTGTGCTCGGTGATGCGCCAGTGGCAGCACAATGCGCTCTTGAACTGCAGGCGGCCATGGCAACGCTTGATCTTGGGGCCTATGGCTTGCCAGATACCCTGGCACTTCGACTTGGCGGCCACTTCGGCCCGGTATTTGAAACCACCGATCCGGTCTTGCATCTGACCAATTATTTTGGCGCACACGTTAGCCGAACTGCGCGTATCGAACCGGTGACACCTCCTGGCGAGGTGTACGTCACCGAACAATTCGCCGCACGGCTGGCGCTGGAACCCAATGCCTACGCCTGCGATTACGTCGGGCAAATTCCGGCCGCGAAAAGCTACGGCACCATGCGGATGTATCACCTGCATGCACCGCGGAATTATTGATGTCCATAGGATCGGCGGAAGCCGCGACGAACACTGTTGAAGGCCTTTCGCGGCTTCCGCCGCTCCTACCGCGTACTTATTGACGATAGGAATTTTCAAGCACCGGGCAGCTTTTCACCGGCGTGGATTGGGTTGATTCCAAATCGCTGGTCCAGCACTCGTCGAACACCGAGCAGTAACAGATTTTCTTTTCGACTTCGAAACGGGCCATATTCAATTTCTCCCAGATGGCGTTATCGGTCTCGGGGCGCGACCAGTAAAGAAAGGGGACCGTTTGACCTGCACGCAACACGCGGCCGACAACCGAGGATGTCAGGATAGGGGTTTGTTTCCATGCATCTTCCTGAATTTTTCCCGTGGCATCGGTACAACAGGCACGCAATAATTCGCGACTGGTTTTGACATTTTTTCCTTTGTAGAAAATTTCCAGGGACTGGATTTTGGCCGGCCCGACACCGAGATTTTCGATCGTCATGCTGATGACCGGCTCCGGTTTTCCGGTCACCGTATTGGTCTCGGTATTGCTGGTGCTGAAGCCCAGAAACGGCCAGGACTGGGCTTGCACCAGACGCTGCATATCGTCGCTCTGCGTCACCGACAACCAGATGGATGCCATCGAAGTGATCAGGGCGCAAATGGCCACAAGAAAGTCCACTTTTTCGCGCCACGTGTTGCCATCCCTTGCCTGGGAAGATTCGAATTCCGTCGCCATTGGTCACTCCTGTCCCCTGTGGAATTTTTATTGGATGCGGCATACCGTACAGAGGTTTAGAAAGCTGCAACAAACTGGTGCATAAATGGACCTGCTGCGGTCGCCGGCGAGTGCTAACATCGTCCCAAGCACACCGAGGCCATCCGCATGACGATAATCCACACTGTCCGTGCCTTCGCCGGCACCACGCCCTATACGGTCAGCCTGACCGATGATCTTGGCCACGAATGGCTTGCAGACGAACCGCTGGATGAAGGCGGTGCAAATGCCGGGCCAACGCCAAAACTATTATTACTGTCCAGTCTTGGCGCCTGCACCGCGATCACTTTGCAGATGTACGCAACACGAAAAAAATGGCCACTGGAATCCATCGATGTCCAATTGCAACTCAATCCCGACGGTGACCCGGCGACAGGCAACGACATCGTTCGCAAAATTGACTTAAAAGGCGAACTCAGTGCAGAGCAACGCGAGCGCCTGCTGCAAATCGCCAATGCCTGCCCCGTGCATAAAATACTCACTGGCGAAGTTCGCATTGCCAGCTCGCTGATTGCCTGAGAAGGAAAACGCATGAGCTCCGACGAATCAAAACCTGTGCTTGAACGAATCACGGCCAGCAGTGCCATCGTTGGCAGCAGCTTCACCGTACGCCGTGCCGTACCCACGAAAGCACGCCGCATGGTCGGCGCATGGTGTTTTCTCGATCACGTCGGTCCCGCGAATTTTGATCGCGGCAACGGCATGAATGTCGGGCCACATCCGCATATCGGCCTGCAGACATTTACCTGGGTAATCGAAGGCGAGATATTGCATCGCGACAGCCTGGGCTACGAACAAATCATTCGCCCCGGCCAGGTGAATTTGATGACCGCAGGCAGTGGTATCACGCACGCGGAAGAGTCACTGAATGACGATGCCGGGCGAATACATATCACGCAATTGTGGATCGCATTACCTGATGCCGAACGCCATCGTGCACCGGATTTCAAACACTATCCTGATTTACCGATCCTCCATCATGGTGGATTCAAAATTACCTTGCTGGTCGGTAGCGCTTTCAATGTGACTGCTCCAACGCAGGTTTACACACCGATGATCGGCATGGACTTAAAAAGTGAAGGCGAGGCAAAAACCGATGTGGCATTGAACCCGGATTTCGAACATGCCGTCTTATGTCTTGATGGCACAATGGAAGTCGAAGGCGAGTTGATTGAACCCGGAACCTTGCTTTATCTTGGTTTAGGTCGCCATTCCATTTCGATAGCTTGCAAGAATGCAGCACAGGCATTGCTCATTGGCGGCAAGCCATTCGGGGAAAATATCCTGATGTTCTGGAATTTCGTGGCGCGCACACCGGAAGAAATCATCGAAGCCACCGAACACTGGAATAATCACACGCATTTCATCGAAGTAAAAAATTCTCCCTTGAAACGACTCATCGCACCCGACCCATCGGGCCTGCATCTTAAAACCCGTCAGGAGTAGCACATGGTCAAGATTCTCGGCATCTCGGGTAGTTTGCGCGCCCAGTCTTACAATACGGCTTTGCTGAAAGCGGCCAAATCACTTGCCGGCAATAATATCGAACTGGAAATGGCGACCTTGCACGGCATCCCGCTTTATGACGGCGACGTGGAAGAGCGCGACGGCATTCCGGAAGCCGTGCTCGCATTGAAGGCACGCATTATCGCGAACCAGGGCTTGCTGCTGGTGACGCCGGAATATAACAACGGCATTCCAGGCGTATTCAAAAATGCCATTGACTGGTTATCACGCGCCGATATCCCGGTGGTCTTCGGCAATCGCGCAGTGGCCGTTATCGGCGCATCGCCCGGCGGCTTCGGTACGATTCTTTCGCAGAATGCCTGGTTGCCTGTGCTGAAAACGCTAGGCACACGTCATTGGTCCGGCGGACGTTTGATGTTGTCGCGTGCGCATCAGGCGTTTGATGCCAACGGCGATATTGTCGATGAAGCCAATCGCAAGCAGTTGACGAATTTCCTGCAGGGCTTTGCGAAATTCGTGTAATCAAATCGTTTGATGGCTGGAGGTGTTTATTTATCCATCCATGCACCGGGGATTTCCTTGTTGGCCGAATATTCGTTCCCAAACTCCAACTCAACACAGCCGCATTTCTAAAAGTGCATTCTTAACGCCATCACTTGCGATAAACGCTTTTTACATGCTGCAGCAGCAATAAAAATTATGGCCGCCTCAATCCCGTTACTGCGTGACTTAGCAGTACGGGGGGACATGGGAATAGCTTTGCAGCTATTTGATTCTTATTCTTCGAGGTGCTTCATGACAAACTACGCACGCTTCACCCGGCAAGGCAATATTGAATTGATGCCGGGCGAAAGCCAATACTTTCATCTTCCGCCAATGTCGCCAGGCCCGGTCTTGGTGAATATCACACACATTCCCGATTTTCATGGCGGCCATGTCTTTCGTTCTGCACCGGGAACCACAACGCCATCGCAGCCTGCCGCTGGCACCCCTGGCGACCCTGCCGTTGTTGCACGTGCACCAACCCGAACACCGCGTCGTGGCGGCGTTTTAGGTACGGGTGTTTTTGATATTGATGAAGGCGTTCTCGACCCCGGCGAACAACCGTCACCGGCGATCGATATCACGGTGGAACTGTTTGTGGGAACGCAATTGATCGGCAGTGATGCCAATCATTTGTTTCCGCAGGTTCCCAGTTTCGATGATTCGCGTTATTTGAAAATAACCCGGAAGACCGGCGGCAGCGGGAAAAGCCGTTACGGCATCGAGCTTAATTATCCAAGCCAATTACCCATACTGGAACGTCGCATTCCGATGGCATTTTTCAGGAAGGGTTTCGACGAAAACTGGAACGAGCATCCCTACATAGAAAATTTCCGGATTGACGGCACGAAAATCACCATCAATTTCGACGACCAGTTTGCCAAGCTTTACGGCATGGACAATCCGACGATAATCAGCGTCGATAATCCCTATATTTCTTTCCGCGATATCAATTCAACCTCCATTGTTTTTGGTACCGGTGTCTGTCCGGATCCTTACGCCTATCTTGGTTCGCAACCCAATAAAGAACTGCCTTATTTCTTTGTCAGAATTGAATGCGAAAACAACGGACCTGATCCTCTGGACGTACCCGGCATTGATCCGGATTTCCGGGTACTGCGTTTCGAATTCAGATTCCTGCTTGGCATGATGGGAAGCGAACTTGGCTATATTGCAAAAGTGGAATCGCCGACCCTGAATTCGCTCAGCGATAATATTCCCTCCGTCAACGTGCGGGAGGTTCTTATCCAGAAAATCGAATCGGGACTAAACAAACTGCAATATGGTGCGAACGGAAACGGTTTCGGAAAACATCTCTCACCCTGGTTGATTGGCGAAGACCGCCAGATGGTCAATCTTTACTACGTACGTCCATCCGATGAAATCCTCGTGAGTTACATCGGTGGAATGCAAGCGCCTATCGGTAATGGTGCCGTGCTGTCTGGTGATCACGATCCTGCCGCCACGCCATTGGCGCCGGAATTTATTGCCGCCCAACGACTCTTCGACCTGCCTCTTGAAACCCCACTGCCGCCAGTACCTTTCATACGCGACCCGATGAATCAAAACACGTACCAGGGCAATGCGGGCAATATGCCGGAAAAATTCGATCATGTTGTCGTGTTGATGATGGAAAACCGTTCATTCGACCAGGTCCTCGGTTACCTCAGTCGCGACGCGGGACGCGCCGATGTCGATGGCTTGCCACCGGCCAATAGCCCGGCCGCAGCAAACATCTTGAATACTTATGCCAGTCGCACCTATCGACCTGCGCATATCCAGGATACTGCCTGGTTCGGTTTCGATGTATCCGGGCCGGCACACGAACACGAAAGTGTGGTTTCGCAGATGAGTGACGGCATGGCGCATTTTGTTTCCAACTTTGCCAAACGCGTCGGCGATGACCAGGTAAAACTCCAGCGCATCATGGATTATTACGGCCCCAACGAACTTCGTGCCTACGCAGAACTAACGAGCAATTTCGCCATATGCGATCACTGGTTTTGTTCGCATGTCGGCCCGACCTGGCCAAACCGTTTTGTCACCTTTACCGGCGATTTAAATCGCGACACCGAAGGCGAGCCCGAGCTCAATCAACCCGATATGCATAAAATGCTGCCCATCGGTGCCAAAACGTTTTTTGATTTACTCAGTGAACGCCATGTTTCCTGGCGCTGTTACGAAAATGGCTACAGCTTCATTCGTCTCTATAAAAAATATACTTTCGACATGACCAATGTCGTGGGCTTCAATAATCCTACCCAGGGTTTTTTTGCCGCGGCAAGGAATGGCACCCTTCCTTCGGTGTCTTTTATCGAACCGGACTATATTGATTTGCCACCCGGCAATGACGACCACCCGCCCGGCGACATGAAAGACGGGCAGGCATTTGTTGCCTCCATCATGAAAGCCCTTATGGAAGGCCCCAAATGGGAGCGCACGCTTTTCATCGTGACCTACGACGAACATGGCGGGTTCTACGACCACATGACACCGCCCGAAGTAGCGCCTTTATTGAATTCGCCGGGCTTCCGCCAACTCGGCCCGCGTGTGCCGGCATTTGTGATGTCACCGTATGTTGCCCCGGGCACGGTGTCCAAACAGATATACGACCACACCAGTATTGCAGCCACCATTTTGAGAAGGTTCTGTTCACCACACGTTCCGAAAATGAGCGCCCGTGCCGACAGTGCAAACGACTTGCGGGAATTACTTACCCTCCAAACACCACGCACCAGAAATGATTTGATTGCTGCTGTGGATCGTTTATCGGTGGCACCTTCGGTAATGCGGCATGGTGCGAGAAAAAGCAGAAAGATCGAAGTCACCAATGAGCCGGATGATTTCCATGGCCTGTTGTTTTTTGCACGAATGATCACCGGCAATTCGCCACATTGACGACAGCCGTCAATGCACTTTCATCGCAAGATAAAAACCCCGCAAGGCGGGGTTTTTATTTTTATCATGAAGCGCATCCGATATTGTTCAGGCCATATCCGGCATATGCCTGCAGACCCGATTGCGTCCGGAATTCTTGGCGTGATAAACGGCCGTATCGGCTGCACGATATAAACCATCACCATCGTGGTGATGCTTCGCATCGAAAGCGGCAACGCCGATACTGACCGTCATTGACAAGGCAACATTTCCCACTTGTATGGGCTCACTCATGCAGAGCTGGCGAAAATCTTCTGCGCGCATCATGGCGATTTCCAGGGCATGACCTTGCAGCAACACGCCGAATTCTTCACCGCCAAGCCTTGCGACATGCTCGTGGTCATTGCCGAATTTTGCTTTCAATCTCGAAGCAAAAATGGAGAGGCAGGCATCGCCAACGGCATGGCCATATTGATCATTGATATTTTTGAAATGATCCAGATCCAGCACCATCAACACCAGATCGTGACCACTGCGTTCGGCACTCTGCGACATGCTCATCAGCGATTCGGTAAAAAAACGTCGATTGGCCAGTTCGGTCAAGGCATCGGTACGACCCTGCTGCTCGAACAAATCGCGCTGGTCACGCAATTGCTGGTCAACATCCAGATGATGCAGATAATCGGCATTGCTGCGCCACAAGGCCACGCAGACGTAAGTGAAATAAATCGACATCATCCAGGCGCTGGCGGGATCTCTCGGGCTGATCCACAAGGCAAACAGGCCCGGCAGATACAACATGGCCACCCCGACTACGGCAAACCCGAGACGCATGCTGAAAGCATGTGCAACGGCAACCGATAAACCCATCACGGCCAAAAGAACGACTACATGTCCCGCCGCCAATCTATCGTCCAGCATTACCCAGGTGAATACGATGCCGAACAGCGTGGTCGTCGCCACGACGATGCACCAATGCACTCTTAGCCAGATGATGTGGGTACGTTGATCAGGCTTGTTGACCGGGACTCGGTGCAGCCCCCGCAATACTGCCAGCACGGCAAAAATTGTCGTGATAGTCCAGGCAATCAAGGTACTGTGCACGAAGGCCTTGCCGTAGTAGGCAACAACAAGCCAGGCAGTAAAATAAAAATAGCCGCCGACAAATGCGAGACGATAGGTATCCGCCACTTCCTGCTGCAATCGTAGTGATGCCTTTGCGCCCATGAAAATCCCTGGAAGTCTTGCGCTACGGTAACGGCAATGGGACATAGCGGCAAGTTACATACTGTGAATTACCAGGTGAAATAAAAAACCCCGCCGAAGCGGGGTTTTTGTTTTGCTTTGTATATCCGGCGAGTTCGTACCCTCTCCCGCCGGCTTCGCGGCACCCTCTGATGAAACCACCCCCTGGGGTCCCCAGGGGGAGAGGAAAGAAGCGTTTGGATTAGAAATCCATACCGCCCATACCACCCATGCCGCCGCCGTGTCCGCCGCCGCCATGTGACTCTTCTTTCTTCGGAGCTTCTGCCACCATGCATTCGGTGGTGATCATCAAACCGGCGATCGAGGCAGCATTTTGCAATGCAGTGCGAGTTACCTTGGTTGGATCCAGAATACCCATTGCTACCATGTCGCCGTATTCGCTGGTTGCCGCGTTGTAGCCGTAGTTGTCTTTACCGGCTTTCACGTTGTTGAGCACAACCGATGGCTCTTCGCCGCAGTTGGCAACGATTTCGCGCAAAGGCGCTTCCATTGCACGCAGTGCAATTTGTACGCCGACGTTTTGATCGTCGTTGGCACCTTTGAGGTTACCGATGGCTGTCAGTGCGCGGATCAATGCAACGCCGCCGCCAGGAACGATACCTTCTTCGACCGCTGCACGGGTTGCGTGCAATGCATCTTCAACGCGGGCTTTCTTTTCTTTCATTTCAACTTCGGTCGCTGCACCGACTTTGATTACTGCAACGCCGCCGGCCAATTTGGCAACGCGTTCCTGCAGTTTTTCCTTGTCGTAATCGGAAGAAGTTTCTTCGATTTGCGCCTTGATTTGCTTGATGCGAGCCTGGATGCCTTCGGCAACACCGGCACCGTCAATAATCGTGGTGTTTTCTTTCGAAACCTGAATCTTTTTGGCGCGGCCGAGATCCTTGATCGTGGCTTTGTCCAATGCGAGACCGACTTCTTCGGAAATCACGGTACCGCCGGTGAGAATCGCCATGTCTTCCAGCATCGCTTTACGGCGATCACCGAAACCAGGTGCTTTCACTGCGCATACTTTCACAATGCCGCGAATGGTGTTGACCACCAACGTCGCGAGGGCTTCGCCTTCGACTTCTTCGGCAACGATCAGCAAAGGCTTGCCGGCTTTCGCAACGGCTTCCAGTACCGGCAACAATTCACGTACGTTCGAAATTTTCTTGTCGTGCAACAAAATGAACGGGTCTTCCAGATCGGCCGCCATGCTTTGCTGGTTGTTGATGAAGTAAGGCGACAGGTAGCCGCGATCAAACTGCATGCCTTCGACGACGTCGAGTTCATTGTCCAGACCGGAACCGTCTTCAACGGTGATCACGCCTTCTTTACCGACTTTGTCCATTGCCTTGGCAATCAATTCGCCGATGTTGTGATCGGAGTTGGCCGAGATCGAACCGACTTGGGCAATTTCCTTGCTGGTGGCGCAAGGCTTGCTGAGTTTTTTCAGTTCTTCGGTGGCTGCGATAACGGCTTTGTCCATGCCGCGTTTCAGATCCATCGGGTTCATGCCGGCAGCAACGGCCTTCATGCCTTCGCGGATCATGGCTTGTGCCAGAACGGTCGCGGTGGTGGTGCCGTCACCGGCGTTGTCGGAAGTTTTTGAAGCCACTTCCTTCACCATTTGTGCGCCCATGTTTTCAAACTTGTCGGCGAGTTCAATTTCTTTCGCTACCGAAACGCCATCTTTGGTGATGGTCGGTGCTCCGAAACTTTTTTCCAGCACGACGTTGCGGCCTTTAGGACCGAGGGTGGCTTTCACTGCATTGGCGAGAATGTTGACGCCTTTGACCATGCGTGAACGTGCATCTTCACCAAAACGAATATCTTTAGCTGACATGATGTATTACCTCAAAAATTTGAATTCTGTGTAGGTTGGGCCCTGGCCCAACGCTCTGATGTTTATCGAGTGACGCATATCGGGCCTGGGCCCGACCTACTCAACCCAAAATGGCGAAAATGTCGTCTTCTTTGGCAATCAGATAATCGGTGCCATCGAGCTTGACTTCGGTACCGGCATATTTGCCAAACAGCACTTTGTCACCCACTTTGACTTTCGGTGCGCGGACGCTGCCGTTGTCCAGGGCCTTGCCTTCACCGACTGCAATTACTTCACCTTTAATCGGTTTTTCAGTGGCCGAATCCGGGATGACGATGCCGCCAGCGGACAGTTTTTCTTCTTCCATACGCTTGATAACGACGCGATCAAAGAGCGGTTTAATATTCATAGCTTCCTCTTGGTCAATAAAAACAGATACTTACGATATTTTGTGGGTCATTGTTAGCACTCTACCCCACCGAGTGCCAATTTTAGCGCGTAAACATGACCATAGGGTGATGTTTGGCTTGCCTGCTTAATGGGGTGATACCGCCAGTCTTTCAAGGGCTGGCCTTCCGGGGCTGCGAATCCTGCAAAACCCGCGCGTTGATGCCGGTCTGCCATTTGTCACAATTCCCGCTTACTATCCACGGTCGCGTCAATATTTTTACTGGGGAAATGCATGTTGTTTAAAAAAGCGGGAGCAGCCTGTCTGCTCGGGTGTGTCTTTGTCTTTGCAAGCCTGTCGGCCCAGGCCGAAGTGTTTATCAACGAAATTCATTATGACGATGCCGATACGCCAACCAGTGGCGATACCAACGAATCACTCGAGATAGTTGCCACCAATGGCGAAGACCTGACTCTTTATGATGTCGTGCTTTACAACGGCAGCACGCCGGCCAGCGCAACCACTTACGATACCGATGCGGTTCCAACCGGCAGCACGGTGGCCTGCGGATCGAATGTACGCATTGCCGTACTGACCTATGCGACCAACGGATTGCAGAACGGCGGCAACGACGGTATTGCGCTGGTTCGTCGTTCCGACAGTGTCGTGGTGCAATTCATCAGCTACGAAGGCGCTGCAACGGCCAGCAACGGCCCGGCTTCGGGCACCACCAGCGTCAATATTCCGGTTTCCGAAACCAATAGCACGGCTGAAGGCACTTCATTGCAATTAAACGGCAGCGGCGCGGGCTATGCCAATTTCACCTGGACCGCTTCGGCAACAAGTACCTTCGGCACCTGCAATACCAGCCAGACCTTCAATCTTGGCCCGCCGGTCAATGTGCTGCCTTTCGTGGTTTCCAGCATGCCTTCCAATGGAGGCAGCATACCGCCAACGGTTAATGCAATAGGGATTTCTTTCAATGAATGGGTGACCGCAACTAACGGTGCTGCATCCCTTCAATGTACCAATAGCAGCCACCCGCAGTTGAACACTTCCATCGGTGGCCAAAGCATCCTGATTGCTACGGACACGCCGTTTGAAAATGGTGAATCGTGCGTACTGACGGTACCGGCGTCTGCAATTTTCGATTCCGACAACGCACATCCGGCGCAAGATATCGTCATCAATTTCAATGTGGCGCTTCCGCCGAACGCTGCGCCGACAGTGGCTTCAACAACGCCTTCCAACAACGCAGTCGGTGTGCCGGGCGCTACCGATATTCGCGTTGTCTTCAGCGAAATGATTTCCGCCGACCAGGAATCTTTTGCATTGCAATGCAGTGCTTCGGGATTGATTCCCCTGAGCTTCAGCAATAAACGTCTCGAAATCGTGAGCGGCGGCGGTCGTGCGATTACGCTCTCGACATACACGGCATTGCAGGCAGGAGAAAGCTGCACGCTGACGGTTATCGCGCCCGGCATTACCGATGACCTCGGTCTGGCGATGGCACAAAACTACGTCGGCCATTTCACGATTGCCGGCGGCAATCTTGCAACCTACTACAACCCGGTCAATACCAGCAGTGCGGAACAATTGCGTTGCTCCTTGAATACCATCATTCGTGGCCATACCGTTTATCCCTACAGTGGCGGTACTACCAACACCTGGACCATTCTTGAAATTGCCGACGAAGACCCGAACGACAGCAGCAAAATTCTGGATGTTTATCGCAACCACAGCTATACGAAAATCAGCAGTCGCGCCGGCACCGGAAGCGGGTTGACTTACAACCGCGAACATACCTGGCCAAACTCGCTTGGATTCGGCACCACTACCGGCAATCTGGGTTTGCCGCATGCGCCATACACCGATACCCACATGCTGTATTTGAGTGACACCGATTACAACGCCGACCGCGGCAATGATCCCTATGCCAATTGCACCATGGCTTCAGGTTGCGGCGAACGCGCAACCGAAATCAACAACGGCAGCGGTGGCGGCACCGGCGTTTATCCCGGCAACTCGAACTGGACCAATGGCAGTTCGTTTGAAGCATGGAACAAGCGCAAAGGCGATGTTGCACGCGCCGTGATGTACATGGCGATTCGTTACGAAGGCGGAACGCATCCGGTAAGTGGCCAAAACGAGCCTGATCTGGAATTGACCGACAACCGCAGCCTGATTGTCGGTACCTCATCATCGCCTGCCTATATGGGCTTGCTCAGCGACTTGCTGCAATGGAATGCCGCCGATCCACCCGATGCCGCCGAAATTGCACGCAATGAAGTGATCTTCAATTTCCAGGGCAATCGCAACCCCTTCATCAACCATCCGGAATGGGCAACCGCCGCACTGTTCAACTCGGCGAAGCCGGCAACCTGCACATTGAATACAGTGGCTCCGGCTCCAGTGAAAAGAAAAACCAAGCCACAGCCAGTACAGCCGAATATTCATTAAGCGCTGTAATTTGCTGCACAAAAACACCAAAACGCCGGGGAAACCGGCGTTTTGCTTTTTCCTTCGCAACCAAGGCCCTACAATTGGACTCTTGTGAATGACCGACAGCACTCAATATTGAGAACACGCTGCCGGAACCCGGTTTAAGCCAAGGAATTTGAATGTCGCGTTATCTCTGGTTGCTATTGTCAAGCGCGTTGTTGTTTGCGCCCGGTGCGCGGGCCGTCGACGAAAAAGATTTGCTGCCCATTGACCAGGCTTTTGCCGTCAGTGCGAAAGCGATAACGCGCGACAAAATCGAATTCACCTGGAAAATTGCACCCGGCTATTATTTGTATCGACATCGCATGGGTGTAAGTTCGACCGATGGTGCATTCAAGACCAATGTTTTGGAATTGCCCGAAGGCCATCACAAAAAAGATCAATTCTTCGGTGAAGTACAAACTTACCGCGACCAGGTCATCGGCATTCAAACTGGCGCTGCCGCGAGCGATGTGAACACGATTTCTTTTCTGGTGAAATACCAGGGCTGCGCCGATCTTGGCGTTTGTTATCCACCCCATAAAAAAACCATTACGGTTTCACTGCCGTCATCGTCAACCGACACGGCAAGTTCCATTCCTTTGAATGCCGGCAAGAAAGCGGATCTGTTCGGCGGCACGAAAATCACGACCGACAGTTTGCCGTTGCCGCCCGAACAAGCTTTCCAGTTCGAAGCCATCGTCAATACACCGAATGAATTATTGCTGCGCTTTACTCCCGCCCCCGGCTATTACCTTTATCGCGACAAGACCAAAATCGATATCGTCAGCGAAAATGGTTCTGTCGTCGCAGGCGAACTGCAATGGCCACCAGCGAAGTCCCACAAGGACGAACACTTTGGCGATGTCGCCGTGTTTTTCGATCTGGTGGAGGTGAAACTTCCGCTGCAATTAAAAGATTCAAAGGCACACGACATCAGCCTGAAAGCCAGTTACATCGGCTGCCAGGAAAACGGCATTTGCTATCCGCCGATGAAACGGGAAATTGCCTTGTCTATTCCTGCCGGTGGAAAAACCGGCATGACGAGCGCTTTGGCCACGACATCTTCATTCAATACGGCAGAGTGGTTGCAAGCATTGGCTTTTGCTCTCCTGACCGGCCTTATATTGAATTTAATGCCGTGCGTGCTTCCTATCTTGTCCTTGAAAGTTTTATCGGTACTTGATGGCGGCAGCAGCCGGATGAAAGCGGGTAAAAAAGCAATCTGGTATACCCTGGGAGTGATCATCAGTTTCGCGATCGTCGGCTTCATCGTGATTGCTTTACGGCACCAGGGAAAAGACGTCAGTTGGGGTTTCTTATTGCAACAACCCACGATGGTGGCGGGTCTCGCATTGGCAATGCTGACCATTGGCCTCAGTCTGTCAGGCGTATTCCAAATCGGTGCGGGCCTGGCCGGCGTGGGTCAGAAACTCACCGAGAACTCCGGCCCCTCGGGTGACTTTTTTACAGGCGTATTGGCGGTAGTTGTCGCCAGCCCCTGCACGGCGCCTTTCATGGCAGTTCCGCTGGCATTTGCGTTTGCCGCACCGCCAATGGCAGCACTCAGCATTTTCGTGACGATGGGCATAGGTTTGGCGCTGCCGTTTTTACTGATTGCCTTTGTTCCAGCTCTGGCAAAACTATTACCGAAGCCCGGCGCCTGGATGGAAACACTGAAGCAAGTATTGGCATTCCCGATGTATCTCACAGCAGGCTGGTTGGTATCGGTGCTAGCAGGGCAACGCGGATCGAGTGGTGTTTTGTGGATTCTGGCCGGTGCGACTTCATTGGCATTTGCCCTGTGGTTATGGGAACGCACGCGCTACAGCGAAAAGAAATTTGCCAGAGTGTTTGTTTTGGCGGGATTGCTCGTGTCGGCCTACAGTGTTTATACCTTCAATCATGTGCCTGAGAAAAAACTCGCATACTCTGCTGAAGCTATTGCCAACCTGCAAAAAAATAATCGGCAGGTGTTCGTGAATATGACCGCCGACTGGTGCATCACCTGCAAGGCCAATGAAGCGGCTGTATTTTCACGTCCGGCATTCAAGAAATTGCTGGAAGAAACCAATACGGTTTACATGGTCGGCGACTATACCAACGTCGATCCTGAAATCACGAAATTTCTGGATCTGCATAAATCGGTCGGCGTGCCTTTGTATGTCGTGTATTCGCGCAAACATCCCGAAGGCAAGGTATTACCCACCATCATGACTGCCAGCTTGATTGATGAAGCCCTGCGCGAAGCACAGAAATAATGCTGAGCAAAATAATTCGCGTTATGTTGATTGCCGCCATGCTGATTGGACTGACGGTTCTGTGGTCGAAATCCGGTGAATGGCGAGATGCTGCCCGGGAGCACGCGTTTCGACCCGATCCGAAACTGGTCGCAAAATCCCCCTCGGTTATTTCAGCAATGGAAATCACCAATCTGGAGGGGAAAGCCAGCAAACTCCCGGGAACCGGCCGTTATCGCCTGATTAATTACTGGGCCACCTGGTGCGGCCCCTGTTTGATGGAAATGCCGCTAATTGACCAATTTGCCCAGTCCCAGACCGGCAACACCGATGTCATGGTGATTGGCATTGCACTGGATGAAGCCGCCGAGGTAAAAGATTATCTGAAGCAAAATCCATTGAAATACCCGCAATTTCTGGAAATAGCAGATAAAAACGATAGTTCTACCCAATTCGGCAATCATGATGGCATTATCCCTTTCAGCGTTCTGATCGGTCCGGATGGGCGCTTGTTGAAGCAAAAATCAGGTGATTTCACTGATATCGAAGAAATAAAAGCTTTTGCCAAGCCACCAAAGACTTGACATTAGAGCATTTTAACTAAAATCAAACGGTTGCGATCTGCTGCGAAAACGCAGCTATCGTCTGGACAAATCGCCTTGCTTCGCTCACACTGCCCTGCCCTGGGGAGAGGCATTTTGGCGAAGATTCTGGTTTTACATGGTCCTAATCTCAATCTGCTTGGCGAGCGCGAGCCGGGGATCTATGGCCGCACCACGCTTGAGCAGATCAACAGCCGTCTGGGCCAGCGCGCAGCGCAGGCCGGGCACGAGCTGGAAAACTTCCAGTCCAATGCCGAACACGAGCTGGTCAACCGCGTACAGGCCGCACGCCAGGATGGCACCAGCTTCATCCTGATCAATCCGGCCGCCTTCACCCATACCAGCGTGGCCTTGCGCGATGCATTGGCCGCAGTCCGCATCCCGTTTATCGAAGTGCACTTGTCGAATCCGCATGCACGCGAACCGTTCCGGCAACATTCCTATTTTAGCGACATGGCGCAGGCGGTTATCTGCGGCTTTGGCGCCGACAGTTACAGCTACGCTCTCGAATTTTTCATTTCGCATGGCCCACATACGGCCACCACACCCTAATCCCAACTAGAAGAAGGACGATGCCACCATGGATCTTCGCAAAATTAAAAAACTGATCGATTTACTGGAAGAATCCAATCTCGCCGAAATTGAAATAAAAGAAGGCGAAGAATCCGTCAGGCTTGCCCGCATGCCGCGTGGCGGCGCAGCACCGGCGGCACCCGTCGTTTATCAGGCCGAAGCACCGCGCGCAGCGCCGGCAGCAGCGCCAGTGGCACATGCCGCTCCTTCGAGCGAATCGCACGGCGCAAAATCCAAGGAAATGCCCGATGGCCACATGATTCGTTCGCCAATGGTCGGCACTTATTATGCATCTCCAAATCCCGATTCAGCCCCTTATGTGAAAGTCGGACAAACCGTCAAAGCCGGCGACACACTCGGCATTATCGAAGCAATGAAAATGTTCAACCCGATCGAGGCCGATGTTTCCGGCACCGTGCGCGCCATCTTGGTGGAAACCGGACAACCGATTGAATTTGATGAACCGATGTTTGTGATTTCGTGAGCGAAAGATTGATTCGTCCGTCACCGCTCCGTATCGAAAACAAAATGAGAAAACCAACATGCTAAACAAAGTCGTCATCGCCAACCGGGGTGAAATTGCGCTGCGAATCCTTCGCGCCTGTCACGCACTCGGCATCAAAACGGTCGCCGTCCATTCCACGGTGGACAGAAACCTCAAACACGTCGCCATGGCGGATGAATCGGTCTGTATCGGCCCTGCTCCTTCGACTGAAAGCTATTTGAATATTCCCGCGATCATTGCCGCCGCCGAAGTCACCGACGCACAAGCCATCCATCCCGGTTACGGCTTCCTGTCCGAGAACGCCGACTTCGCGGAACGTTGCGAATCATCCGGTTTCATCTTCATCGGCCCGACCGCGAACGTGATTCGTATGATGGGCGATAAAGTCGAAGCCATCCGTGCGATGAAAGCGGCCGGCGTTCCCTGCGTTCCCGGTTCCGGCGGCCCGCTGGGCGAAGATGGCGACGAATGCATCCGCATGGCCAAGGAAATCGGTTATCCGGTCATCATCAAGGCCGCCGGCGGTGGCGGCGGGCGCGGCATGCGTGTCGTTCGCGAAGAAGCTTCTCTGCTCACCTCCATCACCACGACCAAAGCGGAAGCCAAAGCTGCGTTCAGCAACGACATGGTGTACATGGAAAAATTTCTGGAAAACCCGCGTCATATCGAGATCCAGGTTTTATCCGATGGTCAGGGCAATGCCATCCACCTGGGAGAACGCGATTGCTCGATGCAGCGCCGTCACCAGAAAGTGGTCGAAGAAGCACCGGCACCGGGCATCACCGAAGAACAACGCGCCGAGATTGGGAAAATCTGTACCGATGCCTGCGTCCGCATCGGATATCGTGGCGCCGGTACGTTTGAATTTTTGTATGAAAACGGCCGCTTTTATTTCATCGAAATGAATACCCGCATCCAGGTCGAACATCCGGTGACCGAATTTGTTACCGGCGTGGATTTGGTACGCGAACAATTGCTGATTGCATCGGGCGAAAAACTGAAGCTCAAACAATCCGACATCGTTATTCGCGGCCACGCCATTGAATGCCGCATCAATGCAGAAGATCCGGAAACGTTTTTGCCTTCACCCGGCTTGATCAAGCATTTCCATGCGCCCGGTGGCCCGGGTGTGCGCGTGGATTCGCATATCTACGAAGGTTACAAAGTCCCGCCGAATTACGATTCCATGATCGGTAAACTCATCGTGCACGGCAATACCCGCGCGCAAGCCATCGCCCGCATGCGCGTCGCGCTATCGGAAATGGTCGTGGACGGCATCAAGACCAACGTGCCTTTGCAATCGCGCATCATGGCCGACATCGGTTTCCAGCAAGGCGGCACCAATATCCATTATCTGGAAAAACGCTTGGCCGAGCGGAAAGAAAAAGCGATTGGGCTGGGTTAAGCAGGGTGGGCACTGCCCACCAATCACAACCATGACATAGGAAGCGGTGGGCATGCGACCGCCATGGATGGCGGGAGTGTCGAAAATGCAGGAGCATTTTTCGACACCACCTTACTCGCTCAGTCTTTTATACGCCGAACGGCGAACCATCCATTCCGAAGCAATCAAGGCACCGACCGAAAGCAAGATCGAGACTACCGCAAGCCTTGCGATACCGTTTTCACCATTGGGCACCTGCGTCAAGGTATGCACGGCCAAAGAAATAGTTTGCGTTTCGCCTGGAATATTGGAAACGAAAGTTATCGTTGCACCGAATTCACCCAGCGCCTTGGCAAATGCGAGCGTCATTCCTGCGGCGATGCCTGGGATGCTCAAAGGCAATATCACCTGCCGGAATGTTGCCCACGGCCTTGCGCCAAGACTGGCGGCCATTTCATCGATTTCACGCGGAATAGCTTCAATGGAAAGCCGTATTGATCGGACGAACAACGGGAATGCCATCACCGCTGCCGCGACAACGGCACCGGTCCAGCGAAATGCAAAAGTGAACCCGAACCAGTGATCAAGCCAATAACCAATCGCGCCCTGTCGCCCCAATAGAACCAGCAGCGCATAACCGGTCAACACCGGCGGTATCAGCAAAGGCAGATGCACCAAGGCATCGAGCAATATTTTCCCTTTGAATTGCCAGCGCGCCAGTACATAGGCAACGGCAACGGCAAATGGCAGCGCGCAAACAACCGCCAGCGATGCTATTCGCAAGCTGAGCTTGATTGCCGATAATTCGTCCGGGCTGAACATCAAGGAAGTTTGAAACCTGCCTGCTTGAAAATCTCTTTCGCTTTCCTGCCCTGCAAAAATTCCAGGAAACCTTTGGTCGATGCAGGATTTGCAGAGGCGACGCTGGCGGCAGGATAAATAATCGCATCGTGGCTGTCATCGGCAAACGTGGCCACTATTCGCACTTTGGGTTCGGCTTTCGCATCCGTGGCATAGACAATTCCCAATGGCGATTCACCACGGGCAACAAAGGCCATCGCTGCACGCACATTTTCGACTTGCGCAAGCTTGTCTGAAACACTTTCCCAGACTTTCATTTTCATGAGCGATTGCTTCGCATACCGGCCAGCGGGAACACCCACGGTCTCGGCTACCGCCAATCTGCCATCGCCAAGAGCTTTCAACAAGGCACCGGGTTTGGCGAGTGAAACCGAAGTTTGCATTGAGGTAGCTGGCGCAATCAATACAAGACGATTACCCACCAAATTGAAGCGCGACTTCACATCAATCTTCGAAGCTTTCTGCAGATAGTCCATCCACTGGACATCGGCAGAAATAAAAACATCCGCCGGTGCGCCTTGCTCGATTTGTTTTGCCAATGCCGAACTTGCGGCATATGACACCGTCACTTGCTGGCCAGTTTCCTTTTTCCATTCAACGGCAATGGTATCGATGCTTTCCTTCAAACTGGCAGCTGCAAATACCGTAATCGGTGGTGGCGAGGTTTTTTCATTTACATCACGTGCACCTGCATGCAATGGAATCGCAATGCCGATTAAAAATGCAAAAAAAAATGAAGCCACTTTCGCCATGATCAACACCCGTAATACCGATGTCGACACTTTATCATTTGCCACCGTAGGGTGGGCATTGCCCACCTTATTCAATCATCGATGCGAAGGCGGGCGTTGCCCACCCTACCTGAAGTCAACGGCGAAACTCATCAAATAACCTGGAATCAGACTGCTGCCTGCCGGGCACGCCGCATCCAATGCGACCTGGGTTCTGGCATCGGTAAGCGGGTTGACGCAAACATCGAATTGTTCGCCGCTGCCCGATTGGGTAACGCTGTAATCGTTGTCGGTACCAACCAGAACCTGATAACGCCCGTCGGCCAAACGCGGCCCGATGGCGAGGCCTTCCATTTTTTCCGGCACCCTGATGCCCTGGGCTTTCAGGGCAGCCAACAAATCAAACTCTGCCGCTTTTTGTACCGGCACCACATTGGCCGGCAAGGCATCGGAACCTGCCAATGAAATATTTTTGATATCGGTCGCACCGGTCAAATTGATGCGATAAATACGCTTGTGAATCGGTGTTGCCGTCACCTCGACTCCCAATCCGCGATTGTCGCGCTCCAGCACCAGAAACTCGCTGTCGGACAAGGCATAGATGGCACTCAAACCGACACTGCGCCCTATTTGCGTCGCACTGAAATCATCTGCCGTACCTGGATCGATGGCATTCAAGACCGTGCGGCTTTCAAGTTGATAGGCATACTGGGCAAGGCTTTGGCCACTGGCAATATCAAACTCGACGATGCGCACATTCCGGCTGCGACGGCCATCATTGCTGCTACCTTCATTGACCAGAGGGTCCTGCATGACGGCATACAATTTCGTACCCGAAGGATTCATCGTCAAACCTTCAAAACCTCGATTATCCTGACGACCGGTGGTAATCGTCGGGCGGCCATCGACGTAATTTAAAACACCCGATGCTTCCCTGGACTTCAGATTTTCCGGTGTCGTAAAACTGCGGATAACTCGGCCAGCGCGATCAAATTCAAAAATGCTCGGGCCGTATTCATCGGCAACGTACATATTGCCGTTACTGGCGATCGCTATTCCCTCGGGATCAAAACTGGCACCCAGAATGGATTTGTCGCCATTCAATGCACCGGGGTTGAGTCCGTTCAATAAAACGCCATTGGCGTCCTTGAACAAAATCGTGCGCAAAACGATTGGCTGCCTGATAACGCCATTGGAAAGATTGGTTGGAACAAGGATGCGTTGAACGCGTGTGGCGTACTCCAATACGCCGCCTCCGGGGCCGCGGTCGGACAAGGCCAGCCAGGTGCCATTGGACTTGTCATAAACCAAATCGGAATAAAAGCCGAAACGATTGAAATTGGCTTCGCTTTGACCTTCGGGCTTCCTGTCGATTTTCAGGGCATCGGATTTTGTCGCCGGCGTCTGGATGACATTGCTCAATGACCATTGCGATGCACTTGCGGCCGTACTGAACAAGGCGATAAAAATAAAACTCGATAAACGATTCATGCAAGGCACTCCGGTCAATAAAGCCGACAATCTAGCTTCGGCAAATGACTCGCGCATGAAAGCATTGCTTATGATTTATGACAGTTGACCGTTGTTCTCCATTTATTAGATAACCGCGATTTGTGTCACAGACCCGGATGCTTTCATATTTCCATCGAAAATATTTCATATTCAACCGGTAGATTCCGGATTCAACTCATTGCCATGATGAAAAAGGATCCGCCATGTTGCCGCGACCGAACTTCGCTTCGCTATCAACAACCTTCCTTGCCGCCGCACTTTGCATGGCATTGACCGCTTGCACGCAAGAGCCAGCACCAGCAGTAGATGCCTTGCAGGCAAAACAGGCCATTGATGCCAACGCTGCAGCGGCGAAGGCCGCAGAAGCTTCGATGGCAGCACTGCCACTGGACGAACTGAGAAAACTCGCCAGCACCGCCACGCGCGAACAGCGCTTGTACTTTCCCGCCGGCAATAATGCAGTGGAATATTATCTGGCACTGAGAAAAAAAACGGGCAAGCCCGACGCTCTCACCGAAAGCGCCCTGATGGATTTGACGCCATATACCGTCATTGCCGCCGAGCAAGCCATTGCCCGTTCGGATTTTGAAGAAGCTGCGCGGCTGCGTGATTTGATCACAAGCATTGATGGCGGCGCTCCGGCATTGCCACGCATCAGCCGCGCTATCAGCGAAGGCCTGAAAAATAACGAGACACTGGCAAGCCTGGAAGTAAAACGGCAGCAGGATGCATTGCTGTTGGCAGAAAAAACTGCCTTGAAAGAGAAACAGGATGCATTGAAACTTTCACCTGCGACTGCTGAGGTAAAACCTGCAGCAGCTGCCGCTTTGCCGCCTTCTCCTGAACCCGTCGCAGCGACAACGGTGCCGGCGCCGGTAGCGCCTGCGACATCTCGCAATATAGCGGCGACGCCAACAAGTGCACCGATAAAAAAACAGGACTTGATCGCGATTCGCACACCTGCTCCTGCATTCCCAAGCGATGCAATGAATCGAGGCTTGAGCGGCGCAGTGGAAATTGAATTCACCGTCCAAAAGAACGGCGAGGTATCGGAAGTGCGTATAGTCAATTCAAACCAGCGCGCGTTTGACCGGAATGTCCTTGCAACCGTAAAGCGCTGGAAATTCGGCCCGCTCGATGAGCCGATGACGGTGCGCCGCAGCTTTAATTTCAATAACCCCAGTTAACACAGGTGGGCCGTGCCCACCTTACGCTTTGAAATTCTTTTTCAGGCCCTGCCAGCATTGCCAATAATCTTTTTGCAGTTCGTCGCACTGCAGTGCTTGCTGCGTCGGCTTGATGACGGCGCGGGTTTCAAACATGAAAGCCATCGTTTCAACAAGCACGTCGGGCTTCGATAAATCCGAGTTGGAAGCCTTTTCGAAAGTGGCCGCATCCGGGCCATGGCCGCTGAAACTATTATGCAGGGAGGCACCACCCGGGGCAAAACCGCCCGCCTTCGCATCGTACTGGCCGTGGATAAGCCCCATGAATTCACTGGCGATATTGCGATGAAACCAGGGCGGTCGGAAAGTATTTTGCGCCACCAACCAACGCGGCGGAAAGATAACGAAATCCAGGTTGCCGACACCTGGCGTATCGCTGGGTGAATTCAAGACAAGAAAAATGCTCGGATCGGGATGGTCGTAACTGATCGAACCAATGGCATTGAATTTTCTGAGATCGTATTTGTATGGCGCATAATTTCCGTGCCATGCAACCACGTCGAGTGGCGAGTGATTTATTTTCGCCGACCACAGATTGCCCTGGAATTTCGCAATCAATTCGAAATCACCTTCAATCTCTTCGAAAGTAGCCACCGGCGTTAAAAAATCGCGTGCATTCGCCAAACCGTTTGAACCAATGGGGCCCAAATCCGGCAAGCGCAAATGGGCGCCGAAGTTTTCGCAGATATAACCGCGGGCAGTGGCATCGGGTAACTCGACGCGAAAACGAATGCCGCGTGGAATGACGGCAATTTCCTGCGGCTCGATTTCCATGACGCCGCACTCTGTCGCTATTTTCAAACGCCCCTGCTGCGGCATAATCAACATTTCGCCATCGGCGTTATAAAAGAAGCGGCCTTGCATCGACTTGTTTGCCACATACAAGTGAATGCCAACGCCATGTTGTGCCGCTGCGCCGCCATTGCCGGCGATGGTAAACAAACCATCGATGAAATCCGTTGGCGCTTGCGGCAGAGGGCGTGGATCCCAGCGTAATTGATTTGGCGTGGCAGGCTGGTCGTCAAAGCGGTTATGGAATTGACTGTCTGCCATTAATTCAAATGGCGCATGCAAAGCTGCAGGACGAATACGATAAAACCAGCTGCGTTGATTGCTATGCCGGGGCGCGGTGAATGCGGTACCGGAAATCTGCTCGGCATATAGACCGTGGGCCACACGCTGCGGCGAATTGCGGCCTTCTGGCAAAGCGCCTGCCACTGCTTCCGTTGCAAATTCGTTGCCGAAACCTGATTGGTATTTCAACGCCATAAAATTCCTTTTGGTTCTACTCCCCTCTCCCTCTGGGAGAGGGGTTGGGGGAGAGGGTACGCGCTTGTACAACTCTCAAAATTTCATCGATGACACTTTCAGTATTCAACAAAACATCATGGTTCCAAAATCTTATTATCTCAATGCCCTGCGAATGGATGTATGCCGTTCGCCTCGAATCCAGATCACCGTTATGCTGACCTCCATCAAGTTCTACAACTAGCTTGGCTTGATGACAATAAAAATCAGCGATATAAGGCGGAATCGGATGCTGTCTTCTCCATTTCAAACTCAACGTACGTCTGGCCCGAAGGTAATACCAAAGCCGTAACTCGGCATCCGTACTTTGCTTACGCAATTTCCTGGCTATTGCTAAAGTTGAACTCGGTAATGGCGGCTTGATGTTTTTGTTCATTTCTCAATCTTTGTTGATTGAGAAAAACTGGAACATCAGGCATTTACCTATTTATGTATCGGATTTTACCTACCCTTACCTCGTAATTTTACCCTCTCCCCCAACCCCTCTCCCGCAGGGAGAGGGAGCTAGAGCTACAGCACACCACGCTTAATCTGATCACGCTCGATGCTTTCAAACAATGCCTGGAAATTACCCTCGCCGAAACCTTCGTTGCCTTTGCGCTGGATGATTTCAAAGAAGATCGGGCCAATGGCGTTGAGTGTAAAAATTTGCAGCAGCTTGCGTTGTTTGGTTTCCGGATCGGCATCCATCAGGATTTTATTTTTTGCCAGACGCGGCACGTCTTCGCCATGGTTTGGAATGCGTTCATCCAGAACATCAAAGTAGGTTGATGGCGTATCAAGAAATTCGACTCCGGCGGCGCGCATGGCCTCTACGGTGTCGTAGATATTGTCGGTGAAGCAGGCAATATGTTGAATGCCTTCACCATGATAGGCATTAAGGTATTCATTGATTTGCGATTTCGGATCGGAGCTTTCGTTGAGTGGAATACGCACGATACCGTCCGGCGCCGTCATGGCTTTCGACACCAGGCCGGTTTTCAGGCCCTTGATATCGAAGTAGCGAATTTCGCGGAAGTTGAACAGGCGCTCGTAATAATCCGACCACTTCTGCATATTGCCGAAGAAAAGATTGTGGGTGAGATGGTCGATGAAAGTCAGACCAAAGCCAACCGGATTTTCAGCGGCGCCCTCGATGGCAACAAATTCGTCGGCATAAATATCTTTACCGTCCTGCACTAGATACAGCATGCAATCGCCGATGCCTTTCACGACCGGTGCCTGCACCACTTTGCTATCGCCCTGTTCAGCCACCGCTTCTCCGCCATTGCCCAATACGGTCTGATAAACCTCATCGACCTGGTTTTTGAAACGGATGGCAAAACCGCAGGCGCACGGGCCATGTATTTTTGCGAACGATGCCGCGAAGGAATCGGGATCTTCGTTGATCAGGAAATTCACGCCGCCCTGGCGATATAGCGTAATGGCTCGCGTTTTATGTTTCAGCACTGCGCTGAAGCCCATGCGCTTGAACAGCTTGTGCAGCATGCCGGCATCGGGCGCTGCGAATTCTACGAATTCAAAACCGTTGATACCCATCGGATTTTCGAAGGTGGTGACTTCAACACCCAGATTTGGTTGCGCGTTCATGTGGATTCCCGACTTGCGATACAGAGGCAAATAATATAGTTTCATATGAAACTAATTGCAAATATTGACATGAACAAACCTGAACACGCCCAGCTTGAGCTCGACCGCTTCCTGCCCTACCGCCTGTCGGTACTGAGCAACCGGGTCAGCCAGGATATCGCGCAGCTATATCAGGAGCGCTTCAATCTCAGCGTCACCGAATGGCGGGTAATCGCGGTGCTGGGGCGTTACCCCAATTTGTCGGCAAATGAAGTGGCCGATCGTACGGCAATGGATAAAGTGGCGGTGAGCCGCGCAGTTTCCTGCCTGATGAAAGACAAGCGCATCAAGCGAAAAATCGATAGTGATGATAAACGGCGCTCGGTATTGAGTTTGTCTGCCAAAGGCCTGGCAATCTTTGACGAAGTCACACCGCTCGCCAAAGCCTACGAGCAACGTCTGCTAAGTGCATTGCCGCTTGAACAGCGCGATGCCCTGCTGCGCATTCTCGATTTGTTGGAACGGGAAGAATTGGCGATTGGTGCAAGCTTACGTTGAGCTTGATTCAGGTAAAAAAAACGGCAGCCAAGACTGCCGTTTTTAATCGAGTTTAATAAGCTTATTTAATGCCGTGCATCAGCTTATTCACCAGTGGTGCAATCAGGAACAACAGAACACCTGCACTGATTAACAGTATGAAGCTGAAGTTGAATCCGCTTAATGCCGAAGGCACCGTCATGCCGGAGTCACCGCTGATGATGGCAGCCAGTTGACCGGCCAGATTGTTGCCGATCGAGATACTGAGGAACCATGCGCCCATCGTGGCGCCCACCATACGGGCTGGCGCCAGTTTGGTCACCATCGACAAGCCAATCGGGGAAAGGCAGAGTTCACCCAGGGTTTGGAACACATAGCACAAGGCCAATGTCCAGAACGGGATCATGTTGTTGCTTGGATCCACCAGGTTTTTCAGCGCGTAAATCAGCACCAGGAAGCCAAAAGCATTGCCCATCAGACCCAATGCAAATTTCCTCGGGATTGATGGCTCTTTGCCTAGGCGATCAAGGAAAGTCCACGCAATGGTAATGATGGGAGCGAAGATAACGATGGCGGCGGGATTAACCGACTGGAACCAGCCGACCTGAAATTCGCCACCGAACATTTCACGGTTAACGATTTTTTCAGCCAGGAAGTTGAATGAGCTGCCGGCTTGTTCAAAGAACATCCAGAACAACACGTTGAAGACAAAAAGAATCAACAGGGCGAACACGCGGTCGCGCTGCACATTGCCATCCTTCAGGCCTTCGGTAATCAGAAGAATGCAGCACAGGACAAACATGCCGCTCAATATCCCGGTCAACCAGGGCGCATGGCTCAGCATGAAGTACATCACCGGAACCATCACGGCCACGCCGAGAAGAACCAGGGCAATATTGCCGAAGCCTTCCTTGCCTGCAGGAGCTGCACCAACGCCTTGCAATTGTTTTCTGCCAACGGCAAACCAGACCAGACTCACCAACATGCCGATGCCGGCAGTGACGAAACCTGCACGGAAACCTTCTGCCTTCAATGCCGCGGAGTTCAAATCGATATAGCCGAATTTGGCTGCAACGTAGCCGGTAATCAAGGGAGCGAAAAATGCGCCCGCGTTGATACCCATGTAGAAAATAGTGAAGCCGCGATCGCGGCGGTTGTCGTCAATGGAATACAGCTTGCCGACCATGCTGGAGATGTTGGGTTTGAAGAGCCCGTTACCAACCACAATGACGGACAAGGCCACCCTGAACATCACTTCCGATGGAAGCATCAGCATGAACAAACCGACAGCGATCACGATAGCGCCCAGCATTACAGCTCGTTGGTAGCCCAATATTCGATCCGCTGCGAAGCCACCCAGGATACTGGTCGCGTAAACCAGCGCCAGATAAGCGCCGTATGTCGAGTTAGCCGTTGCTTCGCCGCTGGCATCGCCACCGAAGAATTGTGCCACCACATAAAGGGTAAGCATCCAGCGCATGCCATAAAAGCAAAAGCGCTCCCAGAATTCGGTCATGAACAGCATCCAAAGCGGCTTTGGATGGCCGAGTACATCCTGAAACTGCGGCACTGCTACCGCATTATTAGATTCACCGCTCATGCGGGACTCCCTTTAATTATTTATGGTGGTTAAAACGAAGGCTGGCAACGCTGTCGCCGACCCAGAGCGTGTTGAAATGTAACCGCTAAGCGGCCGCGCGTCTAATTTAACAAATGTTGCGGCGCGTCATTTACTCGGGCCAATGAGGGTCCGCACTTCGAATAATTCCGGAAAAAAGCTCAAGTCCAAAGCTTTTTTCAGGAAGGCCACGCCCGAGCTGCCACCGGTACCGCGCTTATAGCCAATGATGCGCTCGACGGTTTTCATATGGCGGAAGCGCCAAAGCTGGAAGTTGACTTCAATATCGACCAGCTGTTCACACAAGTGATAAGCGTCCCAGTTGCCTTTGGTGTCTTCGTAAATTTTTTCGAATACCGGCATCAGGGCTTCCTGCCTTTCATGGGCTTGCGAAAAATCGCGTTCAACGCATTTCCTGGGAATGGCGTGACCGTGTCGATATAAATAATGCAGCACTTCATCATACAAACTGGGGGCTTCCAGAATACTCTTCAGCCAGGCCTGCCCTTTGGGGTCGTAGCTGAACACTTTGAGCATGTCGGCATTTTTATTGCCCAATAAAAATTCGATGCCGCGATATTGCAGTGACTGGAACCCCGAAGCCGGCCCCAGTACCTCGCGAAAGCCCATGTAATCCGATGGGGTCAGGGTTTCCAGCACCGACCACTGCTCGGTCAATTGTTTCTGGATATGCTTGACGCGCGAAAAAATCTTGTGACAGGGATCCAGGCGATCGTTTTTCAAATGATCGATAGCCGCAGTCAATTCATGAATCACCAGCTTCATCCACAATTCGGATGTCTGATGCTGGATGATGAAAAGCAATTCATCGTGATGCACCGGCTTGGTCAGTGGCTGCTGGGCGGAAAGCAAAATATCGAGACGCAAATAACCGCTGTAGCTCAGGCGTTCGCGCAAGTCGGTGGTGATTTCCTGCTCAATGGGGCGCTGGTTTGTTGGTTGGGTCATGTGGCACTGCAACACGTTAACGAAGTATCAACAGCTTAGCGCATCTTCTTCACAAATTCTTCGCGCCAATAATCATGCCGGGCAAATGGTCATGTTTTCGAAGCAAAGCTTGGTTAGACTCGCCGGTCAGGTTATATCGAATAAATAACAGGGGAAGTGTGTATGCGTGGTTGGATAAAACTTTTAGCAGCGTGTTTGTTTATTGTGCCCGGGCTGGCTTTTGCACAATGCGTGTCACTGACGGGGGGCGCTTATACCCAGAACTTCGACACACTTTCCAACACTGCCGGCAGCACCACCAATAACCTGACGATACCCGGCTGGTTCATGACAGAATCCGGCGGCGGTGCTCGCGACAACGAGCAGTACGCAGTCGATACCGGCGCCAGCACAACCGGCGACACCTATAGTTACGGTGCCGCAGCCTCGACCGAACGTGCAATCGGCGGTCTTCGCAGCGGCACGCTGATTCCCGTTTTCGGTGCCTGCTTTACCAACAACACCGGCGTAACGCTGACCAGTCTAGATGTTGCCTTTAACGGCGAACAATGGCGTCTGGGTACGGCTGCCCGAACAGACCAGATGAATTTCGAATACAGCACCAATTCGACCGATCTGGTTACCGGCACCTGGACAGGTGTCGCTGCACTGAATTTCGTAACGCCCGATACCGCGACCACCGGCGCCAAAAATGGCAACGCCGCCGCGGACCGCACCGCGAAAAGTACCACTATCTCCTCGCTGACTATCGCCAATGGCGCAACGTTCTGGATTCGCTGGACCGACACCGACGCCACCGGCGCCGACGATGGCCTGGCTGTCGATGATTTCTCGCTGACTGCAGGTAGCGCAAGCCCGACACCGAACCTGAGCATCAATGATGTCAGCATTGTCGAAGGCAATGCTGGCACCAGCACCGCTACTTTCACCGTCAGCTTGTCAGCCGTTGCACCGGCAGGCGGCGTGACATTTGATATCGCCACCGCCGATGGCACTGCCACGACGGCGAACTCGGATTACGTCGGCCAATCCCTGACTGGGCAAACCATTGCCGCTGGCAATAGCTCCGCTGCATTCACGGTCACGATCAACGGCGATGCCACTTTGGAGTCGAACGAAAGCTATTTCGTCAACGTCACCAATGTCACCGGTGCGAACGTTACCGATGGCCAGGGTCTTGGCACGATTACCAATGATGATTTCGCGCTGACACCGATTCACGATATTCAAGGCAATGGCAATACTTCGCCCATCACCGGCTCGACCATTACCACCAGCGGTATCGTCACCGGTCTGCGTACCAATGGTTTCTTCCTGCAAGCCGCCGATGCCAATGCAGATGCCGACCCTGCCACTTCGGAAGGTGTCTTTGTCTTCACCAGTAGCGCGCCCACCGTTGCCGTTGGTGACAGCATCATTGTCAGCGGCACGGTTACCGAATTCATTCCATCCACGGCACTGGGCCAATTGCCGTTGACCGAACTTGGCTTCGTTACCGTCAATGCCGTTTTGAGTTCGGGCAACATAATGCCGACATCGGTCACGCTGACGTCGGCCGATGCCAATGCAGCAAGCCCCTTGAATTCACTTGAACGTTACGAAGGCATGCGCGTCACCGCTTCACTGACCGTGGCAGCACCGGCAGCGGGCAATATCAATGAATCAGCAGCCACTTCAACCGGCACCGGTATTTTTTACGGCGTACTGCCAGGCGTGACGCGACCATTCCGCGAAAAAGGCATCAGTGCACTGGATCCATACCCGACACCGCCCGGCGTTGATGTCTGGGATAGCAATCCAGAACGCATTCGCGTGCAAAGCACCGGCTTCGGCGGCGCACAAATGAACCCGAGTGTCGGCGATACCCTGAGCAATATTTCAGGCGTACTCGATTACAGTTTTGGCGCTTACACACTGGTTCCTTATTCTGGCCAAACCTATACCGCCGTTACCGTACCGACTCCGGTCAGTACCGCAGAAGAAGACGAGTTCACCGTGGCAGGTTTCAACCTGCTGCGCTTCTTCGACAGCACCAATGATCCCGCTACCAGCGATCCGATTTTGAGCGCCACCGCCTTGAACAACCGTCTGGGCAAAACGGCGAACGCCATTTGCGAATACGTCAAAACACCCGACATCATGGGCGTGGTGGAAGTTGAAAATCTTGGCGTGCTGCAACGCCTCGCCGATACCATCAACAATGGTGCCGTCACCGGCGGCGTTCCCGTTGCTTCCTGCAATAGCGCACCAAGCTATGTTCCTTACCTGGTGGAAGGCAACGACGTTGGCGGTATCGATGTCGGTTTCATGATCAGCACCAAACAAGTCAGCCCTGGCGTTCCGCGCGTGGAAGTCTTGAGTGTCACGCAGGAAAACGCAGGCGAATTGTTTACCAATCCCGATAACAGCACTGCATTGCTGAATGACCGCCCGACCTTGCGTCTGCAAGCGGTTGTGCATCATGCCAACGGCGCTTCCTACCCGGTCACCGTATTGATCAACCACCTGCGTTCGCTCAGTGGCGTCAACGACACCACTCCGGGATCCAATGGCTGGGCGACCGATGGCGAACGCATTCGTGCAAAACGCCTGAAACAGGCCGAGTCGCTGGCAGCATTGATTCAAGCCCGCCAGATCGCCAATCCGAATGAAAAAATCATGTTGCTCGGTGATTTCAATGCCTTCGAATTCAGCGATGGCTATGTCGATTCAATGGGCATCATCACTGGCCAGGAAACGGCAACCGGTACCGTGGTCAATCACTCCGGCTTTGTTGTCAGCACACCGTTGACCAACATGACTACCGTCAGTGCACCGGCCGACAAGTATTCGTTCTCGTTCGACGGCAGCTCGCAATCGCTTGACCATGCCGTGGTCAACGAAGCCTTGTTGATGGATGCCGACATACGTTCCGAACATGCACGCCTGAACTCGGATTTCGCCGAAATTCTTTTCGGTGTTTATACGCAAACGGTAGCGGGCGTATATGACGTTCCTGCGCGCGTTTCCGATCATGATCCGGTGGTTTTGTATGTGAAACCAAAAGGCTTCATGAATGTTGATTTAAGTATTGGCGTCAGCAATCCCGACAACAGCATCAATGCAGGCGGCAGCACGACATTTACCGTTGTTGCGGACAATACCGATGAAGGCACCGGCGTTGATAACGCCAATGCCAGCCTGGTTCTCGATGCCGCCATCAATGGCGTGAATGTCACTGCACCTGCCGGTTGGACTTGTGCATCGCCGGTTGTGGCTGCAGCAAGCACCACGATTAACTGCTCTGCCGTAACATTTGCCGCTCTGGCCGAAGCCAGCTTCAGTGTTGTCGTCAACGTACCGGCAAATTTCCCGGGCGGCGATCTCACATTGACGGCGACCATTTCCGCTGATCAAGGCGACACCAACAGCGAAAACAATATTGCATCCGATGCAGTCACCGTGATTCCGCAAATGGCGAATCTTGCAGTTCGCGCACGCGGCCCGACATCGGTCAATGTTGGTGCGAAAGCCCGCATCAATATCGTTGCCGACAACTATGGTCCCGATGGCGCCATCAACGCCGTTGTTGCCATCACTACCAACGCACCTGCAAGCGCATTCAAAATTGCCGCCCCTGCCGGCTGGACTTGCACACTGGACGCCGCCTATCCGACAGCCCGTTTCCTTTGCTCGATTGATGTCAGCCCGATGGCTGTCGGTGATCGTCCAGAGTTCGTGTTGACATTCACTGCGCCCGCTTCCATGGCTTCAAGCAATTTGATTATTGGTACGGGTATTTCTTCCGATGCCGGCGACCCTAACGTCAACAATAATGAAGATAGCTACGCATTGTTCGTCAATCGGGTGCGCAGTACTGGTCCAGTCGTCACGCCAACCAATTAATTTGCACGTTGGCATTTGTTAAAAAACCCAGCTTCGGCTGGGTTTTTTTATCCATTCGCCTACGAACGTCTTGCCTTTAGGGGCCCATGACTGCTATTTATCAGGCTGCCTGGGAGGGCTTTGAAAATGCCAATAGTTGCCAATTTTGAAATTGAATACCTGCAATACCTCGGGCCGGATGGTCGTTTGGTAAATGATGATTTGCCGGAATTTGCGAAAGATAAAAAAAACATTCTCGAACTTTTCAAACAAATGTTATTCGTGCGCAGTTTCGACACCAAAGCCGTCGCGTTGCAACGCACCGGCAAGCTTGGCACCTACGCCTCCTGCCTGGGCCATGAAGCGACCCATATCGGCATCGGCAGCGCCATGCAATACGACGATGTGTTTGCACCAAGCTACCGCGAATACGGCGCGCAGTTCATGCGTGGAGTGAAACCACGCGATGTGCTGATGTACTGGGGCGGCGATGAACGCGGCAATAATTTTTCCGGACCGCCACACGACTATGCCTGGTGCGTGCCGATTGCAACGCAATGTTTGCATGCCGCCGGTGCTGCACTGAGTTTCAAATTGCGCAATGAACCGCGTGTTGCGGTTTCCTGTGTCGGCGATGGCGGCTCGTCAAAAACCGATACCTATGCCGCCATCAATTCTGCTGGTGCCTACAACCTGCCCTATATCTCCTGCATCATCAATAATGGCTGGGCGATTTCGGTTCCGCGCAAATCACAAACCGGTGCAAAAACACTCGCACAAAAAGGCCTGGCCGGTGGCCTGCATTGCGTGCAGGTAGATGGCAACGACATTATCGCCGTGCGTGCCGCGATGGATCACGCATTGAAACTTGCACGCCATGGTCATGGCGGCAGCGTGATCGAATTTATTACCTATCGTCTGTCCGACCATACAACCGCAGATGATGCACGCCGTTATCGCGATGATGCCGAAGTAAAAGCCGCCTGGGAACGCGAGCCAATTTCACGGCTACGCACTTTTTTGATCAACGAAAAACTCTGGAGCGAAACCGAAGAAGCGGCCTGGAAAGAAGAATGCAATCGTCTGGTCGATATTGAAGTCAACGCCTATCTCGAAACCAAGGTACAACCGGTGGAAGCCATGTTCGATTATTTGTATGGCGATATGCCTTCGGATGTTCTGGCCCAGCGTGCCGACGCCATTGCGTGGGAGAAACGCTAATGGCTGCCATTACCTTGATTGAAGCGATTACCCAGGCGCTCGCCTACGAAATGAAACACGATGAAAGTGTCATCGTGCTGGGCGAAGATGTCGGCGTGAATGGTGGCGTGTTTCGCGCGACGGCCGGTTTGCAGCAAATTTTCGGCGATCAGCGCGTACTCGATACGCCGCTGGATGAAACCACGATCGCAGGCTTGACGGTTGGCCTGGCGACGCAAGGCATGAAGCCCGTTGCCGAAGCGCAATTCGACGGTTTCATGTATCCGATGGTAGATCACATCGTTTGTCACGCTGCACGCATGCGTTATCGCACACGCGGCCGCCTGACCTGCCCGATGGTATTGCGCGTGCCCTGGGGCGGCGGCATACGTGCACCGGAACATCATTCCGAAGCCAATGAATCCATTTTCACCAACGTGCCCGGCTTACGCGTCATCATGCCTTCCTCGCCGCAACGTGCCTACGGATTATTGCTCGCTGCGATTCGCGATCCCGACCCGGTCATTTTCTTCGAACCCAAACGCATCTACCGGCAGTACAAGGAAGAAGTGCCCGATGATGGCGAAGCATTGCCGCTGGATGTTTGTTTTGTTTTGCGCGACGGCAGCGATGTCACGCTGGTGAGCTGGGGCTCGCAAATCAAGGAAACGCTGGAAACCGCCGATGCACTTGCGAAAGAAGGCATCAGTGCCGAAGTGATCGACGTTGCCTGTTTGAAGCCGCTGGATTTCGACACCATTGCCGAATCGGTGAAAAAAACCGGCCGCTGCGTGATCGTGCATGAAGCGGCGAAAACGGCCGGCTTCGGCGCCGAGATTGCCGCGCGTCTTGCAGAAGAATCACTCTACGATTTACAGGCTCCCGTGGAGCGCGTCACCGGTTACGACACGCACATTCCATTGTTCCGTCTGGAAATGAAATATCTGCCAAGCGTGGAAAAAATCATGGCCGCCGTAAAACGTACCTTGTCCGTGTAAGAGCGACGGAAGTCGCGATCATTCGCATAAGCGGCCCTGGCCGCGGTTACTTACAGAAATACATTCGAGAACGAAAACATGAGCGCAACAAAAATATTTTATCTCCCCGATCTTGGCGAAGGTTTACCGGATGCCGAAATTGTCGAGTGGATGGTAAAAGTCGGCGATGTCATCCGTCTTGACGATCCCCTTGTATCGATGGAAACGGCCAAGGCGGTTGTCGAGCTTCCCTCGCCGGTGTCGGGAAAAATCCTGAAACTGGCCGGAGGCCCCGGCGATATCGTCAACACCGGTGCGATGCTGGTGGAATTTGAAATGGATATGAGCATGCCGCAACGTGCCGAAGCCCAGGATACCGGGCATCAACATGGTGCACAGGCGCATGCAGCGGAAGTTGCGATAAGCGAACACGCCGCAACGCCTGTCGCGACTTCCGTCGTTCCTGCGGAAGCACCGAAATCCGCCGATGCAGGCACCGTTGTAGGCGCGATGCAAAGTAGTGATGCCATCCGCAGCGAACAGACCATTGCCATCGGTGGCGTGAAAGCGGTACCTGCCGTTCGCGCACTGGCGAAAAAACTTGGCGTCGATCTAGCCCGCGTTACAGCAACCGGCGCCGATGGTGTCGTCACCATGAATGATGTGAAAAACGCTGCGGCCACTGGCACTGCCAAACCACAAACTGTCGCTGTAAAACCAATTGCAGCGAGTGCTCCTGCAACGGCATCGCTGTTTGGAAATGAAGCTGCGCCAATCGCCGTACCTCAACGCGCGCCAGCACCTCCCGCAGCAAAGACCGATATTCCCATGGATGTCGACCAGCCGATTCGCGGTGTTCGTCGCAACATGATTCGCGTAATGAGCGACGCCCATGCCCAAGTCGTACCAACGACCTTGATGGACGATGCCGATATCCACGCCTGGGATCGCGGCGAAGACATTACCGTGCGTTTAATTCGCGCACTAGTAGTGGCATCACAAGCCGTTCCGGCCTTGAACTCCTGGTTCAATGGCAAGGAAGGTACATTGCGCCGCCATTCGAAAGTCGATATAGGCATTGCCGTGGATACCGACGACGGTTTGTTTGTCCCGGCGTTGCGTAATTGCGAAAGCATGACGGCGCAAGATGCCCGCAAAGCCATCAACCGAATTCGCGAACTGGTAAAAAACCGCAGCATTCCGCCGGAAGAGTTGCGCGACTTCACGATTGTGTTGTCGAACTTCGGCGTGTTCGCAGGCAAATATGCAACGCCTGTCGTTACCCCGCCCTGCGTTTGCATCGTCGGGGCCGGTCGCTTGTTTCATGAATTGGTACCGGTGCTCGGTGGCTTCGAAACCCATCGCATCATGCCGATTTCATTGACCTTCGATCACCGTGCCTGCACGGGCGGTGAAGCGGCGCGCTTCCTGCGTGCGCTGCTGGATGACCTGCAAAAATCCCGCTGAGGTAGGGGCGCCTGCTTGATGCGCCCATGCTTTCGACACATCATCAGGGCGCAGCAAGCAGGCGCCCCTACGATTTGAATTTCTTCGAGCGAATCCAGAACGCAATAATCATCACGATCAAAAAGGCCTTGTAAGCCGCCAGGGTGGCAACGACTTGCGGCCACAACGGGCCTGCATCTTTCCAGTCGAATGAATAAGCCCAACGCATCGCCAAAGCGCTGGCAATAACGGCAATCATGATCGCAACGACATCAAAAAGTCGACGTGAAGCATTGACGACATGGGTTTTCGGAAATTTCCAGTAACACCAGGTCAGGATGGCGAACCACGGAGCGAATAAAATCAGGGAAAGATTGGCCATTATTTTTTCTCGGCTTCCGCGGCATGCAACTCATTGAATGCATCCATAATTTCCTGCATGTTTGAACCAGCAGTCGTACTCGAAAGAATGTTTATATTCCTCGTAGTATTAGAGCCCACCTTCAATTCAGCGATACATTCACCTGCTTCTTTCGGTGTATCAAATGCAGCACTTTGATAAAGCAAATCGCCATTTGCACTGAGCAACTTGAAATAAAACTTGCCGTCCCTTTCACGATATTGTTTTATCGTCGGCAAGGCTTTTTTCACAGCGACTTTTTTATCGCTGGATGATTTTTCAGCCAAATTCCGCAGCCCGACTGCATGACGTAGCTCCTTCATCAACGGAGCGGCAATCGCACGCGCTTTCTCACCGCCGGCCTGCAATTGCTGCTCAATCACTTCAGGCTTTGCCATCAGGGCTTCATATTTTTCACGCATCGGCGCTACTTCGGAATCGATGGTTTCGAACAAAGCCTGCTTGGCTTCGCCCCACGACAAACCGTCAATCAATGCCTGACGAAAACCCGCCGCTTTTTCAGCCGACGAGAACGCCTGATACAAAGTGTACAAATGCGAGTTGTCCGCATCTTTCGATTCGCCCGGCAGACGCGAATCGGTCACGATGCCGGCAATCAATTTTTTCAATTCGGCTTTGCCGGCAAACAATGGAATTGTGTTGTCATAACTCTTGCTCATCTTGCGGCCATCCAGACCAGGCAAGGTCGCCACAGATTCTTCGATCACCGCTTCCGGTAATACCAGATGATCGCCGTAGGCATGATTGAAGCGTGCGGCAAAATCGCGTGCCATTTCGATGTGCTGAACCTGGTCACGGCCAACCGGCACTTTGTGTGCGTTGAAAACGATAATATCGGCTGCCATCAACACCGGGTACATGAACAGGCCTGCAGTAATCCCTGCATCCTCGTCTTCCTGCTTTGCGTGGTTGATATCGACCGCCGCCTTGTAGGCATGTGCGCGATTCAACAGGCCTTTGCTGGCGACGCAGGTCAGGAACCAGGTCAGCTCGGGAATTTGCGGAATATCCGACTGGCGATAAAACCAGACTTTGTCCGGATTCAAACCCGCAGCCAGCCAGCTTGCGGCAATTTCCAGCGTCGAACGCTGTACGCGTGCCGGGTCCGCCGTTTTGATGAGCGAATGAAGATCGGCCAGAAAATAAAAACTTTCTGTATCCGGCTTCAGGCTCGCGGCAATCGCGGGGCGAATGGCGCCGGCGTAATTGCCCAGATGAGGTGTGCCCGAGGTGGTGATTCCGGTAAGTATGCGAGTGGTCATCAGACTTTTATAAACCATGATTAAACATGGCTAGTTTAACCCGACAGGGCCTAACCCCGCATTCGACTTTGCTGCGTTCCTATCAGCGCACAATCAAGGAGTGCCCGATATGAAACGCTTTTTATCCACCTGCATGGCCCTGTTAAGCCTGACCACCTTGTCTGCCTGCGCCAACGAGCGCCTGGTGGACGTCAAAATCCGCGACAAGGATCGCTACACCACGCTGGAAACTTATTACGACCACAATAAAACCTACGTCGCCGGTCGTCCCGGCCATCGCTATTCGGTGATGCTGCAAAATCTTACCGGCGAACGCGTACTGGCCGTGGTCTCGATCGATGGCGTCAATGCCATCAGCGGACAAACAGCCGGCGCTTCGCAGACCGGTTATGTACTGGCGCCATACCAAAGCATGGAAGTTCGCGGCTGGCGCAAGAGCATGCAGGACGTTGCACAATTCCGTTTCACCGACTTGCCTGACAGTTACGCTGCGCGCACCGGTCGCCCTGACAATGTCGGCGTGATTGGCGTAGCGGCTTTTCGCGAGCGTCGTTACGAACCTGCTTACAACTATGAAGAAGATAATGGCTACCAGGATGACCGTTACGAACCACGGGCCAGTGAACGCAGCCGGGATTCGGCAGCCGCCGGTGCCGCCGCCCCTGCCATGAAATCGCAGCGTTCGATGGCAGAATCGGAATCACGCCAGGATCTGGGTACCGGTCACGGCGAACGTCGTTATGATCCGGCACGCTCCACGACTTTCGAACGTGAAAGCAGCTATCCCAATCAAGTAAGTAAAGTGTTCTACGATTCCTACGAAGCCCTGGTGGATCGCGGTGTCATTCGCGACTACCGTTACCGCAATCGTGATCGCAATGGGCCCGATGCTTTCCCGATTGGTTTTGTAGCCGACCCTTACGGCAACTAATCCAGGCTTGCCAAAGATAAAGGCCGCTCGTCGAGCGGCCTTTTTTATTTGCCGGATTTCTATTTATCGGATTTCTTTGGCGCTTTTTTCGCAACCACTCTTGTCTCTTTCTTGATTTCTTTTTTAGTCGCCACGGTTTTGCTAGCCGCTTTTTTTGTGGAAGTTTTGGCGGGCAATTTCTTCTTATTCGACCTGACTTTTTCAAGCATTTCGTCCGCCAGCAAAACATCCTGCGAAATCAGACCAGCTGCCTTCGCAATCGCAAGCTTGGTTTCGACAAGATTCTGGTTGGGATCGACCAGCAATAATTCACGAATGGCTTCGCGTACCGCCTTGGCAGCATCATGTTGCAATTTCGCATTCGAGCCTTTTTTAACCAGACCCAAAATGGCATCCACCAGCGGTTTTATGTATACCGATTCAATCAACATGAATATTTGCCTGATATGAATTTCTATTTTTTGTCGCCGGCTTTTTCGATTTTCTGGCCGACTTTCTTTACGTCCTTGCCTACGCCCTGAACAGTGTTGCAGGCCACCAGGCTGAACGCGCATAAGACCATCAGCGCCAACATGAAAATTCTTGTGTGTTTCATAAAGCTCTCCTTTCAAGTGTGGATAAATTCTAGCCCGGGCAAGTCGCAAAAACTGCGAAAGGCAAACCCGGTATTAAAACCGGGTTTGGCTCGCCGGTTTAATCTCGCATCAGGGTCGATTTTCCGAACAGGCTTTCGACCAGATCAACCGCCAATTTTGCCGTTCTATTGTGATCATCGAAGGCCGGATTGAGTTCCATGATATCCAGCGACCCGATCATTCCCGAATCGGCAATCATTTCCATGACTAGCTGGGCTTCACGATAATTCGGGCCACCCGGCACGGTGGTACCAACACCGGGTGCGATGGCAGGATCAAGAAAATCGACATCGAAGCTCACATGGACATGCGTGTTTTCATCGATATCTTCAAGCGCTTCTTCCATCGCACGCTTGATGCCGATTTCATCAATGTAGCGCATGTCGTAAATATCCAGACCATATTCCTTGACCAGTTTTTTCTCGCCGGCATCGACCGAACGAATACCAATCTGGCGGATATCTTCCGCATTCATCGCGGGACTGAAACCGCCCAGATGCGTCAAAGGCTGCGGCCCCAAACCACACAGGCAGGAAACCGGCATGCCGTGGACATTGCCCGACGGCGTCACTTCATGCGTGTTGAAATCGGCGTGGGCATCAAGCCAGATGACGCGCAGTTTTTTTCCCTGTGCACGGCAATAATTGGCAACGGCAGTTATGCTGCCGATGCCCAGACAATGATCACCGCCAAGCAGAATCGGCAATTGCTTTTTCTCGAGTGCCACACCCATTGCCGACATCACGCTGCGGTTCCATGAGACCACTTCGTCCAAATGCCGGTAGCCGTCAACAGGTGGCAACCAGGGGTTTACCGGGCCGCTTAAATTGCCCAGATCCAGCACGTCGAATCCACGGTCGCGCAACGCGGCTTCCAGGCCGGCAACCCGCAGAGCTTCGGGCCCCATCGAAGCGCCACGATGGCCTGCGCCGATGTCGGTAGGGGCGCCAATCAAAACAATTTGCGGTCGAACTTGCGACATAAATATCCGGTCTTTTCTGGGGCTTGTAGATTACCAGAAAGCGGCTATCAGGTTGTCGTTACGGGCTTGGTCGCGTTCATTTAACAGCCTGCCAAAGCGCGAACAGACCTAGTTCAAGGTGGTACTAAAATGTTCAAAGCCTTTTTTCTCCAGCTCGAACAGCTCGCCATTTTCGTCGAAACATTTCAATTCCGGACCGGAAACGATATGACCAATGACGGTACCAATCACATCGCATTCCGACAGCGCTTGCTCGATGGCCAAACTTTGGTGTGCCGGTGCGGTAAAACATAACTCGTAATCGTCGCCACCGCTTAATTGCAAACGATAGCGCTGCCTATCGTCCGGAAAATGTTCCAGTAAAGGTTTCGACATCGGAACACGACAGACTTCAATTTCGGCGCCCAGGTGGCTGGCACGCAGAATATGCGAAAGATCGGCAAGCAAACCATCACTGATATCAATCGCGGCATTGGCAATACCACGCAAAGCCAAACCAACATTTACACGCGGCGTCGGGCGATCAAGACGATAACGCAACTTCGCCGACTGTAAACCCTGCGCTCGCCATTGGGCCAGTCCGCCAGCTGCATCGCCGATGGAGCCGGTCACCCAGATTTCATCGCCTGGCCTGGCACCATCGCGTCGCAACGCCTGATCTCTCGGCACAAATCCATGCACCGTGACCGTAATCGAAAGCGGGCCCTGCGTGGTATCGCCGCCAATCAATTGCACACCGTGTTCATTGGCCAATTCGAAAAAGCCATCGAGAAATTTTTCCAGCCAATCGATATCGGTATTGGGCAAACTGATCGCAAGGCTTGCCCATGCCGGCATCGCGCCCATTGCTGCAAGGTCACTCAGATTTACGGCAAGCGATTTATAGCCGATATCTTCGGGCGCAGTATCTTCGGGAAAATGTATGCCGTTATTCAAGGTATCGGTGCTGACCACTAGCAGTTGATCGTTTGGCACCGATAAAAGCGCGGCATCGTCGCCAATACCCAATACCACGTCATCGCGTAATTTCACGCGTTGACGGATGAGATCGATAAGGGCGAATTCAGATGGCATGCGATGATCTATCCAACGTAGGGTGGGCACTGCCCGCCGACAAGAATCACATCTGCAACACGGTGGGCAAAGCCCACCCTACCGCTTTTGCTGCATTTCCGCCGTGCGCCAATCCGCTGCCGCTTTGTCGAGCACGCCGTTGACATAGGTATGGCCCTGATCGGAGCCAAAACGCTTTGCCGTTTCGATGGCTTCGTTGATCACGACGCGGTACGGCACATCGGGGCGATGAATCAACTCATAGGAAGCGATCAACAAGACTGCGCGCTCGATCGGATCGACCTGTTCCAGCGTACGGTCGAGATATTTTTCCAGTTGCACGTCCAATTCGTCGTGATGTTTTGCGACACCGCGTACCAGGTCCTCGAAATATTCCAGATCGGCAATTTCCATATCCTGCTCGTGCTGGAATTGTTCGATCACCTTGGTGATCGGCGAACTCGACATTTGCCAGGCATACACCGCTTGCAATGCGCGACGACGCGAACGCGAGCGTGCCGCCGGATCAACACCATCTGTGCGAGCGTGCTTCATTGTGCTTTCTCATTAATTTGTGTGAACAAGTTTGCCATCTCCAGCGCCGCAAGTGCGACTTCCTCGCCCTTGTTGCCGGCAGAACCCCCGGCGCGCGCCTGTGCGTGTGCGTAATCCTCCACCGCCAATACGCCATTGCAAACCGGAATATCGAACTTCAAGGCAACCTGCATCAATCCGCGTGCGCATTCATCCGCGACATGCTCGTAGTGGCGGGTATCGCCACGCACCACACAACCAAGGGCAATGATGGCGTTATATTTTTTTGTGCCTGCCAGCGTGTTGGCAGCCATGGGAATTTCCCAGGCGCCGGGAACACGCACTACATCGACTTGATCATCGCTTAAACCATGCTGCTTAAGACAAGCGCGCGCACCCATCACCAGCGTATCGGTAATGCTCGGGTTCCAGCGGCTCGCCAGCACGGCAATTTTGTGGCGACCATCGGCGCGCAAATCGGCTTCAATCAGGGACATGGTGTTTGGTAATTCTCAAGGCAGACGCATAGTTTAACCGCGCGGGCTGACATACTCGATAACTTCCAGCCCGAAACCGGCCAGAGCCACTTGCCGCCTAGGGGTTCCGAGCACACGCAGCCTGGAAAGGCCCAGATCGGCAAGGATTTGCGCGCCTGCGCCGTTCTGCCGCCACTGCTTGATCTTGGTCGCCGCGTGGCAGTCCTGCTCGGTAATTTGCGCCATTAATTGTTCCGATGACTGCGGTTCCGACAGCACGACCAGGACACCGGCGTTTTCCCTGGCAATTGTCGCCATGGCCTGGTGGGCGCTCATGGACAAATCATCACGCTGCCAATGTAAAACATCGGTCAGCGGATTTTTGACATGGACGCGGACCAGCGTCGGCGTATCGGCATTGACCTCGCCCCGTACCAGCGCGAAATGAATATCGCGACTGATCTTGTCGCGATAGGTCACCAGATTGAATTCACCGTGTTCGGTATTTATTTTGCGGGCGTCAACGCGCTCGACCGTGTGTTCGGTGTGCAAACGATAACGAATCAATTCTTCGATACTGCAAATGAGCAAACCATGCTCTTTTGCAAAGATTTCCAGTTCAGGACGGCGCGCCATGCTGCCGTCGGCATTCAAAATTTCAACCAGCACCCCGGCGGGCTCCAAACCTGCCAGCAAAGACAAATCGGCAGCGGCTTCAGTATGGCCACTGCGAGTGAGTACGCCACCGGCTTGCGCCATCAGCGGAAAAATATGGCCCGGCTGCGTGATGCTCTGCGGCTTGGCATCGGGCTTTACTGCCGTGCGAATGGTATGCGCACGGTCATAGGCGGAAATACCGGTCGTGACGCCTTCGGAAGCTTCGATGCTGACGGTGAAATTGGTTTGATAGGGCGAACGGTTGTCAGTCACCATCAAGGGAAGATTCAATTGCTCGCAACGTTGTTTGGTCAATGACAAACACACGAGGCCACGCGCGTGCGTCACCATGAAATTAATGTCCGATGGCTTGACCAATTCGGCTGCCATGATCAAATCGCCTTCGTTTTCGCGATCTTCGTCATCGACGACAACGACCATTTTGCCCTGGCGAATGGCATCGAGTATTTCGGGGATCGTCGCGAAACTCATGAGTTTTTTTCCGTATTGAATTGCATTAAACGCTCGACATAACGCGCCATCAAATCGACTTCGATATTGACCGGGCTATCTTGTGCCAGCGCGGAAAAATTGGTGTGCTCAATGGTATGCGGGACAAGATTGACTTCGAAGCCTTCGAAATCGGCCTGATTCACCGTCAGACTGACGCCATTGACGGCGACCGAACCTTTTTCGGCAATGTAACGTAGCAGTGACTTGTCGGCAGAAAAACGCCAGCGTTGCGAGCGTGCGTCTTCGGCAATGTTTTGCACTTTTGCAACACCGTCAACATGACCCGATACCCAATGCCCGCCGATACGCGAGCTGGCTTGCAATGCGCGCTCAAGATTCACTTCATCACCCACGACATAAGAACCAAGGCTGGTACGCGACAGGGTTTCATTGGAAACATCGGCGGCAAAATAATTATCGTCAAATGCCACGACAGTCAGACACACGCCGGAAACCGCAATGCTTTCGCCCAATTCGACATCCTGCATCGGCAAGCCATTGACGGAGATTGCCAGGCGAACATCGCCACCAACTTTCTGCAGTGATTGAATATTGCCGACTGATTGAATGATGCCAGTGAACATTGAGATTCTCTTGTACGGTGGGCATTGCCCACCTTGTAATTCGTAACTTCCGGAATATCGGTGGTGTCGAAAAATGCTCCTGCATTTTCGACACTCCCGCCATCCATGGCGGTCGCATGCCCACCCTACATTTTTTGACGCAGCAGTAGACGTATATCGGGGCCGATATTCACGTTTTCAATCACGTTGAAATGAAAACGCTCGCTCATTTGTTCAATACCCAAACCGCTGAACAAGGGTTTGGCGGTGTCGCCTAAAAACACCGGCGCGATATACAACAGAATTTCATCCACCAAACCCTGCTTCAGAAATGCCCCGCACAAACGCGGGCCCGCTTCTATCTGTACTTCATTCACGCCGCGCTGCGCCAATTGGGTCAGCACCGCCGGCAAATCAACATGCCCCTGACTGCTCGGCACGGCAATTGCATCGCGATGGGCGCCATAATCGGGCACAACATCCATCGCATGCACGGTAATGCTTTCGGCACTATCGTCGAAAATTTTGTAGTTGTCGCCCAGATAACCCTGGCTGTCGAGCACCACGCGCAAAGGCGGCTTGAAATCTTCCGGCTCGCGCATGCGTACGGTAAGTTGCGGGTCATCCTGCTTTACCGTGACATCGCTGGTCAGAATGGCACCACTTTGTGCACGCCATTGCGCAACATCGAAGCGCGAATCTTCCGAACTGATCCATTTCGATTCACCACTGGCCATTGCCGTGCGGCCATCGAGGCTCATCGCCAATTTGATTCTCGTCCAGGGCCTTCCGCGTTGCACGCGCGACAGGAACCCGCGATTCAATTCACGCGCCTGCTGTTCCATCAACCCGACTTCAACCTGGATGCCGACCGCCTGCAGCTTTTCAAAACCGCGCCCGGAAACCGCATGAAAAGGATCGGCAATCGCGGCAACCACCCGCGTGATGCCCGCAGTCACCAGTGCATCGGCGCACGGCGGTGTTTTGCCGAAATGCGAACATGGCTCCAGTGTGACGTAAGCGGTTGCACCCTGCGCCAACTCGCCGGCCTCACGCAAGGCAAATACTTCGGCATGCGCTTCTCCTGCGCGCTGGTGAAAACCTTCACCAACGATTTTATCGCCGCGCGCAATCACGCAGCCGACCATCGGGTTCGGCTTGGTGGTGTAGGCGCCGCACTCTGCCAGCAAAAGCGCGCGCGCCATCATGCGGCTATCGCGTTCGGAGAATGTCATTTGGCGGAACCGTTTATCTGGTAACTCATTACATCCACTGTTTGTCCATTCAGGCTGGCCTGATGAAATGCCTTCCAGCCCAATTGCCCATAAAAGTCTTTGTGCTCGGGCGTGAATAAAAATATTTCTTGGAGCGAAATATCCCTTGCATGTTGCATGACCGCTTTCACCAGCATTGCACCAAAACCCTGACCGCGTTTGTCCGGTATTACATAGACACTGGCAAGCCAGGCATTTCCAATGGCCGCCAATTCCGCCGCATCTTCTTCCAGCAAACTTGCCGAGCCCAATAAATTTTCATCTTCCAGTAAAACCAGCGTCGTCGGCAGGGTTTTGCGTTTTACATGATCCAGCAGATCTGCACGCGCTACCTCATGCGTCCAGTCCGTGTACAAAGACGACCATTGCGCGTGATGCCAATCTGCGAGTTGGTCGACATGTTGCGGCACATCGGCAAGAAACCGGATTTGCACCACTTATGACTTACCCTTTACCTTGACGACATTGGCTTCAAGCAAACTAAGCTGCGCTTTATCCAGGCCGGGCAAATCACGCTCGAGCTTTTCGATTTCTTCCCGGAATTCCTGCACGTCTTCAAAGCTGCGATAGACCGAAGCAAAGCGCACGTACGCTACATGATCGAGCGATTTGAGTTCGTTCATCACGAATTCGCCAACCCGCATCGACGGCAATTCGCGTTCGCCGGATAAACGCAATGCATGCATCACGTTGCGGACTGCCTGATCGACTTGTTCTGCCGACACAGGGCGCTTCTGCAATGGCCGATCAAAACTGGTACGCAATTTCTTTTCGTCGAAAGCTTCACGGCGGCCATCGCTTTTCACGATGCTCGGCAATTTCAATTCGGCCGTTTCAAACGTATTGAAACGTTCAGTACATGACGGGCACTCGCGACGACGACGGATGGTAGTTCCATCTTCGGAAACGCGTGAATCGATTACGCGGGTGTCGTCGTGCTGGCAGAAAGGGCAATGCATGGTGTACTAAGGGGAAACGAATCTTATTGGTTGAAGGGCGCCATCTTTGACCGGTATGCCGTGAAGTGTTGCAGGCTGATATTTCATTTTCTTCGCAGAGGCCAGCGCCGAAGAAATAAACTCGGAACTGGTGGCACAAACTGCATTTGCCGAACGAACATTGCCTTTTGCATCGATTAGCAATAGCACCATGACCGTCCCGTCTTTTCCTGCATGCAACATGGCCGGCGGATACACAACATTCGCCAGCACGGTGTTTTTTGGCTCAACGTATGCCCGCTTGTCTGAATAATCCAAAGCCGGATTTCGCCAATCACCCAGCGATTGAAACAATTGTTCTTTCGACATCAGCTGCAATGCTTCTTCATGACAAAAGCCAGCCTCGTTCATCCGCACCGGAACGATATCAGGGCTTGGCTCTGACCTTGGCCTGATTTCGACTATCGCGTTTCTGATCGGGGCCGAGCAGCTCGCGATTAAAAGAAGCGATAATGAAAAAGGCAGTTTCAAATTGACGCCCTGGTTAGCCATACACCGGAAACTGCTTGCATTGCAGCGTCACGTTCTCACGCACGCCGGCAATGATTTTTTCGTCCTTCGGATTATCGAGCACATCGCAAATCCAGTTTGCCAGTGCAACGCAATCGGGTTCCTTATAACCGCGCGTTGTTACCGCCGGCGTGCCGATACGCAGGCCCGAGGTCACGAACGGGGAACGCGGATCATTCGGTACCGAGTTTTTATTGACCGTGATATGCGCTTCGCCCAGCGCGGCTTCGGCGTCTTTGCCGGTGGTTTCGCGGCCGATCATGTCAATCAGCATCAAATGGTTTTCGGTGCCGCCGGAAACGATTTTGTAGCCGCGCGACATGATGGTTTTCGCCATCGCCTGTGCATTTTTCACGACTTGCTTTTGGTAATCGGTAAATTCTGGTTCCAGCGCTTCCTTGAACGCGACTGCCTTGGCGGCAATGACATGCATCAACGGACCACCTTGGGTGCCCGGAAAAACCAGCGACTGGAATTTCTTTTCAAGCGCTTCATTGGCTTTCGCCAGAATGATGCCGCCGCGCGGGCCGCGTAAGGTTTTGTGCGTTGTAGACGTCACCACATCGGCATGTGGAATCGGGTTTGGATAAATTCCCGCGGCCACCAGGCCGGCAACGTGCGCCATATCGACAAAGAAATAAGCACCAACCGATTTTGCGATCGCGGCCATACGTTCCCAATCAATGATTTGCGAATAGGCGGAAAAACCACCGACGATCATTTTCGGTTTGTGCTCGTTTGCCAGCGCCTGGATTTCGTCGTAATCAATCAAACCGGTATCGGGATTGATGCCATATTGCACCGAATTGAAAATCTTGCCGCTGAAATTCACTTTCGCGCCGTGGGTCAGGTGACCACCGTGTGCGAGACTCATGCCAAGCACTGTGTCGCCGGGAGTCAACAAGGCCAGATAGACGGCGATATTCGCGGACGAACCCGAATGCGGTTGCACATTGGCGTAATCGGCACCGAAGAGTTTCTTGACGCGTTCGATGGCAAGAGTTTCGGCCACATCGACATATTCGCAGCCGCCGTAATAGCGTTTACCCGGATAACCTTCGGCGTATTTGTTGGTCAGCACGGAGCCCTGCGCTTCCAGAACGCGCGGACTGGCGTAGTTTTCCGAGGCAATCAGCTCGACATGGTCTTCCTGACGCTGGCGTTCCTGCGCAATCGAGCGCGCCAATTCGGGATCGTAGCCTTCAATACGCATTTCACGGGAAAACATGAACACCTCGGGGCAATGGGCAAGCGCAAATTGTAGCGCCCAAGCCTGCCCAGAGCCACAAAATATAGCGCTGGGTCATGCTTTACGCGATAATTGGCGATTGAATAGACCGCAAACGTGAACGATGCCTTGGCAACGTCCGTCCGCGCGCGCCAGCAGATTGAACCGGAGTCCACATGCAATATATCTACACCATGATCGGCGTCAGCAAGACCGTGCCGCCGAAACGCGAAATCATCAAGGATATTTCGCTGAGCTTTTTCCCCGGCGCAAAAATCGGCTTGCTGGGCCTGAACGGCTCCGGTAAATCCACCGTGCTGCGAATCATGGCCGGCGTCGATACCGATTTCCAGGGCGAATCACGCCCACAACCGGGCATCAAGGTCGGCTACCTCGAACAGGAGCCGCGTCTGAATCCCGAACATACCGTTCGCCAGGCCGTCGAAGAAGGCGTCGGCGAATTGCTGCACGCGCAAGCCATGCTCGATGAAGTTTATGCCGCGTATGCCGAACCTGATGCCGATTTCGACAAACTGGCCGCAAAACAACAGCGTCTCGAAGCGATTCTGGCCACGGCCGACGCCGACACGCTGGAACTACAACTGGAAATCGCCGCCGATGCGCTGCGCCTGCCACCCTGGGATGCGATTTGCGGAAAACTGTCCGGCGGCGAAAAGCGCCGCGTTGCGCTTTGCCGTCTGCTGCTGTCGAAACCCGACATGCTGCTACTCGACGAACCCACCAACCATCTGGACGCCGAATCGGTCGAATGGCTGGAGCAATTCCTTACCCGCTTCCCGGGCACCGTGGTCGCCGTTACCCATGATCGCTACTTCCTCGAGAATGCAGCCGAATGGATTCTGGAACTCGATCGCGGCAAGGGTATTCCGTGGAAAGGCAATTACACCGCCTGGCTGGAACAAAAAGGCGATCGCCTGAAACGCGAAGAGTCCGCTGAAAGCGCCCGTCAAAAAGCGCTGGCAAAAGAATTGGCCTGGGTTCGCAGCAATGCAAAAGGCGGCCGCAGCAAAGGCAAGGCACGTCTGGCCCGTTTTGAAGAATTGAATGCCCAGGAATATCAGAAGCGCAACGAAACCAATGAAATCTTTATTCCACCAGGTGAGCGCCTGGGCGATAAAGTCATCGAATTCAAAAATGTTTCGAAATCTTTCGGCGACCGTTTGCTGATAGATGATCTGAGTTTGTCCGTGCCACCGGGCGCCATCGTCGGCATCATCGGGCCGAACGGCGCCGGTAAATCGACCTTCTTCAAGATGATTACCGGCCAGGAACAACCCGACAGCGGCGAAGTGAATATCGGCCACACGGTAAAAATGGCGTATGTCGATCAAAACCGCGATGCGCTGGTCGGCGATAAAAACGTCTGGCAGGAAGTGTCCGGCGGTTCCGACATCATCACGATTGGTAAAGTCGAAATCCAGTCGCGCGCCTATATCGGCCGCTTCAACTTCAAGGGCGCCGATCAGCAAAAATTGGTCGGTACTTTGTCCGGCGGTGAGCGCGGACGTTTGCATCTGGCAAAAACCCTTTTGCAAGGTGGCAATGTATTGCTGCTCGACGAACCATCCAATGACCTCGACGTTGAAACCCTGCGCGCACTCGAAGATGCCTTACTCGAATTCCCGGGCTGCGTGATGGTGATTTCGCATGATCGCTGGTTCCTGGATCGCATCGCCACCCACATTCTGGCTTTCGAAGGCGACTCGCATGTCGAATTCTTTCCGGGCAATTACAAGGAATACGAAGAAGACAAACGTCGTCGTCTGGGCGATGAAGGCGCCAAGCCACATCGTTTGCGATACAAGGCGTTGAAGTAAGCTCTTCCCTCTCCTGCGGGAGAGGGTGGCGCGTTAGCGCCGGGCGAGGGTGCGAACACGCTGGATTTGACAGCCGCCGTGATTTTACCCTCTCCTCCAACCCCTCTCCCGCTGGAGAGGGGGGCTTCATAGAACTTTCCGACACGAGGTTTCAATGAGCTTTATACAAACTCTCCGCGATACCCAGAAGAAAAACCAATCACTGGTTTGCGTGGGTTTTGATCCAGAACTGTCGAAATTCCCGTCGCACCTGCAAAATCATCCTGATGCTTTATTTGAATTCCATAAAGCCATCATCGATGCCACCGCCGATCTGGTGTGTTGCTACAAACCGCAGATAGCGCATTTCGCGGCATTGGGTTCGGAAGAATCCCTGCTGCGCACCATCAATTACATTCATGAAACCTATCCTGGCATTCCGGTCATTCTGGATGCCAAGCGCGGCGATATCGGCAGCACGGCAGAACGTTATGCCATCGAAGCCTTTGATCGTTATCAAGCCGATGCCGTGACCTTGAATCCGTACCTTGGACGAGATTCAATCCAGCCGTTTCTGGATCGCAAAGACAAGGGCGTGATTCTGCTTTGCCGTACATCCAATAAAGGTGCCGGCGATTTTCAGGATCTGATTTCCAGTGGCAAACCCCTGTATCAACATGTCGCCAGTACCGTTGCCGAACAATGGAATGAGCACGGCAATTGCATGCTGGTAGTCGGTGCCACATGGCCAAGACAACTTGCCGATGTGCGGGCACTGGTGGGCGACATGCCGTTTCTGGTGCCCGGCGTTGGCGCGCAAGGTGGCGATGTCGAAGCGATGGTCAAGAACGGCAAGACAGCCAATGGCGACGGCCTGGTAATCAGTTCATCGCGTGCGATCCTGTATGCCAGCTCCGGCAAAGATTTTGCAGAAGCGGCGCGCAATGCAACGCTGGCTTTGCGTGATGAAATAAACCGTTATCGCTGATCTTCGTAGGACCGACGGAAGTCGGGATCATTTTATCAATTAATATTCGAAGCATGCTGTCCCGACTTCCATCGGTCCTACAAATTAAATCCGGATTTTTCCGGTCAGCATATCCTTGTACATCACCCAATCACCCAGCAGCGAATAGAAGGGATACTTGAAAGTGGCCGGACGGTTTTTCTCGAAAAAGAAATGCCCCACCCAGGCGAAACCGTAGCCAAGTACCGGTATTGACCATAACCAGACCAGTGGCAATATTTGTGCGATGACAAGAACGGCAATAATCACGATTCCTGTAGTACCTGCGAAATGTAAACGGCGGCAAACCAGATTGCTGTGCTCTGCCAGATAGAACGGATAGAAATCACGGAATTTGCTGTACTGGCTCATAATTCGCCTCGCTTGTCTTCGGCTTTTGCTGCATTCCAGAGTGCATCTTGCTGCTGCAAATTCAAATCTGCAAGCTGCCCGCCCTGTTCATGAATCATCGCTTCCATGCGGCGAAAACGACGCTCGAATTTCTGGTTGGCACGGCGCAAGGCAGCACCAAAATCGACCTTGCCGTGCCGCGTCAAGTTCGCTGCAACGAAGAGAACATCGCCGAGCTCATCTTCCAGTTCGGCATGGCCAATGCCCTTGGCAAATTCTTCACGCAGCTCTTCGATTTCTTCATGCAGTTTATCGAATACCGGGTTCGGGTCCGGCCAGTCAAAGCCGACCGTTGCCGCACGCTTCTGCAATTTCACCGCTCGCTGCCATTCCGGCAAGCCGCGGGAAATCCCGGACAAGATGCTGTCGTCATGCACGCCATTTTTCTCTTCGCGCTCACGTTTTTTCTGGAGCTCCCATAACCGCGTTTGTTCATCGGCATCTTCAACGGTGGCGCCGGCGAATACATGCGGATGCCTTCGTGTCATTTTGTCGCAAATACTTTCGACGACATCGGAAAATTTGAAATGCCCGGCTTCTTCTGCCATCCGCGCGTGGAAAACGACTTGCAGCAACAAATCGCCAAGTTCGTCTTTCAGGTCCGGCATATCGTTGCGATCAATTGCATCGGCCACTTCGTAGGCTTCTTCAATCGTGTATGGCGCAACGGTAGCGAAACTCTGCTTCACATCCCAGGGACAGCCGCCATTCGGGTCACGCAGTTTCGCCATGATGTCGATAAGGTTTTGAATATCAGTCATGCAACCAGCTCCGCCACGGCAGCAATGCATTCGCCAGGGCAATAAAGTGCGGATTCAATAAACTTTCCTTGGTGTTATATCGAAACGGGCTGCCATCCAGATTCAGCACCACGCCACCGGCGGCTTCCAGAATCGCCTGGCCTGCTGCGGTATCCCACTCCGAGGTTGGCGCGAAGCGTGGATAAACGTCGAGCGCGCCTTCGGCGATACGGCAGAATTTCAAAGATGAGCCCATGCTCAGGGGCTCTACCTCGCCCATGCGTGCAAGTGCTGCAGCCGTGGTTTCATCAAGATGCGATCGCGACGCGGCTACACGCAAACTTGCACGAGAAGATTTATCTACGGCAATTTTTTTGATTTCGCTGCCTTGCTGCATGAATGCGCCCTGCTCTTCATCGCCCCACCATAATATTTTCAGGGCAGGCGCATAGATAACGCCGAACGTCGCGCGGCCGTCTTCAATCAAGGCAATATTGACGGTGAACTCGCCATTCTTTTTTACAAATTCGCGCGTTCCATCCAACGGGTCGACCAGCCAGTAACGCGGCCAGATTTTCCGTGTCTGCCAATCGATATCGGCTGACTCTTCCGACATTACCGGCATGCCCGGCGTCAAAATATTCAAGCCCTGTTCGATAATGTCGTGGGCGGCGGTATCGGCGGCGGTAAGCGGCGAGTTATCACCCTTGAACTCCACTGCAAAATCCTGCGCATACACTTTCATGATCGCTTCGCCGGCGTCACGCGCGATTTGCAGAATCGCTTTTTCCAATTCGGCACTCAATTTCATTTTCTACTCTTCAACCAATCCCGCACGATGTACATGGCGGCCAGTGAACGACCTTCGGAACAATCTTCGCGCAGCATCAGCTCGTTGAAGTTGTCGAATTTCCAGGGCAGCACTTCCAAAGGTTCGGGCTCGTCGCCAGGCAATTTTTCTTCGTACAAATCTTCTGCCACCACAAGATGGATTTCATGGCTCATGTAGGTCGGTGCCAGGCTGATCGAACGCAAATGCGTCAATTTTCTACCGCCGAAACCCACTTCTTCTTTCAGTTCTCGATTGGCGGCATCCAGAATGCTTTCGCCTTCGTCCATGCGACCCTTTGGCAGGCCGATTTCATAACGATGTTTTCCTGCCGCGTATTCGCGAATCAGCAAAATGGTATCGGGCTGCGGAATTGCTGCGATCATTACGGCACCATGGCCGCGACTTTTCATACGCTCGTAGCGTCGGCGTTCACCGTTGGAGAACTCCAGATCCAGTTTTTCCATGCGGTAAGGGCCGAGATCCTGTTCCTCGCTGCCATGGATAATGGGTAATTTGGGCATCTAGCATCCTTGAACCGACGCGATGGCATGGACACAAAGCATGTGAGCCGACATCATGGCGCCATGAAAAATATATCTGGGCAAAATTCCGATACGCACATGCTAACAGAGGCCGCGGCTTGGCGGCAGCGGGACCTGGCGGTGTTGTGGCATCCATGTACACAAATGGCAGAACATCCCGACACGCTGCCATTGGTGCCGATTCGTCGTGGCCGCGGCGTCTGGCTTGAGGGCGTGGACGGCAAGCAATATCTTGATGCCGTCAGCAGTTGGTGGACGAATATATTTGGCCATGCCGAGCCGCGCATTGCGGCGGCCATCGCCGGGCAGGCAAAGACGCTGGAACATGTAATGTATGCCGGGTTTTCGCACGAGCCCGGCCTGCTATTGGCGGAAGCTTTGGTTGCCGCCTCGCCTGCCGGATTGTCGAGAGTCTTTTATGCCGACAACGGTTCTGCCGCCGTGGAAGTCGCGTTGAAAATGAGCTTCCATCATTTTTATAACCGTGGCGATTTCAAGCGCAAAAAATTTATTTCACTCACCAACGGTTACCACGGTGAAACTCTGGGTGCCTTGTCGATGGGGGATATTCCGCTTTATCGAAAAGTGTATGCCCCGTTGTTGCTGGAACCCCTGTTTGCGCCTTCGCCGGATGCCTACGAAGCTGCCGAAGGTGAATCGGCGGAACAATTTGCGCTGCGTTGTGCCGAAAAATTGAATGTAATCTTTGAACAACATGCCGGCGAAATTTGCGCCCTGATTCTGGAGCCGTTGGTGCAATGCGCCGGCGGCATGCGCATGCATCACCCGGTGTATTTGCAGCGTGCCCGTGAAATTTGTACTAGGCATGGTGCGCATTTGATTGCCGATGAAATTGCCGTCGGCTTCGGACGCACCGGCACGTTGTTTGCCTGCGAACAAGCCGATATCAGCCCCGACTTCATGTGCCTTTCAAAAGGACTGACAGGCGGTTTTATGCCGATGTCGGCCGTGCTGACAACCCAGCATGTTTACGACAGCTTTCTGCACGATTCGCGTGAGCGTGCTTTTCTGCATTCGCATAGCTACACCGGAAATCCGCTGGCATGTGCAGCCGCGCTGGCATCGTTGAATATTTTTTCGAGCGACAACATTCTTGAAAAAAATACAATCACCGCCGGAAAAATGGCGAAACATGCGGAAATTTTCAAGCAACATCCGCATGTCGCAGAAGTAAGGCAAACCGGCATGATTCTCGCCATTGAAATGGTGCAGGACAAGAAGAACAAAACCGCCTTTGCCGCCAGTGATCGTCGCGGCCTGCGTGCCTACCGGCATGCCGTTGCCAATGGCGTGATATTGAGACCGCTCGGCGACATACTTTACTGGATGCCGCCGTATTGCATTGACGATGAAGCTATGCAAACTTTAGCCACCGTCACCGCTGCCGCTTTGGATGAGGCCACACGCTAATGCGCATAATTCGCAGCTATATCCCCGAAGCAATCCGTATCGGCCAGGAATTGATATTGTCCGAACTGGCGAGTAATCACCTCGTACGTGTTTTGCGTCTCGGCGTGGACGACACCTGCGTACTTTTCAATGGCGATGGCTTTGATTATCAGGCAAAAATTATAGGCGTCGCAAAACGTGGCGCCACGGTTGAAATCACTTCCTCGCATGCCGTCACCAACGAATCGCCGATTCATATCACCCTGGTGCAAGGCATCGCACGCGGCGAAAAGATGGACTGGATTTTGCAGAAGGCCACTGAACTCGGTGTTCAACGTATTGTTCCGGTCGTGACCGACCGCACCGAAGTCAAACTTGATTCAGAACGTTCAGATAAAAAAATGCATCATTGGCTTGGTGTCGTTGCCTCGGCCTGCGAACAATCGGGGCGCGCGCGCCTACCTGAAATTATCGAACCCTGTGCATTGGCAAACTGGCCACTACAGGATAAAAATTTCAATAAATTTGCACTCGATCCCAATGGTGTATTCGGATTTTCCGATCTTGCAAAAACAAAACCGGTATCTGTCAGTCTTGCCATCGGACCTGAAGGCGGATTTAGCGAACGTGACCTCGCCACGTTAAAAGCCGGTGGCTATGAAGGCTTGCGAATGGGCCCAAGAATTTTACGCACGGAAACCGCAGGCCCTGCGGCAATTGCGGCACTGAATGTTTTGTGTGGTGATTGGTTGTAGGGGCGCTTGCATGCTGCGCCCATGGTTTGCCTTGGCATATGGGCGCAGCATGCAAGCGCCCCTACAAGATATTTACGCAGCCTGATTCAGCGCCTTGTCCAGCATCAGTTCAATCGACAGCATGTCCGGCACGATGGCGGCATCGTCATTCAACATCACTTTGGAATAGATGCCCAATGGCAATTCCTTGATGTCGTGTACTTCCTGAAGATTTGTCGTACTCACCGTTACCAGACGCGGGAAGCCCGAGGACAGTACGGCGAAATATGGCAACTTGGGATTGTTACCAAGGGCTTTAAGTACCGCGACTTTGGTGCCGAAAGTACCCGCTTCCGAGCCCCAGCCGGCAAACATCGAAAACGACATCAAAGGCAGGCGCCAACCGCGCCAACGTACACGACCAAGCAGCCAGTCCGGTGCATTCTCGACCGGCTCCGGTTCAGAGAAGGTAATAATTTCGGCGATGTTCGCGTTGGGCAGCAGAATACGACCTTCAGCCACGCTGATTAGCACCCCTCGAACGTCAGCTTGTTTTACCGTGCTCATGCTGCAACTCCAATGAAATTATCGTTTGAAATATTCAAACACCATTGCCGCCAGTGCCGGAATTTCGGCGGTTTTCCCGCCCTGTTGTAATAAGGCTTCTGCGGCCGCCGGCTCGAAACAATTGCCAGGGTCCTGCGCCAATGCCAAACCACCCTGGCTTTGCACATGGGCGGCAGCACCTGCCGTTTCACTTGCAGCGCCACTTAATATGATGACGACACTATGCTGCGCCGGAAGCGATTCGACCAGGGCCTGCTGGCTTTCTGCGCCACCGAAAAACAGTTCGTTATCGACCAGATCCAGACCCACACCGACAGGCATCACCGCTACCTGGCCTGGTGCTGCAGTTTGCCCCTGGGAAGCCAGATACACCGGCAAGTTACTAACTTTCTGTAATTGCGCCACAAGACGATCATGCTTGCCGACTTCAAGATGCTGATACAACAGTACAGGCACGTTCAATGCTTCAGGCAATGCTTTCAGCAATTGCCTGACGGCATCGGGGCCACCCATGCCGGCAATAATCAATACCGCGCCAACATCCGACAAGGGTTTGTCGGCAGGCTCTTCACCATCGATGGCTTCGAGGGAAAATTTATTTCGCTTCAGTAGCGCACTACCCATGGGAGCGGCCGCTTGAGGCGCGCCGTGGTTCGTGATTTCAGCATCCATGTCCAGCAAGGAAAGCGAGGATAAATCGAACTTCGGCATTTCCTTGGTAACTTTTTCGGAGGCCTGACTTGTATTGGTCGCGGCTTCCTCTACCGGGTCGGGCACCTTCGTTTTTTCATCAAGGCCAGTGAAATCCATGTTTTGCGCGACGGCACGATTATCATTTCTTTCAAATTCATCAAGCTGTGCCGATAACGCGGCAACTTCGGCATCCATATCGCTGCTCATCTCGACGGCATCGTCTGCCTGGTATTTTGCAAATGCGACGGGCTGATCGCTCACTTCGAAATCGGCAAGCGTAGTGGCACTTTCCTCGAAATCCAGACTCAAATGGTCGTTCGCCACGGCTTGCGCTTCGCTGTTATTGAGTGCCGACAAATCGATATCGAAATCGGCATCGTCACCCAGACTGATTTCGTCTTTAAATTCGGCTTGTGAATTGTCGAAGCTGATGAAATCGCTGTCTTCAACCACATTGCCAACTTTGTTTTCCGTCACTTCTTCGAGCAAAGTTAAATCATCTGCAGGCATTTCCACGACATCCGCAGAGGCGACAAACTCGTCTCCGACAGCGATGCCGGCGGTGTCGGCTGAAATGAAGCCGTCAAATTCCGCAAGCTCCAATTCATCAACGGCTGGCGATCTGTTTTCCAGTTCAATCTTCGTTTCCGGCAGCGCCTCTTGATGCTGATCAGGCACATTCAGGCGCATGGCGTGTTCGAGATCGTCCAGATTAAAGTCCAGACTTTCTTCCTGCGCCGTTTCAACCTGAGCCTGAAGCTCTGGCACATCACGCTGCAATGCATCCGAATAGCTTTCATTCACCGGCACATCGGTGGCCAGTGATTGTGTGTCATGCAAATAGTCTTCGAGCTTGGCATCGGCCATGGCTTCGGCCGGAGTTTCTGGTGCTCCGGGTTGCACATGCCATTCATCATGCGACTCCATGGCGGAACCTACCGGCACAGGCGGCATTAAATCGGTGCCGATTATTTTGGCCGCGAGATGTCTTGCCCAGCGATTTAAATCCCAGCCATCGAGTTGGCCGCTGACTTCCGCATCGTCGTAAACGACTTCCATGTTTGAGCTGCTGAGCAAATCGTCGAATTTATCCAGCGCCGCTTCAATGGAGGGCTCCAGGCTGACTACCATCACTTTCGGGTTCAGGTCACTGACGACACTTGGACTTAATTCCGTCGGATCGCCTTCGCAAACCAATTCCGCACCCAGATCCTGCAATGCAGTGCGGAGTTGATTGCGGGATTCGCCCGCTTTAGCTAGTAGTGCAACGCGTACGCCTGCATCACCCATTGACTGGCTCCATGCCAAGTATTTCGAACACATTACGCATTAATTCATTTTCTTGATACGGCTTGCCGAGATAGCGATCGACACCGATATCCATTGCACGCTGACGATGTTTATCGCCGGTGCGCGAGGTAATCATGATAATCGGTACATCTTTCAGGCGCGGATCAGAGCGCATATGTTGTGCGACTTCGTAACCGTCCATGCGCGGCATTTCGATATCGAGCAAAACCAGATCGGGTGTGCGTTCTGCCATTTTTTCGACGGCATCAACACCGTCTTTCGCAGTAAGCACTTCGAAATTATTACGCTCAAGCACGCGACCGGTAACCTTCCGCATGGTGATCGAGTCATCCACCACCATGACCGCCGGAATACGTTTGATTTCCGGCGCTGCCACCGGAACAATCGGCGCGTCTTCACGGCGAATGACGTTGAAGCGACGCACCAGCGGTGCAACGTCGAGAATCATCACCACCCGGCCGTCACCCATGATGGTGGCGCCGAAGATGCCGGGAATCGAGTTCACTTGCGGACCAACGGGTTTCACCACGATTTCGCGGCTGCCCATCACTTGATCCACGCAGATGGCGGCACGAAGATCGCCCGAACGCGCCAGCAAGAGTGGCATCTGCAAGCTGTCCAGTGCTTTTGCACTGCCGTGACCGATCAGGCGGCCCAAATCGTGAATGGCATAGTCTTCGCCGGCATAGGCGAACACCGGCGTTTCACCTGCCAGCTGGGTTTCAAGATCACTACGTCCGATACGGCCCACGCCTTGTACCGATGCAATTGGTACCGCAAAACTGGTATCGCCAATTTTCACGAATACCGCTTGCGTAACAGCGAGCGTAAACGGCAGGCGGATAATGAATTCGCTGCCCTTGCCTTCGTCGGAATTGATTTGCAGCGTACCGCCGAGCTGGCGAATTTCGCTGTAAACCACGTCCATACCAACGCCACGACCTGACAAACGGCTGACTGTTTCGGCAGTCGAGAATCCGGTTTCCAGAATCATCGCGTACAAGGCCGAATCCGAAATTTCGGCGTCGGCAGCGAGCAATCCACGTTCGATGGCCTTGCTGCGGATGGCTTGCTTGTTCAAACCACGGCCATCATCAATAATTTTCAACACGACTTCAGAACCTTCGCGCTGCACCACAATGCGGACGGTACCTTCTTCGGGTTTTTTCGCCTTGCGACGATCAGCCGGAAGTTCCAGACCATGCGCCATGGAGTTACGCAGCATGTGTTCCAGCGGCGCGGTCATGCGCTCAAGCACGTTGCGATCCATTTCGCCGGAAGCACCGTCCACTTTCAGTTGCACTTGTTTGCCGGTGTCGGAAGCTGCCTGGCGCAGTACACGGCGCAAGCGCGGTACCAGCGCATCGAAAGGCACCATGCGGGTGCGCATCAGACCTTCCTGCAGATCCGAGCTGACTCGTGCTTGTTGCAGCAACAAGGTTTCATATTGACGGGTCAAATCGTCAAGCGTGGTTTCCAGGTTGATCAAGTCGTTGGCGGATTCCGACAGCGAACGCGACAACTGTTGTTGCGTGGTGAAACGATCGAGTTCCAGTGGATCGAAACTTTCGCCGGTGTCTTCGCCTTCGCGTTGATAACGCGCGACGATTTGCGCTTCGGTTTCAATTTCGAGACGACGCAATTGCTCGCGTAAACGAGTCGTTGTTTGTCCCAATTCGCCGAGTGCGCCGCGGAAGGCACCCAATTGCTGTTCCAGTCGTGCGCGGTAGATTGCGACTTCACCGGCGTAGTTAACGAGCTTGTCGAGCAAGTCGGCGCGGATACGCACTTGTTCTTGCGGAGCACGGACACCGGAGCCATCGTCTTCTTCGGCAAAGGCATCGGTGGGTGCCGACAAAGGCTTGAGTACGGCGGGTGCGGCTTTCGCAACAGGTGCGGCGGCAGCGACTTCGGGAGCTGGCACAGCTTCGCTGGAAACCTGCGTGGCTTCCTGGGCGCCGGCAGTTTCCGCTTCGGGCTCGGCAACGAGCTCAAGGGGCTGACCAAGCGCCAGAGTTTCAAATTGCGCAATCAGATTGCTCGGCATTGCCAAAGCTCTGCGTTCGCCTACACGAGTGACCATGTTGTGCAAGCGGTCAAAGCCACGTTCCAGTACGACGACGCCGGTGTTATCGAGCGGTACACGTCCTTCGGCAACGGCTTCGAGCAAGGATTCCATGGTGTGGCCAAGTTCGCCGACCGGGAAGATACCGGACATGCGAGCGCCGCCTTTCAAGGTATGCAGATCACGTTGCAGATCGACGATCAAATCCATGTCGGATTGATTGTTACGAAGCTTCGCAAGCACGCCATCGGAATGATCGAGAATGTCGCCGGATTCTTCCAGGAAGATATCGAGCAATTCGGGATCCAGATCGCTCATGTCCAAAGCTTCGTCCGGATCTGCTGGATCGATTGCGAGCGGGACCGCTGCACGGCTGAAACCAGCCATGGGGTCAGCCACTTCTTCTGCTTCAACCTGTGTCGCCATTACTTCTTCAGGTTCATCGGCATAACGAATTTCTTCTTCTGCAACGATTTCTTCTGCAGCCACTTCTTCCGAAACAGGCGCCACATCTTCAGATGAACCGATTTCCGGAATTTCGGCTTCCGCCGATTCTTCGACGATGGCATCCGGCACAGGCAGCACATCACTTGGTGAAGTCAGTGCATCCAGCTCTTCCAGACTCATGCCGTAATATTCTTCGTCAGCCATCGCAGCTTCAGTCACCGCACTATCTTCAGACTGTGCAGGCACCACCAGGCCATCATCATGTTCTGACACCACTTCAGGCGTGGCCGTTTGGGCAACTTCGGCGACATCGTGAGCGGCATCTTCTGCAGCAAACTCCGCCTGGGCTTCGATATTCGGTTGTTCGCCATATGCGGCAATCATTGCGGCCAATGCGTCATCGGCGCCGACAAACTCCGGCGCAGGCTCAGGCGTCGCTTCAAGCACGGCTTCGACTTTCTCGACCGAGACCGCATCTTCCATCACAAATTCAACTTCTTCTGCAGCTGCAGACTCAACGACTTCGGCTTTATCAAGGCTCAATTCACTGCTTTCAGGTTCCATATCCAGGAATGCATCAAGCGAAACCAGCTCTGTTTCAGGTACGTCTTGTGGAATCTCAAGCTCGCTAGCTGCGGCTTCTGCTGCTGCGGCTTCTGCTGCCGCGGCTTCTGCTGCTGCGGCTTCTGCTGCTGCGGCTTCTGCGGCAGCGGCTTCTGCTGCTGCGGCTTCTGCTGCTGCGGCTTCTGCTGCTGCGGCTGCGGCTGCGGCTGCGGCTTCTGCTGCTGCGGCTTCTGCTGCTGCGGCTTCTGCTGCTGCGGCTTCTGCTGCTGAGGCCTCTGCGGCTGCGGCCTCTGCGGCTGCGGCCTCTGCTGCTGCGGCTTCTGCTGCTGCGGCTTCTGCTGCTGCGGCTTCTGCTGCTGCGGCCTCTGCTGCTGCGGCTGCCCCCGCTGCGGTAAAATCCGGTATTCCGGAAACATCGGGTTTTTCGAGCAAGGATACTGAAGGCATATGGTCCGTTTCCGAATCCATATGAAGCGGTACCGATGGCTGTGTCGATTCCGGCAGGGCATCGCGCAAGCCTTGAATGCGTGCAGCCAAATCCTCAAAGCGCGGCAACACTGGTTTTGGGCGATCCAAAGCGGTAATGGTCTGACGAATGGCGGCGGCAGCTTCAGATACCAGAGAAACAGCGTGCGCGTCCAAATTCACTGAATGCGCCATGGCGCGTTTCAGGTAGCCTTCCATCGGCGCCGTGACATCGGTAATCGTGGTGACTTCGGTCATGCCGAAAGCACCATTCATCGTATGTACCGAGCGCAATAAAACTTCCGTGACCGATGAATTACCATGCAGTTTGGATTCTGCAATCCAGTTTTCAACCGTTTCCAGATGACCGGCAACTTCCGGCTTGAGAATTTCAAACAGAACCGGATCAATCGAAAATTCGACTCCATCGCCAACTTCAACTTCGGGCTCTGCATCCGCTAGCTCTTGAACGACCTCAGCAACTTCTGCCACAGGTTCAACAACAGGTGCCTGCGTCTCATTCAAATCACCACCAACCGGAATGTTGGCAGCAACTGCAGCCAATGGCGCGGTTTCGTAATAAACCTCTTCACCGGCAATCAGTTTTTCGGTCACCGCCTCGATGCCTTTCAGATCGGCATAGACGGTTTCGCCCAACAGCGCTGCGCGCAACAAAGGCAGGGTATTGAACGCCTTATCGAGCAAAGCAACAACGGCAGGCGAAGCAGCACGCGTGCCATCAAGCACGCGGTTAAGCAGGCTTTCCACTTTCCAGCTGAATTCACCCAGGGTCTTGGCGCCGACTAATCGACCACTGCCCTTCAGTGTGTGGAAAACGCGACGGATCGGGCGCAGCAATTCCGGATTGTCCGGCGCAGAACGCCAGGGTGGCAGCAATTGTTCGAGGTTGCCGATTTCCTCTTCGAATTCTTCGGAAAATACTTCGCGAATTTCATCGTCAATTTCATCGCTGGTAGCATCAAAACTACCAATCAACTCACCAACAACCGGCACTGAAGAAACTGGCGCAGCGGCAGGCGCGACAACAGCTGCAGCTGCAGCTGAAGCTGAAGCTGCAGCAACCGCAGCTGCGGCCACGGGAATGGCGGGTGCTTCGAAGGTCTGTGCATCGAATGCGGGAGCAGAAGCTGCTTCTTTGAGGATATCGGCAAAGCTTGGTTCGCTCGCTTCAACTTCAGGCGCTGCCGACGCTTGAATGAAGGCGGCAGGCGCAATTTCCTCAATAACGCGAGGCGCATCTGGTACCGGCACGAATGGCTCTTGTACCGATGCAACAGGCTCTACGACTGCAGGCTTGATGGCTGCAGCAGGCTTGGCAACGGGCTCTGCCGCTTCCTGCGCCGGCAACGGCCAGTAACCCAATGCTTCCAGGCTATGTTGGGCAACTTCAAGAATTTGTTCGCGATTCGGACGACGGTCGCGCACGGCTTCCAGGAAGTATTCCAGGCTTGCCAAAGCATCGGCCAGACGATCCATTTGCTGACCATTGGGAACGCGCTGGCGTCGCAATAACTCGCTTTCGGTAAAACGTCGAATACCAGTCAAATAGTCCGGTGCTTTATCTACATCCAGCACTTTCAGGGCACCAGACACTTCGTCGAGCAAGCGTGGCACATCATTAAGTTGAGTGTGGTCCCAATGGGTTTCAACAAAGGCAACGAAGCACTGGCGGGCCTGGGTGAAATTGGTGGCGGCTTCTTTCAATATGACATCAAGTACCTTGCGTGCTTCCGAACTCGGCAGCGCAGTTCCAAGACCGGCATCTTTATTGTTGCTGTCATCCTGGCCAAGACGTGCAACCTGATCATCAAGCGAGGCTTCCACATAGAGCAGAGCACCTGCAATATCGAGCAAGGTAGCTTCATCGGCTTTGCGTTGACCGGAAACGACATCGTTAATGGCCGTGCGTTGTTCCTGCACGACACGTCGCGCGACGCCAAGGCCAAGCATGCCCAAGGTATCGCCAACGCGATCAAGTGCATCGACTTGCAAATTCAAATCCGAAGAAGCGGCGTTCGGCGTACGAAGATGCAGATCCAGCGAATCTTTTACACGCATCAAATCTTCTTTGATCGCAACCGCTACCGTTGCCAGTAATGCGCGGTTATGCCCGGTCAGGCTGCCTTGCGCGTGCGCAAGTTCTGCCGCGTCGGGTACATTGTCATTCAAGCCGAATACTGCGCGGATTTCACCGATACGGCCGGCATCGCTGGCTTCGTGGGCAACAAAATAGAGTAATTGACGCGTCAACTCGATTGGCGGGTCTGTACGGAAAGCATCGTCGCCACCTTCGGCCAAACGTTTGATTTCACGCTCGACTTTTCCCAAAGCCTGCTTCAGCGGTTTACTGGCTTGAAAGGCACCTTTGCTCAATGCATCCAAAGTACCCGAAGCCACCCAGAACAGACGGCGGGCAGGCTCGGAAAAAGTAATCGGAACCAATTGATCGCAAACATCAGTCATGTCTTTGATGTTGCTTGCGCTGTTGTCGTCTTTCAGCCAGCGCAACAATGCGCCCTGGAAAAGATTACGAAGTGTATCTGCACGTCGGGACAATTCATCTGCCGCCAACGGATAAGCAGGGCCCTTCGCGGAATCAGGCAAGGGCCTGGACAAATCAGGCGAGAACAACACACTTTCGGACAAACCCTGCTCGCCACGACTTGCACGCAATTGATTGAGCAAAGGCAGCAATACAATCGGAATATCACGGTGGCCGGTTTGCAAACGCTCCAGATAATCGGGCAGTTGCACGATACCTTGCATCAAAACACCATAAGCGTCATCGCGCTTTTCGACTTTGCCGTCGATCAAGGCTTTGCTCAATTGCTCCATTTCTTCGGCCACCATCGCGGCGCCGTAAAGCTCGACCATGCGAAGGGTGCCCTGCACTTGATGCAAGAGTGAAGCGCAGTCTTTCAACTGCCCGGGGTCTTCACCTTCTTCGACATAAATCTGCAAAGCATTACGAGCTTGACGCAATGTTTCGTCAAGTTCCGGCTTTACCCAGGTGAGTGTGGTGAAATCGTTATTGTCGTGCAGCCTCATGCTGAGGTCCTCATGCTGAGATGCCTGGCGAACCAAGCACCTCGTTTAAACCAGCATTCAAAAAATCCATCCCTAAACAACCAAGCCTTAACCCGGCAATTTAAAGTCGGCTACCGAACGACGTAGATCCGCAGCGAGTTGCGCCAAGTTACCAATCGAGTCGGCTGTTTGGCTGGCACCTTGCGAGGTCTGTGTCGTAATTTCCTGAATCACGGACATCGTTGCGGTGATATTCGTAGCAGCGGTGGATTGCTGACGGGCGGCGGTCGAAATGTTTTGAATCAGATCAGCAAGATCGTTCGACACCTTTTCAATCTCGCCGAGTGCCAGGCCGGCGTCTTCTGCCAGGCGGGCACCGGACACCACTTCGGCCGTCGTTTGTTCCATGGAACTCACGGCTTCGTTGGTATCGGATTGAATGGTTTGAACCAGTGTTTCAATTCGCTTGGTCGCATTCGATGCGCGTTCTGCGAGTCGTTGCACTTCGTCGGCCACCACGGCGAAGCCGCGGCCTGCTTCACCGGCGGATGCCGCCTGAATAGCGGCGTTCAGAGCAAGAATGTTGGTTTGTTCGGCGATGTCGTTAATCAGTTCCACGATCGAACCAATTTCCTGCGAGCTTTCACCCAGTCGTTTAATACGTTTCGAGGTTTCCTGAATCTGGTCACGGATGTTGTCCATGCCCTGAATCGTCTGACGCACAACGTCGGCGCCTTTTGCAGCAATTTGCACGGAGCGCGATGCCACGTCGGCCGACTCGGCGGAGTTCTTGGACACCTGGTCGATGGAGGTCGCGATCGAGTTAATTTGTTGCGAAGCCGAAGTAATCTGTTGCGCCTGGTGTTCCGCAGCTTCCGCCAGATGCATCGCGGTTGCCTGGGTTTCCTGGGCAGCTGCAGCCACCTGTACGGCGGTTTCATTAATGGTCGATACCAGAGATCGCAATTGATCCACGGCGAAGTTGATGGAGTCCGCGATCGCGCCGGTAATGTCTTCGGTCACTGTCGCTTTTACGGTCAGGTCACCTTCACCGAGCGAACCGATTTCATCCAGCAGTCGCAAAATAGCTTCCTGGTTACGTTGGTTGATTTGCTTGGTTTCGCTCAACTGGACGCGTTGTGTCTTGGAGGTTTCACGCAACAGCAGAACCAGGGCCAGCAAAGCAATTACGCCCGAGCCAATGGCCCAGTAGTAGTTTGGAAACAAGCGCCATTTATTGATGTCTGCGAAAGATTTCAGCAGCGCCGAGGAGTTTTCTTCCAGTACGTTGGAATCACCGGAAATTTGCGAATTGGATTGCTGCACTTCGAACAGATCGGTCGATGCTTGCAAAATCGCGTCCATTTCTTTTTGTGAATCGACGTAAAGCTTTTCTACCGCACCCACTGCCGTGGCGGCAGCTGCGGAGCTGACCTGTGTAATACCGAGAGCAGGATTACCTTTTTGCAGACCTTGCAATACCTGGTTGAACACCGAGGAGTCGCGTGCCAGAGCGTCGGCAGCCGTAATGGCGTCATCACCACCGGCGCGAATTTCCGTTACGCGGCGTGACATCCGGTCAGCCAGCACGATTTGACGGTTGGCCAGATTGATCTGGTTTGAATTGGAACCCGAGTCCGACATGCTGCGCACCACTTCGTCCAGACGGGCGGAGATTTGCGGAATGCGGGCAGTAAAGCTACTGGCGTTATCGGAGAATGCGAGAATCTGCTTCTGGCTGACAGAGATGCGATCGGCATCTTTCGACATACGGGTCCAGACTTCGGTCACCTTGGCAAGCGCTGAGCTCACGCCGAGTGCATTCTTACTGCCGCGATAGCCATCAACACCTTCGCCGCCATCATTCAATGCTTTCACGATGACATTGATGCGCGCTTTGGTTGCCTGGAAGGCATCGAAGGACTCTGCTTTACCAGTCACGGCTTCTTGCGAGTATTTAGCCAGCTTCTGCGAGAGAACCTGCAACTCGGCACTCAGGGCGCGGGCGTTATTTTCACGACTGTTGAATTGCGACTGCACGAAGAAGTTCGCAGCAAAGACAATTAGCGAAGCAATTAGGACGCCGGCATATACCTTGGTGCCGAGTCCCGATACTTTGTTAGATAACGAGCTGAATTTGCTGCTCATAGTTAAACCTCACCCCATAAAAAACCATTAGAAGCCGCCTTCATAGGACAGCCTGCCGAAATTCTGGTGTGCGTGTCAGCAAAGACATGTTGAACACACCCCATTGTGAATCGTTTAATTGATAAACCTGACTTACAAAATTGCTGTAACGACCTTCGTACTGCTCTTCAATTTCAACCTTGTGGGTATCGTTGAAAGTACGCTGGCCGAATAACTCGTCAATGAGCACGGCAACGTTGCCGCCGGATTGACGGATAACCAAAACCCGCTGACCGTCATGGACGACGGTTCTGTCGCCTTCGAGAAACTGCTTCAAATCCACTACGGGGAGCAAGCTACCCCGGACATTGGCAACACCCAGCAACCACGGATTGGAACCGGGCACTGCCGTGACGCCAGGCAAGGTAATAATTTCGACAATTTCATCGAAGGATGAAACAAAACGGCGTTTGCCGAGACGATACCCCACACCACGCCAGTGTCCGGCAGCTTCAATCATTTCCGGACGACCCGGTGCATGCACCAGCGAACGCTGCTCGTAATCCTGCAGAACATCGAAAGAGCTTAGGCGGGGGGCTGTGTTATTCGACATAGAAGTCTCAGCCTGCCTTTACATATTTGCGAATCGCTGCCAGCAATTCATCGCGAGTGAATGGCTTGGTCAAATATTCATCGGATCCGACAATGCGACCACGCGCCTTGTCAAACAGGCCATCCTTGGACGAAAGCATGATGACCGGGATGCCTTTGAACATTTGGTTGTTTTTGATCAAGGCGCAAGTTTGATAGCCGTCCAGGCGCGGCATCATGATGTCCACGAAAACAACTTGTGGTTGATGATCGGCAATTTTCGACAAGGCTTCAAAACCATCCGTCGCCGTCACGACATCACAGCCTTCTTTTTTCAACAAAGTTTCCGCGGTTCGACGAATCGTCTTCGAGTCGTCGATGACCATGACACGCAAGCCGGTCAGGTTGTTGTCTTCCATCTCAATCCCCATTCCCTGTTTCAGGCGCCATGTCTGGCATTTACACACTGACTTATATCCCAACCACCCGTTAAGGTGTCAAGCCTTATAAGCTATTTTTTAACAAAACGTGACACTCTGCACCTTGCCGCTTAGCCCTGTTAGGCTACACCTTCTTGAAGCTGGAGTCTTGAAATGTCGATTGCTTGTGCTGTTGTAATGGACCCGATTAACGCGATTAACACGGCGAAGGATTCCACTTTCGCCATGCTGCTGGAAGCGCAACGGCGGGGCTATGCACTGCATTACATAAAACCCCGCAGTTTGAGTGCCCGTAGCGGCAAGGCCTGGGCGCAAATGGCGAGTTTGCGAGTCACCGACAGCAAGGAAAACTGGTTTGAACTTGGTGCATTCGAGGCAAAGCCACTAACCGACACACAGATTGTGCTGATGCGAACCGACCCACCGGTCGATTCAAATTATCTGCACGACAGCATCATCCTTAGTCTGGCGCAAAAGGATGGCGTACTAATCGTGAACGACCCGCAAGGTTTGCGTGATCTGAATGAAAAACTTGCAGCGCTACTGTTTCCACAGTGCTGCCCGGAAACGCTGGTGAGTCGTGACAAGGCCGAACTGAAAGCTTTTGTTGAAACCCACGGCGAAGTTGTCCTGAAACCCCTGGACGGCATGGGTGGGCGCTCCATATTTCGATCGCACCATGGCGATGCCAACCTTAACGTCATCATCGAAACCCTGACCGATGGCGGCACGTCCCTGACCATGGCCCAACGCTACATTCCGGAAATCACGTCTGGCGATAAACGCATATTGCTTGTGGATGGCGAACCTATCCCCTACTGCCTGGCTCGAATACCGCAAGGCACTGAATTCAGGGGGAATTTGGCTGCCGGCGGACGCGGTGAAGGACGCCCCCTGAGCGACCGGGATCGCTGGATTGCGGCCCAGGTCGGTCCGGAATTGAAACGGCGCGGTATGATTTTTGTCGGATTGGACGTGATTGGCGACTACCTGACCGAAGTCAATGTCACCAGCCCGACCTGTATTCGCGAGCTGGACAAGCAGTTTGGATTGAATATCGCCGGCCAAATGTTTGACGCCATTGAGGTACGACTTGAGCGGTAGCCCTGATTTGACCAATGTAAGCTCCGAAACTCCCCTCGCAGCCCCGAAAATCGGCCCCAATGAGCGCCTGAGCGCGACCTTGGCTTTGGCCGCGATTCTGCATGGCATAGTGATTCTGGGGGTCGGATTCAGCCTGGACGACGCCGCGCCGGTCATGCCCACTCTGGACGTGATCCTGACCGAAACCCAGACCGCCGAGGCCCCGAAAGACGCCGATTTCATAGCCCAGGCGAACAACAAAGGGGGCGGAGACAAGGATGAGGCGCGGCGACCACGCGAATCACAGCTAGCCAGCGTGCCCAAGCCCAATCCCGGCGTCGCGCCGATTCAGATGACCAAACAGGCACCGGCACTCGAGCCGGATCCGAAGCAGCGGCTATTAAGCACGACCGGCAACAGCCCCGATAAAGTCGAAAAACCGGAAGAACACCCGATTACCACGCCGCAAAAATTGCCGTCTGGCAGCGAACTGATACAGCAAAGCCTGGAAGAAGCACGTTTGGCGGCCGAGATTAATCGCAAGCAGGAGCTTTACGCCAAACGCCCCAAGAAAAAATTTATCTCGGCAAGCACCCAGGCTTACGAATATGCGTCGTATATGCGCGACTGGGTACGCAAGGTGGAACGTGTTGGCAATGCCAATTTCCCGGAACAGGCCCGTATCAAAAACCTTTCCGGCACCCTGGTCATGACGGTGGCCATCCGCAAAGACGGCAGCGTCGAAGATATCGTGCTCACGACACCCAGCGACATCGTGGTGCTCGACCAGGCCGCCATAAAGTTTGTTCGATTGGCACAGCCCTTCGCTCCAATTCCGAAAACCACAGAGAATATCGATGTTCTGTACATCACCCGGACTTTCAAGTTTTATCCCGACGGGAATCTGGAAACGTTTTGAACCCTTATCAGGCATCGACATTACACCAAGGGCAATACCATTAAATGCGCAATAAAAACTACATGTTTCTGCTGCTGATATCGCTCCCGATCAATGTGAGCGCCGATGAAAGACCGGTGCTGGCCGCGGACGCAAAAACGCAGCCAGCGCCTTCAGTTGCGGTAAAAAAACCGGATATTGAAAACGAGAAAAAACCAGCCTCCGAGCATGAGCTAACGCAGCAGGACCTGGAAATAGCCAGACTGCGAGCCGAGATCGAAAGAAAACAGGCGCTTTATGGCAGACCCAAGCGAAAGTTTATTTCCGCATCGACCCAAGACCCGATTTACCATGAATACATGGTCAATTTCGTCAGGAAAATCGAGGATGTCGGCAATGCCAACTATCCCGAAGAATTCAAGCGTAAAAACATAAATGCAAAAGTAACCCTCACGATTTCAATTGGTCGCGATGGCGCACTGGAAGAAGTCAGCTTCAATGATTTCAATACTGAAAAGCCCGCTGATATTTCTGTAATAAAGGAAGGCGTTCTGAAAATAGTGGCAGCTTCCGTACCTTTCGCCCCCTTGCCCGAAACAGCACAGAAAATAGATTTTCTGCATATCACCAGAACCTGGGCTTTCGGGGACGGTAATTAAGAGACCGTTTGACGGATAACCCGTGTACGGTGGGCAGTGCCCACCCTACGCCAGCAGGGCTTTCAACACCGCCATTCGCACGGCAACACCATTGCTGACCTGCGGCAAGATAATCGATTGCGGGCCGTCGGCAACTTCATCGGCAATTTCAACACCGCGATTCATCGGGCCCGGGTGCATCACGACGGCATCATGCTTTGCGAGTGCCAGCCGTTTTTGCGTTAATCCATAATCCCGGAAATAGCCATCCAGCGAATTCACCAGACCTTCTTCCATGCGCTCGCGCTGCAGACGCAACATCATCACGACATCCACATTTTTTATTGCGAGGTCAAAATCCTCGAAACGCTGACAGCCCTCTATCGTGCCGTCATCAGGCAATAATCCGGCAGGCCCGCAAACGCGAATTTCACCGGTGCCCAAGGTTCTCAGCGCATTGAGATCGGAGCGTGCAACGCGTGAATGCTTGATATCGCCGGCAATCAGTATTTTCAGTTTCGAAAAATCGGTCCCCTTGATTTGCCGAATGCTCAACATGTCCAGCAGGCCCTGTGTGGGATGTTGATGCCGCCCATCACCGGCATTGATGACACAGGTTCCGGGATTGCAGGCTTGCGCCAGTTTTTCGACGGCGCCATTTTCGGAGTGGCGAATGACAAAGGCATTGACACCCATCGCCTCAAGATTTTTCAAGGTGTCGATATCGGTTTCGCCTTTCTTGCCGGACGAGGTCGATGCATCGAAAGTGAACACATCGGCACCCAGGCGCTGCGCCGCCAATAGAAACGAGCTGCGCGTGCGCGTGGAGTTTTCAAAAAACAGATTGCAGACCGTTTTACCTTGCAGATGATGGCGCTGCGCCGTGCCGCCCATCGCATCGACTCGTAATTGCTGCGCCGAATCGAGCAGTCTTTCCAGAGCGCCGGCCGATACATCTTCAAGACTCAGAAAATGTTTAAAACGACCATCGGGGAAAAATTGCAGACTCATTGTGGTTCTACCGTAGAAGAAGAGGAGTTTAAAGAAAGAGAATCAACCGAAGTGCGCGCGCCCGGCTCATTCAACCAGCGCTCGACAATGATGACGGCGGCCAGCGCATCCAGACTGGCTGCCTGATGACGCTTTTTTGCACCTGCACGGCGTGCTTCGGCAAACCGTTGCGCAGCTTCGATGGAGGAATTGCGTTCGTCGATTTGTTCCACCGGCAGTTGGTAACGTTTGCCTATTTCGACGGCAAATTTGCGTGCACGTTGACGCGATGCCTGGTCGCTGCCATCCAGGGTTTGCGGGTCGCCAACCACCAATGCCTGCGGCATCCATTCTTTTATCCAGCGATTCAGGCTGGCCCAATCGACTTGATTGTCGAACACATCCAGAACACCTACTTCTCGTGCGCTCATTGAAATACAGTTGCCAACGGCGATGCCAATGCGTTTTGCCCCGACATCAAAACCGAGCACGGTGACAATGCGCATCAGGCTCGTCCCGAATAACCGGTGATTTGGGCAAGATTGATTCCCAGACTTTTTGCCGCTGCCTGCCAACGGGCATTAATCGGCGTGCGAAATAAAATGGCCTGATCGGCCTCGACTGTGAGCCAGGAGTTTGCGGCGATTTCGCCCTCCAGTTGGCCAGCCGACCAGCCGGCATAACCGAGCGCAATCACGGCATTTTTCGGGCCATTACCCTTTGCCATGGCCTCCAGAATATCGCGCGAAGTACTGACTGCCAGACCATTGCCGAAGCGAAGCGTGGAGCTCCAGTCACGGGGGTCATCGTGCAGGACAAAACCGCGGTCCGGTTGCACCGGCCCCCCGAGTAGCACGGGAATATCCGACAAATCGCCGCATTCGCTGACAATCTGCATTTGTTCCAGCACTTCGGACAATGTGAAGTCGGAAATGCGATTAATCATCAGGCCCATCGCGCCTTCTTCATTATGCTGACAAAGCAAAGTGACGCCCTGGGCAAAATTGGGATCGTCCATCGCCGGCATGGCAATCAGGAAGTGCGCGGTAAGCGATGAATTGGATGGCATGCCGCTATTTTAGCTCGCGTAGCGCGTTTCCACAAAAAAGCCGGGCAGTGCCCGGCTTTTTTTCGCAGGATGGGCATCGCCCACCAAATTTGCGGCGTGAGATCAGGTGGGCAATGCCCACCCTACTTGACTTCAGACAGCTCCACGCCGTCCATGCCTTGTGCAAGCGAGCGCGCGTCACCGCCTTGCGCCAGTTTGATTTTCAGGCGTACTTCGTTGGTCGAATCGGCGTAACGCAGAGCATCTTCATAGGAAATTTCACCAGCCTGATACAACTCGAACAAGGCCTGATCGAAAGTTTTCATACCCAGATTGGTCGATTCTTTCATGACCTCCTTGATTTTATGGATTTCGCCTTCGCGGATGTAATCCTGAATCAGTGGAGTGCCGAGCAGAATTTCCATGGCAACGCGGCGGCTTTTACCATCCGGTGTCGGAATCAATTGCTGGGCAACAATGCCCTTCAGGTTCATCGACAAATCCATCAGCAATTGACTGCGACGGTCTTCCGGGAAAAAGTTGATCATGCGGTCAAGCGCCTGGTTGGCGTTATTGGCATGGAGCGTACAAAGTACCAAGTGACCGGTTTCAGCAAATGCGATGGCGTGATCCATGCCTTCGCGGGTACGGATTTCGCCGATCATGATCACATCCGGCGCCTGGCGCAGGGTGTTCTTCAGTGCAGCTTCCCAACTATCGGTATCAATACCGACTTCGCGCTGGGTGATGATGCAGCCTTCATGCTTGTGGACGAATTCGATCGGGTCTTCAATCGTGATGATATGGCCGGACGAATTCATGTTCCGGTAGCCGATCATGGCTGCCAATGAAGTTGATTTGCCGGTACCGGTTGCGCCGACGAACAGGATGATGCCGCGCTTGGTCATCGCCAATGTCTTGATGACGGCAGGCAGGCTCAATTCTTCGATGGTGGGGATGCGGGTTTCAATGCGACGCAGCACCATGCCGACCTGGTTACGCTGATAGAAACAACTCACACGGAAACGGCCAACGCCGGAAACGCCGATGGCGAAGTTGCATTCGTGGGTTTTTTCAAATTCTTCGCGTTGCGCCGGGCTCATTACGTTCAGAACCAGATCGCGACTTTGTTGCGGCGTCAGCGGGTTTTGGGTAATAGGCGAGAGCTTGCCGTTGACCTTCATGGAAGGCGGCACGCCCGCAGTAATAAAAAGATCGGACGCTTTTTTATGCGCCATCAATTTTAGAAACGAGGTGAAATCAATGCTGCTCATGGCGAACTCCGTGAGTGATGAAACGTGCGCCCGGGCGCCCGCTTCTTTCAGGTGTGTCTAAGATACCGCAAGTCGGGCATAACGTCTGCCTGCCGGGATAGCCTGGCTTTTCCAGTAGCGATTCGTTCACTTTTGCGTGAACGAACCGATGAATTAATGCGGCAATTGGCACCGGCGACCGGACCGGTTTACTCGAAAATACGCTTGTCTTTGGCGTATTCCTGCGCCTGATTCTTGGTCACCAGGCCACGTTTGACGAAATCGAGCAAGTTCTGGTCGAGCGTCTGCATACCGTAGTTTTGGCCGGTTTGAATCGCCGAATACATCTGGGCTACCTTGTCCTCACGAATCAGGTTGCGAATGGCAGGTACCGCGACCATGATTTCATGGACCGCAATACGGCCGCCGCCGACCTTTTTCAACAGGGATTGCGATACCACGGCGCGCAGGGATTCGGACAACATCGAACGCACCATCGGCTTTTCACCGGCCGGAAACACATCGATGATGCGATCCACGGTTTTTGCCGCCGAGCTGGTATGCAGGGTTCCGAACACCAGATGGCCCGTTTCGGCAGCCGTCAACGCCAGACGAATGGTTTCCAGATCGCGCAACTCGCCGACCAGAATGTAGTCGGGGTCTTCCCGCAAGGCTGAACGCAGGGCTTCGTTAAAACCATGGGTATCACGATGCACTTCGCGTTGGTTGATCAGACATTTTTGCGAGGTATGGACGAATTCGATCGGATCTTCCACCGTCAGAATGTGGCCAAATTCGCTTTTGTTAACATGATCGACCATCGCTGCCAGCGTAGTCGATTTGCCCGAACCGGTAGGCCCGGTGACCAGAATCAAACCCTGTGGCTGGTTGATTAATTCCTGGAATATTTTCGGGCAGGCCAATTCTTCCAAAGTCAGAATCTGGCTTGGAATGGTACGAAACACTGCACCGGCACCGCGATTTTGATTGAAGGCATTGACGCGAAAACGCGCCAGGCCGGGAATTTCGAAACTGAAATCGACTTCCAGAAACTCTTCATAGTCACGACGTTGCTTGTCGGACATGATGTCGTATACCAGCGAGTGCACTTGTTTGTGATCAAGCGCCGGGATATTGATGCGGCGGACATCGCCATCGACACGGATCATCGGCGGCAAACCGGCGGACAGATGTAAATCCGAGGCTTTGTTTTTTACCGAAAAAGCCAGTAATTCTGCGATATCCATTGCCAATCTCCCCTGAAGTCAAAATCTATATGTAGGCACAAACCGTTCCTCAGGGCAGTATAACCTTCCCGACGAACTCAACAATCCCCGGCATGAATAATCCGCTACAGCAGGCTTTTAACGACATCCTGCAGAAGATAGTCAACGCAAACCGTGCCGCCAAACGGCCAAACACGACGCAATTGCTGGCGGTATCGAAAATGCAGACAGCCCGGGCGGTTCGTGAATTGGCCGCTTTGGGTCAGCATTCTTTTGGTGAAAACTATGTGCAGGAAGCCCTCGCCAAACAACGCGAGCTCGCCGATTTGAATCTGGAATGGCATCTGATCGGCCCGCTGCAATCCAATAAATGTGGCGAGGCAGCCGTGCATTTCGACTGGATTCAAAGTCTGGGCCGAATAAAATTGGTCGAGCCTTTGAACCGCTATCGCCCTGATGATCGCGCGCCGCTGAATGTGCTTATTCAGGTCAACATTGATAATGAAGCCGGCAAATCCGGTTGCAAACCAGACGAGATTGAATCAATCGCCGATGCCATAGAAAAATCGCCACGTCTGAAATTGCGCGGGTTGATGGCCATTCCCGAGCCTTCACCGGACGCCAATAAACGCCAAAGCGATTTCAAAACATTGAATGCTTTGTTTCATCGCTTGAAAGAGCAGCATCCGGATTGCGACACCCTGTCGATGGGCATGAGCGAAGATTTCGAACTCGCCATACAGGAAGGCGCTACGCTTGTCCGCGTGGGATCGGCCTTGTTTGGTGCACGAAAGGCCTAGCGTCTTGCCGTGCCTGCGGACCATAATCAATCATCACCTACAAGAATCTTTCCCATGTCATCTCAATCGAAAATCACGATCAGTTTCATTGGCGGTGGCAATATGGCGCGCAGCCTGATTGGTGGACTCATCCAGAAGGGCTTGCCGGCCGAAAAAATCAAAGTATCGGAACCGGTAGCGGTATTGGCGGAGGGTCTGGCAAAAGATTTTTCGGTTGCCACTTTCAGCGATAACAATGATGCCGTTAGCGATGCGAACATCTGGGTTTTTGCCGTAAAACCGCAAGTGATGAAATCGGTCTGCCGGCAATTGGCATCCACTGCACAAACAAACAAACCACTGGTTATTTCGATTGCAGCCGGCATTACTTCGCAGCAGCTCGATAGCTGGCTTGGCGGCGATATTCCGATCGTGCGCATCATGCCCAACACACCCGCATTGCTCGGCGCCGGTGCCAGCGGATTATTCGCAAACACACAAGTCAGTGCCGAACAAAAACAACATGCGCAGGATTTGATGCAAGCCACCGGCATTACGGTCTGGATTGAAAATGAAAACCTGATGGATGCCGTCACCGCGGTTTCAGGCAGCGGTCCGGCGTATGTGTTTTTGCTCGCGGAAGCCATGCAGGCAGCGGGTATTGCACAAGGCTTGTCGGTAGATGCAGCGCGCGCGCTGACCAACCAAACCTTGCTGGGCGCTTCCCGCATGCTGACGGAAACCAACGAAACTGCCGATGTTTTACGTCAACGTGTCACCTCGCCGGGTGGCACCACGCAAGCGGCAATCGAAAGTTTTGAAGAACAGGGCTTCCGTACCATCGTAAGCAACGCCATTGATGCAGCGACACAGCGTGGGCGAGCATTATCGGCGGCGAATGACTGATCAAGCCATGTACACACTTTCCAACATGGTTTTCTGGTTTCTGGCTGCGCTCGCCGGTTTTGCTTTCGGCATATTTTTTGCCGCATCGCTGAACCTGCACCAGCCGCTGCATGTTTTCTCGTTCGCATCCTTGTTTGCATTTGTTTTTACATTGATCGCACACCGCTTTTCCCGAAACATTTTGCACCGGTTCAGTGGACGCATGGCTTATGCCCTGGCCGGATTCATCTTGCTGGCAGCGGTGGCCATGTCGGTGTTTTTTCTTATCAGGGTATCGCTGTGAAATTTCTCGCAAAATACTCGGCCGCCATTTTTTTATTGCTGTCATCGCCGTTCGCGGCAGCCCAGTTCGCGAAATCCGGCGACATTCGCGTTTATGCCAATGCCATGCTGAGCTCGCAACTGAATGCCGACATGTCGCAGAAGTATGGCATCAGCCGGTCGGCTTCAAACGTGCTGCTGCACGTGGTCGTGCGCAAGGGAGTTCCGGGCAAGGATAAAACCCTGCCGGCCACCATCACGGCGGTTGCCGTCCATAAGAACGGTGAGCGTAGCAAGATCAATATGCAAACTACCAAAGATGGCGATGATGTTTATTATCTCGGTGAATTGAATATCTCCGGAAATGAAGCCATCAATTTTGAAATCCTTGTGCAGGTAGAAAAACTGGCCCCGATGCGCATGACTTTTTTCCAGGAGTTTTTCAGCCCGTGACTTTATTAATGGTGCGACATGGCCAGGCCAGTTTTGGCAAGGCCAATTACGATGAGCTCTCGCAACGCGGTCATCACCAGGCCTATCAACTTGGCCTGTGGCTTGCCGACCACGAACATGTTTTTTCGCATGTGCGCATCGGCAACATGCATCGTCATAAACAAACACTGGATGGCATCGCAAAGGCCTACAAGGAACGCGGATTGGCGTTTCCCGAAAACGATATTGATGCCGATTTCAACGAGTTCGACCATACCAGCGTATTTGCCGCTTTCATGCAACAACATGCCCACACCGATATCGTGAAAGCCGCTGCGGGCGGTGAAACCCGCGCTACCGGCGCCATGGTTTACTCGGCGCTTCTGGCCTGGGCAAACGACAGCCTTGGTCCATTGCCGGAAAGCTGGAGCAGCTTTGGCGAACGTGCCCGCCGTGCTGCCGAACGCCTGCATGATTTACCCGAAGGTGAAACATTGGTGATCAGTTCCGGCGGCCTGATTTCGCGGATCGCGCAAGCTGCCATGGAAGTACCGGACCGCCGCGCCGTCGATCTGAATATTTCCCTGCGCAATTCCGCCTTGAGCGAGTTTCATGCACGCGAGGGGCAATGGCGTCTGGGCATGTGGAATTCGCTGCCGCATTTGCATCGCGAGCGCGAAATGTGGACGTATTTTTGAATTATGCTGCAACCGATGATGCTTACGATTGATATGTACCTCCAGGGATAAAACATGAACTCTCTCTTCAGCTTCTCGCCACGTGCTCTTGAATTGCAGGAGAAACTTGCAAGCTTCATGACCGAGCAAGTTTATCCCGCCGAAAAAACCGTCGCCGCCTGGGATGCCGATGCTTCCAAACGATGGACAACCGCCCCCATCATTGAAAGCCTTAAAGCCGAAGCAAAAAAGGCCGGTCTCTGGAATTTGTTTCTTCCCGATAAAAACCACGGCGCCGGTTTGTCGAATCTCGATTACGCACCACTGGCCGAACAAATGGGGCGCGTGTTGTGGGCCTCGGAAGTTTTCAATTGCAACGCCCCTGATACAGGCAATATGGAATTGCTCGCGCATTTCGCCAGCGCAGATCAAAAAGCGACATGGCTGACGCCGCTGTTGAATGGCGATATTCGTTCCGCTTTTGCGATGACCGAACCGGACGTCGCTTCATCCGACGCCACCAATATTGCATTGCGCATTCATCGCGATGGTGAACACTACATTTTGAATGGCCGTAAATGGTGGATTACCGGCGCGGGCGATCCGCGCTGCAAAATTTTAATCGTGATGGGCGTGACCAATCCGGAAGCCGATAAACACGCCCAACATTCGATGATTCTCGTTCCGATGGACACGCCCGGATTACAAGTGGTGCACGCCCTGGAAGCCTTTGGTTTTGATGATGCACCGAGTGGCCATGTCGAATTGAATTTCGACAATGTCCGGGTGCCGAAAGAAAACCTGATTCAAACCGAAGGCAGCGGCTTCGCACTTGCACAGGCCAGGCTTGGGCCTGGCCGCATTCATCACTGCATGCGCTTGATCGGCCTGGCAGAGCGCGCACTGGAAATGATGATTCATCGCGCGCAATCGCGCGTGGCTTTCGGCAAACCGATCGGCGCATTGGGTATGGCACAGGAAGCGATCGCCTTGTCACGCTGTGAAATCGAACAAGCCCGTTTGCTCACCTTGAACGCCGCCGCCGCACTGGATCAGGGCAGCAATAAAACCGCCAAAGATGAAATCGGCATGATTAAAATCATTGCGCCACGCATGGCTTGCAACGTCATTGACCGGGCGATTCAAATGCACGGCGCCGGTGGTTTGCAGGATCCGTTTCTGGCACATGCCTTTGTCGGCGCGCGCTGCCTGCGGCTTGCCGATGGTCCGGATGAAGTGCATATCGCTTCGCTTGCGCGTTCCATGCTGAAACCATAAGGTAGCTCCGACTGAAGTCGGGGCACACACCGGGGCAATCCAAAATGAATACTTCCAATCTCGATCTCGACGACGAAATACTCGCCATCTATCTGGAAAAACATCTTGATGGTTTTCACGGGCCGCTGACTTCGAAAAAATTCAAGGGTGGCCAAAGCAACCCCACTTATCTGCTGGAAGCAAAAAGCGGAAATTATGTTTTGCGGCGCAAACCACCGGGAAAACTTTTGGCCTCGGCACATGCCGTCGATCGTGAATTTCGCGTGTTGACTGCCTTGCACGGCAGCCAGGTTCCCGTCGCCAAGCCGTATCATCTTTGCAAAGACGAGCTGGTTATCGGGTCGATGTTCTACGTCATGGAATTCGTTGATGGCAAGGTTTTCTGGGATCCGTCGTTTCCCGACTTCACCCCCCTGCAGCGCACGGAATATTACGATGCCATTTTGAAAACGATGGCAGCTATGCACTCGATCGATATTGAATCGGTCGGGCTGGCCGACTACGGCAAACCAGGCAATTATTTTTCCAGGCAGGTCGCGCGCTGGACCGAGCAATATCAGGCTTCCGAAACCGATGATATTCCGGCCATGAACAAGCTCATTGATTTACTGCCGGACCGCTGCCCGGAAGACGATGGCAGTGTGGCATTGGTGCATGGCGATTTCCGCATCGACAATCTGATGTTTGCGAAAGACAAGGCCAAAATCCAGGCCATCGTGGATTGGGAATTATCAACGCTAGGACATCCCCTGGCCGATCTTGGTTATTTTTGCATGGCACTTCGCCTGCCCCGCAATCCTGCCCTGCCGGGATTGGCGGGCATGAATCGCGAAGAACTCGGCATCCCGGGCGAAAAGAAAATATTGCAGCGTTACGCCGAACTTAGTGGACGTGAAATTCCCGAAGACTGGCCATTCGTTTTGGCCTTCAGCTTTTTCCGTCTGGCCGCCATTGCACAAGGCGTTGCCAAGCGCGCGCAACAAGGCAATGCTTCCAGCGAACAGGCACAGCAGGCCGGGCAGATGACCGCGCTGCTTGCGCAAATGGGATTGAAAGTACTGGATTGAAGCAGTTTTTTACGGACTGAAGCGTTTTCCAGACATGTAATTGCCGTATGCATAGCAATATCGGTCGAATTAGAGTGCAGCCTAGTCCTCTGTTCTGTATGCTTCGCGCAAATTTCGCCCACAGGTATTCCCATGTTCAAACCTTTCCTTTTTGCGCTTGCTTTCGCCGCTGTAATTCCAATGTCGGCGCACGCTTCCGATTCCGCTTACAGCTATGTCGAGCTTGGCGTTGATAGCACCGACTACGGTCAAGGCGAAAATGTCCGGAGTGACGGCACGCTGTCCGGCTCTTTTGCCATTACCGATAAATTTTATGTTGCCGGCACTTTCCACCAGGCCGACAGGCATTTCGGTGGCACTTTTTTTCCGGGGCTGGAATTTCGTGTCGATGAAAACTACGAGTACTGGGTTCTGAATTTCGGCTACCACCAGAATTTAGGCGAAAAAAACGACCTGATCGCGGAAATTGGATACGAATCGGACAGCTATGGCTCGAGCTTGTTTTTTAATGATGCTTTGGCGTCCGAAGGCGGGGTAGTTAACAAGAACTTGCAAGCGGCTGTCGGCCTGCGTACGTCTTTTGGCAATCACTGGGAAACGCTTGCAAAACTGCATATCAGAGATAACCATGCCGACAGTGTCGAGTCGCGCCTGGTAGCTGAACTCGGCGGAATGTACAAGTTCAATCCGACATGGGCATTGACGCTCAATACCCAAACAAACTCCTCGGGTATCAGCAGCTACGGTTTGGGAGTTCGTGCCAATTTCGGCGTCAAATAGAACTTCAATCAGAGCCATTGAACGGAAAGAATGTATGTTTGTGGCTCAGCCGGCTTTTTGAAAGTGCCGGTTTGAAATCAAAGTTGCCGGCATGAAAGCCTTTACCGCCCTGCTACGCGGCATCAATGCCGGCAAAGGCAACCGGTGCAGAATTTGCGCGGCCTGTTCGAGCCACTCGGTTTCACGCGGGTTCGTACCTTGCTGGCCAGTGGCAAACTTGTCTTTGATGCCGCAAAAGTCAGTGCCGAAAAATTGCGGCCGACATCGAAATGGCGCTCGCGGCCAGATTGAATCTTAAAGTTCGCACGATTGTTATGTTACCTGACGAACTGGATCTGACTATCGGGCAAATGCCGTTCGGCAAGGTTGCAGATAATCCATAGCGCTTATTGATTGCGTTCGTGAATCAGAGCGCTGATTTGGAAAAAATGAAGCCTCTGACTACGCAGGACTGGTCTCCTGAAATTTTTGCCGTTGGAAAACATGCGGCTTACCTGTGGTACGCCGACGGTATCTTCGCTGGAAAACTGGCAGAATCTGCTTTCAAATTGATCGGCCCCGCCGATACCATGCGCAATTTGGCAACGGCAATCAAGCTGCGTGATATGACGCTTGCATAACATGTAATTCAACATCGCTTAGCTCAGGAATTTTGATGATTACTTCAAAGAAACCGATAAAACCCAAAGCGGCAATGCCAACCGTCGAGGAATTCATGCGTGGACTGGATCATCCACTGAAACCTGAGATAAATGCCGTATTGATGCTCATCCGTGGTGCGAACCCGGGAATCACCGATGGCATCAAATGGAACGCGCCAAGTTTTTTCTACAAGGAATGGTTCGCGACGATTCATCTGAAAAATACCGATGCCGTACAAATCATTCTCCATCTTGGGGCAAAAGTACGGGAAGACATTACCGGGCGGATCGATATCGACGACCCGGATAATTTATTGCAATGGCTCGGCAAAGACAGGGCAAGCATCAAATTTTCCAGCATGCCGGACATCGGGAAAAACACTCGCGCTTTCCAGGCTATCGTTTCACAATGGCTAACCTGTTTATGAGGTGCATGCAGCAATGATCGCCAAACCTCAAATAATCGAAACCGCCTCGCAGCAAACCGCTTTCATCCACATTACGGTATCGCGCGATGAAATCCGCCACGTCATGGGTCCTGCCATCAGTGAAGTGTATTCCGTGCTTGCCGCCCAGGGCATCAATGCAGTCGGCCCATGGTTTACCCATCACTTGAGAAGGCCAGACGATACTTTCGATTTCAAGGCTTCCGTTCCCGTCTCGACGCCGGTCACTGCATCGGGGCGCGTGATGCCGGGTGAATTGCCGGCCAGGAAAAAAGTTGCCCGGACGGTTTATTCCGGTCCCTACGAAAAACTGGGAGATGGCTGGGGCCAATTCATGGCATGGATTGCAGACAACGGATACATACGCGCACCCGACCTTTGGGAGTGCTACACGATCGGGCCGGAATCGAGTCCGGATTCTGCCGATTGGCGGACCGAACTCAATCAGCCATTAGAAGATTGATTTGACCGTGACGAAAAAATCCATAGACGCCGAAGTCCGAAATGCCCTTGCCTGGCTTAAACGCACCGGCAGCAAAACCATTCGCGACGATATGGCGCCGAAATACGGCATTCACGTCGACAAGGCATTTGGCGTTTCGATGGCCAACATGAAAATTCTCGCCAAAAAAATCGGCACCGATCACGATCTGGCCATCGTACTTTGGGATACCGGCTGGTACGAAGCCCGCATGCTGGCCTCAATGATCGACGACCCTGCCGAGGTCACGACGCTGCAGATGGATAAATGGTGCGCCGATTTCGACAACTGGGGTATTTGCGATACCGTCTGTTTCAACCTGTTTGATCGCACCGCGCATGCCTGGAAAAAACTGCCGCAATGGAGCAAGCTCGGCGGCGAGTTTCAGAAACGCACGGCTTTCGCCCTGCTCTGGAGCCTGACAGTACACGACAAGAAAGCGGAAGATTCGCAATTCATCAAGGGCCTTTCCTTGATTGAACGCGAGGCGAACGATGAGCGCCATTTCGTGAAAAAGTCGGTCAACATGGCATTGCGCGCCATCGGCAAACGCAATCTCGCACTGAACGAAGCGGCTAAAAATACGGCGCAACGTCTCACGGAATCCGGCAATGCTACTGCATGCTGGATCGGCAAGGATGCATTGCGTGAATTGACCAGTGCCGTGTTGATCACGCATCTTTCGGAAAAACCCATCATTACGCCCAGGAGCAAGCCATGAAAGAAACTCCCAAAGGCTGGCCACGCATTTCATCAGGCCTTTATTATCGCGATGCCGGAAAAATGATCGACTGGCTTTGCGATGCATTCGCTTTTGAAATCGTCCTTAAAGTGGAAGGCGAAAATGGCCGGATCGAGCACAGCGAACTTAAATACGGCGAAGGCCTGATCATGGTTGGCGAAGAGCGTGTAGGCGATGCATCGCGCTGGAATGTCGACATGAAAAGTCCGCTATCGGTCGGCGGTGCAAACACCCAGGGCTTGATGATATTCGTGGATGATGTCGATGCACACTGCGGGCATGCCCGCGCTGCCGGTGCGAAGATCATCGATGAACCGTCTTTGCATGATTATGGCGAAGAATATTGGGCAGACCGTAGTTACGGCGCGCTCGATCCCGAAGGCCATATGTGGTGGTTTACGCAACGCGTTCGCGGATAAATCGAAACCTAGGGTGGGCATCGCCAACCCTCTGGCATTAATGCTGATCCTGATGCACGGTGGGCAATGCCCACCGTACGTGCTTAACGTTTGACCAGTTCGACGCGGCGGTTTTTGGCGCGGCCGGCTTCGGTGGCGTTTTCAGTCAAGGGCTTGGATTGCCCCAGGCCTTTTGGTTGCAGGCGATCATAGGAAACCCCTTGCGCAATCAGCGCCCCCACAACGGCATTGGCGCGTGCTTCCGAAAGTTTCTGATTGGCAGGCTCGGTACCGACATTGTCGGTATGGCCTTCCACGGTCAGTTTCAATTCGGGATTGCTTTCAAGCAGCTTCACGATCTCGGCCAGGATGGGTTTGGACTCGTCCTTGATCACCGCCTTGTTGGTGTCGAAATTGATGTAGAGCGCAACATGGCCATCGGCATCGAGCGATTTTTTCAACTCTGCTGCCGGAATGGCTTTCAGCGTTACCTCGAGCGCTTTTTTCTCGATCACGGTCAGCCAGTAATCTTCATTGTCGAGCGGATATGGATGATAGACCTCGACCCAGATTTCCTTCGAAGGCGTACGCAACAGGTAAACCCCCATTTCATCTTTCTCGAGCCAGTATCGGGCACGGTGGCCACCCTCTTCAAACTTCAGATTATGGTCTTTCAAGGCCTGGCCTCTGCCTTCGAATACGGTGACGCCGCCCCAACCCTTGATGACCGATTCGTAATTTTTTTCGACCTGGAAAAACGATGCGCCCTTGCCGATTACTTTATAGGTGATGCGGCGGCCTTCAACGGGCACCAACCGGGTGCCGTCAAAAAATTCGTAACGATCAAATGCAACATCTTTCATGTATTCGCGGGCCGAATCGCCCGGGCCATTTTTGACTGTCAATTTTTCATAGCCATCCAGTAGCCCGACATAAGGCCAGGCACCAAGAGTCGGATTGGCGACCGGTACCGAGGCGAGATCGAAACCCACTGGCGCAGGCGCAGCCGGCGCAGCGGCTTCGGGGGTTACCACAGCTGTTGCGGCCGGCGCGGCAGCCGGTGTCCGCGCTGTGCTTGCTGCGGGAGCTGCTGCCGGTGTGCTGGCTGCAGGGGCTGGAGCTGCCTGCTCGCTATTGGGTGAACATGCCGACAAGACGAGAGCGCCAAGGACAAAAGGCAACATGATTTTTTTCACGAACTGACCCCTTCCAATGAGTGATGCGAACTTATAGCTGAAACGACTGCGGGCCTACAAGCCCTGCTTCGCCCATCCTTGAATATGGGCGGCAATTTCCTTCACGCCGTCGGTCAATGCGGCAGGACCTGGCTGCAGGATAATCGGCGATTTGATTTCGAAAAGCTGCCGGTTTTTTACCGCATTGATATTCGCCCAGCCTTCACGCAAGACAAGTTTCTCCGGACGAAATTTCTTGCCGCACCAGGAACCAAAGATGATATCGGGATTACGCGCAAGCACTTCATCGCCATTGGCCATGATGCGATCTTTCGCCAGGCTTTTTTCTGCGCGCTCGGGAAAAATATCATCGCCACCGGCAATACGGACCAATTCGGCAACCCATTGAATTCCTGTGATCAGCGGATCATCCCATTCTTCAAAATACACTTTCGGGCGACGCTTCAAAAAGCCGGCTTCGTGGCGGATTTGCGCAATATTTTTTTCAAGCGCATCGGCGTATTCGTTCGCCTTTTCGGCAGCACCTACCAGCGCGCCAAGTCGTCTGATGTAATCAAGAATCCCCGCTACGCTGCGATGATTGCTGATCCAGACTTCCACGCCATGCCTGATTAGCGCAGCGGCAATGTCGGATTGGATATCGGAAAAACCGATCACGAAATCCGGCTTCAGCTTCAGGATTTCATCGATCCTGGCTGAAGTGAATGCGCTGACTTTCGGTTTTTCCTTTCTGGCTTTTGCCGGACGTACGGTAAAACCGGAAATACCGACAATGCGATGGTCTTCACCGAGTGCATAAAGTACTTCGGTCGGCTCTTCGGTGAGGCAGACAATGCGTTGCGGGCCGATGGTTTTCATGGCGTGGCGTTATCAGTCACGGAAACAACATGCGCTTGTTCCACTCACCATTCACGCGTTCATAGCACTGGCGCTCATGCAATCGAAATTCCGCGCCATACCAAAACTCGAACATTTCCGGCACTACACGAAAGCCCGACCAGTGCGGCGGCCTTGGTACATCGATGCCTTCGTATTTCTTTTCATATAATTCGATCTGCGATTCAAACACCTCGCGTGACGCCAGTGTCGCCGACTGTTTCGAAGCCCAGGCACCAATCTGGCTGGCACGGTGGCGCGATGCAAAATAGGCATCGGCCTCTTCAATACCAACCGGCTCGACGGTACCTTCGATACGCACCTGAATCTGGTTATCCAGCCCCTTCCACAGAAACAGCAAAGCTGCTTGCGGATTGGCTGCCAACTGGCGGCCTTTGTGGCTTTCGAAATTGGTGTAAAAAACAAAACCATCGGTATCAAAGGCTTTAAGCAACACCGTCCGCGCCGATGGCCGACCATTTTTTCCCAGCGTTGCAAGCGTCATCGCAGTGGGTTCCCGATCGCCGCTTTGTTTGGCACGCTCAAGCAAATGTGCGAAGGTATCGAGCGCTTCCTGATATAAGTCCTGCATGGTTCATTCCTGATATTCGACGATAGATTACGATGCCAACGCGTCCTGCTAAAAATACTTTCGCACCAGCGTTTGTTGCCGACATTTTACAACACGCGCTTCAGGGTGCGGGAAAGCCCAGTGTTTACGGCATTGTTGGCTTGCAAGGTTCCGGCAAATCCACTTTGGCTGCGCAAATGGCAGCGCTTGGAAAAGCCCGCGGCCTGAAGGTGCTTGTCATTTCAATCGATGATTTTTATCTCGGCAAACGACAACGCAAGGATCTGGGACACGGCATTCATCCTCTACTCGCCAAACGCGGGCCACCGGGAACGCATGATGTTGCACTGGCATGCAAAGTCATCGACCGGCTCAAACACGGCAAGCCGGTCGCCATTCCACGGTTCGATAAAATCGGTGACACCGGTTTACCACCTTCACGTTGGCGGCAAGTCGAATCGCGCGTTGATCTTGTCATTTTCGAAGGCTGGTGCCTGTTCGCCACGCCGGAAGATGAAGCCGCCTTGGGCAAACCTATCAATGTGTTGGAACGTAATCAGGATGCCAAAGGCATTTGGCGAAAATATTGCAATGAAGCCTTGAAGGATTACAAAGAAATTTGGCGGCGAATCGACCGCAGCTTATTTCTGCAAGGGCCCGGATTCGAGCAAGTCAAACAATGGCGTTGGCAGCAGGAAAAAAGCCTGCAGGCCTTAAACCCGCATCGGGAAGTCATGACGAAACAAGAAGTCGATGAATTTATTTTGCTGTTTGAGCGTATCAGCAGACGCCTGTTTTCGGAATTGCCGGGCTTGGTGGAACGTGTTGTTCGGCTGGATAAAAAACACAGGCCGCGGGAGTGACATCCGGCGTGATTTTACCCTCTCCCCGGCCCTCTCCCGGAAGGAGAGGGAGAGAGGGAGAGTGAAAATTTGGTTCAGCTTATTCTTTGCCGACAATAAACGTGACTTTCATGTCGACGCGCCATTCGGTAATGGTGCCGTCGCCATCGGTGACGACCTTGATATCGTTGACCCAGGCGCCTTTGATGTTTTTGACGCTTCTGGATACTTTCTTCAAGCCGCCTTGTACGGCGTCTTCAATGCCCTTGGTGGATGAGGAGGATATTTCGATGACTTTCGCAACCGTATTGCTCATAAAGTTTCTCCAATATTTCGCCTAAGCTGGCTCGATGACTATACGCCAGGCGCGTTAATAAGTTGTCGATAACCTTCACGATAACTCGGATATTTCGGCTGCCAACCAGTAGCGCGCAACAAATCATTTCGAATGCGCCGGCCGGTAACTTCGACATCGGGTATTGCAACAGCTTCAGCTTCCGGCATACGCAGCCAGGCCAGCACTTCAGACTCCAATGCGGGGCGGTCATCATTCACGCAATACGTTTTCGAAGCAGATGCCAGTCCCAGTACATGCACAATGGCGGCAACGCCATCTTCAACATGAATACGATTGGTCCAATGTGCGCGTCCGGCTTCGCCGCTTTTTGCACGCCGCAGCAGCCAGTTTCTGCCGGGCCCATAAATGCCGGTAAAGCGTAAGGCCGTTGCTTGTGCATGTTGCTGGCAAAGCAATTCAGCCTCGTGCAAAACCTCGCCGTTGAAAGTTTCCGCATCGGCAGGACTTTGCTCATCAAGCCATTCACCGGCATCTTGCGCATAGACCGCGCTTGAACTGACGAAAACAAGACGCTTGAACCGGCATTGCGCCAGCATGCGTTGCAGGCCATCGACATACAAACGGCGGTAGGCTTCGGGTGTTCTTTCATCCGGCGCAACGCAGTACACCAGCGCATCGGCCTGTTGTGGCAGTTTTGTTAAACCTTCACCGGTATTTAAATCGGCGGACAAGGAACGAATATCACCAGGCATTTCGCGCGCGGTTCGGCTAAGCACGGTCACTTCATGCGCTGCATTGCACAAGGCCATTGCAACGCGACTACCCACATCACCGGCACCTGCAATTATTGTTTTAGTGCTCATTTATCACTCGAGGCATGTCTCTTCATATTCAAGCGATGTTAGCATTAGGCTCATGAATCCCGCGTCTAACATTGTCCTGATTGGCCCGATGGGGGCTGGCAAAACCTCGATTGGCAAACGCCTTGCAGGTTTGCTCGACCTGCATTTCGTCGATGCCGACCATCGTCTGGAAGAAGTTACCGGCGTTGCCGTACCGTTGATTTTTGAATGCGAAGGCGAAGCCGGTTTTCGGCAACGTGAATCGCAATTGATTAACGAATTATGCCAGGGTAAAAATCAGCTCATCGCTACCGGTGGTGGCGCAGTGTTGTCGGCGGAAAATCGTCGTCAATTACAATCACATGGCTTTGTAGTGTATCTGCAAGTCACCGTCGACCAACAACTTGAACGATTGTCACGCGACAGAAGCAGACCTTTGCTCGCTGGCGGCGACAAACGCGAAAAATTAATGGCATTGGCAGAAATTCGTCATCCGCTTTATCTGGAAATCGCCGACCTGGTATTTCAATCCAGCGACAATCTGGTCGCCAATGCAGTGGCGGGATTGCAATTGCAGCTTCAACAACACTGGCAACGCGCCGAGGCGGCCTGATGCGACAAATAAGTGTGCAACTGGCCAAACGCAGTTACCCCATTCGAATCGGCAATGATGTGCTCAGTGATACCGCAGGGCTGGTGAATCTGGTCATGGGTAAACAGGCCTTGATCGTGACCGATGAAAACATTGCACCTTTTTATTTGCCGACCATACAGGCCGCGCTGCAAAACAAAATCGTACAAACCTTGATTTTCCCGCCCGGCGAGCAGGAAAAAAATCTTGTCCGTTTTACCGAAGTCATGCATGTGCTCGCCGACATGAAGGCCAGCCGCGATGTGACCTTGATTGCACTCGGTGGTGGCGTCGTCGGCGATTTGACCGGCTTTGCCGCCGCTTGCTGGATGCGCGGCGTGCGCTTTGTGCAAATCCCCACCACCTTGTTGGCGATGGTGGACTCTTCCGTCGGCGGCAAAACAGCCGTCGATCTGGAAAGCGGGAAAAATCTGGTCGGCGCTTTTCATCAACCGGTTGCCGTGCTCGCCGATTTATCGACGTTGAAAACCTTGCCGGATCGCGAACTCAAAGCCGGGCTGGCCGAAGTCATCAAATACGGCGCGGCATTCGATGTCGGTTTTTTTTCCTGGCTGGAAAAGCACATCGAGGAATTACTGGCCCTGGATGAAACGGCACTGACCGAAGCGATTTCGCGCAGCTGCCGCCATAAAGCCGGCGTGGTATCGCGCGACGAAACCGAACAGGGCGAGCGCATGTTGCTCAATCTTGGCCATACTTTTGGCCATGCCATTGAAACCGAGCAAGGCTATGGCGGTTATCTGCATGGCGAGGCGATTTCCATCGGAATGTGCCTGGCTGCCAAACTCTCTGCCCAAATGAAGCGCGCGCCGGCTGCCGATGCCGAACGTCTGATCAACCTGCTAAAACGCACAGGGCTGCCAACGACATTGCCTGCAGAGCTTGATGGCGAGGCCCTGCTAAACCGCATGAAGCTCGACAAAAAAGCACTCTCGGGATCACTACGCTTGATTCTGTGGCGTGGACTTGGCCGGGCCGATGTGGTCGCCGATGTGCCGGAAACTGCCATATTGCATGCCCTTAGCGGTTAAAATGCGGCATGCGATTATTTCTTCAGCAAAAACCCGCCGCCGGTGAGGCTCCGAAGTTCGTCCAGCTCATTCTGGAACAGGATTTACTGGGCGGCTGGTGTCTGGTGAAAGAAAGTGGACACACCGGTGGCCGCAGCCAACTTAAACGCGAACAATTCCTGCAACACGATGCCGCGATTTCCGCGTTTGAAAAAGCGCGCGATGCCCAGGTCAAGCGTGGCTTCCAGATTATGTTTGTGCAAGGCGCCGACGCACCTTGATTCGAAAACATCGAGAACAAAATGACTTTGAAAAATGACCGATTCCTGCGTGCACTTCGCCGCGAACCCGTTGACGCCACGCCCGTCTGGCTGATGCGGCAAGCCGGACGATACTTGCCGGAATATCGTGCAACCCGCGCCGTTGCCGGCAGCTTCATGGGCTTGGCAACCAATCCGGAATTGGCTTGCGAAGTGACCCTGCAGCCACTACGCCGCTATGAACTGGATGCCGCGATTTTATTTTCCGACATCCTGACCATTCCCGATGCCATGGGCCTGGGCTTGACGTTTGCCGAAGGCGAGGGCCCGCGTTTCGCACGTCCTGTCAAAACCCATGCCGATATCGAAAAACTCTTCGTACCCGACATGGGCAAAGAACTTCGCTATGTGATGGATGCCGTCAGTTTGATTCGCAGGGAATTGAATGGAAGCGTGCCTCTCATCGGTTTTTCCGGCAGCCCGTGGACACTGGCGTGTTACATGATTGAAGGCGGCGGCAGCGATAATTTTTCAAAGATCAAGGCGATGGCATTGAACGATGCGCCGGCCTTGCATCGCTTGCTGGAAGTGGTCACCGATGCCGTTATTGCCTATCTGGGAGCACAGCGTGCCGCCGGTGCACAAGCCCTGCAAATATTCGATACCTGGGGCGGCGTGTTGTCGCCGCATATGTATCGCGAATTTTCCCTGCGTTACCTGCAACGCATCGCCGCCGAACTGCCGCGCGGTGAAGGCATCGATAAAACACCATTGATTTTATTCGGCAAAGGCAACGCGCCGTATCTCGAAGAACTTGCCGATACCGGTGCCGAAGGTCTGGGCGTTGATTGGCTGGTATCTCTGGAGGAAGCCCGTCGCCGCACGCAGAATAAAGTGGCGCTGCAAGGCAATCTGGATCCGGTCACTTTGTACGCATCACCGGAAGGCATTCGCCGTGAAGTAAAACGGACGCTCGAAAGTTATGGCAAAGGCCCGGGCCATATTTTCAATCTGGGTCACGGCATGTCGCCGGACATGAATCCGGATCATGTGAAAGTACTTGTAGACGCTGTACACGAGTTTTCACAAGCGTAGGCGGGCACTGCCCACAATGATATGCATGGCGAAACAATTCGGTGGGCAGTGCCCACCCTACGCTTTCTCCAGCATTGGCGGCAGCGGACAATGCAAGGAAGCACAAACGGTACGAAGCAATTCGGCTTCGGCAATGCTGACCTGATTGTCCTGGCTGATCGCGGCAACCAGACCTTCAATCAATAATTCCTTGCTCGTGGGTTCAAGGCCATCCAAAGCCGGCCAGACGGTTTCCAGTGCATCGGCAAAGGAACGGGTGACCTGATAATTGATGTCTTCACGCGGCAGCGCGCGCGACATGCCGGCAATGAAGGCGCGCTGTGCATCGGCAGGATTGTCATGGCCAACTTGCGCCAACACCGCCATCAGCGTGCTCGCCTGCACGGCGACATCTTTCAAACGCTTGTTGCCGGTTTTCCAGGCCTTGCTCGGTTCGAGCAAATCACGCACCTGGGTGCCGAGCAAATGTCCCAGACAATATTCGAACAAATCGATTTGGCCATCGGCATGCACCAGGGCATAAACCGATTCCATGAAACGAATCAGTTCCGGACGCGGGCGTTGTCGCAAAGTTGGAAAGCACAATGACGCCAGCGGCAGACGATGCATCGGATTGAGCTGGCTGACTTGTGCGTAAAAATCTTTGACCACAGACGGCAGCGCATCGCCGTGGCGGGCACGCAATTCGAATGCCTGCTTGGCCTGCACTTTCTCGTCCGATGAGTACAGCAAGGCGCACATCAAGGGGATGACGCCATGATGGCTGCGAGCGGCGTTTTGCAAAAGTTCCGGAATGCTGCCGGCGATGACACCGGCGCGCTGATAGTCATCGGATTTTGGTGAACCGACTTGCTGGATGATCGATGGCGGTGTCACCGTCATATTGCTTTGGGCTGCCGGAATACTGCCGCCGTTTTCGGAAAACCCGAGCAGACGATCTTCTTCCAGCCCGACCGGCGGTTTCATGCTCCAGCGGGCGGTGAGCTCTTTCATTTCCGATGGCTTGAAGCTTGGATCCAAAGCCTTGATGCGATCGGCCAATGGAGGATGCGTAGCCATCATGCCGGAAAAATTCGAACCAGAGCCGAACAGCATATGGCTGACTTCTTCGACATCGGCATTGCTGATTTTCGAGCCGTCGTGCAGGCCGCCGATTTTTTTCAGGGCGCCCGAAATACCTTTGGTCTGGCGCGTGAACTGCACGGCGCTGGCATCGGCGAGATATTCGCGTTGGCGGCTGACACCGGCCTTAATCATCCGGCCAAAAAACAGGCCGATATAGCCAATCGCCATCAACCCGAGCGCCACGCCGATAATGGGGGCGGCGTCCTTGCTGCGAAAACGGCCGTGCTCGAGAATTTTCTGTCCGATCAAAGCCATCACCATGATGCCGAACAACAGCCCCATCAGTTTGATATTCAAGCGCATATCACCATTGAGGATGTGGCTGAATTCATGCGCAATCACGCCCTGCAGTTCATCGCGGTTCAATGTGTTCAGCGCGCCGCGCGTTACCGCGATAGCGGCGTCGCTGGGTGAAAATCCGGCGGCAAAGGCATTGATGCCCGCTTCATCATTCAAGACGAAAATTTGCGGTACCGGTACGCCTGATGCAATGGCAATTTCTTCAACCACATTGCGCAAACGACGCAGATGGTAATCGGTGGTGTTTTCCGGTACCGGCATCGCACCGAGATGATGGGCAACCGCCGCCCCGCCAGATCGTAACGAGGCGATGCGAAACAGGCTGGCGCAGCCGATGATTGCCAGGACGATAATGGTGCTGAAAAACAATATCGCACCCGGATTTTCGCCTTCCTTGAAACCGCTTAACGCAATCAGCAGCAAAAAATCGATTGCCGTGACAATGGCCAGGACAGCCAGCGCGAACAGCAACACCAAACGCTTTGACTGCTTGCGAACTGCGGTTTGTCGTTCAAAAAAATTCATGGCTCGATACCACTGTGTGAATGCTCCAAAGCAAAACGCCAGTCTTCACTGGCGTTTGCGCGGATCAAAAAGAGACTTTCGGAGCTTCGCGTTTGGCCGGCTCGGTAATTTCCAGCAATGAAGCCGCGGCAAAATTGAACATGCCTGCCAGAATGTTCGACGGAAACACTTCGCGTTTGTTGTTGTAGCCCATCACCGAATCGTTATAAGCCTGGCGTGCGAAGGCAACGCGATTTTCGGTGGAGGTCAGTTCTTCCGACAACTGCATCATGTTTTGATTGGCTTTCAAATCCGGATACGACTCGCTCACCACCATCAAGCGACTCAGCGCGCCTGTTAACCCCTGGTCAGCGTTCGACAGTTGCGCCATTGCGTTGGCATCGCCAGGATTGGCGCTCGCCGCTTTCAAGCCACTGACGGCCGCTGCACGCGCCTGAATGACGGCTTCAAGCGTTTCGCGTTCATGCGCCATATAACCCTTGGCGGTTTCGACCAGGTTCGGGATCAAGTCATAACGACGATTCAATTGCACGTCGATCTGTGCAAATGCATTCTTATAAGCGTTTCGGGCGGTAACCAGGCCGTTGTAAATCCCGACCACCAACAAGCCGGCGAATACGATGGCAGCCAGCAATACGATGACAATTAACATGATCAAGCTCTCCAAGCCAATGAATATCGATATGAAACGTTCAGGCGAAACTCCGCCATGCGGAGTAAAATAACCCATCGCCCCAGCATACGCATCTTTGCCACCCCATGAAAGCAATGAAAGCCAGCCTGCTCTTGTCATTCTTTGTTCTCGCTACCATGGCGCCCCGGCAATCGCATCTTGCCGATTCGACCAGGGCAAGCGGTGTAATAAGCCTTGCCAAAAAACCCGGGGCACTGGCGGACCAAAATGCCAACGCCAGAAATATTGAAGCTTTGGCACAAAGACTGGTCTCCGAAAAAAATCTTCCGGGTCTGGCCATGGCCATCGTGCAGGACGGCCAGATTATTTCGGTGAAAGGTTACGGCGTTACCGACAGCCAGCAAGGCAGCCCGGTGATGCCCTACACGGTATTTCGCCTGGCATCATTATCAAAAGGCTTTGCCGGCACCTTGAGTGGGCAGTTGGTGGAAGAAGGCGCGATGAGCTGGGATTCGCCCATCATCAACCAATTACCTGCTTTCAAATTGCAGGACTTCGCCAGCGGATCGACCGTCACCGTACGTGACGTGCTCAGCCACCGCGTCGGCTTGCGTGACCACACATTCGATAGTGCATTGGCTGGCGACCAACCTTATGCATTGATTGCCGAACGTTTGTCGGATGCCCCGATGTCGTGTTCGCCGGGCGATTGTTATGGCTACCAGAATATTGCCTTCAGCCTGATTGGCGACATGACCTTTGCCGCCACGGGTGATTTTTATCCGCATCAGGTTGAAAAAAGAATTTTCTCGCCGCTCGGCATGACCAATGCAAGTTATGGCCTGGATGGCTTGATGGGTAGTGCCTCCTGGGCGAAACCGCATATTCGTGGCAAAGGTGGCTGGGTACCGGTTGCACCGAATGAAAATTTCTATCGCGTTCCACCCGCTGCCGGCGTCAATGCCAGCATCCAGGATATGGCGCAATGGTTGCGGGCACAGATGGGGCATCGGACCGATGTCATCTCCAATGAAGTGCTCAACGATATTCACAGCAAGCAGGTCGCGACACCGGGAGAAATTCGCTCTTCGGGCTGGCGTGCCGAACGATTGAACAGCGCGTATTACGGATTGGGTTGGCGGGTCATGAATTACAGCGGCCGCAACATGATTTTCCATGCAGGTGCAGTGCGAGGCTTTCGGGGCATGATCGCTTTCCTTCCGGATCAGGATATCGGGATCGTGGTGCTGTGGAATTCGGAATCCACCATGCCGACCGGGCTAATGCCGACCTTTTTCGATACTGCCCTGGGTCTGCCATCACGCAATTGGCTGGGGCTGGATAATCTTGGGCCGGTAAATGATGAAGTTGGTGCGGATTAAAACCGTAGGGGCGCCTGCTTGCCGCGCCCACTTTCGACATCGACAAGGCAAGAGCGAGCGCAGCAAGCCGGTGCCTCTGCAATCAATAAAAAAGCGCCTTTCGGCGCTTTTTTGATATCTGCAAACAATCCTGGAAATTCTCTCTCCCCGACTGGGCAACACAGGGAGAGAGCCAAGACTGTTGCTTGCGAAATTACATCGCAGGCGCAGCAGGTGCAGCAGGAGCAGCAGCCTTTTTCTTGGCTGGCTTCTTAGCTGCTTTCTTTTTGGCAGCTGGTTTCTTAGCGGCTTTTTTGGCTGCTGGTTTTTTAGCAGCTTTCTTGGCAGCTGGTTTCTTAGCTACTTTTTTGGCGGCTTTTTTGGCAGCTGGTTTTTTAGCTACTTTTTTGGCGGCTTTTTTAGCAGCTGGTTTTTTAGCTACTTTTTTGGCGGCTTTTTTAGCAGCTGGTTTTTTAGCGGCTTTTTTGGCTGCTGGTTTTTTAGCAGCGGATTTCTTTACAGCTTTCTTTGCGGCCTTTTTGGCCGGTTTTTTTGCAGCTTTCTTAGTTGCCATGGTCAACTCCTCGTCAGTTGGCTAGATAACGCTTAGGTAAAGCCCAGTTAGTACAACACAGCGGGAACATTCCCGTTGTGTACTGCCGCAGCGCCGAAGCCCTGCAGTAGATCGGACGACAATGCGGCTGCATTGCCAAAAGATGGCGCAATAAAAACGCCCAGGCTGATTCCAGCTTGGGCGTTTGCGTAGTTCGGCACCCACGGGGATGCGATCCGTTTTTTAGAGGAAGCGAAGCCAGCGACCAGAGAATCGACGTCATGGGCAGGGGCCCAATCGGTGGTGCGATTTGTTGGCTGAACTGTTATCACTCGTTTCCGCATAAAGTCTTTGTTGGGCGAAAGCTAATCAGGTGTTTTTCACTTGTCAACACCTTTGCGAAAAATAATTGCATGGCGTCATCCCGCGGGAATGGTTTTGTGCTAGTGCAGAAAATGATTTGCCGGTTTTGAAATCCGCCAATTAATCCAATCGAAAAAATAAAACGCAGTAATTACGCGGCTTTCAGCGTCATCATTTTTTCTGCGCGCAAAAACACGAAGCACAGCGATTGAAAATCACGAGGTAAAAGAAGCCCAACATCGGCTAAATCGAGCAGAGAAGATTTTTTTATTTTTAGAAGTCGAAATGGCAAAACTGCGCAGCTTTTTCGGATGCATTTTCGTGCCAAGTAAATCCAAATGCGTTCTCGTCGTCCGAAATTTCGACACTCAAACGAGGTTTCAAGTTGTTAAAAATCATGCCGCCTGCATGTTGTTCGATCCGGTTTTCGAATCCTGGCGGACGGCATTTTGCATCTCGTCGGAGCCATTTTTAATCGAACCGGGATTTACTCGATGCCGATCGATGCAGGAAACCGGACATTACCGATCGGTAATGTCCGGCCGGCAGATTCGAACCGCCAAAAACAAACCGGCCGCAATGCGGCCGGTTGTGTTTACCCTGTGTTGGCGACAGATCAGTGATCGTCGTCTTCCAGCAATTCTGCATAATCATCGGGCGACAGCAGATCGTTCAATTCTTCCAGGTCGCTTGGTTGCACGACGAACACCCAGCCTTCGCCGTAAGCATCTTCATTGATGGTTTCCGGTTTATCCGACAGCGCATCGTTCACTGCAACGACGGTTCCGGAAATCGGACTGTACACATCCGATGCCGCTTTCACCGATTCGACAACCGCAGAGGCATTGCCTGCGGTGACGGTATCGCCAACGCTTGGCAACTCGACATACACCAAGTCACCCAGAAGGCCTTGTGCATGATCGGAAATTCCGACGGTGATTTTGCCGTTGTCTTCAACACGGGCCCACTCGTGGGATTTAAGGAATTTCAAATCGCCTGGGATTTCGCTCATGGCAGTATCTCTAAAGTTGGGGGGCGGAAGAATGTGGGAGTAGTTTAACGATAGTTGCGGCAGGTTTCAGCTGCCGCGACAGTTTATTTTCCAATTTGGGTAAACATGATTCAGACGAGCACGCCCTCTTGCGCCGCACCATCACGCACGAACGGGTACTTCACGGCGCGAAGATGAAAACGCTTGCCGCGAATATCCACCTCGACACTGCCGAGCTCGCCGGCAGGCACGCGCGCAAGTGCAATCGCCTTGCCCAAGGTCGGCGAGAAGGTGCCTGAGAGAATTTCACCTTCGCCACCGGCAGTAAAAATTTGCTGACCATGGCGCAGCACGCCTTTTTCATCCATGACCAAACCAATGGTTTGTCTTGGCACGCCATTTGCTTTCTGTTTTTCCAGGGCGGCACGTCCGATGAAATCGCGACCTTCATCCAGGGCAACCGTCCAGGACAAACCCGCTTCGAACGGTGACACCGAATCGTCCATGTCCTGACCATACAGAGCCATGCCTGCTTCAAGGCGCAATGTGTCGCGTGCACCCAGGCCGGCGGGTTTCACCCCGGCTTTCAACAACCGATTCCAGAATTCGACGGCTTTGGTTTCCGGCACCATGATTTCAAAACCGTCTTCGCCGGTGTAGCCGGTGCGGGCAACGAACAAACCATCGGCTTCGCAGGCAACAAACTTTCCGAGCTTGCCGCAGGCTTTCGCCGCTTCAGGCGAAAGCAGGCTCATGACTTTTTCGCGCGCCTTGGGCCCCTGCACGGCGACCATTGCCAGATCGCGACGCTCGGTGACTTTCACGCCGAATTCGGCGGCATGCTTTTCAATCCACGGCATGTCTTTATCGCGCGTGGCGGCATTGACCACAACACGGAAGTAGGACTCGTCCATGTAATACACGATCAAGTCATCGATCACGCCGCCATCTTCATTGAGCATGCACGAATACAGGGCCTTGCCCGACTTGGTCAATTTGTCGACCGAGTTGGCAACCAGCTTGCGCAGGAATGGACGCACTTGCTCGCCATGTAAATCCACCACGGTCATATGCGAGACATCGAACATGCCGGCGTCATTACGCACCTGGTGATGTTCATCCATTTGCGAGCCGTAATGAATCGGCATATCCCAACCACCGAAGTCGACCATCTTGGCATTCAGCGCGCGGTGACTGGCGTTATAAATCGTTTGCTTGCTCATGGATGAGATTCCGGTCGTGACAAAGACGCGCATTATCGCATCAGACCCCAACCGAGTCTTCTATACATATAAGTATGTAGGGGCGCATGCTTTCGACGCCTGCAAGCAAGAGCGGGCGCAGCAAGCAAGCGCCCCTGCAGTGCGATTCGCCTGCCATAGCCCGATTTGATAGAATTTGCGCATCCCTTTTATACCCAATGCCGGCTTATCCCTGGCTGAGAGCACGTCCCATGGAAAAAAGTTTTGAGCCGAGCACCTTTGAAACCAAGTGGTATCAGCACTGGGAAAGCAACGGTTACTTCAAGCCTTCTGGCCAAGGCCCGGCGTACACCATCATGCTGCCGCCGCCGAACGTCACCGGCACCTTGCATATGGGACATGCGTTTCAACATACACTGCAAGACGCATTGATCCGTTATCACCGCATGCGCGGTTTCGATACCCTGTGGCAGATGGGTACCGACCATGCCGGCATCGCCACCGAAATGGTGGTCGGCAGAAACCTGGCACTGGAAGGCAAAGGCGAAACCCGCGACACACTCGGTCGCGAAAAATTCATCGAAAAAGTCTGGGAGTGGAAACAGACCTCCGGCGACACCATCGAACGCCAAATGCGTCGACTGGGGTCTTCCGGTGACTGGTCGCGCCGGGTTTTCACGATGGACCCGATGCCCTCGAATGCGGTTGTCGAAACTTTCGTCAAACTTTACGAGCAAGGTTTGATCTATCGCGGCCAGCGTCTGGTGAACTGGGATCCGGTATTGAAAACCGCCATTTCCGATCTGGAAGTAATCAGCGAAGAAGAAGACGGCAAGATGTGGTCGATAACTTACCCACTCGCCGATGGTTCGGGTTCATTGGTTGTCGCAACGACGCGCCCGGAAACCATGCTCGGCGATACTGCCGTCATGGTGCATCCTGAAGACGAGCGCTACATGCACTTGATCGGCAAGACCGTGAAACTGCCTTTGTCGGATCGTGAAATTCCGATCATTGCCGATGATTACGTTGATCGCGAATTCGGCACCGGCGTGGTCAAGGTTACGCCTGCCCATGACTTCAACGATTATGCGGTAGGCCAGCGTCACAACCTGCCGATGATCAATATCCTTACTTTGACTGCACACATAAATGATAACGCCCCGGAAAAATATCGCGGCCTGGATCGTTATGTTGCACGCAAAGCCGTGCTGGCCGATTTGATCGAACTGGATCTATTGGTTGAAGAAAAGAAACACAAACTGCAAGTTCCGCGTGGCGATCGTACCGGCCAGGTGATCGAACCTTATCTGACCAATCAGTGGTTCGTGAAAATGGACGGCCTGGCAGCCCGCGGCCTCGAACTGGTCGAGAACGGATCGGTAAAGTTCGTGCCGGAAAACTGGATCAATACCTATCGCCACTGGATGGGCAATATCCAGGATTGGTGCATTTCACGCCAACTCTGGTGGGGACATCGCATTCCGGCCTGGTATGACGACGCCGGCAAAATTTATGTCGGCCATGATGAAGCCGAAGTGCGTGCGAAAAACAATCTCGGTGCAGATGTTGCATTGCTGCGCGATAACGATGTACTCGAAACCTGGTTCTCCTCATCGCTGTGGTCGCACTCGACGCTTGGCTGGCCGAATGCCGAGGACAAGGCCAAATTCGATTTCGACAAACGCCTGCCAACATCGGTACTGGTGACCGGCTTCGATATCATTTTCTTCTGGGTCGCCCGTATGATCATGATGACCGACCATTTCACCGGCGAAGTACCGTTCAAGGATGTCTACATCACAGGCCTGGTGCGCGACAAGGATGGACAGAAAATGTCGAAATCCAAGGGCAATATTCTGGATCCGATCGATATTATCGATGGCATTACGCTTGATGAGTTGATCAGGAAACGTACCACCGGTTTGATGAAGCCGACCGATGCACCAAAAATCGAAAAAACCACCATCAAGGAATTTCCGGAAGGAATCGCTGCATTTGGTGCCGATGCCTTGCGCTTTACTTTTGCTTCGCTCGCCACCCACGGTCGCGATATCAAGTTCGACATGGAACGTTGCGGTGGTTACAAAAACTTCTGCAATAAATTATGGAATGCCGCGCGTTTCGTATTGATGAATTGCGAAGGCTTCACGGCTACCGGACAACCGGTGCCGAAAACCGATGCCGAACGCTGGATACTGTCGCGCCTGAATCATTGCATTGGCGAAGTGCACACCCATTTCGCGGACTATCGTTTCGATCTGGCCTCGCAGGCGCTTTACGAATTTGCCTGGAATGAATATTGCGACTGGTTCCTGGAACTCGCCAAGCCTGCCCTGCAAGGCGAAGATAAAACCGCCGCCGACTCCACGCGCCACACATTATTATATGTACTGGAATCTTTATTGCGCTCGCTACATCCCCTGATTCCCTTCGTCACCGAAGAAATCTGGCAACACATCAAGCCATCGCTTGGCATCCAGGGCGACTCGATCAGTATGCAGTCGTATCCTGAACTGAAAGACTTTGCCGCAGATTTCAAACAATCGGAAACCGATATCGAATGGCTGAAATCGGCTGTTAGCCAGCTTCGCCGTATTCGTGGCGAAATGAATATTCCACCCTCCAGACTGGTTCCGCTTTTATTGCAGTCTGGTGTTGCCGAAGACAAAGGCCGCATTGCCCGCTTTGAATCGGCCCTGAAATTCCTGGCCAAGCTGGAATCGGTGCAATGGCTGGAAACCGAAGCACCCGCCAGCGCATCGGCGGTTGTCGGTGAATTGAAACTGCTGATTCCGGTTGCCGGCCTGATTGATCTGGATGCCGAGAAAGCGCGTCTGGACAAGGAAATCAAACGTATCGAGATTGAAATCACCAAGTGCAACGGCAAGCTTTCCAGCGAAACATTCGTCAACAATGCTCCCGCTGCCGTGGTTGAACAGGAGCGTACGCGTCTGGCAGATTGGAATTCGCAATTGAATGCCTTGAAAGACCAGCGCGCGAAAATCTAAGCGTAGGGGCGATTCATGAATCGCCCCTACGCCGGCGGCAAAATTTCCATCGCCATCACGATGGCATCTTCGCGACCTTTCTTTGACGGGTAATAATTCGGCCGACGGCCGATTTCGTTGAAGCCCTCGTCTTCGTAAAGTGCCAGCGCATTTGGATTCGACGGCCTGACTTCCAGATACACGCGATCGACCATATGCCAGCGCGCCAAATCGATGAAGCGTCGCAACAAACGGCGGCCATGACCGTGGCCCTGATGCTCGGGCGCAATACAAATATTCAATAGATGCGCTTCACCGGCGGCGCAACTCAATACGCCATAACCAATGATGCCGCTACGGCAATCCAGCACCCAGGCCTGATGCCCGGATTTCAGACAATCGCGGAAAATGCCGGCCGTCCAGGGAAATTCGTAGGCGCGTTGTTCAATGGCATCGACCGCTTCAATGTCGGCCTGCTGCATAGGCCGCATTTGCGAGGCATTGGAAACTTGCGCGTTCATTGCTGTTTTAGAATTTCCCTTAAGCGTGGCCACAAGGCTCGTTTTGCCAACGGGCTGGTTTGCAGGGCATTGAGATCGATACCGAGCGCCGAGATATCGCGACCTTTTGCCGCATTCATGATCGCCTGGAACAATGTCGAATCGGAAGATGGCATTGGCGCACGGTTAGCTGCCGGGGCAAGTGCCTCTTTTTCATCGGCAAGACGGACTTGCGGCCTTACATATAAGGTATAGCCCATGGCATGCAACATCGATTGCTGTTGTGCCGACCACATATCATTCCACCGCTTTGCGGGTAATTTTCGAATACAGCCACATCACGGGTCCCGAGCTGGCATAGCTGAGCGCGATCAATAAAAGTACGCGTGGCGGATCAATAAACAAGGCGACCAGTATTCCCACCACAAGCAGCAAAACCCAAAATGGCACCCGGTCATTTTTTTCTTCGGTTTTCGGGCCACCTTTGAAGCTGGTGTATTTGAAACGACTCACCATCAACAGGCCGCAACCCACCGTTACCGCCAGGGCAAAAAAACGCAGGGTATCGCCACCGTAGCCGAACTCGTTCATCGACCAGACAAAGGCCATCATCATGCCTGCCGAAGACGGGCTGTTAAGTCCGATAAACCAGCGCTTATCCACCACACCTACTTGCGTGTTGAAACGTGCAAGACGCAGCGCGGCACATGCCATATACAGGAAGGCTGCTGCCCAGCCGATTTTCCCGAGCATGACGCCATCGTGCTTCATATTCACCAAAGCCCAGTGGTACATCACCAGCGCGGGAGCCACACCGAAGCTCACCAAATCGGCCAGCGAATCGTACTGGACGCCAAATTCGCTGGAGGTCCCGGTCAAACGAGCGACCCTGCCATCGACGCCATCAAACAAGGCGGCGACGAACACGGCCACGCAGGCATGCTCGAACTGCCCGCTCGCAGCGGCCAAAATTGCATAGAACCCGGCAAACATGCCGCAGGTCGTCAGTGCATTGGGCAGTAAATAAATATGTTTGTTTTTTGGCGTAATTGGATTGTCCATGAATACAGTTTAACGGCTCGGGGCACTATTGCCAGCACAAAGTTAAAGGAATACATTGCTTTAGCTCGGAATTAGCTTGAATGAGGTCACCTATGCGCGCTCTAGTCTTGATTTTGATGATCAGCTTCCCACTCCTGTGCCACGCGGGCGAGATTTACAAATGGCGTGACAAGGACGGCAATATCCACTATTCCGACGTAGAGCCGGCCAAACAGGCAGCTGAACGCAAGGTAGTGAAGCCCAAACATACCAAGCCGCTTACTTCCTACGAGATAGCCGAAAAAGCCCGGACCGATAAAGCCGCCAATTGCGAAACCGCAAAGAAGAACTATTCCTCCATCAGCAATGCCAGTAATGCCAGAGTAATGATGGATTTGAACAATGACGGCAAAGCCGAAGTGCTGACACCGGAACAACGCAGCGCCCAAACCGAACTGATGAAGGCAGCTGTTACCATCGACTGCGCGCAGTAAAAATGCCCAGGGGTTTTATATGGCTGCTGGCGCTTGCCGTTCTTGCTGCAGCCTGGTGGCTTGCGGGCCACCCTGGCTGGCAAAGTGATGAGCAAAAGCGGCAACAAGCGCAAATAGCCAAGGAAGCTGCCGCGCCGAGGTTGTATCGTTGGCGCGACGATCACGGGGTAACCCAAATTACCCAAACGCCTCCCAAGGGGCGCAAATATACCGAAGTGAATATCCGCGACGACCAAAACATCATCGAAAGTGGCGCTCCTGCACCCGAGCCGTCCCAATAAAGGCCTGCGCCCTTTACAATGGCGGACTTTCCCAGAAATCTTCCGCACATCATGCAGCTTTCCAAATTCCACCTTAATACGACCAAAGACACCCCCAGCGACGCTGAAATCATCAGCCATCAATTGATGCTGCGCACCGGCATGATTCGCCGCCATGCTGCCGGCATTTACACCTGGACACCGCTGGGTTTGAAAGTGCTGCGTAAAGTGGAAACCATCGTGCGTGAAGAAATGAATCGCGCCGGTGCCATCGAAGTGCTGATGCCTTCGATCCAGCCAAAGGAATTATGGGAAGAAACCGGACGCTGGGCGAAATTCGGCGGCCAGCTTTTGAAGATCAAGGATCGCAAGGAAGCCGAATACGCGTATGGCCCGACACACGAGGAAGTCATCACCGATTTCGCCCGCAACGAACTTCGTTCGTACAAGCAATTGCCGATTAATTTCTACCAGATACAAACCAAATTCCGCGATGAAATCCGTCCGCGTTTCGGCGTGATGCGCGCGCGCGAATTCTTGATGAAAGATGCCTACTCCTTCCATCTCACTGCCGAAAGCATGGCGGTGGAATATCAAAACATGTACGACGCCTACACAAGAATTTTCACCCGCCTGGGTTTGAAATTCCGCGCCGTAAACGCCGACACCGGTGCGATTGGCGGCAGTGCATCGCATGAATTCCATGTGCTGGCCGATTCGGGTGAAGACGCGATTGCGTTTTCCGATGGTTCCGACTACGCCGCCAATATTGAAAAAGCGGAGTGCGTTGCGCCGGCAACATCGCCTGCCGCCGCATCGGAAGCCTTGCGGAAAATCGAAACGCCATATCAAAAGACCTGCGAAGAAGTCGCGGCCTTGATGGGCATTGAACTTGGCCGCACCGCGAAATCCATCGCCATGATGGGCGAGCAGGGTTTCGTGCTCGCGTTGGTGCGTGGCGATCACATGGTCAATGAAGTCAAGTTGACGAAACTGGCCGGCATGGCCGAATACCGGATGGCGACCGAAGCCGAAATTGCCGAACACCTCGGCAGCGAGCCCGGTTTTCTCGGTCCGGTGAATGCCAAGAAAAAAGTTTTCGTAATTGCCGATCTCTCGGTCGCCGCGATGCACGATTTCGTCGTCGGTGCGAACGAAAAAGGGTTCCATCTCGCCGGTGTGAATTGGGGCCGTGATTTACCGGAAGCCGATATCGTTGCCGACATCCGCAACATCATGGATGGCGACGTATCGCCCGATGGCCAGGGAAAAATCAGCATCGGTCGCGGCATCGAAGTCGGCCATGTGTTCCAGCTCGGCCAAAAATATGCTGAAGCGATGAACGCCACAGTGCTCGATGACCAAGGCAAATCGCAAGTCATGTTCATGGGTTGCTATGGCGTTGGCGTATCACGCATCGTCGCCGCTGCCATCGAGCAGAATTACGACGACAACGGCATTATCTGGCCAGTCGCGATGGCACCATGGAAAGTGGCGGTTTGCGTGATCAATCCGAAAAACGATGCTGCCGTCAACGATGCTGCGAAAGCGCTGTACGAGGAATTGAACGCAGCCGGAATCGATGCTTGCCTCGACGACCGCGGCCTGCGCCCGGGCGCGATGTTTGCCGATATCGAACTGGTCGGTATCCCGCATCGCGTCGTGGTTTCATCGCGTGGGCTGGAAGCCAATACTTTCGAATATCGCGGAAGACGCGATAGCGAATCGGTCAATCTGGATAAAGCCGAGTTGATGCAAAAGCTGGCGTGATCCGCAGGGGCGATTCATGAATCGCCCCTACCCAAATATCGACATCACAGATTCTGTCTGGTCGACACCAGCAAATTGCCGAACAAAATTCCGGCCAGCAAGGCGATCAAGGCAGCGACAACGGTGAATGCCAGATCCAGCCCAAGCATCAAATCGCGTTCGAACACGAAACTGAAACTGCGGAAACCGATACTGCCGGGCACCAGCAAAATAATGCCCGGCACGCGTATCAAGGCACCTGGTCGATTAAACACGCGACCATAAGCGTTGGCCACCGCAGTGACGACAAGACTGGCAATGAACACGCCAACCGGGTATTGGCTTTGTGCTGCGCCGGGCAACATGGCGCCGAGTTTGGTCATGAAATATCCAAGCCACACCGATGCCATCACCAACAAAACATCGCGACGCGCGGTTTTGAATAACACCGAGAATGCGAATGAACCTGCCAGCAAAGTGAACCACGGCATCCATTCGGGCAAGGTTGGCATGTTCGCGTTCGATAACGGAACCCAGCCCAGCACTTCCACAATTTGCGTGGCCGCCACGGTGCCGAAAACCAGCTTCAATAAAATCGTCAAGGCACCAGCGAATCGTGCCGTGCCCGACACCAGCTGTTTGGCCGACAACTCGGTAATCGCGGTCGTCAGAGTCAAGCCGGGCATCAGCACAATCAATGCCGCAATAACCACGCCTTGCAGAGACAAGGGCGCAATGAATGTGGCGATTGCGCTCGCCAACAAGGTCACGATAAAGGCCGACAAGGCTTCGTGCGCATCCACCCAGCGGCGGGATTTTTCCGTGTAAACGGTAATCGCGCCAATCAATACACCCAGCACCGCCGCCGCACATAAATCCGCCCAGCCGGTTTTCGGCAACAGCCCGGTTACCGATGCCGATGCCAAACCAAAACATAAAATCGTCAATGGCAAGGTTATCGGGCGCGGTGGTTTATCCAGGGCACGCAAATCCGCCAGCCCGGTCACTATGTCGCGCTTGCCTTCCAGCACTTCCTCGGCAATCGCATCGGCTTTTGCCAGGCGGCCAAGATTCACATCGCCCGGTTCCAGGCGAATAACCTGCGTCATGCGATAAGGCGTACCGCGTTCGGTATCGTGAAAACTCAGCAACATGCCGGTCGGGTTCGACCACACTTCGGCATCAATGGCCAAACGTGCGGCTACTTTTTCCACTGCGGCTTCAAGACGTTGGGCAGAAGTGCCGTAAATGTGAAGCCGTCGCGCCAGTTCGACGATGAATTCAATCTTTTTCAGTTCGGCTTGATGGGCTGATGGCACGTCGTCGTCCTGTGAAACTCTGGCGATAGCATGACGCAAAGCGAAAGTTCTTGCAGCATGCAAGAATAGCGCCTTATCAGCGAGTGCCCGGATGCCACACGGAATCGGCGAATTATTTTCTATCCTGAGCGCTGCGGCATGGGCTGTCGGCGTGATTTTGTATCGCCGTCTGGGTGAAAGCCTGCCGCCACTGCAATTGAATTTCTTCAAAAATTGCCTGGTTTTCATGATGCTGGTTCCGGCCATTCCACTCATGCATGGCCTTGCCATTCCGCATTTCGAAACCCGCCAGATTCTGTTATCGATACTCAGCGGCCTGATCGGCATTGGTTTGGCCGACACCCTTTATTTCCGCGCACTCAATGAAGTCGGTGCCGGTCGAATGGGAATTCTGGGTAATTTTTATTCGCCATTTGTCTTGCTGCTGAGTTTCATATTTCTTGGTGATCGCCTGAATGCATGGCAATGGTGCGGCTTTGCATTGGTCAGTTTTGGCGTATCCCTGGCTTCAAAACCCAATGCCGTGGAAGCGGCCAGACCTGCGCATTATTTTCGCGGCGTCATGTTTGGCCTGCTCGCGGTTGTCCTGATGGCCATTTCCATCGTGCTGGTCAAACGGGTACTCGAAGCGCAACCATTGCTCTGGGTCACCGGTTTGCGCATGTTTGGCGCGATCATCGGGATGGTGCTGATCGCGACATTCCGCAAGGAGCTGTATCTCTTGAAAGCCCCGAAAAACATGCAGTGGCGGCGTCTGGCCATTGCCGCTTTTGTCGGCCAATTCGTGGCGATGGTGCTTTGGCTGGGCGGTTATAAATTCACCTCGGCCTCGGTGGCGGCCATTCTCAATGAAACCGCCTCGGTATTCATCCTGCTATTGGCCTGGCTATGGCTGAAAGAACCACTGACCCGACGCGGATTAATCGGGGTGGGGCTGACCTTGAGCGGAGTTTCGTTCATGCTGTGGGCCAGATGACTTCAAATTCCCCCGCCATTGGCCCACATCGAGACGACCCGGACATTATCAATGCGACCGGCGAATGGTCATTGCAAACCGCACAAGCCTGCATCGCGCTGCTGGAAACCGCTCCTGCATCGGTGAAGGATATCGATGGCCGGGAAATTGACCGCCTCGATTCCACCGGTGCCATGCTGTTATCGCAACTGGCAACGCGAACCGGTTTGGCCTTGAAAGAAATCGACGTACGCCCCGAACATCAGGCACTGATGAATGCAGTACGGCAATTGTGCGAAACACCACCGGTCAAACATAAAAAAGATTACGGCTTTCGCAAAATGCTCGAGCGTCTGGGCTTTGCGATGGAAGACTATGCCAGGGAAACCCTCGCCCTCGTCGGCTTTAGCGGCCTGGCCATTCAAACCGGCATCAGGACACTTTTTCAGCCGCGCCGTTTCCGCATCACTTCGACTTTCCATCATATGGAACAAGTCGGCGTCGATGCCGTGCCTTTGGTCTTGCTGTTGAGTTTCATGGTCGGCTCCGTCATCGCTTTTCTTGGCTCGACCGTATTGAAAGAATTCGGTGCCGAAGTCTATGTGGTCGAACTGGTCGGCATTGCGTTCCTGCGCGAATTCGCCGTTTTGCTGACCGCCATTTTATTGGCCGGCCGGACCGCCAGTGCTTTCACCGCACAAATCGGCGCGATGCAAAGCGGCGAAGAAATCGATGCCATTCGCACGCTCGGCCTGGATCCGATTGAACTGCTGGTATTGCCGCGCGTTTTCGCCCTGGTATTGATGCTGCCGCTGCTGACTTTTCTGGCGATGATGGCAGGGCTCGCCGGCGGTATGGCCGTGTGTGCCGCCAGCCTCGGCATTTCGCCGGAATTATTCACCGTCCGTTTGCACGACTCGATATCGATCACCCATTTCTGGGTAGGCATTTCCAAAGCACCGATATTCGCCATGATCATTGCACTGATTGGTTGCCTGGAAGGCTTCCAGGTTCAGGGCACCGCCGAGTCCGTCGGTGAGCGCACGACATCCAGCGTCGTACAAACCATTTCGCTGGTCATTTTGATTGATGCCCTGGCTGCCCTGTTTTTCATGGAGATGGATTGGTGAGCACGACAGGGAATTCCGACGACATCGCGATATCGGTACGCGGGCTTCGCAATACCTTCGGCGAACAGGTCGTGCATGACAATCTGGATCTCGACGTCCGACGCGGCGAAATTATTGGCGTCGTCGGTGGCTCGGGCACCGGCAAATCGGTATTGATGCGATCCATTCTGGCTCTGCGACGACCGCAGGGCGGTCATATCGAAGTACTGGGCCTGGATGTTTATTCCGAAGACACCAAGGCAAGAATAAAAATCGAAACCAATACCGGCGTGCTTTACCAAAATGGCGCCTTGTTCTCGTCGCTGACAGTCGAAGAAAATGTCGCGGTTCCGCTGAAAGAGCACTACGGCGATTTGCCGGATAAATTGGTACACGAACTTTGCATGCTGAAGATTCGCCTGTCGGGCTTGCCCGATAACGCGGCAGAAAAATACCCGTCGCAACTTTCCGGCGGCATGCGCAAACGTGCCGGCATCGCGCGCGCGCTGGCACTGGACCCGGCACTGGTGTTTCTGGACGAACCCACGGCAGGTCTTGATCCGATTGGCGCAGCCGCTTTTGACCAACTCATTCTTACATTGCAACGCGCGCTGGGTTTGACGGTTTTCCTGATCACCCATGACCTGGATACGCTCTACACCATCTGTGATCGCGTTGCCGTGATAGCGGATAAAAAAGTGCTGATCAACGCGCCAATCAAGGAAGTGGAAAAGTTCGATCACCCCTGGGTTCAGGAATATTTTCACGGCCCGCGCGGCCGCGCTGCACAAAGCGCACAACATTTGCTGGAGAAATAATATGGAAACCCGTGCCAATCATGTACTCATCGGTGCTTTCACTTTGCTGGTGATCGTGTTCTCGGTAATGTTCGCGCTATGGGCGGCGAAATACGGTTCGGACAGGAAATTCAACGACTTCGATGTGGTTTTCGTTGAAGCCGTTACCGGCCTTTCAAAAGGCAGCGTCGTGCAATACAACGGCATCAATGTTGGCGAAGTGCGCGACCTCAAGCTGGACGCGCAGGACCCGAGCAAAGTCATCGCAAGAGTGCGCGTCGAAGAACACACCCCTGTGAAAACCGACACGGTCGCAAAACTCGCTTTTGTTGGTTTGACCGGTGTAGCGCAAATCCAGTTTACCGGCGGCAAGGCGACGAGCCCCCTGCTGATCGATGCCTCGAAAATGGACGTTCCGGTGATTATTGCCGAAGAGTCTGCGATTTCGAAATTGCTGAATTCCACCGACGATATCACCACCACCGCTGCCGATGTGCTGATTCGCATCAACAAAATGTTGAGCGATGCCAACGTCAATAAAATTTCCAAATCGCTCGATAACATCGAACAAATTACCGGTACCGTGGCAGGCCAGAAACAGGATATTGCGAAGCTGCTGACCGATGCCCGCGATGCCGCCGCCAAACTCGACAGCACGCTTGCAAAAGCCGACAGCGCAATGGGCAAGCTCGACAAAGGCATGGATAGCCTGGATGACGGCGTCTTCAAGGAATTGCCGAAAGTGGTGGCCTCGCTGGAAAAAACCCTCTCGCAACTTGAAAAACTCAGCGCCAATGCCAATGGCCTGGTGGACGACAACCGCGAACATATCAATACCTTCGCCAGCCAGGGCCTGGGCCAGGTTGCACCTACATTGAGCGAGTTGCGAACCTTGATCAAGGATTTGAATCGCCTTTCTGCACGTCTAAATGAAAACCCTGCCGGCCTTATTCTGGGCCGCAATCAACCGGAAGAATTCAAGCCATGAAAATCTTCAATTCACCTGCTTTGATAAGCGCCACATTGGTGTTGTGCCTGTCGGGCTGTTTCTCTTCGGCTGGCGCGAAAAACACGGTGGTCTACACACCGCGCGCATCATCGGCCATCAGCAATAGCGGCGCAGCCGTAGCATGGCAAATTCGCATCGAGGCACCCAGGAGCAGCGATTTTCTGGACTCCACCCATATCGCCGTACGTCGCGCGAACAACACCCTGCAAGTTTTCGGGGGAGCGCGCTGGTCCGACAGCGTGCCGAATTTACTGCAGGGCAATCTCGCCCATGCCTTCAATGACAGCGGGAAAATCAACGCCGTCACCGGCCTTGACAGCAATACCATCAGCGATGCGATTTTATTGCTGGATATCCGCCAATTCGAAGCGGTTTACGATGATGGCGACCAAAGTGCTGCGGCCGTAATTTCCGTGCAGGCGAATATTCAATTGCAAAAAACCAATCGCATTATTGCCAGCAAACATTTCCTGGTCAGTATTCCTGCCGAAGGTAAAAAAATTCCGCAGGTGATGAATGCTTTCGATACGGCCTTGCAACAGGTATCGCAGGATATTCTGACCTGGACATTGACGGCGGATGTACCGGTTAAAAAATAAAGTAGCCCGGGTCATGGCCCCATCTGACCCGGGGTGACGGCACAACTCAACTCCGTCATTGACCAGCTGCGCTGTTGAAAAGCGCTTCGGCGAAAGCCGGAACCCAGAAGCCGGATTGTTATCGCCATCTTTTGGCATCAAGGCGCCAATCGCTTTTGGGCAAATAAATCTTTGCCACAACTTACCCTGTTGCCAGCCCCTGGGTTCCGGCTTTCGCCGGAGTGACGATTGGTTTTTTATTTTCCGGTCAAAATATTCCGGTAAGTCAGATTGATTCTCTCACCCACCGGCTTGGCCGTTTTCGCCAGCGCATGCCGATAATTTTCCTGGGTATCGCCGCGCATTATCAACAAGCTTGCATGCGGCAATTCAAGATGCACGGCCTTGGCATTTTCTGTTTTTGCCTTGAATGAAAACCGTCGCGTTGCACCCAGACTAATCGACGCAATTACCGCCTGCCTGCCAAGCTCCGGTTCATCATCGCTATGCCAGCCCATGCTGTCCTGCCCATCGCGGTAAAGATTCGCCAACACCGAATTGAATTGGCATTCGAGCTCGATTTGCAGACGTTGCCGCAATACCTGCAACTGCGGCAGCCAGGCGCGTGGTTCAAAGCGCGTTTGCGAATACACATAACTGGCACCCGCATCGCCCATCCAGCAGCTTAGTCGTGGCGAATCCACTTCGCGGCCGAATATTTTGATGCGATGGCATTCCCAGACAATATTTTCACGCAGGGTTTTCATCAAGGCGTCCGCTGCTTGAGAACCCATCCAATCCGGATAAAAAAGCAGATCGGCGCCGAGTAACGTTAATTCCTGGCATCCATTGTCCGACATCACTCGTTCACGTCATTCCCGCGCAGGCGGGAACCCAGCGCCGTTCGCGGACGATCACATTTGAGTGGCATAACATTTTTATAGAATCGAACCATATAAATCATTCCAATGCGGATTCATTTCTTCAATCAGTCGGATCTTCCACGCACGATTCCATTTTTTCAACTGTTTCTCCCGAGAAATGGCGCTGAGCATTTCTTCTGCTTGCTGGTAGTAAACGAGCATGTGAACTGCATGACGACTCGTAAAGCCCGGAACATCATCCTGTTTATGCTGCCATGCTCTTTTGATCAAATCCGAGGTGACGCCAATGTAAAGGGTGCCGTTACGCCGGCTCGCCATAATGTAGACCGCTGGTTGTTTCATAGTACTCCGCCTTCAAGTTATCAAATAACTCGAGATTTCCACAAATTTGACCGCTTTACCGTCAGGATTTGCCTCGTTTTTTGAGAAATAATATTTCGACCCCCGTCACCAAACCTGCCGTTGTGAATCTAAAGCAAAGTCGCTGGATCCCCGCCTGCGCGGGGATGACCGGATACGGCTGTCCTATCGAAGCAATAACATTGCCCACACTCCCGTAAAACGCGACAATAGCGGCCTATCAGGAGTGAAGTCATGGCTGAACGCGATATCATGGAATACGACGTTGTCACGGTGGGCGCAGGCCCTGCGGGCTTGTCATTTGCGATCCATCTGAAGCAACTCAATCCGGAAATCAGCGTTTGCGTTATCGAAAAGGCTTCGACCATCGGCGCGCATATTCTCTCCGGTGCCGTGATTGAACCTGGCCCGCTGGATGCATTGCTTCCCGGCTGGCGCGACAATCCGCCGCCGATTTGCGTGCCGGCAACGACAGACGAGTTTTTGCTGCTCAGCAAAACCGGTTCGACCAAATTGCCTACGCCCCCGCAGATGAATAATCACGGCAACTTCATCGTCTCACTCGGTGCAATGTGTGCATGGCTCGCACCACAGGCCGAAGCGCTCGGCGTTGAAATCTATCCGGGCTTTGCCGCTTCGGAAATCCTGTTTGACGATGCAGGTGCAGTTGCCGGCGTTCGCATCGGCGACATGGGTATTGCCAAAGATGGCAGCCATAAAGACAGCTACACGCAGGGCATCGACATCAAGGCAAAACTCACCGTGCTTGGTGAGGGCGCACGCGGCCATCTGACCAAACAACTGGTTCGCAAATTCCATCTTGATCTTGAATCGGACCCGCAAAGTTATTCCATCGGCATCAAGGAATTGTGGCAAGTAAAACCGGGCACTGCACAACCGGGAAAAATCATCCATACCCTTGGCTGGCCGGCCGACAACAACACCTACGGCGGCAGTTTTTTATATCATCTGGATAAAGACCGTATCGCGCTCGGCTATGTTTCCGGCCTGGATTATCAGGACCCGAATTACCAGCCCTACGAAGCGTTCCAGCAATGGAAAAACCATCCATCGGTCAAAGCGCTTCTGGAAGGCGGCACCATTCTCTCGGCCGGCGCACGCGCCATTGTCACCGGCGGTTATCAATCGCTGCCGAAAGTGGAAATGCCGGGCGCATTGCTGATCGGCTGCGCTGCCGGTTTGTTGAACGTGCCGAAAATCAAGGGTGTGCACCAAGCCATTCGCTCCGGCATGCTGGCAGCAAAACATGTTGCCGAAAAAATATCTTCCGAAGGCTGGGATGCAAAACTGCGTGCTTCGGATGCGATGAAAGAATTGAAAAAAGTTCGCAACTTCAAACCGGCTTTCAAGAAAGGCTTGTGGTTCGGCATATTCAATGCCGGCTTTGAAACCGTCACGATGGGGCTGGCTCCATGGACCTGGCGCGTGAAACCGGATTATTCGTCCCTGTTCAAACTGGGCGAACAGGAATCACCGAAACGCGATTATGTTGAACGCACATTGGCGCCGCGCGACCGCCTGGCTGGCGTCTATTTTGCCGCGACCGAACATGATGAAGATCAGCCGGTACATTTGCATGTGTCCGATACCGACATCTGCATTACCACCTGCGCTACCGAATACGGCAATCCGTGCACGCGCTTCTGCCCGGCCGGCGTTTATGAAATCGTGAAAGACGAAAGCGGCCCGCGCCTGCAAATCAACGCCGCCAACTGCGTGCACTGCAAGACCTGCGACATCAAGGATCCGTACCAGATTATTAATTGGGTGACACCGGAAGGTGGCGCGGGTCCGAATTATCTGAATTTGTGATGGCGGTGAGTTTGCGCTGGCCGCGAATTGCACTCTGGCTGGTCGTGATTCTTGCGGTAACTGCCGGCTTTTACTCCTTCTCAAACCGTCAGGTTGAAAAGCCTGTTTCACTGGAAAGCGCAGCCTGGATAGGATTACCCAAAGAAGGAATGGATGCCAGCGATTACAGCGTGCGAAACGTGATTTCACAATCGCGTTCCCTGTCTGAAACCTGCTTGAACATCGACGGGCCATCATTGCCTGAAACCTACATCATGACGCGGCCGACGGAACTGATGCCGGTTGCTTCAAGATCGGGCTGGAGAATACAACTTGAAGTCGAGGACGATCGCATACGAGTCGCCCGATCGGAATTTCCTGAATACGATGACCCGGCACCATTCACGCGCCGCGAAGTTTTCTATCTGCCCAAAAAAGACTTGGCAGCACTCGCAAAAAACTGGAAAACCTCGCTTTTATGGAACAGCCGACAGCATCTGACCAGTTGCACCGATAGCCACGGTATTCTTTTTGAGGCCTGCGTAGACGGCAAATATGGCGCGCGCGACAGTAATTGCGGGCCGGTGGATGAAAATTTTGGCCTGCTTTACAAAGCCGTTGAAGAACACATATTGAACCATCACGCCAAATAGGCAATTCGCGTGTGGGTAATGACGCTGCGCTTCGACACGAAGTTGCATCGCGGAGAGTCGGTTTTGTGGCGATGTTCACAAATATGATTAAGCAGACAAATTATCGCTTTTATTCTTGCTGCAAAGACATCTGAAACAGGTATTTGCTATACAATGCGCGGCTGTTATTACCGGGGTGGCGCTGTGCGGACATTCGTTTTTTTGCTCTTGTTCACTTTTCTGCCAAATGCACAGGCGCAAACATCTATTGCCGTCGAACAACATGCCGCTGCAACGACCACTGCAAACGCCGACTGTCTTATTCCGGCAAGAACTCCGGTACTTTTTACGCTCGACTCGGCAGTGAGCTCGAAAACATCCGTACCCGGCAATCAATTCCAGCTGAAAGTTGCCGAGGACATAAAAGTCTGCGGCCGAATTGTCATTCCCCAGGGCACACCAGCCACGGGCGAAGTCATTCACGCCCAGAAAGCCGCAGGATTGGGGAAACAGGGCGAATTGATCCTCACCATTCGTTACATCGATCTGAATGGCCAGAAAATCAAAATGCGTTCATTCCAGCCGCTTCAGGGCAAGAGTAATTCCAATGCAGTGTTGGCGACTTCATTTGTTCCTGTCGTTGGCCTGTTTGCCGGCTTCATTCATGGCGGCCAGATTGAAATACCCGAAAACACCATCGTGCAGGCATTGATTGCCGCCGACAGCATAGTCAGCCTGCCGCATGCAGCAGATGCGACCGAAAGCACCGAATTACCACAACATCCAGCAACACCAACCACCGGAGATTCACAATGAAATTTTATGCACCGCTCACCGCAGCCATCGTATTCGGTCTGGCCTTTGCCACATCTTCCGTAGCACAGGAAGCTGCCGCTCCAGTCGAAGCCGCAGCTCCTGCTGCCGAAGCAACACCGGCAGTTGCCGCTGCGCCTGCTGCTGCTTCAAGTTCGCAAATTCCCGAAGAAGTATTGAATGTTGTCGGCAAACCCGAAGCCGGCAAAGGCATCGTCGTTTTTTTCCGCCCAAGCCGTTTTGCCGGCTCGGCGGTCAGCTTCAAGGTTCGTGAAGGCGAAGTGGAACTTGGCAAACTGAAAAGCGGCAGCTACATCATTGCCCAGGTTGAACCGGGTAAACACACTTACACCGTTCATTCCGAAGCCAAAGACGTGACCAATATCGAAGTGGAAGATGGCGAAACCTATTTCCTCGTCGGCACGATTTCGATGGGCTTGATGGTAGGCCGCCCCAACCTGAGCCCGTCCGATGCTGCCAAGTTCCAGGCTGAAATGAAAAAGATGAAAGCCGCGTTCTGATATTGGCCATCCAGCCGGTTTATCGCGTAACGAAAAGCCCCGCCATGCGGGGCTTTTTTTGTTTACGGTTTACAATGACAACCATGCATATCGGCCCCTACGAAATCCAACCCAATGTCGTATTGGCACCGATGGCAGGTGTTACCGACAAACCGTTTCGCATGTTGTGCAAACGACATGGCGCGGGATTATGCGTTTCGGAGATGACGATTTCGGATCCGAAATTCTGGAAAACCAGCAAGTCGATGCACCGCATGGACCACGACGGCGAACCGGCACCGATCAGCGTGCAGATTGCCGGCACCGATCCGCGGGTGATGGCCGATGCCGCGCGTTACAACGTCGATCATGGCGCGCAAATCATCGATATCAATATGGGTTGTCCGGCAAAAAAAGTCTGCAATGTCTGGGCCGGATCGGCCTTGATGCGCGATGAAATTCTGGTCGGTAAAATCGTTTCCGCAATGGTAAATGCGGTCAAGGTGCCGGTGACTTTAAAAATCCGTACCGGCTGGGATCACGAAAATAAAAACGCGATCGCCATCGCACGCATTGCCCAGGACGCAGGCATCGCCGCACTAGCAGTGCATGGCCGCACGCGCGTGGATTTGTATAACGGCGAGGCCGAATACGACACCATCGCCGAGGTGAAAGCTGCCGTGCAAATTCCGGTGCTGGCCAATGGCGATATCCGAACACCGGCACAGGCGAAATTCGTGCTGGAAAAAACCGGTGCCGATGCCGTCATGATTGGTCGCGGCGCCCAGGGGCGTCCGTGGATTTTTCGCGAGATCTCGCATTATCTGGCGACCGGGAAACATTTGCCCGAACCCGGGCTTGAAGAGGTGCGCGATATTTTATTGGGCCATCTCGAACATCTGCACCTTTTCTATGGCGAAGAAATGGGAGTGCGCATCGCCAGAAAACACCTGGGCTGGTATGCGAAAGACCGTCCCGAAAATTCCGCCTTCAAAGCGGTCGTCAATCGTGCCGAAACTGCTGCATCGCAAATCGAATTAACCCGTGATTATTTCAATCACTTGCAGGATTTGCTCGAGACTGATGCGGCCTGATTCGGGACAATAAATTCAGGTCAGTAAATCGTATACCAACACACCAACTACAATCAGCAGCCCAAGTTTGAACAACATATTGGAGCCTTCATCACCGGGCTGAATGGTGGCGTTGTAATGCCCTTGCGGTTTCATGCGGTTTATTTGCCGCACCGCCTCGATACCTTTGCTCTCGGTGTCTTTCGCCGTTTCCATCGCGCGATTGAGCATGGGCCGGGATTTCTTGAGAAATTCCTGCTGCATTTCCGGCGTCATGCGCGCCAGCTGCTCCTGCACCTTCTTGCGCAGGACTTCAGGCAAACCCGATAAATCGATACTTTGCAGTGGATTTTGCTGAGACATGGCGCGCTCCCTTATGGCCTGACCCAATGCTAGGGCAAAAAGCCGCACTTTCACACCTTCCCGCTCGATTGGGCCAAGGTGCCCTGTTACAATGACCGGCCGCTGCGGGAGAGATCGTTTCACCCGACGCCGAAGGAGCAACCGCCCCGGAAACTCTCAGGCAAAAGAACCGCCGGTAATTCAAGACTCTGAAAAATGGCGACGTACCTCGTACGCGACGCCTGCCGACGGGATAACACTCTCAGGCACACAGACAGAGGGGGCGCCGATGCCGGACAGGCTTATGTTCGGCATGTCGATGCGCGCCCACTCCGAGAATCCGTCATGACCAATCCAATTGCCTTGCCACTTCCCCACGTTGCCCGTGATTTTTCCGCACGCCATATAGGCCCCTCGCCGCAGGAAGTGCAACAAATGCTGGATGCCGTCGGTGTCGACAGCATGGATACGCTGATTGCAGAAACCCTGCCGGATTCGATTCGTATCCTGAAGCCATTGAGCAGCATGGGCCGTGCCTTGTCGGAAGTGGAAGCCCTCGCCCGTCTGCGGGAACTGGCCTCGAAAAACCAGGTGTTCACCTCGCTGATTGGCCAGGGTTACAACGGCACGCTGACGCCGCTCGTCATCCTCCGCAATATTCTGGAAAATCCGGCCTGGTACACGGCATACACACCGTATCAACCGGAAATTTCCCAAGGTCGTCTTGAAGCCCTGTTGAATTTCCAGACCATGATTTGTGAACTCACCGGTCTCGATGTCGCGAATGCTTCGCTGCTCGATGAAGGCACCGCTGCCGCAGAAGCAATGGCCGTCGCCGAACGCGTTTCAAAAAACAAAAGCAAAAAATTCTTTATCGATGAAAACTGCCATCCGCAATCGATTGCGGTAATGCGCACCCGCGCCGAACCACTCGGCTGGGAATTGATCATCGGTAATCCGGATACGGATTTGGTCGCTGCCGATGTTTGCGGCGCGATCTTCCAGTACCCGGGCACCGATGGCGAAGTGCGTGATTTCCGCGTCGCCATCGCTCAATTGAAAGCCTCCGGTGCCGTCAGCATCATGGCGGCCGATCCTCTGGCTTTGACGATTCTTGCTTCCCCGGGCGAACTCGGTGCGGATATCGCGATTGGCTCGACGCAGCGTTTCGGCGTGCCGATGGGTTACGGCGGCCCGCACGCGGCTTACATGGCGGTGCGCGATGCGATCAAGCGCAATATTCCCGGTCGTTTGATCGGTGTCTCGGTCGATTCGCGCGGACAACCGGCTTACCGTTTAACGCTGCAAACCCGCGAACAACATATCCGCCGCGAAAAAGCGACTTCGAATATTTGTACGGCGCAGGTTTTACTTGCCGTGATCGCTTCGATGTATGCGGTTTATCACGGCCCGGAAGGTTTGGCCGCGATTGCGCATGACGTGCACGCACGCAGCAAAATATTGGCTGCCGGTTTAGGCAAACTTGGTTTTACTATTCAAAACAAAAATTATTTCGACACCGTTACGGTTGATGCCGGTTCGCAACGCGATGCAATCATTGCCCGCGCTGCTGCCGAGAAAATCAATTTCTGCGTACTTGGCTCGACGCATTTAAGCATTGCACTCGACGAAGCCACCACGCCGCAAATCATCGAAGCCGTGTGGCGTGCATTTGGTGGTGCATTGAATTATTCGGATATCGCAATTGACAACAGCGCCATTCCGAACGAACTCGTTCGCAAAGGCAGTTGCCTGAAACATCCCATCTTCAGCCGCTACCGTTCCGAAACCGAATTGCTGCGTTATATGCGCAAATTGTCGGATCGCGACCTGGCGCTGGATCGCGCAATGATTCCGCTCGGTTCCTGCACGATGAAACTCAATGCCACCGCTGAAATGATTCCGGTCACCTGGCCTGAATTTGGCGCGCTGCATCCTTTTGCGCCAGCAGATCAAGCCAAAGGCTATTACGAACTGTTCGACGATCTGAAAAAATGGCTGGTCGAAATTACCGGTTACGATGCCGTCAGTTTGCAGCCGAACTCCGGCGCACAAGGCGAATACGCCGGCCTGCTCGCGATTCGCGCCTACCATCATGCACGCGGTGATTTGAATCGTACTGTCTGTTTGATTCCGTCCTCGGCACACGGTACCAATCCTGCTTCGGCGCAAATGGTCGGCATGGATGTGGTCGTGGTGAATTGCGATAGCGAAGGCAATGTCGATGTCGATGACCTTCGTGCGAAAGCGGAAAAACACAGCGCGAATCTTGCCGCACTGATGGTGACTTATCCATCGACGCACGGCGTGTTCGAAGAACGCATCCGTGAAATTTGCGACATCACACACCAGCACGGCGGCCAGGTTTACATGGACGGCGCGAACATGAATGCGCAGGTCGGCTTGTCGCGTCCGGGTGATTTCGGTGCCGATGTATCACATCTGAATCTGCATAAAACCTTCTGCATTCCGCATGGCGGCGGCGGCCCGGGCATGGGGCCGATTGGCGTGAAAGCACATCTCGCGCCTTACCTGCCTGGCCATCCTGTTCTTGATGACGGCAAAGCGCCGGTTGGTCCTGTCTCTGCCGCTCCGTTTGGTTCGTCGTCGATTCTGCCGATCAGCTACGCGTATATTTTGATGATGGGCGGCGACGGTTTGAAACTCGCGACCGAAGTCGCGATTCTCAGCGCAAACTACATGGCCGCGCGCTTGCATCCGCATTTCCCGGTGCTGTTCCGCAACCACAATGGTCGCGTGGCGCATGAGTGCATCGTCGATCCTCGTGCCTTGAAAGATGCCTGCGGCGTGACGGTCGATGACATCGCCAAGCGTCTTATCGATTTCGGTTTCCACGCACCGACCATGAGCTTCCCTGTGCCGGGCACGCTGATGATCGAGCCAACCGAATCGGAAGCGAAAGTCGAACTCGACCGCTTCTGCGATGCCATGATCGCGATCCGCAATGAAATTACCGAAGTGCAAAACGGTCGTTTCGCGATTGAGCAAAGCCCGCTGCGCAATGCACCGCATACCGTGCATGATCTGGTCGATGCCGAATGGAACCGTCCGTATTCCCGCGAAGAAGGCGTATTCCCGGCTGGCAGTTCCCGCAACGACAAATACTGGAGCCCGGTGGGCCGCGTCGATAATGTTTACGGCGACCGCAACCTGATTTGCATCTGCCCGACACCCGAAGAGTATCGCGACGACGAAGCGGCCTGATGTAAATAAAAAACCCCGGCAATGCCGGGGTTTTTGTTTGCGGTTATGATGATCGAGTTCCAGGCTAACGAGACCGCCATGAAAACCGCCCTGCCTCTTATTTTTCTTCTCGCCTGCGGCAACGCCTTTGCCGCCGATCCACCACCACTGAGCGTCGAAGGCACCTGGCAATGCGGCCCCTACACCATGACGACGGCAAAATTTACCGCTACCGGCAGCAATAAAGTGACCTATAGCCGCGGCGGCGAATATTACGACTTCGCCATCATGACCATCACTTCGACCGATGGAACAAAAACCACTCTGAACACCCAAACCAGCGGCACCTGGTCGCAATCGGCCGACGTGCTGCAAACAAAATCGGTCAACGTACAAGTATTGTCCTCCGACAACCCGCGCTACCCCGTTGAAGCGGCACAACGAAATGCCAATGAACAATTGGGCAAGCAACCTGTCGCGAAAAACAAAATTCGCATTCGCACCAATTCGATGACGCTGCGCCCGGTGAACCCCACCAGCAAAGAGACCGACATCGACATCGCCTGCCGCCGTTTATAGGATCGATATTGGGCAATGTAGGAGCGACGGAAGTCGCGACATACTTCATGTCATCCTGCCGCAGGCCAGAGCCCGGAACATTCTAAAACGTGCAATCTGCAAGCTCATCGAGACTTCACGCTTCTGGGCCCCGATTTTCATCGGGGTGACGGATTTTTTGAGAACAGGATCCGGATATTTCCTTTTCAAAATCCAGCATAAGCTTTCCATCGAACACCGATCAGGGAAGCAAAATGGATTTCAGAATCACCGGCTTATCGCCCGAATTATTTTCGCCATTGTTTTCAATAGGCGACTCCGAATTGTTACACCATAAAGCCGCTCGGCGAACGGTTGATAGCAGCCCGGGCTTTCCTTGCCGAATCAGCCTGGACGATGCCGAAGTTGGCGAAACCGTATTGCTGCTGAATTATCAACATCAATCTGCCGACACGCCTTTTCAAGCCAGCCATGGCATCTATGTGCGCGAGAACGTAAAACCATTCGACGCCGTCAACCTCGTACCGCCCGCTCTGCGACGCCGGATACTTTCCATACGCGGCTTCGATAAAGACGGCTGGCTGATTGCCGCCGATCTTGCAGACGGCAAGGAATTGCAAACCGCCATTTCAATATTATTTGAAAATCCGCAGATTGCGTACTTGCATGCGCACTACGCCAAAATGGGGTGCTTTGCGGCGCGGGTAGATCGCCTTGGTGAGCGTGATCGCCATGATTCCTGAAATAAAATAGACTGGCAGAAATGGCGCATATTCTCGACAACATCTTCTGGAACACCCTTAGCGGCCCGCAGGCTAAATTCGCAGTAGGTCGCGATGATGTGCGTCGTTATGCGCCCGGTTTTTCGCCGATCATCGGTTTTGGGAATGCCGAAAAACCCAACTTCGGCGTGCTGAAGGAATACTGCAAACCCGACGAACATTTCTACACTGATGGCTGGAAAGCTGAAGTTCCCGATGGCTGGAAAATCGAAGCCGAGTCAACGATGTTCAAGATGATTTATAAAGGATCAATTCCCGAAATGGATGAAGCACCCGACGCAATCGCCCTGACTGCAGAACATGCACCGCAGGCGCTTGAATTGGCGCTGTTGACCAGACCCGGACCATTTGGTTTGCGAACGATTGAGCTCGGCGAATATTTCGGTTATTTCGAGGGCACGCGTTTGATGGCGATGGCCGGCGAGCGCACGCACGTCGAGGGATTTCGCGAAATCAGCGGAGTTTGCGTACACCCGGATTTCCAGGGCCGCGGACTTTCCGGCAAGCTGGTCAAAAAATTGATTCGCCGGCAAATAATTCGTGGTGAAATTCCATTTCTGCATGTGATGCGAGATAACGTCGCTGCACGCTCCATCTATGGACGCATGGGGTTTGATGATTATCTGGAATCGGTGGTGCGTGTCGTATCGCTGTGTTGATGCCTGAAATTATTGAAGCTCAAAAATTACCTTTAGCCTAATTACCTTTAGCCTATTTTCTACTGCTGCCGCAAAAGAGAAGATGCCGTACCGAAGCATTCAATGCTGCCTCGGCACACCATCGATTTGCTAAACACCAGAGGCAGCCTTGAAAAAACTATTTTTTAATTCGGAGCTGCGCCTGCGTAATGGCTGGTGGATTCTTGTCTTTATCGGTTTTGTCGCACTCACACGGCTTGTCTATCGCCCGATTACGCATGGGTTGAAAGATCTCGGCGTTTCCGCCTCCTGGCTTGAGCCCGCGTCGTTTATTTTCATCCTGCTCGCTACCTGGGCCTGTACACGTTTGCGAAAAGAAGCTTTATCCAGTGTCGGCTTTCTACTGGATCGGCGCTGGTTAAAGGAAATTGTCTGGGGCACTTTTCTTGGCACTGCTTCATTGTTTGTAGCGGCAGGATTGATTTGGAGTTTCGGCGGCGTGCATTTCGAATTGAATCCTGTCCGCAGCATCGGCACCGTGGCCTACGGTTTTTACATGTTTCTTTTTGTCGCCCTGTTTGAAGAAACCCTGTTCCGCGGTTTCGTATTCCAGCGATTACTCGATGGCACGGGAATCTGGTTTCCACAGATTCTGCTCGCCTTGCTGTTCGCCATGGGGCATTGGGATAACCCGGGCATGCAAGGCACAACCAAAATTTTCGCTTCATTCGAACTGGCACTCGCCGCCATCTTGCTTGGGCTTGCCTATCTGCGCACACGAAGCCTTGCCCTGCCCATCGGCATTCACCTCGGCTGGAATTGGAGCCAGGGCCATATCCTGGGTTTCGGCGTCAGCGGCATGGAACAAGTGGGTTGGTTCAAGCCCTTGCTGGCAAACAAACCGCAATGGCTGACCGGTGGCGATTTTGGACCAGAGGCCAGCGTCTTTGCCGTGGTATCGGATTTGATGCTGATTGCACTGCTTTGGAAGTGGAAAGGTTCGGTTGCTGCTTCAACATCAATTCCTGTGGCCAAGGTCTCCCGACCAATCGTGGCACAGTAAGTTTTCTGCGGGATTATCGCGACTTCCGTCGCTCCTGCGTCCTATGCAACCAATCGGAATTCCGGACGAGGCTTGAGGCTTTCGATTTTCGACAGCACGTTGCCGTGATAATCGACCAAGGCAAGATTGCCTGCGGCGTCTTCGGTGAGTGCGGTCAGGCTTTCAACCCAATCACCGTCGTTGGCATAGATCAGACCATCGCGTTCGAACATCGCGGCGCGGTGGATATGCCCGCAAATAATGCCGTCGAGCCCACGCTGTTTCGCATCCTGCAAACCGGCCTGTACAAAGCGTTCGATAAAACTTTCGGCGACCGTGCTTTGGCGTTTCAGGAAATCGGCCAGGGACCAGTAACGTTTACCCAAACGCCGGCGCAATGCGTTCATCAAACGGTTGCCGTTCAAGATGACGTAATACAACCAGTCGCCGAAAGCCTCCTGAAAACCGCCGAAATGGGTTTTCGCGTCGTAATCGTCACCATGCGTTACCAGCAAACGACGACCATCCAGAAGTTCGTGAATGATGCGACGTCGCATTTTCATTTGCGGCAAGATCAAACCGCAAAAACGTCGCAGCGGTCGATCGTGATTGCCGGGCACATAAACCAGTTCGGTACCTTGGCGCGTGAGTTGATGCAGAGCTTCCACGACATGATTCTGGGCCTGGTGCCAGACTGCGCGCTTCTCCGCCATCCACCATAAATCGATGATATCGCCAACCAGATACAAACGCCTGCATCGCAGATTACCGAGGAATCCGGCGAGTTCTTCGGCATGGCAATACTTCGAACCAAGATGCACGTCGGAAATAAAAACGGCTCGCAATATTTCCGGTGCAGGCAGGTTTTTCATCAGGCCGCTTCCGTTGTTTTATCAGGTACTGCAGCCGCGGCTACGCCGAGATAACGTTCGCGTTTTTTTGGACGAATACGATGCAAGTCGATTTCAATCAAACCATCGACCGAGTTGTTGAAATCGGGATCGACGCCGAAACTCAGGAACCTCGCGCCGCCTGGCTCGCATAACTCGGTGTATTGCTTGTACAAGGTTGGCACGCGCGCACCGAGTGCATCCAGATTGGCTTTCAGGCATTTGAAACTTGCCTCGGCATCGAGATCGATGAATTGCGGTGCGTTTGCCAGATAGCGGAATGGATGATTAGCGATGACGTTATTTTTTCCATCGCCATAAAATTTTTGGTAATACGCGACCATTTGTTCGCGCGCGGCAATCGGAATGGCGGCACTCATCGAAACCGGTCCGAATAGATAGCGGACATCGGGATACTGTTTCAGATAGGCGCCGATGCCGATCCACAAATAGTCCAGCGAACGCGAGCCCCAGTATTTCGGTGTGACGAAGCTGCGGCCCAACTCCATGCCTTCGGCCAGACGTGCCATCACCTCGCACGGATAATTGAAAAGGCTTGCGCTGTAAAAACCGTCGCGACCTTTTTCGAGATAGACATCATTGCCGCGTGCAACCCGATAGGCGCCTGCGATCTCGCATTCATTCGCATCCCACAACACGATATGTTCGTACCAGGTATCGAAAGCATCGACATCGAGCTTTTTGCCGGTGCCCTCGCCAACGGCGCGAAAACTCAACTCGCGCAAGCGGCCGATTTCGCGCAGCAATGGCGCATCGGAGCGCAAACGGCCACAATAAATTTTTTTGCCGTCCGGTGTTTGCCCAAGCAGCGACATCGATTTCAAATCCGACAGCAGGCGTGCACGTTCGACCGGATGCACCAAAGGTTCAAGCGCCGGAGCGGCGTTTTCCTTGCGCGAGCCGATGGCATACAAAGCCTGCCGTATCGAACGCAAGTCAAAGCCGCTTTCATTTTCGTGTTCAACCCGCATCGGCAAACCGACACGCAAACCGATGCGGCTGCCACGCCGCGAAAATACTTCGCGTGGTAACAAGGCAGTGCCGATGGGCTTGTGAAAAACCGATGCGCCATAAAAGAAAGCCGAATTTCGCGCTTGAATCTTGACCGGCAAAATGGGCGTGCAAGTGTTTTTCGCAAATCGCAAAAAACCCCGCCGCCATTGCGAATCGGAAATGCCCTTCCAGCTCAGTCGCGACACCTCGCCGGCGGGAAAGACAATCACGCACTCTTCGTTTTCCAGCGATTGTTCGATCGCCCGCAGACTTTCGGCCTGCGGTTTGCCACCCAAAATACGCAAGGGCAGCAGCAACTCTTTCAGCCCTTCGAATTCGCACAACATGTCGTTGGCAACGATTTTCACATCGCGGCGAATGCTGCCGATGAAATGCAGCAGCGCCAGAGCGTCCAATGCGCCAGAAGGATGATTGGCGATAATCAGTACCCGGCCCGACACCGGAATACGCTCGCGTTCAACCTGATCGACCGTGTAGCGGGCGTCCAGGTGCGTCAAAGCCGCTTCTATAAAGGAAAAGCCCGTCAAATGGGCATTGGTATTCAGAAAGGCGTTGATCTCGTCAAATCTGGAGAATTTCTCCAGGGTTTTGACCAGCGGGACGGAAATTTTGGCGCGGTGACCGGCGAACCAGGCGGGGTAGCGGGAACTGAGGCTTTTTTCGAGTGCGATCATGGGCTTTGGGCACGGTGGTTTGTGCAATCCTGAGGGGCCGATATAACAGCCTTATGGCAGCCCGATGGCAGTTGAGTGACAGCGGCGGCTTAACAAAACCTCAACAGTGAAAGGGGAATAATGCGTGCTCTGAAAAACATGTGTATCATGCGCTACCCTGAATTCATCCTTCCATCCGCATTAAAGGATATAAGCCCATAATGAGCAGCTACCTTTTCACCTCCGAATCCGTTTCCGAAGGTCATCCGGACAAAATCGCCGATCAGATTTCTGACGCCGTTTTGGACGCCATCCTGGCGCAAGACAAACGCGCCCGCGTTGCCTGCGAAACCATGGTGAAAACCGGTGCCGCCATCGTGGCCGGCGAAGTCACCACCACCGCGTGGGTCGATATCGAATCGCTGGCTCGCAAAGTGATCAACGACATCGGTTACAACAATTCCGCCGTCGGTTTCGACGGCCATACTTGCGCGATCATCAACATGCTCGGCAAGCAATCGCCCGACATCAACCAGGGTGTGGATCGCAAAAGCCCGGAAGAACAAGGCGCTGGCGACCAGGGCCTGATGTTCGGTTATGCCTGCGACGAAGCACCGGAATTCATGCCGGCCCCCTTGTATTACTCGCACCGTCTGGTCGAGCAACAGGCCAAGGTTCGCAAGAACGGCAAGCTGAAATGGTTGCGCCCGGATGCGAAATCGCAAGTCACCCTGCGTTATGAAGGCAATAAGGTTCTCGGCCTCGACGCCGTTGTTCTTTCAACGCAGCACGACGAAGGCATCAAGCAAAAAGCCCTTGTCGAAGCCGTGTACGAACACATTCTGAAACCGGTTCTGCCGAAAGAATGGTTGAAGGCTTTGCCAAAAGGCAAAATCCACATCAACCCCACCGGCAAGTTCGTGATTGGCGGCCCGGTCGGCGATTGCGGTTTGACTGGTCGCAAAATCATCGTCGACAGCTACGGCGGCATGGCTCGCCATGGCGGCGGCGCATTCTCCGGTAAGGATCCATCGAAGGTTGATCGTTCCGCGGCTTACGCTGCTCGTTATGTCGCGAAAAATATCGTGGCTGCCGGTTTGGCCAGCAAATGCGAAGTGCAGGTTTCCTACGCGATTGGCGTGGCAGAACCGACTTCGATTTCGGTAACGACTTTCGGCACCGGCAAGATCAGCGACGACAAGATCGAAAAACTGATCCGCGCGCATTTCGACCTGCGTCCGTACGGCATTACCAAAATGCTCGACTTGCTGCATCCGATTTATCAGGAAACCGCCAGCTACGGTCACTTTGGCCGCAAACCGCATGAAGTTTCCTACGTTGACGGCGCCGGCAAGAAACACAAAGCCACCGCGTTCTCGTGGGAAAAAACAGACCGCGCCGATGCATTGCGCAAAGACGCCGGTTTGAAAACAGTTTCGAAGAAGTAAGTAATAAAAATACGGACGTCATCATGGCGTCCGTGTTTCATCCACCCCGTCGAGGGGCGCTGCAAGCCCGGCAAGTCTTCAATGTACACGCAAGGGAACAGGCTCGACGAAGGTAAATCCGTTTCAACGGCGCCCGATATTCTTTCGTTCAATAGACGAAACACACATATCAGGAGCACCACAATGAACGCAGTAACCAATATCAAACCCGACTACAAGGTCGCGGACATTACATTGGCCGATTGGGGCCGCAAAGAACTCGATATCGCCGAACACGAAATGCCCGGCCTGATGTCGATCCGTAAAAAATATGCCGCAGCGAAACCCTTGAAAGGTGTTCGCGTAACCGGCTCGCTGCACATGACCATTCAAACGGCCGTGCTGATCGAAACCCTGAAAGACATTGGCGCCGATGTGCGCTGGGCTTCGTGCAATATTTTCTCGACGCAGGACCACGCCGCGGCGGCGATCGCAAAAACCGGTACACCGGTATTCGCCTGGAAAGGCGAAACCCTGGAAGAATATTGGGATTGCACACTCGATGCCGTGACATTTCCAGGCGGCAAAGGCCCGGAACTCGTTGTCGACGACGGCGGCGATGTGACCTTGTTGCTACACAAGGGTTACGAAATGGAACAAGGTTCCGACTGGGTGAACACGGCTTCCGGTTCGCACGAAGAACAAGTGATCAAGAATCTGCTGAAACGCACGCAATCCGAACGTCCGGGCTTCTGGACCAATGTGATGAAAGACTGGCGCGGTGTTTCCGAAGAAACCACCACCGGTGTGCATCGCCTGTATCAAATGATGGAAGCCGGCGGTTTGCGCGTTCCTGCCATCAACGTGAATGACTCGGTCACCAAATCGAAGTTCGACAATCTTTACGGCTGCCGCGAATCGCTGGCCGACGGTTTGAAGCGCGCGATGGACGTGATGCTGGCCGGTAAAGTCGCCGTCGTCTGCGGTTATGGTGACGTCGGCAAGGGTTCGGCACATTCGCTGCGAGCTTATGGCGCCCGCGTCGTGGTGACCGAAATCGATCCGATCAATGCATTGCAAGCTTCGATGGAAGGTTTTGAAGTCAACACGGTCGAATCGACACTGGGCCGTGGCGACATCTACGTCACCACCACCGGCAACAAAGACGTACTGACGCTGGAACATATGCAAGGCATGAAGGACCAGGCCATCGTCTGCAACATCGGCCATTTCGACAATGAAATCCAGGTCGAACGCCTGAACACTTCCGATGCCGTCAAGCTCAACATCAAGCCGCAAGTCGACAAATACACCTTCAAAAACGGTAATGCGATTTACATGCTGGCCGAAGGTCGTCTGGTCAATCTCGGCTGCGCCACCGGCCACCCGAGCTTCGTGATGTCGAACTCGTTCTCGAATCAAACGCTGGCACAGATTGATTTGTGGGCCAATAAAGACAAGTACGAAAACAAGGTTTACATCCTGCCGAAGAAGCTGGACGAAGAAGTCGCGCGTTTGCATCTGGAAAAAATCGGTGTGGTCTTGACCAAGCTGACACCGGAGCAAGCGGCTTATCTGAGCGTGGATGTGGAAGGCCCATACAAGCCTGATCATTACCGCTACTAATAGACAAGACGCAATATGGAACATCGGAGGGAGAAATATTTTCTCCCTCTTTTTGAATAATCACAGAATAAATATTCGAAGGCCCGCGATGACTGCTCACAAACCTCACGTCTCTTTCGAATTTTATCCGCCAAAGAACGATGAACAGCGCGAGCAACTTGCACGCACGGTCGGCAAACTCAAATCGCACAATCCCGAATTCGTATCGGTCACTTTCGGCGCCGGTGGTTCAACGCTGAGCTACACACCGGAAACCGTTCGCGAGTTGCGACAAACGCATGGCTTGAATGGCGTTCCACATTTGTCCTGCATGGGTGGCACGCAGGAAGAAATTTCCCACTTGCTGCAATTGTACAAAGCCCTCGGCTGCAACCGGGTGGTGGCGTTGCGCGGCGATTTGCCATCGGGCATGGCGCGCATGGGCGAATTTCGTTTTGCTTCCGACCTGGTTCGTTTTATTCGCCAGGAACACGGCGATTTCTTTCATATCGAAGTGGGCTGCTATCCGGAAACGCATCCGCAGGCCGAAGACGCCTTGCTCGATTTGAAACGGTTCAAGGAAAAAATGGATGCCGGCGCCAACTCGGCCATCACGCAATATTTCTACAATGCAGATGCCTATTTTCATTTCGTCGATGAAGTCAGAAAAATGGGAATTTCTCAGCCCATCATTCCGGGCATTATGCCGATTTCGAATTTCACGCAACTCAAGCGCTTTTCCGAAGCCTGCGGTGCGGAAATTCCACGCTGGGTCAGCAAGCGCATGAGTGCGTTTGGTGATGACAGCGACAGCATCCGCGAATTTGCTGCCGACCTGGTCGCCGCCATGTGCCGGCGTTTGCTGGATGCCGGTGTGCCGGAATTGCATTTCTACACGCTGAACCTCGCCAAACCCACACAATCGGTGCTCTCGCGTCTGGCCTGAAGTCGCGCTAGTCTTGGCACATGCGTTTTTTCTTCGTCAGTGCCCTGCTCTATCTCGTCTGCGCCTTGAATGCGCAGTTTGCCTCTGCTCAAGGAATCAATCGCTGCCAGAGCAAAGACGGCAAAATCATTTACACCGATAAAAAATGTGAAGACCTCGATGCGGTGCTGCAAGATCTGCCGAAACCCGGCAGTTCCTCGGTCGGCAACATAGGTTACGGCTCGGTAAGAACCTGCGCGCGCACACAAGACGACCTGCTTTGGGATTTACGGGGCGCACTGGAAACCGGCGACATCAACCGTGCTGCCGGTTTGTTTTTGTGGAGCGGCAACGACACCGACCAGGCGAATAAACGCCTGGATCAACTTAATCTGGTGAGTTACCAGTCGCTGATCTCGGTGGATTTTCTATTTCCCGAAACCGAAGAAAGCGGCCAGGTGCAATTTGATCAGGACGGCAACGTAATCGAAACCAAACGGCGCGGCCCTCCGGTGCCGTATGGCATTCGCGTCGATTTTTACAAGAACAAAAAACAGACCGAAACCGGCTCGTTTCATTTCAGCATCCAGAAACATCTGCAATGCTATTGGGTCCGCTTCTGAGCGGGCCTTAATCAGGTTAAAATGGCGGCCTCATAAAGGAGTCGCCTCTCATGTCGCAAACTTATCCCGATTACATTTGGCACAACGGTGAAATCAAACGTTGGCAAGATGCCACTGTGCATGTGATGGCGCATGGTTTGCATTATGGCTCTTCGGTATTCGAAGGTATCCGCTGCTACGAAACCAATAACGGCCACGCGATTTTCCGCTTGAACGACCACAACAAACGTCTTTATGCATCGGCAAAGATTTACGAGATGCCGATCCCGTACACGCTCGATCAAATCAACGCCGCCTGCCATGAAGTCATCAAGGCAAACAATTTGGGCAAAGCCTATCTGCGCCCGATTGCATTCCGCGATCTTGGTGGTTTTGGTTTGTCGGCCGATTGCCCGACCAGCGTTTCGGTTGCTGCATGGAACATGGGGCCTTATCTTGGTGCGGGCGTTCTTGAAGCGGGTATCGATGCGTGCGTATCGAGCTGGCAGCGCTTTGCACCTAATACCATCCCTGCAGGCGCGAAGGCCGGTGGCAATTATTTGTCCGGCCAGTTGATAGCACGCGAAGCACGTCGCCTGGGTTTCGGCGAAGGTATTGCACTGGCATCGACAGGCTTGTTATCCGAGGGCGCCGGCGAAAATCTGTTTCTGGTATTTGACGGGGCTTTGCATACCACGCCGATCAGCGCCGCGTTGTTGAACGGCATCACCCGCAACACGATCATGACGCTGGCGAAAGACAATGGCATCGAAGTGATCGAACGCGACATCCCGCGCGAATTTCTGTATCTGTGCGACGAGCTTTTCATGTGTGGCACGGCAGCGGAAATCACGCCGATTCGTTCGGTCGATGGTCGCCAGGTCGGCACCGGCAAACCCGGCCCGCTGACGCTGCAAATTCAGGAATTGTTCTTCGGATTGTTCTCGGGCAAAACGCCGGACAAACGCAATTGGCTGACGCCGTTGTAGAAGTCGTAGGGGCGCTGCTTGCTGCGCCCCTACGATTTTACTTTTCAGTAGCGCATCTTTTTCGCGCCTGACGGACGCTCCCACGGATTACTTGGCTGTATCAAACACCAGGCAAGCCTCTGCGCCGCTTTCTTCGCGCGGCTTGATGCTGACATTCCAGCCATACAAATCGCATAGACGGCGCACGATCGACAATCCAATGCCGCCGCCGGTAGTTACGCCAATGCCGGAGCCGCGATAGCCACGCTCGAACAGGCGCGCGGCATCTTCTTCGCTCAAGCCCGGACCAGTGTCTTGAATGATCACGCGATCGGCTTCTACAATGATGCGAACCTCGCCTTCCTGCGTATATTTGCAGGCATTGCCAATCAGATTTCCAAGGGCAACCGACATCACGGCCTCTGGCGCATTGACGAAGACGTCATTCAAGCCCTCGACGATAACCATGACCGGTTTATTGCTTAGCTGGGCACGGTTCGCCTCTGCAAGATTGTTGGCCAACTTGTGAATATCGGTATTGCCGATGCCGCGTTCATTACGCGAAAGCATCAACAAGGCAGTAGTCAAATCCGTACATTGCAATGCCGCCCGATCAATTCGCTGCAAACGCAATTTGGTTTTTTCCGGCAAATCGGGATTCGCCAGCAATAATTCGGTAGCACCGCGGATCACGGCAAGCGGCGTGCGTAACTCATGACTGACATCGGCATTGAATTCGCGATCGCGTTTGACCAATTGCGTCATGCGTCCGGAATAATCATCCAGTGTGGAAGCGAGCTCGCCAACCTCGTCGTTGGCGAAGTAAGGTGCCAGTGATTCGGCTTTGTCGCTACCCGACAGATCTGCCACGCGGCGCGCCAATTCGGTTACCGGGCTGATAACACGCGATGACGACCAAATGCCAATCAGCCAGGCAAGAGCAGAAAAAACGATTACGGCAATGCCAAGTGCAACCAGCATTTGTTGCTCGCCCAATGAAGCACCGGTGACGTCATAGCGCACATAGCTGACCAAGTCATCGTCGCGACGGATGGCATATTTATAAAGTCGCGGCTTGCCGTCTTCGTCCAACTGGGAAATATTGTGGACGCCGGTATCGAGGCCTTGCAGGATCAGCGGCATTTTATAGGCGTTACGGGCACTCCAGGTTCTGGCGGTGTAAAGCGAGAAAGATGGCGGGTCCTGGGGATTTTCGCGCGCCTGTTTTACCAGGTTGTCGACTTCCTTTTGCATGGTGTCGTTGATCAGCTGGCCTTCCAGTTTGGTGCGCAAATATAAACTGGAGGCGGCAAACAATGCGGTCAAGCCAAAACCGAGTGCCAGGAAAGAAAGAATGATTCGGGTGCGAAGTCTGCGCCGGTATTGCATCGGTCTAGAGGCCCCTTAGTGCCGCATCAGCCCTCAGGCCGACTCGGTATCTGCAATTCGATAGCCAATCCCGTGACGGGTTTGAATGAGAGCTTTGTCGAATGGTTTGTCGATGGCCGCACGCAGGCCGTGAATGTGCACGCGCAAGGAGTCGCTATCGGGCAATTCCTCGCCCCATACGCGATTTTCCAATTCAAGCCGCGTCACAACCGATGGCGAGGCTTCCATCAGGGACTGTAAAATTTTCAAGGCCGTAGGATTGAGCTGGATGGATTTACCACCGCGCATCACTTCGAGTGTATCGAGGTTATATTCCAGATCGGCAACATGTAACACGCGAGGCTGTGCGGCTTTGCCCCGGCGGGCCAACACCGACAGTCGCGCTTCCACTTCCTGCAGCGCGAAAGGTTTTACCAGATAGTCATCGGCGCCAGACTCAAAACCGGCAAGCTTGCTGTCGAGCGAATCACGCGCAGTCAACATCAATACCGGCGTTTGCTTGCGGCCTTCGGCGCGCAAGCGCTTACAAACTTCCAGACCATCCATGCCCGGGAGATTAAGATCCAGAATGATGGCATCGAAATCATTGACCACCGCCAAATGCAGGCCGGCAACGCCGTCTGCCGCATAGTCGACCGTGTGGCCACGGTCTTCAAGGAAATCGCCGAGGTTGGCGGCGATATCGCGGTTGTCTTCAATGACCAGGATGCGCATAAAAGCCCTTATAAACTAACGTCGGTGCCGTTTTTCCCACTATTACTACGGACTTTAGCACTATCTCTATTTCTTGCCGCAGCCGTCTTGCAAATACGCTTGGGCAAGTTCGAGCCTACCACGGGTTCTTTGGCGCAAATCATCCTGCTGTCACGCAGTGCTTGCTGCAGCGTGTCATTGATCAGCTGCTGGTCATCGAGAACATGTTGACGATTACCGGCATCGACAGACGAAAGCGCTTTATCATCGGCAAGAATTTCAGAAATACGATCCAGCGCCGTGGCCACCTGTGTACGTTTTTCAACAGTAATTTCGGAGTACTTGAGATCCGAATTGACGGCATTAAGTACAGCGGCTTTCTGCACGCTAAAGGGCTTATTCATCACGTCAAGCTGTAATGCCGATTGAGCAAAAACGGAAGATGAAAATAAAAGTGCCGCAGAAACTGCCAAAAATGAAAAACGCATTGCTTAAACCTCGATACGAGTGGGCTTTGGATTGTGCCAGACTTCACAAGTTCCGGCACAGGAGAAAAGTCATGGTTTGAACATGTGCAGCCGGCATTCAATGCTGGCTACAACCTGGAAAACCAATACAAAATAGACGACAGAAATAATTGTCGGCCTCTAAAACGTTATAAAAAACAGCAGCTTAACCTGGAAGGCACATTTGTGGTCTACAAGCAGGCCTAATTTGCTTTACCGCTATTGTTGCGAACCGATCTACTTACCGCTTCAAGCCCGGCCTGAGTCTCGGCACGCTGCCTTTTTTGGGCAGCCAGAGTACGACACACTTTTACCGGAAAATTCGAACCGGTTTTGCTTTCACTAGAGCACACGATACGACTATCGTTTTTCGCTTTTTTAAGTTCGTTGTTGATGAGCTTCTGATATTGCAACACTTGTTCCCGTTGACCGGCATCCAATGTCGCGAACGATGCGTCCTCCACCAGCAAGCCGGAGATATTGTCTAAAGCCTTCGTAACCACCTCGCGTTTTTCATTGGTAATTTCGGAATATTCATCCGAGCCAATCGCTTTGATCACGGCAACTTTTTGTGGCGCAAACGCCTGGTTTACCAGATCCAGCTTCAGGGCCTCTTCAGCCGAAGCTGCCGCGGAAATACTAAATAATGCAATGAATAGAAACTTGGAAATGCGCATATGAAACCCCTTATTCGCCGTGCTGCCGACGTTGGATAATGCCTGAGTACGGAAGTTCCGGCATGGATACAAAGTCATGCCACGGTCACTTTAGCTTGCGGTCGCTGAATCGGCCTGTAATTTTCGCAAAACAATCAACTACTTGGCAGAAGCCTTTACACGCGTTTTGGTTTTCGGCGTCGCTGTACGCGTTTTAATATTCTGCTGCAGAAGCTCGATCATGGCCGCGGCAATATCAACACCTGTCGCGCCTTCAATGCCTTCCAGGCCCGGTGATGAATTCACCTCCAGCACCATCGGGCCACGATGTGAGCGCAGCAAATCGACGCCGGCAACTGCCAAACCCATCACCTGCGCAGCCTTGAGCGCCGTCGCATGTTCGTCTGGTGATAACTCGACCGCCTCTGCCGCTCCGCCACGATGGAGATTGGAACGAAATTCGCCGGCTGCAGCTTGTCGCTTCATGGCGGCGACCACTTTGTCTCCGACGACAAAACAGCGGATATCGGCCCCCTTGGCTTCGGGAATAAATTCCTGCAGCAAAAAGTTGGCGTATAGGCCGCGCAACGCTTCAACCACGCTTCGCGAAGCACTTAATTGCTCGGCCAGAATAACGCCGGCGCCTTGCGAGCCTTCATTCAATTTAATGATATGGGGCGGGGGGCCCATCAAATTGAGCAAATCCTGGGTATCGTCGGGATTATCGCCAAACACGGTCGTTGGCAGACCGATTCCCTGCTCGGCCAATAATTGGTGGCAGCGTAATTTGTCCCTGGCACGCAAAATGGCGTCAGATGAGTTGGGTGTATAGGAACCCATCATTTCAAACTGCCGTAAAACTGCCGTGCCATAACGGGTGATGGAAGCGCCAATCCTCGGTATGACGGCATCGATGCCCTTCAAGGGCTTGCCTTTGTAATTAAGCGAAAACTCCTTCGGCGCAATTTTCATGTAACAACGCAAGGGATCCAGCACACGCACGGTATGGCCGCGTTCGCGTGCGGCCTGCACAAGGCGTTGCGTCGAATACAGCTTGGCATTGCGCGACAAAATGGCCAGCTTCATGGGTTATATCCTCTAATGCAGCGGCCTTTGGAGCGGGAGATGGGAATCGAACCCACGTCAGTGGCTTGGGAAGTCACAGCTCTACCATTAAGCTACACCCGCGCACCTGAATTATAATACCCGCATGCAAATATTTCTAAATGGCCAGACACTGGAATTGCCGGGTTCCATCAGCCTAGCCCGGCTACTTGAACAACAAGGCTACGCGCAGCGCCGCGTCGCGGTGGAAGTCAATATGAGCATCGTGCCGAAGTCTCGCCATGGCGAGCATCTGGTTAACGACGGCGATAAAGTGGAAATCGTGCACGCGCTGGGCGGCGGCTAGAGCGAATCCACTTTGCACTTATCGGAACACGATTTTCGCGCCATAATGCGCGGATGAATCCATCCAACCCAAACGCACCGCTCATCATCGCCGGAAAAAGCTACCACTCGCGCCTGCTCACCGGTACCGGAAAATTCAAGGATTTCGAAGAAACCCGTCTTGCGACCGAAGCCGCCGGTGCCGAGATTGTGACGGTGGCGATCCGCCGAATGAATCTTGGCCAGGATGCCGATGCACCGAATTTACTGGATGTATTGCCGCCGGAAAAATACATGTTGCTGCCAAACACGGCCGGTTGTTACAACGTGGAAGATGCCGTTCGTACTTGCCAGTTGGCGCGCGAATTACTCGATGGCCATCGTCTGGTGAAACTCGAAGTGCTGGGGGATCCGAAAACTTTGTTTCCCAATGTGGTTGAAACCCTCAAAGCTGCCGAAATTTTAGTGCGCGACGGTTTCGACGTGATGGTCTATACCTCCGATGACCCGATTATTGCCAAACAACTCGAGGCCATCGGCTGCGTTGCGGTGATGCCATTGGCTGCACCGATTGGTTCGGGCCTGGGGATCCAGAACAAATGGAATTTGCTGGAAATCATTGAAAACGCCAACGTACCAATTATTGTCGATGCCGGCGTCGGTACTGCATCGGATGCCGCCATTGCAATGGAGTTGGGCTGCGATGGCGTGCTGATGAACACGGCAATTGCATCGGCCAAAAATCCTGTCCTGATGGCAAGTGCGATGCGTAAAGCGGTTGAAGCAGGTCGCGAAGCATTTCTGGCCGGCCGCATTCCGAAGAAGAGAAATGCCAATGCTTCATCGCCAATCGATGGTTTGTTTTTCTGAGCCATGAATCAGGACATTCACATTGAAGCTGCCGATATCGAAAATCCTGAAATCGAAGATGTAAAACAGCGCCGCATCGTTCGCAGTTATGTTTTGCGGCAAGGTCGCGTCACGCTGGCACAGAAGCGCGCTTTCAGCGAACAGTGGCCGCGTTACGGCATCGAATATTCCGGCCAGATCAAGAATTTCGACCAGATTTTTGCAAGATCCGCCGAACAGGTTCTGGAGATCGGTTTCGGCAATGGCGAGCAAATGCATTTTGCCGCAACCAACGAAGCGCAGCGGGACTTTATCGGCGTTGAAGTTCACGGACCAGGTGTTGGTCGTTTATTGAATGCCCTCGCCGACGATAATCTGAAAAATGCCCGCATCTATCAACACGATGCGGTCGAAGTATTGAAAAACGAAATCCCCGATGGCTCGCTATCGGAAGTCCGGATTTATTTCCCGGATCCATGGCACAAGAAAAGACACCACAAGCGCCGCATGATTCAAACCGAATTCGTGCAACTGCTTTGTCGAAAGATCAAACCCGGCGGACTGCTGCATTTGGCCACCGACTGGGAAAAATATGCCGAACACATGTGGGACGTGTGCGACGCCGAACCACAGCTTGAAAACCAAAACGGTACCCGCGGTTTTTCGGCACGCCCGGAATGGCGTCGCCAAACCCATTTCGAAACCCGCGGCCTGAAACTCGGTCACGGTGTCTGGGATTTACTTTACACACGACGCTAGGGAGACTCTTTCGCACGCATGAACAGCAGCATCACACCACTGACGGGCGACATGATTTTAGTGCTCGGCCTAGCGGCCTTCGTGATGACCATGTTCGTGTTCGAACGCATTCGCGGCGATGCCACCGCACTTGTGGTCCTGGTGATTTTGGGCCTAAGCGATTTGGTGCCATCGACACGATTGTTTTCCGGCTTTTCCGGTAACGCCGTTATCAGCATTATTGCTTCGATGATCCTGAGTTCCGGCCTGGAACGTACCGGCGCCTTGAATCGTCTGGCAGGCTGGTTATTGCGGCGCTCGAACGGCGTGGAAGAACGCTTGATCCTGTTTCATTCCGCCATCGCCGGTGTGATGTCGGGCTTTATGCAGAATCCTGCGGTGACGGCACTTTTTCTACCGGTTGCATCGCGCCTGTCGGCCCGCACCGGCATCGTGCTTTCGCGCCTGCTGATTCCGATGGCAACGGCCATCATCATGGGCGGCGGACTTACCATGATCGGCAACTCGCCCTTGATCATGTTGAACGATTTGCTGCTATCGGCCAATGGCAATCTGCCCTCCGGTGTTGCTTTGCTGACGCCATTGAAAATGTTTCGGCCTCTGCCGATTGGTATTTTGCTGTTATCGGCCGGCCTGATTTATTTTTATACGCGCGGCAAAAAATGGCTTCGTGATGATGAAGATAAAGGCGTCATGCCCAGCACGCCGGAAAGTTATTTCGCAAAGGCCTACGGTATTGCCGGCGACGTATTCGAATTAACCCTGACCGCAGAAAGCCCGCTGGTCGGTATGCCATTGGGAGAAGCCGAAGCACAGGCCGGGGCGCCCTTGTACCTGGCTTTGCAAACCGGCAACGACTCCCGCCTCGCACCGCCGGCAGACACCGTACTTTGGGTGGGTACCGTTCTTGGCGTGATGGGCGAACGTGAAAAAGTGCAGGCTTACGCGAAGGCACAGCAACTGAAATTTTCCGCGCGGCTTAGGGTATTGGGCGATTTATTCAATCCATCGCACGCCGGCATTTCCGAAGCCGTTATTCCGCCGACCTCGCATTTTATTGGCCGCACACAGGCCGAACTCCGGTTACGCAAGCGCTTCGGTATCAGCTTGCTGGCCATTCAGCGCGGCAAAGAGGTTTTTCGCGACGATATCCGCCAACTGCCGATTCGCGCTGGCGACATGATGGTATTCCACAGCATCTGGAAAGATTTGGGCCAGGCCAGTGAAGCGCGTGATTTTGTCGTGGTGACCGATTATCCGAAAGACGAACATCGTCCGCATAAAATAAACTGGGCGCTGGGCATTTTTGCGGTTTGCATGTTTCTGTCGTTGACCGCCGTCGCGCCCTTGTCGCTTACCTTGATGGCGGGTGCGGCCGCGATGATTTTGAGCGGCGTGCTGAACATGGATGAAGCCTATGCGGCGATCAGCTGGAAAACCGTATTCTTGATGGCCTGCCTTATTCCGCTGGGCTGGGCCATGGATTCCACCGGCGCTGCCAACTGGCTGGCCCAACATGCATTGGAAATTTTCGGCAATCAAACACCGATATTCGTTTTCCAAATTGCCGTTTGCCTGATTACCACCTTGTTTGGCTTGATCATTGGCAATGTCGGCGCAACCATCATCATGGTGCCGATTGGCATCAACGTGGCTCTGGCTGCCGGCGGCAATCCAACCTCTTTTGCGCTGCTGGTGGCTTTATCGGCAAGCAATAATTTCATGAGCCAATCCAATCCGGTATTGGCGATGATCTCGGGCCCGGCCGGTTATCAATCGCGCGAATTCTGGCGAACCGGTGCACCACTCACGGCTTTGTATCTCGTGATCACGCTGATCACCGCGAACATCGTGTTCTAGTCCGCCAGGCAGATTTGATCATCGACCAAATGCACCGGCACCGATCTTAGATTGGCTCCACGGCAAGGCCCGGCAACGCATTCTCCAGTATCCAGCCGGAAAGTGGCGCCGTGGGCGGCACAAACCAGATCGCCGTCCTGCATCAGGAATTTACCGGGTGCGTAATCCAGTCGCCGGCCCGCATGGGGGCAGATATTCAACCAGGCTTGAATATTTTCGTCGTCACGATAAAGCAAGATAGCTTCATTTTCGCCGTCGATATCTGCGTTTACTGCGATAATCTGTCGATTTGGCAGCTCTACGCGGGAAATTAACGTTCTGCTTACACTTTTCATTGCGTCGCTCGCCATACTTCGGTTCCACCTATTTTGACATGAGCATCATGCCAATTTTCATGCACCGCGTATTCAGTTATTGCCCCAGCAAACCGCGCAGCCCGCTGATGCGTCTGCTGTTCGGCATGCTTGGCTTGTTATTGCTGGCTTTCCTGCTGGTGTTCGGAATTTTCATTGGTGCGGCCATGTTGCTGTTCGCCGCAGCTCGCCGTCTATTGCGTTCGCGCACTTCTGCTTCGGCAACCAGCCAGCCCAGCGATGTCATCGATGCCGAATACCAGGTCATCGAGAAAAAGCCGAGCTCACTCAACGCGCAATAGTCGCTTGCTATAAAATCAGCCTTCAATCATTGGAGTGCTGCGATGACGTCCAACCAATATCTCTTCCCAGCACCGCCGCAAGCCGGCGTTCGCGTGCATGGCGAAAACGCCCTCTTTCCAGTCCATCGCATTTACTGCGTGGGCCGAAACTTTGCCGAACACGCCAGGGAAATGGGGGCAGAAGTACCCGCCCGGGGTACGCCGGTATTTTTCATGAAACCCGCCGATGCCGTCGTAACCAAAGGCGGCGATATTCCCTATCCGGGCATGACCAACGATTTGCATCATGAAGTCGAATTGGTCGTTGCCATTGATCGCGATGCAGACGGCATTATCGACATGGCCTCGGCAAAGGATTTTGTTTTCGGTTACGGCGTTGGCCTGGACTTGACGCGCCGGGACTTGCAAAACCAGGCCAAGGAAAAACGGCTGCCCTGGGATACTTCAAAAGGTTTTGATTTTTCGGCACCACTAAGCGCGATCATTCCAAAAAACCAGATTGCCGATATCGAAAGCCTCGTCTTGTCGCTGCATGTCAACGATGTCATGCGACAACGCGCACCACTGTCGGACATGGTGTTCAAGGTATCGGAAATTATCCACGAGCTATCAAAACTTTATCGATTGAAGGCCGGTGACTTGATTTTCATGGGCACGCCCAGCGGTGTGGCCGCTTTGCAGCCAGGCGATCGTTTTACCGCGAGCCTGGAAGGCGTGATCGATTTTCACGGAAATATTGCGCATTAAGTTAAAGTAACGCGTTGCTGATTCCAGGCTTCGGCCTTCATCGTCTTAAAACCGGGAGAACGTGATGGGAATGATTTCAGAATTCAAGGAATTTGCCATGAAGGGCAATGTTGTCGATCTGGCCGTTGGCGTGATCATCGGCGGCGCTTTCGGCAAGATAGTTTCTTCATTGGTGGATGGCGTCATTCTGCCCGTCATCGGCAGCATAATTGGTGGTGTAAATTTCTCCGAACTCGCCTATACCCTGACGCCTGCGGTAATTGTCGATGGCAAGGAAACGGCTGCGGCAGTAATGATCAAATACGGTGCCTTTATTCAGACGATTGTAGATTTCGCCATCATTGCCTTTGTATTGTTTGTCGTGATCAAAATCATGAATCGCCTGAAAAAAGCCGAAGAAGCGGCACCGGCAGCACCGGCAGCCGATATTGTTTTGCTGACCGAAATTCGTGATTTGCTGAAAAAATAATTCCGCCATTCCCGCTACGCCGACCATTGTCGGCGTTGTTATTTTTACTTCAGGAGTATTCCATGCGCTTTCCGCTGCTGCCGATAAGTCTGTGCCTTTTCAGTCAACTCGCTTTTGCCGGGGACGGATTGCTGGATGCCAAAAGTTTGAACAACGCGGCAGCATTGCGCGACGGCGCATTGCAGAAAAACGAAGCGACCCGTCTGCTCGAATCGCTGACCACCGAAATTGGCCCGCGCATGGCAGGCTCTCCGGCCAATGCGCAGGCCGTAGCCTGGGCGCAGGCAAAATTCAAGGCCCTGGGCTACGACAAAGTCTATTTGCAACCGGTTACTTATCCGGTCTGGCAACGTGGCCATGAAACCGCCGAAGTGCTCTCGCCCTTTCCGCAAAAACTGGTCATCACCGCCCTCGGTGGCAGCGTCGGTACCGATGGCAAACCGCTGGATGCCGAAGTCGTCGAATTTGCCAGTGTCGAAGCACTGAAAGCGGCACCGGCCAATAGCCTGACGGGCAAAATCGTTTTCATCAACCGGCGCATGGATCGCATGAAAGATGGTTCCGGTTACGGCCCTGCGGTTGCAGGTCGTCGCGATGGCGCTGCCGAAGCTTCACGGAAAGGCGCTGTTGCCGTTGTTATCCGTTCGGTAGGTACCGATAGCAATCGCACGCCGCACACCGGCATGATGCGTTACGACGAGAGTGTGAAAAAAATTCCTGCCGCTGCATTATCCGCCCCCGATGCCGATGCACTTGAAAGAATGCTCAAGCTGGGCAAGACGATTACATTGCGGCTGGATATCGCTGCCGGATTCACCGGTACCTACACTTCCTACAATGTAATTGGCGAAATTACCGGCCGCGAAAAACCCGATGAAGTCGTTATCATCGGCGGCCATCTGGATTCCTGGGATCTCGGTACAGGCGCCGTCGATGATGGTGCCGGTGTCAGCATCACCATGGCGGCAGGCGAACTAATCGGCCGCATGAAACAGGCCCCGCGCCGCACGATTCGCGTCGTCGCCTTCGCCAATGAAGAACAGGGTTTATACGGCGGCAAAGCCTATGCCGAAACCAACAAAGCCAGTGTTGCGAAACATCAAATCGGTGCAGAAAGCGATTTCGGTGCAGGCCGTATTTATTCCCTTAGCAGCAATGTGGACGACGCCGGCTGGAAAGTAGTCGAACAGATCGGCAGCGTGCTGGCGCCTCTTGGCATCACGCTTGATCGTAACAAGGGCGGCTCCGGCCCGGATATCGGCCCGAGCGCCGACAACGGCATGCCCTGGGCAGAACTGCAGCAAGACGGTACCGATTATTTCGATTTGCACCACACGGCCAACGATACCTTCGATAAAGTCGACCCCAAGGCGCTCGATCAGCAAGTCGCTGCTTATGCCGCGTTTGCGTATCTTGCTGCCGAAGCCAAAGATAATTTTGTGGCGGTGAAAAAAGTGGAAGAGAAAAAATAATCATCATCAGGCATACCGTGGGGCTGAAGTTTTTATGCCCCGCGCGGCTGTAAGTAAAAAAGTCTGATGCATCTTCGAATCTTGAGGAAAACAAGCAATGAACTTTGGCATCGTTATCTTCAATGAAGCGGAAGAACTCGACTTCATCGGGCCATGGGAAATGCTGACGATGTGGCGCAAAGTGGCCGAGGGTCCTGAGAATTGCCTGATCGTTGCACAAACATTGGCTCCGGTAATTTGTGCGAAAGGATTGTCGATAAATCCGCATGTGGCTTTTGAAACCTGTCCGAAACTTGATTACATCCTGATACCCGGCGGGCAAGGAACACGATGCGAAGTAGGCAATACGGCGCTGCTGGAATTTGTTGCCGCCCAGGCAAAACATTGCAAAGCCGTACTGTCGGTTTGCACCGGTTCGTTTGTGTTGCATGCGGCAGGATTACTGTCGAACAAGAAAGCCACTACGCACTGGGGTTCGCTGGATCGCCTGCGCGCATTGGGCGATGTGGAAGTAGTTGAAGAACGTTTCGTGCGGGATGGCGACATTTGGTCATCCGCTGGCGTATCGGCCGGCACTGATTTGATGTTGGCGTTCATTGCCGAAATCGCCGGAGAAGATGCAGCGGGCAAAGTGCAATTTGCGGCCGAATATTATCCTTCGACTTCACGTTATGGCGATTATGAAAATCACGAACAGGCACCGCGATATATAAAATCGTGTAGCCCGGGCTAGGCTTCACCAACCCGGGTTGATGAAGCGCAACCCGGGCTACGCATTACGGTTGCTGCCGCTTCCACTCGCTGAGTACCACGGCTGTCGCAGCCGACACATTCAGACTTTCCACATGGCCGCTACCGGGAATGCCGATTTGCAGATTGGCGGCGGCGCTGAGTTCTTTATCGACACCCATTTGTTCGGCGCCCATCACCAATACCATGCGTGATGGTAATTTCGTTTTGTATAGCGAGTTGCCGCCGCGAACAACGGTGGCAACGGATTGGAAGCCGGCCGATTTCAGTTGTGCGAGGGAGTTATCGCTACGACCCAAACGCACGATCGAAACCTGTTCGGCGCCACCCTCGGCAACGCGTGCTGCAGCCCCGGAAATTCCGATGCCATGCTCTTTCGGCAATAACACTGCGGCTACACCGAAGTGGGCGGCACTGCGCAAGATAGCGCCGAGATTGTGCGGGTTGCCCACACCATCGAGCCAGATGGCAATGCAGGGGCCGGCAGGTAAATGTTGCAGCCAATGCGAGAGATTTTCTTCGGCAGCCGGCAACACATCAAAACAAATACCCTCGTGATGCGCACTGGCCGTCAGCTTGGCCAGGTCCTGTTCTTCTACAACGCGATAACCCAATTTATTTTGCACGCAATAAGCCAGCACGGCCTTGAATTGCGGGATGCGGGATTCCAGCAAATAGACTTTGCGCAGGGCTTCCGGCCTCCTGGCAAAACTCGCCAAACAGGCATTGACGCCATACATGCGCAATTCGCGGGCGGCGCGTGGTGCCGCGTTTTCGTAATCCTGCGAATACGATTCGAGATTCGAAGCCGGCGCGCGATTTTGATATTCGCGTTGCGGGCGTTCGCTGCTTTGCGATGATCCATAGGCATCATCGCGTCGTGGGGTCGAATGTGGGCGCTCGCCTTGATAGCCGCGTCCTGGTGTGCGTCCTTGTTCGCGGTCACGCGTGCGTTCGCGCTTGTCGCGCTTGTCACCCGAGGGGCCGCGATACAGGGAACTGCCGGAGGGTTTTTCGTCATCGCTCATTGTCATTCTCCGGCCAGCGTTAATGCTTTGCTTCAATATCCCGCATTTTAACGCCTAACGCATCCAATTCCTCGCCCCGTTGGTTCGGCGGCGTGGTGAAACGCGCGGACCAGCGATACACCGTGGGAATGACAAACAAGGTAAAGAAGGTCGAAATGGCAACACCAAACACCACGACAACACCAATCGCGCTGCGGCTGCCGGAACCGGGACCATGTTCGAGCACCAATGGCAGCGCGCCCACGACGGTGGCAATCGATGTCATCAAAATCGGACGCAAGCGGGTGGCACTGGCTTCGAGAATGGCATCGCGCACCGACAATCCGGCATCGCGTCGCTGGTTGGCAAACTCGACAATCAGGATGCCGTTTTTCGCTGCCAGGCCGACCAGCATCACGATGCCGATCGTGCTAAAGAGATTGAAGGTTTTTCCGGTCAGCCACAAACCCAGCACGGCACCAAAAACTGCCAGCGGTACCGTCAGCATTATCACCAGGGGATGCAGGAAGCTTTCAAATTGCGCCGCCAATACCAGGAATACAATCAGCAAAGCCATCATGAAAGTGAAGAACAAGGCACTACCCGATTGCAGGTATTCGCGTGCTTCGCCTTTGTAATCGATTTGCGCAGTATCGGGCAGCGTTTGTTTGACAGCCGTATCCATCCAGGCAATGGCTTCGCCCATCGTGTAGCCGGGCGCGAGATTGGCGGAAACCGTAATCGCACGCAGACGGTTGAAGCGGCCGTAACTTCCGGGTTCGGCCAATTCTTTCACCGTTACCAGGGAAGTCATCGGTACCAACGTGCCGTTGCTCGAACGGACCGTCAGGTTTTTCAGATCGTCCGGCGTTGCGCGATCGCTTGCCTGTGCCTGCACGATGACATCGTATTCTTCGCCTTTTTCAACGAAGGTCGTGACCTTGCGCGAACCCATCATGCTTTCCAGCGTGCTGCCGATCGCCTGTACCGACACACCCAGATCCGAAGCGCGTTGTCGATTGATATCAATGCGCAATTGCGGACGGGTTTCCTTGTAATCGGAATCGGCGCCGAGCAACTTCGGATTCTCTTCCATTTTTTTCAGGAGGATGTCGCGCCATTGCACGATTTCATCGTAATCGGGGCCGCCCAGAACAATTTGCAGGCCGCCGCCACCGCCTCGCGTCAAGCCCGAGCGTACTTGCGGTCTTGCCACGACGCCGGGAATTTCATTCATCGATTTACGCATTTGTTCAACGACGGTTTGCGTATCGACATTACGTTCTTTCCAGGGCTTCAAAATCACGATGGCCTGGCCGGTATGCATTTCTTCGCTCGCGCCGAAGCCGCCTGGCACACGCGCATTCACGCGCATTACCGGACCTTTGTCGCCACTGACGGCGAGAATTTTTTTCTCGATTTGCTGCAACTGGGTCACGGTGTAATCAAAACCGGCGCCTTCGGGCCCGGTGACCGAGATGAAAAATGCACCACGATCTTCGGTTGGCGACAATTCGCGCTGGACAAAATTCGACAAACCAAAAGCCAGCACGATGGTGGTCAGCATGGCAATCAGGATCATCCATGGATGCTCGATGACTTTTGCAAGCCGGGCACCATAGCCATGCGAAACACGGTTCAAGTTGCGATCAATCCAGGCCGCAAAACCGCGCGTGTTTTCCTTTTCATGCGGCCTGAGAACAATCGAGCACATCATTGGTGTCAACGAAAGGGCAACGAATGCGGAAAGCACAATCGCGCCTGCCAGTGCTACGGCCAATTCGCGGAACAGGCGTCCGTTTGCGCCATCGATAAATGCCACCGGAACAAACACCGCGACCAGCACGGCCGTTGTTGCAATCACCGCGAACGCCACTTGCTTGGTACCGCGTTGCGCGGCCAGCAATGGCGGCTCGCCCATATCGACGCGACGCTGGCAGTTTTCCAACACCACGATGGCATCGTCCACCACCAGGCCAATGGCGAGAATCAGCGCCAGCAAGGTCAGCAAATTAATCGAGTAGCCGAATATCCACAAGCCGATGAAGGCCGAAATCAAACAGACCGGCACGGTGACTGCCGGAACCAGGGCCGAACGGATATTGCCCAGAAATAACCAGATCACCAGCAATACCAGGAAAATCGCCTCGAACAATGTTTTGTAAACCTGTTTGACGGCATCGTCGATGAAAACCGTCGAGTCGTATGTCAGACCCATTTTCATATCGGCCGGCAAACGCTTGTTGATTTCGACTACCTGCGCTTTCACTGCGTTGGAAACATCCAGCGCATTGGAAGTCGATGTCTTGATAATGCCCAGACCCACTTGCAACTGTCCGTTGCCGCGAAACCATGCGCGGCGTTCGCTGGATTCTTTGTCCACCGTCGCCACGTCGCTGAGCAATACCCGTTCATTGCCTTTGCTGCTCAATACCAGATTCTTGAAATCCGCCGGGCCGTCATAGGCGCGACTGACCCGCAAAATAAAATCGCGGGTCTTCGATTCCAGACGACCGGCCGGCAATTCGACGTTTTCACGGCGCAATGCATTTTCAATATCGGTGACCGTCAGGTTTCTTGCTTCGAGCGCTTTTGCATCAACGGTGATACGCAATGCATAACGTTGACCACCGGCGATGCGTACTTGCGCCACACCAGGCAAACTGGAAAAGCGATCGACCAGATAACGTTCGGTGTAGTCAGTAAGTTCCAGTGTGCCGCGTTTGGCGGAAGTGAAATTCAGCCACATGATCACATCGGCATCGGCCGACTGTTTGCTGACTTGCGGAGCATCGACTTCTTCGGGCAAACGGTCCACCACGCGGCTGACGGCATCGCGCACATCGTTGGCAGCCGATTCGATTTCGCGTGATTGATTGAACTCGATGGTGATGCTCGAACGTCCGTTACGCGAATTGCTCGTCAGCAAATCCACGCCTTCAATGCCCGACACCGCATCTTCCAGCAATTGGGTCACCCGGGATTCCACCACGGCCGCCGAAGCGCCGGTGTAGCCGGTATCAATCGAAACTATCGGTGCATCGATATTGGGCAATTCCCGCAAGGGCAGGCGCGTGAAAGCAATAATACCCAGCACCATCAGCAGCAAACTGATCACGGTGGCAAAGACCGGCCGTCGTATGGAGAGATCCGGCAGCGACATCTCAGTTCGCCTGCGCTTTTTTGTCGCCGGCTTTTTTGGCATCGCCTTGCGGCGGTGGCTCGCTGCCAAACTCCATCACGTTTTGACCTGCACGCAACTTCGATGTGCCTTCCACCACAATGCGGTCGCCCGCTTTCAAACCCTGGACAATTTCGACAAAACCAAAACTGCGCGTGCCCGGCTTGACGATGGTTTTTTCCACCGTGCCGTCGAGCGTAACGCGGTAAACGTAACTTTCGCTGGCCAGTTGTTGCAATGCCAATTCCGGAATGACCAATGCACTGCGCTGCGATTGCAGTACATTGATTTCAAGCAACATGCCAGGACGCAATTTATTATCGGGATTGTCGATTTCCGCCTGCGCTGCAATCGAACGGCTTTGCACATCGACCCGGCTATCGACACTGATCACACGGCCGCTGAATATTTCGCCGGGATAGGCATCGCTGCGCGCCTCAATGCTCAGGCCGGTTTTCAATACCGCCATTTGTACTTCAGGCAAGGAAAAATCCACTTTGATTTTCGATAAGTCATCCAGCGTGGTAATGATGGTGCCGGTGTTTACCAATTGTCCCGGGCTGACCTGGCGTAAGCCCAACACACCGGAAAACGGGGCCACGATAACGCGATCGGACAAGGTGGCCTGCGCGGCCTGTACACGGGCGCGGGCAGCATCGCGTGTGCTGCGCAAAGTGTCGAGCTGGCTACTGGAAACCAGTTTTTCCTTTGCCAATTGTTCGCCGCGAATAAATTGGCGGTCTGCATCTTTTACCTGTGCCTGAGCCACGGCAAGATTGCCGCTATCGCTGCCGGTTTGCAGGGTAATCAATACTTGACCGGCGCGTACATTATCGCCGCTTTCAAAATGCACCCGGGAAATCTTGTCGCTGACACGCGAAGCAATTTCAATCGATTCTTTCGCTTTTGCGGTGCCTACCGCCTGTACGCGCTCGCCCCAGGGTTTTTCGGTGACCAGGGCGGAAATCACGACGGCCGGCGGGCCTGATTTTCCGGCGCCTTGCCCGCCTGCTCCCGATGGTGCGGAATCCTTACTGCAGGCACTGATTAAAAGTGTCATCGATATTGCAATCACTGCAATAGAAAAATGTTTCATGCCTTGCTTCCCGATTTATTGTGTGTGCCATCGCAGAACGGCGCGTGTTTTGTTTTCTTGCACAAACAAAACCAGACGCGTTCATTACGCGGGGCGATATATTTTTTTGGAGAAAATTCACTGCCCTTGTGCGAGCCATCGCAGAACGGTTGCGTCTTGCTCAAGCCGCATGCACACCAAAAATATTCTTTGCCTTTTTCGACATCGAATACGATGGGGTTGATGATATCGACCACGGCGGCCTCCTTTCGCGAGGCCCCTATTCTAGGCTATCTGCCGGAGTTTTCGTGTATAGATAATGTTACGCAACGCTGCGTTGCGCTTAGCTCTCAGCCGTGACTAAAGTCATGGCTATACTCATTGCACTTGCAATATCTTCAATCCAAAAAGGCTTGTGCAGTATCGCTGCAACTTTCAGGCCCAGTGCTTCTGCCTGCTTGCGACGACGCTCGATTTCTTCCGGGGACATTCCGGTGACAAAGATAATCGGGTGTTTTGCATGCTGCTCTACCATGATGTCGGTGATTTCTTCGCTGGCACCATTGGGCATGGTCAAATCCAGCATCACTACCGCCGGCAACTCGGCATAAGCCTTTTTGAAGGCCTGCACGCCCATGGCGGTATCGGATTCGTAGCCGCATTGTTCAAGCAGATATTGTGCGAGATACACCATTTCCGCATCGTCATCGACAACCAGCACTTTGGGTGAATCTTCTTTTTTACTCATCATGACATCTCTCCATACCCACTTATTCTGTGTGTACGCTTACTTGATACACCTTTTTCCGGGAAGTTTTCGCCATGTAACAGGCTTTTACACAGACACCGGCCAGAGGGCGTTTTTTCTTGAAACCCATCACATTTCCCCGCGCAATGGATAACTGGGCCATGTGTTTTCCTTGTGAAATTGCGATGCGTGCAACGCGCATCATTTTGCCGAAAGAAAAAAATACCGGTACTGGACCGGTATTTTTCACTGCCAGTGGTGGCAATCAGGATTATTTTTTCCACTGGCCCAAAGCTGCCAGACCATTGTCTTTGGCGCGGGCAAAAACGGTTTGCTGGGCAGCCGCCACATTGCCAACCAGATCTTTCGACCAGATTTTCAGGGCAGCGGCCTGCATCGCGCGGCCATAACTAAACGACAAAGGCCATGGGTTAGGACCCATTTGGTTCATGGCATTCAAATGGGCAGTAGCGGCTTCATCACTTTGGCCGCCTGACAGGAACACGATGCCCGGCACAATCGCAGGGACTGCACTTTTCAGGCAGCGCACGGTCATTTCGGCGACTTCTTCCACACTGGCCTGTTCGGGGCATTCTTTACCCGAAACCACCATGCTTGCTTTCAGGATGGTGCCTTCCAGCATGATGTTTTGGTCATACAGCGCGCCGAAAAGGGAACGCAGCACCACTTCGGTCACTTCCATGCAGGTATCGATATCGTGGTCGCCGTCCATGATGATTTCCGGCTCCACCATCGGCACGATGCCGGCTTCCTGGCAAAGCGCGGCATAGCGCGCCAGCGCATGGCTATTGGCTTCAATGCAGGTGCCCGACGGGCTGTCTTCACCGATGGTGATTACGGCACGCCACTTGGCAAAGCGGGCGCCAAGGCCGGCGTATTCTTTCAGGCGATCTCGCAGGCCGTCCAAACCTTCGGTCACCACCTCACCGGGGAAACCGGCAAGTGCGTGCGTGCCTTTGTCTACCTTGATGCCCGGAATAATGCCGTTTTGCTGCATGTACTGGGCAAATGGCACGCCGTCTTTGGTTTTCTGGCGAAGGGTTTCATCAAACAAAATCGCGCCGGAGATGTATTTATTCAAATTCGGCGTGGTCAACAGCATTTCGCGGTAGGCGCGACGGTTTTCTTCGGTATTGGGAATGCCGACGCTTTCAAAGCGCTTGGCACAGGTTGCGTTGGATTCATCAATGGCAATGATGCCTTTGCCGGCGGCCACCATGGCCAGGGCGGTTTCTGCGAGTTGGTCGATGCTCATTGGGCTTACCGGAAGTGGAATTAGGGGCGTGATTATAGCGCACCCCGTAGCCTGGGTCATGGCTCCATCTGACCCGGGAACCTCGCAACCCCAAGCCATTGCGATACTTTCTTGAATATCGAGACTTGGAAAAAAATTTAATTCTGATGATTTTCGCAGGGCGGCCCCGGGTCAGATGGAGCCATGACCCGGGCTACGCATCTGTTGAATTGACTCACAAATCCCCGAGACCTTCCGCCTTGCCTTCTGCACCAACAACGAGCAAGCGCAATGTGTTGGTTGCGCCGCGCTGCTCCATGCTGTCGCCGGAAGTCAAAATAACGCGGTCGTCGATGGACAATAACTGCATCTCGAACAGTTTTTTTACGGCGCTGCGGGCGGCTTCGCGTGTCGGCAAACCGGTCGAATCGAAATTGATCGGAAACACATCCCGCACCATCGTCATTTTACGGCGGGCGGTATCGTGTTTTGATAAACCAAAAATCGGCGCAGTCGAACGGAAGCGCGATAAATAACGCGCCGTGCCTCCCGATTCGGTCAAGGCGATAATGGCGCGCACCTGGATGTGTTCGGCGAGGAACATCGTTGCCATCGCGATGGCCTGATCGGCGCGCTCCAGATTTCTTGGCGCTCCTTCAAAATCGGTATCGTGATGAAACTGGCGCTCGGCACCAAGACAGATACGCACCATCGCTTCAACGGCTTTCACCGGGTAATTTCCCGATGCCGTTTCTGCCGACAACATCACGGCATCGGTACCATCGATAACGGAGTTGGCAACATCCAGCACCTCGGCCCGCGTCGGGATCGGATTGTCGACCATCGACTGCAGCATTTGGGTGGCGGTAATCACGATGCGATTGTGCTCAAGCGCCGTACGAATGATTTTTTTCTGCAGGCCGGGCAATTCGGCATCGCCGATTTCAACACCCAGATCACCGCGCGCCACCATCACCACATCCGATGCAATGGTAATTTCATCCAGATTGGTGATTGCCTCGGCGCGTTCTATTTTCGCGACCATCGCGGCGTTACTGCCCGCTTCCCTGGCCAGCCTTCTGGCTTCGTGCATGTCTTCGGCCGAACGGCAAAAAGATACGGCGAGAAAATCGACTTCGAGTTTTGCCGCAACAATAATATGTTCCTTATCCTGGTCGGTCAGCGCCCCCAGAGACAGGCCGCCGCCCAATCGATTCAAACCCTTGCGATTGGAAAGATAGCCATCGGTCAGCACGACCGTGTGAATACTGTCGCCTTGCACCGATAAAACTTCCAGTGCCATCAGGCCATCATCGAGCAGCAAGGTGTCGCCCGCATTGACGTCATCGACAAGACCGAGATAGCTGCAGGCTACTTGCGTGTTATCGCCCAACGGCGCATTTGCCCGGCAGACCAGCGTAAATTTATCGCCGACCTTGAGTTGCACCTTGTCGCTGGCGAATTTTTCGATGCGGATTTTCGGGCCTTGCAAATCCGCCAGAATGCCGACCTCGCGGCCCTGCTTGGCTGCCGCTTCGCGCACTGCATAAACACGCGCTGCGTGATGCTCGGGTGTGCCATGCGAAAAATTCATGCGCACTACATTGACGCCGGCGCGAATCAGTTCATCGAGTACGCCTGGCGCATCGGTTGCCGGGCCAAGAGTGGCCAATATTTTTGTGCGACGTAACTGGGCTTGCATTTCGATCCCCGCTTCTTTTCATTTTATTTAGTGGTTCATCTTAATGCAGAAAATCGGATTATTGAAACAAAGCCAGCAATTGCTCCGGCTTGTCGATTAAATGGCTTGCCTTGGCCCGGGACAATTCTTCGGCACCACCAAAGCCCCAGAGCACGCCGACGCTGGTCATTTGATGATGCCTGGCGCCTTCGATATCCATGTGCCTGTCACCGATCATGATGCAGTCTTCGGCATTGACCTGCATGGTGTTCATCGCAATTTCTATCAGCTGCGATTTGTAGCTGATGCGGCCATCCAGGCTTGCTCCGGAAATCATTTCAAAATGATGGCCGAAAGAAAAATGCTCCACGATTTTTCGGGCGTGGCCGTCGTTTTTCGCCGTCACGACAGCCAATCGATGGCCACGCTTTGCCAGTGTCTCGATAACATTTTCGATGCCGTCATAAACCCGGTGCTCGGCCCAGCCCAGGCTTTCGAAACGTTCGCGATAAAAACCCACGGCCGCTTCGGTTTTTTCGGCATCCTTGAGCAAGGGCCCGAAGCTGTCGCGCAAGGGCGGTCCAATCCAGCGCAGCAATTCCTGCTGCGGCGGTATCGGTTCACCGGATTTTTCCAGCGCATAGGCAACACAACGCGTTATGCCGATGGCCGAATCAATCAGCGTGCCATCCAGATCGAAAAATAAAATGCTCATGGTTTTTTCTTGTAGACAGGTTCCCGGTAAACCATGCTTTTGCGATAAAGCGAAAGCCGTGCATTCATCTGCGTCATGCTGCTGTCTTTTTCCAGACCGAGTTCTTTCATTTCGGAAATAACCAGCTGCTGCTGGTTGATGGCCGATTTGAAATCGCCATTGGCGGCAAGGCATGCTGCGTAGGTATCGCGCTGTGAAATCGGCAACTCGTCGATGTCCCGTGACTTGAAAAGCCCCAGGCCAAGCTTTGCATCGCCAAAATTCGGATAGCTGGTGGTGCACAAGGTCCACGCATAATTGTTGGTCGCCATGGCGTAATTTTTCGCGATCGCTTTGACCCACAGGGTTTTCGCGCGCGCCAGACTGGCCTGATCCTGCTTATGCATGTACAGAAACATTGCCAGCGAATCCATTGCCAGCGGACTGGACTGGGCGACTGCTTTTTCAAGCCATGCCACGCCTTCTTTTTCATCGGCGACACCAAACTCCCCGGTCGCCAGGGAAACCCCCAGATACGCCATCGATTCCGCATCGGCTTTATTGGCATCCTGCAACAATAATTTTTTCGCCTTTGCCAAATCGTGCTTTGCCGTCTGTCCATACATCAACAGCCGGGCCCAATCGCGACGTGCTTTTGCCGAGTCGTGATTTTCCGAAAGCGACTGGTAAACATTGATCGCATCCTGCTCGGTGAACTCGCTGCCTTCCGGCTCACTGGCGTATATTTCCGCCATCTTGAAGGCGGAATCCAGGTCGCCCAGATTGCTGGAGCTTTCATACCAGACAGCGGCTTCATTGAAACGCTTGCGGTCGCGATAATAATCGGCAAGCCAGATGATGGCGTCCATATCGCCATTGCGGGCCGATTCCAGAATCCAGTGAAAGGCATCCTTGTGCTTGGACTTGTCGGTACTTTCCTGCAAATCGGCGGCGTAATATCGTTGCGAAACCGGATGACCCGCTTTTGCTGCGGCCGCTATCCAGCGATTGTATTCGGGCAGGTTATCGTTGTGAAAAAAATACAGGGCATAAAGCTCGTAGCTGTCTTCATTGCCCGCCAGCGCCGACGGTCCTAATTTGGCGCCATAGGCTTTCAATACCGATTTGCCTTCCTGGCCGTGCATCAGCATGTTGACGAATGCCGGCGCCGCCTTCCACTTGTTTGGCAGGAAGGATTCGGTTTCCAGAAAACTTTTTAGTTTGGCAGGCATGCCGTTGACCTGCTGCTTGTCGAATTGCAGGTACATGAAATCGTACAAGGCCAGACCTTTGTCACCGGTACGTTTTTCGGCGACCTTGAGCAATGCCATGGCAGCATCGGGGTCTTGCTTGACGCCGATTCCGGCGCTGTACAAGGCCGCCATCCGGACCAGGGCGGTCTCGTGTTTTTCTTCGAGGGCATCGAGCATGCCGTCGATCATGATTTTCCCGCATTCCTGGTTTTTTGTTTCAATACATTCCACAAACATGCGTACCGATGACATCCGGCCATTGCGTAAAACCTGCGGTTTCAGTTTTTCAATGCGTTCCTGCGGACTATCGAGATTGTTCGCTTCAATGGTGGCCAGGGCATCTTTCGCCGCATCCCAATCGGATTTTGCGTAGTTGCGGATCAGTCCGCGCGCCGTGCCGATTCGGTAGGCGCGCGTGTCACCGAGTTTCTTATCCGTCGTCGAGGCAATCAGTTCGAGCATGTCGAAGGTATAGCTGCGTTCACGCTGGTCTTTTTTATCCCACAAGACAAATGTCCATGGCAGGTAGCGACCAATATCGCTGGTATCGAAATATTGCTCGATAACTTCCATGTCGCTGGCTGCCAGCAATGCACTGATATCGACATGGTGGATAACGCGAATCGGCCTGGCGATCGACTGGTCCGATGCCTGTGCAAAAGCATGTTTGGCCACGAGTGAAAAATGCTGCAAATATTTTTCCGCTTCCTGGTCGCTCCCTGCCACTTCGGCGCAACGATAGCTCCAGTAGCTCAATGCAATGCTTGCCGGCAGCTTCTGCGCCCCTGCTTTCAGTGCCGGATAGAATTTGACACATTTTTCCTTGTCCACCGGATCGCCGGTACTTTGCTCGACTTCAAAGACGGGATCGTAGTTCTTGATGATGTCGTCATAGGTTTGCTGTGCAAGCATCTGCTCCCAGGCCGCATCGAGATCCTGTGAAGCAGGCGCTTTCACTTGCGCCTGCGCCTGCGCGGCAAAACATGCCGACAGCAACAAGGTGCCGTAAATAATTCTTAGGTTTTTCATTGGTTATCGATTCAATTTTTGATGGCGTCACGCAAAATGTTTTTCAATCGCGCATCGCGATCATTGTCCTGGGCAGCGGTCGGCAGCGAAAGTACGAAACGCCGATTCATGCCGTCGCGGACGTCACGCAATTTGGAAATGAAATCGGGCATGTTGCCGATGGCCACATTGTCCTGGGTAAAACGGATGCTTTGCTTGATGGCAACCGTTTGTCCGGCCTGCTTCATGCTTCTTTGATAATCGAAACCGCTGGATTTTATGTCTTCCGATTCCGCATTGCCCAGCCATGTCCAGCCTTGCGGCAATTCAAATAGCTGTTCTTGCTGGTATTGCATGGGAAAATTCAGGGCCAAAGGCGCTTTTCGATCAATGGTGTCTGGCAACTTGGTATCGACATCCATCGAATCGGCAAACACCGACAAACTTTTCGTGGCGCCGGATTTGTCATCCCAGGCCTGTTTCAAACGATAGCTTTCGGTAATGATCAGCTTGTTGACGAGCTGGTCATCGGCAACGGAAAACGGCGCGAGCAAATCCAGCTCGCCGTAACGCTTTCTGTAATAGTCGGCATAACTTTTACCCATTTCATCGCGGCCACGCGAAATTACGTCGCGTCGCATGCTGTCAGCCGAACCGCCGATGTATTCCGAGGTAATAATCAGGTCGATTGTTTTGCCGTCCGCGCTGGGGCGATATCTTTCGCGAACATTGACTTGCTTGGTCGAGTCCGGCGTTCTAAGCACTTCCCGCAACGCCACCGTGTCGTCGGCAATCGGCAACACATAGCCATAATCCATGATATTGATGGTCGAAGCGCTGCCACGCTGCTGGGTCAATGTTGGATCAAGCCACAAAGTTTGCTTGCCCAATTGCGCCTGCACAATCACATGATTGAAAGCCGTGGCGGCAGGTAAAAATTCAGCCAAGCCTTTGCTGTATTTCGTGCTCGCCAATGCCGGAACCGCGGGAATTCCCAGGCGAGTCAGTACCACCGACATCAAATAGGCTTTGTCTTTGCAATCACCAAAACGCCGTGTCCAGGTATCGGCAGGCGCGGATGGCTTATGCGAACTATCGCCCATTTCAATTCCGAAATACCGGATGTCTTCCTGCATGGTCTGCAGTACCGCCATCACGCGTTGCTCGGGGTTTGCAATGGCTTTCCATTCAAGGATCTTTGCTTCCAGCTCTTTCGGCAAAACACCCGGATCGGGATACAGGGGTTTCGCCCAGCGTACGACATCTGCCCAGCTACGTTGCGGTGCAACCATCACGGCCGGAAATGCGCGATACCAGCGTGGCGAGGCATCTTCTTCACGCATGGCGGCTATCTGGCTTGCTTCGGCAGTCACCACAACCGCGTCGCTTTGCTTCTTGATGCTGACATCGGGAGCACCCTTGAAACTTCGGTGGCTGATAACCGTGCCCGGATCATAAAGTGCACTGACATGGCGATATAAAATCGGATCTACCCAGGCAAACACATTGTCATCAAGATCCATGCCCTTGATGATCGGATTGATGCCCTTGATGGTGTAAGTCAGTCGCACAACGTCGCCGACACGTACATCGTCCAGCACGATCAAGGCGGAAACCATGCCGTCGGACATGTCGGATTCAAAATCCGACTCGCGTCTTGCCAGGGTAATTTTCTCCGGATTCAGTCGATTGCTCCACACGCCATTGCGACGAACCTGCAATTGGTGAATCAACAGAGTCTGATAGCCCGGATTGAAATAAAGCTGTTGCTTGGCCACATTGGTGACCAGCTCCGGGGAGACCGCTTCGTAGGCCTGATCGAGGTATGTGATCGATTCACCCTTGCGATAATCCGATTGCGAATCAAGCAGCCAGTTGCGCCAGCGCGCATCTTTGGCGCCTGGCGCCTGCACAGGCCACTGGTCGGCGAGTTTCACCGGCACGACAAATGAGGGCGCCGGTGCGATGGTGAAACTGAATTCACCACGTTGAAAAACCTTTTCTTCCGCCGAGGAAATACCGCTGATCAGCATGAAGGCAAACAATGCAAACAATCTCGACATCAAAATACTCCGTGATTATTGTTGCGCGCGTTTTTTCAACGCGACAACGGCAGGCAATTCCTTACCTTCGCAAAATTCCAGAAAAGCGCCGCCACCGGTTGAAATGTAACTAATGCCGGCTTCCACGCCATATTTGTCCACGGCAGCCAGAGTGTCGCCACCACCGGCTATCGAAAATGCATTCGATTCGGCAATGGCCCTGGCCAGCACTTCGGTCCCTTTGCCGAAAGCATCAAACTCGAACACGCCGACCGGACCATTCCAGATCACGGTGCCGGCATTTTTTATCATCCCGGCATAACGCGCAGCCGTTTCGGGGCCGATATCCAGGATCATCTCGTCGCTGCCGACGCCGTAGACTTTCCGGATACTGGCGGGTGCATCGGCAGCAAAATTCGGCGCTACCACTACATCACTCGGAATCGGAATATCGGCACCGCGCGCCTTGGCGTCACTCATGATTTTTTTCGCGGTGTCGAGCAAATCGCTTTCGCACAGGGATTTGCCGACACCGTAACCCATGGCGGCAATAAAGGTATTGGCGATGCCACCACCGATGATCAGCTGGTCCACTTTGCCGACGAGATTGCCGAGTAATTCCAGTTTGGTGGAAACTTTCGAACCGGCCACAATCGCTATCAATGGCCGCGCCGGTTTTTCAAGTGCGTGTGCTAGTGCGTCGAGTTCAGCCATCAGCAATGGTCCACCGCAGGCAATTTTTGCCTGCGCAATCACGCCGTGCGTCGATGCTTGTGCGCGATGCGAAGTGCCAAAAGCATCCATCACGAAAACATCGCATAGCGCTGCATATTTTTTCGACAGGGCTTCATCATCCTTGGCTTCGCCGACATTCATGCGGCAATTTTCCAGTAACACCACTTTGCCCGGAGCCACTTGCACACCGTCGAGCCAGTCCCTGACCAGCGGTACATCGAAGCCCAGCAATTGACTCAAACGTTTTGCGACCGGCGCCAGCGAATCTTCTTCGCTCCACACGCCTTCTTTGGGTCGGCCAAGATGCGACATCAGCATAAGGGCTGCGCCTTTTTCCAGAGCCAGCTTTATCGTCGGCAAGGCTGCTGTAATACGCTGATCGGAAGTGACCTGACCGTCTTTCACCGGCACATTCAAATCTTCCCGAATTAAAACCCGCTTGCCCGTCAAATCCAGATCCGCCATACGCAAAACCGACATGCCATACCTCCAAAATCATGATGACGTATTTTCGCCTGTGGACCGATATCCATCAAATCAGGAGCCGCCCGTGCGAAAATAAGCCCATGAATGCTCAAGCCCACCCGCCGCTGCCCACCCTGGAAGCCGACCGACTGCGCTTGCGCCCCTACCTGGATTCCGACACGGCAGCCTTGTTTGCCCTGTATTCCGACCCGGCCGTGACCCGTTATTGGTCACACCCGGTCTGGACCGATCCTGCCCAGGCCCACCTGTATTTGAGCTTGCGAAAAGACGAAGCCACGACATTTGTCCATGCCTGGGCGATTGCCGATAAAGCGTCGAACGAGTTGATCGGTGCACTGACGTTTTTCTCGATTAGCGGAACCCATGCACGCGCCGAAGTAGGTTACTCGTTGATGTCGCACTTGCACGGCCAGGCGCTTGGCAAGGAAGCGTTGGAGACGGCATTGAAATACGGTTTCGAAACATTGAATCTTTATCGGATTGAAGCCGATGTCGACCCACGCAACCTGGCATCGGTAAAATTACTGGAAAAGTTGCACTTCCAGCGCGAAGGCTTTTTGCGACAACGCTGGCGCGTGAACGGCGAAGTCTGCGACAGCCTTTTGTACGGCTTATTGAAAGACGAGTATTTGTCCAAATGAAATTGACCCAACACGACGCCGAACTTCTCTCGCAGGCAGTCGATGCACTCAGGCAAGGTGAAGTCATCGGCCTGCCGACCGAAACGGTTTATGGCTTGGCTGCCGATGCGATGAATATCGAGGCGGTGCGGAAAATATTCGCATTGAAAGGCAGGCCGGTTGATCACCCACTCATTGTGCACATCGCCGATAGCGCGCAAATTTCAAATTGGGCGACGGACATTCCCGAAGAAGCATTCGTGCTTGCGCAGCATTTCTGGCCGGGCCCGCTAACGATGATTCTTAGCAAACTGCCATCGGTTCCCGATGTCGTCACCGGAGGCCAGGATACGGTCGGCTTGCGCTGCCCGGCGCATCCATTGGCGCTGACTTTATTGCAACAATTAAATAGCGGCGTTGCCGCACCTTCGGCAAATCGCTTCGGCCATATTTCACCGACCAGCGCACAACATGTTCGCGACGAATTCGGTGCAGCGGTGCCTATTGTGCTCGATGGTGGCGAATGTGCTGTCGGCATTGAAAGCACGATTATTGACTTGAGCGGCGACACGCCGAATATTTTGCGTCCCGGCATTATTTCGCAAACCGAAATCGAAGCCGTGATTGGCCCGATTGCATCGTTGGGCCATAAGAACAGCCCGCGTGTTTCAGGCAGCCTGGCGGCGCATTATGCGCCTCGTACGCCTATGCAAATGCTGCCGCGCGATACATTGGTTTCCGAATATTCGCGGCATACACAACGCGGAATCCATTGCGAAGTGCTTTGTCTTGATGCAATTCCTGCCGGCATGAACGGTTTATGCTTGAGCAACGAATATCACGCCTATGCTCACGGTTTGTACGCAGCGATGCGCGAACTCGACAGTCGTGGAGCCGATCTTTTGCTGATGGAAAAAACACCGCAGAATTCACAATGGCTGGCGGTAAATGACCGCCTGAATCGGGCGCTGGCAGGCGCTGGCTTTGAAGATATTGGATAAGATAAAACGGCAGGGTGACATTGTGTACACCCTGCTCGTTGATCACCAGATTTAACCGCGACTTCTTTCCAGCAATAACAACATCGACAAGCTCAGCAACACGCGATCTTCTTCCTCATCGGTGGTAAAGCCTGCCAGTTTCTCCAATTTGAAGCGGCGGCCAATCAACGAAGCTTCTTTTACCAGTCTCACTGCAACCCGGCCCGACTTGTCACTGACCAGATAGGCGGGATGAAAGAGATAACCGGAAAACAAACCAATCAACGGAATGTCGCTGAAAATGGCATCCAGAACTTTTACCCACGGGTTTTCTTCGCGAATGGTATGGCTTAAATTTTGTTGTTCGTCAAAAACTTCGTAATGCGCTTTCCATATTGAAGCCCAGCCCTTGCGTGCCACTTTGCCCAGATTCTGCCCGAGCTTGTTGGTGAAATTATAGGCTGCCGAAAAATCCAGCCATTTATTTGCCTTGATCGTATAGATCTGCTGGCTTTGGCTGGTATCGGAATACACCTGTACTTCTTCCACCAGCTTGAACATTTTCTGCTTGACATACATCAGGGTTTTTTCGCGGGAATCGGCAACGGTGAAATCACTTGAAAGTGTCGTGATTTTGAAAATAAGTGATAAGGGATATTGGTATTTCATGGCGGCCTTTAATGAAAATGCCCGCCATCATAAGTGAAGTTCCGGAAAACTTCACAAGCCCGGCGACATGGCGCCCGGCCCTGGCAATATTCAAATATCCCAAGCGCAAAACCCGCGGCTTGCCGATTGGGCGCCCCTTCCATATTCACCAATTTAACAAATACGGCCCAAGCCCTTCCTTGCGCAGCAGGCAGCAAGGGCGCGATTGCGCTGACAACAAGGGTCTGGCTTGTTGTTAAGCATGCATAACGTCACTAGACAGAACATGAAAATAACGTTAAAAACACTCTGTTGACATCATGTAACAACTTATCTCATCGAGAGACCCTGCTCTAAAAAAGGTCATCTTTAAACGTCAACGCACCATCTCTTCATACCTTGCACTAGGAGATTAATCATAATGAAAAATAGAAATTTACTTGCCGAGAGCGTTCGGCGTGCTCTATGGCTTGGCGTCGCTGGCACCAGCATGCTCGGCGCAACCGCTTTTGCACAAGATGCCTCCAAAGAAACGAAAACTCTGGATTCGGTCCAGGTTACCGGTTCACGTATTCCCCGGACGCAATCCGAAGGCGCCAGCCCGGTTTATACCGTCAGCAAGGAAGCCATCGAAAAGACCGGCGCCTTGACCATTGGTGACTTTCTGCAAGACATCCCGTCGGTTTCCGGTGCAGCTACCAACCCTTCCGTGAATAACGGCGGCGGCCAGGGTGCAGCAACGGTATCTCTGCGCGGTTTGGGCGACGAGCGTACCTTGATCCTGATCAACGGTCGCCGCATTGTTACCAATGACGTCAACTCCATCCCGATGTCGATGGTGCAAAACGTTGAAGTTTTAAAAGACGGCGCTTCGGCCATTTACGGTTCCGATGCAGTGGGCGGCGTAGTCAACTTCATCCTCAGCAAGAATTATGATGGTCTGGAAGCACGCGTTGATTACGGCATCTCGAAAGAAGCCGATGGTCGCCGTCAAGGTGTAAGCCTGACCTGGGGTACCACCGGCGATCGTGGCAACCTGATCCTGACTGCCAACTACAACAAGCAGGACGAAGTCCGCGCATCTGATCGCGCATTCTCCTTCTACGCTCTTTCCCTGGGTTCGACCTCTTCAACCGGTGTTGTGCAAGGCGGTTCAAGCCGTGGCATCACGGGTCGTTATTTTGTTCCCGGTTATCCATGCGCATCGGTCACCCTCGACCCCAGCACGCCTGGTACCACAACGGGTGACTTCCGTTGTTTCGATTTCGGACGCGATGCTTTCAATTACCAAGCTGTTGGTAACCTGGAACTGACTCCTTCGGAACGTACCGGCTTGTTCATCAGCGGCAATTACGACATTACCGACAATGTAACGGGCTATATCGATGCTTTCGTCAACACCACCCGTTCGGCATCGCAAATTGCACCACTGCCTTTTGACGGTCTGGCCGACGGCATTCATCTCGACGCCAATAACCAGTACAACGTCTGGGGTGTTCAAGTTGACGATATCCGCCTGCGCCTGAGCCGTCTTGGCAACCGTCGCTATGAATACAACACCGACGTTACCCAGATCAATGCAGGACTCCGCGGTGCATTTGCCGATACGAGCTGGGCATGGGACTACAACCTGAGCTACGGCAGCATCGATCAGAAAAACAACAATCTCGGTTATATCGATTATGCCGCACTGGCATTGGGCCTGGGCCCATCATCGGGCGGCGTCTGCTATACCGACGGCACCTTCACGACCGCAATCCCGGGTTGTACGCCAATCGATTTCGTCGGCGCGTTCGATCCAAGCACGGCGCATGGCCAACAACAGTTGGCAGCCCTGCAAGCCATTTCGCTGGATGTACTCAATACCAACAAAGTGACTTACCGTGGTTTCCAGGCCAACTTCAATGGCGATTTGTTTGATATTGGCGCCGGCACCGTAAAAGGCGCCGTAGGTGTTGAGTATCGCAAAACATCACTGACGTTTGATCCGTTTGATCTCGCTATCACAGACCCAAGCGCACATTACACATGCGGCATTTCTTCCGAGCTGTGTACTGCACCCACCCAGGGCGATGTGACGGTTAGAGAAGTTTATGGCGAAGCTTTTGTTCCGGTAACCGATACCTTCAATCTTTCACTAGGAACTCGCTGGTCGAGTTATTCGTCCTTCGGCAACACCTTGAACAGCAAGGTCGGTTTTGAATGGCGTCCTTCGGAACAGCTTTTGGTGCGCGGCACTTATGCACAAGTATTCCGTGCACCGACCATTACCGATTTGTTCGGCGGCGATGCAGCAGCTTCGGATGGCTTTACCGATCCTTGTAACGGTATTTCAGCAGCTGGTGGCGGCATTTCAAGCAATCCTGCTTGTCAAAACGTACGATTGTTTGACACCAATCTTCCAGAACAGAACGACCCTAGCCTGCCAAACTACAACCCGCGCTTCAGCCAAACCGATACCCAGTTGAATGCGATCAAAGGTGGCAACGATGCACTCAAAGCGGAAGAAGGCGAGTCTATTACCCTTGGTTTCGTTTATGAACCTACGTGGCTTTCGGGCTTTTCGACAACGGTCGATTTCTGGCGTGTAAATCTGGACAACGCGATTGGAACAATTGGTACACAAAACATCCTGAATACCTGTAATACCAATTACCTCCAAAACGGCACCACGTCGCCACTCTGCGCACTGTTCAGCCGGCGCTCGAGCGGTGAAATGGACATTTTGTTCGACAGGCGTGCCAACGTGGGTGAAGTGAAAACCGCTGGCGTCGATATCGGCTTACGCTACAAAGTCGATACCGATTTCGGCCTGTTCCGTTTCAATATTGACAGCACCTACACTGATAAATACGACGTCGACGTCATCTTTAACGGTCAAGTCGTACAGCACCAGGAAAATGCCGGCACCTTCCTGTCGTCCGCCAATGGCGGTAACGGTAACTACAGCAAATGGCGCTCTTTGGGCAATTTCTCCTGGAGCAAAGGTATCTGGGATATTTCCTGGAATCTGCGCTATGTAGACGGCTTCACGGTCGGTAGTGAAAATCCGAACGGTGGCACCTGCGCCAATAAATTTGGCTATGGTCACCGTGCCGATGGTTCCTTGATCGACAACGCTGCCGAACGTGGCTACGCCTGTCAGTTCAGTATCGGTGCTTACACCTACCACAACGTATCTGCCGGCGTTAAGCTGTTTGACAACAAGTTGAAGGTGCGTCTAGGTATCGACAACGTCAACGACAAACAACCACCACTGCTCTATCAAAACAACTCGCTCAACGGCAATACCGATGAACGTACATTTGATACCGTGGGTCGTTACTACTGGACCAGCGTTTCCTACGATTTCTAAGAAACCGGTTTCATTGTTCCACTTCAAAACCGCAGCCTTCGGGCTGCGGTTTTTTTATTTTTAGATCGCCCTTCGGTTTTTTAAAATCAGGTTCCCCCTCAAGAAAGCGAGGCAGCCAGAATGGTTTCAGTTTTGTAGGTCGGGCCCCGGCCCGACTTTTGCGATGTCTCAATTTTGAGAAAAACAGGGTCAAAGCTCGATACAAAAAATTTCACAATTTGTATGAAGCGTCGGGCCAGGGCCCGACCTACAGGTTACTGATTCATCGGTGATTACAAAATTTACAAATACCCAAACCGCAGCATCCACGGCTCCAGATATTTCATCACTGCCGGCGTGTAATATTTTTCATACGCCTGCCAGCGCCCAACCGAGCGCGCGTTCACTTTTTCCACCACCTGCGTGTAACTTGGCGTCTTGATGGCGCCTTTGTTTTTTGCGCGTTCGGTAAAAGCCAGTAGCTCGTCCTGCCAGGGCAGTTGCAGGAACTGGAATAAATCGCGGGCGCGGCCTTCGGTATCGGCGACGAGGTCCTCGTATTTCCATTGCAGTACCGGCAACTTCAGCAACTCGGCACTTTGGTACCAGTGGCCGAAGACCCTGTCGTACATCTGTGCGGTACTTTCCAGCGTTTCGAAAGTCAGGGCAAATGCCGGTGCACGGAAATGTTGCATGTAGCAGCTGAGCACCACATCGCAGGGATGCCGTACGGCAAGAATCACCTGTCCGTTTGGAAAGAAATTCTGCAGCATCGGCAGCCGCACCATGTTTAATGGATTCTTGTCTACCGCACGTTGTTCTTTTCTGTCTGGCGCAACCAGCGCCACTTCATTGAAATAGGCCGCACGTTGTTCAAGCCATTGCTGCTGCGTCAGGTTTTGAATGCTGTCGAATACATTACTGCCATCGGCCGTCAAACGTCGAACGATATGTTGCAGAAAAGGTTGCTCGTCGAATGAAACCAGTGACGGATGCGCGTCCAGCAATTGCTCCAGCAAGGTCGTGCCCGAGCGCGGAAAGCCGACCACGAATACCGGATCCTTGTTGCCATCACTTGCGTGACAGGCAGGATTCCATGGTGGCGTTGCTTGTTCGAGCACGGCAAATGCTTCGGTGCTGTCTTGCAGTGCTGGATGGTTCTTGCTGACGAGCGACCGTCTTTGCATATGCGCTTTCTGCATGACCTGCATGACGGCATCGGGCTGCCTGCATTTATCGAGGGCGGCGGCGTATTCAAATTCGAGGCCCAGCTTCAGCGTCGGGTCGTTGTGCGGATTATCCAGAATACGTTCGAAATAGTTTTTCGCGGCCGGAAAATCCTTGTCTCGCATTGCCATCTTTGCCTGCATCTGCAAAAAATTATCCAGCAGTTTTGGATTATGCTGCATCGCCTGTTCGTGCAATTGCGCCTGGATGGCTTTTGCTTTTTCCATGCGATTGGTGCGCTCGTAAGCCATCACCAAACCGATATTGCAGTCCTGTTGCAAGTCGGCGGCATGCGGTGTTTTGGCAAACTGCGCTATCGCCTGTTCATACCATTGGCCACGAAATAACAAATATCCCAGATCGGCACTTTGACCTTCGTCCAGTGGAATCGAAAGCAGATAATCGGCACAGGTTCTGGCTTCGGGCCATAAATCCATCGCCTGCAGGATACGCAATTTGAACAGATGGAATTCTGCATCCCCCGGCGCACGATCAATCGCAGTGACGATATGCCGGCGCGCCAATTCCAGCGGGCCGACAACGGCGTAAGCCCGTGCCAATCCAAAATGCAAAGCAGGCTCGGTAGCGCCAAGCAGCAGGGCTTTTTGCAGTGGTTCCAGCGCTTCGGTTTCGCGTTCCAGTTCGCACAGGCAATTGCCGAGGTTTGACCAGTGCGCCGCATTGTGTGGTTGCGCTTCGCAAAGGCGCCGATATTCCGGCAAAGCTTCCAGCGGTCTTTTCAAAAGACTCAGTGCCAGGGCCTTCAACATTTGCCAGTTCAAACCATTCTGCCCGCCTTGTTCCGATTGTTGGGCCAGCGACAACACGCGGGTAAAATCCCCCTGCTCAAGAGCCTTATAGGCGGCGTTTAAACTGGCTGGCTGGCTTGAAATCGAATCGGACATAGGGCAAAAAAGGTTATGATGAATTCAGCACGAAATGGGCATTACGAGAGAGTTAGTTTACCTTGAACACCTCCACCACAACCGATTCGCTTAGCCGCCATATCCAGATTTTTGACGGAGCATTCAGCCCTGCGCTTTGTCAGCAGATGATCAGCTCTTTTCATAATCTGGAACGCTTTCAGCGGCCCAATGGCCGCGGCATCAGGCCGGGGCATGATGAAAGTGCCTGGACCGAATTGAATCTTGATCCGCTTTCCGATGCCGGTTTCCGCGCCATGATTCTGGAAAACATGCATCGACACTGCAAGCTTTATAACGAAGCTCTCAAATTGCCCATCGCCATTCCGCTTACCGATAAAATCAGCGAGCTGGTCATGAAGCGTTACAAGCCGACTGGCGATGAAGGCTTTCAATTGCATTTTGATTCGCTGGGCGAGAAAGCCAATCGCTATCTGGTTTTTTTATGGTATTTGAATGACGTCCCCGAAGGTGGCGGCACGCAATTCCCCGAGCTCGGCATTACCGTTCAGGCCAAGGCCGGACGTTTATTGATCTTTCCGCCGTACTGGATGTTCCAGCATATTGGCCAGCCGCCCATCAGCAACGATAAATATATTTTATCGACTTATTTTTTATTCTAATCATGAATGATCTGGAAAAATTGTCGGCGCACAACAAGCAGATTGCCAAGGCAATGATGCAATCGGCATTTGAATTGGCCAGTGATTTGGCAGGTCTGGGGCCCTTTTCCGAGCAGGCGGCAAAGGCCCGCAACGCGACACCCATCCATCAAAGGCTCGGGCAAATCCAGCAACTGATCGAGCAATTGCGTTCCGATCTGGCGACACTGCGCGGGCCTTATTTAGGCCAGCAATTGCAAAGTCTCGGCATTAACCAGGCAAGCAGAAATTTGCAGTTGCATATTGGCAGCGGCCCTTACAATCTGGACGGCTGGATCAATCTCGATATCTTTCCCGCGCAACTTTCCACCAATGTGTTGTGGGGTTTGCCGTTTACCAATGGCCAGTGCCGTCAGGTATTTCTCTCGCATTTGCTTGAGCATCTTTTTTATCCGACCGACGCCATGGCTTTATTGAAAGAAATCTACCGGATACTCGAACCAGGCGGTGTCGTGCGCATTGTCGTGCCGGATATTGAACAATGTTTGCGGGCGTATCAGGAAGGCAATGCCGGCTTTTTCGAAAAGCGTGTCGAACACTGGGGCGCTGGCGATGGCAATGCTACCCGGCTGGAACATTTTTTATCCTATGCCGGTGCCGGGCCGGATCCTGCCTGGTTATTTGAAGCGCACAAGTTTGGTTATGATTTCGAGACACTGGAACGTGCCTTGCAGCGTGCCGGTTTCAAAACCATCCTCCGTTCCAGCTTCATGGGCAGCGAACATGCTTCACTGCGTGTTGACGAGCACAGCCAGGTAGCGAGCGCCAAATTCGGTGAAAATTATTACTCCCTGTTTGTCGAAGCGGTGAAAGAGTAAATGTCCACCGTCATCAATGCCTTGTTGAATCAAGCACGCCAATACGTTCAAGCCAATGATGCGCGCGCCGAAAAAGCGTTTTCCATTGTCCTGGAAAACGATGCTTTCAACGTGGAAGCACGAACATTTCTAGCACGCGTGGCCATGCAGGCAGCGCAGCCGCAAAAAGCCTTTGAACATTTGCAAATTGCAACGCGGGTTAATCCAGCCAATGCCGCTTTATGGCGTAGCCTGGGACTTGCACACGCTGCACTTAATGAGTGGCCGCAAGCGCAGCAAGCGCTCGAACAATGCCTGAAGCTGGCACCCAATATGCACGCAGCGCGGCTGCACCTGGGGAAAGTGCTCGAGGTACAAGGCAAGAATGCTGAAGCAGTCAAAACCTATCTGGCTGCATTGAGCCAGGCCCAGCGTGATGGATTGTGGCTGGATGCCGCCACTACTCCGCCGTGGCTGGCGGACGATATCAAGCACGCCATCGATGTTGCCAACAAAGGGCGCGCGGAAATTTACGAAGCCCTGATGCAGCCCTTGTTTGCACGCTTTGGCAAAGAGGATTTGCAACGCGTCGATTTATGCGTCAAAGGCGTGCTGGGCTTTGAAAATCTGAAAATCGGCAGCACCAGACAAAAGCCGACCTTCATGCTTTTCCCGGGACTACCGGAAACACCGGTATTTGATCGAAAGCTGTTTCCATGGTTTGAACAACTGGAAAATAATTTCGAAGCCATACGTCTTGAAGCCCAAGGCGTGCTTTCACAAAACAATGCCCTGTCGCCATTCTTGAGCCTTGGCGAAACCGACAAGGTAGCGGATTATCTCGGTGGCGCGCAGCCTAACTGGAATGCCTATTTTTTCTACCGCCATGGCGAACGGCTGAAAGATCATCACGAAGTTTGTCCGCACACTTCGGCGGCGCTGGAAGCTTTGCCTCTGGTGCGCATAGCCGAGCATGCCCCGGAAATATGTTTTTCGATGCTGACCGCCGGCACGCATATTCTTCCGCATTACGGCACCAGCAATATCCGCTCGGTCGTGCACCTGCCACTGATCGTGCCGGAAAATTGTGCGTTAAAGGTTCTTGATCAAACGATTCCCGGCAAAGCCGGTGAATGCTTCGCCTTCGACGATACCTTCCTGCATGAAGCCTGGAATCGCAGCAATGACAATCGCACTATCTTGTTGATGGACACCTGGAATCCGCATTTGCGCGCGCAAGAACGCGAAGCAATGACATCGGTCATTGAAGCGATCGGGCATTTCAACAAATAGAAAAATATTCCGTGGATTGGCATCTTACCGACAAGCGGAAATCACATCGCGTGGCTCGCCAGAATTCCCGCTACCGCCAATAAAAAAAATGCGAATATTTGTTTCAATCTTGCTGCGGGCAAGCGGTGTGCCCATTTCGCGCCCAGCGGCGCCGATACGATGGAAGCCACCGCAATCAATAAAGCCACCGGCACATTCACAAATCCCAGGCTACCCGTCGGCATGACTCCCTGCGGAGCGAGGTTGGCGTAGGTGAGCGCACTCGACAATGCAATCACCACACCGCAGGCGCTCGAGGTGGCGACTGCGCGCACGGGAGCGATGCCTCGTGTCACCAATAATGGAACGGTCAAACTGCCACCGCCAATTCCCACAATCGATGAAACAAAACCGATTACGGTTCCGGCCAGGCTATAAAACGGGCCGCGAGCGGGTTTGTCGTTGTCACGTACTTTGGGCTTTGGCCATCCCGATAACATTTGCGTCGCCACCAGCACGCAAAAAACCGCGACGGCAATTTTCAAGGTGCTCGCTTTCAATTGCACTGCCCAGATACCGCCCAATGCGGCACCTATTACCAGGCCGGGCGCCAACCACCAACTGGTGACCCACATCACTGCACCGCGTTTATGGTGTGCATACGCCGATGAAATGCCGGTCAGGAAAATACTGGCGAGTGAAGTGGCCAATGCCATCGGCATGACGTTGGCCTCATCGACACCTTGATGTGGCAATAAAAATACCAGAATCGGCACCAGCACCAAGCCGCCGCCCACACCGAGCAGCCCTGCCAGCAAGCCTGCAAAAATACCTGCAAGCGGGTACAGCAACCATTCAAGTCCCATAACGAATTCTGCACAGCAAGATTGACGGCATCGGGTAAACTATCGGCATGAAAAAAATCATCATAACTATTTTTGCGATGGCGTGGTTATTCACCGCACCAATACAGGCAAATGAATGGAAATCGCAGCGCGGCAACATTGAGGCAGCACTGGATGCCAGTGAACGCGAAGATCTGAGCCTGCAGGATCGCAACAGCCTGGTTCAACATCCTTTGTACAGCTGGGTCGAGGTACTGTCTTTCAAGAAGCGCCTGTTGGCCAAAACCGTTACCGTCAATGACTCAAAAGACATCGAAGCGCTATTGAAGCGTTATGACGGCATGGCAGCCGGGGATTGGCTGCGCACGGCATATCTGAATTATTTAAATAGCCAGAAAGACTGGAATAACTTCGCCCGTTTTTATCGCGGCAGTGACGACAATGATTTGCAGTGTGCCGATCTGAATGCCCGCATGGTGCAAAATAAAACCGATGATAGCTGGGTTCGCGACGCGCAAAAACTTTGGTTGAACGGAAAATCCCTGCCCAATGCCTGCGATGCCGTGTTTACCCGCTTGAGCCAGCTGGGCAAACTTGATAACACCTTGCGTTGGCAACGCATAGATTTGGCAGCAGTGCAAAACCAGACCGGCTTGATGCGCGCGTTGGCGCTTGCCTTGCCTGCCGATGAAGCATTGCTGGATCACAGTTATGCCGATTTCATTGACAGCCCGCATGCACGTTACAGCGGCTGGCCCCGTACATTGCGTAGCCGGCAAATGGCGGTGCAGGGACTGGTGCGTTTGGCAAAACGCAATCCCGATGCCGCCGAGCAGCAACTGCCTGCCATCACCACCACATTGAAACTCGAAGACAGCGAACGCGGCCGTGTGCTCAATGAAATCGCCTTATGGACGGTTGCCTCTTACGGACCGAATTCCGCACAACGTTTGAATGCCGTGCCCGAAGTCGCCTATGACGAAAAACTGCACGAGTGGCGCGTGCGCGAAGCCATGAGTCGTGGCGACGATGTTGCGGCACTGGCTGCCATCGAAAAAATGGGCAACACACAACGCAACGATTCCCGCTATCAATATTTTGAAGCCCGCTTGCGCGAGCGTCTGAACCAGAAAGAATCCGCCAAAATTCTCTATGCCAAGGCGGCGCAAAGCGCGAATTTCCATGGCTGGCTGGCAGCCGATCGCTTGAATCAGGCCTATGCGCTGTGTCCACTTGAGCCGAGCAATGATCGTGCAGTCATCCAGAAAGTCGCGAACGATGCACGCATCGTGCGGGCTTTTGAATTATTCGCCATCGATCGCAGCACCTATGCGCTGAAAGAATTCAATGCGGCCCTGGATAGTTTCAATGCAGAAGAAAAGAAAGTTGCCATTGCATTGGCGCAGGATGAAAACTGGTACGACCGCGCCGTGTTTTCGATCGGCAACACGCCGAGTGATTTGCAATATTACTCGCTGCGTTTTCCCATGCATCATGAAAAACACTTGCGTGAACAGGCGAAAATCAATTCGCTCGATCCGGCCTGGGTTGCCGGTGAAACCCGCGCCGAAAGTATTTTCATGCCGCGTGCCAGGTCGGGTGCCGATGCGCGTGGCCTGATGCAGATTCTGCCCGGTACCGGCGCACAAGTATCCGCGCGCCTTGGTATTCCCTGGCGCGGTGGCGAGAGCCTGTTCGAACCGGAAACCAATATCACGCTTGGCACCGCTTATTTGCGGCAAATGCTGGATCGCTACAACGGCTTTCCCTACATGGCGATTGCCGCTTACAACGCAGGACCGGCGCCGATTTCCCGCTGGATTGAAGCGCGCCCAAGCCTGGAGCCGGATTTCTGGATTGAAACCATTCCCTACAAAGAGACGCGCGACTATGTTTCGCGTGTCTTGGCCTTTAGCGTGGTATACGATTGGCGCCTGGATAGAAGCGCCACATCCCTGACCGACCGCATGCTTGGCCGCTTCAACCAGAATCAGCGTCGCGCTTTTGTCTGCCCTCAGTCCCCTACCGTGAAGCCACTCTAATGCCGCTAAAAATTGTCATCCTGGGTGCCACTGGATTTGTCGGTCGTTCGCTGGTCAGACGCCTGCAACTGGACGGCCACGATATTACGATCTTGAGTCGCAACCTGAACGCGCATCTGTTGCGTTTGCTGCCGCCCACCGTCAAGCAGATCAACACCGATGTCTATGATCTTGAAAAATTGCAGAACGCGCTGAAAGATGCCGATGCCTGTATCAACCTGGTAGGCATATTGAACGAGAAAGGCGACAACGGCCGCGGCTTTCATCGCGCCCATGTCGAGCTCACCAAAACACTGATTCAAGCCTGCAAAAACGAAGGCGTAAATCGTCTCCTGCAAATGAGCTCGCTCAATGCCGGGCGTGGCGAAAGTTATTATTTGAAATCCCGCGGCGAAGCCGAACAAGCGGTCAAGCAATCCGGGTTGGCATGGACCATATTCGAACCATCGGTCATTTTCGGGATTGACGACGGCTTGTTTACCCGTTTCGGAAAATTGCTGAAACTTGCACCGATCATGCCGCTGGCGCGCGCCGATGCAAAATTCGCTCCGGTTTATATCGGCGATGTCGTGCAGGCATTTCGACAGGCACTGGCTGACAGGAAAACCATTGGCGAGGTTTACGAGCTGTACGGCGGCGAAGTTTTCACATTGAAAAATATTGTGCGAATGTCGGCACAGCAACTGGGCTTGAAAACCATCATCATTCCACTGCCGGATATTATTGGCCGTCTGCAGGCGATGATTTTCGATTTCGTTCCCGGCAAGCCATTTTCTTCGGATAATTTCCGCTCCCTGCAAACCGATTCGGTCGGCGGAGTGGACGGACTGTATCGATTGAATATCAAACCGACGCGTATCGAAGAAATCCTGCCCGATATTCTCGGACACGGTAACGATCGTCAGGCACGCTACGACCGCAATCGCGCCGAACGATAAATCAAGGGAGCAATCAATGGGACTTTTGGATCAATTACTGGGTAATGCCAGCGAACGCAATCTCGAGAAATTGCAGGATGAATTCGGCCCGCTGCTGGCACCCGGGGAAAACCTCGTTAAAGCCTATGCGGTCATTCGCGATTTGTTCGTTTTTACCGATCGCCGTCTTATCCTGTCTAACAAGCAGGGCATTACCGGCAGCAAGGTGGAGTATTTGAATATTCCCTATCGCAGCATTGTCATGTTCACTTTTGAAAATGCCGGACATTTCGATATGGAATCGGAACTCGCCCTGCATATTGCAAGCCAGTTAGAACCGATTCGCCGCACTTTTGGTCGTGGTGATTCGACCAAGGAAATTCTGGCATTGCTGGCCCAATATACCTGCAAATGAAGACCTATCTGGTCGGTGGCGCAGTACGCGATGAATTACTCGGACGCGCTGCCGGCGACCATGATTACGTGGTTGTCGGTGCGACGCCTGAAAAAATGCTGGCACTGGGCTATCAGCCGGTCGGAAAGGATTTTCCGGTTTTCCTGCACCCGCAAACCAAAGAAGAATATGCCCTGGCACGCAGCGAACGAAAAACCGCCGCGGGTTATCACGGCTTTGTTTTTCATACCGATGCCGATGTCACGCTGGAACAGGATTTAATCCGTCGCGATTTCACCATCAACGCGATTGCAAAAGATGAAAACGGAAACCTGTTTGATCCCTTCAATGGCCAGCAGGACATCAAGGATAAAATCCTGCGCCACGTCTCGCCTGCGTTTGCCGAAGATCCCGTACGCATTTTACGGGCGGCGCGTTTCATGGCACGTTTCGCCGCATTGGGCTTTCGCGTTGCTCCGGAAACCATCCGGTTGATGCAGCAAATGGTCGGCAATGGCGAAGTCGATGCACTGGTTTCCGAACGTGTCTGGCAGGAATTGAAACGTGCGCTCGAAGAAACACGTCCTTCGGCATTCCTCCAGACTTTGCGTGATTGCGGCGCCTTGAAGAATTTGTTTCCGGAAATTGATGCATTGTTTGGTGTGCCGCAACGTATCGAGTTCCATCCTGAAGTCGATGCCGGCCTGCACACGCAAATGGTCTGCGATATGGCAGCAACACTGGCCCCCGGCGATGCCTTGATTGGTTTCGCCGCACTCACGCACGATCTGGGCAAGGCTTTGTCACCGAAAGACGAGTTACCCCGGCATATCGGTCATGAACAAACCGGCTTGCAGCCACTGGCCGTACTTTGCGAACGCTTTAAAGTGCCGGGTGATTATCGCGAGCTTGCAGAAATTGTCTGCCGCGAGCATTTGAATATCCATCGTCTCGATGAAATGAAATCCGGCACGGTGCATGATCTGATCGCCCGATGCGACGGCTTCCGGAAACCCGAACGCATTGCCCAACTCGGGCTTGTCTGCGAAGCCGACAAACGCGGGCGACTCGGTTTGGAAAATGACCAATATCCGTCACGCGCCTTATTGAATAAGTTTCACGCCGCCGCCATGGCGATTACTTTCAAGGATATCGACAGCACCGGCCTGCAGGGCCCGCAAATTGGCGAAGCCTTGCGACGTGCACGCATCAAGGCAATTGCAAGCATCATGTAGGGGCGCCTGCTTGCGGCCGCCAGGGATGGCGGGAGTGCCGAAAATGCAGGAGCATTTTTCGGCCTGCGCCCAAAATTTGCGATCAAACCATGGACGCAGCATGCAGGCACCCCTACGTAAATAATTTTCGATCAAGCCTTTGCAACCAGCCCTGCATCGGCAACAAGATCGTACACAGCCCCAACCCGACACCCAGCATATTGGCAACAGCATCATGCCAATCCATCATGCGTGTTGTCGTGAAATAACCCTGGGCAAATTCCATGGCAGTACCCAGAAAAACCAGACTCATGGCGCTGAGCCACCAGGAACGTTTTTCCCGAAAAATCATGATGGCCCAGGCGGTCAAAATGCCGTAGGAAAGAAAGTGCCCGATCTTGTCGCCATTGTTGATATCAATTTCTATATCCGGTGGCGTAATCAGCGATAACACGATGCAGAGCAGCCAACCGAATATCCAGATGCCCAGCCAGAGTCCGGGCTTGATAAATGGCCGCATTACAAACGTCTCGATAGATTGCCGACGGCAAAAGCATCACGAAATTCAACGTCGCGTTGAAACCCGATGACCTGGAAACGCTCGCCCATTTCGCCGGGCAAGCTGAGTTTTTTTATTTCCTGATGCAGGCGATAACGAATGACTTCATCTTCCACTGCTTCTATCTTTTGCAAGGCTTCCTGCAAACCATTGCCAATCAGGAAACTCGCCTGCGCGCAGTAACCCGATAAATCAAAGCCCGCTTGTACGCCCGCTTCGGCAACCGCGGTAAAATCGACAAATGCCGTGATGTCCTGCAAACCCGGCAGGTAAAACGGATCGTTGTGCGCGTGATGCCGATAATGGCAGACCAGCGTTCCGTCATGTCGCTCCGGCATGTAAAACTCGCGACGCGGATAGCCGTAATCCACAAACAGCATGACGCCTTTTTCGATTAGACCACCGACCGCCTGAATCCAGTACGGCAATTGCGGCAATACTTCGGAACAATAGTTTTCGGCGAATGGCGTTTCGGTATCGCGTTCGATATGACGAACCGCTGCACGCAACAAAGCATCTGCAGGTTGATCGACACGAATGAAATTTTCATTGGCATCCAGCACTACCATTTCTTCGTAAACCTCGCCTTCACGGACGACGAAACGCGGGGTTGGCAATGCATCCAATACTTCATTGGCAAACAACACGCCCTGCCATTTCTTTTCAAACGGGCCGTCAAGCCATTCGCAACGGGAGAATAATTCTGCCGGCAGATTTTCTTTCAGTCGCTGTTGTTGCCGCTCGCGCAAATCGGCGCTCGGCTCCAGAATGCAGTAGCGGGTCGGCACGACATTCAACGTGGAAAAATGTTTCAGCGCGTGCTCGGCAAACGCTCCGCTGCCACCGCCGAGTTCAAAAAAAATCGTATCGCCTTCCAGTTGACGAAAAATATTCGCACTTGCATGCGCAATGCATTGCGCGAATACCGATCCCAATTCCGGTGAGGTGACGAAATCACCGTCGGCGCCAAATTTTCTGGCACCGGCGCTGTAGTAACCCATGCCGGGCGCATACAACGCCAGCTCCATGAATCGCGAAAAAGCGATTGCGCCATTATTTTCGCGAATATGCTGCCGCAGGGCTTTTACAAAGGCCTGGCTATGCGCAAGCGCTTCCGGGCTGGCTTCAGGTAGTGGGTTTTTCATGATGCTATTTTCAGGCATCACGAGCACGATAGCGAGCCTCTTTTCGGCGTAGGGGCGCCTGCATGCTGCGCCCTGCTTTATCGGGATGCCTGGGCGCAGCAAGCAGATGCCCAACGGATTTTATTTACAAGAATGCCCGCCTCTTTGCAGAGGCGGGCATCTTCAAAAACACTTACCTGGCTTTAAATGCCGTTTGCAGGCTCATGCCTTCAAAACCCTGCGGCGCTACACCGTCATTGGCAAAGCGATACAAGGCGGCAGCGTAAACACCAGACAAGGCACTCTGCAGGATGCCCACCGTCAATGCCGACAGAATAGTCACCACTACCAGCGCGAAACCGAGATAAGGCGATACCGTAAAGCCAAGCCCGCTCAGCACGACACCCACAATGATCACGCCGGCCATGATGAAGCCAAATACGAAACCGATACCCAACTGGCCGACCGCGTTTTCGCCCCAGGTGGTTTTCAGCAACTCAATGCTTTTCTTGACGGCATCGATTGGACCGACTTTATTGGCAACCAACACCGGCACCACCAGAAAGCTCGCCACCGTCCAGGCCGTACCCAACATGCTGCCCAGCATCCGGACCAGGAAGTTGTTGTCCTTGTTTTTCAGGGCTTGCAGCAGCAGGCCAACGGTTGCTGCAATAGCCGCATAACCAAGAATCGGCACGATGCGTTCGCGGGCAATTCGCAATCCATCGGCAACCGTCGGATCGCCGCCGTCAAGACGAATCATGGCAGCACCAACCAGTGCCGAGTTGAAGAAGAAAATGACGAAGTACTGGCAGAGATAAAAAAGGAATACCAGGATGCCCTGCACGGGGCCGAAGCCATGCGAAAACAACTTCAGGGCAAATATCGGCAAGGCAAATGTTGCCAACACGATCAAGGCTGCAATACCAGAAATGACCGGAAACACCAGTAATTCTTTATCAGAACGCAGCACCGCTGCACTGGCTTTTACCAATTCCCAGCTACGGGAAAATTTCTCGAACATTTTCACACTCCTCAAAACCGGTGACTGCCACAATGGCGGCACATTATTGCGGCAAATGCCGCAAAATGCACAAGCGCCGGAAGTCATATTAAGATGGCGGCGCGAGCCAGCGCACGCTTCTACCTTGGATGTTTTATGACAAACGCTCCTGCTGTCCTGATTACCGGCGCTGCCAAGCGTATTGGCCGAAGCATTGCTAGCCATCTGCACGCACGCGGGTTTTCCGTCGTCATCCATCATCGAAACTCGCCAGCCGAAGCCGGACAATTGCGACAAGAACTGGAGAACATCAGACCCGACAGCGCTTTGGTGCTGCAAGCCGAACTGGGTGAATTTGATCGCCTGCCGGAAATGATAGCGAAAACAATCGGTCGTTTTGGTCGCCTGGATGCGCTGGTGAATAATGCCAGCAGTTTTTTTCCGACACCGATTGGCACGACCAAAAACGGGGATTGGCAGCAACTCTTCGCATCCAATGCCTGGGCACCGTTTTTTCTTTCGCAAGCCGCCGCCCCGCATCTTCAGGCAAGCAACGGCAGCATCGTGAACATTGTCGATATTTATGCCGAACAGCCGCTGAAAAATCACACGGTGTATTGCATGGCAAAAGCGGCGCTCGCCATGATGACGCAATCACTGGCAAAGGAGTTGGCGCCGACGGTGCGCGTCAATGGCATTGCACCAGGGGCAATTTTATGGCCCGAAACGGGTAAATCCGAGGCCGAAAAAAACGCCATGCTTACCAACACGCCATTACAGCGCGCCGGCACGCCCGACGAAATCGCGGAAGCGGTACGCTGGCTAATCCAGGATGCCAGTTATTGCACCGGCCAGATTATTCGGGTCGATGGCGGCAGGCATTTGAATGTCTGACATGAGACTTCGATATTTACCGGTTTTTTTATTGCTGCTCTGCAGCGGCCTTTCATTTGCACAAAGTCGTTCCGGGCAAATTGCCGAACGCGTTAAACCGGTTTTGGTTGCCGATCTCCAGGCAAAAAAGCTGGCTTATGGAAGCCCGGTTTTCATTCGTATTTTCAAAGCCGAAAAAACCCTGGAAGTCTGGGTAAAACACAATGATGCGTTTGTCCTGTTTCACAGCTATCCCATCTGCACTTATTCCGGCCGGCTCGGACCAAAAATAAAGGAAGGCGACAACCAGGCACCGGAAGGCTTTTATCGCATTGGCTTGCCACAATTGAATCCGGCCAGCAATTATCATCTCGCATTCAATCTGGGCTATCCCAATGCCTATGATCGCGCCAACGGCCGCACTGGTGATTTCCTGATGGTACACGGCAATTGCGTTTCGATCGGCTGTTATGCCATGGGCGATGCCGCCATTGAAGAAATTTATACCCTGATGGAAGCGGCTCTGCATGCAGGCCAGAAAAATATCGACGTGCATATTTTTCCGTTTCGCTTCGACAGCACGAAACTCAACTGGCAAAACTCGGAATGGCAGCCGTTCTGGAGTGATTTGAAATCCGGCTTCGATGCTTTCAATCGGACGAAAAAAATCCCGGCAATCGGCGTTTCAAACAAACGCTATCAAATACGCGCCCTTTGATCCTAATCAGTAAATATATTCTTCAATAAATTTATCGTGAAAATCCGGATGCTCGGCCCAGGTTCTGGCAAGGGTTTTTCCGGAAACCGGATCACGAAAATTCGGTGCGATATCGGCCAAGGGCTTCAACACGAAAGCGTGTTTAAGTTCGGGGCGAGGAATACATAGATTGCCGGGGCCGGAGGTGATCAAATCATCGAAAAAGATTATGTCGATATCCATCGTCCGACTGGAAAATCTTGGCACGTCACGCCTTCTTCCAAGACTATCTTCCAGTTCATGCAGCCAGGCATCCAGCTGCTCTACTTCCCAGGCAGTCTGGATTCCCGCTGCCGCATTCAAAAAATCCGGACCGGCAAAACCCATCGCCGGCGTTCGATAAATGGGCGACAACGCAACTTCGCCAAATTGTTTGTTCAATGCGGCGATTGCAAGTTGCAGATGATATTTGGGATCTTCATTGGACCCCAAACTAAGAAATGCCTGATGCATGGTTTTGCTCAAGCACTGCGCTCCAGCATCACGCCGACGGCTTTCGCGCCGCGTACCGCACCGATTTTGCTGAGTTTCAGTTTGACGTGCGAGACCTTGAATTCATCAAGAATAATCCTGCAGCATTGTTCGGCCAGTTTTTCGACCAGACCAAAATCGGATTCACCGACAAACTGGATGAGGCGTTTGCTGACAGCCTTGTAATCGAGCGTGTCTTCGATATTGTCACTGGCGGCAGGAATGCGATTATCGAATGCCATTTCGATATCGAGTACGATGGGTTGCTTGATTTTTCTTTCCCAATCGTAGATGCCGATCACGCATTCGATTTCCAGCGCTTCGATAAAAACCTTGTCCATACATTCCATTCTTCGTTGGTGGTAGCGGGCCGGGGTACACATTGGCACACCACTTCAACTGCCAATTTTAATGATTTATTGAAACTATTCGATGCGCCAGGGCACACCCTAGAGTTCAGATAATGTTGCCATATCCCAGCGTGCTTGCACCGTGATGGCGGAGGTTTCGATCTGCCCTGCCTGCAAGCGCAAAGCACCGGCAAAAGCGATCATCGCACCGTTATCGGTACAAAATTCCGGGCGCGGGAAATACACTTGCCCTCGTAATTTTGCGGATGCGCCGGTCAATTTTGCACGCAGGCGGGTATTCGCACCGACGCCACCGGCAACCACTAATTGGTTGGTATCGCACAGATGCAGGGCGCGTTCACATTTGATCGCCAGCGTATCGACTACCGCATCTTCGAAACCACGCGCAATATCGGCGCGCGTGGTTTCGGTCTTGTCGGATTTCTGCCAAGCCAGCAAAACCTGGGTTTTCAGACCGGAAAAACTGAAGTCGAGCCCCGGTCGATCCGTCATCGGGCGGGAGAACTTATATTTCCCCGGCGTGCCGGTTTCTGCCAAGCGGGCCAGCTCTGGACCGCCCGGATAGGGCAAACCCATCATTTTGGCGGTTTTGTCGAAGGCCTCCCCTGCAGCATCGTCAAGGGTCTCACCCAATAACTGATAGTTACCAATGGCTTTGACCAGCACCAGTTGGGTGTGGCCGCCCGATACCAGCAGGGCCACGAATGGCGGTTTTGGCGGGTTGGTTTCCATCAAGGGTGCCAGTAAATGGCCTTCCATGTGATGAACACCGATGGCAGGCACATCCAGAGCCCAAGCCAAAGCCCGGCCAGCGGCAGCACCGACCAATAAGGCACCGATCAAACCCGGGCCGGCGGTAAATGCCACACCATCGATGTCGGAAATCGACAAATTCGCCTCGGCCAAAGTTTGCCTTACCAGCGGTAAAAGCTTGCGCACATGGTCGCGGCTTGCCAGTTCCGGCACCACGCCGCCGTATTCGGCATGCAGCGCGATTTGGCTGTACAAGGCATGCGCCCGCAAGCCCAAAGCCGTGTCATACAGTGCTACGCCGGTCTCGTCGCAGCTGGTTTCGATTCCTAAAACTCGCATGTCGCCTCTAATTTCTGCCCGTTTTGGCTTGCACGGAAGTGGGGATGCCGCGTATCATACGCGGCTCGCTGCCCAGTTGGCCTGGAGTCAAAGCGAAATCCTGATTTTTGGAGTTTCAAATGCCTAATGTAAAAGTCCGCGAAAACGAACCCTTTGAATTTGCCCTGCGTCGTTTCAAGCGCACTTGCGAAAAAGCCGGCGTCCTGGCTGATACCCGCAAGAAAGAGTTCTACGAAAAGCCGACTCAAGAACGCAAGCGTAAAGCTGCAGCTGCTGTTAAGCGCCAATTGCGCCGCAGCTCGCGCGACGTTACCAAACGTCAACGCATGTATTAATTTTTAGAACGCCTTGTGCGTTCTGACGAAGAGGCCGGTCTTGCGCAAGCATCACCGGCCTTTTGTATATCCGCAATTTGTACCCATTTGCCTGGAGAACACCATGAGCATGAAAGCCCAACTCGTTGAAGACATGAAAACCGCGATGAAAAGCGGCGAAAAAGAAAAACTCGCCGTCATTCGCCTGATCAATGCCGCCATCAAACAACGCGAAGTCGATGAACGCATCGAAATTACCGATGCAATTGTGTTGGCCGTGCTGGAAAAAATGGTCAAACAGCGCAAGGATTCGATCAGCCAGTTTGATGCCGCCGGTAGAGATGACCTGTCCGCCATCGAAAGATATGAACTTGGCGTCATTCAGGCTTATTTGCCGGAACAAATGTCGGAAGCCGAAATCAGCGTGATCATCGATGAAGCCTTGGCAGAAGCCGGCGTCAGCGGCCCGCAAGCGATGGGCAAAGTGATGCCGATCATCAAGGCAAAAGTTGCCGGTAAAGCCGATATGGGTGTGGTGTCGCAATTGTTGAAAGCGAAACTGGCGGGTTGATTGGTAGGGTCGCCTGCTTGCTGCGCCCGAACACCTCGATAAAACAGGGCGCAGCAAGCAGGCGACCCTACGTTTGAAATACAAAAAAGCCGGCTTTCGCCGGCTTTTTCTTTGCATGAATTTCAAGAACCTTATTTGGCATTCATCAATGCAACGGTCATATCCAGCATACGGTTGCTGAAGCCCCATTCGTTGTCGTACCAGGAGCACACTTTAACCAGCGTGCCTTCCATCACCTGGGTCAGGGTGCTGTCGTAAACCGAGCTGTGCGGGTCGTGGTTGAAATCGATCGATACCAGTGGTTTGCTGTTGAAGCCGAGGATGCCCTTGAGTGCGCCGTTGCTGGCTTCCTTGATCACAGCATCGATTTCTTCCTTGGTGGTAGCGCGCTTGGCGACGAAGCTAAGGTCCACCACGGAAACATTAATCGTCGGCACACGCATCGAGAAGCCGGTGAGTTTGCCGTTCAATTCCGGCAATACCAGACCGACCGCTGCGGCTGCGCCGGTTTTCGTCGGGATCTGGCTGTGCGTGGCCGAACGGGCGCGGCGCAAATCGCTGTGATACACGTCGGTCAATACCTGATCGTTGGTATAAGCATGGATCGTAGTCATCAGACCATGCTGGATGCCGATTTTTTCATGCAGCACCTTCGCCAACGGTGCGAGGCAGTTGGTGGTGCAGGAAGCATTCGAAATCACGGTAAATTCGGATTTCAGTTTGTCGTCGTTGACGCCGAACACGAACGTGCCATCGACGTCTTTATCGCCAGGTGCAGAAATAATGACTTTCTTGGCGCCGCCGGTTAAGTGGGCCGAAGCCTTGGCTTTCGAGGTGAACAAGCCGGTGCATTCAAGCACGACATCCACATCGTGTGCACCCCAGGGAATATCGGCCGGATTGCGGACGGCATACACTTTGATGCGGTCGCCGTTGACGATAAGGTCGCCGCCTTCAGCCGACACGGTGCCCGGAAATTTGCCGTGCGCGGTATCGTATTGCGTCAGATGCGCGTTGGTTTCGGCATCGCCCAGATCATTGATGGCGACTACCTGAATTTCGTGTTGACGGTTTGCTTCATAAATAGCACGCAAAACATTGCGACCAATGCGGCCATAGCCGTTAATCGCGACCTTAATCGCCATACAATTACTCCCGTGATGCATAAGTGCCGAAGAACCGCTATTTTAGCGTCTGCGGCCCTCCCTTAACACCCCTCAACCACCAGAATCTCCTATGAAAGCTATCCGATCAGGCTGTATTGCGCTTTGTTTTTTGTTGACACCCCTGCAGACTTTGGCCTGGGGCAAGGTGGGGCACGAAATCATCGGCGATCTGGCGCAACGCGAGCTCAATGCCAAAGCACAGGCAGAGGTTTCCAGATTATTGTCCGGGGAGACAATTCCGACATTATCCGGCGTCGCCAGCTGGGCAGACGAGTTGCGCGAAAGCGACCCCGAGCTGGGCAAGAAAACCGGGCGTTGGCATTACATGAATTATCCTCGAGAAGGCGGTTGTGAATACGTACCTGCGCGCGACTGTCCGGACGGCAATTGCCTGATTTCCGCCATCAATAAAAATTTCACGATTCTTTCCGACAAAAACCGCAGCGATGCCGAACGTACCGAAGCGCTGAAATTTCTGGTGCATTTTGTCGGCGACGACCATCAGCCATTCCATTCGGGCTATGGCGATGACAAAGGCGGCAATACTTTCCAGATAAATTATCAGGGCAAGGCCTGGAAGCCTTACAAAAATTCGGATCCCTATGCTGCGAAGAATCCTTCCAACTGGAACCTGCACAGCGTTTGGGATTCGTTGATTATCGAAAGCAGCCATCTTGATGCGCATGCCTACGCCGATGTTTTATGGAAGCAACCGGCACTACCGTTTGATATCACCAAGCGTTCCGACCGGCCGGCGGTGGATTGGTCACTGGAATCGTGCCGCATTATAAAACAGGATGATCCGTATCCGAAAAACCACATCATGAAAGATGATTATCTAAACAAGTATCGTCCTATGGTCGAACTGCGCTTGCGCCAATCGGGAACGCGTCTGGCGGCGATGATCAATTTCGCACTGGGCAAATAAAATGCCGGCACCGCAAGTCCATTCTTTTTATCACAGGGAATCCGGCACCTGGAGTTATGTGGTGGCCGATCCGGCAACGCGCGTTGCCGTGATTATCGATCCCGTGCTGGATTACGATTCGAAATCAGGCCGCACCGGCACCACCAGCGCCCAGCTGCTGATAAACACGGCAATCGAAAACAGCTATCGGATTGAATGGATACTGGAAACCCATGCACATGCCGATCATATTTCAGCAGCGCCCTTCATCAGGAAAAATCTCGGGGGACGCATTGCAATCGGCAAGGGCATTATCCAAGTCCAGAAAACCTTTAAGACGATTTTCAATCTTGATGATGGGTTTGCCGTCGATGGCTCGCAGTTCGATCACTTATTCGATACCGATGAAGTTTTCTCCGTCGGCGAATCCCGGGCGCGCGTTATTCCTACACCAGGCCACACCAATGACAGTGTGAGTTATCTGATTGGTGATGCGGTCTTTGTCGGCGATTCACTGTTCATGCCCGATGGCGGCAGTGCACGCTGCGATTTTCCGGGTGGCGATGCTGCCGTGCTGTATCAATCGATTCAGCGGCTTTTTGATTTGCCCGAGGCTACCCGCATGTTCGTCTGCCACGATTATTCGCCGGGCGGACGCGAGCCGCGTTGCGAAACAACGGTTGGCGAACAGAAACAGAAAAACATCCATGCTGCCAGCACTGTTTCCGAAAACGACTTCATCGCAATGCGAACATCGCGCGATGCCACATTAACGATGCCTGCACTGATTATTCCATCGGTGCAGGTCAATATAGCCGCGGGTATTTTTCCTGCGGCCGAAGATAACGGCGTGATTTACCTGAAAGTGCCTATTGATATCTTGTGAATGTGGCAAGTGAATACACGGCGCAAATTCAGAATTCGACACTCAATTTACTGACAACCGGTACATCATTCATGTCTTTCGCGGGCTCGAATCGTTGTTTCGCCAGTAACCCGTTCAATTTCCTGGCCGTGCTTTCATCCAGTCGGTAATTACCGTCAAGACCGGCTCCATACAGCTCCCCCTGCGCACCAACAGTAAACTCCACTTTCATGCTTTTATAACCCGCCTTTCTTGCGGTCTCTTGCAATTGGACATAAAGACTGCCTGGAATAATCCGGGCCTGGGTCTTGATTTTGTCATTGCTTACTGGCTCCGGAACCTGGGCTACCAGGTCTGCATATGTCATTACCTGCCCTTTGCCATCCCTGTCTTGTATCAAATAAGTGCCATTGGCTTCGCCTCTATCGCCATTGAATGGCATCGGCGGTACCAGTTTGCCATCGCGAATCTGGCTTACCGTGAAATTCATGTCGAACAGGGAGCTGCCATCTTTTGTCATCACCGAGATAGCCGAGTTTTTGCCATTGGCAATCTTCATCGCAGGTTCGGAAATCAATGTTTTTCCGTATCTGATTTCACCCTTGATAAACATGAATTGGCTGTCTACCGGCGTCACCGTAAACTGGTAAGACCAATCGCTATCTTTTTCGCCAAGCGATACCGCAAACGCTTTTCCGGGTATTTCGCGCAAAGTAATGGGTTTTTGATCGACATGATCTACTTTAGCCTCCATGCGTATGTCATAAAGCAACCCGGCGCCTGACGAAGCCACAATGATTTTTTCTGGTTGTGCCGACCAGGCAGCAAATGCCGCAGCGAGGCAAAGAACGGAGACGACGGAAACCCCGAATATCCGAAAAAACTTTCCTGGCCCTGATTTTTTCAACATTAGAATTCTCTCTTTCAATGGGTGATGCGCCTGCCAATGACAGGCGATAGGCAGACCGATGCTGGCCATTTGCGTTTTCAACATGGCGTCTGCATAGGATTTACGTTTGGAGGGAAATTGCGATAGCACTTTTGCATCAGTCGAAAGTTCCTGATCGAAACGAAATTTCGCATCGGCCCAATGCAGCAGGGGATTGAACCAGAAAATGCAGCGCAATGTGGCAACAAGTAAATTTATGCGGGTATCCCCGCGAGCGACATGGACATACTCATGTGTCAGCACCAGACTTTTTTCTTCTGCGTTATAGCGCTCGTCAAAATCCGAGGGCAGCACAATGCGCGGCTTCAAGACGCCGATGACCGATGGTCCCTGCAGATTGTTTTCCGATGAAAAAACGTTGATCCCGCGCTGATTCAAAACACCAAGACCGTCGATGAATTTTTTCTGCTGACGTGAAAACCAGTAGCCGCAAGCAGCAATTCCCGAGAGCCAGAGCAGCAGGAACAAATTTTCCGGAAAATGAGCTTCCTGTACTGGCAATACCGGTGAACCGGCTACCGCCGTAACGCCGGTAGCCACCGGCTGGCTGGCGGTAATGGTCACGACAACTTCCTGCGCCGGGACAAGCACAGCAATGATGGCAAGCGGTACCAGGCACCAAATGAGATAGGAAACCCGCGCACCAAAGACTTTCCGCAAAGGCAGTCGCAATATCAGGACCAGGAGGATGGCGAAGCTGCAGGCGAGCGTGGTTTGTGATAATAATTTCAATAAATCAGCGCTCATCTTCCATCCCCTCGATCAATTTTTTAAGTTCTGCAATGTCTTTTTTGCTCAGCTTTCCCTTCTCGCTGAAATGCGCCACCAGTGGAGCAATGCGTCCATCGAAAATACGGTTAAGCAAACTTTTGCTTTCTGTCGTAACCCATTCCTCGCGTTTCAGAACAGCACTGTAGCTGTAACGCCGGCTGTGCTTTTCGGCACGAATGGCCCCCTTGTTGAGCAAGCGATTCAACAGGGTTTTTATTGTGGGCTCCTGCCAATCCTGTTCTTCACGCAATTGCGCGATGACTTCTTCGGCGTAACGCGGGCTGCGTTCCCAAAGAACTTCCATGACCAGACTTTCCGCTTCACTGATTTGCATTGTGATTACACCTGTAATTTCACACTAGATTACACCCGTAATCGAAGATGTCAAGCTATCCGCCGAACGGCGCGAAAATGGCTTTCTTTGCACGGGTCTCGATTTCATCTTGACGCCACGCCCGCCATGCGGGCCCTGGCAATCGCCTCGGTGGAGATCAATATTACCGCCGGCGCATTCCTGGCGGCAGCATCCAACGGCGCGGTTTATCTCAACATTGCGATCAACAAACCGTAAGCACTCTCACTTGCCGGCCACGATTGCCCTGGGTTCGAAGTTGTCATACAACTCCACAGTGATGTTGCTTGCTACCGGCTTGCCGTTCTTTCCGATCGCGGGCTGGTATTTTTCCATCATCAGAAGATCCAGCGCCTGATTCAGCATCCCCGAGCTGGTATCGGCGAAGCTATCGATGAAATTTCCACCCATCATGTATCCCTTTTCATCGACCAGCACGGAGACACGAACGATTTTTTTTCCTGCATTCTTGCCCGCTGCCACGTGCTTCAAAAACTTGGCGCTAGGCAGCAGTTTTGCAGGCTTTGCTATTTGATCGCTATCCACCGCAACCAATTGCATTTTGCTCAAATCCGTATCCGAGTATAGCTTTGCGATGTCACCGTGATTTTGAAAGAAATGATAGCCATCTAAATTCGCTCTCGATTCAAGTACCGGACCGAGCTTGCCGTTTCTAACCTCGCTCACCACCATGTTCAATATGATGTAGGAGCCGTTGTTTTTGAAGCCTACGTCAACACTGGACATCCGTCCGATCGGCAGCTTCATCACGGGTTCTGAAATAGGCGTAGCCCCGAACATGACTTTGCCTTTCAATTGAACGAAGTCCTTGTCGAGTGGGCTTATTGAAAATTCATATGACCAGTCCCGATCCCCCTTGCCGTTTGACACGGCAAACGGTTTGCCAGGCGCTTCGCGTAACTTGATTCTCGCCAGGTCGACATGATCAATCTTGGTGTCGATTTGTATTTCGTAAAGCAACTCCGGTGCAACGGGCGAAACGATAATATTGGCAGGCTGCATGGACCACGCAGCAAAAGCACTACCAAGACAAAGCAACGCCACAAGGCACAGACCCGACCATCGAAATATTTTCCCGGGAGTCGATTTTTTCAGCATCAGAATTCTTTCCTTCAAGGGATGATGCGCCTGCCAATGACATGCAACGGGAAGACCAATGCTCGCCATTTGCGTCTTCAGCATGGCATCGGCATAGGATTTTCGCGACGCCGGAAATTTCGATAATACGTTTGCATCGGTGGACAGCTCCTGGTCGAAACGGAAACGACCATCGGCCCAATGCAGCAAGGGGTTAAACCAGAATATGCAGCGCAGGGCCGCAGCTACGAGATTGATGCGGGTATCGCCGCGTTCCAGATGAATTTGTTCGTGCGTCAATACCAGATTTTGTTCTTCACGGCTGTACCGCCGTTCAAAATCCGACGGCAATACGATACGCGGCTGGACGACGCCAATCACCGCTGGTCCCTGACTATTATTGTCTGCCAGGAATACTTTCTCGTAACACAGATTCAAGGCGCCGAGGCTGCCGATAAACTTTTTCTGCTGGCGCGAAAACCAGAATGCGCAAGCGGCGATACCGACCATCCAAAGCAACAGAAATAAATCCGGTGAATTATTGCTTGCCGGCATGGCGATGGCGGTTGTCGCCGTCGCGGCTGTTGTCACCGGCGCGGCTGTTGTCACCGCCGTTACTGGCTGACTGACGACCTTGATCACTATTTCCTGCGCCGGAACCATTACCGCAACCAGTGCAAACGGAACCAGGCACCAAAGCGCGTAGGCGACACGTGCGCCAAAGAAGTGCCGCAAAGGCACTCGAAGCAGGAGAACGGCTACGATCGCGAAAGTGCTGGCGATAGTCGTTTCAATCAGTAATTTCAATAAATCAGCGCTCATCTTCCATCCCCTCGATCAGTTTCTTTAATTCGGCAATATCTTTTTTGCCCAGCTTTCCCTTCTCGCTGAAATGCGCCACCAGTGGAGCGATGCGCCCGTCGAAAATGCGATTAAGCAGGCTTTTGCTTTCCGTGGTTACCCACTCCTCCCTTTTCAACACGGCGCTATAGCTGTAGCGCCGGCCATGTTTCTCGGCGTGGATAGCGCCTTTGTTCAATAGACGATTCAACAGGGTTTTTATGGTCGGCTCTTGCCAGTCCTGTTCCTCGCATAATTGTGCAATGACGTCCTCGGCATAGCGCGGGCTGCGCTGCCAGAGAACTTGCATGACCAGACTTTCCGCTTCACTGATTTGCATTGTGATTACACCTGTAATTTTTATGTAGATTACACTCGTAATCGAATATGTCAAGCCGTCGTCGAAACAAAATGCGATACTGGTCAAAACCCAGCCACGCAAGGTGCACAGTGCAGCTAGACAACCTGGAAGCCGCCGTAAAGGTCTTGCTCGAACATACAAACGGCAGGATTGTGCTGGCCGCTCCGCTTGGCCTGGGCAAGCCGCACGAATTATTGAATGCGATTTACGAAGCGGTCGAAAAACATAAAGATTGCGACCTGAAAATTTTCACCGCCTTGTCGCTGACGCCACCGAAAGCCGGCAGTGATCTGGAAAAGCGTTTCCTGCAACCTTTTCTGGATCGCCATTTCGGCACCGATTTCCCAAGCCTGCATTATGCAAAGGCACAGCGCCACAATAGGCTGCCCGATAATATTTCGGTACAAGAGTTCTATATGCAATCTGGCGGCCTGCTGAATTCATCGCAGGCGCAGCGGCATTACAATAGTTTGAACTACACGCATGTGGCAGCGGCGGTAGCGGAAAAGAACATCAACGTGCTGGTCCAGAAAGTGGCGCGCGAGCCCACGGGCACAAGACTAAGCCTGAGCTGCAATCCGGATTTGACCTTCGATCTGCTCGATGAAATTAAGCGGCTTGGAAAACCTCGACCATTATTGATTGCCGAGGTTGATCCGCAACTTCCGTGGATAGGCGGAACCGCTGCCGTTGATCAGGAATATTTTGATATCGTCGTCGATTTGCCGGGTCCGGCAGCGAAATTGTTCGCTTTACCGCGCCAGGCCGTGACGGATACCGAATATGCCATCGGTTTGCGTACCAGCGCCTTGATCAGGGATGGCGGCACTTTACAGATCGGCATCGGGTCACTGTCGGATGCGCTTTGCCATGCCTTGATTCTTCGCCACAAACACAATGCCGACTATCGCGAGTTGATGAACCGGCTTGCACCGGGTTTTCTTGAGTCTGACCTGGTAAAAAACCACGGTGGTGCAGACCCTTTTTCCGTTGGCCTGTACGGCGCCAGCGAAATGGTCAATGATGGTTTCATGCATCTTCATCATGCCGGTATTTTAAAACGGCGCGTTATCGACGACCTGGAGTTGATGCAGCGTGATCGTGACAATTTGCTTAGCGATGATGACAACAAACGTCTGCAGCAAGAAGGGCACTGGCTCGACGGCGGCTTCTATCTCGGTTCGCAGGATTTATATCAATGGTTGCGCGACTTGCCGACAGCCGAAAAAAACGGCATTGGCATGACACGTATTTCGCATATCAACGAATTGTATGGCGGCAATGAATCACTGGAACGCTTGCAACGCCGCAACGCGCGCTTCTGTAATACCTGCATGATGACAACGGTGCTTGGCGCCGCGGTATCGGATGCGCTTGAAGACGGACGCGTGGTCTCCGGTGTTGGCGGTCAATATAATTTCGTCGCGATGGCACACACCTTGCACGATGGTCGTTCGATCCTGATGTTCAGAGGCACGCGCGAGCAAGCCAATACCGTGCATTCGAATGTGCTGTGGAATTACGGCCACACCACCATTCCCAGGCATCTACGCGATATCGCGGTAAATGAATACGGTGTTGCCGATTTGCGTAGTGCCGATGACGAAGACTGCATCAAGTCGATGCTTTCAATATGCGACGCCCGCTTTATTCCGAAGTTGCTCGACAAAGCAAAGCGCGAATTGAAGTTGCATGCCGCATTCGAAGCACCGATTTGCTGGACCATGAACAGGCCGGAACAATTAACTGCCGCATTGAAACCTTTTCGCGAGAAAGATCTGCTGCCTGATTATCCGCTTGGTTGCGACTTCACGCCGGTTGAACTGCGCCTGATCAAGGCACTGGGGTTTCTGAAATCCGCAACGGCTTCCACGTTCGGCAAGCTAAGACTGATTGTACTGGCTCTGGTTTTTTCATCCGCCAGCGACAGTGAAGCAATGCAGCGCATGAATTTACTCAGGCCGGCTACTTTGAAAGAGAAATTGGCGGCGAGGCTTGTGCGGTATTCTTTGAGTGCGACAAAATAACTGGCGTGCCCGGCCTGCCAAAATTAAAGTGCCAACGCAACGGATATGTCATCTGAAAACGGGGGCATCAAGGGTGTCGCCTTGATTGCGCAGTTAGGTTCCTCTTTCAGATGATTATCTGTCATTTAAATGTTGATGGCATTTCAGTCTGCGCTCCTACTACCTTGATGCCAAGAACCCTGGAAAGCTTCAATGCCTCCTGGCGATCCAAAGGGCCGACATAGAGCTGTTTCAAGGATTCGTGTCGAGTCGGGGCGTAACCTGCTTGAAGCTCTGAATAGCCGGCATCGTTCGCCAGGAATTCAAGTGAGGAAATGGCCCAGGCGGACTCCAGGGAAATGGCAGGGTCGATAGAAATCAGGCGTAGATATTTTATCTTGCTATTGGGCAGATCAAATGTGCCACCGCTTTTGGACAGTACTATTTCCAGATGCTCTACTTCCGCGCATTTGCTTAGGTCGCATGTTTCCTTGATTCGAGTGTCAAATATGCCGAGCCTCTTCAGGGACAACACTCCCTCAATGCCTTTCAACGAATCCAGACGGGACCTCTCGATTAGCAGTGTTTCCAGAGCACTCAACTTTTCCATTGATGCCAGGTCGAAGACTTTGGTGCGGAACATTTTCAATTCCCGCAAATTGACAAGCGTTTCTAGAAAAGCAATATTCTTGAAGGTGCCAGAGATCGCCAGAGATTCCAGTTGAGTCAACTCGTGAAATGAAACCTTCGAGTAGAATGCTCCGGGACGGTAAGGTAAAAGCAGGGATTTGACCTCTTTGCTTAATCTTTCGATGTTTGATGCAGTGAGTCTGCATTCCTCCGTGAGGTCAAGCCATAATTTTGAACAACCGGAAAGGTGTTCAAGCCAGTCCATATTCCCAAACGTTTTTCCGACCTTTGGACTAATGCGCACCCAGCAATTTGCCTTGACGACAATATGGCCTAATTGTTCGCAATCTTCTTTTTCCAGCGCTTCAAAAATGTGGATTAAGTCGTCGGGCCCCGGAGTCTTGTTGAATGCGTGCGTGCTAAACGGCGTGCCAACACCAAAGGTTCTATTGAATCCGTGCATTCCGGCCTTACCCCGCTTGTGCGCGATACATCCGGTATCGCAAATTATCTACAACAAGATCCAGCTACGGCCTAATCCCTTGCGATGACCGAAAAGCGTTTCATGAAATCGGAAAATTCATACACGGCCAAATCGCGATACTCACCGGCGTCATAAAATCTGCCGTAACAGGACTGGCAGCTTTCATACCAAATGTGCGGCTGTTGCGCATCGACCATTTTAATCATGGCCTGATGGCAGCCCGGGCAATCGATGTCATCAATCTGGTTGAAATGCTCGCCAAGCTCGGCATTGCCGATATCGATTTTTTCGGCATCGTCTTCCAGCGATTCATGGGCACCGATCGTCAGCCATAAACCCATGCAATGTTCGCAACGATAGGCTGTTGCCATATCGACGGCGAGCCGGTGCATTTTATTTTGGCATTTCGGACATTGCATGGATTCGTTCATAATGGCACCGTTCCGGTTTTTGCCGATTATACCGAGAAAATATCCAGTCATTCATGAATATTATTTATCCGAATGCGCTCTTTCCGGCGGCCCGAAAAGTTGTTTCAACCGGGACAATAAACTTTGCGGTTTGGCAGCATCGCGAAACATCGCCATCCATTCATGGAAGGTGAGCGTGATCGGATTGTGCGATTTTATCGGCGTCACAATGCCGTATTCACAGGGCACTTCGGCATCTTCCTCGACAAAGCTGCCAAATAATTTATCCCAGATAATCAATACACCGGCGTAATTGCGATCGATGTATTTCGGATTTCTCGCGTGATGCACGCGATGGTGCGAAGGTGTATTGAATATTTTTTCCACCCAGCCAAGTTTGCCGACGGTTTCGGTATGCACGAAGAACTGGAAACCGAGATTGATCGCGACTACCGCGATAATGTTTTTCGGTTCAAAACCCAGCCAGGCCAGAGGTAGCCAGAATATCCACATGCCGGAAACAGGATACGTGAGGCTTTGCCGGAACGCAGTAGAAAAGTTCAGGCGTTCGGACGAATGATGGGTAACGTGCGAGGCCCACATCCATCGGATGCGATGGTGCGCGCGATGAAACCAGTAATAGAAAAAGTCCTGTGCGACGAATAAGGCCGCAATGGTCCAGGCCGATACAGGCAGATTGAACAGGCGATGTTGATAGATAAAATAATACAGGCCGATGACCAGAAACCAGGCGAGCGCATCTGCTCCCTGATGCATCAAGGCGAGTGCTGCGTTCGAAAATGTATCTTTCAGGCTGTAGGCGTCACGCTTGTTTTTTTTCCAATACCAGGCTTCCCAGACGATAAAACCCAGAAAAACCGGCGCCATCGCCAGCAATATCCACTCGCCCATGTCAGTTGGCCATCCGGATGGTGTTCGCCATGTTTTGCAGGCATCGCTGCATGGCGCGTTGCATGAAAAATTTCAGCAAGATAAAACACGGTGGATATGTCAGAAAAGTAGTCAGCGTGAATTCGTATGTCCAGCTAACTTGCGTGCCGCTTTGCAGCTCGCTCAATTGCCAGTCCGCCTCGCCCCGTTCGACCAGCAGGGAAAATGGCGCCTGAAATCCGCTCAGGACATAACAGTGACGATTGGGTTTATCGAGTACGGTAATTTTTTCATTGAGCACGGAATTATCCGTATTATGAATCTGACGGGTCGAACCGACCGCCAACGCCTCGTTCAATTGGATACTGCGAATCGCAGGTATCAAGCCATATCCGGTGAAGCAAGCCGGGAAACGTTCTGCATCCACCATCAAATCGAAAACTGGATTCGGTCCGGATGAGAAAAACTGGTCGGCACTACAAGTGATTTTCATGCAGCCAGTGTCGCCAAGAGGCTCTTGCCTGTCCAGTAGTTGGCAGAAATTGCGTTCACTTAGCCATTACAGGCGGCAGGAGTACGCTGTGCCGATGCCAAACAGCAAAAGTTCCGATTTTCAGCTTTCGCACCGAAAACGCGGAGATACCCTGTATTTCCAGGTTAGCGGCGATGTCGATTCGCAGGCTGTTCGTATTGCTTATTGGCAGGAGATTGTTGCCGTTACACGGAAGGAGGGCCTACGCAAGCTATTGGTCGTTGATCGCAAAAAGCACACCCCTGCCAACCCCGAAGAGCTGGCCCAGCTGGCAGCAATGATGCAAAGCCATAGTGAAATTGCCGATCGTGTTGCCATTGTCGAGCCAACCGCGAAATTCATCGCTGCCATGGAGCATGCCGAAATCGAGGGCCGTGAAGTCGGCATCAACGTCCGTGTATTCAATCGTATTGAGGACGCCGAACGCTGGCTAATGTATGGCTCCTCGGACGAAGCCAGGCATTTATTTACATAACGAAAAAAACCGCTGGATGAGTGTGCTTTTTATTTGTATTTCGGGCAATGGATACTTGGTTGCGCGACGGAAAAATTCCGATATCGCAGATGTTTAAGCCAAGCCCTTTGGTGCCACGCTTCGCAGTTCCAGGAGGGCAAAGGCGTTCTGCCATCAACTCCGTAAACGGTACCCAACAAGGTAAACAAAGCCGAAATTTGTGCAGTCGAGATGCGGCGACCGTCAGACCCCAGGCCCGGACCATAAGTGGCGGCCAATAAAAAACTGGCGCTATCACACAATCAGACGTTCTTCAGTCAGATTCGGTACCCGACGGACCTGGGGACTCGTTGCACCCGTTGCGCCGACAATCACGAAGCGGCTGGTAGCGTGATCGATATAGATCACATCGATTCTCGGCGCGGTTTGCGGCGATGTATTTGTGGCGAGCATCAACAAGATGCCCCCTCGTCCCGTTTGAAAACCAAACATACCCCACCGACTTTGTTGTAGACACATAATCCCGTTGCGGAGCCATGATGAGATTCGTCCTTGAAGGGCGGCGGTTTATGATTTCAAAAAACCAAGGTTCTTCAAATTTGCACTTACTGCCACTTCACAAATGCTGTCTGTATTTCCTCCGAGCCACGTTACGATGCCACCGTATTTCGCCCGCTTTCCTTGGCGCGATACAGGGCTTTGTCGGCACTTTGCATCAAGCCAATGAAATCGGTTGTCTGCGGCGGCACGCGCGTCGAAATACCCAGACTGATCGTGATATGACGCGACATCAGATTACCGTCATGGTGAATCGCAAGGGCTTCGACTGCCGTCCGGATTTTTTCGGCGACCTCGCGGGCAGCATGTTCGTCGGTATTGGGCAGGATAACGGCAAACTCTTCACCGCCGTAGCGCGCGACAAAATCACCGCCGCGTTGCGCGCTATCGGATATGGCTTGCGCAACATTGCGCAAACATTGATCGCCCGCCAAATGGCCATAAAGATCGTTGTAACTTTTGAACATGTCGATATCGGCCATGATTAACGAGACCGGCTCGTTATTGCGCATCGCGCGATGCCATTCGCGCTCCAGCACTTCATCGAATGCACGGCGATTGGCAACCAGTGTCAAACCATCGGTCGCAGACAATTGCCTTAATTTATCTTCCAGCTGTTTTTGCACGGTGGCATCGTGAAACACCATGACGTGATGCAATACCGCACCATCTTCGGCATGGACAACATCAACATTGGCTTCCATCGGATAACTTTCACCGTTCTTGCGAAGCGCCCACAAAGTACCTTCCCAATGCTTGCCTGATTGCAGGCCGGAGCGAATCTGCAAAAAAATATCGGGGTTATGCTCCGGAGCTTCCAGAAATTGCGGCGACTTTGCCAGAACCTCGGATGCGGCATATCCGGTTATATGCTCGAAGCCGGGATTGACGCTTTGTATTTTCAAATCCGCATCAAGTACCACAATCCCTTCGCCGGTATGCTTGACGACGACATCGGCCAGACGCAAGCCTTCCTGTGCACGTTCAAGTTCTACCAATTGTTGCGCGATTTTACCGGCCGATTTTTCCTGCAGGTGCAGGCCAAGTAAAAACAGCAACACCAATGCCGTCAGCAAACTGCAAATGGCAATGGCGAAATTGCGATATCTTGCCTTCGACGCCAGCCAGGAATTGGCGTTGATATCCATCCCCAAGACTGCCAGCACTTTGCCGGTTTTGACCTCTTTTATCGGCGCCACGCTGGTCACCCAATATCCCCAACGGTCATTGGCAGGATCTTCGATGGCCGGATTCCCGCTCTGGAAAACGCGCAGCAAAATAACGGATGGCCCGTCATAGACGTCGCCGGGCGCGGAATAATCGGGCGAACTGGATGGCTCGGCATCGGCCAGAAAAACCATATGGGTTGGATCATCCATCTTTGGCCGCATGAGGTAGACGAATCGAAAATCCGGATTCACATCCCGCATTCGTTTGAGCTGGGCTTTCAATTCATCAAAAGCGGCCGTGCCGACATCGCCCGGCTCGCCATGCAGCAGCGCGACTTTATCGGCATTCAATGAAGCCGCTGCCGTACTGGCCAAAGATTCAACGCGATCGCTCTCGAGGCGATCACCCGTGCGTGTCACGAAACCGGTGAAAAACCAGCCCGCAATCATTGCAATCACGACCAGCAAACTACTGAGCAGCAGCAGCTTTTTTTGACTGGAAAAAAATGAACCGCTTTCCTGCATGGCCACCCCACCCGCTTGATAGCCGCAGTCTACTACCATGCCAGCTTCATTGAAGCTGATTCAGTAACCGATAGTTGTTACAAAAAGTAAACACCCTCGTCCGGCTAATCGCCGTTTAAAGGTTGTGCCCCTTTTCCCAGGTTTTCTGTGGTCGGCGGTCTTTGCTTGAACGACGGTTATCCTGGAATCTCAGTTCTGCCCGTCGTTCTTCGGTCTGGCGACGATCCACCTTTTCGCGGGTGTTGGCCGTGAACTTGGATGGACCCTTTGCGGCTGTTGGCGTGGCCTGGCCATCAATGGGCTCAAGGCTTGCGTTGCTCAAGGAAATATCTCGCAAATCGCTGGACATGGCATTACCCCCGTCTAAAAGACCAAAAATGAAAGCTTAGTTTTGAAAACGATGATTTGCGGCGTGAACGGCCACGCCGGCAACCCGCAGGCAAAAAAAATCCCGAACCAGCCCCTTCAGGGGCCGGCTCGGGAAACGGGCCATATTCGGGGGAGTGAATATGACCGGATCTCGGGGAAGCCTTTATTCAGGTTTCCGTATCAAAAAATGACCGGATACAGCGAACGGCAACCAATGGAAAACCGCTGCTGCATCCAGCCGTCGTTGATTCGCTTGCACACGATCCAACGATATCCCGAAAATTACTTCTTCATTGCTGCAGCACTGGCCTCGGCAGCATCCAGTTCCGTTTTTGCCGCTGCTTTTGCAGTGTCGTAGGCTGCATCCGCCGTGGAATTACATGCCGACTGTTGACCGGTCGGTAGCGCATCGCATTTTTCCTTGGCTACTTTCTTTTCACCATCGGCTTTTGCAATGGCGACATCGTAAAGTGCTTTGGCGTTGTCTTTGTTTGCATCGGCAGCGACATCGGTGATGGCTTCGTTTCCGTCTGCAACCGCAGCCGCTACATCCTGATTACCTTCAGCGGCTGTAACCGCAGCATCGTTGGCTGCATCGCCTACATCGGCCTGTGCTTCCACTTTTGCAGCATTGACATCGGCTGCAGTCTCTTCAGGGGTTTCCTGTTTGTTGCATGCCGACAGTGCCAGGGCGCATGAGAGAGCAAGCAAGCTACGCGTAAAATTATTCATGTGGTGACTCCGTTTATTGATATGGGTGGCGCACCATTTTCCCGATACGCATGAAACAAGTATCAAGTTCCATGCCAAACCCGCTTGCTTCATTAATGCCCGTTCACAATGCATGCAATCGGCTTGGTTATTGGCGCCGCGGCAAGATTCAAGAATGTCCGGCTATTCTTATCGCGGATGATCAGTCATCGCAAATCGTGCGTAATGCATGAGGCAAAAAATGTGTCGTGCAACTTGCCGCGGAATAATTCTCCGGCTATACCAAAACCCTTTATGCACGGCTTGTGTGCCGAGAAAAAACCTTGGCATGGTTCTTGATTACAGTTCCATGAAACAAAGCATCCCGCACATTACTTTTGGAGAACCATATGCTGCACTATGCCATTGTATTTTTGGTCATCGCCCTAATCGCAGGTGTTCTTGGCTTCGGCGGCATTGCCGGCACGGCAGTGGGTATTGCGAAAATCCTGTTTTTCATCTTCCTGATACTGTTCGTGGTGTCATTGATTTTCGGCCGCAAACGTCTTTAGAAAAGCATTAAAAGAGGAATTAAAAAAACGCCGCCATGCGGCGTTTTTTATGAGCGGTGCGGACCTTCCACCGACACAAGTTCCAGCGTAAATATGGCACCGCCACCCTCGCGATCTTCGTACCACAAATCGCCATCCATGGTGCGTGCACGTTGTTTTGCCAAGGCCAATCCCAAACCTGTCGACGTTTCGCCATCGGTGGGTTTTGCCGCAAGTCGTACATAACGCTGGAACAGTTTTTCCTGATCAAGCTTTGATACCCCCGGCCCGCGATCAAGCACCGACAATCGCGCGCGCTTTCCAAACCGTGCAGCCGTCAGTACCACTTCGGAACCCGCCGGTGAAAATTTCAGCGCGTTCGATATCAGGTTTTGCAAAACCTGCACTACGCCCATGCGATTCCCGCAAACGATAATATCTTCCTTCACCGACGTATTCAGATGAATATCTTTTGCCTGCGCCCTGCCATCGAGTATCTGCACCGCTTCGGACAACAAGGTCCTTGCCGATAATTGTTCAACCGAAACGCCGCGTTGCTGTGCATTTTGATGCTCGAGCAAAGCCTGCAAAAACAACACGCCGGAGTCGGATGAAGTCCGGATGGATTCGATCAGGCGCTGACGCGTTGCCAGGGGTAATTCGGCATCGCGCAACATATCGCCGGCAAATTGGATATTGGCAAAATAGTTACGCAAATCATGCGCGACGGTTTCCACCATCTGTTGTTTCTCGGCCACGATGCGTTGCAAGGCATCGCGTGACTGCTTCAAATCAATATGGGTATTGACCCTGCCGATCAATTCCTTGGCGACAAATGGTTTGGTGATGTAATCCACCGCACCTTCGGAAAACGCGCGTGAAAGTGTATCTCGGTCATCATCGGCAGTTAGAATAATCACCGGGATATCGCGGGTTTCAGCTGCCGCCTTCAATGCAGCAAGTACTTCGAAGCCCGACATACCGGGCATTCTCATGTCCAGCAGGACCAAATCCGGTGGTGCCGAAAATGCACGCTGCAGACCATGCTCGCCATTCAGAGCCGGCACGATTTCGTAACCGGCACGCGCAAGCAATTGCCCAACAACCTGAATATTCGGCTCCTGATCATCGATGACCAATACTACCGGCAGCGTGCGCCCTGCCGGTATCGCGAAATCAGACATCTTCGTATTCCTCCGGCCAGCTTGCCAATTCGTCCAGGGCAGCGGTAACAGCGGTGACATCGAAACGTTGAACCGCTTTCTGCAAACCCAGGGCATATCGGCGTAAATGTTCAAACCGGGAATCAGACGCCAGTTTGTGCAGGCGCTGTGCATAGTCGCCAATTTCGCGAATGCGCATGCTGCTGCGTAATTCCGCCAGCATGCCGCCATGCAATTGGCGCCAACTCGCCTGAAGTTCCGGCGTCCATTTTTTTGGAGTTTTCTCGATGCTATCCAAAATGGCTGGCGCGTTATAGATCGCATCAAGTGCATGGAACAATTCAATCGGCGTGTAGGGTTTGCGGACATAACCATCAAAATTATCGCGCAATGCAGGCTCGTCTCCGCCAAGACTGGACGCAGTTACCGCAACAATTGCAATGTGCCTATCCTTCAATTGCGGGTCCGACCGTATTGCGCTGCTGACTTCGTAACCACTCATACCCGGCATTCGCAAATCCATCAGGATCAAATCGGGCTTGAAGTTTTTTGCAGACGCCACCGCTTCCGGTCCGTTATTGGCGATATGCACTTCGTGGTGGCTATTGCCCAGAAAACCCGCGGCAATTTCGGTATTCCATTCGACATCATCCACGACAAGAATCTTCAGCGGCGGCAGACGATTGAAATCTGCGTGCGCATCGGCAATCAGGCCACCGCCGGGAAGGGCTGTTACCGCCTGCAGATTCGGAATTTCAACCAGAAAGGAGGCGCCTTTGCCTGGCTCGCTACTAGCCTCGATGCGACCGTTCATCATATCGACCAGACGTCGGCAGATACTTAAACCCAGGCCGGTGCCCTGACGAATTTTTCCATCCGGGCTGTCGGCCTGGTGAAATGGTTCGAAGATGCGCTCGATTTGTTGTGGATCAATACCCACTCCGGTATCGGTAATCGCAAGCAGCAAATTGCGCAAATCCGGATTGCTTGCCGGCGTGAGTGTCAAGCGAACTTCCACACCGCCATGCTCGGTATATTTAACGGCGTTGCTCAGCAGATTAATCAGCACCTGGCGCAAGCGCTGCGCATCGAGCATCAGCGAATCATTGGAAGTGACATCGATCTCATGGGTAAGAAAAATACCTTTTTCGCCCGCCAGCGGCTTGAATAATTCCATGGTTTCATTGATCACCGCGCGCAAATCGGTCGGCTGGGGATTGAGCTGCATCTTGCCAGCTTCGATTTTCGACAGATCCAGCACATCATTGATCAGCCCCAATAATAATTGGCCGCTTTTCTTGATTGATGAAACCCATTCGCGTTCAACCGGTTCGGTGACGGAATCGGAAAGCAATTGGGTAAATCCAAAAATGGCATTCATCGGTGTACGAATTTCATGGCTCATGTTGGCGAGGAAAGCACTTTTTTCTTCACTGGCACGACGCGCCTGTTCTGCCCGCAATTCCACCATCAGCATCTTTCCGGCTTCTTCCTGCGAACGCCTGATGGCAGCGAACCCGAGCATGCCCGCCACCAGCGCCAGGGCATTGGCAATCAGCACGGTGGCATTGGTTTGTTTCACGAGCGTGTCGCGCTCCTCGACGCGAACCACCATCAAACGGTTTTCCTCACTGGTCATCTTGTCCAGGACTTTTCGCATATCGGCAATGATCAGATAGCCATTGCCCTTGCGGACGCGCACGATGGGCGTCATCTCATCGCCTTCACGAATCGCCTTTTGTTTAATGGCGATCGAATCCAGACTGCGCGTCAGCAGAACGTTATAGCGCTGGACGAAATCGGCCAGATAAGACCGCTGCAAGGGGTTGTCCTTTACGGCAACGGCAAGCTCCAGATTGACCTTGTTGATTTCGGACAGGGCCTCACGCTGTATCAACTGGTTTTGCTGATTGCCGGTGATCATGTATCGCAAACCATTGCCCTGCGCTTCGCCGATGGCCACTTTCAGCCGGGTAATCAGGGCGAGCGTCTGATTGGTATGGTTGACCATGCCGATGGAAGCACCAAGCTCGTTGGTCGAACTCACCGAAACTGCCGATGTCGCCAAAATCAGCACGAATGCCAAAATCAGCAAGCCGTTGTTAAGTCGATTGCGAAATAAAACATTGCGACTACTGGCCATCGATGATCCCCCGATCGTGTTTTCACGATTGCGAATTATTGGCCGATAGTTGTCGACCCGTTTTTATTCTTAGTTCAACAGCCAGATCGTACCGTTTAAAACCAGCGCAAATGAAAGCCAGGCCAGATAAGGTACCAATAAATAACCTGCGCTACTGGATATCCTGCCAAATGCCAGTGCAGTAAACAGTGCAGCCAGCCATAGCAGGCATATTTCCAGAAATGCCAGGGCCGGCATATGCAGACCGAAAAAAATCGGCGTCCAGAGCAGGTTAAGCGCCAGCTGCAACCAGAACAACAACATGGCCGATGTTATCTCGGTACGTGATGTCGTTCCATTGCGACGCACCAGCCATACGCTGATTCCCATCAGCGCATACAGTATCGTCCAGACCGGAGCAAACAGCCAGTTTGGCGGGTTCCAGGTCGGTTTGGCCAATGCATAAAACTGTGCATCCGGCCCGAAAAAAATCCCGACGCCGCTACCTAGCCCGAGCACCAGCACAATCCATCCGGCCAATTTCAGATAGGTGTGTGATTGCTGATTCGAAAAACTGGAAGACTGCGAGTGGATCATATGCATCCTTGCTGCTGATTGCTTTGCCGGTTGAAAATTACAACTGATAGATTTTGCGTTTTCGATACAGGGTAGATGCATCGATTCCCAGCGTTTTCGCCGCCGCATCGAGATTCTCGCTACTGGCCAATACGCGTTCGATATGCAAACGCTCCAATGCCTCCAGACTCATTGCCGCACCCGGAACCGCTTGGTCGGCATCGACATTTCCGCGCCCCATGACAAGAAGCTCGGGACCGATTTCCACCGTCCGGGCAAGAATGACTGCACGTTCCATCATGTTTTGAAGTTCGCGCACATTGCCCGGCCAGGAATACATGGATAGCTGTGCGAGTGCTGCCGGCGAAAGTTTGCGTGCAGGCATGCCGTAGCTTGCGGCGAAGCGACGAATGAACGCTGTCGCCAAATCTTCCAGATCTTCCGGTCGTTCACGCAATGGCGGCAACGTAATGGCAATGACATTGAGCCGATACAGAAGATCCAGACGAAATTGCCCGTCTTTCACCATGCCGTCCAGATCCCGATTGGTCGCTGCCACGATGCGGGCATCGGCTTTGCGTGTTACCGGATCACCTACGCGTTCGTATTCCTTGTCCTGGATGAAGCGTAAAAGTTTGGGCTGCAATGAAAGCGGAAAGTCACCGACTTCATCCAGAAATATCGTGCCGCCATCGGCATGGCTTACACGTCCGACATTGGTCTGGCTGGCGCCGGTAAATGAGCCCTTGATATGGCCAAACATTTCGCTTTCGAGCAACTCGGCTGATAGCGACGGGCAATTCACCGTTACCAGCGCACCTGAAGAACGGTTGCTGGCGCCATGAATGGCATGTGCGATCACGCCTTTGCCGGTACCGCTTTCGCCAAGCAGCAACACATTGGCGTCGGTGGCGGCGACTTGCAGTGCCATGCCGATGGCGGCACGCATGGCCGCATTCTTGCTGTTTAACTGTGGCGTTTCACTATTTGATTCGCGCTCGAGTGTATCGAGACGATCAATCATGCGCCGCGTGTCTACCTGGCGGGCGACGGCTATCAGCAATTGCTCGGGCGAACACGGCTTGACCAGATAGTCGCTTGCGCCCTGGGCGATGGCGTTGATGGCTTCGGTCACTCCGGCATGGCCGGTCACCATCACCACGCGCATCAGGGGTGCCAGTTCGCGAAGTTTCGGCAAAGCATCCAGCCCGGAGTCGTAACCAATATTCCGGTCGAGCAGGCAGACATGAAACGGCAGCGTGGCGGCCAGCTTCAAGCCTTCTTCGATGGATTCGGCGGTAACGACACGATAGCCTTCCTTTGCAAGGCACAAGGAAAAGTTTTCGAGTAATTCGCGATCGTCATCGATGGCAAGAATGCGTCCCGCGATCGGCGTTTCCTGTTTGCTCACTGACGTCATCTCGGCTGCTTTGGTTTTAAGATTCATTATAGCGATCCTTCGCACTATTGCTGGTTTCGGCCTGTGGTTTTAACAATGGATAGCGGAGCGAATCGTGCTGCCCTTGAGGACACCAAGTGGATACGATTCGGAAACGTGCAAAGCTTTATCCAAAATCTTCGTGACTTCGGTTTGATCACACAATTTATGTCGTTCGAAAAAATCCGGTTCGATCCGGCTGTGCGAATCGTACATTTCGGCAAGTGTCTGGTTCGATACGGCAAGCAATTCTGTTTGAACTACATCGCCAGGATCATCACGGGTGGCGGACAACGGCTTTCTGCCCCGGGTTTTCTTGCCAGCTTCTTGAGCGGCCATAACGTTCATCCTTGATGGGTGCTTAGGCCAACCTCTGCAAGCCCCATGCCATACCCGCCAAGGCCCTATTTATAAGGTTTCTGCTATTTTGCAGGCTTGCAAACTGCACGACAATCCAGTCAATCGGGCATTTTGCACGGCAGCCGACAAGGCAGATACAGGTAGTTTCGGGCTACCGGGATGGAAGCGCCGCGCCATGAAAATCTAGGCGCGGCGCTTGCTGAAGCTATTAGCGACTACTACAGCGATTTTTCAAACTCGCGGATTTGATCTTCGGCAGCCTCTTTGGCAACACCATAGCGCTCCTGAATCTTTCCGGATAAATAGTCACGGGTACCTTCGAGAACCTTCAGATCATCGTCAGTGAGTTTGCCCCACTGCTTTTTAATATTGCCGTTAATTTGTTTCCACTTGCCTTTGATAATGTCGTTATTCATGCGTTGATCCTTGTATGTGCAGCCGGTTTTTCCAGCCTGGTTCATTTACCGAAAATAGCATTTGAAATTATTTGCGTGGCTTCACTTTCAATGCTTTTGTTTCAACGCCCTTGACGCCCTTGATGGCCTTTGCAATGGCAATGGCTTTGTCGACTTGCGCCGAAGAATCCAGCAAGCCTGCCAAAGTCACTACGCCATTGGTGGTGCTGACATTGATGTCCATTCCTTTTACTTCTTCGGTTACCAAAAGATCGCCTTTCACTTTCGTGGTGATCCAGGTATCGGTCACAGGGGTTTCGGACTGCTCATAGGCCGTCGTTTTCTGATCGGCTGCCACATCTGTTGCCATCGCCATAGGCATGCCGACAACCGTCATGGCAAGCGACATCAGCAAAGCATTGGCCGTATTTAAACGGGATTGTGATTTAGTAATTCGCATAGGTAATCTCCTGCTTTTTGGGTGGGGGAAGGCCCAAATCAATGAAGCCCGTGACAAGCATTACAAGATGCGTGCCAAGCATTTATTGGCAAGTAATCAAGCACTTGCAATTTAGCGATTTTTTAATTTACGGTATTTCGCACGACACTTCATGCGGCCTGCATGAGCAAGATGAATATGAAAATTCATTCTCGGCCAATAGATGGATATGCTGGAGCCGATGCTTACCGAAGACAGGTATATTGGTACATGCTGCTTACCGAATATAAAATTACCGCCGAAAACACACCCTGAAATTTCAATCGGACAAATACCGGATAACGGAATAATGAAATCTATTGCACTATCGCAAATATTGTTTTTGACGATGTTATCTGGTGCCGCTTTTTCTGTCGGAGCCGCCGTGAAAGCCGATCCTCACGTCACAAACGCGTCGGTTTTTGGTGAATGGGAGTATGCAGAAAAGCGGGGCACTTACAGAATCATCGTCATGCATCAGGGTTTCGAGCATGTCTCATCCGAGGTAACGGCGGAATGGATAGCAGACCCCCGGGATTCAAATGAAGATTCGCATTTGGTTTTTTCCAAAACTCTCGTGCCATATGGCATCTACAGCTTTGGAGAACCGGAATATGCCAAGATCAATGGACGCATCCGGGTGACTCTCAAAGGCATCAACACATTCCAGGCAGAACAAAATATCACCTGCATTTTTGATTTAACCCCTGCCCGAAAAGTCCATGTTGTCAGGGCTTGCGGCTAAATAGATAAATCAAATCCGGGAATGAAAATGACAACCGGGTCATGACCAAGTGCTTTCGGGCCATCAGCGTTTCATTCAGCCAGTGCAATACGATTTCGGCCATCGCTTTTTGCGCGGTAAAGCGCCTGATCTGCACGACGTACCAGCGCATCGAAATCCTGGTCATTTTTTCCAAACTGTGCAACGCCGGCAGAAATGCTCCAGCTTAATTTTCGTTCGCCAAATTCCAGCATGCAATTACAAATACCTCCGCGCATGCTGTCGGCCATCAAGGACGCTTCGCGCAAATCGGCATCGGGCAACAGGATAAGGAATTCTTCGCCGCCGAATCGACCGACGACACCAAGTTCTCCGGTAACTTTGACCAGTACATCTGCCAGCAGACGCAATGCCGAATCCCCTGCAGCATGTCCATGTTGATCATTGATCCGCTTGAAGTGATCGGCATCCACCAGAATCAGCGAAAACGGCCGGTTCTTCCGGCGCTCCGGCAACAGCATCCGGTGGGCAATTTGTTCGAGACTTCGCCGATTGTGCACACCGGTAAGCGCGTCCTCGTTTGCCAGGCGTGCCAATTCGGATCCCAGTCTTTCATTGCACATCAGTGCATAACCCAATGTAGCCACCACCGGTCCCAATGTAGCGGCAGTGTAAAAAAGTCCCTGCATCAAATTGATGTCATTCATGCTGGGCATTTGCTCACGGCCCGACATCAACACCGACATTGCGCGGGCAAATAAAACCAGTGCGGCCAAAGTAAAAACCGATGCGACCAGCACATGACTTCGGGCCAGAAGATCTTCATTCGCCTTTGCTTTCCACGCCAGACGGCCGGCAATCAGAAATATGAGGCCAAGCAGAAATGAATTTATCGTGAGACGCCAATAGCGGTCAGGCCAGACATAGGAAAATAAAATCGATACGATCAGGACAAGTGTTCCCAACAGATAAGGCAGCAAATCACGCCTGGGTCCATCGTTGAAACGCCGCAGTGAATCACAGCACTCGGCCATGCCAAATGCCAGCAAGGTATTGGCACCGAGCAGCGCAACGATATCGGGCCATTCGCCGCGAAATCCGGTAAAAAACCAGCCCAGTGCAAGTAATGCAATGCCGCGCGTCCACACCGGCAAGCTGCCATGCAAGGCTGCGGGCTGGCCATGAATTACCGATGCCAAGGCAATCGCCATCGCCATATTGGCAATCGATGCTGCGATAACCAAGGTTGGTAGATCTATCGGCATTTGCCCCCCTTGCCGGGAGACATTATCAGAAAATGCCGGGGCAGGTATTCGCGCCTGTTTTGTCCTAGCGCGGCCTGCACTCCGACTCTACCCAGGCATCAAGTTGACGCAGGCGATCAATCGTCAAATTTCGCCAGTCGCGATCACGGATAGTCTGTGCATATTCTCTGGCGGAATCACAACGCAGTTTTGCATTGTTTGCATTCGAATTATTTTGATAGACCACTGTTCTGGTTGAATTGTCGGTGCCTGCCAATCTGGAAAGTGCCCGGGCGTCCTCCGAGTCTTTGCGGCGTTTCTCTTCGCGCGCGCGCAATTGCTCGCTTGTAGGAGGTGCTTCGCTTGTCACATCACGTACCCAGATTTGCTTTGAGCCGGCGGGACAGGCTTCTGACTGGATACTGACAGCGCCTTTTTTCGGATCGGCACATTTATATAAAGCAGCGGCCTGCGCCTGAAAAGCAGGCAGCAATAGAAACAAAAGCAAATATATTGTGCGCACAGTGAATGCCCCAAGCTGATTCAATCGCAGTATTTCCACCTGAAAGTTAGAGATGAAAATCAATTTAAAAAAACGGGTGAATATTTCGCGAATGCATTCCATGCATGAAAAATTCATGGCGCTGTCAGTTCAATATCAAACTGTTTCTTTCCTTTCCATTTTCCTTTCAGGTTTCCGCCACTGATAATCAAAGTCAATTCTGCCGATGGGCTTTCGTCATCAAACTGTTCTTTCACCATGAGCGTATTACCCGTTTGCCTGCCGGACAGACGAATGGCCTTGCGATATTTGTCATAAAAATAATTGCCGGTAACCGAGCCATCGGCCGATTTTTTCAGCTGCATGCTGATGGCGATACCCGCCCCCAATTTTCCGCGCAACAATTGATCGTAAACCAGTGAAGGCGGCGCTGCTGTTCCCTCGCCCAGTAGAATGGCTCTGCCATAAGCGCTCAGATAAGGTTTTGCATCGGCATATGTAAGCGGCATCGCAATATCGTCAACATCGTCCAGTGCCCGCATTGCATGATTGCTGCAACGCCCTGCCGTCACTTCGATACCGGTGGCCGTGAGGTGGAAATCGAGGTAGTGGAATTGATCGATCAAACTGGCGTTGTATTGCGAGTACTGCTGATCCGGCGAGTCCCCTGGTGACAACTCCGCGAGGCAGCCCTCATTCAATTCGATACGCGCCTCAAGGTCATCGATATATTCCTGTCGCGGCTTGGCGGCGTTCTTTTTCCTTTCCAGCGCGAGATCTTTTTTCAAGAGTGTTATCTGGCCTTGATAACGCAACATTTTTTCCTTCTGCATGCGCTTGGCCAACTGCTCCATACCCGTTTGTGTAAGTAAATCACCGGATGTCAGCAAGCGGCCTGTCGGCACATGAAAGCTGTAGTGCGTCTGGTAATTTTCGCAATAGGCGCCACAGCCTTCGGTATCGAAATCGATCGTTAAAATACGATTGTCATTGCGCGAGACTTCAAAACTCTGGCCGGCAGTACCCGTCACGGTATCCTGGTCGGCATCGCTAAAGTTAGCCTGGTATTTCGGCGGTGCCAGACGCCCGAACTGGGCAATGAACAACTGGTCGTTGATGGCGGCTGCCGTTTTTGCGTTTGCCGATTCGAAATACGGTACGGCAATATCAGCGATCGGTGCCGGCGAGGTATTTTCAGGCGCCGCTTTGTAAAAGATTGTTTTGACAGTGAAAGGTGCTGCCTGCGCCAACCCGGGCAGCATGATTAACAATAGCAGCACAATCCGCATAACCCACCCTTGATTGGATACACAAGCAGGAGCAAATTTATCAGACTCATGCCTGAAGCAGGAATTTTTTTGCCTTCAAACCTGTAGTGCTTTTAGCTGATTTGGTGTTTGGTTCCAGCTGCCATCTACTGCCTGTTCAACCCTGGTGCCGCAAAGCTTCAATCGGGTCCAGTTGCGATGCCTTGCGCGCCGGATAAAAACCGAAAAACAATCCGGTGCTCACCGAACAGACGACGGCAAGCACGACCACTTGCCAGTCGAGCTGCACCGGCAGGTCCTGGCTGAATTTCGATACCGCCAATGCACCCAGCACGCCAATGGCGGTGCCAATAGCACCGCCGCCAAAGGAAATCAGCATGGCCTCTGCCAAAAATTGTCGCTGGATATCGCCGGGGCCGGCACCAACTGCCATTCGCAATCCGATTTCGCGAATGCGTTCGGTCACCGAAACCAGCATGATATTCATGATGCCGATACCGCCGACCAGCAATGAAATACCGGCGACCGCACCAAGCAAATACGACATCACTTTCGTGGCGGCCGTACGCGTTGCCACGATTTCGGCAATATTGCGAACCGAAAAATCATCTTCTGCACCCGGCGCAATCTTGTGGCGTTCACGCATCAGCACTTCCACCTCTTCCTGCACATAGGCGAGGTCTTCCGCACGCGTTACGCCAATTGCAATTTGCTGCACGGCGCCCGGCGGCCTTGCGGTCGAACCGGACAGACGGCGGCGTGCGGTTTCCAGCGGAATCATCACGATGTCATCCTGATCCTGGCCAAACCCGCCCTGGCCCTTGGCCGCAAGAACGCCAACCACCTTGAAGGGTACTTTGCCGATGCGGATGCTTTGGCCGACGGCGTCTTCTTCACCGAATAAATTCAGGCGTACGGTCTCGCCAATCACCACCGATTTTGCCGCGCTGCTGTAATCCTGCGCCTGCAGGTTTTCGCCCTGGGCAATCTTCCAGTTATTGATATCGAAAAAATCCGGTTGCACACCTTGCCAGCTTGTTGACCAATTGTTTTCCGCGTACACCAACTGACTGCCACCGCGAATACCGGCGGCAACATACTGCACTTCCGGAATCTGCGCACGAATGGCGGAAGCGTCATTATCGGTCAGTGTCCACTGGCTGCCGGCGCCGGTTCGAATACCACCCTGATTGCCGGCACCGGAACTGATATCGAGACGATTCGAACCCAGGCCGGACACTAATTTGTTGATTTCCGACTGGGTGCCCTGACCGACCGACACCATGATGATGACCGCTGCAATACCAATGATCACGCCAAGCGAAGTCAGTGCACTGCGTACCCAGTTGCCACGCAGGGCGAAAACCGCGGTTCGCAAAGTATCGTTCAATGTCATGCCGCTTTCTCCGATTCGAATAACTTGCCATCGCGCATTACACATATCCGGTCGGCATGTTCGGCAACTTTCGCATCATGGGTAATCAACACCATCGTATGGCCTTCGTTCTTGAGTCGCTTGAACAAATCCAGAATTTCTTCGCCGGTGCGTGAATCGAGAGCACCGGTAGGTTCATCGGCAAGAATAATCGGCGGGTTATTGATAATGGCGCGCGCGATGGCGACCCGCTGTTGCTGGCCACCGGAGAGCTCACCCGGAAGATGGGTTGCACGGCCGCTCAAGCCCACGGCATCCAATGCCTTTTGGGCCAGCGACATACGCTCGGCAATCGGCGTATTTGCATATCCGAGCGGCATCATCACGTTGTGCAGGGCATCCATCCGCGTCAGCAGATTAAAGCCCTGGAAGATGAAGCCCAATTTGCTCAGGCGCAGCTTCGCAAGTTCTTCCCGATCAAGGGTCGAGACATCCACGCCATCACATAGATAGCGGCCCGAACTCGGTTTGTCCAGACAGCCGACAAGATTCATCAAGGTCGATTTTCCCGATCCCGATGCCCCCATAATCGCGACAAACTCGCCTGCCGCAATTTTCAAATCGACTGCATTCAATGCAACCACTTCGGCCTGCGTGCCGGGATGGTATACCTTGCTTAAAGCCTGCGTTTCGATAACGAAATTATTTTTCATTTGCTGTCGGTCGGACGTGCGCTGCCAATGATGACCAAATCGCCTTCGACCAGACTTTCGCCCATGATTTCCGTGCGAGTGCCATCGGATGCACCAAGGCGTACGGTAATCTGTTCGGGTCTTCCTTCGACCAATTTATAGACGGGCGCACGTTTGGCGGTCGCCAATACTGCCAATTCCGCATCCCAGGTTTTTTGCTGTTCCGGCGACAGCATCGAACGAAACGGTGCAAACGATTGCTTCATGCGCTCGGCCATGCGTCGTGCGCCATCACCACCATTGCCACTTCCACCTTGTCGTTGCCCACCACCTGCCGGACCACCGAATGTACGCGAGCCGGTTGCCTGCCCTTCGGTTCTTGCCGCTGCAGCTTTACGCATGGCATCGGCACGTTCGCGCATGGCGGTAGCGGCAGTATCAAAAGCCTCGCGTTGGGCCGCGTCCAGCTTCAGGCCATCGGCCACCTTGGCGAGGCTTTCGGAAATCATCACGCCATTGCGCGCCTGTGCGCCGGCACCGGCGGTTGCCGTCTGGCTGCTTGCATCATTTGGCTTGAAACGCAGTGCCGAGTTGGCGATGCTCAGCACGTCAACACGGTTGCTGATTTCAATCTCGGCATTCGCGGTCATCCCGGGCAATAAGGTCTGATCCGTATTTTCCACTTCGACAACTACCGGATAAGTAATGACGTTTGAAGTATTGGTGGCGGCCAGACGAATTTGCTTTACCTGCCCCTTGAAGTTGCGATCGGGAAACGCATCGACACTGAATTTTACCGATTGGCCATCGCGCACCTGGCCAATATCGGCTTCATCGATGGCCAATACAATTTCCATTTGCCGCAAATCGCCTGCGATCTTGAACAGCACGGGCGTCTGTAAACTGGCGGCGACGGTTTGCCCCGGCTCGACGGCACGCGACAACACCACGCCGTCAACGGGCGAACGAATGACGGTTTTTTCCAGATCAAGGCGGGCGCTATCCACGTTGGCTTGCTGTTGTTTGACTTGTGCATTGGCTGAAACTATCCGGGCGCGCGCCTGATCACGTGCCGACAAGGCAAGGTCGGCATCGGTACGCGACACCAGTTGCTGTTTCGCCAGATCGGACTTGCGCGAATAGTCGGCTTCGGCATTGCGGGCACTGGCCTGTGCTTCGTTCAATCCGGCGCGGGCGCTGGCCAGCGATGCATTTGCCTGATCCAGCCGCGCCTGATAGGTGCTTGGGTCGATTCTGGCAATGATCTGGTTTTTCTTGACGGCATCGTTGTAGTCAACATCGACCGATTGCAATATGCCCGATACCTGCGTGCCGACATCGACCGTTGCCGTCGCACTCAGGGTGCCCGTTGCGGAAATCGCCGTACGAATTTCGCCGCGGGTAACCGCATCGGTCCGATAGCCTTGCTCACCCTTGTCCGTACGAGAAGCAATAAACCAATAAGCCGCAGCGGCCAGGACAATGGCGATGACGACTGGCCAGAGCCAGCGGCGGCCCCGGGATTGCACACGCGGTAATGACGACATTCAATATCCTTGAAACAGGGTTTGGCTGGATTTTAGCGGTTCGCGACTGAACAGTCGCGAAGAAATGACTATGTGCCTGCAAAGTAGTTCCGTTTCGATGAAAGATGCACCGGCGGGCGAAATGGTCGCACCGTCACACGCGGGTAAATCAATTGCCTGTAAACGCCATGTCGGTGCCGCCCGAACCATCTGTGTGTTGCCGTACCGACCGTGCATTCGAATCAGGATAGATTTTTCGCAAAAGTTGACTCCGCACTGGAGCAACGCCCAGTGAGAGGCGATAGCAATGGAACGGAAAAATTTACTCCATGTATCGATACTGCTTTTTGCAGCATTGACCTCGGGCTGTGCTTCCATGCGCACACATGCCGACAAGCCGGTGAGCACTGCGCTCAGCCCTGCCACCGACACACCGTCGGCACGCTATATTCAATCGGAACTCGTAAAACATCCCTCGGACATTTCGGGATTCCGGTTGCTGAGTTTGAGCAACAACGCCCTGCTTAGTCGAATCACGCTGGCCGACCACGCCGAAAAATCGATTGATCTGCAGTATTACATTTTCAAAAACGATGCTACCGGACGACTGGTTGCGCAACATCTGCTGATCGCGGCTGATCGCGGCGTTCGCGTACGTTTGTTGCTGGATGACCTTAACCTGGACGATCAGCGGTCGATGCTTGACGCTTTCGATTCGCATCCCAATATCGAAGTACGCCTGTTCAATCCGTTCAACACGCGCGAGCCCTCGATACCGTCCAAAGTTGTCCAGCTGGTACTGGAAGGATCACGCTTGAATCGCCGCATGCACAACAAATCCTTCATCGTCGACAACAAGATCGCCGTGATCGGCGGTAGAAATATCGGTGACGATTATTTCGATGCCAGCGTCGATACCAATTTCCGCGATCTCGATCTGGTCGCCATCGGCCCGGTAGTGCTCGATGCATCGCGCAGCTTCGATGATTACTGGAACAGTGACGCCGCATTTCCCGTCAGCGCCTACCCCGGCTCGCACGACAAACCGAAGGATCTGGCACAGATACGTCTCGAGCTGGCAAAGGACGCACGCAAATTTGCCGAATCCGATTATGCCGAAGCGGCCTTCAACGATCTTCCCGATGGGGCAACGGCAGATCGGCGCGGCTGGTGGTTCTGGGGCAAAGCGGTTTTGGTCGCCGATGCACCGCAGAAGGTCGAAGGTGAAAAGCCATCGGAATCACTGGTTCTGGTTCCCACCCTGGACTCCATGATAAGTGCGTCCAAAAGCGATCTACTGCTGATGTCACCCTACTTTATTCCCAGTGACAGCAATGTTGAACATCTCGCGGCACTCGCAAAGCGGGGGGTTTCCGTCAATATCCTGACCAACTCGCTGGCGGCAACCGATGAACTTGCGGTCTATGCAAAGTATGCGCAGCACCGTATCCCTCTAGTGGAGGGCGGCGTCAAATTATTCGAGCTTCGACCGGCGCCGGGCACCGGTGCGCCACAAGGTCGTCATCCCGGCCAATCATCGGGTGTCAGCCTGCATGCAAAGGCATTCGTGATAGACCAGCGCTTTACCTATGTCGGATCGATGAATCTGGATCCGCGATCCAAACTTCTGAACACCGAAATCGGAATCGTCGTTGATAGCGAAGGCCTGGCAAAAGCAGTGAAGGCTTTTTTCGACACCGCGATACTTCCGGCAAATTCCTACAGACTGCTTTTAGGCAAGGAAACCAGCCCGGGCAAGGCGCGTCTTTTATGGTCCACTACCGACAAGGGAGTAGAAAGACAGCTTGATGAAGAACCCGACACCACGGCCGGCAAACGCCTGAAAATGCGTCTGTTAAAATTATTGCCGGTAGACGGCTTGTTATGAAATATCTTCCCGGGGCAGCTGCATGAAACACGGTTTCGCTTTTTTGCTATTGATGTTTTTTTTCATGCCATCGGCCAATGCGCGTGATTCGCACGAGCAGGAAAAAATCGATTATCTCATTAACTCGATTGCCAACCTGAAGGGCGCCGTATTCATTCGTAACGATAACGAATACGATGCCAAAAAAGCCGCTGAACATCTACGCGAAAAGCTCGATTACGCCGGTGAAAAAATCAGGACCGCCAATGATTTCATCGACAAGTGCGCCACGGCATCCTGGTTAAGCCACCGAAAATATCTTATTCGTTTCAGTGATGGCCGCACGGTGAACTCGGCGACATATCTGCGCGAAAAATTAAAGGAATACGAACTGTCCCGGCCCGCTGAGCACCCGAGGGTGCGCGTGGCGCACCCTTTACACGGAAGCCGATATTCCCCGGCTTATTCGTTTGCGGTTAGCGGCGTTTTTGCCCGCAGATAATCGCCGGCGCTCTTGGCCAGTATCATGAAATCCGATGGCATCATGATCAAGGTCGTCGTGTTATGTTCGGCACCGACTTCGGTCACCATTTGCATGCGGCGCAATTCGAGTGCCGCCGGATTTTCCGCAATGAACTGCGCTGCATCCCTCAGCTTGAGCGAGGATTCCAGTTCGGCCTCCGCCTTGATGATACGTGCCCGTTTTTCGCGCACCGCTTCGGCTTCGCGCGCCATGGCACGTTGCATGGCAACAGGTATTTCGACGTCCTTCATTTCCACCATTTCAACCGTCAAACCCCAGGGGTGCGTGGCGGTATCGACCATTGCGCGCAAGGTAGAATTGATTTGATCACGCTCTTTCAGGACTTCGTCCAGATCATGCTGGCCGATAATATTGCGCAAACTGGTCAGTGCTACCTGATAGACGGCCGAGTAATAATTTTCCACCGCATTGACCGCACGTTCGGGGTCGATGATCCGAAACCACAACACGGCATTTACCTTGATGGTAACGCTGTCTTTGGAAACCGTTTCCTGCCGCTCGATATCGACCGTACAGGTACGGATATCGAGTTTTCGCTGCCACTCGATGAGCGGGATATTCCAATACCAACCAGGCCCGCGAACTGCCTGGAACCTACCCAGACGGAAAACCACCGCGCGTTGATACTCCTGGCAAATCTTGAATCCGGATATTGCTGCCACTGCCACAAACACCATCGTAAAAACGAAAATGGTTTGCATAGTTTTTCTATCGTTCCTCTTGTGACGTCTGCTGCAGCGAACGAGATGCTCGTGCTTTCCAAGACGGTATGGATACGCTACGCCTGCATTCTGGTTTGCGACGTCATATCGCCAGTGCTATAAACCCCGGACAGTTCCTGCATAGCGGGTGTTTTGAGGATCTACGATGGGCAACATCAATACCAAAGAAATCGAACGCGTGTTTCGCTCGGCTCCGTTCATCGCCCATCTTGGTTTGCGGATGGATTCGGTTGCAGCCGGCGAATGTCGTACTTCGCTCGTCCTGACCGAACAGCACCTGCAGCAAGATGGCTTTGTGCATGCCGGTGTACAGGCAAGTGTGGCTGATCATACGGCCGGCGTTGCAGCTTCGACACTTGTCGCGGACGGGCAAACTATTCTCAGTGCCGAATTCAAGATAAATTTGCTGCGCGCGGCAAAAGGCAGTGAACTCTATTGCATTGCAAAAGTACTCAAGGCCGGCAATACGTTGACCGTGGTCGAATCGGAAGTTTATTGCGGCACGCCGGGAAATTTCCGAATGGTTTCAAAAGCGACCGTTACGCTTGCGGTGATCACCCGGCGTGAATGATCAAGTCAGATGCGTCCACGCGCGAATGAAAGGCGCCAGTTGCGGTAATAAATCCACAAGACCATGAAGCGGCACCAATAGCCATAATGAACGCGTTCTTGCCCATAGCACGCCGAATGCAACGCCGACCGGTGCAATCATCACGATCGAATAGGCAAGCGCCCAGGATGCCGTCGGCTGTGCAACACCTTCAAGAATATTGGCGCCGCGCATAAATAAACCCGGCGCGTGCGCAAGCCCAAATAGCAGCGAAGCCCAGATAATGGCGGTGACTTGAGAGCCGGTGATTTCCGTAAGCCCTTGTTGCAGCACACGGCGGAACAATACTTCTTCGCACAAGCCCGCTTCCAGTGTCTGCCACAACCAGCAGGCCGGAATTGCCCAGATTAAGGTGCTGGCCGCAGGTGCGAGCTCGCCCAGCGTTTTCAAGCCACGGCCAAACAGCGCCTGAAAGGCGAAAAACGCCAGAGCCATCACCAGGAAAATAATCAGTAATCGCGATGCCGGAAATCTTGCCCGCACGCGCGGGCCATCGCGCAGAAACAGCCAGGCGGGCAATGCCACCATCGTGATTAATTTGAGGGCCGTTTGTGCCACCGATTGCATTGGCTCGTTCGGAACTGCCGCATTTAGCGCGGTAAATCCCCAGCCCAAAACCAGCAATGCAAACAAGGCAAAGTAAGCCAGCAGCGGCCACGCCTTTTTGCTGGATGCGGAAGAAAATTTCACGTCGGCATTCGAACGGCCGCGTGTAATGCCCCAGGCCAGAAGCGGAAAAGCAATGCCGAGCACCAGCAGTAAAAACAGGGGCTCGACCGCCGTTGCACCCGGCAATTTCATCAACACGGCAAAAGATGCCGCATACGCAACAAGCGCAACGCCTAGGGCGAAGCCGGGGGAAGCGGAAAAAGAGGAAGGGGCGCGCATCCTTTGAAGGTATCGCCACAGTGTTGCGGCAGCCAGTGATTTTCGTCATGGTAACTTTTGGCACAGGGCATCATGTACGGTTTTTCCTGACAACCAAAACCAAGATGTCGGCGCACCGGACGTGAAACCTGAAGACAGCTACTTCACGGAGCCCATCTTGATTGCGTAGTCAGGCACCACCACTGGTGGAAGCCTCATATTCTGCCGCACTCTCCGCAATTACCATTGCCAAAGCAAGACCACACGGATTTGGAAACTCTTCGGCTATGTTCTTTGAAACGGCAGAAAATGCTTGGGCGATTGCCGCCTTCTTCTGCTGCGAAGACAAGACGTAGAATGAACTGCCTATAGTGAGCTCGAACATCTTCTGGGCTTTACCTGAATGATGCTTCATAAACTTTTTTATAGACCTTGTTTCGATCACCTCTCCTGAAGTTCTTTCGATTTTGTGATCCAGCGCTTCCACGTAGATGCCGATAATCCCGAAAGGGAGTTCAATATCATCCCTTGAGTGCAGCTTTCTAGCCAAAATGCCGGTGATATGGTTGTCCTGCACCGAAAATATGTTGATATTTGATGATGCAGCCAAGCCCACGGATCTTCCGGAGACGTTTACGTCCATCATGAAACTCCTATGGGGCCTAACGCACTTTTACCTTGCGGCGCAGCCTGAAATCCTTTTCGAGTGATTCCGGCCAATAGCCAAACCAGTCATGCCCTTCCGACAGACCACCGTAACGACGCATGACGCCGTGCACCAGTGCAACAAATCCGATCGTAAAGCCGAAGGCAAAACCTGCACCATGCGATACAAAATTCACCTCGACCGCATCCATGACACCCTTGCCCTGAAAGGTACGCAGCACATCCACGCCGAACCACAATAGCAACATCCAGAATGCTTTCATCCGGATGGTAGTCAAGGTAAAAACGAGGAACATTACGCGCACAGAAACCGGACGGCTAAAAAACATCACCGCGCAGGCGCCCGCAATAGTGGCTATGCAGCCCGAAGCACCAACGGTAGGAATTGCCATGTCCGGATTGGCCGCTATCAACCACAAATTGCCGACCAGACCGCCGGTGAAATAAAGCAATAAAAAGCCTGCCGGGCCCAGCGCATCTTCGATGCTATCGCCAATGAGCCACAGAAAAAGCATATTGCCGATCAGATGAAGCCAGCCCCCGTGAATAAAATCGGCGGTAATGAATTGATACCAGTGCCAGTTGTTTGGCACCAGACCGTATTTGTCGAACCAGTCGGTTTCGCCGTTATGTGAAGTAATCAGCATTGCCAGAAAAGCGAACACATTGATCAATATCAGGGCATACACAGCCCATGGCGTGTGCTTGGCATGATCTTCATCCTTCCATGGAAGCAGCCAGATCATCGGGCAATCAATCCGTCATAAAATTTTTTATGGCTCAATTCAAATCCTTTCAAAATAAGCATTTGTTCTAGCGGTTGGCATGGCGTTTTGCAATCAATGCAATCGGCAAGCCTACCAGCAAGGTGTGGGTGAACAATGCGCCGACCAATACCTGCCCCTGTGGCGGGCCACTATGCCCTGCGTTGGATAAGGGCACCACAATGTAATTCATCACGAAATACAGGCCTAGCCCGTAAACCGGGCCGGCAATCCATGCGTGGCGCGTCAACGAGGAAATTCGCGATGCGGCGACGACAAAAAAGCCGGCCATCATTATCGCCATCATGAAATGCAGGCCCAGGCCGAGTGCTGCCGTTTCAAAACCGCCAGCACGCGAGGCTTCTTTACCGAGCAATCCGGCCGCCACTGATTGGCAAATGCGTTCTGGCGAAAGACCGAATGCAATACCGTAGTGAATAAAGGCATAGAGAATATCAAGTGCACCGGCTATCAGGCCGCCTATCAATGTTGGACGAAGTAGTTTCATTGCATTGCTTCCCCTGACTACGTTTGCCAGCCGTCGTTTTCGCACAAGCACTTCGTGACGTCAATTGCCGGTGCGGATACCGAATCGGGCCTGATCAAAATGAACATCCGACATCTACGACGGGAATATGTGTGTTTTCGCACAGAGTTAGGCATTTTCGTATCCGATACTGCCATCAGCAGATAATTTTCTCTGTATTGAAGAAAGCATCCTGCATCTTCAAAAACAATCAGGACACCCCATGACAGTAGCCAGCGTAATGACACAGACACCTGCATGTTGTACCCCGAAATCATCACTCACCGATGTGGCGCGCATGATGGTCGATAATGACTGTGGCCAGATTCCGGTAGTAGAAGATCTACAAAACCGCAAACTGGCCGGTGTTATCACCGATCGCGACATTGCAGTCCGCATCGTGGCCAAAGGCCATAATTCTGCTGAAGCACTTGCCTCCGAGTGCATGAGCACTTCGTGCATTACGGTGACACCGGAAACCAGCCTGAAGGAATGCTGCAATTTAATGGAAAGCAACAAAATTCGCAGGGTGCCGGTGATTGATGACAAGGGAAGTGTTGTCGGAATTGTTTCACTTGCCGATGTTGCCCGCAGTGCAAATGCAGAAACGACAGTCTCGGTAGTGAAAGAAGTTTCAAACTGAAAAAACAGACAATCTGACCGCTTGTTCCGGCGATGCCTTCAATAAGCGCTTGCTGCTGAAATATGTCCGGAGACGATCCGGCATGTTCCCCTCAGTCCATGGAGGATTTGCAAGACATTCGCCGGATTTTTTGCGTGCAATCCAGCACATTGCCTGCCATATTCAAGCAGGCTACGAATCAAAAGACGTTTCAGGAATAAAGAGCCTGTGCGGCATTCGATAAACAACATTTCTGGCGTGAAGCGCTCAGGTCCTCGTTTAAAGACCCAACACCAGATCATCCGCATCAACATTGTCGAGTTTGATTTTATTGGCGAACAGGGAAAATGCGAGCATCCCCGCCAGGCCATTGGCACGCTGAATCCATGGCGGCAAATACAGGGCCTCTTTCAGCACGCCATCATCGAACATCGGTTCCAGATCGAAGACATCCTGCAGGCTCATTTTTCCGGCGAACAGCAGGCGTGTCAGGCGCAATCGTTTATGGCGCAAACACCAGCGAAAAAAAGTATGTACCGACAAAAGTCCGTGCAAGTAAACGGTATCTTTCGTGAATGCCGCGCCGCCAGTCACCGGCACTCCCCGGAACACGCGCTGGGTGGAGCTGAAGCTATCGGTATCGCTTTGCCCGGCGTCCAGAAAAAACTGGAATACTTCGAGAAAATCGGCACCCTGCATAGCCTTGTCGATGGCCAGAATGCGCAGGCTGATTCTTTTCATGCGTTCGATATCGATGGCACCGGTAATCAGTTCGGCAAAAGTTGCCAGACCTTCCTGCGTTGCCGTGATGCGCGGCGAGTTTCGCGCCAGTGATTTGAAAAGTGGCTGCTCGCGACCATTCAATGCCGTCAGGGAATGCACGAACGCTTCGTGTTCGAGTAATTGATGGCGGTCGTATTCGGTGAAGCAGGTGTTATCGCGCAACCGAATACGCGTCGGGCCGGCAGCGGCTTTTGCAATCAAATTGGGATCGAGTTCGACATTGACTTTGTGATGGATGAAAAATTTGTCCAGTGCTTCCTGCAATTCCAACTGCACAATGGATGCCGACAGACAGTAATCCGCTTCGATCTGATTGAGCTCGCTATCGAGCTCATTGGCCAGCGAAATGAAATGTTCGGCGGCGACGATATTACTTGGGCCATTGCCCAGCAGGGAATCACCCGGGCGGCCGAACAAACTGACCGAATAAGCAGTCACCACCGGTGTGCCCAGGGCTTCGAGCAGATGCGTGGCATTGATCCAGCTATTGGCCGTGCGCATGACATAACGGCCCAGCGGATGTTCTATGTCCGCCGCCTTGGCAATGCTTTCCAATTCGGCGCGAGTGGCTTGATGTTGCTCGGGCTGATAAACCACAACCGGCAATTTTTTCTTTCCCTTGCGCCAGTCTTCGAGAAAAACCTGCTGTACGCTTTGTGCCCAACTCACCGATTCCAGCAAACGAATGCCACGAACTGCCTTTTCCATGCGCTGATCAAGGTCGGCATGGTGTTGCACTTCGATGGAGAAAGAATTGTTCACCTTCTTCCGTATTTGTCTTTTGTTCGTTTATTGAAAGCGGCATTGGCCGCTTTGGCATCGGCGCGACGCGCGGCCAAAGACGTTGCCGCTGCATCGCGTTCATCGCGCAGTTTCAGATAATGCGCGAAACGTTCGGCATCCAGCGTGTCATCGGCCAGGGCTGCCAGAACCGCGCAGCCGGGTTCATTGCTGTGGCCGCAATCGCTGAACCGGCATTGCGCTGCCAGTGCATCGATGTCTTCAAAGGTGCCTTCGCTTAAATCCTCGTCGCCGCTGAGTTTCAATTCACGCATGCCGGGTGTATCAATCAGGCAGCCGCCCTGTGGCAAGGCAATCAAAACGCGGTGCGTGGTGGTGTGGCGGCCACGCGAATCATTGCCGCGCACTTCCTGGGTTTTCATTTTGCTGGTGCCGAGCAAAGTGTTGGTGACCGTGGATTTGCCGGCACCGGAGGAACCGACCAATACGGCGGTTTTGCCAACACCTAAAAACGGATGCAGCACGATCAAACTTTCGGAATCTTTTGCATTGACGGCAAATATCGGAATGCCGCTTTGCACGATTTCCTGCAGGCTTTCCAAAGCCATTTCGACATGCTCGGTCAAATCGGCCTTCGTCAGCACCAATACCGGGCCTGCACCGCTGGCCTGCACAAGCAAAAGATAACGCTCGATCCGGCGCGGATTAAAATCACCATCCAGGCCACAGACGACCAGCACGTGATCGATATTGGCGGAAATCAATTGCGCCTTGTAATGTTCGCCCGCTGCAGCGCGCTTCAATACCGAATGCCGGGGCAGCAGGCTCAGAATGTTTTTGCAATCTTCATCAAGTACGACCCAGTCGCCGACAATCGCCCGGGTTTCCGGATCAACCCGGGGCCGTGTCCATGGCGCCGGTGGCTGTACACGCAGGCTCTGGTCGATTTCGGTGGCTACTACATAGGCGCTGCGATGCTGGCCCACCACGCGCGCAACTCGATTGCCCGCCGCCGCTTCAACTGCATCATTCAGGGTCGCGTCATCGGGCCAACCCATCTGGCGCAAGGCGGAAATATGTTCGGGATTTATCTGCATTGAGCCTATTCTAGCCCTTCCTGCACCTGGTCTTGACGCTATCGGGGTTAATTTGCGCTCATGAAAAATCTAAACATCGTGGTAATCACCATCGCAGGGCTGGGGTTTATTGGCTTCGGCATCATCCTGCTGTGCTGGCCCGACATGGCCTTGCCTGGTGTCGGTATTCAGGCTTTAAGCGCACAGGCGCAGGTCGAGGTGCGTGCCATGTATGGTGGATTGGAGTTGGGACTGGGCGTTTTGCTGCTGACTTGTTTTGCCCCGGAAAAGCAGCGTTTCGGCCTGCAATTGAGCCTCGCCAGTTACGGTGGCCTCGGGCTTGCCCGTTCATTGAGCATGCTGGTCATCGGCGTCACTACGCCATTCCTGTGGTTTGCACTGGCATGGGAAGGGGTGATTGCCGGCTTGGCATTGGTGGCGCTGACCGGCAAAAAACCCCGATAGAGAGGGCTGAAAGATCAGGCATTTTCAGGTAGTCTTCACAGACTCTTTATCCCCCAAAACACCTGATAATCCATGCATCCCCAGCCTCTTGTTACGCGCGAAACCCTGCGCGATGTCCGTTATGAAATCCGTGGTGAACTGGCCCGTCGCGCCCGCGAGCTCGAGGCCCAGGGCCGCACCCTGATCAAACTCAATATTGGCAACCCCGGCGCCTTCGGTTTTCGCGCGCCGGAACATTTGCAGCAGGCGATTGCCGCGCATTTGCCGGAAAGCGACCCCTACACCCACCAGCAAGGTTTGCCCGAAGCACGCGAAGCATTGAGCGCGTTCTACAAACAACGCAACACACCGAACGTGACACCGGAAAGAATTTTTATCGGCAACGGCGTCAGTGAATTGATTGATATCTCGCTACGCGCGATGCTCAATGTCGGCGATGAAGTCTTGCTGCCAAGTCCGGATTATCCACTCTGGAGCGCCGCCACCATTTTGAATGACGGCATTCCGCGTTATTACGATTGCACGGCGGAAAATGGTTTTCTGCCAGACCCGCAACAAATTGAAGATTTGATTACGCCGCGTACACGCGCCCTGGTCATCATCAATCCGAACAATCCAACCGGCGCCTGCTATCCAAAAGCCCTGCTGGAGAAACTCGTTGTCATCGCACGCAAACATAATTTGTTGCTGATGGCCGATGAAATTTACGACGGTATCGTTTACGACGACGCAAAATTCGAACCGCTCGCGCCATTGGCCGGCGATCATCCGTGCCTGAGTTTCGGCGGTTTGTCGAAGGTACATCGTGCCTGCGGCTGGCGCGTGGGCTGGATGGTGCTCAGTGGCGAAGCCACCCGCATCGGCGATTATCACCATGCGCTTGATTTGCTTGGCGCCCTGCGTTTATGCGCCAACGTGCCTGGCCAATATGCCATTCCTGCTGCACTGGAAGGCATCAACACCATTTCCGAATTGACCACCGAAAAAGGCCGCCTGTACGAAACCCGCCGTGCATTGATTGAAGCCTGCGCAAACAGCAAACATTTAAGCCTGGTGATACCGCAGGGCGCACTGTATGGCTTTGTCGGCGTCACCGGGCCGGTTGCCGAGCATTTCAACGACCATCAATTTGCCTACGACTTGATGGAACAGGAAAGCGTGCTTGTGGTTCCTGGCTCGAGCTTCAATGTGTCCTACAAAAATTATTTCCGCATCACCTTGTTGCCTGAAGCCGATACCCTGCGCGAAGTATTTAGCCGCATTGAAAGATTGCTGGAACGTTACGCCGAAAAAAATTCGCAACGCGAAGTGGCATGAACCGATGCGCGGGAAGATGAAATATCTCGCGCTCGGTGATTCCTATACGATTGGCGAAGCACTGCCGGTGGAAGATAACTGGCCGATGCAATGGGCGCACGCACTGCGCGCCAATGGCGTGGATATTGCCGACCCGGGCATCATTGCCAAGACCGGCTGGACTACCGACGAGCTCGCTGCCGCGCTCGATGAAGCCGATACAAGCAATACCATTGCTCCACCTTATGACATGGTGTCGCTTTCCATCGGCGTGAATAACCAGTATCGCGGCCGCAGCCTCGATAACTATCGCGAAGAATTTACCGCCTTGTTACATCGTGCCATCGCATATGCCGGCAAGAAAACCGCACATGTTTTTGTATTGTCGATTCCCGATTGGGGCATTACCGAATTCGGAAAAGACTCCAGCCGCGATATTGCAAAAATTGCACACGAACTGGACGGCTATAATCAAATCAATGCCGAAGTTTCAAAGAAGCTTGGTGTGCACTGGATCGATATCAGTACCGTGACACGCAAAGCTGGCACCAATGCAAAATTCTATGCCGAAGACGGCTTGCATCCTTCCAGGGCGCTGTATGCATTGTGGGTCAAGGAATTGCTGAAGATAAAGTTGTAGGGTGGGCAATGCCCACCCTGCGCTATCCCGCGTTACAATCTCTTTATGAAAATCGCCCTCGTCACTGCCATCGCCGCCTTTGCCCTGGATGATGATCTGGCGCCGCTCGCCAATGCGCTTCGCAATGCCGGCGCGCAGGTTGAAATTCTGGCCTGGGATGATTTTTCGGTTTCCTGGAAACGTTTCGATGCCATTGTTTTGCGTTCCACCTGGGATTACACCGAACGCCTGCCCGAATTCCTGGCCTGGTGCGCGCACGCCGCCGAACAAACTCGATTGCTGAATCCGGCCGATGTCGTGAAATGGAATACCGACAAACATTATCTGGCCGATCTGGCGAAGAAAAAATGTCCGGTGGTCGAAAGTGTTTTCATTGAACCGGGCCAAGCCGCCGATACATTTCCCGATTACGCCGAATTTGTCGTAAAACCTGCCGTTGGTGCCGGTTCGCGTGATACCCAGCGTTATCTCGCAAAAGATCGTGATGCCGCGGTTGCGCACGTCAAAACCTTGCTCGATCAAAACCGCTCTGCCTTGATACAACCTTATCTGGCCGAGGTCGACAGCAAAGGGGAAACTGCGCTTATTTTCTTCAAGGGAATTTTTTCACACGCCATTCGCAAGGGCCCGTTATTGCAGCTCGACGAAGGCCCGACCAGCCAGCTTTTTGCGCCCGAAGCCATCACTACGCGCGAGCCCAGCAGCGATGAACTGGAAGTCGCCCATCAGGTGCTCAAAGCCATGCCGTTCAAGCCATTGGCCTACGCCCGCGTGGATTTATTACCCTCCAGCCAGGGCCCGATGTTGTTAGAGCTTGAACTCACCGAGCCCAGCTTATTCTTTGAGCATGCTCCGGGAAGCGCCGAGCGGTTTGCAGCAAGCTTGTTGGCGTCCTGATCACCGCATCAAACTGGCCCCGATATAGCGCAAACGGTTACAATAGCGGCCTGTTGTCACGCGTCTGTGAACTCCTTGCAGACGGATTTTCGCTTAACGCAGGAAAGCCTCATGAAAATTTTGGTGGGTTACAAACGTGTGGTCGATTACAACGTCCGCATCCAGGTCAAACCGGACAATTCCGGTGTCGTTACCGATGGCGTGAAACTTTCGCCAAACCCTTTCGACGATATCGCGCTGGAAGAAGCATTGCGTCTTCGCGAAAAAGGCATCGCAACCGAAGTGATCGTTGCCACCATTGGCCCGGCCGATTGCCAGGCGCATTTGCGCAATGGTTTGGCGATGGGTGCCAATCGTGCGATTCACATCGTTACCGATCAAGCCATCCAGCCTTTGACCGCCGCACGCGCCATGCTGAAGCTGATCGAAAAAGAACAACCCGGCCTGGTCATGATGGGCAAGCAAGCCATTGATGACGACGCCAATCAAACCGGCCAAATGGTTGCGACTTTGTGGAACCGCCCACAAGCGACTTTCGCCAGCAAAATCGAAGTTGCCGATAACAAAGCGACCGTCACGCGCGAAGTCGATGCCGGCCTGGAAACGCTCGAAGTCGATCTGCCTGCCGTCATCACGGTTGATCTGCGTTTGAATGAACCGCGCTTCATCAAACTGCCCGACATCATGAAAGCAAAATCCAAACCGATGGAAGCTTTGCAACTGGCCGATCTTGGTGTCGAGTCCGGTGATTTCCTGACCACCACGCATTACGCCGCTCCTGCAAAACGCAGTAAAGGCATCATGGTGAAAGACGTGGCTGAACTGGTTGCTGCATTGAAAACAAAAGGCCTGGTGTAATCATGAGCAAAGTTCTAATCATCGCCGAACATCTGAACGGCCAACTCAATTCCGCCACCGCACGCTGCGTCACTTGCGCGCAGGCAATGAAAGCCGAATCAATTGATGTGCTGGTTTTATCTGATGCACCGGACGCCATCGCGGCACAAGCTGCACAAATTGCCGGTGTCACCAAAGTCATCACGGTCAGCAATGCCGCCAACGCGCATTCACTTGCCCACGTTCTCGCGCCGCAAATCGCAAACGTCGCTGCTGCCTATTCGCATGTGTTTGGTCCATCGACAACATTCGGCAAAGACCTGATGCCTTGCGTTGCGGCCCTGCTTGGCACGGCGCAAATCAGCGACATCATGGCCGTGGAGTCCAGCCACAGCTTCAAGCGCCCGATTTATGCGGGCAACGCGATCATCAGCGTGACCGCACCTACGGACAAACCGGTTGTTGCCACGATTCGTACTGCTTCCTGGCCTGCAGCCGGCAACGGCGGCAATGCTTCGGTACAAGCGGCCAACGTCAGCGTTTCATTGCCAACCCACACTCGCTTCGTTGGCTTGCAACAAGGCAAGAGCGATCGCCCTGATCTGCAAAGTGCCAGCAAAGTGGTTTCCGGTGGTCGTGCACTCGGCTCTGCCGACGCGTTCTCGATCATTTATTCGCTTGCCGACAAAATGGGCGCCGCTGTCGGCGCATCACGCGCAGCGGTCGATGCCGGTTATGTACCAAATGAATTGCAGGTCGGCCAAACCGGAAAAATCATTTCACCGGAACTGTATGTCGCCATTGGAATTTCCGGCGCCATTCAACATCTGACCGGCATCAAGGATGCAGGCACCATTGTCGCGATCAACAAGGATGGCGATGCACCGATTTTCGAAATCGCCGATTTCGGGTTGGTGGGGGATTTGTTCCAGATTATTCCGGAGCTGGAAAAAGCGCTGTAGCCGTTGCGCATTTGTTAAGAAGAAATGGCCGCTATGCGGCCATTTTTTTCAAGCAGTAATCTTTGAAAAGCGCCCGCAAGCCTGAATTTTCAACCCGGGAAAGTCTTTTCTTCGATTTTCATGTGCCCCGGATTGCGCCTGATCTTGCGTAATGCATCGTAGCTTGGCTATCAACTCCTGTCCGCATGTAGAATTACAAGCACGTAAGTGAAACCGGCACCCTGCCAGCGAACCTGCTTCTTTTACAATACGAACCGCCATAGCTTCAATCAGATGTCTTACACGTTTTGTTTAACGGCCTCGCTGCAAGGATTTCTGCATTTTGAACCAGCATTCTTTATTAAAACCTAGGATTTCGACGCGCTTGAATCAGCGCGTGCATATAGATTCAAGCTGGCAACCAGTGGGAGTCACGGAGCAATTCCTGGCCAACGCCGACACCTATCATGCAAGGTATTACAAAAATGATTACTGGAAATATCTCGTGGGCCGCGGTCTCGATCTGGCGGGAGTAGGCCGTACATCTCCCTCCCGAATTCTTGATATTGGATCCGGCAGTGGCAATACCGTATTTGCGACTGCCGAGCTCATGCCCAATTCATCAATATTCGCCAACGATATCTCGCCACAATTACTCCAAATTCTGGTTGGCATTCAGGACCATATTCCACAACTTGCAGGACGCATAGAAGCTTATTGCTTCGATCTTCATAAGGATTTCTTTGCAGACAATGTTTTTGATTTGGTGATTGGCGGCGCAATATTGCACCACATGCTCGATCCCGAGGCAGCCCTGAAAAATGTAGCTCGCTGGTTACGTCCGGGCGGAAAAATACTGCTGATCGAGCCATTGGAAGTTGGCGGTCATATGATGGCTGCAATTTATCTGAAACTTATAGAGATGAGTGAACTGGAACTCGGATCACGACACAAACTTGTTTTGTTCTTCAAGGCAATGTGCCAGGACTACGAAGCCCGTTTTGGCGTGCCGCGCGTTAAACCGTTTACAAAAAATCTTGATGATAAATGGCTGTTCCACACTTCATATTTACGAGAGATGGCCGAAAAAATCGGACTTGCGCTTGAACTCGTTGCCCCCACCATTACCGATTCCGGCAAGCTTTTCAGTAATGCGGTTTGCGGCAATCTGGAAGTTGCGGGCCTTGGCGATATTCCCGTACCCGACAGCATAATGAAAACACTTCAAGTATTTGATGACGGGATATCACCTGAGTTGAAAGAGTTTTTCGCGCCGGAAGGAATTATTTGTCTGGCGAAGCAAAAATAATTTTCTGGTGTTTTTAAGAGCTCAAAAAAATGGCCGCAATGCGGCCATTTTATATGCTGCCTACACATCTTCGAATAAAAATTTCAGCGGACAGGCACTACCACTTTTGCTTCTGCCGGGGCTCCAAACAGGAACGGGGCGCTGCCGTCATCGGCATTTGTGAAGACAACCAGCGCTTTATTGCTTGAATACATGGCAACGACAGAGCGCGCATCGAGATTAACTGTTACCGGCATAGCATCCGTCTCATATGTACTTTGATCAAGACCAAACGAAATATCCGCCATACCTGCCTCAAGTGCATTCTTGAGGAACACCTGCCTTGTCGCTGATCTGTAAACACCCGCGGAATCCACGCCATCGCCATCCCAGTCTCCGACCAATGGCAGTGTCGAATCACCAGTGCCGCCATATTCAAATGAATGGCTCAAGGAAAAACTTTTGTCCCCCGAATTAAAAATATGGAAGATGCCCTTGGCAGAATCGTATGCGGCCAGGCCGACGTCTTTATTCGTTTGCCAGCGTCCAATGAACCATGTTGGCGTACCTTGAATTTCGGCAGGCCAATTCCACGTGAATAGCTCTGTAAGCGTAGACAAATCCATTACTGTCATTCGACGACTTGCTGCATCATTACAAAATAGCTTCCCGCCAAAGTTTATGTCGGTTATGCCCAACGGCTGTGAGCCTGCCGGGCAAGCATTTTGATAGACCATATCGGCAGGGCCCGATTTCGGCTTCAGCAAGACATGGATCTTGCCCGTGCTTGCGGTGAACACGGCAAATGCTGGTTTCGCTTTCGAAACCACGGGATCAGCTAAGGGAGGATTTGCAGGCGCTGGCGCTTGATCGGATTGCGCAACCGGTTCCTGCGGTTTGTCAGCATCGCATGCAGCAAGCAGTAAAGCTGAAGTTGCAATAAGCACGGCACCTAGGTTTTTCTTGCTTCGTTTCATATACATGTTTTCCAATTTGCGAATAAATATTACAGGGGATGTGTTCGGTTTTTGAATCTATCTAGTGAAATATGCTTGTCAGTAACTCAACCATCGATCAGCCGCGATTACCCACTTGATTGGTACGAGACGCTTCAGTACAGGCCGTATTTTTTCATGGCGGTAAATCGCGATTATCCTGTCCCGCAATGCACGCTTGGCCAGGATGTAGCGGCTCACCCGCATTGCGTACACGGGCGCATCGGCTCCGGGCGTATAAAGATTCAATCCACGCAGAGCTGCTTGCCCGGAATTTCCGGATTTTTTTTGCCGGGCTGCCGCATATCGTCCAAGATAATTTCCTGCATCGGTATCGGCAGTTGCCGTCTGCCCGAACTGTACCTTGTTTTCAATGAAGCTCTTGCGCAAGGACATGAAAAAATCCGTGAAGCTGGCTGGCGTAGTATTCCAGGGCAGCACCCAGCTCAATGCACGATCCTGCAAACGTTCGGAGAACGCACCCAGATCCGGAGCAATGATTGCACACTGTGTTCGCAATGCTGCGGACAGGGTATAGGAATAAGTTTCGGGCCATTGCGAGGTGAACCATATGGCATGCGGTTTGTGCTGCGTGATCAAGGCATCAAGATTGTCGTCCTGATATGGGCCGGTAATTTGCAACACGCGCTGCGACAAATCATTGAGTTGCCGATAGGCAAAACCGATCAAGACAAAACGAATCGGTAACCGGCTTTTCTCGACCAGCTCGGCAACCGCTTCGACCAGGTCGGCACCTTTCCATTTACTGAGCGCACCGATGATGCAGATCACGAGATGCCCGTCGGATTCCACCTGCTCCGGTTTATAGACAATAGCGCCACTGACTGTTTCATGCGGCGCAACGACGATGTTAGGCAGATAAAAATAGCGCTGCAACCTCACAGCCGTGTCGTGCGAAGGACAATAAACGTGTCGGGCTTTCGCGAGCAGCTGTGCATAGTAGGCGCGCCATTCGGCAATATCCCTGGCGCCGTGCGCCGGTCTTTTTTTGATGCACGCGTTGCAAACCGTTCGCTCGGGTTCTCCGCAATAATTGCCACGCTCTTCAACCAGATTGATCTGCGGGCATATCGCGAAAAAATCATGGGCGGTAAAGTCATACTCGACACCTAGCAGCCTCGGCAGATCGAACAACTCCAGTGGCAATCCGATGGTGTGATGAAAATGCACGTGAATTATGTCAAGTGCTTTCAGACGCTTGAGCAACACATCAAGCTGTCGCGGAATTTCATGAACTTCCTGCAGACCGTCGTCATCCGAAAGTGATCTTATTTCGACCCGCCTTCCGTTCGTGCTTGCCAGCTCGTAACATCTGAATCCCGATTCGACACTTCGGGCCAATTCATGCACATGCTTTTGCGTGCCGCCGCCCAGTCCGTGATTAATCATCAATACTGCCGGCCTTGGATTTTTCAGTCTTCGATAATCACTCACTGATTGACGGAACCCGGCAGCCGGATCGGTTTCTATAAATTTATTTACGGCACCGTGATACCAGGGATAGCGACCCGCAATTGTCTTCATGGCCGCGACTACACGCTCTTCGCGCTCCTTGCCAAAACTGACCGAGCCTTCGTGAAAGACAAAAACATCGCAAGCCAGCAAATTTTTCCAGCCGCCAATATGCGCTCGACAGCAAAAATCGTTTTCCTCTCCGTAGCCACGTGGAAAAGCTTCGTCGTCGAATAATCCGATTTCATTGATTGCCGCACGCCGGATAAAAATGCAAAAGCCATGTCCGGTAGGCAATTCAACGGTTTGACCTGCATTGATATCCGCAAACAATTTATCAAGCGATTTTATCGTTTCGTTGGCCGGCAGCAGATTACTTTCCAGGAAGCGCGGATAACTGCAAATGGTGGCGTTGTTCGAGAATGGCGTAACGGTCGCAATTTTATCTTTACCGTAAGCGGCAGCAGCTAAACGATCGATCCAATCATTGACCACTTCGGTATCACTGTTCAATAAAATGACATCGTCATCGCCCGCTTCCTGCATGCCACGATTAACTGATTTCACAAAGCCCAGGTTTTCTTTATTTACCAGCAAGCCGATCGACGGGTTACTGCCCGATATTTTTTTGCAATATTGCGATAAAGCAGGTTCAGGAGAACAATCATCGACGATAATTACCCGGACTTCGGATTTTTGCTGTTGCAGTGACGCCATCAATGATTCGATGCAACGCCGCGACTCTTCTAGTCCGGCATAGACCGGCACGATAACGCAAATCCTGTTTGCGGCATTCCTGCTCATGCTTCAATAACTCCGGCCGGATTATTTTCTGTCTTTATTGGTCCGGGAATAATGTCTGAAGCTGCCTGTCCATCCTCGATAATCTTGAGAATCCGTCGCAAGGCAGATTCCGCCGTTGGTTCGTCAATAATGAAGCCGCGATCATAAGCGCCAACTCGCTCGGCCTGCGCTCCCAAATTAAAGCAGACAAGCGGAAGTTGAAGTTGCATCACTTCGCTGGCAACAAACGAGAATGTTTCCGGACATATCGAAGGCAAAAAACAGATTCCCACATCATGCTTTTCCAGCAAGCCGGGTAATTGTTCCCGCACATAGGAGCCGGTGGAAAAGTAGGCCGCGGATGGCTCGTAAGTTTCCACGTTGCCAATCACCACGATTTTCAGCGGCAATTGTTCTTTCAATATCAGGCGCGCCATGTCACGCAAAATATTGGCGCCTTTTGCAATGCTTATGTTTCCTACTACCCCTATTACGAATGGACTGCCCGAAACCGGATGGGATTCTTTCGGGAATGGCAAAGACTTATGCGGTGTCACAAGAAACTTGCCGGAAGGCAGAGTGCCTTTATAGACCCGCTCGAACATCAGCCTGCTTGAATCAGAAAAAAACTGGATGGTGTCGCATGTTGCCAGGAATTTCTTCCATTGCGAACGCCAATCTTTGATGCCGGTCGGATCACGCACGACGGGGAATATTTCCGCACGGCTGGCCATGCATTTATTGCAGACCGAAGGTGCAGGCAGTTCGCAAAAATCATCGTGCTGATTCAGCAAGGACCAGGAGTTGCACAGGGCATGAAAATCGTGGACATGGTATTTCAGGGAAAGGGCTTTGCCGGTTTTCTGCCTGATGATGAATTTCAATATCCCGCAAATATCGGGGTAGGAAACCAGACTGTTCACTTCGATTGCGGCAAGCGGTGTTCTATCGATAAATGGAACCAGCTGCTTGAAGTCCGCAACAAAAATACTTCGGCTTTGTTGAACATCATGGTATTGCAACTCATACGCAAGACGACTCGCATGGAAGCGCAAGCTCAACAACGCATTTCCGGCACCAAGCCAATTGCGTGACCACCGTTCACTGACGATATTCGCACCACCACCCATCGCATGGTCTATCAGCAGCGATAAGGGTGTGGCTTTCGATGGAATTCCCTCGAAGAAATCGCACAATTCTCTTTTATTGTTTTTACCGGTAAGTTTTTTTCCGTTTTGGCTGGTTAGCCAAAAATCCGGCATGGAGATATTTTCCCAGCCGCCATCATGCATCATCAAATACAAAGACACCTTCGCATTCACAAGATTGGAATTCAGGGTAGTCGAAAAACGAAATCCGGAACCGACCGAATGACGACTGGAAGGGTAGGAAGTTAAAACGTCAACTCGCGTGATATGTGACTGACACTTCAACCACACGACACTGCCATCAGTGCATTCGAGTTTCAACTGAACTTCGGCGTGTGCCGCCTGATCCGAAAAACACCAACCCCAGCCGAACAGCATTCGGCCGTTAACTGCAACGGAATCAATTGCGTAATGAAGCGCCATGTCTTTATGTATTAGGACAACGCGCTTTGCAATTCTGCGCGTAGATCTTCCACATCTTCCACACCGACACTCAGACGTACAAGATTGTCGGTAACGCCAAGCGCAGCGCGACGATCTGCCGGGATTGAAGCATGCGTCATGATGGCCGGATGGTTGACCAAACTTTCAACGCCACCGAGTGATTCGGCGCAGGCAAAAAGTTCGGTGCGCTCCATGAAACGACGTGCCGACTCCAGCCCGCCTTTCAGGAAAATGCTGATCATGCCGCCGAAGCCATCCATCTGCGTTTTCGCCAGCGCATGTTGTGGATGCGACGCAAGACCTGGATATAAAACCTTTTCAATTGCAGGGTGCTTTTCCAACCAGCCTGCAAGTTCCCCGGCATTTTCGCAATGCGCTTTCATCCGCAGATGCAGGGTTTTCAAACCACGCAGTGCAAGAAAACTGTCGAATGGGCCCTGCACGCCGCCAACGGCGTTTTGCAGAAAGGTCATTTGTTCTGCGAGCTCTCTATCATCGCCCACCACCAGCATGCCGCCGACGATATCGGAGTGGCCATTCAAATATTTGGTTGCAGAATGCATGACCAGATGCGCGCCAAGTTCCAGCGGACGCTGCAAAATAGGCGAAGAGAAAGTGTTGTCGACGGCAAGGCGAATGCCGCGTTTGCGGGCGAATTCTGCCAGACGCGCGATGTCGACGATTTTCAACAATGGATTGGTCGGAGTTTCGCACCAGATCAGTTTTGTATTCGGTTTTACCGCAGCTTCCAGCGCCGCCATGTCATTCAAATCGACGAAGGTGAAATCCAGATTTGCCGAGCGACGACGTACGCGTTCGAACAAACGATAGGTGCCGCCGTAAACATCGTCCATGCAAACGACATGACTGCCGGCATCAAGCGAATCAAGCACGGTCGCCGTGGCTGCCAGACCCGAAGCAAACGCATAACCATTCGTTCCGCTTTCCAGCGAAGCGACACAGCGTTCGTAGGCAAAACGCGTTGGATTGTGGCTGCGCGAATATTCATAGCCCTGATGTACGCCCGGACTTTTTTGCACATAGGTTGAGGTCGCATAAATTGGCGTCATCACCGCACCGGTGGACGGGTCGGGGCTCTGGCCTGCGTGAATGGCGCGCGTGCCGATTTTGTGGTGTTTGTTATCGCTCATTTTTATTCCGATATGGTGGGGAAATCGCGACTTCCGTCGCTCCTACATGATTTTATTGCGAACGACGGCGCAGATAATTCAGCAAGTCGATACGGGTAATCAGGCCCATGAATTTGCTGCCATCGACGATGATCGCGACGTGGCCGCGATCGAATACCGGCAGCAGCGATTCCATCGATGCGGTCACTTCCAGAACATGCAGTTTGCTGACCATCGCTTCGCTGACCGGCTGCAGGAATTTCGGCTCATCGCCATACACATGCATCAGCAAATCGCTTTCATCGATGATACCGACGATTTTGTCGCCATCCATCACCGGCAATTGCGAAACGTCATACAGCTTCATGCGTTGATAGGCGACCGTCAGCGAATCGTTCGGCCCGACCACGACGGTGTCGCGCTGCGCATACGGGCGCAGGATCAGATCACGCAAATCGCCGTAGGTTTTTCGTTCGATGAAGCCGTTATCGAGCATCCAGTAGTCGTTGTACATTTTCGACAAATATTTATTGCCGGTGTCGCAGACAAACACCACCACTTTTTTAGGCGTGGTTTGTTCCTTGCAATATTTCAACGCGGCGGCCAGCAAGGTGCCGGTGGATGAACCGCCGAGCACACCTTCTTTCATCAGCAATTCGCGGCCGGCCAGAAAACTTTCCTTGTCGCTGATCGAATAGGCTTTTTTGACGCGGGTGAAATCGGAAATGCTCGGCAGGAAATCCTCGCCGATGCCCTCCACCATCCAGCTACCGGATTTTGTGCTGAGCACGCCTTCGTTGATGTATTGGGTAAGAATGGAACCGACCGGATCGGCAAGAATCAGCTCGACATTCGGCGCATTCTTGGCAAAGAAACGCGAAAGGCCGGTCATCGTGCCCGAAGAGCCGCAACCGAAAACGATGGCGTCCATGTCGCCGTCCATTTGTTGCAAAATTTCCGGGCCGGTGCCTTCTTCATGCGCAGCAGGATTGTCGGGGTTGCCGAATTGATTGATGAAATACGCGCCCGGGGTTTCATTGGCGATACGTTCGGCCATGTCCTGGTAATAATCCGGATGGCCTTTGGCCACATCGGAACGCGTCAGGATGACTTCGGCACCCATCGCGCGCAGATTGAAAATTTTCTCGCGGCTCATTTTGTCGGGCACGACCAGCACCAGCTTGTAACCTTTTTGCTGTGCCACCAAAGCCAGGCCGATGCCGGTGTTACCGGCAGTGCCTTCGACCAGAGTGTCGCCCGGTTTGATTTTCCCGGCTTTCTCGGCGGCGCCGATCATTTTCAAACCGATGCGGTCTTTGATCGAACCGCCCGGGTTCGTGCATTCCAGTTTGAGATAAATTTCGCACAGCCCGGCATCCAGATTCTGGGCTTTGACTATCGGGGTATTACCAATTAGTTCGAGAACGCTTTGATGCACCGTCATAAAATTTTTTTGGTTGATATAGACGGGCTATTGTACATTGCGACCGGGCCGCTTGGCCTGCGTCAGGCAGGGTGGACGTTGCCCACCCTGCGTGTTGATAAGTTGCGGGTGGCGACATCCCAACGAGGATGGGATATCGCCACCGCGCGGGTGAATCAGTTGGTTCTGCGGTCGAATAATCGCGTCAATTTGTCTTTGGCGTAGAGTTTTTCTTTTTTCATTTTTGCCAAGGTGGTGTCATCGATGGGTAGTACGCCCAGTTCGGCGTCCAGTACTTGTTTGTCGAGCTGTCGGTGTCGGTTGAGCAATGTACGAAATTCCGGGTCGCTTTTAATCATTGCCTCAACATCGGACTGTGGTTGACTTTCAAACATCGTTGACCTCCAGGCATAAACGCAAACGCCCCGTCGAAACGGGGCGCGTGGACTTCAGGTCGGACAGGTCTTTGTGGCAAATAGCATCCAGAATAAGACGCACTTCAAGTTGTGCGGTGCTTTTGCAGTAATGGACTTTTTCTGCTTGCATCGGCCTGGCTCGGTTCGCCATGTGACAACAGCGTCCCATGGGAAGTTGACGCTACTCCTGCCATTTTCGGCCCGCAAGTACTTTCTTATGTCATTGTTTTTATTGAATTTTATAACTTGACAGCATTGCTTCAGGGTTCTGTTCACAAGCCTTGAAATTCAAGCACTTAGCAATGTAAAACTTTCGCTAAGCTTGGTAAGTGCTTGAATAAGGTGGCTAATTTATGATGATTTCGACCCGGCGATTGCGCGCACGGCCCGCTTCGCTGCCGTTATCGGCTACCGGTTGTGCCTTGCCCTTGCCGCTGGCCTTGAGGCGGGCGGAGGGTAAACCGCCGGCTCTAAGTGCCAGTAATACGGCATTGGCTCGACGTTGCGACAGCGCCAGATTAGCAGCGTCAGCGCCCTTGTTATCGGTGAACCCCTCGATCCGTATGGTGCCCTGACCATTGCGCAGAATCGCTGCCAGCTTGCTCAAGCTGCTTTGTGCCGATGCCGTGAGTGTTGCGCTGCCACTGGCAAAGGAATTTCCCGCCAAGGTATAGACCGTGCTCGGACCGCGACGCTGCATCGGCGGCAAGGCATCGCCATCACTGACATTGTCGGAAGCCAGGATGCTGGCCAATTCGGCTTCCTTGCGTGCCAATTCCACTTCATGCGCGCGCGCATCCGCAAGCTTGCGTGCCTGTGCCGCTTGCGCACTGGAGAGCTGGGCATCGGCATTGGATTGCTCGCGTGCTGTCCTTTCCTCATCGACGGCCTGCGTCAAACGTTGGGCCTCTTCCTCGCGGGCCATGTTTTGCAGTCGTAATTGTTCCGCTTCCTTGCGTGCCAAATCGGCATCCCGACGCGAAGCTTCCAGCATGATTTGATCGCGCTCGCGATCAAGTTGCTCTGATTGATTTGCCAGCAGTTCTGCCTGTGCAGCGGCTTGCGCAGTTTCTACGCGTTTATTGGCGATGTAGAGCGCCTGTTCGCGGGCTTTGCTCTTGGCATTCGATAGCTGCGTGACCGCTTCATGGGCTTTCAGGCGCTCCACGGCGGCCAAGTCGACAAGCGCCGGGTCGTTATCCAGTGCATTGAGGGCATTGTTGAGGCGATCAACATCGGGGTTGGGTTTGGTCGTTGCGGCAAAGCCAATTGCGCTTGCGGCAAACAAAAAAGCCAGCATCAGAGCTTGTCCGGAAATCCGCTTCATTATCAACGCTCCGTGTTGATCAATAGTTGCCGGCGCAAATCCACATTGCGGGCCGATTTTTCATCGACATCCATGCGCGCTTTCGCCAGCTCGGCCTGTGCCTTGGCCAGCTCGGCAGTTACCCTGGCCCGAAAAGCGGCATTGCCGGCATCGCGGTATTTGCGCTTGTCACTTAGCGCCTGGGCTTCGGCCAATTGCGACCTGGCTGCCTGCAGTGTTTGTGCCGAGGTACCCCGGGGCGCGAGCTTCTCGGCCTGGGCGATGGCTATTTGCGCCGCCGAAAGCTCGGCCGTTGGCGGTTCTGCCGACCAGGCGGCAGCACTAAAGAGTAAAAACAGCAATACCGTATGGATTTTTAAAGTAGATAATGTCATAAGTATTTTTGGACAGATGGCAGTGCTAAGGCTATTGTTATAGCAGAACGCGGCTGAATCAACGAGACACACAGGGGTTGGATATGGATATTGGATATTTCCTTAAACTGATGACGGAAAAGAACGCCTCGGACATGTTTTTGACGACCGGAGCGCCTGTCTACATTAAGGTCGAAGGCAAGCTTTATCCACTCGGCAATACCGGTCTACCGGCGGGCATGGTGAAGAAAATCGCCTACTCACTGATGGACGAAGGCCAGGTGCCTACTTTTGAACGCGACCTTGAATTCAATATGGCCATTGCCGTCAAGGACGCAGGCCGCTTCCGGGTCAACTGCTTCAAGCAGCGCGGCGAAGTCGGCATGGTCATTCGTGCGATCAAGAGCGAAATCCCGAGCATTGACCAGCTGAAATTACCCGACGTTTTAAAAGACATCGTAATGGAATCACGCGGACTGGTACTCGTCGTCGGTTCGACTGGCTCGGGCAAATCGACTTCATTGGCGGCCATGATCGACCATCGCAATTCCAATAACACCGGCCATATTCTTACGATCGAAGACCCGATCGAATTTTTGCACCGTCATAAAAAATCCATCGTCAATCAGCGCGAGGTCGGCCTGGACACCCATGCCTTCCACAACGCACTGAAAAACGCGATGCGGGAAGCGCCGGACGTTATCCTGATCGGTGAAATCCTGGATGCGGTCACGATGGAATCGGCCATCGCGTTCGCCGAAACCGGCCATTTGTGCCTTGCAACCCTTCACTCCAACAATGCCGACCAAACGCTGGAACGCATTCTCAACTTCTTCCCGGAATCGGCCCACAAAAACATCCTGATGAACTTGTCGCTGAATTTGAAAGCGGTCATTTCATTACGGCTGGTTGTAGGCAAAGACGGTAAGCGTTTGCCTGCTACCGAAGTGTTGATCAATACGCCGATGATTCGCGATCTGATTCGTCGCGGCGAAGTGCATGAAATCAAGGAAGCAATGGACAAATCCTTGCAGGAAGGCATGCAGACCTTTGATCAATGCCTGTTCCGTTTCTACAAGGAAGGCAAAATCGAACTGGAAGAAGCGCTGCGCAAAGCCGATTCGCGTGACGGTCTGGCATTGAAGATTCGTCTGGCCGAAGGCGGCTCTGGTGAACATGATCCTTATGCGGACGTTTATACCGCTTAAAACCGATCCCATTCCAAACAGCAAAAAGCTCGCATCATGCGAGCTTTTTTGTTTAAGGAAGACAAGGCCTTATTCGGCGTCGGGCTGCGCGCTTGGATGCGCCTGCTTGAATTCTTCCATGTCGCAGCATTCGTCATTGATCCGCTTGATGGTCGGATAGGGTTTCATCGATACCTTGAAACGCACGGCATTGTATACCTGCGGTACCAGGCAACAATCGGCAACGGTCGGAATATCGCCTTCGCAAAAACTGCCGGTCGACGGGTTGTTCGCCAATACTTTTTCCAGTGCGTCAAAACCTGTTGTAATCCAGTGTTTCATCCACTCGTCTTTTTGCGCCTGGTTGGCACCGAATTGCTTTTCCAGATATTGCATCACGCGCAAATTGTTCAACGGATGAATATCACAGGCGATCATTTGAGCAATCGCGCGCGCGCGCTGGGCATCGCGTGGAACTCCCGGCAATAACGGGTTTTCAGGCCAGGTGTCGTCAAGATATTCCATGATCGCCGTTGATTGCCGCAGAATTCGATTGCCATGCATCAGCACCGGTACAAATTCCTGTGGATTCAATTCACTGTATTCGGCTTTGTGCTGCTGGCCGCCATCTTTGACCAGATGCACCGGCTCGATATCGTAGGCAAGTTGCTTGAGATTGAGGGCAATGCGTACGCGATACGCCGCACTGGAGCGCCAAAACGAATAAAGACGAAGGTTGCCTGAAGTCATCACACCACTCCTGCCCGGGTCAGGTGTTTAGGCTAACTCGCAATTGGCCGGGAAGGAAGCGGTTTGTGTTTCATCAATCATCCATCGGCGGGAGCGTCCGTAAGGCGCGAAAGATCCGGCGTGATTTGTCGTGCCTTACGGACGCTCCCACGGGCGATGGTTTGATTGGCCTGCTATTTTTGTTGCAAGTAACCGACCTACATCGCCTGCATTTTTTGTTCGATGGCACCGAACACCGATTCGCCATCGGCAGTCAGCATCTCGATACGGACGACATCGCCAAACTTCATGAAGGGCGTGCTGGGCTTGCCATCGCGCAAGGTTTCAACGGTGCGTTGTTCGGCAAAGCACGAAGCACCCAGCGAGGTATCTTCATTGGCCACGGTACCCGAACCCACAATGGTGCCTGCGCTCAATGGACGGGTCTTTGCTGCATGTGCAATAAGCCGGGCGAAATTGAATTGCATATCGACACCGGCCAACGGTGCGCCGAACCATTGCCCGTTGATATGGGTAAGCAGGGGCAAATGCACTTTGCTGTCTTGCCATAAATTACCGAGTTCATCCGGCGTGACGAAAACCGGGCTCAGCGCCGAGCGCGGTTTCGATTGCAGGAAACCAAAGCCTTTGGCCAATTCATTGGGAATCAAATTGCGCAAGCTCACATCATTGACCAGGCCAACCAGTTGAATATGCGAAGCCGCTTCTTCGGCCGATACCGCCATCGGCACATCGTCGGTCACGATGACGACTTCGGCTTCCAGATCGATACCATATTCTTCACTGGGTACCATGACCGGATCGCGCGGACCATAAAAGCCAGCGCTGACGGCTTGATACATCAAGGGATCGACATAAAAACTTTCCGGCACTTCGGCACCACGCGCCTTGCGCACACGCTCGACATGCGGCAAGTAAGCACTGCCATCGACAAATTCATAAGCCCGCGGCAATGGAGCGGCAAGTTCGTGCATGTTCAATGCAAACACGTCGAAACCATTGATGGTTTCCGCATGGCTTTGATTCAGCGCCTCGTAAACCGTGTTTAATCGCGGCGCCGTGTTGGCCCAGTCTTCAAGAGCTGCCTGCAAGGTTTTGGCGATATCGCCAACGGTAACGGCTTTGCTTAAATCCTTCGATACGACAACCAAGGTGCCGTCACGACCGCCTGCTTTTAGTGAACCGAGTTTCATGGGGGAAAGTCCGCAAAAAATAATGTGGCATTTTAGCGTGCTTTGGATTCGCTGCGGAATAAAGTTAGCGATGAAATTGACCCGCAGGGGCGCATGCTTGCTGCGCCCACAGTTACCGGCAACCCCAGGGCGCAGCAAGCATGCGCCCCTACGTTAGTAGCTTTACTTCACGCCCAGCTTCTGGAACATGAACGCATATACTTCGGCTGTTTCCTTGAACCGCTGGAAACGGCCGGATTTTCCGCCATGCCCGGCCTCCATGTTGACGCGGAAAAGCAGCGGATTCTTGTCGGTCTTTTTCGCGCGCAAACGTGCCACCCATTTTGTCGGTTCGTAATACTGTACTTGCGAATCATGCAAACCGGTACCGACATACATGGCGGGATAATTCTTCGCAGCCACATTGTCATAAGGCGAATACGACAACATGTAGTCGTAGAACTTCTGTTCTTTCGGATTGCCCCACTCGTCAAATTCATTGGTGGTCAGTGGAATGCTTTCATCAAGCATGGTCGTGACGACATCGACGAAAGGTACCTGGGCAATAATCAGATGGTATTTTTCCGGCGCCATGTTCGAAATGGCGCCCATCAGCAAACCACCCGCACTGCCACCCTGTGCGGCTACGCGATCCTTCGATGCATAACCTTCCTTTACGAGAAAATCGGTGACATCGATAAAATCGGTGAAGGTATTTTTCTTGTTCAATAAATGTCCGTCGTCGTACCAGGCACGGCCCATTTCCTGGCCGCCACGAATATGGGCAATCGCGTACACCATGCCGCGATCAAGCAAACTGACCGAAGTCAGGCTGAAACGCGGATCGGTCGACAAGCCGTAGCTGCCGTAGGAATATTGCAGCATCGCCGCAGTGCCGTCTTTCTTGAAACCCTTGCGATAAACCACGGAAACCGGAATTTTCGTGCCGTCGCGAGCAGTTGCCCACAGACGTTCAGTGACATAGTTATTGGCATCAAAACCGCCAAGTACCGGGTCTTGTTTCAGGACTTTCTTTTCACCGGTTTTGACATTCACTTCTATCGTGCTGGTCGGTGTTGTCATCGAGTTGTAGGTATAACGCAACCAATCGGTATCCGGCTCGGCGTTGATGCTCAGCGACATGCCATAAGCCGGTTCGTCGCTTTTCACCAGATTCGAATTTTTCCCGTCCAGGTTGAAGTAACGAAGTTTCTGCAAACCTTCCGAACGTTCTTCAACGGCTATGAAATTCCTGAAAACCGCAAAGCTGTCGATGAAGACGTTCTTGTCGTGTGCAACCAGTTCTTTCCACTGGTTGCGATCGCCCCATTTGGTATCCGGCGCCGTCATCAGACGATAATTCGGCGCATCCCAGTTGGTACGAATGACCCAGCGGCCATCCAGATGGTCGGCTTCATATTCGAAATCGCGTTGACGCGGAGCCAGCACATCGAATTTTTTCGGTTGCGCTGCCAGGGCGCAACGCTGCTCTTTGCTCACGGTGCTTTCCAGGGAAATACAGATGTATTTGTCCGAAGTCGTCCGGCCAATTCCCATGTAATAGCTATCGTCTTTTTCTTCGTACAACAATGCCGCTTTTGCCACGTCATCGCCGAGCACATGCGCTTTGACGCGCTTGCTGAGCAAGGTTACCGGATCTTTTTCGACATACAGCAAGGTTTTATTGTCATCGGCCCAAACCAGATTGGGTTCCGCATCGGTGATGCTGTCTTTCAGTGTCTCGCCGGTTTCCAGATTTTTTATCTTGATGACGTATTCACGGCGGCCATTGGTATCTTCGGCGTACGCCAATAATTTATTGTCCTGACTGACCACCCAGTCGCCGACCTGGAAAAACTCCTTGCCTTTTGCCATTGCATTGCCATCAAGCATGATTTCTTCGGCGGCCTGCATGGTGCCTTTGCGGCGTGCATAAATCGGATAATCTGAGCCAGGCTCGTAGCGCGTGTAATACCAATAATCGCGCTCGAAATACGGTACTGAGCTATCGTCCTGTTTTACGCGCGCGATGATTTCCTGATAGATTTTTTCCCTGCTGTCTTTCAGCGGCGCCATCAGGCTGTCGGCATAGGCATTTTCGGCATTCAGGTACGCCAACATCTCCGGATTCTTGCGGGTATCGTCACGCAGCCAGTAATACTCGTCCTGTCGTTTGTTGCCGTTCGGACCCTCGACTTCGTATGGTTTTTTTGCCGCCACCGGTGGCGCCAGCAAAGGCGATGCAGCGGCCGTATCGGTGCCGGTTGTACCACCGGCCTGATCACCCGGGCCACGCCCACAGCCCGACATCAACAAGGCGCCAATCGCAACGGAAAGCGGTAAATATGGTTTCACAAAATACTCCTGGTTTTTATGAAACAACACCCGGACATTGGCACGGGTGTTGTGTTGAAATTAAAAATAAATCGCATGCATTTATTTGGTAAATAATTTTTCTTTCAGGAAAGTATAGGCCAAAGCCTGCATGTAGGCAGTTTGCTCGTTATTGGCAGCGCCGCCATGGCCGCCTTCGATATTCTCGTAATAGGTCACATCATGACCCTGCTCTTTCATGCGGGCCATCATCTTGCGGGCATGGCCGGGGTGTACACGATCATCGCGCGTGGAAGTGGTGAATAAAACGGGTGGATAGATCACGTCCTTTTTCACGTTCTGGTATGGCGAGAAAGTCTGGATGAACTTCCAGTCGTCGGTATCGGGATTGCCGTATTCGGCCATCCAGGAAGCACCTGCCAGCAACTTGTTGTAGCGCTTCATATCAAGCAATGGCACCTGGCAAACGACGGCACCGAATAATTGCGGATACATCACGGTCATATTACCCATCAACAAGCCGCCATTACTGCCGCCTTGAATACCCAAATGTTTCGGGCTGGTCACTTTTTTGGCAATCAAGTCTTCGGCAACCGCGGCAAAATCTTCATAGGCATGATGTCGCTTTTCTTTTAGCGCCGCCTGATGCCAGCGTGGACCGTATTCACCGCCACCACGGATATTGGCCACCACATACACACCGCCTTGCGTTAGCCAGGAACGACCAACGGTTGCCGAATAACCCGGCGTCAGTGAAACTTCAAAGCCGCCATAGCCATACAACAAGGTGGGATTCTTGCCGTCATGTTTGAGATTTTTATTCGACACCATGAAATACGGGACCTTGGTACCGTCTTTGGAAGTCGCGAAAAACTGCTCGATTTTCAAATCTTTCGCATCGAAAAAAGCCGGCAGCTGTTTCAGGGTTTCGGGTGCTTTTCCAATCGTGCCGAACATGAGGGTCGTTGGCGTCACATAGTCGGTGACAGTCAGAAAATAATCATCGCTCTGTTCCGGATCGACACCGGATGCCGAAACCGTACCAAAACCCGGCGCACCCTTGAGTGGTTCGCGCGTCCATCCTGCATCGCCGTGCTTGAGCACATACAAACGATTTTTGACGTTATCGAGCACGTTCAAAATAAAATAATTTTTGGTCGGGCTGAACCCCGCAAGCGAGGTGGTGTCGCTGGGTTCAAACAGCACGTCGAAATTGCGGCCGCCTTTCATGAAGTCATCAAACTTCGCGGCAATCAATGCGCCTGCCGGATAGGTCTTGCCATTGGCGGTGTAAGGCTCGCGCAATTCCAGACTGATCCATTCGCGATAAACCGATTTGCCGGCGGAATTTGGCGCATCGATTTTCGTCAGGCTGCCATCGGCATTTCGCAAATATAATTCATCGTTGTAAAACGCAATATTTCTTGCCACAAAATCACGCTCGAAGCCCGGCGTATCATCACGATAAGCGCCCACCCCCAGATCGGTGGATTGTCCCTCATACACGGTTTTTGCGGCACTCATCGGTGTGCCGCGAGTCCAGATTTTGGCGATTCGGGCATAGCCGGATTCCGTCATCGAACCGGCACCGAAATCGGTCGAAACAAATACCGTATTGGCATCAATCCAGCCGACGCTGCCTTTTGCTTCCGGACGAATGAAACCGTCCTTGACCCATTCTTTGGTATCAAGATTGAATTCGCGGGTAACATCGGCATCGGCACCGCCGCGCGATAGCGAAATCAGGCAACGTGTATAAGCCGGTCGCAGGCAGCTGTCACCATGCCAGACCCAATTTTCTTTTTCCGCCTTGTTTAAGGCATCGACATCCAGCAGCACTTCCCATTTCGGCTCCGCCTTGCGGTATTCATCCAGTGTTGTGCGACGCCAGATGCCGGCAGGATTGGTTTTATCACGCCAGAAATTGTAGTAAAAATCGCCCTGTTTGGCGACATAGGGAATGCGGACATTGGAATCGAGAATGCCGTGCAGGTCATCACGCAGACTTGCAAACTGCGGGTCGGATTCCAATGCCTTTTTTGCATCGGTATTTTGCTCACGGACCCAGGACAGCGCTTTTTCGCCAGTGACATCTTCCAGCCAAAGATACGGGTCTTCTGCAGATACCTGGGTTTGTGCGATTGCGGCTGTGGCCATGGCGGTCGAAAACAATAAAGCAAATGATGAAAGGCGCATACCTTACTCCTAATAAGCAGCTTCACAAATTAGCACGCTGCTTGCCTGGGGCATGCATGACGAAAGTCATGGGATTTGTGACTAAACCACCATCATTCTGGCCGCTTACAGCCCGAGTTAGTAGACACTACGCTGCCCGCATCGGGCTTTGCCGCTGACTCGCTCTGCCAAAGCCTTTCCGGCGCGCCTGTGCCGTCGAGGGTTGCCTGCGGCGGCGCGACGGACTGCTGACGAGGGCGGCCGGCCACGCCGCCGCGAAGCGGTGACGATGAATCACGATCAGCATGCAGGCGGGAGTTGCCGTGAGCCATAACCAGGTTTGTCCGAATAACTCGGAGCTGGCGAATGTGCCGGGAAAAATAGATAGCGCCAGAGCATTCAAAATCAAAATCTGCCAGCAGCAGCGCGATATGAGATTCGTGTGAATTGTCTTGTCCATGACTGTCTCCCTGTGTGTGGGGGCAGATTGCAGCAGGTGTTTCTCAAAAGCTGAGACTTGTGCACGCCACCTTCAAGTGTCTTGATGCACTCTGTGGCGAAGGAGTATCACCATGTATAAAAAACTCGCCGGTTTCTTCCTGCTTTTCGTTATGGGGTGCACCTCAATGAACAATTCCAATGCCGGCGAAACCGTTACGCCGATTGATCTTGATCGCTACATGGGGCGATGGTACGTCATTGCCAACATCCCGTATTTTCCCGAGCGCGGAAAAGTAGCCACTTATGATGAATATGCGCTCCGTAAAGACGGCCGCATCGATAATATCTATGGCTTCAAAAAAGCTTTTGACAAGGAAGAAAGCCGGTGGAACGCACTGGCTACCGTAACCCCCGATACCGGCAACCGGAAATGGACGATTAAATTCTTTGGCATATTGAATGCCGATTATGAAATTCTGGAAGTTGCACCGGATTATTCCTGGGCGATGATCGGGCATCCGAAACGCAAGATGGGCTGGCTGATGGCGCGCGATGCGAAAATGACGGATGCGCAATATGCTTTGCTGATAAAAAAATTCGAGAATTACAAATACAGCATTTCGGACTTCAAACGCATACCGCAATTTGCCGAGCAAGCCGGCAAGCCTGGATTTCAATAACCCGTAGGGGCGCCTGCTTGCTGCGCCCGCTCTTTATCTGTCAGCTTCGAAAGCGGGCGCAGCAAGCAGGCGCCCCTACAGATCAATAGGGCATTCTGGTCAAGGCGGTCATGGCAATTTTATGGCCGAGTTCGATCATTTCCCTTGCGCGCCAATATTCGTGGAAACTGCAGCTTTCCCGCGGAATTTGAATCAGCATGTCGGGCGGGTCCTGCGCCAATTGCAGACGACTCATCGCAGCGTGCATGGTGTCCAGGGATTGCGACATCAATTCCATCACACTGGTGTGATTGACTGGTGCATGATGCTGCTTTTCATCACCACGCCACATATCGGCCAGGCGCTCGCGCAGGCTGCGATGGTCTTCTTCATCAAGCTCCTGCTGGGCAAAAACATCAACGCCATAGGCAGCCGCCAAAGCCTCATCATCTTCTTCGGGATCATCGGAAATGGAGGTGCCCAGATCCAGCGCCGGCCGCCAATGCACCGGGCCATTGACATCGACGGCAATCACGCGATCTACCGTCATTTGACGCGTCGGTGCCATCGGCACCGGCGATAACAAACCGCCATCCACCAATTCGCGGCCGTTGATGATATGCGGTGTCAGCAGCATGGGTATGGCGATGGATGCACGAATGGCATCGAATAATTTTCCGCGGTTCAACCAGACTTCGCGTTGGTTCTTCAAATCGGTTGCAATCGCGGTGAAATCAATCGGCAAATCTTCAACCCGGTAGTCGCCGACCAATTCCCTGAGCACGCCAATGACACGGTCACCTTTTATCAATCCGGTATTGGCAAAACTGAAATCCAGCAAACGCAGAACGCCGGATTTTTCGAGTGACATCGTCCAGTCTTTGTATTCCTGCAAACGACCTGCGGCATAGACGCCTCCGACCAGCGCGCCCATCGAGCAGCCGACAACGGCTTGAATGGTGAAACCTTCGGAAATCAATGCTTCAATCACGCCGATATGGGCCAGCCCGCGCGCTCCACCGGAGCCCAGTACCAGTGCAATATTTCTTCCGTTGTTAGGATTCATACGCTGACATCGTCAATTGCAGCAGGGATTGGATTTGGGCCCGCAAACTTGCCGGCTCGGTAATTTCCGCATCGGCGCCATAACGCAAAACATCCATCAATAATTCTTTTGCATTGCTATAGGGCAAACGCAGTTCGTAACGGCCATCGGACAAAAACCGGCCTTCCTGTTTCGAATGCCAGTGTTCGTCAGCCACCCAACGTGCGGCCTTGGCGGAAAAAACAATGGTCGCGGTACCTTTGGGTGTGCCGGAAAAAATTCCGTAGCTTGAAGCCAGATGGGTATCCAATTCCTGATCGGACAAATCTTTCGCATTGTCTTCCAGCATTTTTGCGTGCGAGATTCTGTCCACCGAAAAACTTCGCAGGCCATCGCGTTCGTGATCATAGGCATCGAGATACCAGTTATCGCGATAATGGGTTAATCGCTGCGGTGAAACCGTCCGATGCGTCGGCTGGTTGGTCGAACGCGCCAGATAATCGAAACCCAGTTGTTTACGCTCCAGCACGCCAGTCGCCACCATGCGAAATCCGGCGTCATCACGCTTGCGAACATTGGCGCCAATTACCCGGATGCGCTCCAATGGCCAACGCTTGCCTTGCGAATGTTCTGCCAGCAAGCCATCGATTCTGGTTTTCAGCGGCGCCAGTGCCTTGGCCAAAACACCATCACTGGTGCGCGCCAGTAATTGTTGCGTTGCTACCAGTGCATGCAATTCGTCGGAACTCAGCCACAAACCCGGCAACTCGAAACGTTCGGCTTCCTTTTCGTTGTAGCGCACGCCTTTTTCGGGATCAAGCTCGATTGGCGCCATCAATACATCGCGCAAAAAAGCGATATCGCGATACAAGGTCGCGCGCGAACACTGCAAATCTTCCTGCAATTTTTTCAGCGAAACGGGGTAACGCGCTACTTTGAGTTGGCGATGCAGGGCGGCTCGGCGTTCGTTCGAATTCATCTAATCTGTCCGGTTTTGGCTTCAAATTCCGGTTAACATCATCACACAAACCATTCAAAAAGGGATGCATCCATGCGTTATTTGTTCGCGATATTACTGCTGGTTTCCCTGCCTGCGGCGGCTACGCCAAAAGACGAAGTTCATGCGGCCTACACCCGTTTTCTGGCCATGAAAACTTTCAAGGCCGGCATAGATTCCAGCCTGGGAAAACATAAATCCAGCAGCACCGTGGAATACGTGGCACCGGATCGCTATCGCGTTACCAATACCGGGCAACCGGCCAACCTGATTATCGGCAACTCGATGTACATCACCATGGATGGCCACCAGATGAAAATTCCGATGCCTGGCCTGAAAGACATGATCGGGCAATATCGCAATCCCGATTTTCTGAAAGATCTGGAAGCCGGTGTCGTGGTGGAAAGCATGGGCAACGAAAATCTCAATGGCCAGATCACGAAAAAATATCGCTACACAATGACAAAACCCCATGCCAGTTCGAACATGATGTGGGTGGCAGCCAATGGCGATGTGCTGCAAGTCGACACTTCCGGCATGATGAACAAGCAGCCGTTTCACACCATCATTCGATACAGCCTGTACAACAGCCCGACGATAAAAATTGCCGCGCCCTGAAAATTATTTTCGATTTTGTTAAAAAAACATTTGCAATTTAAAAAATACAGGCGTAATGTGCGCGCCTTCGCAACCACGCGAATAAACGAGTAACAAAATGACCTCTTACCGACCACACATTGCAGGAAACACGAACACGCTGAAAAGCCGTGACGTCGCGTTATGCACGTGGCGGAGCGAGCCATCGCTCGAATGCGGCAAGCAGCAAGGCGGCATGTTTCCACTCAATGACAAAGCCATAGACTAGGCCACTCTTATCGGAGATCGGCCAAGCCGATCTCCCGAGCATCGCGAATGCCCTCGGGATTTTCCCGGGGGTTTTCCTTTTGGGGCGTTCGCAAAAGGATTTTTTATTTTAGATATTTCTGCCTGTCCATTCGATCATGAATACCTGTCGTAGGGGCGATTCATGAATCGCCCCTACGACGTGAGTGATACCGTGGCAGAAATAGCTCAGCGAAAGCTGAAAAAGTTTTGGCGTTTTTCGGAGCGCCAAAAACGAAGTGCATTAACCGTTTTCCATTGCGGTACGGCTTTCAACGCCGTCCGGTGCGCCTGGCTTTGCCATCGCGTATGCCATGGATGCGTGTGTGTATTTCGCGAGACGATCGCTTAAAGGTAGAGCAACGATTAAACATCGTATATGCCGGTTCGAGTCCGGCTCGTCACCACTGGATAGCTCAGTCGGGTAGAGCAGCAAATGGTTAATTTGCGTGTCGCGGGTTCGATTCCCGCTCCAAACGACCTGTAACGTCGTTATAAACAGGGCGCATGCCCAATCCGAAACTGTTCCGTGCGCCACGCGTGTTGAATTCAGCACATCGAATGATTCATGCATGACGCAGCGGTGCAAGCACCGGGAGTTTGTTGGTACTTACAGCCGCACGGCATTGGTCATTATCGCGTTTTTTGATTTTGACAATGCCGTTCGCCTCAAGGCACTCACCCTTTCCTCGCGCTCGTAACGTCAGGGGCAGTTTCAACTTATTCAATGTCATGGCGAATCCATCCGCAATGATTGTGCATGACACAGCGCGCGTTGCGTTGTTTGACACGATGACGAAATGCATCGTGGTGTTTCAACCGGTGTGCAGCGGGCTCGACTGCATTATCGGTGCTCATGATCGAGCCACAATAACCATGAAATAAAAAGGAGGTCCGCAATGTTGATGTTTCAGAAAATAGTAATAGGCGATGCCGAACGCGGCCTCGTCTACAAGAATCGTCGTTTCGACTACGTGCTTGCACCTGGTGTGTATCGCCTGAAAAGCTTTACCGACAGTCTGGAAGTGAATGTGCACAACATCACCGGCGTTGAATACACCGGCAAGGATGTCGAAACCCTGGTCGCCCGTCTGGGTGATCGTTTAAGCGACACCTTCATGCTCGCCGATATCGGCGTGAAGGAAGTCGGCCTGTTGTTGAAAAGCGGCAAGATCGAAGACGTTCTTGCGCCCGGTTCGCGCAAGTTGTACTGGAAGGGCCATGTGGCCATTGATGTGCAGCGCGTGAGCTTGACCGAAGGCATCCAGATGGACGAAGACGTGATGCGTCGTTTGCGCCAGATGGGTGTGCTGGAACGTTTTGCGGTCGCGGTGAACGTGCCTACCGAATCGGTCGGTTTGTTGTTCGTCGACGGCAAGTTGTCGCGTGCTATGCAGCCTGGTGCTTATGCGTTCTGGAACTTCCAGAAGAATATCAGTGCCGAAGTGATGGATTTGCGTGTGCAATCGGTCGAAGTCTCCGGTCAGGAATTGTTGACCAAGGACAAGGTGTCCTTGCGCGTAAATCTGGCCGCCAGCGTTCGCGTCATTGATGCGGTAGCTGCGCGCACCAAGGTCGCCAAGTACGGTGATTATTTGTACCGCGAGTTGCAATACGGTTTGCGCAAGGCGATCTCTGCCAAGACTTTGGACGAGTTGCTGGGCGACAAGGCTTCGCTGGATGCAGACATCTTTTCTTACGTGCGCAAGCAGGTAAACGAGTTGGGTCTTGAGGTTCTGGGTGTTGGTGTGAAAGACATCATCCTGCCTGGCGAGATGAAGGACATCTTGAACGGTGTTGTACAGGCCGAAAAAACCGCGCAAGCCAACGTCATCCGGCGTCGTGAAGAAGCCAATGCTACCCGCTCGCTGTTGAACACCGCGAGGTTGATCGAACAAAGTGCCGTGTTGATGCGTTTGAAGGAATTGGAAGCTTTGGAAAAAGTGACCGAGAAAATCGACAAGTTGACCGTGTTCGGTGGTCTCGAAGGTGTATTGAAGCAACTGGTGACTTTGAAATAGAAACGGATAGGCACCGCCCAAGGGGGCGGTGCCATGGAATATAGTGAGGGAAAATATTATGAGCAGTACAGAAGTGAGCGACTCACAATTTACGTTGCTTCATGCCGAATACCATAAGCCGATCAAGGCCTGGATCACAGGCGTGCCTTTGGAAGACGAAGCACGCGCGCAATTGGTGAATATCGCCAGCCTGCCTTTCGTAGGGCCTTGGGTAGCAGTAATGCCCGACGTACATCTGGGTAAAGGAGCAACAGTAGGTTCGGTTGTCCCGACTCGTGGTGCGATTATTCCCGCTGCGGTTGGTGTTGATATCGGTTGCGGTATGGCAGCGGTACAGACCACGCTGAAGGCAAAGGATTTGCCTGAAAGCCTGGCAATGTTGCGTTCGGATATCGAGCGCAGCGTGCCGGTCGGAAGCGGTCCCGGTGGTGAACACCGGAATATTCCCGACAGCATCGGAACGCATTTGCAAAAATCCGGATTGCACGCGCGTTTGTTCAATATCCAGAACAGGCATCCGAAAATCCGGTTCGACAAAATCGAAAAGCAAACCGGAACACTCGGTGGCGGAAACCACTTCATCGAAATCTGTCTCGATGAAACCGATACCGTCTGGGTAATGTTGCATTCGGGCTCGCGCGGAACCGGCAACATGATTGGTACGTACTTCATTGAACGTGCCCGTCAGGAACTGGCGAAACGCGTGCTCGGGTTTCACATGCCCGACAAGGACCTGGCGTTCTTCATGGAAGACGAACCCTTGTTTGCCGAGTATGTCGAAGCAGTTTCCTGGGCGCAGGATTACGCGCGCATCAATCGTGAAGCGATGATGCAGCGTGTTCTGGCTTCCATGCGTCACCGTTTGCCGCCGTTTCAACTGGGAAAGATGGCGGTCAATTGCCATCACAACTATGTGACGCGTGAACAACATGCCGGCGAGTCATTGCTGGTAACGCGTAAAGGTGCAGTGAGCGCGCGCGAAGGCGAGCTGGGGATTATCCCGGGCAGCATGGGCGCCTGCAGTTTCATTGTGCGCGGTAAAGGCAACGCCGAAAGTTTCCATAGCTGCAGCCATGGCGCCGGGCGTGTGATGAGCCGCACCCGGGCGCGCAAGGAAATCAGCATGGAACAACATCTGGAAGCGACCGCCCATGTGGAATGCCGCAAAGACAGCGCAGTGATCGACGAATCGCCGGCGGCTTACAAAAATATCGATGCGGTAATGGCGGCACAAAGAGATCTGGTAGAAGTGGTGCACCGCTTGCGCCAGGTGGTTTGTATCAAAGGTTAGTGTTTAACGAACGCCCCGGTATTGGATATCGGGGCGTTTTTTTGTCTCGCCTCGGGCGCATTTACCCTTCACAATATGCAGCATGTCGGAACCCCAGCTCGAACTGAACAAGCCCATTAGCGACGAGGTCAAACAAACGACCTGTTACATGTGCGCTTGCCGCTGCGGCATCAATGTCCATATCAAGGATGGACAAGTCCGTTATATCGAAGGCAATCCGGAACATCCGGTCAATCGCGGCGTACTTTGCGCGAAAGGCTCGGCCGGCATCATGCAGCATTATTCGCCCGCCAGGCTCCGCAAACCTTTATTGCGCGTTGGCGAACGCGGCACGGGTGACTTTAAAGAAATCGAGTGGGATGAAGCACTGGGTCTTGCCACAAAATGGCTCGGTGATGCGCGCGCAAAAGATCCAAATCGTCTTGCATTTTTTACCGGACGCGATCAATCGCAGGCATTGACCGGCTGGTGGGCACAGCAATACGGCACCGTGAACTATGCCGCGCATGGCGGTTTCTGTTCGGTCAATATGGCGGCCGGTGGCTTGTACACGCTCGGCGGAAGTTTCTGGGAATTTGGCGAACCCGACTGGGATCACGCACAAATTTTCATGCTCTGGGGCGTGGCCGAAGATCACGATTCCAATCCGATCAAATTGGGCTTGGGGAAACTGAAAGCACGCGGCGCGAAAATCATTGCAGTCAATCCCGTGCGCACTGGGTACGGCGCAGTCGCCGATGAATGGATCGGCATTCGCCCCGGTACCGATGGCCTGTTCGCCTTCGCGCTTATTCACGAGTGCCTGAAAAATGACTGGATCGATCTGGATTATCTGGTGCGTTATACCAATGCCCATTATCTGGTGATTCAAAATCCGGGCGCCGAAGATGATGGATTGTTTGTGCGCGACGATGAAGGGCAGGTGATGTGTGCCACCGGCGATCATTTTTCGCCAGCCGATTTCACAAACATCTCGCCGCGTGTCATTGGCGACTACGTTTTGCCGGATGGCCGCAAGGCGACTCCAGTTTTCAATCTGCTTGCATCACGTTATCTGGATGAACAGTATTCGCCGGAAAACGTCAGCGAGCGTTGTGGCATTCCGGCAGACACGATCATGCGCATCGCCAAGGAATTGGCAGATGCTGCATTCAAATCCAATTTTTCATTACCGATTGCATGGACCGATGTTCACGGCAATGAGCATAAGGAAATGATTGGAAGACCCGTCGCGATGCATGCTATGCGCGGCATTTCCGCGCATAGCAATGGCTTCCATACCTGTCGTGCACTGCATGTTTTGCAAATGTTGCTGGGGGCTGTCGATAGCCCCGGTTCATTCCGTTATCAACCGCCGTTTCCCCGCCCGATTCCACCGGCCAATCGTCCGGGTAAAAATATCGGCGCTGATGGAAAACTCGATGCGCCTCCGCTCGGCTTCGTGCATGGCCCCGAAGATTTGGTCGTCGATAAAGACGGAAATCCGCAGCGCATTGATCACGCTTATTCCTGGGCGTATCCGCTGGCTGCGCACGGCATGATGCACACGGTCATTCGCAATGCCCACGATGCCAATCCCTATCCGATTGATGTGCTGATGATGTTCATGGCGAACATGAGCTGGAACTCGGCCATGAACACGAAAGAGACGATTGGTTGGTTAACCGCAAAGAACGATAGCGGCGAATACAGTATTCCGAAAATCATTTATTCCGACGCCTACTCCAGCGAAATGGTGGCCTACGCCGATTTGATTTTGCCGGACACGACGTATCTTGAACGCTTCGATGCGATCTCGATGCTGGACCGCCCGATTTCGGATGCCGATTGCGCGGCCGATGCCATTCGCCATCCGGTATTCCAGCCCGATCGCGATGTACGCGGATTCCAATCGGTATTGATCGATATCGGCGCGCGGTTAAAGTTGCCGGCACTTCTCGATGAAAATGGCGATCCCAAATATCGCGATTTCGAAGATTATATTTTGCGGCACGAGCGTGCGCCCGGCGTTGGTTTACTGGCGGGCTGGCGCGGCGAACATGGCGACCAAAACGGCAAAGGCCAGCCGAATCCGGATCAACTCGAACAATACAAGAAGCATGGCGGTTTCTGGCATCAGGTCGTGCCGGACAATGCCCGCTATTACAAAATGGCCAATCGCGATTACCTGCAATGGGCAACGATGAAAGGTTTTATCGTCAAACCCGATCAGGTCGTGTTGCAGTTGTATTCCGAAACCCTGCAAAAATTCCGGCTCGCCGCGCAAGGTCATGGCGAACATCAACCACCCACGCAACATCGTGAACGTGTCGAAAAATATTTCGATCCGATGCCGATTTGGTATGAGCCGTTTGAAGGTGCGGAGCTGGCAGGCAGCAAAGAGAGTAATTTCCCCCTGTCTGCCATTACCCAACGCCCACCTTTCATGTATCACTCCTGGGGCTCTCAGAACGCCTGGCTTCGCCAAATCACCGCACGCAATTATTTGTATCTGCATCCAGACACTGCCAATAAATATCAAATACAGGATCTCGATTGGGTGCACGTCGATTCGCATCAGGGCCGCATCACCGTGCAATGCAAATTCGCCACCAATATGCAGCCCGATACCGTCTGGACCTGGAATGCGATCGGCAAACGCAAAGGTGCCTGGGCGCTGGCAAAAAACGCACCGGAATCGAACAAGGGCTTTTTGATCAACCACCTGATTTCCGATATCACGCCCAAAGGCGACTATGCCAATGCCGATCCGGTCACCGGCCAGGCGGCGTGGTTTGATTTGCGCGTTCGCATTGAAAAGGCTGCCGTACAAAATGAAGCAACGCCGAAATTCGAACCGATAAACGGCAATCAAAAAGGCAGCAACGCACCTTTGCGATACGGCACACAATTCAGGAAGCACCCATGAGCCCGGGCTACGATTGGTATTTCGATTTCATTTCGCCGTTTTCGTATTTGCAATGGATACGTTTGCGACGGGATTTCCCGGAATTGAAAATCAACCCAAAGCCGATATTGTTTGCCGCCTTGTTAAAGCATTGGGGCCAGTTGGGTCCGGCGGAAATTCCCGGCAAACGCATCCACACTTATCGCACGGTGTTATGGCAGGCGCGCGAATTGAATATTCTCCTGCAATTCCCGCCGGCACATCCGTTCAACCCCTTGCCCGCCTTGCGTCTTGCCTTGGCAGCGAAGGATATTCACCAGGCCACGGATTTGATTTTCAAACATATCTGGGAAGACGGCCTGGCTGCCGATACCGTCGAAGCTTTGCTACCTGTTGCCGGCATTCTCGGCATTGAAAACCTGGCAGCAAGCCTGGCCGACCCCGAAGTAAAAACCCGGCTTACGCAACATGGCGAGCAGGCCATTGCACTGGAAATTTTCGGCGTGCCGACCATGGTGGTTCGTAATCAGCTTTTCTGGGGTAATGATTCAACCGAAATGGCGATGCAATACATCGCGAATCCTTCGATCATCGATGATGACCATGAAATGCGGCGCATCCATGAATTGCCCGAAGCACTGCAAAGGAATCCGAAAAAATCATGACGATGTTGCCACCGCCATCGAAGAAGAAACTTGGTCTGGTGATCGATCTGGATACCTGTGTCGGATGCCATGCCTGTGCGGTGGCTTGCAAAGAATGGAACGCCGGCGGTATGGCGGCACCGCTGACCGATGAAAACCCTTATGGCGCAGACCCGCATGGCGTCTGGTTCAACCGGGTGCACAGCTACACTCTCGATGCGCTGGAAGACCAGCCGGAAATGACTCTGCACTTTCCGCGTTCATGTTTGCATTGCGAGCAAGCGCCCTGCGTTACTGTCTGCCCGACCGGCGCCAGTTACAAACGCGCCGAAGACGGTATTGTTTTAATCGATGAAGACAAATGCATCGGCTGCAAATTGTGTTCCTGGGCCTGCCCGTACGGTGCGCGTGAATATTCGCAGGTTGAAGGCGTGATGAAAAAATGCACGCTATGTGTTGATCGCATTTACAACGAACACATTCCGGAAGAATCGCGCAAGCCTGCCTGTGTGCAAGCCTGCCCGACGCGCGCGCGACATTTCGGTGATCTTGGCGACGAAGAATCGGATATCTTCAAACTGGTAAAAGATCGCGGCGGTGTGGCCTTGATGCCGGAACTTGGCTATGAACCGGTGAACCGTTATCTGCCACCACGTCCTCGTCGAATTGGCACTGCGTCGAAAGAGATCAACGAAGAAACTTTGGATACTGAAAAACTTCCACCCATGTTGCGCTGGCTTGATCGCGTTTTGAGCCGCTAGGATTTATCGATATGCATCCGGCTTTCTCCGTCATTTTTTTTACCACCCTGTCCGGCATGGGTTATGGACTCTGGTTTTTCATTGGCTGCCAGACATTGCTGGCAGGCCCGGAATACGCAAAACAAAATTTGACCGGTTTGATCACTGGTTTTGTTTTGGTGTCGATAGGCTTACTGAGTTCGACGCTGCATTTGGGGAAGCCACTGCGGGCCTGGCGTGCTTTCAGTCAATGGCGCAGCAGCTGGTTGTCGCGCGAAGGCGTATTTTCGATCGCGTGTTTCGTTCCTGCTGCAATCTGGATTGGACAACTCGCGCTCCATTGCAATGGCATTGCGTTTCCCATTCTTGCAGTACTTCTTGTTCTGCTCTCGACTGCCACGGTCATCTGCACGGCCATGATTTACGGCAGCCTGAAACCAATTCCGGCCTGGCAACACAACTACGTCGTACCGGTTTATCTGCTGTTTGCGATATTCACCGGCGGTTTGTTGTGCACTTCCATCACCGCGTATTCCTCCAGCCATCTCGATGAATACCTGATTTTCGGTTTTCTACTGCTTGCTGTCCTGCTAAGCGTATTGAAAAAACGTTACTGGAAAGATATCGATGCACAAGCCATGCCTTCGCGTGCATCTGCTTTGGGCCTGAAGGACAACCAGATTGTCAGTGTATTTGAGCGTCCGCATACCGAAGCGAATTACCTGACGAAGGAAATGGGTTTTGTTCTAGCGCGTAAACACTCGAGAAAATTGCGAGTACTCGCCCTGCTCTTGTTTACCTGGCTACCGATTCTTTTTTGCATTGCCACCTGGCTATTGCCGCAGATCTTCGCCTGCTACCTGTTACTGATAGCCGTATTCTTCGCATACTCTGGTGCCGTCGTGGAACGCTGGCTGTTTTTTGCCGAAGCGAAACATGCGGTGATGCAGTATTACTGATTGATTAATTCCGTAGCCGGGTCATGGCTACGATGACTGTCCACGATTCTTCAGCAAGTTTTCAACCACGCCCGGATCTGCAAGCGTCGAGATATCCCCCAGCTCTTCCGGTTTATTCTCGGCAATCTTTCGCAAGATGCGCCGCATGATTTTCCCGGAGCGGGTTTTCGGAAGTCCTGGCGCCCACTGGATAACATCGGGCAAGGCTATCGCACCGATTTCGTCTCTTACTTTTTGTGCAATGGCTTTGCGCAGCGTTTCATTTTCTTCCACGCCGATGTTCAAGGTAACGAAAGCGTAAATCGCCTGGCCTTTGATGTCGTGATCAAAACCGACAACGGCTGCTTCGGCGACGTCGACATGCGCAACCAAAGCACTTTCGACTTCGGCAGTACCGATACGATGACCCGACACATTGATCACGTCGTCGACGCGGCCGGTAATCCAGTAGTAGCCGTCTTCATCGCGACGGCAACCATCACCGGTGAAATATTTTCCGGGATAGGTTTTGAAATAGGTTTCAATAAAACGTTCATGGTCACCGTACACGGTGCGCATTTGTCCGGGCCAGGAATCCAGCAACACAAGATTGCCCAATGTCGCACCCTCGAGAATTCTTCCATGCGCATCGACCAGCGCTGGTTGAATGCCGAAGAACGGCGTGGTCGCCGAGCCCGGTTTCAAATCGGTTGCACCTGGCAAAGGCGAAATCAGAATGCCGCCGGTTTCGGTTTGCCACCAGGTATCGACAATCGGACAACGTGAATCACCGACAACACGGTGATACCAACGCCAGGCTTCCGGATTGATCGGCTCGCCGACCGTACCGAGCAAACGTAGACTTTTACGGGAAGTTTTGGTGACGAACTCGTCGCCCTGGCTCATCAAGGCACGAATCGCCGTCGGTGCCGTATAGAAAATACTAACCTTGTGTTTATCGATCGCTTGCCAGAAACGCGATGCATCCGGATACGTCGGCACGCCTTCGAACATCACACTGGTCGCCGCATTCGCCAATGGGCCGTAAAGAAAATAACTGTGGCCGGTAATCCAGCCAACATCGGCCGTGCACCAGAAAACATCGTCATCGCGCAAATCGAAAACCGCTTCATGGGTGTAACTGGCATAAAGAAGGTAACCGCCGGTGGTATGCAATACGCCTTTTGGCTTACCGGTGGAGCCGGAGGTGTAAAGAATGAACAGCGGGTCTTCCGCATTCATGCGTTCGGCATTGCAATGCTCGGGTTGTGAATTCACCACGGCTGAAAACCAGCGGTCGCGCGGCATCTGCATTTCAATCACGCCTGATGTGTGCTTGACCACCAGCACTGTTTCGACGCAAGTCGTACCCGGTTTTTTCAGGGCAAGATCGACATTGTGCTTCAACGGAATTTTCTTGCCGGCACGCAAACCTTCATCCGCGGTAATAATCACCCTGGATTGGCAGTCTTCAATACGCCCTGCCAATGACTCCGGCGAAAAACCACCAAACACGACATTATGCACGGCACCGATACGCGCACAGGCCAGCATGGCAACGGCAGCTTCGGGAATCATCGGCAAATAAATCGTGACACGGTCACCTTTGCCGATACCAAGATTTTTCAGCGCATTGGCACATTGGCAAACGCGCGCATGCAGTTGTCGATAGCTAATATTTTCAGATGGGCGATTTGGATCATCGGCCTCCCAGATAATCGCGGTCTTGTTGCCGTGCTTTTCCAGATGGCGATCGAGGCAATTTTCTGCAACGTTTAGTTCGCCGTCTTCAAACCAGCGAATATGGAAATCGTTCAGGTCATAGCTGACGTTTTTTATCTTGCCCGGCTTTTTTTGCCAATGCAGACGCTCCGAAACCTTTCCCCAGAATTGATCCGGGTTGTTGATCGATTCGGCATAAAGCTTTTCGTAGTCTTCGCGCGTATAGCGGGCAGAGTTGGCGAAATCGGATAGGACTGGGAACAGGTTCGACATAATGACCTCTTCTAGCTAGGCCATTAGTGTGCGATGAAAACCCTGATTTTGCGAGGGTGGACGTCTTCAGGATGAACGGAGCACCGTATATCGTAAATTCTCGGGGCATACGCGGCTTATCCCGCTTCCGCTAAAATACAGCCAACAAAAAAACCCGCCTGAAGGCGGGTTTTTTATTGAAAGCTCGAAATCAATTACTTGATCTTGGCTTCTTTGTACGGAACGTGCTTGCGAACTACTGGATCATATTTCGACATTTCAAGTTTGCCTGGAATGGTTTTCTTGTTTTTGTCGGTGGTGTAGAAATGACCAGTGCCGGCAGTCGAGATCATACGGATCTTATCGCGTTTAGATGACATGGTTTATCTCCTTAGATCTTTTCGCCGCGAGCGCGGAGCTGGGCGATGACGGCATCGATACCATTCTTGTCGATGGTACGCAGTGCATGGTTGGACACTTTCAGCTTGACCCAACGGTTTTCACTGGCAACCCAGAAACGGCGTTCGTGAACGTTAGGCAAAAAAGTGCGGCGGGTGGCGTTATTCGCATGGGAGACGTTGTTACCCGTCATCATGCGCTTGCCGGTTACTTGGCAAACTCTACTCATGGCGTACCTCGAGAAAAATGGATTATCCATAGCCCGGATAAAATCGGCCCCGTCAGTAAAACTGACACGCATCGGGAAAGGAATTCGTGGATTTGAGCGGCTTTTGCGTTCAGCAGCGACCCATAAGGGCGACCCAGCGAGCCGCGTATTATGCCCTTGAATCGGGCCTCGGGCAAGGAAAATGGCCTAAGTTACAGATATCTGGCGTGATTTTACCCTCGCCCCAAGGTGAGAGAGAGTTTAAATCGGGCTAATGCTGGGCTTTGTCCCGATGCCAGCCCCGGTGTTTGATGTCCAGATACAGGCTGTAAATGGCGGTAAAGGCCGGAAAGAGGTTCTGTACCACGCCAACCGAATCCTGTTTTGACGAAAACAGGAAATAGCTCAGCGTCATGAGGCTACCTACGATGCTCATGTACCAGAAGAAGCGCGGAATGACCGGTTTGCCGGCACGTTTGGAAGCAACAAACTGCACCAGCCAGCGGCCGCCGAACATGAAAGCACCAATCAGACCGATCAACTTCCAGGCCGTGATATGCAAGCCGAAGAAACTCAGCCAGAGAATTTGCTCATTCATGTACGGGGGACTTCCTTGATTCCGGTGACTTTGCTGCGCTTGATCAACCAGGCAACACCACGAAGATCTTTCAAACCGACCCAGGCACGGCCGAGATTATTGTATTTCGATACACCGCTGCCGCGTTCGCGATGGTTGACCGGCACGCTGACGGACTGGAAGCCGGCACGCTTCACCAATGCCGGCAAATAGCGGTGCATATGGTCGAAATAAGGCAGATCCATGAAAACGGCGCGTTCGAATAATTTGATGCCGCAGCCAGTATCGGGGGTTTCGTCTTTCAGAAAACTCGATCGAATCGCGTTCGCAATTTTGGAGGCCCAGCGTTTGCTGCCGGTATCTTTTCGATTCACGCGCCAACCGGCGAACAATTTGATTTCCGGTGCCGCCTTGTTTCTTGCTTCGATCAATTTCGGAATATCGGCCGGATCGTTTTGGCCGTCGCCATCCAGCGTTGCAATCCACACACCACGGGCCGCTTTCACGCCATTGCGAACGGCCGTGCTTTGGCCGCTTTGCTTGATGTGTTGAACCACCCTCAGTTCCGGAACGGTCGCCATCAACTCTTTCAGAACCTGAAAGCTGTCGTCCCTGCTTTGGTCATCGACGTAAACAATTTCAAAACTGTATTTGTCGCGCAACGCTGCCACGATTTCATTGACCAGTGGCGCGACGTTATCGCGCTCGTTAAACACCGGCACGACAACCGAGAATTCCGGGGTTTCGCCACTCATGCTTTATCTCCAAAATAATCGCGGCACCAGGCCACAACTTCCGGCAGGCCCTGCTCAATCGTGATGCCGGGTTCAAAACCGAACGCCGCCTTTGCACGAGAAGTATCGGCCATGGTTTCCACCATGTCACCGGGCTGCATTTCCCTGTAATTTTTTTCGGCTTTTTGGCCTGCCGCTTCTTCAATCACCGTAATGAAGTGCTCAAGCTCAACCGGCGTATGGTTGCCCAGATTGAATACGCGATGCGGCGCTTTTTCCTGCGATGGCACGGACAATGCGCCCAGCACGCCGGCAACGATATCATCGACATGGGTAAAGTCGCGCCGCATTTTCCCGTAATTGAAAACATCGATCGAGCGCCCGCCCAATACCGCACGACTGAATAGTACCGGCGCCATATCGGGCCTGCCCCACGCGCCGTAAACGGTAAAGAACCGCAAGCCCGTGCACGGCAGCTGGTACAAATGCGAGTAGGTATGCGCCATCAATTCATTCGCCGCTTTGGTCGCCGCGTAAAAAGACAAAGGCTGATTCACGCTTTGCTCTTCGGAAAACGGTGGTTTGGCATTGCCGCCGTAGACCGACGAGGAAGACGCATATACCAGATGTTTGACGCCGTTATGACGACACGCTTCCAGCATGTTGGTGAAGCCGGTCAGATTGCTGTCGGCGTACACATTGGGATTGGTAATCGAGTAACGCACGCCCGCTTGCGCGGCGAGATGAATAACCTGCGCCGGTTTTTGCGTTTCGAATAACTGATTTAGTTTTTCGCGATCGACCAAATCGATGTCGAAAATTTCGACATCCGGACAAACGGCTTTGACACGATCACGCTTTAATTGCGGATCATAATAATCATTGAAGTTATCGAGCCCGATAACTTTTTCGCCGCGTGCCTGCAGAGCCTTGCAAACGTAGCTACCAATAAAACCAGCGGCACCGGTGACTAATACCGTCATGCCTTACTCTGCACTGCCGCCGCGAATTTTTTCGAGGATGCCGTCGAGTGCATCCAGGCCGTGATACTGGATAACAAGTTTACCGCGGCCACCACGACCATGCATGACTTGTACTTTCGTGTTCAGGCGTTCGCCCAGTTCGCGTTCCAGCGTTGCAATATCGGCATCGGCTTTCTTGACCGGCTTGGCAACGGTTTTGCTCGGGATCTTGCCGGCCGACAAGGCTTGCGCACGACGTTCGACTTCACGCACCGACCAGCCATTTTCAGCCGCTTCTTTTGCAAGCGCGATGGCAGCAGGTGCGGCGAGCGTCAACAACGCGCGGGCGTGACCCATCTCCAGTTGTTTTTCTTCCAGCAATTTACGAATCGCTTCCGGCAGTTCCAGCAGACGCAGCATGTTTGAAACCGCTGCGCGCGAACGGCCTACCGCTTCTGCCGCTTGCTGATGGGTCAATGAAAATTCGTCGATCAATCGCGACAATGCCAATGCTTCTTCAAGCGGATTCAAATCTTCGCGTTGAATATTTTCGATCAAGGCCATCGCAATGACGGCGCGGTCGTCGACTTCACGCAACACCACCGGCACTTCTTTCAGGCCGGCAATTTGGGCGGCGCGCCAGCGGCGTTCACCGGCGATGATTTCGTACTGGTCCTTTTTCAGCAAACGCACAACGATTGGCTGGATCAAACCCTGCACGCGAATCGAATCGGCAAGTTCATTCAGGCGCGCCGGGTCCATGCCGGTACGCGGCTGATAACGGCCAGGCTGCATTTTTTCAACAGCAATATTCAACAAGCCATCACCGGCCAGTTCTTTTTCGGTGGCTGCTGCCAGACTCTTACTGCCGCCGCCGAGCAAACTGCTCAAGCCGCGTCCCAATGCTGGTTTTTTCGTCGACATAGTGTTTCCTTACTTCTTTTTTTCGCGACGAATAATTTCGCCAGCCAGACCCATATACGCCACGCCGCCGCGGGAAGCCTTGTCGTAACCGACAATGCTTTGCCCGTGACTTGGCGCTTCGGCCAGTCGAACATTGCGCGGAATGATCGAACGAAACACCTTGTCGCCAAAATGTTTGGTCAATTCGCCCGATACCGCATTCGCCAGATTGTTCCTGACATCAAACATGGTGCGCACCACGCCAACGATTTCCAGCGTCGGATTCAGTTTTGCCTTCAGCGCATCAATTGTATTGATCAATGCGGACAAGCCTTCGAGCGCAAAATATTCGCATTGCATCGGCACGATGATGCCGTCGGCTGCGGCCAGCGCATTCAGGGTCAGCAAAGACAATGACGGTGGGCAGTCGATCAGAATATATTGGTAATTGGCGCGAACCGTTTCCAGTGCGACTTTCAAGCGTTGCTGGCGATCGGGCAAATCCATCAATTCAATTTCGGCCGCCGTCAGGTCGATATTGCAGGGCAATAAATCGTAACCTTCGGCCGCCTTCACGATGGCCGCCTGGCATTCGCATTCACCCATGATCACTTCGGTGATGGAATGTTCCAGTTCGCGCTTGTCCACACCCGATGCCATCGTGGCATTGCCTTGCGGATCCAGATCAACCAGCAAAACTTTTCGTGGTGTCAGCACCAGCGCTGCTGCAAGATTTACCGCCGTCGTGGTTTTACCCACGCCGCCTTTTTGATTGGCAATCGCAATTATTTGAGCCATGCGTTGGAAACCTTTATGGGTTTAAGCGGAGTCGGGTGTTCAATTATGCGGGTTTGAGAGGCTTGAAGCGACTATTACCAGATGCCTTTCCCCTGCCAGGCCTGGCACGTGTAGTCGATGCGAGCTTTCAAACTGCCAACCGGTCGGCAATTCGCTGATTTCTTCGTCGGGCTGTATGCCTTTCATTGCCAGCAATTTACCGCCCGGCTTCAAAAGGTGACCGCCCACTTCGATAATGCCGGCCAGGCGATCCAGCGCTCTTGCCGTCAGCAGGTCGTATTGGCCCGATTCGGGCACCGCTTCGGCACGGGATTCAATAACGCGCGCATTTTTGAGGCCCAGGCTGCGCACGGCTTCGCGCAAAAAACGGCATTTCTTGCCATTGCTTTCCACCAGGCTCACCTGCAAACCAGGCTTGGCCAGCGCCAATGGAATGCCGGGCAAGCCCGGGCCCGTGCCCAAATCGGCAAGCGTTCCGGATTCAACGAATGGATGCATGGCGAGCGAATCGAGCACATGCTTGATCAGCATTTCGTGGACATCACGAATGGCCGTCAGGTTATAGGCCTTGTTCCATTTATCGAGCAGCGCCAGATAGTCCAGCAATTTTTCGGCGAGCGTATCGCTATTATCGAGTTCAAACGCGGCCAAACCGGCGTTCAATTCTGGGCGGAGATGTTCGAGTGCGTGCATGGCTGTATTGTAATCGAACACCCCGGCTTTTTCGGTTATCGTGGCACTTCAGTGCAGGGCAAAGGCGAATTCATGATCAAGATTTTATTAACCGGCGCAACCGGCTTTTTAGGCCAGCATGTGCAGCGTGAACTGATTGCAGCCGGCCATCAGGTCAAATCCCTGTCGCGGTCTGAACAAGCCGACGCCTTGCTGGCATCACAAGGCGCGCAGCCAATACGCGCGGAATTGACCGATGCCGATTCGATCATGCGCGCAGCGAAAGAGATCGACGCGATTTTCCATACTGCCGCCGACACCAATACCTGGCGCGTAAATAATGCCTCGCAAACACGGACAAACGTTGGCGGCATACAAAACTTAATTGCCGCAGCGAAAACCAATGGCGTGAAACAGATCTTGCATACCTCCAGCGTATCGGCATATTCGCATCTCGCCCATGGCGTGCTGCGTGAAGACCTGCCGCAACGTGGTGGCGAGAGCTGGATCAATTACGAGCGCACCAAATTCCTGGCCGAAAAAGCCGTGCGTGAATCCGGGCTGGATTTCATCGTCTTCCAGCCCTCGCATATCCTCGGCCCCGGCGACAAACAAAACTGGTCACGCCTGATTCGCCTCATCGACCAAAACAAACTTCCCGGCGCGCCGCCCGGCTCCGGTGCCTTTGCCGATGTGCGCGAAATTGCGAAAGCACAGGTGCGTGCTTTTCAACTGGGCAAATTCGGCGAAAGTTATTTGCTCGGCGGGCAACACGCGAGTTTTCTTGAATTGATTCATCAAGTCGGCATCAAACTCCATCGCAAGACACCGAAAAAACCGATTCCACCATTTGCATTGCGATTATTTGCCCAGATGAAATACGGCGTCTCGCTGATTACCCGTACAGCGCCCGATATCACTCCGGAATCGGCGATGTTTACGATTCACGACCTGGAAGTGGATTCCGGCAAAGCGAAACGCGAGCTCGGCTACATCGAAACCGATCTTGATGCTTTATTGAATGACACGATTGCGTGGCTGCGGGCCGAGAAGATGATTGCATGACGCAGGGGCGCTTGCTTGCTGCGCCCCTACAAATAGATATCCGGCTTGCTGATTTCCATCGCGCGATCCGGTTTTGCAAGGGCGCTGAAACCGTAGCTTTCATAGAGCTTGTGGGCATCGGCCGTCATCAGCATCCAACGTCGAAGACCTTGCAGCCCGGGATGCGCTTGCACGCTTTGCATCAATTTTTTGCCGACACCCATGCCGCGAAATTCCGGCAAAGTAAACACGTCGCACAGATAGGCAAACGTCGCACCATCGCTGACAACTCTTGCAAAACCGATTTGCTGTCCATCAACAAAGGCCGAGAAGCAATACGAATTCTCGATGGCTTTTTCGACGACGGTGCGCGGAATGTTTTTCGACCAATAGGCATCCTGTGACAGGAATGCATGAACGACATCAAGATTGACATCAACACGATTTGTGGAAATCCGGATATTCATATTTTTTATCATTTACATCTCTCCCTATTCGTCATCCCCGAATGCTCTTGTCGGGGATCCAGTGGCTTCATACGTCAAAGCATCGACACTGGATTCCCGCCTGCGCGGGAAGACAATCATTTTTTATATGCCCCTGCCATGCACATTCGCTTGTGCCGGACGCACCCACGGGTTTAGCCATTAATGTATTTCGGCAACCAGGTGGCCAACTCCGGCCAGATGATGACCGCCAGCAGCATGATCAATTGAAGAACGATAAAGGGGATCACGCCTCGATAGATATCCATCGTTTTGACTTCCGGCGGCGCAACGCCACGCAGATAAAACAGGGCAAATCCGAATGGCGGAGTCAGGAAAGAGGTTTGCAGATTGACTGCCATCACGACACCAAGCCAGACCGGATCAACGCCCATCGTGAACAATACCGGCGTCACGATCGGCACCACGACGAAAACGATTTCGATGAAGTCGATGACAAAGCCCAGCAGGAACATTACCAGCATCACGACGAACAACGCGCCCCATTTCCCGCCGGGCACATTGCTCAACAAATGGTGTACCAAATCGTCGCCGCCGTAACCACGAAATACCAGCGAGAATAGCGCGGCACCAATCAGAATGGCGAAAACCATACCGCTGACTTTGGCGGTTTCTTTCGAAACTTCCCTGAATTTCCCCCATGTCAGTTGCTTGCCGATCAATGCGAACACCATGGCACCAACGGCGCCCACGGCAGCGGCCTCGGTAGGCGTTGCGATGCCGAATAAAATCGAACCGAGCACGGCCAGAATCAATCCGAGCGCCGGAATAATGGCGCCGCATAATTCCAGGAGGGAACGTTTTTTGATTTCCTTCAATGCCGGCGCACGCAGAGGCTCACGCCAGGCAACCCACAAAACGTAAATCAAATACAAAACCACCAGGCCAAGCCCGGGAATAATCGCGCCAACAAACAGGTCGCCGACAGAAACCGTATCGGGCGAATAATTGCCAAGTTTCAGCTGCGCCTGTTGATATGCGTTGCCTAATTGATCGCCCAGCAACACCAGAATCAGGGAAGGCGGAATGATTTGTCCGAGCGTTCCCGAAGCGCAAATGGCACCCGATGCCAATTTCGGGTCATAGCCATGGCGTAACATCGTGGGAAGGGAAATCAATCCCATCGCAACCACCGTTGCACCGACAATTCCCGTCGATGCCGCCAGAATTGCGCCAACGATAATAACGGCAACCACCAGGCCGCCGCGAATGCGGCCGAACAAGGAAGCAATCGCTTCCAGCAAATTTTCCGCAATTCTCGATTTTTCCAGCATGATGCCCATGAAGACGAACAAGGGCACCGCCATCAACGTGGTGTTATTGATCGTTCCGAAAATTCGATTGGGAAAAGCCTCAAGAAAACTGGGGTCGAAATTTCCGAACAACATGCCGATGCCGGCGACCATGAGAGCCGCGCCGCCCAGTACGAATGCCACCGGAAACCCGCTGGAAAGGCCTGCAAGCAGGCCAATCACCAACAAAAGCAACATGATGATGTGCTGCGTTTCCATGCTCATGCTGTCGCTTCGCTTTTAAAGATTTGCCAGGTGCGAAACGCATGGGCGAGTGCTTGCAGGATGAGCAACATGGCAGAAATTGGAATCAGGGTTTTGATCAGAAACCAACCGGGTAAACCACCGGAGTTGGAACCTTCATGCTGCGCCCAGCTGATGGCGACATAGTCGTAACTGACCCAGCACCAGAAAACGCATAGCGGCAATAAAAAGAAAAAGATGCCGAACAATTCCATCAGCGCCTGCTTTCGTTTTGACCAGCGTTGCGAAAATATATCAACGCGCACATGGCTGTTGTATTTCAAGCCGTAGCCCAGTGCCAGCAAAAATGCGGTGCCGTGCAACCATTGCGTCAGCTCCTGCATGGCAATCGACCCGGCACCAAAACAATAACGCGCCACCACCAGGCCAAACATCAGCGCTACCAGTAATACACAGCAAATGGCCGCCACCACGCCGCACCATTCAGTGATGGCATCTGCCCAACGAGTCAATAATTTCATGCGGCTTTCAAGGAACTGATGATGCGGTGAAAAGATTCGCGAAGCTGATCATTTACCACGTTGCGATGACCCAGCTTACCGGTACAACACCGCCAGCCGCTTCAGCATCGGCACGGTCCAATCGGCCGTCACCATTGTTGTCCATGATGTAATAGGCCTTGCCACGCTTTGGCGTGACTTTCACCATCCTCACCTGGCCGCCTTCGCGATATTCTTCGACAATGTCGCCATTGCTGCTGGTACGGATTTTTACCGAAGGTACATCTTCATCACGGGTTTTTGCCGGTATTTTTTCAGGCAGCGGTGCTTCTTTTGCAGCCGGTGCCGGTGCTTTTTCTGCAGCCGCGGCATCCTGGGTTGCAAGCGCCAATAAAGCGCTGAGAATAATGGACATGGCTTTTCCTTCATGAATGGATTGGGACAGCATCGCAAAGTTCAGCAACGCACTCAAGCGGCGTAGAATATTGCCACTACGCATACTGAGACACGCCATGTCCCGTTTGGTTCTGATTGATGGTTCATCCTATCTATACCGCGCTTTCCACGCCCTGCCACCCTTAAGTGCGCCCGACGGCACACCGACTGGCGCCCTGCACGGCATCGTGAACATGCTGCGAACCACGATGAAGGAAAAGCCGGATTTTGCCGCTTTTGTCATGGATGCCTCCGGCCCGACTTTCCGCGATGACCTGTATGCGGAATACAAGGCAAACCGGCCACCGATGCCCGACGATTTAAGGGCGCAAGTGGAGCCGATGATGCAGATCGTCGAGGCTTTGGGATTTCCGATTTTGCGTGTCAGCGGCGTGGAAGCCGATGATGTCATCGGCACACTCGCCTTGCAGGCGCATGCGAAAAATATCGATGTCACCATTTCCACCAGTGACAAGGATTTTGCGCAACTGGTTCGACCAGGCGTCCGGCTCAGCAATACAATGAGCGGCAGCGTGCTCGACAGCACCGAAAGCGTCGTTGAAAAATTCGGTGTTCGCCCGGAACAGATAATCGATTACCTGGCATTGATGGGCGACACCGTGGATAACGTACCTGGCATCGATAAGTGCGGGCCGAAAACGGCGGCCAAGTGGCTGGGCGAATATTCGACCCTCGAAAACCTGGTTGCCAATGCCGACAAAATCACCGGGAAAATTGGTGAAAACCTGCGTGCCGCTTTGTCACGTCTTCCGTTGAACCAGCAACTGGTCACGATTAAAACCGATGTCGTTCTGGACAAGGCGCCGGATGAATTGGTTCTGCGCGAGCGGCATGTCGATGAACTGAAATCGCTCTACACACGTTATGGATTCAAGTCGGCGCTAAAGGAACTCGAAGGCGGCGATGCTTCCGGCAGCGCGCAAAAAAGTTCTGCCGAGACAGGAAAAACCGGCGCGTTATTTGATGCGCCGGATGCCGCTTTATCAACAAAAGGCATTTACGAATGCATCACCACGAAGGAGCAATTAAAAGCATGGGCAGGCAAACTCGAAGCAGCAGGCTTGTTTTGCTTTGATACTGAAACCGATGCGCTCGATTCCATGCAAGCGGGCCTTGTCGGCATCAGCCTCTGCGTGGAAACCGGACATGCCGCTTATATTCCCGTGGCACATCGCTATCCCGGCGTGCCGGAGCAATTATCCTGGGAAGTGGTTTCGGATGCCTTGAAACCCGTTCTGGAAAATGCCGCCATTCACAAGGTTGGCCAGCACGGCAAATACGATTTGCATGTTTTACGTCGTCACGGCATCCATGTTCAGGGTTATACCGAAGACACCATGCTGGAAAGTTTCGTTTTCAACGCCGGCATTTCGCGTCACGACATGGATACGCTTGCGCAGAAATATCTTGGCTATACGACAATCAAATTCGAAGACGTTTGCGGCAAAGGGGCCAAGCAAATTTCGTTTGCCGATGTCGATCTGGAACATGCGACCGCCTATGCCGCCGAAGATGCCGATATCACGTTGCGCCTGCATCAAGTGCTGTCGGAAAAACTGAAACAAACCCCAAGCCTTGAAAAGGTATATCGCGATATCGAAATGCCGCTCGTACCTGTGCTTACCAGAATGGAAGCCAACGGTATTTTGATCGATGCCCTCGAATTGAAACGCCAAAGTGCCGACTTGATGCAGCGTATGCATGCCACCCAGCAGAGCGCTTACGAAATTGCCAATAGAAGTTTCAATCTCGATTCACCCAAGCAGGTTGGCGCATTGTTATTCGACGAGTTGAAATTACCCGCCCTGGTGAAAACGCCGACCGGTGCACCTTCGACCAATGAAGAAGCACTCGAAGCGATTGCCGATCAACATCAATTGCCGCGTTTGATTCTTGATTATCGCGGCATGGCAAAGTTGCGCAGCACTTACACCGAAAAATTACCCGAGATGATCAATCCGGTTACCGGTCGCGTGCACACCAGCTACCACCAGGCAGGCGCCGCCACAGGGCGCTTGTCTTCCAATGATCCGAATCTGCAGAACATTCCGATTCGCAGCGAGGATGGCCGCCGTATTCGCAAGGCTTTTATTGCGCCGCCCGGTCGTGTGCTGATTGCCTGCGATTATTCGCAAATCGAATTGCGCATCATGGCCCATTTATCCGAAGACCCGGGCTTGGTGAATGCCTTTGCCAGCGGCATCGATGTGCATAAAGCCACTGCTGCCGAAGTGTTCGGCGTACCTGTTGCCGAAGTAAGCGGCGACCAGCGACGCGCTGCCAAAGCGATCAATTTCGGCTTGATGTATGGCATGAGCGCGTTTGGTCTGGCCAAGCAACTGGGCATCGGACGCGGCGAAGCACAGGATTACATTGCCCTTTATTTTGCGCGCTATCCCGGCGTGCGCGAATTCATGGATCGTATTCGCGCCAAGGCCCGCGAAGATGGTTTTGTCGAAACCGTCTTCGGCCGCCGTTTGTATTTGCAGGAAATTCAATCGCGCAACCAGGCACAGCGAGCCGGTGCCGAGCGCGCGGCAATTAATGCACCGATGCAAGGCACGGCAGCCGACATCATCAAGCGTGCGATGATTTCAGTGGATTCCTGGATAGAAAATCATCGTGAAAAAGCCTTGCTCTTATTGCAGGTACACGATGAATTGGTATTGGAATGCGATGAAAATTTCGCGGGCATTTTAATTGCCGAGGTAAAAGCCAAAATGGAAGCGGCGGCTGAACTTCGTGTGCCGCTGATTGTCGATGTAGGGTCGGGAAAAAACTGGGATGAAGCGCATTAAGCTGCTTTGGGCAAAAATACCGCTTTTATCCTGTTGATTTGAAAGCGATTTTTTTGGCGTGAATATTGGCTGAATATTACAAAAGTTTAATGCAGGTATTCACGAACTTTACATCCCCCGGGGTGTCTCATATACGCAACGGACGCAATGTTCGTTGCGGATCACTCCCTCCCCTGAGTAGATCCTGGAAGCCGGATTTCCCCATTCTGCTTCCAAAACCCTAGCCCCGCACGCTTCCCCTGGCTTGCGGGGTTTTTTTTGCCCGCAGGAAGGCCTACTCCACAGGCCGTCCCAGCCAATCTTGCGGTTTCAAATAATTCTGCAAGTTTGCTTCCGGGCTATCGGGTTCGGGTAGGTACTGATATTCAAAACGGACGCGCGGCGGCAGGCTCATCAGAATACTTTCCGTGCGGCCACCGCTTTGCAGACCAAACAAGGTACCTCGATCCCAAACCAGATTGAATTCAACATAACGGCCGCGTCGGTACAACTGGAATTCGCGTTCACGTTCGCCAAAAGGCGTATTTTTTCTTTTATCGACTATCGGCAAATACGCATCGAGAAATCCGTTGCCCACGGCACGCTGGTAGGCAAAACAGGTATCGAAATCCGGTGCATTCAAATCGTCAAAAAACAGACCGCCCACACCGCGTGCTTCCTGCCGGTGTTTGAGATAAAAATATTGATCGCACCATTGTTTGTGTTTTGCATAGCGATCTTCACCAAAAGGTTCGCAAAGATTTTTCGCGACCTGATGCCAATGCCTTACATCGTCATCAAACGGATAAAACGGTGTCAGATCGAAACCGCCGCCGAACCACCAAATGGGCGGCGCATCTCTTGGTTGCGCTTCGAAATACCGAACATTGGCGTGGGCAGTGGGAAGATAGGGATTGCGCGGATGAATCACCAGCGACACGCCCACTGCACGCCATGTGGCGCCTGCGAGCTCAGGGCGATGGGCTGTCGCCGATGCCGGCAAGGTATTGCCGGAGACATCGGAAAAGCCTACCCCGGCCTGTTCGAAAACTGCGCCTTCCTTGATTACTCGCGAACGGCCACCGCCGCCTTCGGCGCGCGTCCAATTCTCTTCATGAAACCGCTGCCCGCCATCACTGCTTTCCAGTGCCGAGCAAATGCGGTCTTGCAAATCGAGTAAATAAGCCTGGACAACAGTGACGTTTGTCATAAGAACCTCGTAATGCCTCTATGATAACGTCTGTTTGCCCCGTTATAATAATCGGCATAAATGAGTACGACTAAGCTTCCATCCCGCATCAGTGTCAGCCATCTTGATAATCCTCAAGCCGCTTTCAACTTCGATTTTTCAGATGGTGCACACATACCAAACCGGATCGCCTGTGAATTCCTGTCCGGCTCGCTGGATCTGGAGTCCTGGCAAATTCTGGACGACAAGCGCTATCGCTTCGTCGTTGTCGATATTGCCGAAACCGAATTGTCCATCGAGCAGGCAGCCGCAAAGGCTTATCGCGATTTACTTGCTCAAGTGAGACCTTCCAAACATCCTTATCTGCTGAGAATCTGGAATTATTTTTCAGCCATCAATCAGGGACAGGGCGACAAAGAACGTTATCGCGGTTTTTGTGTAGGCCGTTCGCAATCGGTTGATGGGCAGTTCAATACCCCGCCGCCGGCAGCAACCGCCATTGGTACCGACGGTGCCCCATCGCATTTGCAACTGATCGCGCTGTGCTCCAGCGAAGTGGCGCGTACGCTGGAAAACCCAAGGCAAACACCCGCCTGGCGTTATCCGCGCGAATATGGTCCCGTGCCGCCCGGTTTTTCGCGCGGGATTATTCTGGATGAAGATACCGAAACACCGCGCCTGCTGGCATCGGGCACTGCCAGCATCGTTGGCCATGTCTCGCAACATATTGGTGAAGTCGGCGGGCAACTGACCGAGAGCCTGGCCAATCTTCAAGCCTTGCTGGCAGAAGGCAGCAAGCAATCGGGCCGTAATTTTTACATGGCAGACTGCGAAGCATTGCGGGTGTATTTGCGCAAACCGATTGATCTGCCGGTGGCAGAATCAATCATTACCGCTGCCGGCATTGATCGCGATCGTGTTCTTTATTTGCGCGGCGATATTTGCCGCCGCGAACTCGATGTCGAACTCGAAGGCGTGTTTGTCGCTGCCTGAGTTTTGCGCTGCTAGTCCAGCGTGCCGGCGTAAAGACGCAGGCACAAGGTACGCGAGAGATTTCTTAATACCTTGATGGCCACGCTTGGGCTGGTCTCGCTGAGATCGTCGAAGGCCTGATTGCTGATCGATAAAAGCAAGGTGTCGGCAATCGCCGTTACATCTGCCGTCCGCGGGGTTTGCATCAGGAATGCCGCTTCGCCGAATAACTGCCCTGCGCCAAGAGTGGTCAATACACGGCGCTGGTGTCGATGCTTGAGCGAAACTTCAATGGCGCCTTCAAGAATCAGATACATCGAAGTGCCGCCATCGCCCTTGTTCAATAGAACATCACCGGGGCCGGACGCAATCTGATCTGCGCCGAGAAATAGTTGCTGCTTTTCTTCGCCATCCAGATCGTCGAGCAAGGGAATGCTCAAATCCATCAGGCGCTCGTCGAATTGCTTCAGAAACTCTTCAACACCCAGCACCCGCACGCTGCCGGGTTTGCTGTGCACGGCAAATTCCTGTTCAAACCAATCCCCCAGGCTGACATTGGGCGTGTACTGCATCACCTGCATCAACAAAGGCGATTTCACCGCTTCGAAATGCCCCCAGTCGCCGGTGATCATCACCATCGGAAGCCGGAAGCCGGCTTCTTCATGCACAAAGCCGGGCTTGTAACGACGGAAGCCCATGACTTCATATAAAGAGACAAGGTGCGACGGACAATGCAGGAAAGCCAGCTCGCCACCGGCCTGGCGTATGCAATCAAAAGCGGCTTTGAAAAAATCCGATGCCAGGCCTTTTCCGCGATACGAATTGGTGACGATCATGCGCGAAAAAATAAATTGCTGATGGGCATCGACCGGAAACTTGCCGTTATCGTAGATCTCGCTCCAGGTGTTTTCCTTGTCGAGTCTATCAACCGGAGTGATGCGGAAAGTGCCCACCATTTGTTCATGGTCGAAGGCGGCCAACACTATGGAATAATCGTCTTCGGGGTCTTGCAGGCGTTGCAAATCGTCATCGCAACCTTCGGGGCGGCGGCCGAGCTCGTTGACATACACCTGATAACGCAGCCGCGCGACGGAATCGAGTTCGGCTGCCGAGTTTATTGGCCGAATCGTAACCGACTTGATTTTGTTGCTGACAACATCCATCGCAAACACCCCTGAAGCGGCTGGAGTCTGCATTCTGACACTGTTACCGGATTAGTTTAAGCCTTGCGTCACCAATAAGCCTCCGGCTATCGGGCAAAGCCGGGCGAGCGCTGTTTTCCAGCGCCCGCCGTTACGAAAATGTTATTTCAAAGTGCGTTCAAACAACTCGAAAATTCTGCGGTATTGGTCATACCAGCTTTCGGGATGAACGTAGCCATGGCGTTCCAGCGGGTAGCTTGCCATTTCCCATTTGTCTTTTTTCAATTCGATCAAACGTTGCGACATCCGCACCGAATCCTGATAGAACACGTTGTCATCCATCATGCCGTGGCTGATCAGCAAATTACCGCGTAAGTTTTCAACATATTCAATCGGTGATGAAATTTTGTAGGCTTCCGGATCCAGCTGCGGCGTGTTCAGGATATTGCTGGTGTATTCGTGATTATAGGAAGTCCAGTCACTGACCGGACGCAGGGCGGCACCGGCTTTGAAAGTATCGGGTGCCCGGAACAAAGCCATGAAACTCATGAAGCCGCCGTAGCTGCCACCATAAATGCCAACCTGTTCGCGATTGCCTTGCTGGTTGGCAACCAGCCAATCCACGCCATCGAGATAATCTTCCAGTTCCGGGTGTCCCATTTGGCGATAAATCGCGGTACGCCAGTCACGGCCATAACCCTGCGATGCACGGTAATCCATATCCAGGACGATGTAGCCTTTTTGCACGAGCATGTTGTTGAACATTTGTTCGCGGAAATAGGCCGGGTAACGCGAGTGCACGTTTTGCAGATAACCGGCACCATGCACGAACATCACGATCGGATATTTTTTCCCCGCTTCCATTTGCGCAGGGTGGTAATACTTGGCCCAGATTTTTCCGGCGCCGTGTTTCGAAGGGACCTGCACGAATTCCGGCATGATCCAGTTACGCGCCTTGAATTCCGCCGTGCGGGTATCGGTAAGTTTTACCGTCGCGCCATCGGCGACACTCACAACGGCCGCCTGCGCCGGCATATAGGTACTTGAATAGCGCACCAGCAAAGATTTTCCATCGGGTGACAAACTGAAATCTTCGACGCCATCCAAAGCAGTTATTTCACGCACGTTGCCATTTCGGTTTACCGCACAGACCTCGTAATCACCTGGCCACGCGCGATTGCATAAAACATAGGCCGTGCTCTTGTCGTTCGACCAGATCGGCGAAGACGCTTCCCACTTGCCACTGGTCAATGCATTCGCTTTTGCACCCATGGCTTGCGTGTACAAATGGCCATAGCCGCTTTCTTCGGACAGATACCAGAGCGTGCCGTCATCGACCCAGCCAAAATCGTTGAAGCCCCAGTTAATCCACGCCTTGTCGGTCAGGCGATGTTGCGAAATCAATTTGGCATTGGCGAAATCCACCGTTGCAATCCAGCGATCCTTGTTATCAATCGCACGCAACATGACGGCCGCTTGCGTACCGGCATCGTTGAATGAAACGGCATCAATGCGAACGACGCGATTACCTTTCAGGGCATCGAGCTTTTGTGCTTTGCGAAACTCGGCCATCGGGTCAATGGCAATGCCCGGCAGGCCGTCAAGCGACACATCGCGCACGATACCAGTACGCGGATTTACCAATTTAAGATTTTGCGGCGTCGGTGCATTTCTGCCGACACGCACGCGCTCGTCTTCGGATTCTTCATAGCCTGATTCGGTCACATATTTCGGCAACTTGCCAATGCGTCCTTCATCGGCGCCTTTGGCCGAAGTCACTGCCAGCAACCATTGGCCGGCTGGTGAAAGCGCGGTCGAATCAATTTGCACATCGTTGCCCAGATAAGCCGAATTGATGGCACGCGTAATGTCTGCCTTGCGGTCGGCTTCGGCTTTTGCTTTCAATTCATCGCGATCATTCTTGATGCGCTTGAGCGTGGTGATTAAACGCAATTGCATATCACGCAAATCATCGGCTTTCGGGGCTTTGTTCGGATCGTTTTCCGCGACCGGCAATGCGGCAGGTTCCTGCATATGGCTGGCAAGCGACCAGCGGTACCATTGATTGCCTTCGCGATAAAAAACCGCGGAGCCGTCGGCACTGAAAGCCGGATCGGATTCGGATTCATTGGTTCGCGTTATTTGCTGCAAAGAGCCATTCGCAAGATTGCGCAAAAACACATCGCCATTGCGCACGAACAAAGCCTGATGATGTCCGGCATCGAAAATAAAATTATTGCCGTCCTGATTGGCGAGGTCGCCGGCTTCCACTTTTTTGGCTGCGCCACCTGAACGATTCACCACAAAAACATCGCGAATGGGCGAGCCGGTGCGTTTCTGGCTGTATTGCAGGTTTTGGCTGTCCCAGGCCCACCAGGCGCTTTCTACCGGTGTTCCAATCCAATCGGGATGTGCCATCGCCTGATCCAAAGTGATCGGCGTGGATTGTGCCTGAACCGACAAACTGGCCAAGGTAGCCAGGGCAGAGGCGGCAATTAAGCGGATGCGCATGGAAACTCCGATGAATGGGAAAGCGCGTAGATTAGCAAATACGCTATTGTTTTTAGTGCTACTGGGCGACAATTCACCTATTCCAAATCGATATTTCCATGATTGCCCACATTTACAAATCGCTGCGCAAAGCCGACGCCTATCTGTACTTGCGTGATAAAGACGCTTTCGGACTGGTACCGGACGCCGTACGCGAGCCATTGGGCATTCTCGAGTTCGTGATGAGCGTGGAATTAACCCCCGAGCGCAAACTGGCACGCGCAGATGCCGCTATCGTTCGCCTGAACCTGATAGAGCGCGGTTTTTATCTGCAAGTGCCGCTGAATGTACTCGACACACTCGTGGCAGGAGGCGTTGGGGATGGCTGAGCTACCCTCGGCTTCACGCTGGCGCCATATCTCCGCTTTCGCACTCGCCCTGCTATCGGCCAGCCTGCCGGTGTTATGGGCATCCGGTTGGGCCTTGTCGGGCCTGATCGCCACGCAAATATTCCTTGGCTGGGCCTGGCGTTTGTTCCGCTCGAATCAAAAAACCTCGGCCGCTGCAAAGATAAAGGCTGCCAAGGCAAAAACCACCGACGCAAAAACCGAATGGCTGGTCTTTGTCGGCCTGTGGTGTATGGCCTACGCCTTGATGGCCTTGTTTCTGTATTGGCCCCTGCAGTCCCTTCGTTACAGCGGCGCCCTGATTTCCGCGCTTTGGCTCAGTGCGGCAATCGCATTATTAATTCTGATTTTCTGGCGGCACTGGCCTTGGCTGGCTTTGGCCGAACAAGGCAGCGACCGGGTCTCGAAATGGCTGGCGCTGGATTCCGCACCGCAGGCTTACAGTCTGATACCTGGCTTAGTTACTACCTTGCAATGGTTTTCTGTGGTCGCGCTTGGTTTGAGTTTCGGCATTGATGCATTGATTCCGGCCAATTGGTTTTTGCCTGCATTGACGCTGCATTTTTTATTGAGCGCGACATTGCACTGGCGTTTGCACGGCATCGAGATCACGGCAGTTCGAAAAGCAACCGATGATCCCGTGCTGACACGCGCCAGCGCCATGATGACCGAAAAGCCTGCGCCGGTTGAACCAATTTCTCTCTACGCCGCCGCAAGACGCAATCAGGTCGATGCCGCATTGGCGGCTATCCAAGCTGGTGCCGATGTCAAAGCATTGCCCGATGGCAATGATGTCGATCAACGCAGCTTGCCGATGCTTGCGGTATTGCTCAGCGATTTACGTCTGCTGCGTGAATTGATTGCACGCGGTGTCGATATCAATCATGCCCATCTTGGTTTGACGCCATTGCTTACTGCTACGCGCGACAGCTGGCATGGCCGTCCCGAAGCGGTGATGATGCTGCTCGCCAATGGCGCCGATACCCGCATCGCCGATAACGATGGCTTTACGCCTTTGCATCATGCTGCGCGAAGTTCGGATCCAGCCGTTGCCGCTTTGCTACTCGATGCCGGCGCCTCAATCGATGCACTTACCAATGAAGGTTTCAATGCCCTCGGTGTTGCCTGCATCGCCAATAATTGGCGCCTGGCAAAATTCCTGATGGAACGCGGCAGCAAAGCCGAGCCTGCCAACGGCCAATCGGCCCTGATTGCCGCCGCCATGGGCGAAGACGATACTGCCGGCGTGCAACTCTTATTGCGCCACAAGGCAAAAGTGGACGCACGCGGCGCACAGCAAAATACTGCCCTGATTCAGGCGTGTGCACTCGGCAATACCGATATCGTTGGCGTGTTGCTCGATGCCGGCGCAGACCGCAATGCACGCAATGAAATAGAAAATACGCCACTGCTGGAAGTCGCCGCAAACGGCTCCATCGAAACCCTCACTCGCCTATTGCAGGCAAAACCGGATTTGCAGGCAGTGGATATGGCGGGCAGAAATGCCCTGCATCTTGCCTGCGAAAACAATGCATCGCCCGATTTCATCAAATTGCTGATTCAAAGCGGCATTAACGTTGAACAACTCGATACGCAGGGTTTCAGTGCACAGGATATTGCCATCGCCAAGGAAAATTGGCCGGTGGTTGCCGTGCTGAATCCGGATCACGAAATCCCCAGTTCGCTGACCGATAATTTATTCGAAGAACACCAGTTGCAACCCTCGCCACGGCAGTTGCTGCGCGAAGCCCTGAAACAGAATCCGGAAGCCGACATTTCCGGCTACCTGCAGGAATGCGACGCCAATACCCTGTCCTCATTGCTGCTGGAATTTGCCGGCGATGCCGATGTCACGCGGATGGAATTATTACTGCAGCACGGGGCGCGCGCCGATGTCGTTCTGGAAGAAGGCGATACGGCATTTTTCCATTTGCTGGACCGTGCCGGTCACGCGCAACCGGCTTTGCTGTATTTGCTCGATCGCGGCACATCACCCAGCGGGCTCGGCGGCTTATCACGCTATCTGGCTGTCTGTCTGAAGAATGAATACGTCACGCGCAGTTATGAAAATTTTGCCCTGCAATTATTCGAACGTGGTGCCGACGCCTTTGGACACCATGCAAAACACGATGCGCCTTTGCTGCAATCGATTCATCTTGGCTGGCGGCGTTTGACCGAAGCACTTTTGCAAAGCGGTGCAAACCCAAGTCAACGCGATGCACGCGGCTTCAGTGCACTGCATCTGGCTGCCAGCCTGGGACGCGAAGTCAGCATCAAACAACTGCTGTATTTCGGGGCCGATATCAATTCGCGGACTGCCGATGGGCAGTCGGCATTGGGTATAGCGCTGGCCGCGGGCCAGCACGATTTGAGTTCGTGGCTTGAATGGCGCAGCTGGCAGCCGCCTGGCCGTAAATTATTGCCGATTGATTTGCCCGCTGCCGCCATGACCGGCGACATGCACGCGGTCGCGCGCCTGATCGAATTGGGTTTGCCGATTAACGCATTGGACATGCAAGCCTGCACAGCCTTGTTGCGGGCTGCCGGTGGTGGCCACGAAAATATCGTGCGTTATCTATTGTCCAACGGCGCCGATCATCACATCGCGGCACGCACCGGGGCGACGGCTTTGTCGGCCGCCATCAGCATGCGGCATGCCCATGTCGTCGATGTGCTGTTGCGTAACGGTGCCGACCCGGAACAGAGTCTTCCCGGCGGCGTTACTCCGTTGATGCTGGCAAGCGCCTTGGGGTTGCCCGATATCATCAGCCATTTGTTGTCACGCGGCGCACGACCGAATGCCTGCGATGCACAGGGTTTCAATGCCCTGCATTGCGCGGCCATCCATGGTTTCAGTTCACGCGACAAACAACGCGTGCTCGCCATGTTCGACATGCTGCTGTATGCCGATATCGAATTCGACAGCGCCACACAATCGGGCCAGACGCCTCTGCATTTCCTGCTTGGTGCACGCGCCGAAGCCGGTGCGAGCTGCGACGAAGATATTTTGATCGCTGCCATGGAACGACTGCTCAGCGAAGGCGTCGATCTCGATACGCAAGACCAGCGCGGCATGAGCGCACTGCATCTTGCCGCCATGCATGGTTTGTCACGCATCGTAAATCGTCTGTTGCGCGAAGGCGCCAACAGGAATGCCCGTGATTCGCTTGGACGCACACCGCATGAACTTGCGCTGGTTCGCGGCTTCGTCGACGTTGCCGCCGAGTTTGAAACATTGCGCAACACACAGCCTTCAATGGCGAGGTTTTTACGCGATCCGAATTGATTTTTTGCAACACGTTTCAGCCAATGCGATAAATTATCTGCACCTCTCGCAAGCGGAGCCGGTTCATGAAGAAATTCTTTCTGTTGCTGCTCATTCTGCAGACCGGCCTGGTTTCACCAGCGCGTGCCGGCGAACATGATCGATTCGAGCGTATTTCGCCCGAGCAGGCAGGCTATTCGAGTGAAAAACTCGATGAGCTGAAAGACTTTCTGGAAAAGTCGGGCTCCGATTCCTTGCTACTTGTCTACGATGGAAAAATATTTTTCGAGTGGGGTGATATCCACAAGAAAATACTGGTGCATTCCATGCGCAAGGCACTGCTGAATTCCCTCTACGGCATTTACCAGAAACGTGGCGCCATCGATCTGCAAAGGACCATGGCCCAACTTGACATCGATGATATTCCGCCATCGCTTACCGATCAGGAAAAATCGGCAAAATTGATCGACGTATTGAAGTCGCGCTCCGGTGTTTATCACCCTGCTGCTGCAGAATCCGAAAACATGGCAATGCAGCGACCGGCACGTGGAAGCCATGCACCTGGCGAGTTTTATTACTACAACAACTGGGACTTCAATGTCGCCGGTTATATTTTCGAGCAACGCAGCGGCAAACGGATTTACGATGCCTTCTACAGGGAAATCGCCAAGCCACTTGGCATGATGGATTACCACAACAAGATTGTTTCCTGGACGGAAGCAGAAGGCACCAACGCACCGGACTCTGATGGTTACTATCGCCTTGAACCCGAAAAATCGCGCTTCCCGGCATACCACTTCCGCATGTCGGCGCACGATCTGGCCTTGTATGGCCAGCTATATTTGAATCACGGTCGCTGGAAAAACAGACAAATTATTCCGGCGCAGTGGATAGATTCAAGCACACAGCCCTATTCCATTGTAGAGCCGGAATATGGACTGGCTTACGGAATGTTGTGGGACGTTTTGGTTCCCGAAGCAGGCGAGCAACGGCCTTCGTTTTATCACACCGGCGTCGGTGTCCACATGCTGGGGATTTACCCAAAACACAAACTGGTAATGGTGCATCGTGTCGATACCGAAAAGGCCTATCGTTTCAATGACGGCGACCTTTACAAGATAATCCGGATGATCCACGGCGCAAGACTGGGTAAGGAAAAATGACCGACACGGCCGGATTGAAAAAAATATGCGAAAGATTTCCCGGTGCCAGGTCGCATCTATATTCCCATCCGAGCAATATCCTGGTGTATTTCATCGGCGACAAGAAATTCGCCTATTTCAAAACCAGCGATCCGGAAAAATGGCGTTTCAGCATTCGCGTTACGCCGGATCGTTTTGTCGAGCTGACCGATGTGCCGGGTATCAAACCGGCAAGATACATGGCGCGCTTTCATTGGGTGACGATCGTCAATCCGCGAAGTCTGCCGGCCGATTATTTGCTTGAGCTGATCGATTGGTCGTATCGCAGGGCCTTGTCCTCGCTCAGTAAAATCCGGCAAGAAAAATTATTGAATCGGGCTTGATCAAACATGCAATCAAAACAAGGACAGCCTGGCTGTCCTTGTTGGTTCCGGCTTAACCCTTGCCCCAGAACTTCACGGTTTTTGCCAAACGCTTGAAGAACGATTCTTTCGATACGCCGTTGTTTTCGGCAGTTCGCACAACGACAGGGATTTCAGCGGTAATCACCGAAGCATTGACGGGCGTACTTGCGATGTTTTCGCGTGGTGGTCGTGGCGTACGCGGGGGCCGCGGTTTGCCGTCTTGTGTACTTGAAGACCGTGGCTTATCACCCGGCCGTGACGACGAAGAACGTGAAGCGGGAGCACCGGGCTTGGAAGAATGGCCACCAGGTTTGCGGGTGCCGGGCTTGCTTCCGGTTTTGCTGTTGGCGGCGGCTTCGCGAACTTCCTTGTAGATGGAAGAAATGCTGTCGTTCTCTTCGCCTTCGACCGATGGCACATGCGCGCGCGGGGTGCGTGGAAGCGCCACCAGCAATTCGGCAGTGACCGGTTCGGTCGGAATTTTCTGTTCGATATACGCTTCGATATCCGGCAAACCCTGTGCATACATTTCGCAGGCAAAACTGATCGCATCGCCTTCGGCACCCAGACGCGCGGTGCGGCCAATACGATGCACATAATCTTCGGCATCGAATGGCAAGTCGTAGTTGTAAACATGGCTGACGCCATCGATATGCAACCCGCGCGCGGCTACGTCGGTGACGACAATGATTTCAAGATCGCCGCGCTGGAATTTCGTCAGCAGGCTTTGGCGCTTTTTCTGCGGTACGTCGCCGGATAAAACACCGACGCGGTAATGCGCTTTTTCCAGCGCGCGTGCAACGCGTTCCACCCAGGCTTTCGTATTGACGAACACCATCGTGCGGGCGCCTTCGCTACGCGACAGCAGGCCGAGCAACAAGGGCAGTTTTTCTTCGTTGGCCGGGAAATACATTTTCTGGCGAACTTTGGCGGCGGTAATGAATTCGGTTTCGACGATCAGTTTTTCCGGCTCGTGCATGTGTTCGTAGGCGAGCTCCAATACACGATGCGACAAAGTAGCCGAGAACAACAAAGTCTGGCGTTCTTCGCGGCGCGGCAATTTGCGCAGCAGGAAACGCAGGTCCTTGATGAAACCCAGATCGAACATACGGTCGGCTTCATCGAGAATGCAGACTTCGCAGGCATGCAGATGCACGACGCCCTGACGAACGTAATCAATCAAACGACCTGGCGTGGCGATAATCACGTCGCAACCTGCCTGTAATTGGGCGCGCTGCTTGTCGTAATCGACGCCGCCGTAAATCAGGGCGAATTTCAGGCCCAGCGAAGCACCGAATTTCTCGGCATCCTTGTGAATCTGGATCGCCAGTTCGCGGGTCGGGGCCAGAATCATGGCACGTGGGTCGGCCGGGCCACGATTGGCCAGCGCCGGTTTGGACAGCAGTCTATTAAAGGCAGCAACCAGGAAAGCCAGGGTTTTGCCGGTACCGGTTTGCGCCTGGCCAGCGACATCGCGACCTTGCAGCGCGATTGGCAGGGTCATGGCCTGAATCGGCGTGCAGCGGTTAAAGCCGGCAGCTTCAAGACCGGCCAATAAATCGGGATGCAGGTTAAAACTGGAAAAAGGTATATCTGTCAGTGGTTTATCAGTCATTTGAGCTCATTAAAGCGGGTTTGTCCGGCTTGCAAGGGCCGCTCGCTGGACGCACACTGCGTACTGGTCTCGGGCCCGATATTGAAATTGGTGAAATCGGCCCCCAGTTTAACGCATCTGCAAGCATCTAATGGCTTTCACCTTGTCTCTTGTGAAAGTCCCCTAATTTCTGGAGTTTTTCATGAGCGATAAAGTGTTACACGTCGGCGACGCCGATTTCGATGCCCTGGTCCTGCAGTCCGATGTGCCGGTTCTGGTGGATTTCTGGGCCGAATGGTGCGGCCCGTGCAAGATGATCGGCCCGATCGTCGATGAAATGGCGACCACCTATGAAGGCAAGGTCAAAGTGGTCAAGATCAATATTGACCAAAACCCCGGCGTGCCGCGCAAGTACGCGGTTCGCGGCATTCCTACCTTGATGATGTTCAAGGACGGCGTTGTGGCCTCGACCCAGGTCGGTGCTGTCGGCAAGGCCCAGTTGAACCAGTTTGTTGAAAAAGCGCTTTGATTTGAAGTCTGCATTGAATCCCGGAACACCGGCCCAGGCCGGTGTTCTGTTTTTAGCCACACCGCAAAAAACCTTTCGCCGATGAACCGCGGCTCAGGCGCTGACTTGCACATGCCTGCCTATCGGTGTATTTTGAAACCTCAAAAGGCGCACAGCGCCGCTCTGTCAACCCCCTTCTTTTATCCCTAACTCGCCATTGCGAGGAATCCCATCCGTGTCTGAAAACGAAATTGAAACCGGCAAAATTGCCGTAAAACGTGGTCGCAAACCTAGCGTCCAAGCCCCTGCTTCTACCGATGCTGCTCCGCCCGAATCCGTTCGGAAAGTGACCGTCAAGCCAGCGCCCAAAGCGCCGTCTGTCGAAGCACCTATCGCTCCGCCTGCAGCATCACAAGCTGCCGAACCACGCGCTCCGCGTGAGAATCGCGAGCCGCGCGAACCCCGGGAAGGCAATAGCAATCCGGGCGCCTATTCGCAATCCGCCGCTCCCAACGAAGCGCGCCAAGGCGAATCGGGCAGTAACGAATCCAACAATCAAAACCAATCCGATGCCAACGCGGGTGGTTCGAACAACGAGCAAAGCCCGGACGGCGGCGGCCAGACCAATGAAGACGGCAGCCCACGCCAGAATCAGAATCGCTTCCAGCCACGTCGCGACCGCTTCAAAAATCGCAACGACCGTTACGACCGCAATGATCGCAACCGAAACCAGCAAAACAACAATGCTGAGGAAGGTGCCGAAAACGGCGGACAAAACAATAACCAGAATGGCGAGCGCCAGGAACGTTTTGAACGTCCGATGCCGCAGCTGCCACCGGATTTCCCTACCTACAGCCTGAATGATCTCAAGCGCATGCCGGCCCACAAGCTGCTGGAAATGGCCGAGTTGCTGAATCTGCACGAAGGCGTCGCTCGCATGCGCAAGCAGGACGTCACCTTCGCCTTGCTGAAAGTATTAACGCGTCATTCCAACGGCGTTGCCGGCGACGGCGTGCTGGAAATCCTGCCGGATGGCTACGGCTTCCTGCGTTCGGCCGATGCGAGTTATCTCGCCGGTCCGGATGACGTCTATATTTCGCCAAGCCAGATTCGCCGTTTCAATCTGCGTACCGGCGATCATATTTCCGGACGCATTCGCTCCCCGAAAGACGGCGAACGTTATGTCGCATTGAACGTGCTAGACACGATCAATGGCGAGCCGCTGGAAGCATCGAAAAACAAGGTGTTGTTCGAAAACCTGACGCCGCTGTTCCCGCGCAAGAAATTCACGCTCGAACGCGGCAATGGTTCGACCGAAGATATCACCGGCCGCATCATGGATCTGATGTCGCCGCAGGGCAAAGGCCAGCGTTCGCTGATCGTGTCGCCGCCGAAAGCCGGTAAAACCATGCTGATGCAGAATGTCGCGCAGGCGATTTTGCATAACCACCCCGACGTGCATTTGATCGTCTTACTGATCGACGAACGTCCGGAAGAAGTGACCGAAATGCAGCGCACCGTTCGCGGCGAAGTCATTTCCTCGACCTTCGACGAACCGGCAGCACGTCACGTGCAAGTCGCCGAAATGGTGATCGAACGCGCCAAGCGTCTGGTCGAACACAAACGCGATGTCGTGATCATGCTCGATTCGATCACGCGTCTGGCGCGCGCCTACAACATGGTCGTGCCGAGCTCGGGCAAGGTATTGTCCGGTGGCGTCGATGCGAATGCATTACATCGTCCGAAGCGTTTCTTTGGTGCCGCACGTAATGTCGAAGAAGGCGGCTCGCTGACGATCATTGCGACTGCACTGGTCGACACCGGTTCGAAAATGGACGAAGTGATTTACGAAGAATTCAAGGGCACCGGCAACTCGGAAGTGCATCTGGATCGTCGTATCGCCGAAAAACGTGTTTATCCGGCCATCAACATCAACCGCTCCGGCACACGCCGCGAAGAATTGCTTATTGATGCCGACATGCTGCAGAAAATCTGGATTCTCCGGAAACTGCTGCATCCGATGGATGAATTGTCGGCAATGGAATTCCTGCTCGACAAGATGAAGACCAGCAAGTCCAACGACGAGTTCTTCCTGAGCATGAAACGCGGCGGCTGATTTTTATTGCCGACTGCGAGAAAACGCCGGGCTAGCCCGGCGTTTTTATTTGGAAAAGGATTTATCATGGCGACGTACTGACACGACGAGGCACTTATGCAACCCGATGCCATCAACCTGACGGAAAAACTGGCAAGATTTTCCGAGCATTGGTCACCACGCGTCGTTGCCGAAATGAACGACTACCAATTCAAACTGGTAAAGCTGCAGGGTGAATTTGTCTGGCATCAACACGAAGATACCGATGAGGTTTTTCTGGTCGTGCAAGGCGAAATGGAAATCGGTTTTCGCGATCGCGATGTTGTTTTACGCGCGGGCGAAATGTTTGTAGTGCCAAAAGGCGTCGAGCACATCACGCGTGCAAAAGAAGAATGCCATGCCATGATCATCGAACCGCGCGGCGTGATTAATACCGGCGAGACGAATAGCGTATTGACGGCAAAAAACGACGTCTGGGTTTGATGCCGATCAGATTTCGAAATCGCCGATAGCGCCAGGTCTTGCAATATCCCGCCAATGCAGCGGCTTGACCTTCAATGTTTCGCCATCGGTAATCGCACGCTGTAATTCCAGTGCATGCAGTTGCGGTAACAAACGCATGATCAAGGCTTGCGTGTAATCGCGCAATACGCGATCGCGCCGGAGCAATAGCCAGGCCGTGCAGCGCGGCAATAAATTGTCGGCAGGAATGGCAACCAGATCGGCGTCTTCGGATGTAATTGCCATTTCGGCCAAAACACCAACGCCAAAACCGGCGCGTACATAGGTTTTGATTAAATCGGCATCGCGCGCGGTCACGGCGATGCTCATTTCCAGACCCGCTTTCAAAAAAGCCTGACGCAAGGACGACTCCGGCTCACGCGTAGACTCGTAACTGACCAAAGGAAATTTGGCGATATCGGCCAGGGTGAGCGGACGATCGAGTTTTGCCAGTTCGTGTTGTTTTGAAACCAGTACCACACGATCCCAGCGATATAAGGGAATCGCCAAATCAGCCGCGCCCGGTGCATTACCAGCCGTACTGATAATGGCAATTTCCGCATCACCACGCGCCAGGCTGGCAATCGATTCGCCATCACCTCCGGGTGTTAAATGCACGGCAACATTGGGAAACTGGCGATTCAGTGCGGCCAATGCAGCAGGCAACGCGTAGCGTGCCTGCGTGTGCGTCGTGGCGATATGCAATTCGCCTTGATTGTCGCGTCGCAGGTTGGCGGCTATCGCACGAATATTATTGGCTTCGGCCAACAGGATGCGGGCGTGCTCGATGACTTTCTCGCCGGCCGGCGTAATGCTTTCCAGGCTGCGGGCGCCGCGGGTAAATAAAATAAAACCGAGCTCGTCTTCCAGTTGTTTTAATTGTTTGGACAATCCAGGCTGGGTTGCATGCACCTTCTCGGCCGCAAGGGTGATATTCAATCCCGAGTCGGCAATGGCGAGTAGATAGCGAAGTTGAGTCAATGTCATGGAAAAATCTCAATATAAATCGTGAACGCGGAACGGCATTTTTAACGCGGCGTACGACAACACATGAGATGCATGACCATTCTCCAAAGAAAGTTAAAATCCGGTAAAAGATGCTAGCCCAAGCGTCTGGGAGCGTCCAGTACAAGTGCCATGGAAGCACATAACTTCTGAGTATGGACTCAGTAGCCCAAATCATTTCACCGTTGTCGTATGCCGGTTTAGCGTGTCATCACCGCCAAAGCCTTTATTCATACAGAACCATGAGCAGCCGTTTATTTCCCTTGTTTGCCGACCTGCGTAATCGCCGCGTGCTGGTGGTGGGTGGCGGCGTTGTAGCGCTGAGAAAAATTGCGGCGCTGAAATCGGCCGGAGCCCGGGTGATTGTCGGTGCCCCTGAATTGGTGGTCGAGCTTCGTCAATTACTGAAAAAAAATGAAATTGAATACGTGCACGGCAAATTTCAGGAACATTGGTTGAATGATGTCTGGCTAGTGGTGGCTGCCACTGATGATGTTGAAGTCAATCGGCAGATTGCCTCCGCAGCCGAAGTCCGCCGCTTGTTCGTGAATGTGGTGGATGATGCGGAGCTGTCGAGTTATCAGGTGCCTTCCGTGATCGAACGCGGGCCGCTGCAAATAGCGATTTCCAGCGCCGGCGCCGCGCCAATGCTGGCACGCCATATCCGTGAAAAACTCGAAACACAATTCGATGAATCCTATGGCTTGCTGACCAGTTTGCTCGCGCAGCATCGCGAACGCATTCGTCAACAATTGCCGGTGTTAACGCTTCGCCGCCGCTGGTTTGAGAAATTATTGCAGGGCCCGGTATTGTCTTTGTTGCGCCAAGAACAACCGGTAAAAGCCGAGCATGCTTTGCTGACAACCTTGTCGCAACTAGATGCACAAGTTAAACAAGGCTCGGTCGCACTGGTCGGTGCAGGCCCGGGTGATGCCGGTTTGCTGACATTGCGTGCATTGCGTTTGTTGAACGAAGCCGATGTTATTTTGCACGACCGCCTTGTCAGCAAGGAAGTGCTGGCACTGGCGCGCCGCGATGCCGAGTTTGTCGAAGTCGCCAAGGAATCGGGCAATCACTACACCACGCAAGACGGTATTCATGAATTATTGCTGGAGCATGCAAAGGCCGGTAAACGCGTCGTGCGATTGAAAGGCGGAGACCCGTTTATTTTCGGTCGCGGCGGCGAAGAATGCGAAATTTTACGCGCCAATGATATTCCTTTCGAAGTAGTGCCAGGCATTACTGCTGCGCTTGCGTGTGCAGCTTATGCTGGCATCCCGCTGACGCATCGTGAGCACGCGCAATCATTACGCTTCGTGACCGCGCATTGCGCGAAGTCGGAGGACACCCTTGATTGGCAACAGCTTGCTGCCGAAAAACAGACGCTGGCGATTTATATGGGTGTGGCTAGCCTGGAACGTCTGCAAAATAAACTGATCGAATACGGTCGCAACCCGGATACGCCGATTGCCCTGATCGAAAATGGTTCGCGACCAGAGCAACGCGTTGTCACCGGCACGCTGGAAAATCTTTCGCAACGCGCGTGCGAACATCAAATCAAATCCCCTGCTTTGCTGATCATCGGTGAAGTTGCCGCATTCGCCAACAGCCTGCATTGGTTCGGCGCTGCACCACTGGGTGAAACAAATATTTCTGCACGACATTCCTTATTGGCAGCCGCATAAAACTTCCGGAGAACATCATGATTTACGACAATATTCTCGACACCATAGGCAAAACGCCGATTGTAAAACTGCACCGCATTGCGCCATCGCATGTGGATTTATATGTGAAAGTGGAATCCTTCAATCCCGGCGGTTCGGTCAAAGACCGTTTGGCACTCGCGATTATTCTGGATGCCGAACAAAAGGGATTATTGAAACCGGGACAAACCGTAGTGGAAGCCACTTCCGGCAATACCGGCATCGCGCTTGCGATGGTGTGCGCGGCGCGCGGCTATCCGTTTGTTGCCGTGATGACGGAAACATTTTCCATCGAACGCAGAAAATTGATTCGTGCCTATGGCGCGAAAGTCATTCTTACACCCGCAGCCGAGCGCGGCAGCGGCATGGTGCGTAAAGCGGAAGAGTTATCACGCAAACACGGCTGGTTTCTGGCAAGGCAATTTGAAAATTCCGCCAACCCGGCCTATCACCGCAACACGACGGCGCCAGAAATTCTTCAGGACTTTGCAGGTAAACGCCTGGACTATTTTGTCAGCGGCTGGGGCACCGGCGGCACGCTAACCGGTGTTGGCGAAGTATTGAAACTGGCGCGGCCACAAACAAAAATCATCACGACTGAACCGGCGGGTGCTTCGCTTTTATCAGGCAAGGATTGGGCGCCACATAAAATCCAGGGCTGGACACCGGATTTCATCCCGGCGGTTTTGAATCAAAATATCGCCGATCAAATCATTCCGATTGACGATGTTGTTGCCCGCGATACTTCACGCCGACTCGCTGCAGAAGAAGGTGTGTTTGTCGGCATCTCGGCTGGTGCAACCTTGGCAGCCGCATTGCGCGTTGCGGAAAAAGCCGAGAAAGGATCGGTGATTCTTGCCATGTTGCCGGACACCGGCGAGCGTTATCTGAGCACCTTCCTTTTCGAAGGCGTGAGCGAAGGTTCGGATGACGAATGGTTGGCGGCAATTGAAGGGAAAACTTTGGCGGCTTGAAAATCTTGCCTGGTTAATGCTGTTATTGAAAATTGAATGTCTTTCCCGCGTAGGCGGGAACCCAGTGTCTTTGAGCTGATTTTTGAAGTCGCTGGATTCCCGATAGAAACACTCGGGAATGACGGATATCTTTAGATGAGAAAACCGAAAATTTCCGGCCGAAACATCACTGGCAACTGTTATTCACAATTTGCGTAATACGCGCGAGCTCGGATTTTCGATAAGCTGCCGTATCACTGAAGGCATAGCGAACTTCCGATTGCGCCTGTTTTTGTTTCGCTCTCCAGCGATCGCACAATGCCCTGCCCTCATAGCGCACACAGGAATCCTGGATCCAGCGGCAGGTGTGCCCGGCCTGCCCGGGCGGCAGATACGCTTCATCGTATCCGAGCGCCCATAAAGGCTCGCAACGTTGGTTGATGTCGTAGGTTTCGGAATCCCGGACCTTGCCTTCATAGTTGGTGCATTGATACAGCGTCGGCGGCGGAGTTTGTTGAATCATCGGCTCTGGCGGTGCCTGCATCACGATGATCGGAGCGGGGGCCGGTGCTGCGGGTTTGGGGGCTGGCGGAGCGTCTTTCGGGCGCAGCATTTCCCGGGTTTCCTGTTTGCTGGTTTTGGCACAGGGCGAGTCTTGCAGGCTCACTTTGCCTTTCGTATCAATGCAGCGATAAATGGTGACCTTGCTGTCATTGGCAGGGGGTGCGGCAGAAGCTTGGCCAACATTCGCTATCGCGAGCACGGCGAAAAACAATATTGGCATAGTGCTGGTTTTGTATCGCATCGGGCCAATTTACGCCCAAAAGAAAACGGCGGCTAGATAGCCGCCGTTTTTCATTCATCAAAGGATTTTAGAATCGGATGAACGGCACATTCGTGCGGGTTACACCATTGATCGTGAACGAGTAAGTCGCCGTAGCAGTACCGGTGAAGGTCAATGTATAGGTGCCGACGACGGCCTTGCTGACGCTGGCCGGATTGAAGCTGGTGCCAAACGCCGGGCCGCTGACGCGCAGCACGTTGCCGCTGTGTACATCGCTGGCTGTCCAGGTGCCATCAAACTCATACCAGTCAGCGCGACCGGTGTTGTCATAGATGAACATCAGGCCGAAGAAGCCATTGTTCGGATATTCGTACCAGGTCAAACCCCAGCCGCTTTCTGCCGGGTTGTACCAAGGGCCGGTATGGGCAACGGTTGGACCTGCCACTACTGCAGGGGCCAGATATTGCTGGATATTCGGATACGAGACATCAAGACGCGAATAATCATCGCTGTTTGCGGAGGTATTGCTGCCGCTATTGGTGCACGAAGCCGAACCGCGGTACAGGCCGCCGCGCAAATAATAGGAACCGTCCGCACCGATGGTGAACAAGCCGGAACCGCTGCTGCCACCCTCGGTTGAGCCGGAAGCCCACCACATGGTTTGCAATTTGGTGCTTTGGCTCTTCTTGGTACCTTGCGACACTTTCTTGATATCGCCAGCCGGGTGATGGATCGCGGTAACCGCGACATTACCCAGTGCTGCCGAATCCCAACCGGCAAAGAAGGCGCCGGCCGGCGGCGTATCGTTCAAACGTACGAAAGAAGTATCGGTACCGTTGGCAGTGTTTGTTGCGCTGGTATCAGGATCGGAATAAAGATAAACCGCGCCGCCGGTTTGCTGGGTGAAAGTACCCGTCGTACCGTTGCAGGTGGTTGCTTCATAGCCCCAATAAGTATTGATGGTGCTGGCGACGGTTTGGCTGCCGATGCAATGGTTGGCCGTGTAGAAATATGGAAGCTGGGTAGCTGCTACCGTATCGGCCAGCAAGGTACCGGTACACAGGAATGTACTGCCGCTTTCCACGAAAGTAATACGCGCCACGGCATTTTTGGCATTCACGAAATTGGCACCCAGAGCTGCAGTGCTGCAAATGACGTTGACTTCGCAGCTTTGCGAACCGGCTTTGACAATGAAATTTTCTTTCGAGTTGGTCAGCAAATGCGAAACCGTTACCACATCGAAACGTACCGGTACGGCAAGCGCACCTTTTGGCAGGGAAATTTCAATGTACTGGGTTTGGCCATCGGTCATTGGCGTCCAGTAAAGGTTACGCGCATCGACCAAACGCTTGATTTGCGCATCGGTAGCAATGGCGGTAACTGCACCTGCAGACTCGGAACCGGAAAAACGAACTTCCGAACCGGCTGCCAGACCTGAGACGCGAACACCAAGGCGCAAACCCAAAGCATCCGGCGAGGTGACTTCAAGACGGGCGACCTTGGTGCCATTGGCAAGCAACTGCCATTGCATTTCGCCAGCCTGCTGCGATGCTTCGCGAGCAACGTCACGCGCAATGCCGATTTGCGTCGGCTTGATTTTGCTGTCGTCGGCGTTGTTACGCACCAGCTGCGCAATGCGCTCAGCCGGCAAATTAGTCATGGTTGTTTTGGTGACACCTGCAGCAGGAAAATTGGCAGATTTCCAGTTTAAAACCGCTACTGCTTTGCTGCTTGCCCGGGAAGGTTCGCCCTTCACCCGTGTAGCAGATGCCTGATGTGAAAAAGCCAAAGCCAACAGGCCTGTAGCCAGAAAAACGGAAAGCCGAGAATAGGACATTGTGGGTAACCAGTGCATCGATGGGGTGTCAATCCTATCGCAATTTCCGGACATTTTTGTGATAGCCGCCGGGCAAAATCAGTAAAAATTCAGGATTTCTGCCAATTTACTGCCCAGTCATGCCTGATCGCACCGATGACCGGCATTGCAGTAGCGCGTCTGAAATCGACCAAATAGTGCAAACCCCGCCAATTAGGCCAGGGCTGCCTTCTTGGCTGGCGCTTTCCTGGCCGCTGCTTTCCTGGTAGCCGTTTTTTTCGCAGCGACTTTTGTGGTCGCCTTCTTGACGACTTTCTTGGTGGCCTTTTTAGTGGCTTTCTTGGCAGCTTTCTTCACGACGGGCTTGGCTTCTTTGTCGACCACTTTTTTTGCCGCTGCCTTTTTGGTGGCTTTCTTGGCGACTTTTTTACCGAAGCGTCCGCCTTTGCGAACCGGTTTGCCTTCTGCCAACAGGGCTACGCATTCTTCCTGCGTTAAAGATGCCGGATCGCGATCTTTCGGGATTTTTCCGTTTTTCTCGCCATCGGTAATGTAGGGCCCAAAGCGGCCGTTCAATACCTGGATATCGGTACCTTCAAATACCTTGATGGTGCGGTTCGCAATCAATTCGCGACGCGCCACGATCAGTCCGTAGGCATCCTCGAATGTAATGGTGTACGGATCCTGCTCTTTGCCCAGCGATGCATAGGTATCGCCATGTTTGGCGAAGGGCCCAAAACGGCCGACACCCACGCTGACTTCCTTGTTATCGACCAAACCGAGCTTGCGCGGCAGGCCGAATAGTTTCAGCGCCTCTTCAAGCTCGATGGTGTGCATGCTTTGACCGGGACGCAGGGAGGCGAAGGTCGGTTTTTCTTCATCATCGGCGGTACCGATTTGTACATACGGCCCGTAACGCCCTAGGCGCGCGGAAACCGGCTTTCCGGAAACCGGATCCGGGCCAAGCTCGCGTGCGCCTGAAGCTTCGGCACGATCAACGGTTTCGCTTTTATCGAGAACCATTTTCTTGAACGGTTTCCAGAAACGTTCCAGCAAGGGAATCCATTCTTCTTCGCCACGCGAGACAGCATCGAGCTCGTCTTCAAGTTTCGCGGTGAATTCGTAATCGACATATTGCAGGAAATGGCTGGATAAAAATTTACTGACCGCACGACCAACATCGCTTGGGCGGAAACGTTTGTTATCAAGCATGACGTATTCGCGATACAGCAATGTTTGAATGATACTGGCGTAAGTCGATGGCCGGCCAATGCCGTACTCTTCCAGCGTTTTTACCAGGCTCGCCTCGGAATAACGCGGCGGTGGCTCGGTGAAATGCTGATCGGTGTGGATTGAATGCAGCGGAATGTTTTGACCAAGCTTCATTGGCGGAAGCTTGCGGCCTTCATCATCGTCTTCCGTGGTTTTCTGATCCTTGCCTTCTTCGTAGACGGCAAGAAAACCCGGATCAACAACGGTAGTGCCGCTGGCGCGAAAACCGTGTTCGCTTCCTGCCGCCAGTTCAACGGTAACCGTATTCATCGTGGCCGGCACCATTTGCGATGCCAGAGCGCGTTTCCAGATCAACTCGTATAAACGACGTTCGTCGTCACCCAGATATTTCGCAATGCTCGAGGGGACGCGTAATGCCGAAGTCGGACGAATCGCCTCATGGGCTTCCTGGGCATTTTTCGATTTGGCTTTATAAACGTTGGGTTTGTCGGGCAATGCCTGAATACCGAAATCACGGGCAATGACATCGCGAATTTCCTTTACGGCATCGTCCGATAAATTGGTCGAGTCGGTACGCATATAGGAAATCAGGCCGACGGTGCCTTCTTCGCCGACTGCAAAACCTTCATACAGTTTTTGTGCAACGCGCATGGTGCGCGATGTCGTGAAGCCCAGTTTGCGGGCAGCTTCCTGTTGCAAAGTCGAAGTAATAAAAGGTGGCGAAGGACGACGCTTGCGTTCTTTGCTCGACACATCGGTGACATGCAATACATCGCCGGCCGCCTTGATGATGCGATCGCGCGCGGCATGGGCATCTTTTGCGTTGGTCAGCGTGAATTGTTCAAACTTCTTGCCGTCCAGTTTTACGATGCGCGCGGTGAAGGCTTGTTGCGGATGCGTGCATTCGGCTTCGACACTCCAGTATTCCTGGTTCTTGAAGGCTTCGATTTCTTCTTCGCGATCGACAATCAGGCGCAATGCCGGCGATTGGACGCGGCCTGCCGATAAACCACGCTGTACTTTTTTCCAAAGCACCGGCGATAAATTGAAGCCAACCAGATAATCCAGGGCACGCCGGGCCTGCTGTGCATCTACCAAATCCGACAATACTTTGCGCGGATTGGCCACGGCAGCCGAAACGGCCTTCGGAGTGATTTCGGTAAAAACGACACGATTGACTTCTTTGCCTTTGAGCAAGCCGCGTTCTTTCAGGATTTCGGAAATATGCCAGCTGATTGCTTCGCCTTCGCGATCCGGATCGGTCGCCAGCATGATGGTGTCTGCGGTCTTGGCTGCTTTGGCGATGGCTTCCACGTGCTTTTCGTTTTTCTCGATAAGCTCGTATCGCATGGCGAAATTCTTGTCGGGGTCGACTGCGCCTTCTTTTGGAACAAGATCACGAACATGGCCATAGGACGCCAAGACAATAAAGTCTTTGCCCAGGTATTTGTTAATCGTTTTGGCCTTGGCAGGCGATTCAACGATAAGCAGATTTTTAGCCATGAGGGGTGCTTCTCCAAAACAACAAATGACAGTTTTCTGAAATTTCCCAAAACCGCGTTTTATTCATTTTCAGACGGCAAAGCCCGCATAAATGCGGGCCTGCCCTTTTTTATTAAGTGACTGCTTTGGGTCGAGCTGTCAAGCTATTGCAACAAAATATATTAAGGCAGGCTTAAAATATTGTTAATAATCAGTGCGTTATGCTTTTTTAAAGCCTTGCAGCCAAGCCGAAACTCTTCCGAGTCCTGCACCAGGCTTCTGTCGTTGGCAACAATTCCCGTCAAGAGTTGGCTATTTGGGGTTTTGGCTACGCATCCAAACTCATCGGCAAGTCTTCGGCGCGTATTTAGCCGGCAGCGTACCAGATGGGCCATCAAGCTTCGTCGAACCGGCGGCATTGCACACCCATTCAATGCTTCCGTCAGGCCTGACATTTCCACGCAACATTAAGGTATCGCCGGATATTTCGGGAACCACCGACGAATAGGTAATCTGAATGTTCTGTGCCGATGGAATTGTAATATTGGAAACGTATTTGCCGCTGGCTTCGGTGTAACCGGCTTCTGCGCTGTTATTGGGCCAGGCGCCATTTTTAAGTTGCGCTTCGGCGGAAGCCATTTTTGCCTCGGCGGCAAGATTTAATCCTTCTGTGACTTTCGCCCGCACGGTGTAATCCTGATAAGCCGGGAGCGCAATGGCAATCATGATGCCCAGAATCGCTATTCCGAAAAAACCGACTACCACGGCAACGATGATCCACATCGGCGCATTACCGCTTTTTTGTGGTGGCGGCCTGCGAAGACGCATGGCTTCGGGCACCCCGACAGCATCGACATGCATTGACAAAGGTTGCCAGGCCGACATGCCTTCCTGCCAAACCAGACTGTTCAATTGCAACTGCCCCTGACGTAAAGCATCGACCAGCACGCTTGCATCGACCGGGCCAACGCGCTGCTGATTTTTATCGACGTAATACCACTGTGCCATCGCAATTCCTTTAAATAAAAAAAACCGCCGCAAAGCGGCGGCTTGTGAGCATTGAATAAGTAAACCGCCTAGTGAATTGGTTCCGGCTCATCACCAAACATCTGGCTTTCCATCCAGGCAAAAGCCGCTTCGGAGCCGGGCTGGTTGAACAACACCATCAGAACCACCCACTTCAAATCATCCAGATCAATTTCTTCCTGATCCAATGCCATTACGCGATCCAGCACAAGCTCACGCTGATTTGCATCCAGCACGCCATGTTGTTCGAGAAACATTAAAAAGCCGCGACTTTCGGTATCAAGACGCTGCAATTCGGCTTCGGCAAACAAACGCAATGGTGCGTCATGGCGCTGAGACGGATTAAGCGGACGCTCACGTGATAGCTCTTCCAGCCAATCAAATGCCTTGTTGATTTCTGTCGGGCTGAACCCGGCTTGATGAAGGTTTTTCTGGAGGGAGTCGCGATCCCGGACGACATCGGGGTCATCGTAGATATAATTTTCAAACAAGTAGAGCAGTACGTCGAGTATGGTTTCTTCTTTCATTACCTTCGCCTGTGCCGAACCGCGGCACAACGGATGAATTAAGTATTTCGGGTATATCGGCCGTCTGCGACTGTGATATTTCCTTCTAACTCCATGGAGAGAAGCATGGACGACAGTTCTGGAGTCGTCAATCCCGTGCGTTCGACAAGTTGATCAAGATTGACCAAATCATGCCCCAGGGCATCCCATATCTGTTTGTGGGGCGGTTTGACATTGCATTGCTCAAATAGCTCGCCAATAGGTTCAGGCGGGCTTAAACGGTTGCGCAAGGCATCGGCCAATTCCGAGGCAACTGGCTGCAAAACCTCTATCAATTCGGTCGGATTTTCTACCAAAACAGCGCCCTGACGAATTAATTTGTGACAGCCGCGCGCCATTGGATTGTGGATGGAACCGGGAATGGCAAAGACTTCGCGCCCGATTTCGCCCGCCAATCGTGCGGTGATCAAAGCCCCGGAACGTTCAGCCGCCTCCACCACCAGACAACCCAGACTCAAGCCTGCAATGATGCGGTTCCGGCTTGGAAAATGTGCTTTCAGGGGTGGCGTGCCAGGCGGGTGCTCGCTTACCACGGCACCATACTGGGCAACGGTTTTCATCAGATCCCGATTTTGTTCCGGGTAAACCATGTCCAGGCCCGTTGCAACAACGGCAATCGTGGCTGCCTTTTGACCAGCGCAACCTTCCAACGCGCCAAGATGTGCACTGGTATCGACCCCTTCGGCTAACCCGCTGGTGACACACAAACCCGCTTGCGCAAACATGCGCGCGAATTGGCGAGCGTTTTCTTTGCCGCCTGGACTAGGGTGGCGCGACCCGACCACCGCAATTTGTGGATGCCACAATAAATCGACAGCGCCTGAAACAAACAGGGCCGGAGGCGGATTTTCGACATGCTTCAGGAGGCTTGGATAATCCTGACTATGCCAGGGAATAACATGATGATGCTCGTGATCGCACCATTCCAGATCCCGTTCAAGTTGCGCAAGGTCCGGGGAGAGTAAATGTCCGCAAGCTTTTTCCGATATTCCCGCAGCACGCCACACCTTTCTGCCTGCGAACATGATGCGTTCGGCGGCATTGAATTGTTCAAGTAAATTGCGAACCGCAGCCGAGCTATCGGCATGGCGAATCAGCAGTAATAGCGCGGCGGCTTCATCGAAATTGTTTTTCATGGCCGCATAAGCTTACGGCGCCTTTGGGCGCCGTAATGTAGGAATTTATTACTGTGTTGCGTCAGGACTCTTGAGTAAATCTCCTGTTCGCACCGGACGAATGCCATCCATCACAAGACCATAACTGACCTTGTCGAAAGTACGGAACACCATGACGTGACCAAGATAATCATCCGGCATGGCGTGACTGTCTCTTTTTGCTGCCAGCGGGTATTTATGCTTCACGATATCGGGGCGCACGACACCATCATGCCAAATTGAAAAAGTCGTACCGTTTCTGACGCCATCGCTTGAACCAACTGACAGTGCGACGACAAAATGCGGACCAGCAGCCGCATAGCCGTCCGAGATCGACAACACTCGCGCGTAGCTTGGAATAGTAGACGCTGCTTCCGGCATGTAACTGGCATCATAAGGAGCGGTTTCTGCCGGCAATATGCGATCGCCTACATGTACATCGCGGCCTTCATCTCGTATCAAGACCAAAGCGGTGTCACCCTGGATTTGCGTGATTTCACCAAGCGCCTGCTTCGATAGCTCGATGCCCAACAGGCCTTTGTGGCCCTTCGGTGCATCGCGGCTTGGGCCGCCGGCGGCCCAATGCTTGGCCCAGTTTTGATGATAGCGATCACCGCGATAATCGAGATCGGTGGCGTAATCGAACTTGGCGCCACGAACATAATCTTGAACCGGCCGTGCAATCTGCACAATTTGACCAGGCTGTGCTCCGCTCAATCCGCGCACATAAACAATTTGGCCGGAAGATGCGAGCAAACGATCTTCTTCAAGACCGATAACGTATGGCAAGGACTTGACGTCATTGACTACCGTCATCTCTTTCAAAAATGGCTCGATTTCCGACAGGCGAATGGCTCCGATGGCATCCCCGGTTTTTACTTGCGGGCCCGAGCTCGACAAATAGGGACGACCGCCGATATAGACCAGGCTCAGCACATCACCCGGGTAAATAAGGTGCGGGTTCTTGATCTGCGGGTTGGCTTGCCAGATTTCCGGCCACAACCAGGGCTTTTGCAAGAACTTGGCCGAGATGTCCCACAAGGTATCACCCTTGCGAACAACATAAGTCGAGGGATGGTCTTGGCGCAGTTCCGCCGCAAAGGCGATACCGGCAAGTGCGATAAATGTGGCAGTAAAAACTGCAAGTAAGCGTTTAAGCATGACGGCTATCCACCTGATTCCCCAAGGTATACGGTTGAGACTATAGCCCAAAACTAGGTAAGGAAAGCAAGCCCAAGGAGCTTATAATGTGCAGATTGCCCTCATAATCCTGATTTTGGCCCAAAAACTCATGGCTCTTTTACCTATTATTGAATTCCCCGACCCCCGTTTGCGCACTATAGCCAAGCCTATTGCGCAGGTCGATGACTCGCTGCGCCAGCTGATCGCCGACATGTTCGAAACTATGTACGAGGCTCCAGGTATCGGCTTGGCGGCCACTCAGGTCAATGTTCACCAGCAATTACTGGTTTTAGACGTGAGCGAGGATAAAACCCGGCCAATGGTCTTCATCAACCCGGAAATCCTCAGCTCCGAGGGCAGCCAGACCTATCAGGAAGGCTGTTTATCGGTCCCGGGCATTTATGCCGATGTAAAACGGGCAGACCGCATCACCGTAAAAGCCCTCGACCGGGACGGCAAGAATTTCGAGCTCGATGCCGATGGCTTGTTGGCTGTTTGCATTCAGCATGAGATGGATCATTTGGCCGGCAAGGTTTTTGTCGACTACCTTTCGCCGCTTAAGCGTGAATTGGTAAAAAAGAAACTGGCCAAGCAGCGTAAATTAGCCGACGAAGACGAAGGCTGATGACTTTACGCATCGTGTTCGCAGGCACGCCCGAGTTTGCAGTGCCATGTTTGCGCGCGGCCGCTCGTTGCGGGGATATTGTTGCGGTCTACACGCAACCGGACCGCCCTGCCGGACGCGGAAGACAGCTCACGCCTTCGCACGTCAAAATCGAGGCGCTTGCACACGGTTGGCATGTCGAACAACCGGAAAATTTCAAATCGCCTGAAAGCAAAAAAATACTGCGGCAATTCAATGCCGACATCATGATTGTTGTTGCCTACGGATTGTTGTTGCCTCAATCGGTACTGGATATTCCGAAATACGGCTGCTGGAATGTGCACGCTTCCTTGCTGCCGCGTTGGCGTGGTGCGGCGCCGATACAGCGCGCGATTGAAGCCGGAGATAAACAAAGCGGCGTCTGCCTGATGCAAATGGAAAAAGGTCTGGATACCGGACCGGTATTACTGTCCCTGAGCTCCGCCATTTCGGATGAAGATAACGGCGGCACTTTGCATGACCGTCTTTCCAGCCTTGGCGCCGTAGTGCTGACAGATGGCTTGAAATTATTGCGGGCCGGTATCAAACCGGTCGCGCAAGTGCAAAGCGAAATGGGCGTGAATTACGCACATAAACTCGACAAGCAGGAAGCAAAGCTCGATTGGTCGTCGTCATCGAAACTGTTGGCCAATAAAATCCGCGCGTTCAATCCCTGGCCGATTTGCGAAGCGCAAGTCAATGGCGAACGACTCCGCATACATCATGCCATCGCAATCCCGCTTTCGCACAAACAGTCGCCTGGCACTATTTTGATGGCGAACCAGCACGGTCTGGATATCGCCTGCGGTGAAGGCGCCTTACGTTTGTTGCAAGTACAACGCGAAGGCGGCCGCATGATTTCCGTTGCTGATTACCTGAATGCCAATCCATCGTTGAGAGCGACACAATGAGCCTGACCCCGGGCACCGAAGTTCGCGTCATGGCAGCGCGCCTGGTTGCACAAGTGCTGGCGGGAAAACGCTCGCTGAAAGCCGTCATACAGCAAAATATCACCGAGCTTCACGACCCGCGGGACAGGGCGTTACTCGAAGCCATTTGCTTCACTACCTTGCGCCATTACCGTTATTACGATTTTGTTTTATCGCAATGGATGAACAAGCCATTGCCACGCAAGGATTTCGCGATCCAGTGTTTACTGCTCACAGGACTTGCACAATTGCATGGCATGAAAATGCCGCCGCATGCCGTGGTGTCGGCCTGTGTCGATGCCGCCAAACAGCTTGGGCAACAAGACACGCAAGCCAAGTTCGTCAACGCCATTTTACGGCGCGCAACCCGCGAGCCTTTGCCTACTTCCAGCAGTCAGGCCATCCAAAGCAGCCATCCCGATTGGCTGATCAAGCAACTGCAGCATGAATGGCCAAACCACTTCAACGATATATTGTGGGCCAATAACGAAGCTGCGCCATTGTGGTTGCGCGTCAATTCGCTGCGCAGCTCGCGCACCGAAATGCTGAGTGCATTCCATGATGCACAAATTGAATGTGATGCGCCGACATTCCCGCACAAGTCCATTCGCGTACACGAACATCAGGCATTGAATGTTTTGCCCGGCTGGAGTTCCGGAAAATTTCTGGTGCAGGATGGTGCAGCCCAATTGGCGGTTGAAGCCCTGGCCGTGCAAAAAGGCGAGTATGTTCTGGATGCCTGCGCCGCCCCCGGCGGCAAAACCGCGCATCTTGCCGAACAAGTCGGCGATGGTCGCATTCTTGCGCTGGATATTGCCGCCGCAAGACTGGCCCCCATCAATGAAACCCTGGAACGGCTCGGTCTGGCATCGCCCAGCATTCGGGTACAAATGGCCGATGCCACCGATCCGGAAAGCTGGTGGGACGAGGAGCAATTCGATGCCATTTTGCTCGATGCGCCCTGCTCCGCTACCGGCATTATTCGCCGACAACCCGATATTAAATGGCATCGCAAGGCCGACGATATTCCCAACCTGGCCGACATCCAGGCGCGCTTGTTGCGCGCCTTGTGGCCATTACTGAAGCCCGGCGGCCGCCTTCTGTATTCCACCTGCTCGGTGTTGAAAGCGGAAAACGAATTTCAAATCAATTATTTTCTTTCCGATACCAAAGATGCCGTTGTTTTGCCGCTGGATGAAAAATACGGCCACGCGAGTGGACTGGGACGGCAGCGTTTCCCCGGCGAAGACAATATGGATGGCTTTTTTTACGCGCTGTTGCAAAAACGCAGCTGAGAATCCGCAATGAAACCACTGCCTTACCTGAATGCCGGAGATAAAAAACAATTCATCTGGTTTTTTGTTCTCGCGTTTTTAATTTTGGCAGCGGGCATTGGCCTGCGTGAACCCTGGCCTTCGGACGAACCTCGCTTCGTGCTGGTGGCAAAACAGATGGTGGAAAGCGGCAATTATTTATTCCCTCACCGTGGCATTGAGCTCTATCCCGACAAACCGCCGTTTTTTTTCTGGATACTGGCTGCTTTTTACAAGGTGATTGGTAGTTGGCATTGGAGTTTTTTACTGCCCTCGCTAATCTCCGGCATCGTCGTACTTTATTTGACCTATGATGCAGCACGTCGTTTGTGGAACCCGCGCGCAGGCATCTGGGCCGCTGTCTGCGTTTTGTTCTGCGTACAATTTGTATATCAATTCAAGCGCGCGCAAATTGACCCGGTACTGGTTTTATTTACAACGATTGCCTTGTATGGATTTATCCGGCATCTGTTGATCGGCACGCATTGGCGCTGGTTCTACGCCGCATGTTTTTTTTCCGGCCTCGGCGTGATTACCAAGGGCGTCGGCTTTCTGCCCTTGCTTATCTTCATTCCCTATATCGCATTGCGGCTTGGCAAAGCCCATGGTCTGGCCGAGCAGAACAATTCCGGTTTTTTGCGATGGTCTGGCGGTCTGGCATTTTTCCTAGCCGCAATCGCGATCTGGCTGCTGCCATTATTATGGACAGTAAGCCATGGCGGATCGGCCGAACAACAGGCCTATCTGAATGATATTTTGTTCCGTCAAACCGCCAAACGTTATGCCAACCCCTGGGGGCACCATGAACCCTTCTGGTATTTCGGCAAGGTACTGCTTTTTTTCTGGCTCCCGTTTTCACTTTGCTTCTTCTGGCTCTGGAAACCGTGGTGGCAGGCATTGCGTGCAAAAGACGCAAAAGTAATCCTGCCTTTGGCATGGTCGATCCTTGTCGTGATTTTTTTCAGCCTGAGCAGTGGCAAGCGAGATATGTATGTCTTGCCTGCACTGCCGGCATTCGCCTTGGCGGCTGCTCCTTTCATGCAAACCATCGCTGAAAAAGCCAGCTTTCGTTACGCGCTCTTTTTCTTTCTCGGCTTGTGCAGCCTTGTGCTGCTGGCATTGGGCGCGCAAGCCTTGACCGGCGAACCCGGTTTCGAGAAAACCCTGATTGCGGAACGCGGCACATCGGGTCTTGAGCCCTTGTGGTGGATGCTGATTGCCGTTGGTGGTGCCAGCTTGATAACTACTATTTTATTCATGCACAAAAACCCTTTGCGCAGCGCCACGGTTTTTTTCCTGTTGCTCTGGAGTGGTTACAGTTTTGTCGCCTACCCGGTACTCGATGGCGCCAACTCATCGAAAGACATCATGCTTCGGGCGCGTAAGCACGCTGGAGAAAATGTCACGATTGGACTGGTGGACTGGAAAGAGCAGAATTTGCTGCAGGCACAAGGCAACGTTACCGATTTCGGTTTTCTTGAATCGCCCTCCGTTCAATTGAAGAAAGGCAGGGAATGGGTGAAGGCGGCTCCGGAAAACAGAATCCTCCTGCTGCAATCAGGAAAAAGTACAAGTTGCGTTGATTTCAGAAGTCCGGATGCCGTCTCGCTGGGCAACGCAAATCGTCGCAGTTGGTGGTTGATTGGCGAAAAAGCGATCGCTTCCTGCCCATGAATTACCGGTAAATATTTAGTGTTTCTTGCATAAGCAGTATGCTGTTAACAGGTGACTCGGGAACCGTATGAAAATTCTTATTCTTGGCGCAGGACAGGTCGGCACTTCCGTTGCTGCAGCGCTCGCTTCTGAAAACAACGACATCACCATTGTCGATACCGATGTTCATCGCTTGCGCGAATTATCGGAAAAATTCGATATTCGCACCGTTGTCGGACACGCCTCCTTGCCAAGCGTATTGTTGCAGGCCGGTGCCGATGAAGCCGAATTACTGGTGGCCGTTACCTCCAGCGACGAAGTTAATCTTGTCGCTTGCCAGGTGGCTGCAAAACAATTCAATACGCGCACCCGCGTTGCGCGTTTACGCGAAGCGGAATATCTCTCGCTGGCTACCGAAGGCGGCGTCAATGCGGTAGTCAATACCGCCATCAGCCCCGAGCAGCTGGTCTGCAAACACATTAAGCGCCTGATTGAATATCCCGGCGCCTTGCAGGTACTCGATTTTGCCGATGGTCGCGCGCAGTTGGTTGCGGTACGTGCGGTATCCGGCGGCGCACTCGTCGGCCACGAAATCCGAGAACTGCGACAGCATCTGCCATCGAATGTCGACGCCCGCGTAGCGGCCATCTTTCGCAATGGCAAACCCATTCGTCCGCAGGGACATACCATTATCGAATCGGACGATGAAGTTTTCTTTCTTGCCGACCAGCGGAATATCTCATTGGTCATGAGTGAACTTCGCAAACTCGATTCGCGTCCGACCAAACGTATTTTCATTGCCGGTGGCGGCAATATCGGCCGCAATCTTGCCCGCATGATCGAGAAAAAATATTCGGTCAAGGTACTCGAACGCTCGCGCGAGCGCGCCAGGAATATCGCCGAAGATTTACTGAATTCGATCGTGCTGGTAGGCGACTGCGCCGATGAAGATTTATTGCGCGAAGAAAACATTGATCAAACCGATATTTATTGCGCACTCACCAATGACGACGAAGCCAATATCCTGTCGGCCATGCTGGCAAAACGTCTGGGCTGTCCGCGTGTCGTTGCCTTGATCAATCGTCCGTCCTACGCCGAACTGGTGGAAGGCGGCACCATTGATATTGCGGTGAGTCCGCAACAAGTCACGCTGGGTGCACTGCTCTCGCATATTCGCGAAGGCGCGCCGGCTTATGTGTATCCGCTGCGCCGCGGTGCAGCCGAAGCCATTGAAGTGATTGTGCGTGGCGACCGCAGAACCTCGCGCGTGATCGGCCGCTCGCTTGAAGAGTTGGAGTTGCCGGAAAACACCACCATCGGCGGTATCGTGCGTGGCGAAATTTTATTGATTGCGCATCATGATCTCGTAATCGAGCCAGGTGATCACGTCATTTTATTCGTTATGGACAAGCGCCAGCTTTCGAAAGTCAACATGTTGTTCCAGGTAGGCGGTTCGGCCTTATGAGTTTGCGCATGCAGGCAATGCTGCGAATTCTCGGCGCGATTATCGCGGCCTCTTCGCTGATTTCATTACCGCCTTTGTTGATCGCCCTGGCTCTTGGCGAAAACACCAGCCCGGCCTTTCTGGAAAGCATGGCAACGCCAGGGATTATCGGCCTGTTGCTGTGGTGGCCGGTAAGGCATGTGCGTTACGACCTGCGTTTGCGCGATGGCTTTTTCATCACCACGGCCATCTGGATTATCGCCAGCCTGATTACCGCCCTGCCGTTTACATTGGCAGCGCCGCATCTTTCCTACACCGATGCCGTATTCGAAGCGACATCCGGTCTCACCACAACTGGCGCTACCTCCATTGCCGGGCTCGATGGCCTGACGCGCAGCATGCTGTTTTTCCGCCAGTCACTTAATTTTTATGGCGGCATGGGCATCGTGATTCTTGCCATCGCTATTTTGCCGATGCTGAAAATTGGCGGCATGCAGCTTTTTCGTGCAGAGACCAATGGCTTGCAAAAAGACAGCAAACTGACGCCGCGCATTGCCGAAACCGCGCGAGCCCTGTGGATGGTTTATCTGGGTTTGAACTTGTTGTGCGCACTGAGTTACTGGCTTGCCGGCATGAATCTTTTCGATGCCGTTTGCCATGCCATGTCGACCGTGGCAACCGGCGGCTTCACCACGCATGACGCCAGTTTCGGATTCTGGAACAACCCCTTGATAGACTCGGTTGCCATTATTTTCATGCTGCTGGGCGGCATCAATTTCGGCATGCACTGGTATGCCTGGCGACGTGCCACGGTGGGGCATTATCAAAGCGATTCGGAATTACGCTCGTTTTTGATTATTGCGCTGATTGTTGCACTGATCGTGTCGGCCAATATTTATTTGGCCGGCCCATACAATAATATTTTCGATGCCTTGCATCACGGCACCTTCCAGGTGGTATCGAACATAACGACCACCGGCTTCACCAGCTCCAAATTTTCCGATTGGCCCGGCCTGGCACCCTTGCTGCTCATCATGATTGGCTTTGTCGGCGGCTGTGCCGGCTCTACCGCCGGCGGCATCAAGGTCGCGCGCGTGCAAATGGTAGTGCGCCAGGGCTTGCGTGAAATCAAGCAGCTGGTGCATCCGAAAGGCCAGTTTCTGGTAACGCTCGGCGGCAAGCGCGTATCGGAAAGCGTCGTGATCTCCGTTGCCGGATTTTGCACGCTGTATATCTGCAGCTATCTGGTGATGACACTCATCCTGACCGCCAATGGCGTCGATATCGTGACGGCATTTTCTGCCGTTGCCGCCTGCATCAACAATGTCGGGCCCGGCCTTGGAATGGTCGCCACGAATTTCCAGGCGCTGGACGATGTGTCGATATGGGTTTGCAGTTTTGCGATGATTCTTGGCCGACTGGAAATTTTTACCGTGCTGGTGCTTTTAACACCGCAATTCTGGCGCGAATAATTCTGCCCATCAAAAAGGCAGAGGCCCTTGCCTGATTTTTTTTGATAGCTCTGCAAGTAATGCCTGCGCATCACTACGTGGCATATACGGAATGCGAAATGGCGATGACATTGCCCGGGCACCGGCAGTATCGAGAGTCAGGCTTGCCATGCCGTAACGCCGGTCAAAAACACCTTCGCGCAAACTCAGGCCCTGCAATTTGCTGATTTCGGCAAAACGCCATTCCCGTGAAAGCCAGCCGTGGCGTACGGCAATCAGATCCCCGGTGTACGCATAAGCCGCATGTGCTGCCCAGACTTTCGCACGCAAAAATAAAACCGGAATGAGCAGAAGAACCAGTGCAACATAACTATTGAAAAAAGCGGCGCCGGCAATACCCGCAAACAGCAAGAACAATGACGACATCAGAAATTCCCGCTTCCAGGCTTCTGCGTGCAGGCTTTTCCATGTCTGGACAGGCCATTGGTCACTCGCAAGAAAACGCGCGACCAACCCATCCATTTCATGAGGCCTGGCCAAGGGTACCAAATCGCGCAATGGTGACTTTCCTTCTTCGTTCAAGGCAGCACCGGCAGCACTATCCACCTGCAAACTGCGCTGCCTGAAAATGCGATGCAGCCAGTCTTCCTTGATGGTATATGCCTGTATGCGACGTAACGGCAAGCTGCTGCGCAACCGTGATAGCAACCCGCGTTGCACGGTCAGCCGCCGCCCCATCAAGGACAGGCTGAAACCGTAATATTGCAACAATGCCAGCACTACCGAAAAAGCCCTTACCAGCAGCAAAAATAAAATAATCGCGAAAACGGCGCTCAGCACCGTGGCAAATGTACCCAGATGCAAACTATCGGACCATCCGAACAATGTCTTGATACTTTCGCTGATGAAATTGCCGGCCATTCTGCCGGAGGTTTGAAACAGCAAACCCACTGCCGCCCCGATCACCACCATGCCGTGATTATTGATCAACCCCAGTTTTACAACATCCGAAAACGAGAGCCGATGCAGCACTTCAACTTTTGCCGGCAGCACTTCATCTGCAGTCACCACGCCTGTCGTGTTGGCGTGACTGCGAATCAGCTCTTCCAGCTCCTGGGCATCTGCCAGGCTTAGTACCCGCATATGTGCTTCCGGCTTAACACCACCGGCGGCTTCCAGCTTGACTTCGGCCACCTGGAAAAAACGATGCAATACATTTTGCGTAATGGAAACATTCTGGATTCGATTGAACGGGATATGACGCACGGTTTTTTGAAATACGCCACTGCGTACAATCAGCTCGCTATCAAGAACGCGATATTGGTAAGTGAAATATTGAAATATCGAATAGAGAGCGAGCAATGCAACGCCAATCAGGGACCACAGTTCGTTGCGATCGCCGCGTCCGGTGATCAACAGGGCCAGCAACGGAAATGCAAATTGCTTCAGGTGCAGCATCAAAACAAAAAGCCATGACAGCGGATGCAGGCGTCTGTTCAACCGGGCATCGGTTTCCTGATTTATTTCCTCGGGCTTATTCGTCATTGCGGCGGTCTTTCGGCACCAGCACGTCACGCAAATATTCCGCATCGGCAAGCAAAAGACCGGATTGCCGCAGGGCCCGTTCATGGCTGCCTGCGGTGTGTACGATCAGGGTTGCAAGACCATATCGGCGCTCCAGCGGGCCACGTTCGAAATCCAGATGCTGCACTCTCGATCGCGGAATGCAAATGTGCTTGAACCACATTTTCCCGCGCTTCACATGCAGCGCTTCTTCATCCAGCTTCCAGAAAGTATTGCGCCAGCGCTTGAAAGCCACCGTCATCGCGAGGCCGGAAACGATCAAGACCGACATCAAGGCAAATAACAAATGCCACCAGGGCGAATCATTTTCTGCGATCAGGAAAATTGTCGCCGGTATCAAGGCGATAATGAAAAAAGTGATTGATGCAACCGTCATGAAAACACCGCGTGCCGCAGGAGCCAACGGCCGCCACTGATCTACTATTTCCAGTGCAGGTACTTCTTTCGTGATTTTTGTATTCATTCGGATTATTGACGAATTTGCCGGTAGGGATTTTTTTCGCCGCTATTGGGCGGCCTCAGCGTGTAACGTTTATAGGTCCATTGATACTGCCGAAGGTCACGCCTGGCGATTGCCTCGACATGCGTGTTCATCACGTCGGTCGCATGCACCAAATCCTTATGCTGAATCCCCTTGCCAGCCGGCTCGAAAAACAGATCAAAACCCTCCTTCGTTGCCTCTGTATACGCAAAGACCACCGGGGCCTGACTACGTTCGGCCAACTTCGGAATCAGGCTCAGCGTCAGTGCCTGCTTGCCAAAAAACGGCGCGAATTCTCCGCCGCCGAATTTGGGTTGTTGATCGGGCGTAATGCCGACCGTGCCTTTTGCTTGCAGGGTTTTCCATAGTGGCCGCATCGCGTTGGTTTCCGCAGGAACAAGGATGACGTTTTCACCGCCGCGTGCCCGCCGCAAAAAAACATCGCCCCATTTTTCTTCGGGTACGCGATACACCAGGGCAAATGTACCCAGCGATGCCATGTATTCGATCAACAGCTCCCAGTTGCCGTAATGCGGTGCGGCGATGAGCAGGCCCTTGTTCTGCGCTTTCGCGGCTTCCAGATGTTCAAGGCCATGCACGTTTTTTATCAGGGCAAGATTGTCTTTTCGCGATCGAGTCCAGACGCGGATAGTTTCGAATAAATTGCGTCCGGTGGAACGCATCACTTGTTTCACCAAATCTTCTGCTTGATCTTCCGCAATCAAACCGTTGTATTGAAAATTCACCCGCGCCACTTTTGCTTCACGGGTATTGAACCGATACAAAACGGCGCCTGCCGACTCGCCCAGCCAACGCTGCCAGGACAATGGCAATCGACCAAGTAAGGTTGCAAGGAAAAATAAAAAATGCCCGAACCAGGCCGATGTCTTCATAGGGCGAAGTCTAAACGGGAGTGGCCTGCATTGACCAACTCTGTCAGCATGTCGGCATGATTGCCCTCATTCAACGCGTTACCAAGGCCAGTGTCGAAGTCGATGAAAAAATTATCGGCGCCATTGATATTGGCCTGCTCGCATTGGTTGCCGTGCAGCCGGGCGATGATGAAACGCGTATCCAGCGTATGCGTGAACGTTTGCTGGGTTATCGCGTGTTCGGCGATGAGCAGGGAAAAATGAATCGTTCGCTACAGGATATCGGCGGCGGCTTGCTGCTGATCAGCCAGTTCACGCTGGCGGCCGACACCAACAGCGGGAAACGCCCCAGTTTCAGCAGCGCAGCCAGCCCTGAAGAGGGTTTGCGGGGCTTTGAACGTCTGGTTGCACTATGCCGTGAACAATACCCGAAGGTTGAAACCGGCCAATTTGGCGCCCATATGGTGGTAAGCCTGGTAAATGATGGTCCGGTCACGTTTTGGCTTGAAACTTAAGTCCGAAAATAACCTTAACTAAATCAATTACTTGCCGCTCAAGTCCAGCTTCCTATATAATGCTGGGTTCATTCACGTCTGCGGCTTTTTTTCAATGAGCATCGATCGTCCGACGCAACAGTCCGATATTAAACTACTCATCAGCAAAGGTCTCGAGCAAGGTTATTTAACCTACGCCGAGGTCAACGACCATTTGCCCGATGACATCGTCGATCCAGAACAGATCGAAGACATTATCGGCATGATCAATGGCATGGGTATCGAAGTGCATGAAGTTGCACCCGATGCCGAAACCCTGCTGTTATCCGATTCCACTCCCGTACAAAGTGCCGACGATACCGTAGCCGCCGAAGAAGCCGCTGCCGCATTGACTGCACTCGATACCGAAGGTGGCCGCACGACCGATCCGGTCCGCATGTACATGCGCGAAATGGGCACGGTCGAATTGCTGACCCGCGAAGGCGAAATCGCCATCGCAAAACGTATCGAAGAAGGCCTGGGCCAGGTACATGCCTCGCTCGCCAGCTTCCCGTGGTCGATTCAATTATTGCTCGAAGATTATGACCTGCATCTCGAAGGCAAGAAGCGTTTGGCCGAAGTGGTCAGCGGCTTCCTTGACCTTGAACCACCGGTAGAAGAAATTCCGGTTGAAGCGCTTGATGAAAACGCCGAAATCGTGGTCGAAGAAGTGGTTGAAGGCGACGGCGAAGACGGCGAAACCGCAGCGGTGGAAACCGGCCCGGATCCGGTCGAAGTCGCACGCCGGATGGACATCCTGAAAGTCCTGCACGGCAAATTCCTGAAGCAACACGCCAAGGGCGGTTCGGCCGACAAGAAAACCCTGCAAATCCGCGAAGAAATGGCCGAAGAGTTTTTGCGCCTGAAACTTCCGAATGTGCAAATGGATAATTTCGTCCGCAAATTGCGCGAAGTGGTCAACTCGATCAAGGACCACGAACGCCGCATCATGGACATCTGCACGCGTCTGGCAAAAATGCCGCGCAAGGATTTCCTGCGCGCCTGGCCGGGCAATGAATTGAACACCGCCTGGGCCGATGACGTTATCCGCCGCAAACAAAAATGGTCCTCCGGTGTGCGCGAACACAAGGACGACATCGTTGCCGAACAGGAAAAATTGTCGGGCATCGAATCTTCATTGCATTTGTCGCTGGCCGACATCAAGGAAATCAGCCTCGCGTTGATCCGTGGCGAAGCCAAGGCCCGCAAAGCCAAGAAAGAAATGGTCGAAGCCAACTTGCGTCTGGTGATTTCCATTGCGAAAAAATACACCAACCGTGGCTTGCAATTCCTCGATCTGATCCAGGAAGGCAATATCGGTTTGATGAAAGCGGTCGATAAATTCGAATACCGTCGTGGTTACAAATTCTCCACGTATGCCACCTGGTGGATTCGCCAGGCGATTACCCGTTCGATTGCCGATCAGGCCCGCACCATTCGTATTCCGGTGCACATGATCGAAACGATCAACAAGCTCAACCGTATCTCGCGCCAGATGCTGCAGGAAATGGGCCGCGAAGCAACGCCGGAAGAATTGGCCAAGAAGATGGAAATGCCGGAAGACAAAATCCGCAAAGTCCTGAAAATTGCCAAGGAACCGATTTCGATGGAAACCCCGATCGGCGACGATGAAGATTCCCATCTGGGCGACTTCATTGAAGACACCAACGTGGAATCGCCAATGGAAACCGCGACCAATATCGGCCTGCGCGAAACCGTCGGCGATGTGCTTGCCGGCCTGACACCACGCGAAGCGAAAGTGCTGCGCATGCGTTTCGGCATCGACATGAACACCGATCACACGCTGGAAGAAGTCGGCAAGCAATTCGACGTCACCCGCGAACGTATTCGCCAGATCGAAGCCAAGGCGCTGCGTAAACTGCGCCATCCAAGTCGCTCGGAGCAACTCCGCAGCTTCCTTGATCTGGAATAAGTTGATACAGGAAAAACCCCGCGATGCGGGGTTTTTCTTTTCTAATCGCTTCGCAACAGCGATAATATTCACGACTACATCGTCGGGCCTATAGCTCAATTGGTTAGAGCAGCGAACTCATAATTCGTTGGTTCCAGGTTCAAGTCCTGGTGGGCCCACCATTCTGCGAAAAATCCAATATCGCCTAGGCAGAAATCTTGAATACTCTTCTCGAAACCCACGAAATCGAAACCGGCGCCAACCCTTCGATCAGTATCATCTGGTTGCACGGCCTGGGCGCGGATGGTTTTGATTTCGCACCGATCGTGCCTGAATTGGTTCGCAGGCAATGGCCTGCCATTCGTTTCATCTTTCCACACGCCCCTGTTCGTCCGGTCACGATTAACAACGGCGTAAGAATGCGTGCGTGGTACGACATCAAGAGTTTCGATTTCAATCAGCGTGCCGATGAAACCGGCGTGCGCGAAAGCATCGTGCAGGTAGAAGCCTTGATCGCGCGTGAAAATGCACGTGGCGTTCCGGCATCACGCATTTTTGTCATCGGCTTTTCGCAAGGTGGCGCCATTGCATTGGCAACCGGTTTGCGTCGTGAAGCAGGGCTGGCCGGTATTGTTGCCTTATCAACCTATTTGCCAATGGCCGATACCACGGCCCATGAAATGACATCGGCAGGAAAAAATACGCCGATATTTTTTGCGCACGGAAGTGGTGACCCGGTAATTCCCGTTGCCATCGGCAAAGCCAGCTACACGGCCCTCACGCAGTTTGGCGTGAAAACCCAATGGCATGATTATCCGATGCAACATGCGGTTTGCGCCGAGGAAATATCGGATCTGGCGGCATGGCTGGAAGGCAGATTAGCTGCCATCTGAGTTAACTCGCCAAGTTTTATTCGAAACGGCATACTGCGCCTATGCCCCAGATTTCCTCACCATGGTTACCGGATCTTTGCCGCCTGCCGCGCATTGCCGCAGCACTGGCGGCATCCGAACTGGTGGTGTTGTTGATGGCCATTACGCCACATCCGCAAGGCCTGTGGAGTCTCAAGGAATTTCTGGGCGCCAGTGGTTTTGCTTTATGGCTTGCACTGGTAGTGGCGACGATGCTCTGCAAAAGTCGCAACCTGATTCATCGCCTGCCAATACCGCTGGGTATTTTGTGCAGCATCAGCTTGCCGATGGCAGCCGCGGCGCTGGGTGCATTTTGCGTTAAACAAATTGATGTCGGCCTTGGTTACGGCCTGATAATGCCCGAGGTCAACACCTTGCATTTCATCAGCGGCATTGCACTGATGACGGCAATCATTACTTCCATTGCCTTGCGCTATTTTTATGTGCGCGAACAATGGCAGACGCAAGTCCAGGCACATGCCAAGGCACAGGTCGACGCTCTGCAGGCCCGCATCCGTCCGCATTTCCTTTTCAATTCGATGAACTCCATTGCCAGCCTCGTACGACGCGACCCTGTCGTGGCGGAACGCGCGATAGAAGACCTGGCAGACTTGTTTCGCGCTGCACTTGGCGCAGGCAATGGCGAAAGCACTTTGGGCGATGAAATCCTGCTGGCCGAACGCTATCTGGCCATCGAAGCACTACGACTTGGCGAGCGCCTGAAAGTGCAATGGGAAATTTCCGCAGAAGTAGACCGCAGCATCAAACTGCCGCGCCTGATCCTGCAGCCATTACTGGAAAACGCCGTCATTCACGGCATTAGCCGTTTACCCGCCGGTGGTGAAATACGGATAGCAATCCGGCAATTGCCAAAGAAACTTTTGTTTGAAATTCGCAACCCGTCGTTGCCACCGCGTGCCAATGAAAGCAACAACGGGCACGCGCAGGATTCCATTGCACAACGGCTGCGTTACCAGTTTGGCGCTGGTGCGAATTTACGTTCCGAATACACCGAAGGCGAATATTGTTGCCGTATCGAGTGCCCGCTGACATGAGGAGCCCATGAAAATTCTTATCGTCGATGACGAACCATTGGCTCGCGAACGCCTGGCAGGTTTTCTGCCAGAGCTGCCAGACTGCGAACTGGTTGGCCAGGCCGTGCATGGTCGTGATGCGGTTGAACAAGCCATCGCACTGCAGGCAGATGTATTGTTGATGGATATCGCGATGCCGGTGATGGATGGTCTGGAAGCGGCACGGCATCTGCAGGGAATCGAGAACCCGCCTTCGATCATTTTTTGCACCGCATTCGACGATCATGCCCTGGCGGCTTTCGATGCTGCCGCCATTGATTATTTGGTAAAGCCGGTCCGCAAGGAACGGTTGCAGCAGGCCCTGGAACGTGCGCGTACGCTGCGCGTAGGTGCGGCCTCGGTAATCCGGAAAATGGCTTCCGCCAAGCAACGCACACACTTGAGTGCAAGCCTGCGAGGCAGCCTGCGCCTGATTGCGATCGAGGATATTTATTATCTTCAGGCCGACGAAAAATATGTCGTCGTGCATCATGCGCGCGGCGAAGACCTCATCGAAGAATCGCTGAAGTCGCTCGAGCAGGAGTTTGCCGACACTTTCATTCGCATCCATCGTAATTGTCTGGTATCGCAAAACGAATTCCTGGAACTGCGGCGCGATAACGACGGCAGCGTGCATGCAATTTTGCGACACGGCAAACAAGCGCTCGAAGTCAGCCGCCGCTGCGTTCCCGGCTTGCGTGAACAATTGAAACATCTGTGAGCAAGCCAAATGCCTGAGTTACCCGAAGTCGAAACCACCCGCGCCGGATTGGCGCCGCATTGTGAAGGCCGAATCATTCGCGGCGTTACGCTGCGCCGGCCGGATTTGCGCTGGCCGATTCCGAAAGAAATAAAAAAAATACTGCCCTCGCAAACAATTTTGCAGGTGCGAAGGCGCGCCAAATATTTATTGCTGGATACCGAACCCGGTAGTGCTTTATTGCATCTTGGCATGTCGGGTTGTTTGCGTGTATTGCCGAGCAACAGCAAAATCGAAAAGCATGATCATGTCGATATTGTTCTTGATAACGACACCGCAATCCGCTTCACCGACCCGCGGCGTTTCGGCTGCCTGCTTTGGCAGCCTGCAGGCGAAACCCATTCGTTGCTGCAACATCTCGGGCCTGAACCTTTATCGGATGCATTTGACGGCGATTTTCTATTCGAACGCAGCCGCCACCGCCGCACTCCGGTAAAACATTTTTTGATGGATCAGTCGGTCGTCGTCGGGGTCGGCAATATTTATGCCGCCGAAAGCCTGTTCAAGGCAGGCATCGCACCCGAACGCCTGGCTGGCAGTATTTCGCGCGCACGTTATCAGGAGCTGGCGAAGGCCATTAAAAGCATCCTCGGCTATGCCATTGCGCGCGGGGGCACCACGCTGCGTGATTTCCTGAATGCCGATGGCGCACCAGGCTATTTCGAGCAGGAATTATTTGTATATGGCCGCGAAGGCGAGCCGTGCAAGGTTTGCGGCAAGCCCATTCAGGATTTGAGAATGAGTAACCGTGCCAGTGCCTGGTGTAAAAAATGCCAGAAATAGACTATTTTTCGTAACAATTCGTGACAAGTAGCACATTCGGCTTACACTAGCGGTTCAACCCGCATAGACGGGAACGGGGACGGCATGGCGGAAGCAGCAGACATCACCTTATGGCTTAACGCTGCGCGTAGCGGCGACAAAAGTGCATTGGACCGCGTGTTGTCCACGCTATATGCCGAGCTGCATACGATGGCGCGCCGGCATCTGGGTGGCAATCAAGGTCACACCCTCGATGCAACCGGACTGGTGCACGAGGCCTATATCAAATTGATTGGCCGCAGCACCGCCGAATTTGAAGATCGCGCCCATTTCTTTGCCTACGCCGCCTCTGCCATGCGCAGCGTAGTCGTCGATTACGCCCGTCAGCGTCTGGCGGTAAAACGCGGCGGCGATTTGCATCGCGTTACCGAATTGCCCGAAGACGCCGTCGGCGGCTTGCGTCTGGATGAAGATTTGTTAGGCCTGGATACCGCTTTGAATCGTCTGGCAGCGGTAGATAAAAAATTGGCGCAAGTGGTGGAGCTTCGTTACTTCGCCGGATTGTCCGAAACCGAAATCGCCGAATTGCTGAAACGCTCCGAACGCAGCGTACGGCGCGACTGGCAAAAAGCACGGCTATACTTGCTGGCCTCCCTACAAGACTAGAGCATGCATAACGAGCGCTGGGCTACCCTTTCGCCCTTATTAGACGAGCTGCTCGAGCTTACCGGTGAATCGCGGCAAATGCGTTTGTATCAGATGCAGGAACAGCATCCCGAACTTGCGCATGAATTAATCAAGATGATGGATCTGGAAAAAAGCCATCCCGATTTCATGGCCGAACCATTGGCCAACCTCGATAATCTCAGTCCCCGCATCAATGATGAAATTGGCCCGTACCGGTTGGTCAGCCTGCTCGGTGAAGGCGGTATGGGGCAGGTCTGGCTTGCGGTACGTTCCGATGGTTTATACGAACGCCGGGTCGCGTTGAAGCTGCTTCGGCCTGGCCTGGGCGATGCCGGTCTTCGCCAACGCTTCACGCGCGAGCGCCAGATTCTGGCACGGCTGGCACACGCCAATATCGCGCGCCTGCTGGACGCCGGCATCATGCCCGATGGCCAGCCATATCTCGCACTCGACTATGTCAACGGCGAACCGATTACCGATTATGTGAAACGGCTCAATCTGGATTTGCGCGCACGCCTGCTATTGTTTCGCCAAGTGTGCGATGCCGTCAGCCACGCGCACGCAAACCTGGTCGTGCATCGTGATTTGAAGCCGTCCAACATCATGGTGACGCCAAGCGGCGAAGTAATGCTGCTGGATTTCGGTATCGCAAAATTACTCGATCACAAACACGGCGATCAAACGGAAATCACGCAAACCGGCAGCCGTACCTTTACTCTGCACTACGCGGCGCCGGAACAATTGCGTGGTGAAATCATCAGCACGCTGACCGATGTCTATGCTTTGGGTGTGGTCTTGTATGAAATTCTGGCAGGCTGCAAACCCTACACGCCGGAGCGCAAAACCGATGCTGCGTGGGAAGAAGCGATTCTCAAGGACGAACCGATCAGGCCATCGCAGGCCTTGTTGAAAAATACGCAGGCGATCGCGCAGGGCCAAAATAAAAAGCTGGCAAAACAGCTCGTCGATGATCTGGATAATGTCGTACTGAAAGCACTCGCGAAAGATCCCGAGTCCCGCTACGCCTCGGTGGAATCGTTCAAACAGGATTTGCTGCGCTATCTCGATGGCCAGCCGGTTTTTGCGCGTGCCGACAGCCTGGGTTATCGCGCGCAAAAATATATCGAGCGACACGCCATTGCCGTTGCGACCGGTGTCGGCATCAGTACCGTCTTGGCAATTGCCCTCGCCATCACCAGTTGGCAGGCAAACCAGGCAGTGAAGGAAGCCAATCGTGCCGAAGCCATGCAGGGCTTTGTCGTTGCCTTATTCGAAAACACCGGCGATAAAACCAATCCGGAAGACGTGAATGTCCGGGAGCTACTCGATGCCGGTGTGAGACGTGCCGATACCGAACTGGCGAACCAGCCGCAGGCACGCGCTGAATTGCTCGGTTTAATTGCACGTCTGCGTTCCGGCCTTGGCGATGATCGCGAAGCCCTGCGTTTGCTCGATAAACAGGCAATGGCATTCATGCAGCTGGATATCAATACGCCACCGGAGTTGCGCCTGGAATCGCTCACCATCCGTGGCCACAGCTTGCGCCAGCTCGGACAATACGATGCCTGTGTGCGCGATCTTGCGCCCTACCTGCAGGTGTCCGAAGACCTTTCCGATAAGGCGCCGAAAGCCAGCTCGGCATATTTTTCCGAGCTGGGCCGCTGCCATGGCGCGCAAGGCGGAACCAGCGTGGCACGCGATTTATTCAGTCGCGCCCTGCAACTTCGCAAAAACATCATCAATGAAAAAGCCTTGCAGGCAGAAAGTCTGGCCGACCTTGCCCAATTATTGGGCGATGAAAAAAAATACCCGCAAGCCATTACCCAGGCACGCGAAGCATTGCTGATGTTGCGTCAGGCGAGTGGCGAACGAAATGCTCTTGGTGTTGGCATCTGGTATGACCTCGGCCGCTTTTATCGAGGTGCGGGCGATCTTCGCGAAGCCGAAGCCGGCTTCAGGCAGGCACTCGATATCAGTCAAAACCGTTTCGGGATCAACCATCCGCTCAATGGCCCGAGCCAGCGGGCATTGGCAGAAATCCTGATTGGCAAAAACGAACTCGATGAAGCGGCAAGATTGCTCAGTGCGAGCAAAGAGAATTTTCAGCGCCAATGGGGCGAAGACAATCCACGACTTGCCGAGATCACGATGCAACAGGCGCAAGTCGCCCTGCAGCGCGACAACCCGCAAGACGGCGTCGCATTCGCCAATGAAGCGCAACGGCTTTTCAGCAAATCGCAACAGGCTGCACTTTATGTCGATGCCACCTGTTTGCTTGCACAAGCGCAGACGGCCCAGGATCTGAAAAACCCGCTTGCTGCACAAACGGCCGAGCAATGTTTATCGCTCGCGATAAAGCAGCATTTGCCGCTGACGCAGCACTATGCCGTCGATATGGCAAACCTTGCGATGGACAATGGTGATGCGGCACAAGCAGAGCAGCGCCTGAAAACGGCTGCCAGCGCAAGCAAAACCACATCGGCGGGGTTGGTGCTTGCCTGGTTGCGTTTGCAGGAATTGCAAAAAAGTTTTGCGCTAGATGACGCCGTCTTCGAGCGCGTGCAAAACACCCTGAAACAACAAACGCCGCCACAACCGGATTTGCTGCGAGCCAGCATCGCCTTGCATGCCAATTACTACTGCCGTAATCAAAAGCAGCCGCAGGGCCAGGCCATGAAGGTCGGCGTGCTGCGTGAACTTGCCCGGCAATATCCGGAACGGAAATTTGAAATCAGGCAGTTACAGGAATTAAGCAAAGCCTGTAACTGAAAATATTCGGTATCGGAATTTATTCGTCGTGATCGGATCTGTCGTCAAGCGGCAACACGGCCTGCTGCAAATCGATAAAGCCCTCGCCCGCCATTATTTTCTTGAACTCGCTGCGCGATACCGAGACATAACGTTCATTGCCGCCAATTTGAACCTGCGGTCCTTCCTTCACGGCACGTCCGTTTTCATCGACACGCACTACCATCGTGGCTTTCTTGCCGGTGTGGCAAATGGTTTTAATTTCGGTGAGGGAATCGGCCCATGCCAGCAAATACTGGCTGCCTTCGAACAACTCCCCCCGAAAATCCGTACGCAAGCCGTAGGCCAGTACCGGAACATTATGCTGATCGACAATCTCGCTCAATTGCCACACCTGGTTTTTGCTCAGGAATTGCGCTTCATCCACCAGCACGCAATCTATTTTCCGGTGCTTGGCAAGGGCGCGATTGAATAATATTTCCAGATCATCGTCGCGTTCGAATGCAATGGCTTTTGCTTTCAAGCCAATCCGCGATGCGACCATGCCTTCGCCGGCGCGATGGTCAAGCTTGGGCGTAAACAACAGTGTCCGCATGCCGCGCTCATGATAGTTGTAGGCACTTTGCAGCAAAGTGGTGGTCTTGCCGGCATTCATCGCGGAATAATAGAAAAATAATTTGGCCACAAAAAAACTCAAGTCAATAAAGAAACAATGTCCGCTTTAAAAAAACGGACTACCAATGCATTCGATGAAACAACCAGGCGCATACCGTAGCAAAAAAAGTGCTCGCACCCATCAGGCGTAGCAAGCGGCCAATCAGGAAACTGCGAAGAAACCCGGCTGAAATACCCGCCAGCTTCATCCGCCGGTATGCCTTGAAAACAGCATAACAGGACAATAATAAAATCAGGATCAGAATTGCCACGCTGGCATCCACGGCATTAGCCGGCTGGTAAAAACAAACGCCTACCCAGCCCGCGACAAGCAGTACGAAAAAAAAGAACGGCACATTACTCGCCTTGGCGGCGAGATCGACAAGAGTTATTTTTTCTTCCGGCGACAAGCGCGCCAATGCACGCTGCATCATGCGGCTTGCAACGAGCACACAGGCAATGAATAAAACCGCCGTAATCAGGATCATAACCGGCCTGGCGAATCAGCAACGAGGCTTTATTATCACAAAATTCCGTGCCGGACTTCGGATTAGTTGTCGGTCTTTTTCGCGGGTTTTTCGGGGTTTACTTCCAGCGGCCCGATATCGACATTGCCGGTTGGCGGATTCTTCCAGGCCGTGTCCTGCCATTCCCAATACTGGGCAGGCTTCCAGAATTTATCCTGGTAATAAAAGGAACCGTCGATTGTTTGCGGACCGGAAGGCGTGTCGATGGTAATTGCCAGATAACCGACAAAACCGAGATGGCTGCCGGTGATATTGCTGCGTACACGCGCCAGTGCTATTTCAAGTCTGCGTTTGGCAACATCGTCGCCATAATATTTATAGAGCTGACGACCCACCACGATGGCTTGCTTGCGCTCTTCGTCATTCAACATTGACCACATTTTTTCCCGGCTCAACACCATGGTCGGATAGGCGCGTTCTGCCGCAATATCAATCCATGCATAGGCCTGCGGCCTGTCGATCGGGGTACCCTCGCCCTTCCATAGCATTTCGGCCAATATGCCCTGCGAGGGCTTGTCGGCATATTTTGCGGCGCGTTTGAAATTGTTGAATGCTTCGAGGTAGCTGGCTTTTTTGTAGGCGGCAAGACCACGCATGCGATACAGCAAATCAGGATGCTGCTTGATGAAGGTCATCGAATTGGTAATTGTCTTGTCCTGCGGACGTTTTGCCGCTTGAACCGGCGGCGTGAAAACAAGCAGGCTGATGATAAAAACGATGACAATGCGCATACGAACCTTTATCTGAATATTTTGGCGCAGACTAAAGCATGGGGCCGGATTATTCATCAGCCATTAGTCATTGCGGATAATCCCGAGCTGAACCAGGCGCCGGATCACGACGTGCCACCACCTTATGGCAGGTGATGGCGCCCAGCCTGCACTTACTTTTTTCTGGCTTCGGGATTGGTCTCGATTTTCCCGATCTCGACATTGCCTTCCGGCAATCTGCTCCAGGCGGCATCCTGCCATTTCCAGTACTCGGCAGGCTCCCACAACTTATCCTGATAAAAGAACTCGCCCTCATATCCGGGTATTCCGTTATTGTGGGCAATGGCTATCGGATCATTATTTGCAATATCAAGGACAGTCACAAACCCAAGCCGGCTACCGGTAACACTATTTCGTTTTGCCTGCACCAGAGCGGCTTCCATTCGGGGTTTGGCAACGGCATCGCCATAGACTTCATAGATCGGCTCACCCAACACGACTGCTTTTTTCCGTTCCGCTTCACTCAGCATGGACCACATTTTCTCGCGGCTAATCACCAGCGAGGGGTAGTTTCGTTCCGCGGCCAAATCAATCCATGCATAGGCCCGGGCTCTATCGACAGCAGCACCTTCACCTTTCCACAGCATCTCGGCAACCATCCCTTGCGAGGGCTTGTCGGCATATTTTGCGGCAAGCTTGAAATTGAACAGGGCTTCGCTATAACGGCCTTTTTTATACGCTTTCAAGCCGCGCTGCCGATACAGCAAATCCGGATGCTGGTTGATGAAAGTCTGCGAGTTGATGAAGGCCTCGTCCTGGGGACGCTTTGCGGTTTCGGCCGATATCACCGGCGTGACGAGAACGGCAAGACAGAGTGTAAAAACAATTGCCAGTCGCATGTTTATCGCTCCTTTTATGTTTACAGACACAAACAAAGCTGTGAGCAGCTTTGTTTCTAAAACATTCTCATAGATTTGACTTTCCGGGTTCTTCTTTAGGGTGCTCAAGCGGGCCGATATCGACATTGCCCTCAGCCGGCTTTTTCCAGGAAGCATCCTTCCATTGCCAGTACTCGCTGGGTTGCCATAATTTTTCCTGGTAAAAGAATGCACCATCAAATGTAGGCAGCGATCCGCTTTTTATATTTTTTGCTGTCCGATCGCTGGTGGAAATTTCCAATGTACTGACAAATCCGAGGCGACTGCCGGTAACGCTCTTACGCAAACCCCTTACAAGAACCATTTCCAATCGAGGCTTGGCAACGTCATCACCGTAAGTTTTATAAAGCTCTTCACCTACTACCAGCGCCTGCTTGCGTTCCGACTCGGTAAGCCGGGACCACATTTTTTCCCGGATAATCAGCATGGACGGATAGCCCCGCTCTGCTGCCAAATCGATCCAGGCATAGGCCTGGGCTCTATCGACAGCCGCACCCTCGCCTTTCCACAGCATATCGGCGAGCATGCCCTGTGCAGGCTTGTCGGCATATTTTGCAGCGAACTTGAAATTAAAAAGGGCTTCGCCATAGCGGGCTTGTTTGTAAGCTTTCAAGCCACGATAACGGTATAGCAAATCAGGATGCTGATTGATGAACGACAGCCAATTTGTGATTGCCAGATCTTGCGGACGTTTGGCGGTTTCCGCCGATGCCGCAGGCGATAAAAGGATGGCGAGGCCAAGTACAAAAACAGTGACTGGACGCATGTCTATTGCTCCTTGCAGTGTCTGTAACCACAGACTATGCGATAAGCCGGGATAAAGCAAAATCAGGGCTTTATTCGAGCACGCTCGATTCCCAGCCCATCTTCTGCATGGCCTTTTCGAATTCCGCGTCCCAGCCGGCTACACAGTTCAATCGCTCCAGACTGACCGGATGCTGAAATGACAACTCACGCGCATGCAGCAACATGCGATGCACGCCCATCATTCTGAAGTTGCGATTATGCCGTCCGTCGCCATGGCTGGTATCGCCTATGAGATGATGAAATACATGTTTCAGATGTCTTCTTATTTGCCGGAATCTCCCGGTGTAAGGCATGCATTGCATCAAGGCATAACGCGAGCTTTCATGGTGCGCCGATGCTACTTCGATTTCGGCCTTTGCAAGCCGCCTGAATTCCGTGATGGCAGGTTTTTTCTCCGGCTTGCCCGGTCCACCGTCAAGATCGTGATCCACGGTGAATGATTCTTCCGGCCAGCCACGGCAAATCGCGAGATATTTTTTCTCGACATCGCGTGTCATGAATTGTTTGCCGAGTGTCGATGCGCTTTGATTATCGAATGCCACCAGCAGGCAACCGCTGGTTGCACGATCAAGCCGGTGAATCAGGAATATCTTGCAGCCGAATTGCTCGCGCAAACGGTCATGCAGAAAATCATCCTCGCCCCGTGCCAATGCACTGGAGTGTGTCATCAGGCCAGCCGGCTTGTTCACCACCGCGATGAACTCATCGCGATAAAGTACCTCGATGAAATCCCGATTTGACTGTGAATCCTGCACTTGTTTTGGCCTTAGGTAATCGTTGTTGATTCAAGACAAAACGGCTTCGGGCCGCTTTTTTAATTCCTGCGGCTAAATACGCCCACCAAGGCACAAACCAGGGAGCCGCCGAATACAAAGCTTGATAACGGGATATCGAACAGCAAGTGCGATGGCTTATCAAACAGCATCAATAAAACACCGGCCATGAAAAAGCCCATTACGCCGACCAGGCCAATGACCTTGCGTTGAAACCCGGCGAGATTGTCATTGAGTTTGGCGATTTCATCGGAATGCATCTTCAAACTATGCTCGCCATGCACTTGCTGGGCGAACCAGTTGCGAATCAACACCGGCATGTCCGGAGTCTGCGAAATTATTTCCGGCATGCGTTTCTGCAATTCCGACATCAGGGTTGCCGGGCTGTAACGTTCACGCAGAATGGTTTCGAGCACCGGTTTCGCGACGGCGAACAAATCCAGCTTCGGATCCAGTTGCCTTGCCACGCCTTCGATATTCAATAATGTTTTTTGCAGCAGGATCAATTGTGGCTGCACCGTCAATTCATAGCGCTGCGCGGTGCGGAAAATTTTCACCAGAACCTCCGCCAATGATATTTCCGAGAGCGGTCGCGTGAAATACGGTTCGCAAACGGCGCGTATCGCAGCCTCCAGTTCATCGATGCGAATGTTCGACGGCATCCAGCCGGCCTGCACATGCAATTCGGCGATGCGGCGGTAATCGTTCTTGAACATCGCCATGAAATTTTCGGCGAGATAATACTGGTCACGCTGATGCAGTTGCCCGACGATGCCGAAATCCAGTGCAATGTAACGCGGATTGTCTTTCCGGGTTGCATCGACCCAGATATTTCCCGAATGTGCATCGGCATGGAAAAAATTGTCGCGGAATACCTGCGTGTAGAAAAGACGCACGCCTTTTGCGGCCAGTTTTGAAATATCGATGCCCGCCTCGGTCAATGCGGCCACGTCATCCGAGCCAATGCCGGAAACGCGTTCCAGCGTCAGCACTTGCTCGCCACTGTGGCTCCAGAACACTTCGGGTATGTACAAATCATCCGAGTCTTTCCACAAACGCCGCATATAACTTGCATTGGCCCCTTCGCGCTGCAAATCCAGTTCGGCCTGCAAGGTGTTTTCTATTTCATCGACCACCTCCTGCGCACGGATTTTTTCGGCATCGGGATGGTGACGGTCGGCAAACTTTGCCAAATGTCTCAACAAGCCGATATCGGCCTTGATTTGCCCGGCAATATCGGGTCGCAATACTTTGACAACAACGGCTTTGCCGTCATGCAGCGTCGCCGGATGCACTTGCGCGATGGAAGCCGAAGCCAGCGGTGTTTCATCGAAGCTGGCGAATAATTCGGCAACCGGTTTACCCAGTTGCGTTTCAATGATTTTCTGCGCCACGGCACCCGGGAACGGAGCCACCTGATCACGCAGCTTTGCCAGCTCGTCGGCAATATCCGGCGGCATCAAATCGCGGCGTGTCGATAAAATTTGCCCGAACTTCACGAAGATCGGGCCCAACTCCTGCAAGGCCAGACGCAAACGTTCACCACGCGGCAGATTGGCCTCTTCCGAGCGTGCCGGTGTAAACGGCTTGAGTAACCACAACCATTTTCCGAAAACCGTGTCTTCCAGCAAAGACTCAAGACGATGCCTCAACAAGACGCGGGCAATGCGTATCGCACGCAAACTGGAGCTCATGCCTTTGGCTCCGGTAATTTCAGTTTTTCGAAGCGTGCGATTACGCGCTCGGCACGGTCGCGCAAATCGTCGACATCTTCATTGAATGCCGCCTGCTCTGCGGCACCGACGACATCGCGTGATTCTTCGGTGAGAAAATCGACGCTGTCCTGACTGAATTTTTTGGCAAGGCTGGCGCCTTGCCTGAAGGCTTCACGCAAAGCTTTGGCAATTTGCGGACCAATGATCACACCGAAAGCATCGGCAAATGGTTTTTCCCAGTCAGGATCAAAACCTTTGGCAAGCTGTTGAAGTTGGCGTGCCAATTCCGCATCGCCATTAATGCGCACTTTGCCCACCGGTGCGGCATTGCCTGAACGAAAAAACGGCAACTGCGACAAGGCGCCGGATATCGTGCTGCGAATACCAAGGTCTGCTTCGGCGTCCTGCACCGGGCCAACGCGCAATTGATTGCCGTCAACCGAAATCTCCAGCGCGATGGCGGGTGCCTCCAGGGCGAGCTGGATGCGACGCTGATCGAGTTTTGAAATCGCAGCCTGCGTGTCCGGATCCAGAGCCAGCACCTTGTTCAGCGCCTGCTCCAGCGCATTGCCGGCCAGTGGTTTCAACATCTCGAAAAAGGATACGGAAGTATTCATGCGCCTATTGTATCGGGCTTGGCCTTATTTTCCTGCATTTCCCACCATGCCTTGAGCCGTTTCAGGCCTTCTTCCGTGCTGACCTGCGGCACATAGTTGAAATCGCGTTTTGCCGCCGAAATGTCATACCAGTGCGGCGTCGATAATTGTTCGGCCAGAAAGCGGGTCATCGGCGGCTCGCCCTTCAATGGCAATACATGCCACGCCGCCTCAAGCACAGCGCCTGCGACATACGCAACACCATAAGGGATACTTCCCGTCACCAGCGGTGCATTGGCGGCCTGCAGCAAGGCGTTGACGGTATCGCGCACCGGCCTGGGTTCGCCATTGGAAATGAAATAGGCCTTGCCTGCACAAGCCGTTCCGATATCCAGATGGTCGAAAGCCTGCATGTGTGCATAAACCACATTGTCGATATAAGTGGTATCCATTTTATTGAAGCCACCGGCAATGAATTTCAAACGTCCGGCCTTTGCACGTTCCACCAGGCGCGGCAGCAATTGCGTATCACCAGGCCCCCAAATCAAACGCGGGCGTAAGGCAACCACGGCAAGTTTGTGCGAGTTGGCTGCCAACACGTTTTTTTCGGCAATGGTTTTCGTTGCCGGATAGGGTGCCTTGAAATTTTCACCGTAAGCCGTGTTGATCTCGTTGCCATTCTCGACCGGTGTACGGCCGGCATGCGTTACGCTTGGCGTTGATGTGTACACGAGTTTCTTGATGGCGTGTTCATGGCAGGCGGCCAGCACATTGTCGGTACCGACCACATTGGCATCGTAATAACTTTTATAGCTGCCCCAGGCACCGGCTTTGGCGGCATTGTGAAAAATGGCATCGTGCCCTGCGCAGGCATTGATGACGGCATGCCGATCGGCAAGATCACCAAGAATTTGCTGCACGCCCATTTTCTCGAGCGCAGGATAAAACGTACGCTGGAAACTGGTGACTTCATACGCACGATTTTTCAGTGCCGCACAAAGCACCTGTCCCAAAAAACCGCCGCCGCCGGTAACGAGAATTTTCATGATGGATGTCTCTGAAAAACCATCGTAGCCCGGGTCATGGCTTCATCTGACCCGGGGCGTCTATAAATGAACTAAATCCATAAAAATTACATCTGCAAATTATCATTTCTTGTTCCAATACTTCGAAGCACTGTCGAACCCGGGTCAGATGAAGCCATGACCCGGGCTACAGTTTTTTATTGGCCCACACTGCCAATTTCTCTCGTCCGATTTTTGCATTATGACGAATATCGACCGGAAAGCCGTCGTGAAACAGGAAATGATGGATGCCCCCGGTATGCACGAAACCGCTGCCGATTTTCTCCAGTTCATGCCGGATTTTATTTTGATCTTCCGAGGAGACTTTTTCGTGAAGCTCGATACAGAGCACCGGTGTTTGTTCGCCGAATTTTCCGACACCTACCAATGCCGTGCGTTTCACTTTTGCATGCGTATTGAAAACCGGTTCGACCTGTTCGGTGAACAGCGGGCCTTGTGCGGTTTCAACCCGATGTGATTTGCGGCCGCAAAACCACAGCCTGCCTTGTTGATCGAGCCAGCCCAAATCACCCATGCGATGAATGATTCTTTCGCTGCCATCATCCAGACGTTCGCGAATTTTTGCCAATGCCGTTGCCTGGGGCCGCTCGAAATATTCATCGGTGGCCGTTGGTCCGGCAACGGTAATTTCACCGACTTGCCCGTCTGGCAACAACAGGTCTTCCCGCCACTCGGGAATTTCGGTATCGCGAATGGCAATAATGCGCACGGTATTTGCCGACATCGCCCGGCCAACGCAAGTACCTGCACCTTGTTCGGTCTGTTCGCGGGTGCTCTGCAATTCACGGCTTTCAATAACGGCTACAGGCAAACATTCAGTGGCGCCGTAGGGTGTCCACAAGCTGCCGTTTTCCGGCAAGAGCTCGCGCATTTTCGATACCACATCGGCAGGCACCGGTGCACCGGCGGAAGTAATTCGCAGGATGCCCGGAAGCTTTTGATTATATTTCGCCAATACGGCGACCAATGCCGGCGAACCGAAAAGTTGATCGATACCGAATTTGTTGATGGCGTGATGCAGCTTTTTCGGATCGGCCGATGCCGGCTTGGTCGGGTCCATATCCGGGATGATGGACGTCAATCCTAGTGCCGGATCGAACAGGGCGAAGGGCGGGAATGTCGGTAAATTCACGCCGCCGGGCTTGATATCAAAGGCTTCACGCAGCAACTGGATTTGCGCGACAAAATGCCGATGACGATAGACCACGCCTTTCGGAATTCCGGTGGAACCGGAGGTAAATAAAATGGCGGCAACATCGTCGGGCCTTGTCTGGGCCATTTGATTCCTTGCATTCGCGCCTGCAGCTTCGATTTGCTGCAATGTTTTTCCGCCCCAGAACCAGCGCTTGCCGACCGTGACATTCAGGCGATTGGTTTTGCCGGCCCAGCCAAGAATAATTCTTGCGACATGGGCAATCGAAATACCGATGAATGCTTCGGGCCTGGCCTCCTGCAAACATTTTTTCAGCGCGGATTTTGCAATGCCCGGATCGACCAGAACCGGTACCGCACCGATTTTGAACAAGGCAAACATCAGCAGGAAAAATTCCGGCGATGGCCGCACCATCAGTACGGCCCGCACTCCCCGGGTGATGCCGTATTGTTTCAGGCCGGCAGCGATGGCGTTGGAACGGTTTTCGAGTTCCGCATACGTCAAGGTTAAATCGTAACGTGCGTAACCTTCTGCATCACGTGTGCCTGGACAACGCATCGCGATTTGTTCGGGTCGCTCGCCGGCAATCTTCGATAAAACGGCGGTGATGTTGCAGGTGTCGGTCATTTTCGTTCGCAACTCAACGTTTTATTTTGCGGGATGCGAATCCAGAAATTTGCGAATCGCGGGCACCAACATTTTATATTTATCTTCCAGCACGTAATGCCCGGCATCATCGAAAATATGCTGCTTGGCTTTCGGGAAATTATCCTGGAATACTTTCAGAAAATGTTTGTCGAACACGAAATCCTGCAAACCCCAGCCAATGAAAATCGGCAAGCCGGCATATTGCTTCAGGCATTTTTCCGAAGCCTCGACCAATGACCAGGCCGCATCGTCCGCACTCAGCGGAATATCCTGCACGAAACGCGAGGTGGAAATGCGATTGGCCCAGGAATCGAATGGTGCGACATAGGCATTGCCGACGTCTTTCGGCATCTTGTTGACTACGCCATCGCGCACGGCACCGCCGGCAAAGGCATTGATACCGCGAATCAGCAAGGTGCCGAGCGCCGAATCACGCCCGAGCTTCAACTGCCACGGAATTTTTTTGGTTTTCGGCAAAGGGAATGCCGCCGTATTCAAAATCACCAGCCGCTTGATGCGTCTGGAATGTTTCAACGCCCAGGCAAAACCGATCATGCCGCCCCAATCGTGCACTGCAAGCGTGATGTTGTCGCCAAGATTCAGCGAATCGAGCAGACGCTCCAGATCATCGACGCGCGATTGCAGGGTATAGCGATAATTTTCGTCGCCTGGTTTATCCGACAAACCCATGCCGATATGATCGGGAACAACGCAACGGTATTGATCACGCAAGCCCAACACCAAATGACGCCAGTAGTAGGACCATGAAGGATTGCCGTGCAGCATCAAGACCGGATCGCCGCTGCCTTCATCCAGATAACTTTGATTCAAGCCATTGGGATGGGTGAAAGTTTTTGGAGTGAACGGATAATCCGGAAACGGGCCTTTGGCCAGAACGCGGGTTTGCTCGCTGCTTAATTTTTGGCTAGTTGGTTTTTTATCGATCATGGTGTTTTTTATTTTTTGCCATAAAAAAAGCCAGGTCCCTTTTTCGAAAGGAACCTGGCACTGTCTTAATCGTTTACGCCACCGGTTTTTTTGCTGGTTCGTTCCAGACCACCTCGGCCATCGAACAATTCAAACCCGAGCCGATACCCAGCAATGCAACGCGGGTACCCTTTTTCAACTTGCCCAGATCACGCAATTTGCTCAGCACGATTGGCACCGAAGCCGGGCCGATATTGCCGTGTTCGGCAAAAATCGTCAGCACTTTGGTTTTGTCGATGCCGAAAGCCTTGGTGAAGGCATCGGTATGCGCGCGCGAAATTTGGTGAATGACAAATTGGTCGAGTTCTTCCACAGCCCAGCCAAGTGCAATCTTGGCGGCTTCAAAAGTTTTCTGGGCCAGCTTGATACCTTCAATCAGCAACATGCGGGTATCGGTGACCATGCGGTCAAGATTGCCGCGGCACAGATTATTCCATTCGGTCGCGGCACGGGTAACGCCACCTTTGTACAAAGGCGCATCCGGTGCCAGTTCGCGACGAGTGAGCACCATTGCAGCTGCGCCTGAACCCAAAGTCAGCGAAGCGAATTCGCTACGGAACTCGGCTTCGGTAATGCCTTCGCGGTTCAGACGTTCGATGGTTTTTTCGTACACCATATTGGTGTTTTCGCCATCGACGATCAATGCATAATCAATTTCGCCGCGCTCGATCATGCGACCGGCGATGTCCATGCCGTTCAGGAAAGCGAGGCAGGCATTGGCAACATCGAAGTTCTGGCAGTGATCACTCAACCCCAAAGTACCCGACACCATACTGGCGACCGATGGCTCCAGAAAATCGCGACTGACTGAAGTATTGACCAGCAAGCCGATTTTTTCGCGGGGAATACCGGCATCGAGAATGGCTTTTTCGGCGGCCAGCACGGCAGCATCGGAAATGGCCATTTCGCCATCCCACAGGCGGCGCGAATAAATGCCGGCAATGTCCTGAAGAACGTCGGTAGTAATTCCGAGGCGATCAGTGGTTTTTTTCAGGCGGGAATTGATTTCTTCCGAGCTAAGCGACAGCGGCGGATCGATATGGGCAAGACCAGCGATGGCAACATGTTGAAACAACATAGCGGTAAACCTGTTGGGGAAACCCGCTTAAGTTACCTTGTTCGGGGCTCGGGCTCAATCTAAATCGCTGTTTTGACAGCAAAATCGGGACTAAATCACTGTTTTTCGGGCCTTGCACAGCCCAAGCCTTAGTTAAGCTGATCGGTTCTCTGGATGGAAACCTGGCTGGAACCCAGATACACCCGGGAGATCAGTTGCCGGGCCAGCTTTTCTTTTTCCTCGGTACCTCTGAGCAAAGAGCGGCATTCGGTCTCTTGCATACAAAACTGGATGGGGACGATTACCGTAGCTGAAACACCTATGCCGCCAACTTTTTCCGGTTTGAAATGCCATTTTCGCACAGCCTGAAAACTGACAATCTCGAATGGTTTTAAGTATCTTTCCTGCCGCGCTATCAGTTTGCCGGCTCTTTCGACTTTCGTGACATTTCCTTCGGAATCGTAAGTGACTTTTAGCCGCAAAACTGCCTCGTGCCCGTACTGCAGCGCCGTAGTCGGGTATGACGGCGGAGTCAACGCCCCATCGGTACCAAAAGGGCCTGTGTGGGCATCAACAATGACGATATCGAATTTGCCGTCTTCACGCGGGACGGCTTCTACATTCAACCATAGGGCTGATTCGGTACGTTGTGGCACACCGCCGATGCTGCCGGGCGTAAATTTCCAGCTGCGCACCGATTTTTCGAGAAAGTCCGCGATCAGGGGATTGTGCGCCTTGCCCAGCGGCTCAAGCTTTTCGATGGTGCCATCGGCCGAGAGCGTCAATGCATAGTTGGCGTAAAACATCCGGTTTTGTTTTGGCGGCGTATCGGCCATGGCCGGCACAGCGAACAGTGTAAGCACCATGATGATGGCTAGATAGTGCAATTTTCCAACGATGCTCATCGCGTTTGTTCCAGATTAGTCTTTCAAAGGTTGAGTCACGGCTTTGTCCGGACTTTCTTCAACATGTGCAGGTTGCGCACCATCGCAGCGATAAGCCTGCCATTTTTGCGTGCCGTCATTGACCTCGGCCATGGCCTGCACGGTATCTGCTTTCAGTCCGGGCGCTTCATTTCTTGCCAACACTTCGAGTTCGTCTTTGACCCGCAATGCATCGCGTTCATAGGGACCAAGCCGGTCTTTTACCGATACGGTGATTTCACCGCGCTTTTGGCAGGCACTCATGTCTTTGCCGATGGCGATAACCCGTACCGCATCGCCGCCCGGGGCCATTTTTACAAAACTGCAGGCAGACAAAAGGCATAACGAAACCAGCACAATAATCGGACGCATAAGACTCCAAAAAAAATGGGCGAAGGAATATCTTCGCCCATCTTTATACCATCGCAATACTGACTATGGCATTACTTTGTCGGCGCTGCTGCCGGTGTTTTGGCGGCCTTGGCGAAATCGCCGGCGGCAAAGAAGCTGATGGTGTCCGGCTTCAAATTGGCACGCAATGCGGCATTTACCTTGGCGGCATCGAGTTTTTTGATACTGGCCTCAAGATCGATCACGCGTTGCATGGTGAACCCGTAAAACGCCTGGTCGCCCAGGGCGTTTGCTACATTGCCGTCTTCATTGCGACGGCTTTCGCGTGCTTTCAAATAACCGGCAATGGCGTCGGTTACTTCGGCTTCGGTCACGCCATCTTTCACGATGCGGGCAATTTCCTCGCGAAATGCCGCCTCAACCTTCGCGGCATTTTCCGGCGCGGTGATGGCGTAACCAACCACCGAGGCATTGGCATCCAGCGTGCCGGCTTCGAACTGGCTGCCGGCGCCATAGCTCAAACCATCTTTCTGGCGAATGCGATCGGCAATTCGCGATTTCAGCGAGCCGCCACCCAGAATGTAGTTGCCGATGACCATGGCAGGATAATCGGCATTGTCCTGATTCATCGCAAAGCTGGTACGCAACAGCACCAGCGAATTGGCTTTGTCGGGCGTTTCAAAAGTCTTGTCGACGGTTGCCACGGCTTGATATGGATTCACCAGGCGGGCATAGGCTTTCGGGGCTTTCCAGTCGGCAAACAGGCTGCTGATCTGTTTTTTCAGTGCGGCCACATCAAAGTCGCCGACGAAGGCGAATTCGGCATGTTCGACACTGTAAAAATCTTTGTGGAACGCTTTTGCCTGCGCAAGCGTTACCGCTTTCATGCTGGCGATCGATTCGGCGAAGCTTTCCGTGTAGCGTGGATCTTCCTTGCCGAAGGTATTGAAGTGACGCGCAAGTTCCGTGCTGGCGATGGTTTCGGGATCGCTTTGCTGCGATTCGATTCCGGTAATGCTTTGCGCGCGCAACTGTTCAAATTCGCTTTCAGGGAAACTGGAGTTACGCAGTAAATCCTGCACCAGCGACATTACTGCCGGCAGGTTTTCACGGGTAGTCAAAATGGTCACTTTCGCGCTGTCGGCATCGCCGTCAATGCCGACGGTGGCTTTCAATTTATCGAGTGTCGTGGCGATTTGTTCACGCGTCATGGTTGGCGTGCCATACATCAACATTGCACCGACCATATCGGCGGCGGTCTTGGTGTTTTTCAAACTGCCGACATCCCCAAAATGCAGATTGATGACACCGCGCACGGTTTCACCGCGGGTTTTCTTGGCAAGCAAGGCGTATTTGGCACCGAAGGGAAATTGACCACGTTCGGTACGCGATTCGATATTCGCTGGCGCAGGATCGAAAGCTTCACCTGCAGCGATGGCGGCCTGGCCTTTGTAATCCTTGACCAGCGCAGCGACATCGGGCGCAGCAGGAATGTCGGCGCGATTGGGTTTCGCATCGGGATAGAAAATTCCCAATGTGCGATTGCTCGGTTTGAGATAAGCCGCTGCGACGCGATTCACGTCTTCGGCGGTAACGGCTTTGACGCGATCCCGGCCGATGAAAAACAAACGCCAGTCTCCGGAGGCAATCGATTCCGACATTTCCTTGCCAAGCTGGTTGGCGTCATTGAGGACGACGTCGTAATTTTTCAGAATGGAGTTCTTGGCACGCTCCACTTCGTCCGCGGCGATTGGCTTGCCGCCAAGGGTTTCCACCTGTGCAATCAGTTTGTTCGCTATCAGGCGTGCGTCGGTATTCAACGGCAATTGCGAAATGTAAACCATGGAACCGGGCTCGCGAGTTTCGTAATTAAAACCGGCTACCCAGGTGGCTTCCTTGTTTTCGACCAATGCCTTGTGCAGGCGCCCTGCCGGCGTGTCGCCCATGATGACCGACAGCACACCCATCGCCGCGGCATCCGCATGCGAGACGGCCGGCATGTGATAGACCAAACCGATCAGCTGGGTATCGCCAACGCGACGCACAACGACTTCACGTTCGCCATCCTGTACCGGTTCGGTGGTGTAGGTCTTGGCCAGCACGCGTCCGGGCTTTTTGACTTTTCCGAAAATCTCGTTGATTTGCTGCAGGGCTTGCGCAGCATCAAAACGGCCCGCTACCAGCAAAACGGCGTTATCGGGCTGGTAATAATTATGGTAGAAAGCCTGCAAGCGCGGGATCGAAACGTTTTCCACGTCGGCGCGGGCGCCAATCGTGTTTTTGCCATAGTTGTGCCAAAGATACGAAGTGGATTCCATGCGCTCCAGCAACACGTTTACCGGGCTGTTTTCACCCGACTCCATTTCGTTGCGAACAACCGTCATTTCGCTGTCGAGATCTTTGCGGGCAATAAATGAATTGACCATGCGGTCGGCTTCAAGCTGCAGCGCCCAGTTCAACTGCACGGGATCGGCCGAGAAAGTTTCAAAATAATTGGTGCGATCAAGAAATGTGCTGGCGTTGTAACTCATGCCGCGCTTTTTCATGTCGGCGGTAATATCGCTGTGCCCCGGCGTGCCTTTGAACATCAGATGTTCCAGCAAATGCGCCATGCCGGTTTCGCCATAATTTTCGTGCAGTGAACCGACGTTGTAGGTGACATTGACGGTGGTGGTCGCTTTACTGGCATCCGGGAACAACAAAACCTTCATGCCATTGGCAAGGGTGTACTCTGAAATTCCTTCCACACTCGCGCCTGTGGCAACGCCTTTGGGAGCTTGCACGGTTTCGGCAAAGGCAGCGGTATTACTGAATAACGCCAGGGCAAGGGCCATGGACAAGGTGCGGCGCGAGCATAATTGCATCGTAAGTTCCTGCAAATAGAGTGTGATAAGGAGCACGGTTTTCAAACAGCCCGACATACTAACCGGTGTTGACGCTGCTTACACTAGGCCAAAGAGCATAGTGTGGAGCTTGCCGGGCAACCCATCCTACACAGGGCTGCAAATGGCGTATCAGGAGAATGTAGTGCTGCAAAAGTCATGCCTGTTTTTGATACTGGCCTCGCTCAGCCATCTTGCCAACGCGAGCCTGCGCTTCGAGGAAGGTATCGCACGCAACCCCGATAACCAGCAACTTTTGTACAAGGAGCAGCACTGGGTGCGATTCAATCAACTCGCGCCAGTGGAACGCATGGTGATTTATCGCTGCATGGATGGAACGGCGTTTGCCCGAAAGCGGGTGAATTACCTGCCCTCGGCACAGGCGCCGGCATTTGAATTTATCGATGTCCGAAAAGGCTTTATCGAGGGCCTGCGCTACAAGCAAAACCTTGCCGCGCTTTGGTATCGCACGCCCGACACCACAGCGGAAAAAAATGCATTGCTGGCGGCACAAAACCTGGTCGCCGATGCCGGCTTCAATGAATTCATCAAAATCAATTGGATGAAATTGAGGGCCGGCAATGTCCTGCCTTTGCGATTTGCCGTGCCGACCAGGCTGCAGGCCTATAAATTCAATTTGAGACAAACCGGCGAAAGCCAGTTCGCCGGCGTCGCTGCGGTGACCTATCAAATGAAATTATCAGGTTTGCTCTCATTGATAAGTGATCCGATTGAAGTCACTTACGATAAAGCCAGCAGGCGGCTGCTGCGCTTTCGGGGGTTGAGCAACTTGCGTGACGACGCTGGCCAGTTTGATTTGATGGCACAAATCGATTTCGCCCAGCCAGCGCGCGAGGTGCAGGAAGCCGAGTGGCAAAAAAATGCCGTGGCGCCACTTGCCAGTTGCCGGCTAAGCCCCTGAGTGTCCGGCCAGGCTTTCCCGCGGACTCGATGCGGACAGTTTTACGACTTTCAACTTATTGTTTTTATTGATTTTTTAGCTGGCACGGCACTTGCTATGTGTTCATTGTCCTTCCAAGAATGAATCTTGAAAAAATGACAAAGGAGAACAGCAAATGCATTTCGATCACCAACTCAAACGCGGCTATCTTGCCTTCATCGGCATCATCGCCCTGGGCTTTGCACTTGTCGTGGCACCTGAATTATCGGCTTCTCAAACGCAGACAGGCAGTTCGAGAGTTGAATTGACGGCCTGCAAAACCAGCCGCCCGGCACATTGGAATTTGGCGGCAACACCGGCTGATATCCCGCCATTCTTACTCAGCAAAACCGCTGTGTGCCGTGCATAGGTCATAATGCAAGGATGCTTAATGTCATCCTTTATCAGCCTGAAATCCCGCCGAATACCGGCAATATCATTCGGCTTTGTGCCAATACCGGTGCAATCTTGCATTTAATCGAGCCGCTCGGCTTTGAACTCGATGATGCCAAATTGCGACGCGCCGGACTTGATTATCATGAATTCGCCGATGTTCGACTCCATTCGAATATAGAAGCCTGCTTTTCACAGCTAAACCCAGAGCGGGTATTTGCCTTTAGCCGACATGCAAGCGCCCCTTTCAACGAAGTGAGCTATCAAGACGGTGATGCCTTTTTGTTTGGCCGCGAGACCAAAGGGCTGCCTGACGATGTCCTGGCACTGCTTCCGCCAGAACGCAGGCTCAGACTACCCATGATGGCGAACCAGCGCAGCCTCAATCTTTCCAACGCGGTTGCCGTTGCGGTGTACGAAGCCTGGCGACAGTTGTCTTATATCGGTGCCTCTTGAACAATCTTATTCATAAAAAACGCCCCGTTTCCAGGGCGTTTTGTTTTGCAATCAAACAAAGGTTCTGAATTAGAAGCTGGCGCGCAAACCAAGGTTGTAAACCACAACGTCCTGCTCATAACGCTTGCCAATTTCTACGCCACCGACCAAGCCGAGGGTTTCATTGAATTTATATTGCGCTTGCACATCCAGCGTAGTGTTGCTGCTGTCCAAAGTCCCGCTCAGGTGCTCATAACGAGCCATCGCACCCAGCTCGAGCTTTTCGGTAACGGTGCCGCGGAAGCCGGCCGACACCCGATAGCCGTTTTCACTGAAGTCGCCAAATGGAGTCGACTCGCGAAGGTCCGCATAGTCGGCTTGAACCACGAAATCGGCATTATCGGTAACGGAATGATGATAGCCAAAACCCAAAAGGCCACGATCGAGATCGATATCAAATGGACCGCTTTGGCCTGAAGCAGCCTCATAGTTACCGGCAACATAAAAGCCGGTGTCGGCAAAGTTGTATGAACCGCCGATATTGTAGCCGTCGTAAGTACCGAGACCTGAACCAAAGTCCTGATTCACATAACCGCCTTCAACATAGGTATAGCTTAGCTCGCCAGCCTGGGCAGACAAAGGAAGGGCCGCTGCAAGCACGAGTGCAAAAAGTGAACGTTTCATGTTTATCCTTATTCTTGAAGAAAACCCTCACTATCAAAGGGCAATGGGAATCGCGGCATCGCTGTTGCAACAGAACTTTAACAAGCTATTTCAAGTTTGCGCAAGCCAGAAGTCGAGCCCTGTAATTCAGGCAAATACAGACCGAGAGGCATAAAAAAACGCCCCGTTTCCGGGGCGTTTGATTTTGTACACTCAGCCAAATAGATGGCGGAATCAAAACTTAGAAGCTGGCGCGCAGACCGATGTTGTAGTTAATCAGGTCGGTGTTATAGCGCTGACCAACGCCTACGCCTGCAGTCAAGCCCAGGGTTTCATTGAATTTGTATTGACCGAGTACGTCGAGGCTGGCGTTGTTGCCGCTGGAGCTGAAATCACCGCCGTCTTCGTAACGAGCCATTGCGCTCAGTTCAAACTTCTCGGTGACAGTGCCGCGGAAGCCGAGCGAGAGACGATAGCCGTTATCGCTAGCCGATCCAAAAGCACCTGCGTCTTCACGGGTATCGAGATAATCCAACTGTACAACCAGGTCAGCGTTGTCGGTAACACCATGGTGATAACCGAAGCCTACCAGGGCGCGGTTGAAATCAACATTGACCGGACCGGCATCAAATGTGGTCGAATTGTACGAACCAGCAACGAACCAGCCTGTATCTGCAAAGTTGTAAGAACCGCCGATGTAGTAACCATCAAGGGTTTGCAGGCCGCTGCCACTGAATTCATCAGCCGTGTAACCGCCTTCAACATAGGTATAGCTCATTTCGCCAGCTTGAGCCGACAAAGGAAGAGCAGCTGCAAGCGCTAAAGCAAAAAGTGAACGTTTCATTGATGTAATCCTTTTATTTTGGAGGTGACACCCCGACAAAGGGGCTATGAACTGTGTAACTGTAACAGTTTCAACAGAACTTTAACAAGTTAAAAATACCTCGTGATGATGAAATAGGCCTTTGGGTCACAAAAAAGTCGCTTTTTTCACCAAAATCCGGCTCTATTCATGCGTTTTGACCGAAATGCTGGGTTTATTGCGTTCCTTGAAACGACGATATGAAACCAGCTTGTTAAGCTTCGGTGAAACAGTTGTTGAAAATGCGCAAGGATTACGGTAGATTTGAAATGTTAATATTTCGTATGTCTAGTACACCGTAACACCCATCAACTATTTAGATATAAAAAGGAACAAAAATGAAACGTGCTTTATTTGCTCTGGTACTCGCCGCCGCTTTGCCAATGGCCGCTCAAGCTTCCGAACTGAGTTACTCGTATGTGGAACTCGATTATGTCAACAGCGGTGCTGAACTCCTCAGCGCTGGCGTTTACAGCACCGATGGCTACGGTATCCGCGGATCGTACGGTTTTGCCGAAAACTTCTATGTCACCGGCGCATATTCGAACAGCGAATTTGATATCTCCAGCTCGCTTGACGAAGACAAATGGGGTCTGGGCTTCGGTTACCACCGCGCTCTGAACGACCAGGCTGACTGGGTTGCCGAACTGGGCTACACCAACGTCAACTCTTTTGATCCAGTGCTCGACGAAAGCTATTACAACGTAGCATTCGGCCTGCGCGGCAGCATGACCGACAACTTCGAAGGCACCGCCAAAATCGGTTACTCCGATGGCGCGAACCAATATTACCCACAACATGACGGCTCGGTTTTCGCAACCGTTGGCCTGAAATGGAACATCACCCAAATGTGGGGCATCGTTGGCGAAATCGAAGCTTCGGAAGACAACACCGATTACACCGTCGGTGTTCGCGCCAGCTTCTAATCGACAAAATTTACAAGATGTAACAAAAAACCCGACTTAGGTCGGGTTTTTTTATTGTTCCGACACCTAGTCTTACTTTTGGCTCATGCCTTGTGGTCAGGAATATTGAGACCATATTCGTGATTGATTGAACGATTTTTTAATTTATCAGTCGTAATACATGCAACTGTTCTTCAACTTGAACCAAAAAGGAAAAATAATGAAACGTACTTTATTTGCTCTAGCCCTTGCTGCTGCTTTACCTATGACCGCACAAGCCGATGAACTCAGCTATAGCTATATCCAGGGTGGATACAGCTCGGCCAGCGTCGATGGCGGCAACTTCGATGGCTTCGGCGTGAAAGGCTCCGTTGCCTTCAATGACAGCTTTTATGGCTTTGCCGGTTATGACAGCGGTTCAGACCACAGTGTTGACCTGAACCAAACTACCATTGGTGCAGGCTGGCACAGTGCCGGTGACACCCAGTGGTTTGTTGAAGCCAGCTATCTCAACAATGAAATCGACTTCGGTGGCGGCAGCAATTCCGACGACAATGGTTACGCCGTTGCCGGTGGTGTCCGCGCCAAAGTAAGCGATAAATTTGAACTGAATGCAAAACTGAATTACACCGATGTCGGTGATTTCGGTGATGGTTTCGGTGCAGGCGTTGGCGCATTGTTTAGCTTCAATGATACATGGGGCATCTACGGCTCTTACGATTACTCCGATCGTGGTAACTTCAATCTGGATACCTGGGGCGTTGGTGTCCGCGCCAGCTTCTGAGCTGAATTGGTTGATCAAAAAAAACCGGCCTCGGCCGGTTTTTTTTATTTCAGGATACTTCCACAAAATTTCAGTGCTTCTCGAATAAACCCTCGGGATACTCGGGCTTTTGCTCGCGGGAAAGAATGATCTTCAACCCTTCGGTCGGCGTTATTTCTTCATGCAGTACGCGTTGTACCAGCATTGAAATGGGCAATTCGATATCGTGCCTGTTGGCCAATCGCATGACTTCATCAACCGTTTGTACCGATTCCACTACCTGGCCAATGGCTTTTACTGCTTCCCGAATGGATTGCCCTTGCCCAAGCGCCAATCCCAGACGACGGTTCCGCGACAAATCGCCCGTGCTGGTCAACACCAGGTCGCCTAAACCCGCCAAACCCATGAGTGTCTCTGCACGGCCGCCCAGCGCGACATTCAGGCGCAACATTTCGTTCAAGCCACGCGTGATAAGACCAGCACGCGCATTCAGGCCAAGGTTCATGCCATCGGCGATGCCAGTGGCAACGGCCAGCACGTTCTTCATGGCACCACCAAGCTCTGCCCCCAACATATCGTTGCCTGTGTAGGCGCGAAAAGCCGGACCATGCAGGGCCTCTGCCACGGTCTGGGCAAATTCATCGTTTTCGGAGTGCACGGTTACGGCCGTCGGCAGACCCTGGGTCACTTCCTTGGCAAAAGAGGGTCCGGTCACTACCGCCAGCGGAACATCGGGGCCAAGCACTTCTTCTGCCACTTCATGTAAAAAGCGCCCCGAACCCGGCTCAAAACCCTTGGTTGCCCATGCAACACCTGCATGCGGCTGCCGGTATTTCACCAGCGCATGCAAGGTTTCCGTAAAGGCGTGGCTAGGGGTAACGACCAAAATCAAATCGGCCCAAGTGACTGCTTTCTGCAGATTGGTTGTGGCATGCAGGCTGTCGGGCAAAGCAATTCCCGGCAAGTAGCGGGGGTTTTCATGCTGCTCTTCAATAGCCTGGATTTGCCCGGCATTCCGACCCCAAATCAGGGTCGGATAACCGTGTCGTGCCGTTAACGAAGCCAGCGCCGTGCCCCAGGAGCCAGCGCCGAGCACGGCAATTTTCAGCTTGTCGCTCATGGCGATGGCCTTAAGCGTTGCCGCCTTCCGCCATGATGGAGCCTGAGGATTGTTGTGCAAAGTTTTCAGCGCGACGACGCAAACCTTCGGCGTACAGGGCTTCGAAGTTGATCGGCTGCAGATAGAAAGGAGGGAAGCCACCGGAGGTAATCAAGTCGCTGATCGCCTGGCGGGCATACGGGAATAGCACGTTCGGGCAATAAGTACCCAACATCATGTCCAGATTGCGCTCGTCAAAACCGGCCAGACCGAAAACACCGGCTTGTTCGATTTCCGCCAGATAGACATTTTTTTCTTCGATGGCACAAGTCAGGGTAATGCCCAGCACCACTTCGTAAATGCCGTCATCAAGACGTGCGACTTTTTGATTCAAATTCATGTTGAGCTGCGGTTGGCCAGCTTCATTGAAGATGCCAGGCGTATTTGGCGCCTCAAAAGACACGTCCTTGACGTAAATTTTCTGGACGGTGAATTGGGCTTGGCTTGCTTGATCGGTCGCCGCGCTGGAATCGGTCATGGTGTTACTCCAAATAATTTTAATGAATGCCGCATTATCACATGGGGCCGTGGGTCGCCCATACAAGGGCGCGCGAGTCTGCTCTTGTCAGTTTTTGCCCTTGACCAGCGGCAAATCCGCTTGCTGCCAAGTCGCAATGCCGCCATCGAGCCAGAATATTTTGGTAAATCCGGCTTTCACCAGTTTTTTCGCTGCATCGGCCGATTGCATTCCGTTTCTGCACACCAGCACTATCGGCTGATCTTTGACTTTGGCAAGCAACTTGTTTTCCGGGCCAATTTGGCTAAGGACAATGTTTTTGGCCCCTGCAATATGACCTTTTTCGAAATCGCTGGTCGCGCTGACATCGAATACCTGGGCATCCTCGCGATTAATCAGCGCCGTCAGGCCGGCTGTATTGACGATTTTATAGCCGGTAAAAAAACGGGCGATTTCGGTATAGATAATGGCCACGGTCAGGCCGACGAAGGCCAGGGAAAGCATGGGGCTTTGGCTGGCAAAAGCTTGCAGCGATTCAAAATTCATGAAGGTCGGCAGTTAAAGACTGGCAAAGATGACTGGGACGCGCATTATCCGTGTGTGGGAGCCCTACGCCAAGTTTTATTCTGCCTTAAGGTCCATATTTCGGTTTTGAGGCTTCATTTCCCGGCAAATGCCACTAACGTTTGCTCAAAACACGCTCGATGCGTCGGTCCGGGATTAGCCACATCAATGCGACCAGCACATAAAGCAAGCCCGCCATGGGCACGCCGAACAATGCCAACAGGATGGCCAACAGATAGATCACCGGCGACAGCTTGCCTTTCAAATCACTGCCGACGGCATTGGCAACCAGCGAGCCGGCCCCCTGAAAGGCCATGATGGCGCGCTGTAAAATATAAAAAGCAATGGCCGACATGAACAGGACGAAGCCATAAAGCGCAATCGTGGTCGAGGCGAAATGGTTCTCGCCCATCCATCCGGTCGCAAAAGGCAGCAAAGACAGCCAGAACAGCAAATGCAGATTTGCCCACATGATATTGCCGCTGACATGCTGCGTTGCATGCAACAGATGATGATGGTTGTTCCAGTAAATACCGATATAGATGAAGCTCAGCAGGTAACTCAGGAATACCGGTACCAGTGGCTTCAATGCCTCGAAGGATTCGCCATGCGGCACCTTCATTTCCAGCACCATGATCGTGATGATGATCGCCAGCACGCCATCACTGAACGCTTCCAGCCTGCTCTTCCCCATAACCGCCCCGATTAAGTTATCGCCAGTTCCACTTTACTAATAAAGCGACGGCTGTTGGCAATAAAAAAATGATCATGAAAACGGGCAACTCTTCCATCACGCCATAACCGGCCTGGCTAACCCCTATCCACATGTTCAGACCGGCGGCAACCAGCCACAAAACGATGAACACCGGCACCGCAATGGCAACAGCACTGCCGAGCGTGGGCTTGAAACTCCTGGCAGCCGCGATGCAAAGCGCCAGCAAGGCAAACCCTGCAATGACAAAAATGACGCTACGCATACCTTCCTCCTTCCTTGCCGCTTGAGGTTGTTGCCTGATGTCGTCTGTGGAAATTATTTATGTTCGCCGCAAAACTGCCGACCACATTTTCAATATGATTTGGCGGTGAAATCCGGCAAGCCCGAACTCAACCACCAACGCTTGCTGGCCGGGTCCCAGCGCCAAATTTGGGTATCGCTGATAATCCGTTCGGTCTGGGTGTTGCGATTAATCAAATGAATTTCAACTTCCTGCTCGATAGTGCCGTCTTCCAGCGTATCCATCGTTTTTTCGTCATAGCCGGTAATCTGGATCTGCTTGAAGCGCTCTTTATCCAGGCTGGTCAGCGGATTTTGCTTGCGATAAACCGGGTCAACATGGCTCCATGCCATTTCAAATTCGTTCCAGCGTATGGCAGCGCCGTAGGTGCGCTTAACCGTCTGGAATTGCTTGTATTGCGGAATTTTTTTCGAGGCATCGGCCGGCATCACCACAGACAAGGCAATGGCGGCTAAAACAAGAATGAAAGTTTTTTTAATGCTCATGGTTCAGCAACCTGCGGGGATAACCGCAGCTTACTAAATTTTGCTGCGAATGGCGGCAAAACGGGCCTTCATTTCGCACATGGTTTGGCCTTGTTCATTTTTGATACTGGAATGAACCACCGCACGCGCACGGCTTTTGCTGCGCAAAGTTTGCAAAAACACGCCCCAGTCGGTATCGCTGTGCACGCTGGCCTGGGCCAGCAGATCACCAAACACCGGCGCCAAAAACTTGACCTGCGTGTCGGCGATATAAATCTCGGCAAGCAGTTCGGCCCGGCGGCATTGTTCCGACAGCAAACCCCAGGCCGCCATCGTCATCACGCTGACCAGGCTGCCACCGAAAGCGCAGGCCTTGTCGTTGACATTATTTGCCAGCGGCGCGGAAACCGACAAGACCCCGTCATCGAGTTTTAATGCCTTGATTGCCATTGCCTGCACCGGCGGCATTGCAGAGAATTGTCTGTTCAATTCTTCCAGATCGCTTGAAACGCTATTCATGTCAAAACCCGATTTATGCCAAGCTATCAGCATGCATGAAATCACGCCCAACTTACTAATCAGGCAATGGACAGTATTGTCCCTACGCACGCTTGAACAACATGCTGTGGCGCATGGTGCGCAAGATATTAAATTTATGACTTGCGCCACCATGCAACTGGAAGCCGTGAACAATGATGCAGCATTGAAAAACGCATTGCATTGCCGTCACATCATCGTCACAAGCCCGGCGGCGGCAAGGTTCGCAAGTTTGTCGCCGGCATTTTTCATCAATGAAAATGCACATTGGTTTACTCCAGGCCAAGGCACCGCAAATGCATTGCATAAGTTGGGTATCAGGCAAATTACATTTCCGGAAAATGCCAGTGATTCGGAAAACTTGCTCGCCTTACCTGCATTGCAAAATTTACAAAATCAATCCGTTGGATTGATTACGGCACCCGGTGGTCGCGGGCTGATTGAACCGACACTCGTCAAACGCGGCATCAAGGTGCATATGGCCAATGTGTACCAGCGTAAAACCATCGCGCTGGATGCCGAAAAAATCCAGGCATTGCGTGATCTGAAACTGCCGTTCGCCGTGCTATGCAGCAGCAATGAAGTCTTCCAGTCGCTCTGGAAGCAAAGCGATGCAAGCCTTCGGGAAAAACTCAAGCTCGGCTTGTGGATTGTCAGCAGCGCACGTTTGCAGGATTTATTGCTGGAGTCGGGAATTTCCAACAGCAGCGTTAGCCATTCGGCCCAGCCCAAGGCCATGTTGGACCATTTCATCCATGTGCGAACGCAGCAGTTGCGCTAGCATGTCACCACCCAATGCAGAGCCTGCGCCGTGATTGACGATAGCGAAACCCATCCCGATGCATCCAGCCCCATCCTTCGACGACCAGGCCGGTGGGTGTTTGTCTTGCTGCTGGTCGCCGCAATAATCGCCCTTGTTTTGTGGCAGCCATGGTCGAAACCCGCCATATCCGTCGATGCCGTCAACCTGAGCCCGGAAGCACTGGATGCACGCTTGCTGGTTGCCGAACAGCAACTTCAACGTGCCCAGCGCCTGCAGGAAAATCTGGATAAAAAATTGGCTGACACACAATCGCGTACCGGCTTGCTGCGAGACGAAGTGCTGGGCGTCAATCAACGCGCCGGCATTATTGAAGAGAACGTTCGCGAGATGGCGAAAGCACAAAACAACTCGCGGCAATCGGTTCAACTGGAAGCACTCGAATTATTGCTGGTGCTCGCCGACGCCCGCATCAATGTCGATGGCGATCTGCCGGGTGCTTTACGTGCGATGCGTCTTGCCAATGAAGTGGCTTCCGATATTCGCGATTCCAAAATGATCAACCTGCGGCAAAGCCTGCTGCAGGAAATGCAGGCGATGAGCAGCGCTACCGACAGAAAGCCCATCGCAGCCGGCGAGCTTGATGCACTGGAAGCCACGCTGCCGCAATTATCGGCACGCCTCCCCGGACAAACCGATTCAAGCAACAAAAAAAATCGCAACGGCTTTCAGCGCCTGCTCGATGCCATGGTGCAAGTACGCTCGGCTGATGAACAATCCCTGCTTGGCGCCAACGACCGCAGTGCTGCCGAAGCGGCCTTATCTCTGGAAATTGCCCTTGCCCGCAGTGCGCTCAATAAACGTGACAACAAGGCTTTTCAAGCGAGCGTGCGGCGCATTGATAGCTGGCTCAAACGCCTGTATGCCGATGGCCCGGTATTACGCGAACGTCGCAATAAATTAGCGGGGCTGGCCAAACAGGATATTCGCCTGAATATCCCGACAGCGGGCAGCTCGCTGCAATTACTGCGGTCCATTTCAACGCAGGCATCAACACCATGAATGTATTTCGTGGCCTGATCTGGTGCTTGTTGCTGGCCGCCATCGGTGCAGTTGCGTGGGAAAGCCTGGCATCGGACATGGGCTTCGTGCTGATTCGCTGGCACGGAAAAATCATCGAAACCACCGTCGCCTACGGGCTTATTTTCTGGCTGATTATTTCCGTAATGTTATGGTCCTTGTGGTTCCTGGTGCGCCTGCCGTTTATCGCCTGGCAATCGCTTGCAAAGAAACAGGCCCGCTCGCGCTTCATCAACGGGCTGCAGGCTTTCAATGAAGGCCGTTATGCGCGCGCAGAAAATTTATTAATCAAGGCAGCCAAGCAAAACGATATCAAAACCATCGCCCTGATGACGGCACACGACTCCGCCATGCGCCTTGGTGAACCACAACGCGCCGCGCTACATCAAGCCGCCTTGCAGCAACACGACCCGAGCGCCGCCAGCATGCTGGCAGCTGCCACCGCTTTGCAAAACGATAATGCCGAACTGGCCATTGCCTTGCTTGCACCTATGCAGGAAGCAAAAAAATTGTCGCCACAGGGCCTGTATTTATATTTGCAGGCGCTGGACAAAAACAATCGCGCCCTCGATGCCATCGCCCTGTTAAACAATCTTCGTAAAGAACAGGCTTTATCGACACAAACCCTTGCCGATCTGGAAATTCAATTACACGCGCACGCCATCGAACAAAGCAGCGATGCCGATGGCTGCCTGCTGCAATGGAAAAACACACCCGAGCGCTTGCGAAATAACACCGTCATACTGCAAGCATTTGTTTCGCGTGCCGATGCGCTTGGCCTGGAAATAAAAGCCGCGCAAGTGCTCAGCGATTACTTGAGCCAGCACTGGACACCTGAATTACTTGCCAACCTGGCCATGATTTCGCCACACGCAAATGACCAACGTATCGGCCTGTGTGAAGCCTGGCTGCCGCAACACCCCGATGATGCCGCACTACGCGCCGCACTGGGAAAACTCTACGGTGCCGATAAAAATTATTCGAAAGCCGAAGCCACCTTGCAACGCTCGGTATCACTGGCACCAAGCAGCGAAGCCTGGGAAAGCCTCGGGAATATTTATCTCGCACAGCAAAAAAACGAACAAGCCAGCGCAGCATTTGCCAACGCCCTACGCATACAACGCGAACAAACACCTCTTCTCATCAGCGGCCAAAGCTTGCGCGAACAGATTGCAAGTCAGGCGGTGGCAGAAGTACGCAATGAGCATGGGTTTCCGTTGTTGCCGAGGTAACGCGTAGATATTTATTTTTCTGTATACCAAAAAATAGAGATCAGATTTATTTAAAGCGAATTATTTGAACCTCGCACTTTTGTTATATTTACTCGATAAACTTGAGTCTGAAAAGCACATCTCGATAGCAACTCCGATATGTAGAACGGGATTTTTTAATGAGACAAAAATATCAAATTGAAACTTAGCAACAACCCTGCGGGGCAAAACACGAATGCGCAAGGTTCATATAAGCATTCCCGACATGTCTGTCAGAGAAAGATTTTGATAGATCGACAACTACCTACAAAGACTCCTGGCGCGATAAATAGATAGCTTGGCCTAAGGCTTGAATCTGGGTGCTTAGATAAGACAAGGGTAGCATTAGAGAGTTGCAAGAAATTTTATCGTCACAAGCCATTCTTCTCGCGAATATTAGTGTTATCAAAAACTGATAATTAAATCACTTATTGAACCCACTCAGCGAGACTGCAATCCGCATAATATATTTTACAGTTCGCAGTTCCTTCACTGCACTTTATCATAGCAAGCTTGGCTGCTACTTCAACATTTTCTGCACCTTGGGTGACGTACATGCTGTCACCCCAAACTAACACCGCACATTGATTGAAGTACTTCAAACTAATTTTGCATTCCTTGCCGCCGCCAGTTTCTTTGCATTTATTCAAAGCTGCTTTTTCAGCTTGACGCTTGCTTTTCGCATTCTTGATCAGGCCAAGTCCGCCGCCACTTTTAGTATCACCAATTGCTATAGCTCCCCAACGTGTCTCCCAGTGACCTTAGTAATTGGGCTGCGAATCTTCAGGAATTGGATAGCAAACATTTACTGCTGGTGGATTTGCAGGATATTCGCCCGGCGGACAACCACCTTCTGCGAAAGCCATATTGCTAAAGAGCATCAAGCTCAATAACAGAGAAATTTTCTTATTCATTTTCTTCTCAATAGATGGTTGTCTTTTTGTCGTTAGCGATTCTATGTGAACAGAGCACATGAAAGCCTATGACGTTCGCCATTGGTAGTTATTTCGCTGGCTGACTGCAATTCAATATTAGATAGCAGCCTTAGTTTTCATTACAGTTTTTCCGGAAAACTGCATTCCGAATAATAGATTTGGCAATTCGTATCTGTATTGCTGCATGACTGCATTGCTGTCTTGGAAGCTTTCTCTTTGGTTGCATCGTTAACCAAGTTATATCCTCGGTCACCCCAAACAAGTACTGCACATTGGTTGTAATAAGCCAGCTTTACAACACATTTGGCCCCGCCTTTGTTCTTGCATTCTGCGATGGCGGCTTTTTGCGCTTTTGATTTACTTATTTTACCGGCTGTCGCCCCGACAACGCTCGCCCCGCCCGAAGTGGATTTCGAAGAGATCGCAATAGCACCCCAACGAGTAGCCCAATGAACTTGCGGAGCTTGAGTGGTAGCTTCAGTATCTGGGAATGGATAGCAAACATTCGTAGCTGGTGGATTAGCCGGGTAAGATCCCTCTGGGCAACCACCTTCGGCCCACGCGATCTTACTCAATAACAACAAACTTAATGCCGAAATTATTTTGCTTTTCACATCCATGTCCTTTATGTGGTCGGACGCGTTGGTGGCTGCGGAGCATTTCCTGCAGCTTGTTGTGCATTTGAGGCAGTACGAATCACATCAGCTTGACCACTTGGCGATGTGCGAGGACCAATAGAGGGATCATAACTGGAAGCAGGACGCGTATCTTCTACACGTTGATTTCCTGCAGTATTGTTTTGCGGCGGATGATAAACCGGCGGTGATCCAGCACCCCTAGCTCCCGGGTTATGCCCCGCTCCATGCCCAAACTGCGAGAATGCAGTGAAATTGCCCAAGGTTCCCTGGAAAAACGCCGCCGCCATCGGCGGTGCGCTGATGATCAGCATGGTGAGAATTAAGCCTAAGCCACCTTGTTGCATGGCCATACTATTTACACCTTCACTACTGCCACCGAGAAAACTATTGACCCAGAATGACGCAGCGACTGCCGTGACGACATCGAGTGCGAGTGCGACCATGACGCTAAGTACCGCGAGCGAGAACATGGTGCCGATGCCGTAGAAAAGCCATCGCCCGAATAATTGCTTGGTCTGGTCGAACAGCAGGCACAAAATGAAAATCGGGCCCAGCCCGGTGAACAGGGCCAAGGCAATTTTATTGAGCAACAACATGACGCCAGCAGTAATTGCCGGACCGCCGGTGCCGATGCCGGTGAACCACATGGCTCGGGATTTCGCATCCCCGACCATCGGGTCGCCACCATCCTGCAAGGCATCGATGCTGGAGAATGCCAACTGCATGTAACCGAGGCTGCGGTCGATATTGGTATAGGCATCGTCATCACTGCCGGTGACGACTTGATTGATATTTTGCTGGAGACCGTTGCCCATCCAGTCGAAAATATTCGGGCCGAGAAGTCCCCAGCCTGTTGCGATACCCACGATCAGGGTTGCGCGCAACGAGTTCGTTACGAGCGCCATCATCGAATCGCGAGATTGCCCGGTAATGATGCGAAAGCCTTGAATCATGATCCAGATCGTCATCAATACCAGGGCCACACTACCGACCCAGGCCATGGTCCGTCCTAACAGGTTGACACCGAACTCGGCGATTTCGCGATTCAGGAATGCGTTGATTCGCTGAAAGAAAATAAGATTCGTGGCATCGCCCAGATCGGCCGACATCATGTTCTTGACTATATCCAGGCCGCCGTGTGAACCAAGCAGCCCGGTCGCGAGTTCCAATGTGCTATGCATAATGCTTCCATTTGCCCTGACAAGACGACAACGATGTCTTGTCAGATGCGGTGATGATTGAATCGCATTGAGCCGCGATTATTTTTACAAAAAAATTAACGATCGCGCGCTTCCACTGTTCTCAGCGCAGCTTCAAGTGCAACGCCCTGTACGAACTTGTTTGCCAATGTCGACGCAAAGGTCTGGTTACCGGTGTTGCCGGTCAAGGCTTGTTGACTCAGCAATTGCTGATTGTCTTCAAGGGATTTGACATAGGTTTCGTAAGCGGCGATGACAGTATTTGAATACTGCGTGCTGGTAGTGGCTCGTGCGAGAAATTGATTCAACTTGTTATCGTTCGCTGCCAACTTGCCTTGGTCGGTACCGGCTGCCGCACGCTCGGCCGCAATAGCTTGCAATTCACCATCCTGCAGTCTTACGGTAGCCAGCATTTTCACGGCTTCGTTGTATTGCGCATTTTTTGCCAGTACGATGCGCTGGCAAATTGCCTTTTGCTGTTCCTTGATATCGCCATTCATATTGAGCGAAAAAGCACTCATAAGGCTCGCAAGACTCATCGAACCTGCACCTGGGCAAGCGGCTGCCATACCGTAATCGTCGGCGCGACGTTCAAAGTTATCGGTCATCGGCATCGAAACATCGCGCAGGCCGCCAACAGAAATAAGTTGCTGGCGCATATGCGCAATTTCGGAGGTGTAATGTGCAATTTGTGATTGGTATTGCTGCACCTGTTGCGCCAAGCGCGCCAAGTGCGTGACGTAGGCCTGAATGGTATGCGGAACATCGACGACGGCGAACTGCGCATTCGCATTAGTAGCCGTCAGCATGCAAGTCAATGCGATGCCGGTCCAGGATTTCAATTTACGTTTCGGGTTAATCGACGCGGATTTGATCTTCATTGTTTCTCTCCTAGGTTTCTTCGTTACGCTTCACTGACAGCATTTGCACTCAGTCTTGATGACGATGTGCCGGAAGCCAATTTTCCCGACCCTTTTCGCTGATCGTAAAAATGTTGCAGCCATTGTTCCGGGCTTAACTCGTTTGGCAGTACGCCTTCGACTTTCGCGCGTTGCTCCAATACCCGTTGCATGATTTCGATGTTGTCAGTCGATGCTGATATGACCGCCAATGCATCGTCCATGCCGCGCAAATTGAGCTGGCAAACACTCGATGCATGGCCCTGCTTTACAAGGAAGCAGCGCGAGCGCTCGTCCAGACTTTTGACGACTTGGTATTCGGACTCGGTAAGTTTGAGTCCATTGACGTAATCGTCGCGACTAGCATTCGGGTTCGGCAGCAGGATCATGGTAGCGGTTTGCTCGATCAAGGCTGCAGCGATGTCACTTCGTAAAGCATCTTCCGGGCTTTGCGTAGCGAAAATGCCCATGCCGTTTTGTTTACGGATGGTTTTCTGTTTATTCTTGGCGAACTCTTTCAAGCCGCCTTTGCCGTCCAGGATTTTCCAGAATTCGTCCATGACATAAATTAGCGGACGACCGTCGATCAATGCTTCCAGACGATGCAACAAATAGTTGATGACCGGCACGCGGACTTCAGGATTGTCGATGATGTCGGTGTAATCAAAGCCGACGATGTTGGCTTTCGTGAGATTAATTGTGTCGTGTGGATTATCGAATACCCAGCCAAGCGAATTTCCCGCAGTCCATTTCCGCATACGCGCGAACAAGCCATCGTCGCCCATGTTTGGCAGACTTTTCTGGAAATTGGTCATGTTGCGTAGGCGCATGGGCGTATCGAGCATGTTTTCGACCGCGCGGAAGATGTCTTCGTCATCTCGCGAGGTATAGCTCGATTTGCCCGCCAGTACCTTGATCAAATCGCCAAGGAATTGCACATTGGCTTCGTTGCGTTCGCACTGGAATGGGTTAAAGCCGGTTGGCTGACCGTTTTCCAGCGCCATGTAGTTGCCGCCGCAAGCACGTACGAATATTTCGGCACCGCGGTCCTTATCGAAAAAGAAAATGGTCGGCGAAGGTTTAAGTTTTTGCGCCTGACTCAACAGGAAGTTGATCAGAGCGGTTTTACCGGTGCCGGATTTACCGATCACCATGGTATTGGCAATCGCTTTTTCGCCCAGTGAGTTTTCCGCTGGATGGGTGGCGTGAAAATTGAAGTGATAAGGCTGACCGTTGGTCGTTTGCAGTGTCGTGATGCATTCGCCCCAGGGGTTGTTTTCTTTTTTACCGGTCGCGAAATTATGCAAGGGTGACAAGCCAAGGAAGTTCAAGGAGCTGACATTCGCGGGACGGGTGCGATATTTCCAATTGCCGGGAAATTGCGAATAAAAAGAAGAAGCAACCGCGAGATCTTCTTTTGCAGAAACGAAACCGGCATTGGAAAGTTCGGCGCGTGTGGCGGCAATATTCTGCGCTAGTTTTTCCTGCGAATCAGCATACAAGGCGATGATGAAATGGTATTGGCCGAGAACAAAGTTGCCCGATGCAAGTTCATCCATGGCGTGGTCAAGCTCGACAATCTGGCTGACGGCTTTGTCGCCGGAAGAAATCATCATTCCCTTGGTACGATCAAGTACTTTCAATGCATCCTGACGACCCATCGGACTGAAGGAATGCGTGACAACATATTCAAAATCGAGATACTTCAACCCGTTCAAAATACCGGGATAAGTACTGTCGGTATATTCCTTGATATTCAGAATCGCTCCGAAGTGGTTGATACCATTCGGTGTATTGATAATGAAATCTCCGGTCTTGGCCGAGAACATGTGGCGGCTCACCGGCAAATAGGTATGAACTGGCGCCTTGAGTACCGGCACGGCTTCATCAAGGCGGTTAAGCAGATAGCCGAAAAACTCGAGTGTTTCGGAAAATACGATGCCGTTGCTGGCTTCGTACATGCTTAGACGATAAGGTGAATAATCCTTCAATACGGCTTCCACATTGCCGGCCAGTTCCTGGATTTTGGCAATCGCCTGATCTTGCTCTGATTGTAACTGGCCGATATTCGCCGATTTTTCCATCATGCCCTTTCCAGACACGACAGGGCGGTAAATCATCGTTAGATAGAGTTCGTTCTGCATGATTTTCTGTGCAGACAGCGAATTGAAATAGGCATCCGAAAGACCCTGGTTGAAGACGTGGTCAAAACGGCTGTTGTTGCTAATTCGACGCTTGCGACGAACATCGTGTACCCAGAATGCCAGGTTGACGAAATCCGGTGCACGCAAAGTTTGCAGCATGCGGTTGAAAGTATTATGGCGATGTTCGATATCCCATTCTTCCCGCCCGACGAACGGCAGACCACCCAGATGCCAGGTCAACAAATAATCGCCACCGGTAGTTTTTATCACCGATGGGGAGACATGCGTTGAAAGCTGGATAAATTCACTGATGGGCGTGTCTGGAGAAAGCATTTGCGGATGATTCCAATTTTTGGTTAACAAGTTTTTCGCTGCTGTCGGAAGGCGGTGGCCTGCGGCTACCGCTTTTCCTATTTCTTATCTTTACCCGATGTATCTCGGTATCCATTGGGCGTAAAAACCCACATGCCCGAATGGTGTTTCAAGTTGCGCGCCCTGAATTTAAAACGCCAGCGCAAGCCGAGCAGATTGAAAATCATTTCATCGCGCCTTGCCATCTGGCGCATGACGAATATCACAACCGGAATACTGAATAACCAAAGCAAATTAAAGTACATCGACATCAGCAAGCCGCTACCTGCCCCTATGAAAAAAGGGATGTAAGGAACGCCCATGAACATCGCAGGGCGTGTGCAGCCGCGGAAGAGCACGTTCTTTTGCATTGCGGCGACTCAGGCGCCCGCCGGACCGAGCAACATGCTGGCGATTTGACCAGCGGCGCCAATCAGAAGACCACCGATCAAAATCGGGGCAACGTCCGCAATGCGTTTGTTGGCGAACGCAATCTGGTAACCGGCAAAAATCACTGCGATAGTCACGACCGAGATCGAAGCCACCGTCAAGAGTGTCTGGATGTTATTGAAAAAGCCTTCAACCTTTCCTTCGGTACCGCCGGTCAGTGCCATGGCACCCGATGCGAAAGCCAATGCATACAGCGCGAATGTCACGGTGAACACGGTCAGGAAGCGGTTTGATTGGGCACGTGATGATTTCGATTTCATTTTTAATCCTTTATGTAGATTTGTTGCGACGTGTGAACTCTTATTGAAGCTGTGGAGCGGGTAAAAAACGGTGCTGCTAAAAAACAAAAGCCCTATCCACTATGGCAGTCGCCTCGACTTCCGTAGTCTCCATCGGCTTCAAGTGGGCTGCGGAAGATTCCGGCTGCTGGGTCAGTGCCACAACGGTAGCCTGTTGCGGAAATTGATTCGTGGTTCGATTCTGGAGTTGCGCTGTGGAGGCCGCGGCCAGCGCGGGCATCGTCTGCAACAAGGCCGATGCGCCTTCTACGCGCTGCTGTAATCTTGGTTGCGCCGATGCGGCATACACCGGATGCCTGCTTATGCCGACCACACGGCGCGATGGCTTGCCAACGACTTCAATCGCGAGCGCCGGAGAAACGTTGGTCGCTGCAACTTCGCTATGGCGCATTGAGGCAAATACTTTTTGCACATAGCCGTGCTGATAGCCGGTCACGCTGTTACCCGAGTAATAGCAGCTGAAAGATTTTCCCCAGTCTCCGCCAAGACGTTTGTAGCAATCGGCGAGAATTTGGGATCCGGCTTGCAGATTGGGGCATTCCTGGAATGCCTTTTCGTAGGAATCCAATCCGTATTTATCGAGGTTGTATCGGTTAACCTGTGCAAGGCCGAGTGAAAAGTTGAACCCCTTTATCTCCAGCATGCGGACGGTGGCCAAGGCTTCGGCAAGATTTTTTGGCTGGCGAACGAGATGGCCGCCTACAACACCAATGGCATAGGGATTGCGTGATGATTCGACACGGACAACGTGTTTCATCACATCCATGGAAACTGCCATGTTCGGGCAGTACATCAACTCTAATCCTGGCAACACCGACCGTCTCCTTTGAACAAGATGACAAACGAGTTGCAGGACTCAGTCAATAGGCAGCTTGCCCGATTTATATAATCCAATTTCCAAGTTGGAACTCGTAACATTTTTTAGCCTGCTGCAATTTGATGTATAAATCGGACGCCGATGAGTGGCAAATTTTCATCTGCAAATGCAGATGGTTGGAACATATCTAACTGGTGAATTTCCTCTCGGGATCAAAATCAATCCCCGTGATGTAGCGACGTCCGGCATGAGCTTTGATGTGAACCAGTACATCTATGGTCATCATCAACAGACGTTTTATGGTGTTGAACTCGAGGCCTGAACCTTCATGTGATGCTTTCACCATCAAGGCCAACTGATCCCAGGTTTGCAAGGTGCTACCGGCGTGACAACTGGTGATCGAGCCCGGATGACCAGACGCACAATTGCGGATGAAATAGAAAGCTTCATCGCCGCGTAGCTCGGCCAGAATGATGCGATCGGGCTTCATGCGCAAACAGGCTTCCATGCAGCTTTTAGCCGTAACATTGCTCGTGCTTTGTCCACCTTTGGAATACAGCAAATGCACTGCATTGGGCTGTGCGATAAACAGCTCGCGGGCATCTTCAATCGTTACAAGACGCTCGTCATCGGGGATATGATTGACCAGTGATTTCATGAAAGTAGTCTTGCCGCTACCAGTGGCACCGGAGACCACAATATTTTTCTTGTACAAAACGGCTTTGCGGAAAAACTCAGCATAGTTGCGGGAATATTTCAGTTCCAGCAATTCGCGGTCATGATCGCCGAGCGCATTCGTCTGCTCAAGTACCTGATCGAAAAAACCATCTTCCTGATATTGCTGAAGCGTTTTCATGTGCTTGGAGGGTAAACGTATCGTGATTGATACTTTTCCGGCATCGCAAGCCGGTGGAATCACGAACTGTGCACGTTGGCCAGTTGGAAACGTCAGCGATACGACAGGGTCGGTATCGGTAATACGCTGACCAGTATTGCTTTCATTGACCACGGAAGTGCAGAACTGCCGCGCACGTTCGAAATTTAGCGATGGCATGTCGATACGTTGCCACCCGTCTTTTGTTTCGAGATAAAGTTCGCCCGGCTTATTGATACAAATTTCGGTCACGTCCGGTGACGCCATATGCTCGAGAATGCCGAGCACTTCGTATTGATAGTCCAGAAATTCATTCGAAATTCTGGCAACGGGCGAGATATCGTTGTCCACGATCAGCGTGCTACCACGCCGGCAAAGCTGACATCTTTCGCCACGTAAATATTTACCAGCGTTCCCTGATTGATGGTAACGGTGGCCGGGCGACTAAGATTGCGATCAACGACCTGATTGGCAAGGCGCTCCATCGTTTGTGCTGTATTGCTTTGATAAGGCTGCTGCGTTACTTCGCCACCCGAGGTCACTGCAGTAGTAGTCGGACCATTTTTTTCGCCGGCGTATTTGAAGATGTCGCTAACCAGACTGATGAATAATGCCGAGCTCATTTTGCTCGCCCAATGCGCGCTGTAGTCACCTGGATGACCGGCACCACCGAGGTTATCAACGCCGGGGCTGGCCATGGCGATATCAATGCCATTAGGTGTCGTGATGCGATCCCATATGACGGAAATACGCGGAAATTTCGGATCTGTCGTGTTGTAGCTACCGGAAATTTTCGATCCCTTGGGCAACAACAGGCGATTACCATTGATGGAATACACCGGCTCGGTAACCACACAGGAAGTAAAGCCGGGAATATCGGTAATGATGCGGGTCTCGAGCACACAGCGAATGTAAGTACCGCGAACCAGCAAGGTATCGGGATTATTTATGTACTGCGCGCTGGTCGCTTTTGCTGATTCGGATTTATTGGCACTGCCCTGCGAATTATTGGGCACCGATGCGAGCAAGGCCTGCATATATGGATCGTTCTGTGTAGATGCACTGCCGGACGCGCCGCCCATGCCGTTGGCATCGATACCATTCATCATTCTGCGCTCGGCCAATGTCGGCAGACGTGGCTCCGAGGATACAGGCGCCTGAGGCATTTCCGGATTCGGCTGCATGTAATCTTCAGGCTTCGGGGGTAGTTGCGGCGGCGGAATGATGGTGGGCTCTGCCAGCGGGATAGCTTGTGCCGCCAACGTATCGTTACCGGCACCTTTCGGCAGCTCCGGAATCACGACGGTTTCTTCGCGCGGCTTCTTGATGTCGCCATCGCTGGAAGTTGCTCTATTCACAAGCCACACCGCCATCACCAACAACAGTGCAATAATTCCTGCCAGAAAAACCATCGCCTTACGATTCAGGCGTTGCAGTTCATTCGCTTTCAAAGTCGGTGCATTGGCATCCAGATCCGGCTGGGTCGATGTCTGTTGATAGCCGTAAGAACTTGTAACGGTTTCAGTATGTTGACCACTACCGTGCATATATGGGTTATTCGGATCTTGTTGGCTAGGAGGTAGGTTCTGGCTCATGGTTGTTTGCTCCTGCGTAAACCAACGACATTTTTTCCATGGCGAATCACCAGGTACGGGTAGATGCCGTGAACAATGATCGTGTTGTTTTCAACGGTGGTATTCACTACGAAATCTTCTCCGTTTTCACGCTCGCGGCCGAAAATGGCGGGGAAATTTCCTGTCGGAATATCTTTCAGATCACTCATTTTCACGTAGGTGAATTGACCATCATCATAGACGGTCGTCGGCAGCAGCCATGATTCTTTCTTTCTCACGGCACTGCTGGCGGCGTAGTCGTAACTGAAATTGTAGTTGCGATCTTTTTCCAAAGCCGTACTGATTTGCGAAACCGGTTTCACCTTGGCTGTGAATTCGGTGTCGTTCGGATATTTGAACATGATCTTGTATTGCACACCGGCCTGCTTGGCCTGCTCTAACGCAGTCCAGTCGGAGGCAACCACCTTTAATTCGAAAATATAAGAATGTGTCGCCGTGCGAATCATCATGTTGGTATCGACGTCGCTATTCTTGGGCTTGATGTAGAAAATATTGTCTCGACGCGTCAAATCCCAGCCACTGCTGAAGCCCGTGCTGTAATCAAGTATTTCTTCGCTTGGACTCAGCTCGATTTGAGTAGTAATGCCCAGGCCTGTGCGAACTTGATAAATACGGTTGGTTTCGTATTGATATTCCTGCACTACTTGTGCACTGGCGGGCGCGGCAACGCCAAACATGACAACACACAAAATTCCCAGAAAGCAATTCATGCTCAGGCGACTCATCGGTTGTTGACTCCATTCGGTTGCGGGGGGGCAGTACCGACACCGGCGGGAACTGCATTAACGGGTATTTCAGTGCCTTGCATTACCTGAGGCTGCTGACCGGGTATGACTTCTGCCGGCGCCGCTGTTGGCATTTGCTGCGCTTCTACCTGCTGCGGCAGCGCTGCGGAATAATCATTGTCGACGCGATAACTCATCACCTGGAAACCGAGGGGATTGAGAATGCGTTTCTGATCATCCATTTTCAGATTGTTTTTATAGGTGAATTGAATCGTCGCGATCTTGCTGTCCATCGGTTCGGTGACACCCGAAGTCCTGTTGAACAAAACGCGCTGGAATCGCACCGTGGCACCGGTTGGCATCGCATCTTTACTGACGCGAATCAATGAAGTGCTGAGAATCTTTATTCGAATTGACGAGCTTTTATTGTAAATTTTAAATGGACTATTGGGATTGGTAGATGCATGCAGAGCACGGTAATCTGCAGCGACCTCGGGCGATGCCATCGTGAATACGGTATCCCAATCACGTTGCCCAATAAGATTGGCATCGTAGGATTCGCGAGCAAGCACGAAGTGGGCAACATTGCTGATGTTGATGGCTTCGCTGGTAGTAATACTATTGGTTGCGAAATCACCACGCAGCTGGGCAACCGTACTGGTGCCGGTATACGCATCGGCCATGACCAGATAGGGCACTTTTTCTTTCAGAGGCAGCATGTAGTAGTAGCCACCTGCAAGAAGCAATGACATCAAAATGGCCGAGAATGCAACGAACCATGCTCGCCGTTCACTGCGCCGGGCAATATCAACTACCGTGACTTCGTAATTGATCGACTGTGCAAGTGCATTTTCAATATTGGGAGTTACCGCTTTATTTCGAAGCATCATTTTTTTTATCTGGCGTGATTACGGGGGGATTACAGCGCAGAGATATCGGATACGCATGCGCTGAGTGCATGCTTTGCGTATCGCATTTATGGCGTGGTGCTTGCCTGCCCAATGCCCGCGGGGGCAGATTCGGAAACTCTTACGACAATTTGATTTTGTTCACTCATTACCATCACATGCTGCGCAGCGTAGGCGGCAGACAATTGATTGAGTGCATCCTGCAAGTTGCTGGTGCGGATATCCGCAACCTGCGTATACAAGGTAAAATCGGACGGATGCAGGTAGGAAAGAGTCATCTTCGAATCTTTCGCCCAGCGTTCGAGCGTATTCTTCAAGGTGCCGTCTAGTGGCGACACGAAAAAAACATAGGATTGGTATAGCGGGATTTCTTGAGGTGCTACTGCATAACGATTGATGGGCTTCCAATGGCCTGCAACGCCTGGTGCCGGGCTCGTGGCACAACCAGCCAGAAAAATCAGAGACAAAACCCCTGTCCACAGCATAGTGAGACTTTTCTTCACGATTCACCCATTGATTTGAAGTTTGAGATAAGTGGATCGCGAGCAGCCAAATCATCGTTAAAATTTGTTACAAGACGTTAAATCTTGTTACAAAACGGCAACATGTACTTGACAACTACCATTCCCCTGAAAACGAGTTTTCATCATTCGTAGCGGAATGTCAAACCTGTCACAAAATATTTCACATTGGCAATAATTTCATCACATGAAAAAATGCTGCAGCGCACTAAATCAAGCTTCTCGGTCAAAACAGACAAATTATCGGGTTTCATTTATTCAACATGAGTGCGCAAAAAAACTCCATTTTGATGACCTCCCCAATTCCATTAGACGCAAAATTTTTTATTTTTCGCAAAACAATGACTGGAAATTAAAAAAATTTATTGATGGACCTGGCACGCTCTGCCGAAAAGGCATGCCCATGCCATCACCTGGAAGGGGGTTGATGTTGGGTAATAATTGCCTCCCTGGCCAATTGCATATCCTGTTGCCTCACAGGCTCTGCTTTTTGCACTGGACTGTCTTGTTCTAGCTGCCTGAAAGACTCCGCCACAGGCGTTTCGATAGCGGCCTGGGTTTTCATATGTGCACGAAGATGAGAGGGATCGTCCAACTTTCCCTGCACGACAAAAACGTTCTCGCCGGCTTTCGCGGCTTCGGTATTTCTGCTTAAAACGACGGCATCAATACGCTGCATACCCTCTTGTTTGGCAAGCACCATAAGGCTCGCGGCCATGCGATCACTGGCCGCATCAGGGGTTCGGCCCATGCCATCGTCCAATTTGCGGACAGCGTCCTGACTCTGTTTGTACAGGGGATAATCGGGGTGACCGGGGGTGACCGGATCGAACATCGCACCAGTTACGGATTTTGCCGGGACCAAAACTTCAGGACTGATCGGCACTTTTCTTTCTTCAAAACGTTGCGCCATGGACTCATCGCGCAACTGTTTGTTATTGATATCCGCCCCATCACGACCCGCGCTTCCGGGCGCAACCTGTTCAATGCGAACTCGGCCTCCGTTTCGTACGAAATCACCGGTGCCATACAGAAATAAATGCTGCTCGGAGCGATGAACGACATTCAAGGCGGGATCCAAAGGCACGGGCTGCTTTTGCAGAAGCGGAACATCGCTCAGGGAATTAACATAATCCGCCATAAGGTTATGGTTGCGTATGGCCAAGCCATTGAGCACATAACTGCCGCCAAGATTACTGTGTGCGCCGCCGACAGTTACATTGAGAAAATGATTTTTCTCGGACATGCCCGGATCAATGATATTGGTGGATTTGAATTGATCACGCCGTTCGTCTTCGGCGGTAATTTGAAAACCGGAAATTACCGATGGCGGTAAACGCCGATCGTGATCCCGCGGATTGCCGGTTCCTACCGGATCGAACAAACCTACGGCCTGCGCAACTTCGCCCGGCGGCACCAATGGCGGCTTGGTGTATTCGATGTGTTGCCGACCATGCTCGTCGCGATAAACATGTCTGCCACTCGGGTCTTGAATGCCACGCTCATGCACGAGACGCGCAAATCCGGCGTCTTGCTCGGCACCGCGACTGAAACCGATACTGGCGACTCTGATTTGTGCATTCGGGTTTTGCGAAAGCCAAATATCCGATTGCTCGATAAAACGGTCGTACATTCTTTCGACTCGCGCTTCATAGGTATAACCTTTCGCACCGTCGAAAGTACGCGTAATAAAATTATTTTGCGTACCCGGTCCTTCGACATACTCGACTCGCACCGGGTCGCCGCGATTGGGATAGTTCTCGAAAACCTTCGTTGCGATAAGCGCAACATTGGTCATGTGACCTGTCTTGGCATCCTTCTCCCGGTCATTGCCGGTTCCATCAAATGCCGCAATGAACAAGCGTTGGTCCGCGTTCGAAGCCTTGAACAGCAAGGGCGCATTGAGTTCGGACAATTGGCGGCTGGCATCGACATAAGTCTGCAAATCATGTGCATTGGCCGGATAGGTGCTGACACCGTCGGGTTTTTTATCATCACCCTTGGAACCGAATGGATTTCCCATACCATCGTTCCTCAGTATGTTTTGCTGAATGAGAGAATCATTTCGTGTTTTCGCGCTCTGCTGCGCTCGGGGGTATCTTTCAGGTAAATCAAGGCCCGCATGTAGACATTGATGGTGCGATCATTGATCACCAGGATGATTTCAGGTTCATCCAGGGTGGCGATGGTCTCCGTCGGCAAATCTTCTTTTGCCACGTTGTGCCTGATTATCTGATCCTTGAATATCTCCCCAATATCCACTTCGGCTTCATGTGGAACACCGTCTTTCGATTTCCAGCTGACTCTGGCCGGCGGCGGAAAATTGGGGATATCGATCTGCATGGCGGCAAGATCCATGTAGTAATCCGGCCCTTTCGGAGATGGCCTGACCTTGTCTTCATCATCATCCACCATATAGTGATCGGCATAGAAAACCTTGCAGCCGGTGGTATCAAAGCAATGGGCACCAAAGCCGTGCGATTCAAAGGTAAATGGACGGCTGATGTCCTGATTGGATGGTGGGTTTTTTGATTGGGCTGACATGGTTGATTGGCATCCTGAAATAGAAAATATAAGAACAATGGCGGCTAATTTGACTATGAATCCGTTTATCAATTTCACATACATCTCCTGGAAAATCAGATCTTCAGAATGGGTGTTTCCACCTTCGGCAATAATCGCGCGGTGAAATACTTGTCCTGGTAATACTTGATCTTTTCGCACATGACAGGATGTGGAATACCCTCATACAGGAATACTTCCTTATCGAAACCCATGGCCTTCAGTTCCTGAGGCAGCATCAAGGCACGGCGTTCCTCGGATTCGCTTCTTGTGTAATCCCTGCCGCGTGTAATGTTTTCCTTGCGAACTGTGGTGTAGCCCAGCATCTCGGAATAATCATTGGCGTCCTGCTGCTCGCGTGGTGCGTAAATTATCTGCAAGGCGTGGTTGGTGATAATGGTACGCGAAACATCTTTACCATAAGTGGCATCGAGCTGCGCCATGCTCTGGATAATCGGCAGCAATCGAATATTGTAGCCGGCCATGTACGAAACCGCCGACGAGATGATGTCGACTTTTCCGATTGCAGTGAATTCGTCCATCAACAACAGGCACTGGTATTTCAAGGCCGGATTGGCCTTCGGCAATTCCTTGGTATTGAGATTGATCAACTGGCTGAAAAACAGATTGATGATCAAACGACTTTCCGCAAGCTTGTTGGGCTGGATGCCGATATAGATTGTCATTTTTTTCTTGCGCACATCGGTCAGCAGGAAATCATCTCCACTGGTCACAGCATCCAGTACAGGATTGATCCAGGCATTCAACGGTTCCTTGAAAGTACCCAGAATGGAAGCGAAGGTTTCATCGGCCTGTGACAGCAGATTGGCAAATGCATTTTGCGCGCTGTTGCTGAGGAATTTCTTATGCGATAGTTTTTGCAGATATGGTCTCAGCTCGGTGCCGTCGCCGGATGACAATCGATAAATCGCTCCCAGCGTTGGTGCATGCGACATCGGAAAGCCGATGCTTTGTTCGTCTTCCCAATTTTCAAACAGATACAGCGAGAAGGCCATGAAAGCATTGCGGGCCTGGCTTACCCAGAATTTCTGGTCATCGGAACCATCCGGATACAGCATGGCGGCAATGCTCATCAAATCGGAAACACGAAACGCCGGATCGCGCGAAACATAAGTTAGCGGATTCCAGCGATGCGAACGCCGATCTTCGGCAAAGGGATTGAACAGATAGATTTCCTGCCCCTGGCTAGCACGCCAGCCGCTGGTCAGTTCGTAATTTTCCTGCTTGATATCCAGCACCACCATGGATTCCTGATAATCGAGCAAATTGGGGATAACGACGCCCACGCCTTTACCCGAACGTGTAGGCGCGGCAAGAATGACGAATTGCTGACCAGGTAAACGCACCAGATCACCATTGAACTTGCCGACAATAACGCCAGTTGGCGAAGGCTTGAGCATGCCGTGTTTGCTCAGATCACCTGAATTTGCAAAACGCGCATCGCCATGCAGGGTTTTCTGTTTGGGCTTGAGCATCAATACCAGCAGGGCGAGATAGGCCGCAGCCGGTAGACCAAAACCGATAAAACCACCGGCTTTTATTTTGCCGACATAAGGCTTCCATTGCGGCAGATTGATCACTTTCATGTAACCCGGATACGTGCTCCATGCGAGCGAGCCATTATTCTGCTTAAGCAACATCTGCGTTACATAACCGGAGAAATACAATCCCGCCACGGCCGTAACGATGGCAACGGCAAGCGCAAAAATCAGTTTGTTCTTATTCAACGACCATACTCCCGGGCTTTCCGTTTTCTGTCATCACGAAATTCATCGACGCACTCGTGTTGGTTTCACTTGCGGGGTCGGTGTTGAAATATCCTGATTATCTTCCTCGACCAATCTTTCCATCCATTCCTTGGCATCGATCAGCGATAACTCGTGACGCAATTTGGCTCCGGATGAATTCAAAACCGCATACGCCATGATCTGGTCTTCATTGAATTCCTGATTTTCGGTAAGCGCTACTACACGATAGCGCCCTTTTATAAAAATTGGATGACTGTATTCCAGCATTTGGATATCTCCTTTCATTATGTCGCGAACCCTGTATTGCAGTTCGCGACATTTTTCCAACTACATTTAATTGCTTCGCCTGTTGCCCGCTTTACATCGTTGCTGCCTTTCTTTGCGATTCCTGAGCCTGTGCCTGCGCGGCAACGGGCATATTTTCCTGTTGGAGCTGTTGCGTACTTTTCTCGATACTTTGAGCGGCAGCCTTCGTCTTATCGACATAGATACGGTGATGACCCGGATCATTCATTGCTCCCTGCACTGCAAACAGACCCGAACCATTAGTGCTTAAAGCCACGGTATCGATTTTCGACATGCCGCTGACTTTCGCTTCGAAGGTCACGGCAGCTGCGACATTCTGGCGTTCCTGTTCACTTTTGAAAGTGCCGGCAGGCAGTTTTTCCATGCCTGCCAGGGCTTGCTGATAAAGCTTGTTATCAGGATGGGCCGGGTTTGAAAGAAGAGGCGTTTGATCTGTTCTTGCCGATGTTGCCGGCTGGCTTGTTACCACCGGAGCTTCGGCTTTTTTCAACGCAGCGAAGGTGTCTTTGCCAACAATGCCGTCATCGGTCAAATGATGGGCACTCTGAAATGCTTTTACAGCTTCTTTGGTATGTTTGCCGAAATTGCCATCGGGCACCAAAGCGTTGCCGTCCTTATCCTTGATGTGCAATGCGTTCAATTGTTCTTGCAGTTTCTTCACGTCGGGGCCGCGTTCGCCTTGGCGCAACACGCCGTCGGCAAGCGCACCTGCTGCCGTCGATGCATGGGCTGGTGCAGATGTTGCAGGCGCCTGCACCTGGCCTTGTCCATTCAATGCGCGGTAAGCAGCATCAGGTGACAAACCGCTGGCAACATTAGTTTGGTACTGAGTGCGCATTTGATTGAGGGCAGTTTCTACCTGACGCGCCGAAATCGAGGAATGATTGCCGCCGCTATCGCCATCGTAATAACTTCTGCCGGTTTGCGGATTAGCAACACTGGCGAATTCCTGCGCCAACGCCAGCTGTGCACGACCCAAACCATCGGGGCCACTCTGGCCGGTAATGTAGGCTTTGACCGAAGGGCGCTTTTCGTCAATCAGATAATCGGCGAACATTCTCTCCTGCAGTGCCGGGGTAAATTTTTCGCTGCCATTCAAGCCGAGATTCCTGACCGTCGCTTCCATCGTGCCGGGAATGATCTGGAATTTGCCTACGGCAAACAGACGGTCCGGATCGTTTCTTGGCAAATCCTGGCGACGCATGATTTCCGAAACCGTCATGTCCGAAAGATTGATCGGCGTTCTTGAATCGCCGGCCACACCGCGGTTGTAGGAGTTGTAACCACCTTCGCCACTGCCGATAAGATTGCTTAATGCCGTAGTGCCGGCTGCCGCCGTGATTGCAGCTGGAACTACCGGAGTGACAGCTGGTGCTGAAACTTGAATGCCAGGAACTGCCTGTCTCAACGCAGCAAAAGTGTCCTTGCCGACGATACCGTCATCGGTCAGATGATGTGCACTTTGAAATGCTTTTACGGCTTCCTTGGTACGTCCGCCGAAATCGCCATCGGGAGTCAACTCGCGACCCTGCGCATCCTTGAATTTGAGCCTGATCAATTGCTCCTGCAAAGCGGTAACGTCGGCTCCGCGTTCGCCTTCTCTTAGCACGCCGTCGGCCAACGCACTGACTGGAACATTCAACGCGGACGCGGCTTGCGTGCTACCTCTGACAGGATACGTTTCCTGCGTAATGACACCACTTTTAAGGTCCGCCACATATTTCTTGAACTGCTCGAGTTCCAGTTCGACATGCGCGTGGGTGCCAAAGTGGTTTCTGCCATTTGGGCCAGTCCCTGCCTGAATGCCTATTGGCTGACCATACTGAACGAACTCGCCTTCCTTCAAACTCAGGGAGTTCCGGTCGAGATGAAGTACCTGACCTAATAACTCGGCGCCGGGAGTACCAAAAGGCTTGTCATAAATTCTGACGGAACCGTAAGTATTCGGATTTAAATAGTGCACGTACCCCTGTATCGGTGCAGGTATTTGTACGTTGCCACTTCCATTTTGATCAAGAAAAACGATGTCCTTTTTAATCAGAACGTTACCATTTTCGCGGCGAACGGCTTCCAATTCTCCATTAACTACTCCTGCATCAGAATCTACCGCAGCCGCATTGCCGTTTCTCACGGCATCTCTGTTGGTTCCAGGATGATGTATGTGAAGGTCGTCGAAATCCTTAAAGGGTGCATTTCCAAGGCCCAAGCCTTCCAGTGGTTCACGTAAGTCATACTTCGGCATATTGTTTCTCCGGATAAAATCTTGATGTGTGAGAGTCTATTTAAAAGCAGTTTTTGAACCTAAGGACTTGGTGCCTCGGGGTCTTCATCCAAATACCAGCAATCGGAATTCTTCCGGAATCGATAAGAATTTCCTTCCGACACCCCATAGACAAAACGAACGAAATAGCTGACTGCATTTTCCTGTTTGATGTCGACGGAAATCGGTTTCGGCCCGGTATCGCCATTAAAAGTGGCGTGGAAACCATCTTTCAAATAAGCAAGATTGAAATCTTCATAGTCCGCTTTTTTGACATACACGCTACGCGTGCCATAACCAGCCTCGCCGTCGTCCACCAACTCTTCAACTTTTATCAGCGGCTTTGTAAACGCAGTCTGCAAAGACTTGTCGCCGGCAAATAACGTCAGAAAATCTTCAAATTTCTGGGCCGGGCAAGCGACCTTGTCTGCTACAGCGGCAGCCGGGGAAAACTCCCAGGATTTAGCACTGAACTCATTCTCGCGACCGGACGTATTCCAATGCCGAGAATCACCATAAGCATTTACTCGTAGCAATACTCCAGTGCCTTCGGCGAACCACATGACACAACTTCCGTCTCCACTGCATGCATCCAGTTCTGGCAGCTCTGCGCATATCTCAGCTTCGCCCCCCACATTTTCCTTGCAAGCTGGAGTTTTCAAAGGCAACCAGCCATCTGCCAACACAATTTTCCGAAGCTCCGCATACGGCATGTCTTTCTTGAGTTTAGACTCCAGCAATTGCTGAGCCGACATTTTTTCCACTGCCGGTGTTTCCACGGCAGCAGGCGCAGCGGCAGGTGTTGCCTGCTGATTGGCAGACGTTTGCGCCTTGCAGCCAAACATCAATAAAGCCATTGATGCGAGCAGTAAAATTCTTTTTTGTTTCATCTTTCTTTCCTCGGGGGCGGTAAGTTTCTTGATTTTCAGCAGGTGGGCGACGATGTCAGCGCTTCGGCCCCTCGCGCTGAATCTGTTCCTGTTGCAATTGCGTGCTTCTTTGTGACATTTCCTGTTCGATTTGTGCGCTGGTTTTTTCTATTGGCTGCGCTGCGGCCAGCGTGCGATCAAGATGGACGCGGTTGTGTGCGGGATCTTCAATTTTTCCCTGCACGGCAAACAGACTCGCGCCATTGGCAGCAAGCGCAACATGGTCAATCTGGTTGAGGCCGTGGGTTTTTGCTTCGAGGGCCAGACTTGCCGCGGTGTTTTGCCGTTCGGTTTCGCTTTTGAAAGTATTGGGCGGAAGTGTTTCCAGCCCCTTGAGCGCCTGCTTGTAAAGCGCGTGATCCGGATGATCTGGACTTGACAACAGCAGCGAACTTTCGCTTTTCAATAGCGGCCCGCGCGCCATCACTTCATTAAGTCCGTCGCGATTACGCGTGAGATCGTGCAAGTAATCGTAATTGCTGACGCCGTGTGCATCGCGAATGGCACGACCATTACTGACGGCAGCAATGGCCGCGCCATAGCCAATCATGTGATCGACTTTCAGAAAACCGGCGATGCGCAGCGGATTATCTTCCTGATCCAGCACGCCCTGTTTCAAGGCACGATTGAAAGTACCGTCGGCATTGATCTTGAATGCGCCATCCTGCAGCGTTGCCGATTGTTTGTAATTTTCGAGATTGAGGCCGCTCCTCCAGTTCGAGGCATCTTCCAGAAACTGGGTCATGCCGCCGGATTTTGCCCACGCCCATTCTGTCCGGTGATCGGACATGGATGCGTTCAACTTATCCTGGTCGACATAGGAAGCCGCAGCCAGCCATGTGGCGCCTGCCTGATATCTGCCAACGAAGCCTGCTCGGTTGGTGATAGCCAATTCACCACCGCGGCTTTCATTTAATACAACCGATGCAACAAGCCTTCGCGTTGTTGCATCGTCTAGCCCAGCAATATTACCTTGCTGGTATTCGTAGGCAGTGGCCACTGCCTTTTCTTTCAGTCGGGTATCAGCCATGACGCTTTTCCTTTGGATACGACCGGTGGATCTCAAATTGTGGGTTTACATCTGTTCGATAAAAGTAGCTCGCTTATCTGGTTGGCTGGAATCTAGCATATAAACTATTAAATGTTTATCAGGATTAATTTCTTCTTGTACCTTGCTCGTATCGACTGACACAACAAAAAAGCCGACACCCTTCCATATCGGGTAAATCGGCTTTGTTCGGGCGACGTAAATTTTCAATGGTGTGGGTACTATCAAACTTGTGGCTGAAATGCTTATTTTGCGCCATTCTACAACATCAACTTATCCGCTTTGCCCCCAATTCTGCCCCCATGCATCGCCTGCTAGCCTTCCTATAAACTGGATCTTGGTACTGCAACGGGTGACTTCTTCACGCATGAGATTCAAAAGTCGGAATGTAGGTTTTGAAATTACTCTTTCCGGATTCTTTGCTCGATATCTTCTGGGACAACAAACAGGTATCTCTTTCCGTCCTTGGTCTTGTTTAACAATTTTAGTTCGTCAGCCATGAATAGAAGGTCTTTCCGGGCCACATCATACGATATGTCGTGCGAATTCTGATGTTCGTCAATAACATATGCAAAACGTGGATGCTTAAGCGCGTGACGTAGCAGAGCCAACTGCCGAAAGTTGAGCTTGCCCCGTAACCGTTTGTTCTGGGTCAGTAGTTGATCAGCTTCATTCAAACCACGCACTTTCTTACTTAGGAATACGTGGAGGGCAGTTATAGCTTTGTGGATTACATCTAGTTGATGGATCAGAAAGTAGGTTAAATCGTTCTCATCGCTTTCCGTGTGCAAGTATGCTTTTCCATACTGAGCTGGGCTAGTTTTAATGATAGTAGAAATTGAAATGAACTCCGCCAACCAGTACCCCTGCCGCGCCATCGCCCAATAAAACAAAGCTCTCGCGGTTCGGCCATTTCCATCGCAAAATGGATGATCGTAGCCCAGCATAAAATGCAGCGCTATTGACTTAATCACAGGATGCAAAAAGCCGCCTGCTTCACCAGTCGGCATTGTATCTGCATTGGCGAAATCGCAGAGTCTCTGCATTCGCGCGGGCAACTCATTTGCTGGTGGAGGCACGTGCAACACCACGTTACTAACATTATCGACCACCTGAATGGGCTCGTCAGATCGCCGGAAACGTCCGGCTTGGTCATCGCTATCAAGCGTGTCACGCGTCAGAATACGTTGCAATTCAAATACCATTGACGGAGTCAGCGGGTCATTTCTGCAATCGCGAATGAAGCGCATCGCCTCATAGTTATTCATGATCATGCGCTCGCTCTTATCTCTAGGTTCGCGAGCCTGGCGAATCATTTCCTTAGCGACGTTTTGCGTAGTTGATGCACCTTCAAGTTGACTTGAACTGATTGCTTCCTCAATTAAACTGCGGATTAGATAAGTATTCCTGGTTTGAGGATCAGTGATTGCAGGCTCGGCTTGGATTGATCCCGAAGCATGACGATCTAGCCAATGTAGTTCTTTCTGAACGACTGCCGGAAGGCAGAACTGGAATGGCAGCCCTTTGCTATCCAGAAGGGGCAAGCGCTGGAAGTTCTTTCGACGGGCCAATTTGATTCCCAGCCACCATTGTTCGCTCGTCAGGCCCTCCGGGGGAGGCAAGTGTCTCAGCTTGTCCCAATGTAAGTAGCGACCTTGGCCATCTACGTCAGACTGTCCGGCTAACAATCTAATAAGTTGTGCTGGAGCGCGTGCAACTGCGGCCTGTAGAAGCTCATCAAACGAAGGTGGTGTTACTGGTAATTGCACAAAAAATATCCTTTACAAACATATATTTATAGGAACAATCGGTTTTTCATACTTGTATTCCAAAAACAAGTATATATCAATTATTTTCTATTTTGCTATGTCTATGGGCTGACGCTACAAGGAGGAAAATTAGGGCATTAGATTTTGCAATGTCAGAATAACGGAACTAGAAATGCCGACTCCAAGATAAATGGCAGTTCTAATATGGGAATATGTCCTCTAATTCGGTGGTCTATGTGACCTATATCAAGGGTTTACCCTCCAAAACAGTGTAATGTTTGTTCCACTATTCGTAACCCATGACACCAGAAATGGTTACGCAGATCTGAGGCAGAGACTTGATTAATGAATGATTTGGAGCGCCAGAAGCTTCTAGACTGCATAGTGCTTTACAGCACTCACACAAAAAACTGTGGGTTGGTTAAGCTTTTTAAGCTTTTGTACTTCACTGATATGTTGCATTTTGGACAAACAGGTAGAACAGTTACGGGCCTAGACTATAGCGCGTGGCAGTGGGGCCCTGTGCCTAGAGAATTATTTTTTGAAACGAAGCTGCCCAACGATGACATGCAATCAGTTGTTAAGTTTGAACAGCCTCCATCAAATGATTCGATGGCTGTCGTGCCACAAAGAACAAGAATAATTCCAGTAGAAATTAATCGTGGCACACCGAATTTGACTACCCGTGAGAAAAGAATTGCAAAAGAGTTAATCGAGATTTTTTACGATGTTAACGCGGAAGATATCAGCGTAATCTCACACGCGCACAATGGCCCTTGGGACAGAGCATGGAGGAAGGGGCCAGGAACAGAAATTAACAAATTCGATTCGGTGAATATTGTTATGGGCTCCGTCAAAGCATCCAAATTGGAAGAACTTGTTGAAAGGGCGGAGGATCACTCCGAAGGCAAGGAGTGCTTTGGGTGACAATCGGCGATGTATTGCTTTGGTGTCAATATAAGCATCCTGATGGAGTAATGACCGATAAACTTTTAGTAGTTATTGGACAAAGATCTGACGGTCTGTGGCTCATGCTACAAACAACTTCAAAGCCCCGTAGTTACCGCCCAGATTCCGATGGCTGTCACGCTGAAGAATCAGTTTTCAGATTCAAACATTATTTGGGACAATTTAACTCTCCGACATGGGTTTTATACGACCCGCCTGTTATTCGCTCAGAAACTCAGATAAATAGCGCGGGCGCGAAGGTGAAATTTAAGTTGAAAAATGAAGACTTAAGAAGCATCACAAACTGCTACAAAAGGTCGCCCGAAATCTCCGATGATTTGCTTAGATATCTGTAATATTTGAAATAGCCATGAGATACGCACTCGTTAGTGGCCAAAAATTAGAGGCACAGCCCGGACTTAAGGGGATTTGTGCAAATTGCAGCGGCGAAATGGTCGCTAAGTGTGGCCGTATTAAGATATGGCATTGGTCTCACAAGGGGCGTCCTCCGTGTGATCCTTGGTGGGAACCTGAAACGGAATGGCACAGAGCCTGGAAAAATCATTTCCCAGTTGAATGGCAAGAAGTAATTCAGATTGACCTAGCGACTGGCGAAAAGCATATTGCTGATGTGAGAAATCCCTACGGTTTGGTTATTGAGTTCCAGCATTCTGCAATAAAGTTTGAAGAAAGAAATTCGCGCGAAAAATTCTACGGCGAAATGATCTGGGTAGTTGATGGCAAACGAAACGAATTTGACGAGGTTAACTTTAATCTTGGTCGGGGCGGTCGTATTCAGGATGATCCACTGGCATATCAAATAAATTGGTGGGGACGCAGCAAATTTTTGCACAATTGGAGCGACGCTAAGGCCAAGGTATATATCGACTTTGGAAATGAATATTTGTGGCGTCTTGTATTTTTCGATCCGATTAAAAAAGTAGGAGCAATTGGCCCTGTTTTTAAAGCCGCCTTCATAGATGATTGTTTGAAAGGGACTTCAATTCGTGTCACCAAATATGAAGCGCGGAAATAAGAGAAAATCATCGAATGTCGGAATTGAATACCGAACTCATTCGCGCGCGCGCGCGCGCATATGTCGGAAAATTCCGGAACATTGTCCGAACTAGCGAAAATCTCTCGACCTAACATCCAGCTCCCCAAGCATAGGACTCATGTCGGTTAAGCGACCAGCAATCAAATGCTGAACACCCTCTACAGACTCCCAGCGGCCTTCTACCATCATTAACTCAGATTCCAGTAGTACGCGTCTTTGACGCTCTCCCAGCTGCGCCCAGACCACTACGTTGACCATGCCGTCCTCATCTTCCAAGGTAAGGAAGGTAACGCCGCTGGCGGTCTCAGGACGCTGCCGTAATGTGACTAAGCCAGCCATTCGCACCGACTGCCCATGCTGCACGTTCTGTAGATCACGTGAGCGCTGGCATCGCTGGGATTTAAGCCTTGATCTAAGTAGGGAAAGTGGATGCTTGCCCAAGGTCAAACCTATGCTTGAATAATCTGCGACTGTGTCTTCACCGAAACTAGGCACCGGAAGTGAAACCTCGATATCTCTTACTGCAATGTCGCCAAACAGTGGAAGTTGCTTCTCAACACCTTGGATTGCCCATCGAGCTCGATGGCGATGGCCCACTAAGCCCTTTAGCGCACCAGCATCAGCAAGCAACACTCGGTCTCTGCTATTCAGCCCTGAGCGCGCGCACAAGTCCTCTGCATCGGCAAATGGCTTGTTAACCCGCGCTAAAACAATACGCGCCGAAGCAGCTGCCTGTAGCCCTTTGATTAGGCGATAGCCGAGCCTAATCGCTGGCTGCCTCTCTGGATGATTTGGCCAGGCTTCTAAGGTTGAATCCCAAGCGCTAAAACGCACGTCAATCGGACGAACCTCTATGCCATGCCGACGGGCATCCTGTACCAATTGGTTTTCGGAATAGAAACCCATCGGGAGAGAGTTCAATAAGGCGCAGGTAAACGCCGCCGGTTCATGGCACTTTAGCCAGCATGAAGCATAGGTAATCAGCGCAAAGCTAGCCGCATGGGATTCAGGGAAGCCATAGCTACCAAACCCCTTAATTTGTTGAAACACCTGCTCAGCAAATTCTGTTGAATAGCCTCTTTCACTCATCCCAGAAAGTATCCGGCCTCTAAAATATTCCAATCCCCCTCTACGTTTCCACGCCGCCATCGAACGCCGCAACTCATCAGCCTCACCGGCACTGAAACCGGCTGCGACTATTGCCAGCTGCATAACTTGCTCTTGGAACAATGGAACGCCTAGCGTTCGCTCGAATACTGCCTTTAAAGCTTCCGATGGGTAAACGACTGGTTCAAGCCCATTGCGTCTACGCAAATAGGGATGAACCATTTCGCCTTGAATTGGCCCAGGTCTGACAATCGCAACTTCAATGACCAGATCGTAAAAGCACTTCGGTTTTATTCGAGGCAACATGGCAATCTGAGCGCGCGATTCAATTTGAAACACCCCTATCGTGTCTGCCTTTTGAATCATTGCGTAAGTTGCTAGGTCTTCAGCCGGTATGCTGGCGAGCGTCAAATCTAGATTTCTGTGAGCCTTCAACATTGCCAGGCATTTGCTTACGCAGGTAAGCATACCCAATGCCAAACAATCCACTTTCAACAGCCCAAGGGTCTCTAGATCATCTTTATCCCATTGGATAATCGTTCTGTTTTCCATCGCAGCATTTTCAACAGGCACTAAGTGATGAAGGGAGTCTTCAGATATGACGAATCCCCCAACGTGCTGAGACAGATGCTGCGGGGCATCTAGCAATTCCCGAGTTACAGCCAAAACACGGCGCATGATGTCGCTATCGGGATCAAACCCATATTCCCGCAATCTAGGCGCAATCTCTGTCTCGTCGTCATCCCAATGCGAGCAGGATTTGCTCAGCTGTTCTACTTGGTCGAGCGGCAATCCTAGAGCTTTGGCTACATCGCTAATGGTGCTTTTAGCTCGGTAGCAGATAACTGTCGCAGCCAGCGCTGCCCTTTCCCTGCCGTATTTCCTATAGACGTATTGAATAACCTCTTCGCGCCGCTCGTGTTCAAAATCTACATCTATGTCTGGCGGCTCGTTTCGCTCTTTGGAAATGAACCTTTCAAAAAGCATGTTCATTCGTATCGGATCAACTTCAGTAATCCCCAACGCAAAGCAGACAGCAGAATTGGCTGCCGATCCTCTCCCCTGGCACAGTATTTTTTGGGAACGCGCAAACTTAACAATGTCATGGACAGTTAAAAAGAATGGCTCGTACTTCAATTCCGCTATCAGCTGTAGTTCATGTTCAATTTGCTGTCTGACTTTGTGGGAAATTCCCTCAGGCCAACGCCATTTAACGCCTTGCTCGGTCAGAAGCCTTAGCCAGCTTGTAGAAGAATGTCCTTCAGGCACTAGCTCCTGGGGATACTCATATTTCAATTGCCCTAAATCGAACTGGCAGCGTTGTGCAATGGCTACAGATTCATCAAGCAATCGTGCAGGATAGATAGCCGAGAGAGCGCGCCGCGTTCTTAGGTGATGTTCCCCATTGGGAAATAGATATGCACCAGCCTCTGCAATTGTCGTGCAGTTATCAATTGCGGTTAGTGTGTCCTGAACAATCCGGCGGGCTCTTACATGCATATGGGCATCGCCGCTTGCGACAGGTGTTATTCCGACTGCCTCTGAAAAAATGATGAGTTGATTTAACCGAGCCGAATCGTCAGGGCCTCGATGAAGCTCTACGGCGAGCCAAAGATTCTCTCGAAAAATATCCTTTAGCCAAATCCCATCATTCTCTAGTGGATTTGCGTCAGGAATCCATAGCACTAAAGCACCATTCAAGCCCTTCTTCAAATCATTACGATTGAGAGAATACTTTCCTTTGGCAGCCCGACGGCGGCCAATGGTAATCAACTCACTAACCGCGCTATACCCTGTCTTATTTTCAACAAGTAAAACCAGCTTCAACCCATCGTCAAGAGTAATTTCAGTCCCTACGATCAAGGGCAACTTAAATTCTCGCGATGCCTCTAAAGCTCGCACAACTCCGGCAAATGTACATTCGTCTGTTATCGCTAATGCGGAATAACCATTTTTCTTAGCACGTTCAAAACACTCATGCGCGCTAGATGCACCACGGCCAAAACTGAAATAGGTCAGACAATGAAGTTCTGCGTAGGGATTCATGCGAACCAGCCATGCAACATCCATGCACCGCCGTTATCGCCAGCGGGCTGAAACGCCCAGGCTCTTTGGCCTTGGGACGTTTGCACCACATAATAGTCGCGTCTTACATCTCCACCATCCCACCACCCGGATTCGATCCTTTCCGGCCCAGAAAGAACCCGTAAATCGTAATCCCTCAAAGGGATTGGATGATCTAGCAGCCAATTAGGGCGAGCCGGTATATCCAAAGATATGGGCTCTTTTTTCAATTGCGGCGTAACGCGGAAAGTTTTTTCTGGTCTAGGGTCTGGATGCAATCCCAATTGATACACGGCGTCAGCGCCCAAGCGCGCGCTCAGTCGGTCACGCAGCGCATCCCATGGCAAAGCTTGAGCCGGTTGCTCATCGAACAAGTCCCTGCTTGCTGGCACAAAAGGCGGCAACTCACGTGCTATGAGCCGCAATCCGCGAACGGCTTCAGGAATAGTGGTTTGCTCTAAACGCGACTTTGCTAAATCCAATAAGCGCGCGCCATCCCTCTCGGCACTTAAAAGCCCAACAACAATATTCGTGTCTTGAAAATTTTCATGTTCTAACGCAATGGTAAATCGCTGAACTCCGCCATCTCGTCCAGTTAAGTAAGAGGCTAAGTCATTTATTAGCCTTTTAATTGGAAATAGTAGAGCGTGATAATGCTCCATGTCATAGTTCAATTCGATCCGTTCATCGAAAACATCGGGCGGCGTATATAGCTTGCGCGGATCAGGACAATATCCTGTCATACGATCCATATGTGCCAGTAACTCCGGCTTGAATCTTCTCGCCAAGGCATCACGCGGCATAGTGAAAAGCTGTTTTACTTGGCGTATTCCAGTTGCGTGCAGAGCCTGTATTGTCTCCACTGGCAATCTGCACAAAGGTATTGGCAAGCGCCCTAGAGTGTTCCGCAGGTGCGTCACATCGGTTAGAGCCATTCCGTCATGCGCATTCGCTAAAACGCATGCACCTAAAGCAGTAGGCGCAACAGCGATACGATGCTGAAAACCCAACGCAGTCAAATCTTCTCTAAGCTTTGCTTCAAATTGTGGCCACGGCCCAAACAGTCCTAAGCTGGCTTCTACTTCTAAAACAATGGCATCGTCGGATTCCAGACTCACCATTGAAGAATAGCGATAAGCAAATGCAGCAAGAAAACGACGCATCCGATCATCTAACTGCGGGTTATGGTCGATCTTAATGAAGTTTTGCAAAATCGCGTGTGCCGCGTTTAATGATTGCCCTGGATAAAGTCCCGCATCACTTGCTGCTGCATTAATATCGAGCAACACCCGACGCTGTGCCGGCCCTCCTACAAGGACAATAGGCAGGTGTGGCGTGGGGTGTCTTCGGAGAACACTATCCAGCGCCAAGTTTGGCAATAAGAGGCAAGCCCAGAGCATTCCGGTATCCACATCAATGTCGCGAATAAGGATGAAAAGGAATTGCCTTTGCCGATGCATTGGCACCGCGACATTTCACCAAGCGCAAATCAGGCTCTAATCTCGTCCCTGTCAAACTTACGCGTACTGGCGCAGGTGAGGGATTGCTTGCAGTCGATATGGCGCGAAAAGCAAAGCCCATCGTGTGGCCGCTTTCAGCAGCTACTTGCAAGCGTCGCAGTGACTTGTCATCTGCTTTCATAGGCCAAGTTAATACGGCTCCGCACGATCCAGAACGTAGTGCTTGCTCAGTCGCCCACAGCGCTTGTTTTGGAGCAGCTTGAATTACATGTAGAGACGAAAGAAATACACCCGCTTTCTGCCATGCGGGAGCATAAGGCTGATATGGCGGAGAAATTAAAACTATGGGTTTTTTCTGTTGCGAGAGTTTCGCCAGGATAGGCAGCACTAACGATAGCTCTCCAATACCGTCATGGGAGATCAATATTTCAATAAGGGAAGCTTCTAACCAGCCATTGCTAGGCATGGCTAGATCAAGTTCCCTATGCCCGGTTGCCAAAGCTTCATTTACCTGTGGGCTAGGAGATTGCCCACGCCAAACGCGCCTATCTTGCAACAGTGTTTCAATAGCTAAAACCTGTCCCATGGCTATGCCGTCCGCACGAGGCCGCAATAAATGCCTTCAATGGCAAAATCGGCGTCCGAAGGTACTTCGATTGGAGAAAATTCTGGATTACGGGGCAACAGGTAAATTTTATTCTTTGTTTGCTTTAGCCTCTTAATGGTAATTTCGCCATCTATTCGGGCTATCACGATTTGATTATTGGTTGCCGTCGGAGTGCGATGAACCGCGACTAGATCTCCATCCCATATCCCATCGTCTTTCATGGAGTGACCCTTTACCCTGAGCAGGTAGTCAGGGATAGGGGAAAACATAGTGCAATCGACAAGCATTTGCTCGCCTGAGCCATTATCAGTCCCCAGAGGGTTACCGGCGGCCACTCGGCCTAATATGGGCAAACTGAGCGATTTAGAGCGAACCACGTCGCGATTTCGGGATCGAAGAGAAATGCCCCTAGATTGGCCAGATAAAAGCTTTACATAACCTTTTGTCTCAAGGGCCTCCAGATGCTTGACCGCACCCCTAGTAGAAGCAAAACCAAACTCGTTAGAAATCTCCGTCAGTGTAGGCGGCATGCTAGTTTGCATGATCCGTTCTTTCACAAATTCAAGAACTTCTTTTTGACGTTTGGTTAATTCTTCCATAGGTACAAATATATGTACCATTGCAGTCATAAGCTACCCCTTTTTTTGGCTCCAAGAGATTCAAGCACTTACCAGTCTCAAATCATGCAACAGACAAGCTTGATTCAGGCAATAGCCGGTTATTTAGTCGCTTAACCAGCCTGCCAGGGCTACCATTACCCATAAATCTTAGGGAGCTATCAAGATGTGCTACTCGGCCCAAGTCTGGGAGGATTACCGGAAGTATATGCGCACGCACAATGCCGAAATCAGCATTAAGGAGTTCTATCGTCTTTATTGGTCACGAAAACAAGGCGCAAAAGTCAAAATTCCGAAAGGGATGGACGCGGCGTTCATGAACCCAAAAAACGATGAAGAACGACAAATTTACGAAATGATTCAGGAATTCGACAATCAGCGGGTAACTCAACTTGAACAAGATTTATTCAAACTGAAAACGCGTCTTGCAGAGGCCGACAGAAAACTGCAAACAAAAGAGACAATTAGTGCGCTCAAAGAAAAGCGAGTTGTAACTGACAAGATTTCTAAGACGTTAGGCTGGTTGAATGATCTCTATAGAAGTGAGCCGAAGCCGAAAGATTCCAGAATCTATCCGCTGTCATATGCACCAGTAATGATCTGGGAGCAAGGGAAACGCGTTATCAAACCGATGCGCTACCAATGTCGTCCCCAAGGAAAACCAGCTTTCTACGACACCAAGTATCCAGGAACATATAACGCTCGCCGTGACAATTTGGAGAAGTTTTGGCACCGAGAATTTGGATATACACACGGCATCATTGCTGTAAGTGCGTTTTATGAAAATGTACAAAAGACAATCGACAATGAAGAGAAAAATGTCGTTCTCGAATTCAATCCGAAATCTCAAGAAGAAATGTGGGTCGCTTGCCTATGGTCGCATTGGCAAGTCAAGGGAGAGGATGATTTATGGTCTTTCGCTGCTATTACTGATGAGCCGCCGCCAGAAGTTGCAGAGGCTGGTCATGATCGCTGCATTATCCCAATCAAGCCCGAAAACATTGATGCTTGGTTAAATCCCGATCCTAGTAACCTAGCTGCACAATACGCGATTCTAGATGATCGGATGCGACCGTATTACGAGCACAGAATGGCGGCATAAACCCTTCAGATTAAGTAATTGCGGGCGTACACTAAAAGTAGATTCAAACGAGGGAATTTTTTCATATGGGCGATGCGTCTTCCAATGAACGCCTAGCGGCACACTTTTCACCGCTCTTTCGCGATGGCACTATTTTGTTTGAGCATATGGAAGATATGCAAGTCGAAGGGGATGATTATGTGGTGTGTAGTGTAGCTCCTCTCGAAATAACCGAAAATCAATATAGAGGATATTTGGAAATATTCGATGATTTTGACTTGGAAGCCTGCCGTCATCGCCATTCAACAGATGCAGTATTCGTCTCTATTTCTGAAGCAATCTCAGCCGCGAAGTTAGCTATACCCTTGGCTCTGGAACAATGGGTCCGCTATCCGAAAGATCAATTTCCAGAAATGTATAGCGAGCAGGAATAGCACTCGTTCTCAGAGTACATTTCAAACCCACCTAGGAATTTCCATGATCGACAATTCAACTACGTTTAAATTCAAGGACGGAACCGTAGTGAACCATCCTCATATTCAATTGGAATATTTGGGCTTCAGTGTGTTGGTCTCGCCATTGGTTCTGCAAAATGGAGAATTTAGAGGGTTCACACAGTTTAGAGATGACGGCAATGGCTATGCCCCCACCGTCGACTCAGGAACAAAAGGCTCTTTTTTCAACGTACCTCAGGCAATCGAAGCGGCGAAGCAGGATGCAATAGAAAAATACGGCCTTCCGAATTTCATTCAAGTTTATGGGCCTTGATTAACTTGATATCTTTTCAAGTTCAGCCTTCCTGTTATGGCCTATTAGCAATGGTGCTTGATCACGATATAGTTAGACTTGTTCACTTCGGAGGCTGAAATGACGGATGAAAAAGAGAGCAGCGCCGGTTCCAATACTGGCGATATTGCCAGGGTAGTGGCAGGTCTGGCAAAAGAATGGCCTGTGTACCCGGACCTGATCCAGCCAGCAGCGAAGGAACTAGGGAAAACGTTGCATACTGTCGTGCGCGTAGTGAATGTACTTGCCGTTCCTCTGCGTTTTACAGCGTGGAGTGCCGACCAGATCGAACAGTTCGTCAAAGACCGTGTGTTATTGAAGTTGCAAAATACGCCTGATGAAGCATTGCAACCACCGCCGTTGCACGTAGGTGTTCCCGTTCTTGAAGCGTTACGGTACATAGGCACAGACCCTGAATTGTCAGAGCTCTATGCGAACTTGCTAGCCAACTCGATGGATACCAATACGGCGAAAGGGGCGCATCCTGGTTTCGTGGATGTCATAAAAAGCATGACGCCGGATGAAGCCAAGCTAATGCGGTATTTCGTCGAAAACATGACTGGACCATTGATCGATATCCAGATCGTAACGAAGAAACCTCTCTTTCGTCCGACGGAATTTCAGACACTGTTCTACAACTATTCGTTGATTGGCTACAAAGCTCAATGCGCTAATCCGGAATTGAGCGGAAGTTACATTACCAATCTCGTGCGCTTGGGTTTACTCGAAATCAATAGACAGCAGCGCATGTCGGGCAAGTCCCATTATGAAGAGATACTTGCTTCAACCCTTGTCGTCCAAGCCAAGAAACTAATGAAAGAACGCCGACGCGAACTCAGCTTTACGCAGTATTTGGTCGGCGTTTCGGAGTTCGGTAAACTTTTTATAAAAACTTGCGTGAGTGACAAGTCGAAGAAGGATTAGATGTACATAGCAAAGAAGGGGCACAGGTCATCGTTTACTCGATGGTAAATGAAGGTCTCGGAACGAAACACCGCGAGCCTGCGCAGCACTGTCGATTGCAACGGTGTGTTGATATTGCCTTGTTAGCAACTATTTTCGATATTGCCTTAGGTTCGCCAGTGCCTTCGCTTTCCCTTCAGACGTCTTAGGGCCGGTAGAGCATCCCCCATGCCATTTACATCGTCTGCGGCCCTGCATGCTCTTTCCACGGCATGGCTTGCCGGTTTGGGTCTTAGCTCCGCAGATAACACGCCGCATAGGGTTTGGTAGGCTTTCAGCTCTCAATGCTGTCGTACCGAAGTCAATCGCGCGCGCGCGTATTGGGTGGCGTAATTCCGGTCTATTTCCGAAGCCATAGGGCTTGATATTTTTGTCTATTAAATTCCGGTCTTGAGCCCACTCGCGAACGATGGTATCCAATATGCCGCTGTTGTTGTTACAAGGCGCGGAGCGGCCGTATTTGGCTTTGATAATTGCCAAAGCGTCTTTGCTTGGATAATAGTCAATTCGCGGATTGCGAGCACGATAGGCGCGCTTTGCTCTATTTATTTGTTCGCGATCTTTCGATAAATAGCTGTCATCCATAAGGTCACCTCGATGTTTAGGTTTGCTAAAGTACTCAATGGCGAATCAATAACCACGCAACTACTGAATCTCTTGGTATATCTATAGAGGTAGCCGTTTAGCGGCATACCAATTACCTAAAACGCTTATCAACAAGGACGCTTTGCGGCCTAGTGTTTCGTAACCACACCATCAGCAAGGACGCTTTGCGGCTTAACAATAAGCCGTTATTCGGCCTGGCTTTTTTTTATTGGCCGCTCGTATAACTCTCTAGGCTCTTTCGACAGTCCAGATGCGACATTAGTTGCACTGACCTCTAACAACCTACCCTTGCAATAATCTATCGGCCTCCACGTCACGGCATACAGCCCTGAACGATGCAAATTTCCCTGGCGTGTCATTTCGATCATGCCGTAGTGAATCAGCTCTCTAATACCATTCGATATCGTTTCACCTCTAGTGAAACCCATTGGTTTCAATATCCGCAAAGCCGCGCATAAATCACCGTTATTTGAACCCTTGTATTGCCTGTAAAGGCTCAGCAACAATTTTTGTGCGGTGCCTGATAGCCGCGTCCAATTCGGAGAATCCATCACTACCCATGGAATCATGCAGAAGCCTCCACTTTCACGCCTGTTCTTCGCCTTTGAAACCGGCTGGCCTTTCATAAGGACGTCTCTGTTTAATATTCTGGGCACTAACGCGAAACAGCGTTATCAGCAGCTTTTACAAGAGCGCGAATATCGTTTACGTGCCACGCTGTAATTCTTTCGCCTAGCGCCTTAGTTGGCTTTGGATAGCGTCCAGATTTGACTCCCTGCCACCATGTAGAGCGGCTTACAGGAATAATTGCCGGTATCGACGGCGAGGTCTTAGTTGCTGGCCTACCAATGATTTGGCTTAGGCGTAAATATCCCGTATCGGGCAATGAACTATTGTTTTGCATCTAACCATCCTCAGTTAGCCTTTATTGGCCGGACGGTCTCTAATTTTAGGCAGATTTTTTTAGTTGGCGAGGATAAGAAACGCCCTTTCTTATCCTTTTTTCTTGGCGAGCCAACTCCCAAAGGCCCTCATCATTCTTAAAATACTATCTGCATCTGGCTTGCCGTTGTACTGGTTTGACAAGATTTCCGCAGCCTCTTTTTTGGTCTTACCCTCTCTAATCAGAGCATCAAGCCTCCATCTAAGGCCAAGTAATCTGTATCTTGAATGCTTTCGACTTGCGTAATTCCCAACGCCTTTTACCGTTGGGCCAAGAAACGCTTCCTCCAGTGTCATGTGACCTATATTGTTTAAATAAATGGCCCAACAATCCTGGAGCACGAACAAAAGCTCAGGAGGCGGGTACATACCCATTTCCAAGCAATAAAACATTACCGAAAATGGGCAATCACTTGTTGTTCTGAGTTTTTCTCCTCTGTCGACAAAGTCCGCATCCATCGAGTCCCATGCCGTATTTAAAGTCTGCATCATTGGATCGTCTAAATCTCTATCCTCTTCCAAAAATTCAAACCACTCACCCGCTCTCTTCCACTGCGCATCTATACTTAAAGCCGGAATTCTTCCATCCACACCCACTTGCCGTAAAACGCCCATCTCGGGATGCTTTTTGTGTTTTTCATCGTTTGCCATATCAATTCCAATCTAATCTAAGGGTGGAAATATCGCTTAACCGACGTTCGCCAATTTCTTCGGCGAGACTCCATTACTAACTTTCAGCTTTTCGAGATAGTCAGCCCACTGCTGCATCATCGCTTTACGCTCGGCAAGGTGCGAAGTGCGGTTATAAGCTCTGCCGTTCGGGTCGCGAACCGCGTGGGCAAGCTGGTGTTCTATGTAGTCAATTCGTACGTGCAGTGTTTCATCAAGCACAGTTCGAGCCATTGCCCGGAAACCGTGACCGCTCATTTCGTCTTTTTCGTAGCCCATGCGCCTCAATGCGGTGAGCACGGCGTTATTGCTCATCGGTCGTTTAGGGCTATGTCCACTAGGGAACACGTAACGACCTTTGCCAGTTACTGGCTGCAACTCTTTCAAAATCCCTATCGCTTGTTTTGACAACGGCACTACATGGGATTCACGCATTTTCATTTTTTCGGCGGGAATGATCCAAAGGGCTTTATCAAAATCAATCTCTGCCCATTCGGCGCTTCTTAGCTCTATAGGACGCACAAAGACCAACGGAGCAAGCCTTAGGGCGCACTTGGTCACTAGCGAGCCTTGATAGCCCTCAATTGCCCGCAGGAGGCCCCCGATTTCCTTAGTGTCAGTAATAGCAGCACGGTGTCTTATTTCGACGCTTGGCAACGCACTGCCCAAATTTGCCGCAGGATTTCGATCTGCCAATTCGTTATCAATGGCATGTCGGAAGATCTGGGCAATATTGAATCCGGCTCGCCTTGCGGATTCCACGGCCCCCCGGTCAATAATTCGCTGTAGAGCACTCAGGATATCGGCCCGGATAACTTCCTTGATTGGTTTGCCGCCCATCCAAGGGAATATATCCCTCTCAAGACGGTTGATTACCTTTTCGGAGTGGCTGGAAACCCATTTGGAAGAGCGAAGGGTAAACCACTGCCGGGCAATGGCCTCGAAAGTGTTCGTCGTCATTTCCAGTCCAGCAGCTTTGGCCGCCTTGCGGTACTCGCCAGGATCAATATCGGCCGCCAGGAGTTTTCGGGCAGCGTCCCGTTTATCCCTGGCGTCTTTCAGGGTGGTATCTGGGTAACTACCAAGGGCAAGACGTTTCTCTTTGCCCCCAAAACGATACTTCAAACGCCAATGCTTGCCCCCGGTCGGCATGATTTCTAGAAACATGCCTCCACCATCAAAAAGCTTTTGCGTCTTGTCGGTGGGCTTTGCTTTCTTTATTCCGGTATCAGTCAATGCCATTGCAGCTGCCTCCATCATTTTGGGGGCAAACCGTTTTTGCTAAATCCCCCTTGCCCCCAACTTTGCCCCCATCTGGGGGCAGATTGCAACGGTCGGCGCTGGATATCATCGGACACAAAAAAGGCCGAGACCCATATGGTTACTGGGAAATTCGACCTTTATCGGACTACAAAAAACATCTGCTTGGTGGTTGTGGGTGGACTCGAACCACCGACCCCGGCATTATGAGTGCCGTGCTCTAACCGGCTGAGCTACACAACCATGAACCGCTGCTGTGGTTAGTCCAGCAGGGCCGCGAATTTTACTTCGCAATGGCGGTGGTGTCCATCTTCGTGGTTTTGCTTGTCCTGCAGCCATGGCTTGTGGCAGGCTTGCGGGTAGTGAATTTGGAGTCCGCGTCGTGATCGATCCGGACGGTTTTCGCCCTAATGTGGGCATCGTGCTCATGCGCACGGACGGAAGGTTGTTCTGGGCCCGAAGGGTGAACCGGGACGGTTGGCAGTTTCCGCAAGGCGGCATGAATACTGATGAAACCCCGTTAGAAGCGATGTACCGAGAACTACATGAAGAGGTTGGCCTGTTACCTGAGCACGTTGAAGTGCTTGGGGCTACACCCGGCTGGCTTCGCTACCGGTTGCCCAAGCGCTGCGTGCGTTATGGCACCAAGCCCATATGCGTGGGACAAAAGCAGGTCTGGTTTTTATTGCGCTTTAATGGTGATGAGGCGGATTTGCGCCTTAACCTGACCGAGAAGCCCGAATTTGATAGCTGGCGCTGGGTGGATTTTTGGTACCCGGTGGAGCATGTAGTCAATTTCAAGCGCGAAGTTTATGTGCGGGCTTTGCATCATTTGGCCGAACATGCCCGCACAATCGCAGGAGATGAAGCCGTTCCCAGTAATGCCGGGGAGCTGGTGCAGCAGATTCTAGCTGCCAGCACGACCACCAAGTTCAGCAAACGCTGAACAGGTAACGGCTGCTTATTGACAATCATTCTCATTGCGTGTGAAATACGAATCATTCTTGTTTGAAGATGAGCTCGATACCCGCCATGTACGTTTGCGTTTGTTTCGGCATTACCGATAAAGCTATCCAGCGCGCTGCCGCCGATGGTGTGCGTGATGTTGCCGAATTGACGATGCGCACCGGCCTGGGTAGTAACTGCGGCAGCTGCCGCGACATGGCAACCGATATTTTAAACCAGGCCCACGCGCCTGCCCTGCTGCCCTTACCTATCTTGCAAGCGGCCTAGACTTTCCCGTCTTGCAAATAAGAGCGATTGTTATTTCGGCATCGTTTTTGGAATCCCATTAAAGTCGCCACACATTTCAGGAGTACTGCCATGAAAGGCGACAGCAAAGTTATCGAACATCTCAATAAAGCGCTCTACAACGAGCTCGTTGCCATCAACCAATATTTCCTGCACGCAAAAATGCTGAAAAACTGGGGCTTCAAGGAACTCTCGGAGCATGAGCATCATGAATCCATCGATGAAATGAAACATGCCGATCGATTGATCGACCGCATTTTATTTCTTGAAGGCTTGCCGAACCTGCAATCGCTTGGAAAGCTTTTTATCGGCGAAACGCCGAAGGAAATTTTCGAATGCGACCTCAAGCTTGAACTGATTGCCGTACCGGATTTGAAAGCGGCCGTTGCCTATAGCGAAACCGTTGGCGATTATGTTTCGCGCGATTTGTTTGCTTCCATTCTGGGCTCGGAAGAAGAACATGTAGATTGGCTGGAAACGCAATTGGGCTTGATGGAGCGCCTTGGCGAAGCAAGTTACCTGCAGGCGCAATTGAAAAGCTGAATTTTTTTCAGGCTCATAAAAAAACCCGGCAATCGCCGGGTTTTTTATTGGGTAGCTGGCAATTTTATTGCAGCATTGCCTGCAATGCGTGCTGCGCTTTCTTGTACTCGGCTTCGAGCATGACCACTGCGACGGTGGGGCGATTAAGCGCCATTCCGCGCGCGCCAATTTCAATGCGTTTTGCAATTGCCGATAAAGCCAAGGCGCCTAGATTTGCACTGGAGGATTTCAGCGTATGCGCCGGTGCAATCATGCCGTGAATATTATTTTCCGCTGCGGCTTGTTCGAGTTGCTGAATTTGTTTGGGTGCATCTTCCAGAAACAATTTGATCAGGCCGAGATATTCATTGCCCATGACCGCTTCCAATTCTTCCAACACTTCAGGCGCCAATACGGGCAGGCTCTGTGCAGTTGGCTCGATGGCAACGGGCGCTACTGCAGGCCGCGTGGTGATGACTGGCGCTGGCGCCGCACTTGCAGTGATATTGGGTGTTGCCGGGCGAGGCGGTAAAGCGCGTGGCGGCAATGGTGTTTGTGGTGCTTCGCTCGCAGGCAACGCCGGACGCGGCGGTATTGTTGTGGCTGGAGTTTGCTGAATCGGCATCGCCGGACGCGGAGGCAATGAAGGCGCTGGTGCCTGAATTGCTGGAGTTGCCGGGCGCGGAGGCAATGGTGGCGAGGATACGTTTGGTGCAGCAACGGTAGCGGCTACATTTGTTACCGCAGCAGGAATTGCTGAAGGTGTCGGAACAGGTTGCGATGGTGCAGGTGCAGATATTGGCGGCGCTACCGGTGCAGCAGGCGCGACAACAACTGCCGCTTCTGTCGCCAATGCCGCCTGTTCCTGCTTTACTTTCAACCAGCGTGCCAGGCTCGATTCCAGCAAACGCCTGTCAACCGGTTTGGTGATGTAATCATCCATGCCGGCGTCCAGACATTTTTGTCGATCACCGGCCATTGCATTGGCCGTCATTGCAATAATCGGCAGGCGCGGCAAGCCCGCGGCCAGTTCATGTTGACGCCATTCGCGCGTTGCGGTGTAGCCATCTTTCACCGGCATTTGGCAGTCCATCAGGACTAAATCCAGATGCCCGGACATCATGCGCTCAAGTGCTTTTTCACCGTTGTCGGCAGTTTCGCAATTAAGGCCGAGCAATCCGATCAGGCGTTGCGCCACCATCAAATTGACCGGGTTATCTTCAACCAATAATAAATGTCCACGCAATTTTTTGACTGCCTGCACACTTGCTGGCGCAGCAGCAGGATTTGCGGATACTGCAGAGGCAGCCATATCCATTGCAGGATAGGAATCAGCGACGGTATCGGGCCGTGTCGTCGGCGCGGACAAAAAGTTGCTGATCGATGTCCGCATTTCGTTCGCCTGCATGACGCGCGGCAAACTCAACATCAAGGGGCCATCGTTCAACTCGTCAGGCAACGGATCATTACCAAGCAAATACACGACACGCAGACCTTCAAGATCCGGCGCGCGACGTAAATTGCGATGCAATGCAATGGCCGTACTGCGAACGCTGGTCATGTCGACCAGCAGCAAATCGAATGTCCATGTGCCGCCGCGCGTCAACGCCGTGCGCAAACGTGTTAGCGCATCTTGCGTGGTGTCGGCTTCGGTAATCTGGCTACCCCATGCCGTCGTTGCCTGCTGCATGCGTTGGCGAAATACTGCGTCGTTGCTCAACAATAAAATTCGCGAGCCATTTAAATCCAGACGCTGCGACTGCATGTCGCCAGGCGCTTTTAGCAATGGCACCTCTACCCAGAAAGTAGAACCGCGACCGGGCTCGGATTCGACGCCAATGGTGCCGCCCATCAAATCGACAATGCGTTTGCAAATCACCAGACCAAGGCCGGTACCGCCGTAAAGTCTTGTGGTGGAAGCATCGGCCTGACTGAAGGGCCGGAATAATTGCTGCACGCCTTGTGCGCTGATGCCGATGCCGGTATCGCGCACTTCGATTCTCAATTCGTGCTGGGTGCGTGTTTCACCTTTGCGGGCGATATGCAAAGTGATCGATCCGCGTTCGGTAAATTTGAGCGCGTTGCTGATGAGATTGGTAAGCACTTGTCGCAAACGTACCGGGTCACCGCGTACCGGCAACCGTACATTGCTGTCGAGTTGAAGATTCAAACGCAGCCCTTTGCTCTCGGCCGGTTTATCCATCAGCATGATGATGGAGTCGCATACTTCACGCAGGTTGAAGCTGGTGGTTTCCAGTTGCAGCTTGTTGGCTTCAAGTTTTGAATAATCAAGAATGTCATCGACGATACGCAGCATCTGGCGCGCCGAAGTATAGGCGGTGCGTAGAATATCGTGATGGTCCGGCGCCATTTTTACCGACATCATGATGTCGAGCATTGGAATAATGCCGTTGAGTGGCGTGCGAATTTCATGGCTCATGGTGGCAAGAAACTCGCCCTTCGCCATCATTGCCGACTCTGCGGCCTGCTTGGCAATCGTGAGTTCCTTTTCCAGTTCGCGGTGTACTGCCAATTCTTCATTCAGTGCGGTGACTTCGCGTTTTTGTTCGTGCGTTTGTTCCGAGGCCGCTATCAATGCTTCATTACGCTTTGCCATGGCATACCAGAGCCCGGCGATACCGGCGACTGCCAACATGGCAAGAATGAATGCAATGCTTTGCCAGATTTGCTGATTGCTCCAATGCGCAAATGCCGAGGCCACGGCTGCACCTGCAGCGCCCGAAATGGCGACCCAACGAACGACCAGCGCATCGCCGGATTTATATTTGTGTCGCATTTAAAGCACCGCCTGTTGGAAATCAAAGTCCAGCCCGCTATCGGCTTCCTGCACCAAATTACCCTGGATGAAATCGATGCCGCTCATCCACAATGTTGCCGCCGCTTGCGGGTCTTCGACACCGGTACCGATCACTTCCAGACCACGACGATGCGATCGATCGATCAATGTTTTCAACTCATCACGCGTGCTTTGGGTTTGAATGCCGGCCGAATACTTGCGTGCCAGTTTTACGAAACCCAGTGGCAGCTGTTCAAGCAGGCGTTCGGTTTCGGAATTCAATTCAAACTGGCTCAGGCAAAATTGCACGCCAAGCGAGACCAGGCTGTCGCAAAATTGCCGGACGGTAGCCGCGTGGATGGAAGCATCTTCCATGCGTATTTCAATCACCAGGCTCGCGCCTGGCACGTCATTGTCGGCAAGCTCCGATTTCAGCCACTCTGCCTGCGTACTGTCTGCCAGCGTCAAGGTTGATTGCGTAACAAACAAGCGCATCGGTCTTTGTTCTGCCATGCGTTCGCGAATCAATGCCAGTGCCTGGATAAGCACCCAGCGGTCGATATCCACAATCAGGTCGCTACGTTCGGCCATGGGAATGACTTCGGCGGCCGAAAGCAAACGCCCGTTGCTGTCGCGTAAACGCAGCAAGGTTTGATATTGCGAATCGTCGCTGCCGGCAACTGCTACCACTGGTTGATAGAGCAATTCCAGCGAGTGCTGGGCAATGGCTTCACGGACTTGTTTCAGCAGGGTCGCTTCACGCAGGGCATCTTCCGCTTTTGGCGGTTCGTATTGACGAACACCACGTTCGCTGGTGCGTGCCTCGCGGGTTACTTTTTCAACGGCATTCAACATTGCGCCGCAATCATTGAAGGCATGCCTGAAACTGCAAACGCCGACCGACGCGCGCAAGCGAAGGGTTTGCGATTGCACTTCAAATGCCTGCTCCACCAAATGGTTGCGGCATTGCTGCGCCAATGCCATCAGGCTGGCTTCATCGGGTTTCGATGCGTAAATCAGATAACTGCCATCTCCGAAACGCCCGATCGGGCAATCTTTTACTTCCCGCCCCAGCAAGCCGACAACTTCCTGCTGAAGTTGCTCAAATGCCGCAATGCCGAAACGTTCGCGAATGCTGGACAAGCCTTCCATTTCCAGCAGCATCACGCCGCCTTTTTTATCGTTTGCCTGCTGCAAGTGGTGATTGATCAAGGCCATTAAATCCTGGCGATCATAAAGCCCGCTCTGGGTATCTTTTCCGCTGCGTTTTTGTTGGCGGTTTTCCATCGCGCGATGTCGGCGAACACGATTTTGTACAGCAGAAATCAAATGCCGCGGACGAATGGGTTTGCTCAGGAAATCATCGCCACCGGCATCGATGGCATCGAATTGGCGGTCTTCATCGCTTTCGCCCGACAGGAAAACGATGGGGGTGTTGACGAAAGCTTCCTGTTCGCGAATCAGGCTGGTCAACTCGATACCGTTGGCGCCCGGCATATTCAAATCCATCAACAACAAATCCGGTTGAAAGCGCTCCAGTGCCGGCATCACCTCCATCGCATCGAGAACCACCAAGGTTTCCATGCCGGTATTGCGCAAAATACCTTCGGCAAACAAGGCCTGAGAACGATCATCTTCGACAATCAGAATGCGATACGGACTTTCCGAACCGGGATCGAGAAGGCTTCGCAAGCGCTTCATCACTTCATCGATGGATTTGACTCCAACGATCAATGCATCGACACCGGCACGACGCGCCGACAAACGCAAACCCATGTCGTCGGCATCCGAAAAGGCCACCAACTTCATTTTCCGACTTTGCTTTTGTCGCTGAATATTGACGTCCTGCCCCAGTGCTTCGAGGTCCTTGCCAAACTCCGCATCCACAATCGCCAAATCTGCCGGCAAGGCACTCAGCAATTCCTTTAGTTCATCGATATCTTCAACCAGTTCCAAATCCAGACCCTGCGACTCGAAACGCTGATCAAGCGCTACCGACAATTCGCCATAAGCGGTCAGATGATAAATACGAAATGACGCCGGCACCGGCAGTTGCAAATTTTCGACCGTATCGTTGGGCTGAATCACGGGCAAATGCACGACCGGCGGCAGCGGTCTCAAAACTGCCTTCGCCGTTGGTGTCGGCAATGGCGGCGCACTGGCGGCACTGACTGCGATCGATTCAAGTATTTCAATCGAGGCAGCATCTGGCGATTCGGCAAAATCGTGTTTGCCAAATACATCCGAATGATCCAGAACTTCGTTTTCCTTTGTCTTCTCCGGCGGCGGGCTTGGTGCCGGAGCAGCATTGGCGGCCGGCGATTTCTTGAAGGTATCAATGCGTGCCTGCACGGCAAGCATTGGCGGTGCATCACCACCCCAGCGACGCCAGTAAGCCATCGGTGGAATTTCGGCGCGTGCCGTGCTGTCGCCAATGCGTTCCCGATTCGCGAACAGGTCCTGCACGTCATCGGGCATGGTAGGCAGCGCGGCCTGCAGCGACTCCATCAAATTGCGTAAACGTTCACCGACGGTAGGGTCGGGCAATTCTTGTTGTTCGATGGTGATATCGAGCAAACCGGCCATGGCTTGCAAGGACTCGACCGACTCATTCAACTCCTGGTCGGCGCAGGCATGGGCAAGCGCATGGGCATCATCCTGCAGCAGGGCCAGCCCGTTGATATCCCAGCCATCTTGCAGGAAACGCTGCAAACGCCGAGCCATCACTTCCACGCGTTTTGGAATAACGCGAAGTAAAGCGGTGTTTGGTTCGGCGAACATTGCAGTTTCTTGCTGATTCATTACGCCCCCTGTGAGAAGGGGATTATGCCCCGCTTTTGCCGATGCTGTCACAGTGTTGCAAGTCGCTTTACCGTGAAACAGGGAGCTTTACTGTTAAAACTTATAACAATTAATGCGACGGCGAAGGACTGGTCACGCCGCGTATTTTTCGCAGGATGAAACGCACCAGCCAGGCAACCACCAATGCCATCACCAGTAATGTACCCAGCACGAGACTTATCGACAGCCATGGATGGGCAAAAGCCAAACCAATGCCCGTAGCGACGACGGCATCTTCGGCAAGCGATGCACCAATATTGGAAACCGGTTCGGGCGATGCATTTATCGCAACACGGGTGGATGCTTTGACGCCATGTGTAAGCAAGGCAACCGCGCCACCTGCAAGCAATGCGCCGGCGCCAAGCTGGCCGTCGCCGGACAGGGTCGCGGCAGCCAAAAATGCTCCGACAGGTACCCGTAACAGGGTTTGCAATAAATCCCAGCCCGAATCGACGCCGGGAATTTTATCGGCGAAGAATTCCACTATCGTCAAGGCACCGGCCGTACCCAGCACCCAGGGCGACATGGTGACCTGCAATGCCGCCGGTAATTCCACCCATCCGGCCAGCCCTGCAATACCCACCCCCAGAACGGTGAGATAAGCACGCACCCCGGCTAAACAGGCAAGCGCCAAACCAAGAGCATATAAATGAGCTTCCGACATCTCGCCACCCCTGTGACAAACCGTACGCACAAATTATAGCCAGAAGAAAACTGCACGCACGCTGAGGATTTGCCGTGATTGCGGGCTTTTTCTTTATAGATTCGCCCGTGAACGGTATCCTTGCGTGATGAGTACTCCCAATCCCAACTCGCAACGCTTCATGATCGTGCCGAAAAAGACTGCCTGGCGTGGCTGGCTGGTGATCATTATCGTTGCCTGGGCACTGAGCCTTGTCGGGGCCTGGTACCTGGCCAGCTCTCGCGCAGCGCCGGGCACGGCTGGCGCAGATCACGGCCTTTTTCAAAGCAGGCAGCTCGAGGAAACCCAGGAACAGCTCAAGCAGGCCCAACAGCAATTGGCCACGCTTCGGCGTTCGGAACAAATCAGCCGCAACGCCAATACCGAATTGCAGTCTACTTTGTCCGATCGCGATGAAGAAATTGAAGGCTTGCGAGCCGACGTGGCTTTCTACGAACGCCTGGTCGGCGCCACGGCACAGCGGCGCGGTCTGAATGTGCACGATATCCAGTTTGCCCCGGAAGTCGGCGGCACCTGGCATTTCACGGCCACCGTGACACAAAACCTGAACCGCGGCGCCATCAGCCAGGGCAACATGAAGTTTTCCGTTGAAGGCATCAGCGCTGGCCGTTTGAAGACCGTGCCCTGGGAAAATCTGGTGCAGAGATCCGATGTCGCCGGCAAGCCCTACTCTTTCCGCTATTTTCAGGAACTTGAAGGCAGTGTGCTATTGCCGGCAGGTTTCACCCCGCAACGCGTAAAGGTCGCTTTACGCGGCAACAACGGCCAGGCCGACCAAGTGTTCCCATGGAGCGCAAAAAAAGTTTTGGAGAATAAATAAATGGCATTCATGGATAAGAAAAGTTCACGCAACGGTACCAACGCGGTCGAAACCCTCATCGGGCCGCGGGTTGTGATTCGCGGTGATGTCCAGTTTTCGGGAGGCCTGTATGTCGAGGGCAAAATTCTCGGCAAGATCAGCTCCGAAGAAGGTAGTGCTGCAGTGCTGACCATTTCCGAACAGGGTTTGATCGATGGCGAAGTGCATGCCCCGGTCGTCGTAATCGCCGGTAGCCTGCATGGCGATATTCATGCAAGTGAACGCGTCGAGCTTTCATCGACCGCAAAAGTACAGGGCAATGTGTACTACAAAGTGGTCGAAATGGCAGCCGGAGCGACACTGACCGGACGCCTGATTCATGCAGATGCCCCGATGTCGGAGCAAACCGGCAACCCGTAACGGCGTTCACGCTTGTTTTCGCCGATAACGCGCATACTTAACACCTATGAATATTCAAACCTATCAAACGCTCGACGACGCACCTTTGCTATTTAGCGAAGCGGCCGCCAAAAAAGTGGCCAGCCTGATCAGCGAAGAAGGCAACCCCGATTTGAAACTGCGCGTTTACATCAGCGGCGGCGGTTGTTCTGGCTTCCAATACGGTTTTGAATTTGATGAAAGCCAGAGCGAAGACGACCTGGCTTTGCAACGTGACGGCGTAACGCTGCTGGTCGACCCGCTGAGCCTGCAATATTTGATGGGCGCGGAAGTGGACTACCGCGAAAGCCTGCAAGGCTCGCAATTTGTCATTCGCAATCCGAATGCAAAAACCACCTGCGGTTGCGGCAGCAGTTTTTCCGTCTGATCAATGGCCCAGGCACCCAGGCAATTTGCGTTTCAACACCCCGGATTGGTGCGTGCTGAAGAATTAAGGGAAAACGTCGATCAGCTCGACAAGCTATGGGCGCAGGCAAAAATCATCGTCATTGATTTGCAGGGCAACGCCCGGTTTCAAAATGATCTGCCGGAGCCCGAATTTTCATCCGCTAGCGATTTCTTTTCCGAGCGGCCAAAAAACGCCAGTTATCTCGGTCATTTCGACGGCATCCACTGGTTTGCCACTCCCGCCGAACACATTGTCGATCTTCCACCGCATGCCGTTGATTTACGCACGGCAGCGGCAAGTTGGCCGTACTTGCCCGCCTCCATATTTGCGCAGGCGCGCGCCCTGCTTTACTGGCAGCAACGCAATCATTTTTGTGGTGCCTGCGGGAATGCCTTGATCCTGGTGCGTGGCGGCTTCATGGCGAAATGTGAAAGTTGCGCCAGCGAACACTATCCGCGCACCGATGCCGCCGTCATCATGGCGGTGAGTGATGGTGAACGCATCTTGCTCGGTCGTCAGGCAAGCTGGCCGAAAAATCGCTGGTCGGTGCTGGCCGGTTTCCTGGAGCCGGGCGAATCGCTGGAACAAACCGTTATCCGCGAAGTTTTCGAAGAAGCCGGCGTTCATGTTGATCGTGCCGAATATGCTGCATCACAGCCTTGGCCATTTCCGGCTTCGTTGATGCTCGGTTTCCATGCCTACGCCCAACCACAGGCAGCCAAGGTCGGCGATGAACTCGAACAGGCACAATGGTTCACCGCGACGGAACTGAGCGAGGGCATTGCCAGTGGCGAATTAGGCATATCGCCACGCTTGTCCATATCACGCTGGCTGATTGAAGACTGGTGCCTGCGCATGGGTGTCAGCCTCAGTTGAATTGACGCTACAATGCTGCAACCAACAATGGTCTAGCTCATGGCCTTAACCTTAATAGCGGTAGTGCTTGCATTAGTGATGGGCCATATCGTGCCCGGGCTGATGGCATTGCGTCGCTATGGCTGGTTTGTTTCCTGGTTGAGTGCACTGGGAAAACTTTTTCGCGGTGAAACACTTTGGCAAGGTCGTCTTGGCGCCTTGATTGCGATTGGCATTCCGGTACTTATCGTTGCCGCCATTCAATATTTTTTAGCCGGGCTTTGGTACGGCCTGCCCGGATTCATCTTTTCATTGATCGTGCTGCTTTACACCTGGGGCCCGCGTGATCTGGATCTGGATGTCGATAAGGTCATCGACGCCACCGACACTGAAGCACGTCGCCAGGCAGCCACCGCTTTATTTCCCGAAGGCGGCGATCCGATGCTGGAAGGTCCAAGCCTGGTGGAAGCCGTTTTCCGCTGCGCCTTATGGCGCTGGTTTGGCGTGCTGTTCTGGTTTTTGTTATTGGGTGCCGCCGGCGCTTTGCTATATCGCCTGACCAGCTTGAGCGCGCAAGGCGAAGCACGCAAAACCATTCCCGAAACGCAAAGCCAGGCAGCCATCTTCTTCACCAACCTGCTCAACTGGCCAGTGGCGCATCTGATGACATTCGGCATGGCATTGGCCGCCAATTTCGATACCGTATTATCGGCCTGGCGTGATTGGTATAAACAAGGCGGTGCGCGTCTGGATATCGGATTTCTCGGAGCCGCCGCGCGCGCCAGTGTTGATTGCGAACTCGCCGAAGAAGATGCCTATGCCGTTGATGGCCCCGCCCAGGCACCGGCGCTGCTGGAATTACGCGATGCCATGAGTCTGGTCTGGCGTATTTTATTATTGTGGCTGGCGGTGCTTGCCCTGTTTGTCCTGGCAGGTTTCGTGAATTGAAATTCCGATTTTCCGGCGGATGCCGCCTTCATTATTTTCAAAGCATCGACAAATCCGGAACCCCTGCATGCTGATGCAAAGCCACCCACTTTTGCTGGAACAAAATCACTGGCCCTGGCAGGAAATAAGCTCCGGTTGTGAACTCTGCGTTGTGCGCTACGAAATCAGCGATATCAAATCCCTGCTCGGCGATATTTTTGAACGCAATTTCGGTGAACCGCCACCGGATTACCCGGCGCATTATGTCTTGTTCATTCGCCAGGCCGGCATGATCAGCGTGCTTGGTTACATGCATGGCATAGATACATTGCGTTACTCGCTTGGCGGCGGCATGTGCATGGACACGCGCGTGCTGCGCCGAATGAACCGTGATGCGCGTCTTGCACTTGCCCGCATCGGCGGCGGCGCACAATTTTTACTGCATGGCTATGTTGAACTGCTGCAGGATAAAGAAGCCCTTTTTTCCAATACCACGCATGCAACCTCCGTGAAAATCCAACTCAACGAAGGCTTTCGACTTACACGGCACGATCAAATTTTTGTTCGCTGGAACAAAGGCGTTCCTTCGGATGCCGATGCATTGATCAATGAAGTGCATGCACTTGGATCGTTTTAGATGAAATCCGCGCTTGTCCTGTGTTTTCATTCCGGCAACGCAGAGGACTACCTGATGCTGCCGCAAGTATTGGCGCAAGCGCAGGCACTGCAGGTGCCGATTCTGCCGCTGCTGACATTGGTAGAGGCATTGCGCACCCAACGCAGTCACGAACTGCCGGAGCATTTTATTTGTCTGAGTTTTGATGACGGGCAAGACATGGATTTTGTCGATGTGCAGCATCCGGTGCACGGCAAGCAGCCATCCTTTGCCAGCATCATGCGCGAAGCGGAGCACGCGGGCGCATCGCCTGTTCACGCCACCAGTTTTGTCATCGCATCACCGCAGGCGCGTGCACAAATCCAGGATCGCGAAATGCTCGGATTTCCCTGGATGAGCGATCAATGGTGGAATGCCGCCGTCGCAAGCGGGCGTTTTCATATTGCCAGCCATTCCTATGACCACTTGAATCTGTCCCTCGATTCGGTCAAACAGCGCGATGATGTGCGCAATGATTTTTCCAGTATAGATAATTACGAAGACGCCAATTGGCAGATAGGCAAAGCACGCGAGTTGATTGAAACAATTTGCCCAAACCCGGGCTCGGCAGCAGGCTCGGCGCTTTTCGCCTACCCCTTCGGCCACACCAGCCGCTATCTGCTCGAAGAATATTGGCCACGATTCGCACACGAACACCAAACCATCGGCGCCGTTACCTGCGAACCAAGCCTGGTAATTGCCAAGACGCCCTGCTTCGAAATTCCGCGTCTGGTATTTGGCATGCACTGGAATGCCATTTCCGAATTGCCGATTTTGGGCAGCGGTTAATAGGATCATCGCCTGCATTGCAGACCGTGAATTTATTTGATGTCGCCCAATGCGCCGGCAAAGCCGGCCAGAAAAGCAAGCACCCGTACCGATAGCGCCACGCCTATTGATATCCAGGCCCATAATTTTGCGTTTTCCGATGCCGCTTGTGCACCGGCGTAATCACCCATCGCCAATTTTGAATTCACCTGCGTCGAGAAAATAACCGGAACAATGCCGAATGGAATGCAGCAGCAGCACAGGCTTAAGACCGCCGCCGTAATCGATAATGCCAGATGATTGGGCACTTCATAACCGGGCACCTGCGGCTGGCCGTAAAGCGAACTGCCTGAAGAAGCATACGGATTGTCGGATTCGAAATTGTCCGGCACCGGCGGCGGTGATGTGTTCGGTATCGGTGGCGGACCAGCCGATTCGGGAACATCAAGCAATTGCCATTGGTTTTCAACACGGGTGCTTAATGGATTTCCGCAGAATTCGCATTCGCCGGCTTGATCGGGGCATTCTGCACTACAGTTCGGGCATCTCATTCAAGTCATCCAAAAGCATGGGCCGGACAAAAACAGGTGTCGCCATTCAAGCAATCGGCGCCAATAAATAAAATGGATACCAGGGCAAATTACGCAGTATTCCAAATAAAGGGATGGCAATAACCCAGAGCCACGGATTGGATAGCGGCTTAACGCATGCTTCCATTGCCTTGGGCAATGGCCGATACATTCGCAGAAGCAGCAAGCCGAAAATGGGTGCCGACAAAATGAAAAATGCATTCATGCGAATGGCACGCTGCAAATCAAAATGCACCAGGGCATGCATCGCCCGGGTCAGGCCGCAGCCCGGGCAATAAAGCCCGGTCATTTGATGAAAAAGGCAGGGCAAAAAAGGATTGCCGGCAAGGTTGGGGTCATACATGCGCAGCATGTAAATACCCACTAGCGCTAAAACCGCCAATGGCAAACCCCACCACCATGCCTGCGTACGCATTTATCGACCAGCTTCCAATTGCTTGCGCAGATTTTCCAGATAGTTCGGATCGGTATATCCCATCATCTGCAGCACAAAGGAAACGATGAACAGAACACCGAAAATAATCGCAAGCACCGTCGTGATCCAGCACCACAGTTTCGCGGTTTTTTCCGCCGCACGGGCGCCATCGATATCACCACCCTCCAGCAATTTATTTACCTTGGACGCAAAGAAAATGGCGGCAATACCGGTTCCGATGCTGACCGGGAAACAGCAGCAGCCGAGCAGGTTGGTAATCGCACCGACAACGGTCGATATGATGGCCCAGGTCATATGATTCGGCACGGCGGCCTGCGGCACAGGGGCATGCGAAGTATTTTGATATGGATTGGGCGGCGGTACCGGATTTGAAACATAAACCGGTGGCACGACGGCAGCCGGCACTTCTTGCTGCACGTGCTCTTGCGGAGCATCGGTGACAGATGCCGTTGTATTTTGTGTAAACGGCTGGCCGCAGAAATCGCATTCAGTCGATTGATCAGCGCATTCAGCACTGCAGTTAGGACATCTCATTATTTTTTCCCCTGAAACTTTGGCGATATTATGCCCGATTCCCGCGTAGAGCCTTCACTTTCGCTTCAAGCATTCCGGCGTTTGCTTCGGAAGCCGGAATCGCCGGCCCCGCTTCAACTTCAATCCCGGCCCGGATGCGTCTTGGCAGACGCAAACGGCCAAGTTTTGAATCGCGCTTGCTGAACATGCTGGACCACATGCCTTTCAATGCAATCGGCACGACCGGTACCGGACGACGGGCCAGTATCTTTTCGACGCCGGATTTGAATTCGGCAATTTCACCATCGGTGGTCAATTTGCCTTCCGGAAAAATACCCACGACCTCGCCTTCCGCCAGTGCTTTATCGACTTCGTCGAAGGCCTTTTGCATGATGTCGGAGTCTTCTTTTGCGCCGGCAATCGGAATGGCGCGTGCGGTTTTAAAAAACCAGCTGGCAACGGGAAACTGGAAGATTTTGTAATACATCACGAAGCGCGTCGGCCGCGGAATCGCACCGCCAAGAATCAGGGCATCCATGTAGCTGACGTGATTGCAGACAATCAATACCGGACCCTCGTCAGGTACGTTTTCTTCAATGCCTTTTGTTTCCACGCCATACATGAATTTGGTCAGTACCCAGGCAATGAAACGCATCAGGAATTCGGGTACCAGGCTGAAAATGTAAAGCGCGGCAAAGGCATTGAGCACTGCAACGGCAAGCAGTAATTGCGGAATGCTCCAATGCAAAACATTCAAGGCCAGATACGACAAACCGGCCGCAACCACCATGAAAAGGGCGTTCAGGATATTGTTGGCGGCAATCACGCGCGAAACCATGTCTTTTTCACTGCGGCTTTGCACCAGTGCAAACAACGGCACGATATAAAGTCCGCTGAAAATCGCCATCATGAATAAATCAAAGATCACTCGCTTGACGCCCGGTTGCGAAATAACCTGCATCAATGCCAATTTTTGTTCACCCATGATTTGCGGGTGGGCGAAGAACAAGTCGGCACCGAATACCGTCATGCCGATTGCACCAAGCGGTACCAGACCAATTTCCACCGTGCGATGCGACAATTTTTCGCATAGCAATGAACCAATCGCGATGCCGATCGAGAACAGGCTCAAGAGCAGGGTAAACGTACCTTCACTACTGCCTAATACATATTTGGCGTATTGCGGTAGCTGGGTAAAAAATACCGACCCGTAAAACCAGAACCAGGAAATACCCAGGCAGGATAAAAATACACTTCTGTTTTTTGTGACGAAACTCAGCGTGTTCAGGGTTTCCGAAACCGGATTCCAATTGATGCCAGTGGTGGTCGATGGAAGGCTTGGCATTTTGCGCGAGGTCAGCAAACCGATCACCGCAATTAAAATGGTCGCTCCTGCGACCAGATACGCACCTGTTTCCGGGATGGTAATGAGGTTGGCGCCCAGAATGGTGCCGAGCAAGATGGCGACGAAGGTACCCATTTCCACCAGACCGTTACCGCCGGTCAATTCTTCGGGCTTCAACACCTGCGGCAATAAACTGTATTTCAGTGGTCCGAACAGGGTGCTATGCAAACCCATGCCGAATACGCAGACCATCAGTAATGGAATGTTCTTGTAAATAAAGCCCAGTGATGCAATCAGCATGATGGCGATTTCCATCCATTTCACTGCCTGCGCCAATTTGGCTTTGTCAAAGCGTTCGCTTAACTGGCCCGAGGTGGCCGAGAATAAAAAGAAGGGCAGAATAAAAAGCGCGGCCGACAATTGGATGAATTTTGATTCGTTCTCCGGCGTCAATGACACCAGCACGAAAGTGACCATGGCCACCAAAGCATTTTTAAACACATTGTCATTGAAAGCGCCGAGCGCCTGAGTCCAGAAAAACGGCGCGAAACGTCGTTGTTTCAGCAGATCGAATTGATTGTGAGCCATGCGCACCTCGGTGTGATGCCCAAGGTTAGGGGCTGGGCTGCCACACGGCAAGCTTTTATGTCCGGGTAGCCGATTTTTCTACCATGGGGTGCGCCTGTGGCGCACCGAAACAATTTTTATGATGTTGGAAGATGGAACGTCGCAGGCGACCGTCATGGATGGCGGATGCGTCAAAAATGCAGGAACATTTTCGACCGCACCCTGTGCCTGGTTTCACTCGCGGGCAATAGCGCGCCACCCGATATCATTGCGATGGAACTCACCATCCCAGGAAATAAGCGCTGCCGCTTCGTATGCGCCTTGCTGTGCCCGGGCAACCGTGTCGCCCAGCGCACAGGCACAAAGTACACGCCCGCCCGAAGTCACAATTTTTCCATCGAGCAATTTTGTTCCCGCATGGAATATTTTGCTTCCCGCTGGCAGCCCGGTATCCAGACCAAAAATTTCATCGCCGGTTTTTGGTGTTTCCGGATAATTTTCCGCTGCCATCACGATGCCAAGCGAACATTGCGCACTCCATTGTGCCGATATTTTATCAAGGCTCTGATCGAAGCTCGCTTCGATTAAATCGACCAAATCGGACTGCAGGCGCATCATCACCGGTTGCGTTTCCGGATCGCCGAAACGCACATTGAATTCGATAACTTTTACCGCGCCGTCGTCATCAATCATCAAGCCGGCATAGAGAAACCCGGTGAACGGAATACCGTCACTGATCATTCCCTGTACCGTTGGCCCAATCACTTCCCGCATCACCCGCGCATGCACTTCAGGCGTGACCACGGGCGCAGGCGAATACGCACCCATGCCGCCGGTGTTCGGGCCGGTATCGCCATCGTGCACACGCTTGTGATCCTGGCTGGTCGCCATCGGCAAAGCAGTCTTGCCGTCGACCATGCAAATAAAACTGGCTTCTTCACCTTGCAGAAATTCTTCAATGACAACGCGCGAACCGGCAGCGCCGAGTTTATTTCCGCCGAGCATGTCGATAATCGCCGCTTCTGCTTCCTCGAATGTCATGGCCACCACGACGCCCTTGCCTGCCGCCAGGCCATCGGCCTTGATGACGATTGGCGCGCCGACATCATGCAGATGATCCAGCGCCAGACTGACATCTTCATAGACGGCGTAATAGGCGGTCGGAATTTTATGGCGCGCAAGAAAATCTTTTGCATAGGCCTTGCTACCCTCCAACTGCGCGGCCGCCTGGGTTGGTCCGAAAATTTTCAGGCCATGCAGACGAAATAAATCGACCACGCCAATCACCAGCGGCGCTTCGGGGCCAACGACGGTGAATGCAACCTTTTCCCGTTGCGCAAAATCCAGCAAGGCTTCGATATCGGTTGCCGGAATATTGACGTTGCGGCATTTGGCTTCAGTGGCGGTCCCCGCATTGCCGGGCGCAACCAATACTTCGCTGACGCGTCCAGACTGGGCCAACTTCCAGGCCAATGCATGTTCGCGCCCACCGGAACCAATCAATAAAATTTTCATTCGTTCTGTCGCCTTGAAGTTGGATCAACGCACCACCGCGTAATCGCGCGCATCTTCGCGCCATTTCGGGGTGTCGGTAATTTTCGGAATAACATCATCGATGGAATCCACCAGGGACCACATCGCCTCGTGTTCCGGATTCATGAATTTTTCTTCGATGACTTGCTGCATGAATGTTTGCAGCGGTGCATAAAAGTTTTTGGTGTTGACCAGAATGATCGGATTGAAATAAATGCCGAGGCGCTTCAGGGTAATTGCTTCGAATAATTCTTCCAGCGTGCCGCAACCTCCGGGCAATGCGATGACTGCATCGGAACCGGTCAACAATTTGTGTTTGCGCTCACGCATGTCTTCAACCAGGTCCAGATGTGTCAGGCCGGCGTGGCCCCATTCCAGATCTGCCATGAATTTCGGCAGGATGCCGATCACTTTGCCGCCGTGTTTCAATGCGCCGTCGGCAAGCGCACCCATAAGGCCTTGCGAGCCGCCACCGTAGACAATGCTGTGGCCGGCTTTTGCAAGCGACTCTCCAAGCAGAAAAGCGGCATCGTGGAATTCCCGAGCTACCTGATTGGACGATGCGGCGTAGACACAGATACGAAGTGATTGGCTCATTGTCATTTCCATTTTTACTGTCACCGGTAACCGGTAACGACGATCGCGACTTCCGCCGCTCCTACCGAAATCGATTATTCAACCGTTACCGACTTTGCGAGATTTCTTGGTTTGTCCACGTCGGTACCGCGTGACAGGGCGGTGTGATACGCCAGCAATTGCACCGGTATGGCATGCACGACCGGACTCAAAATACCGACATGCCTTGGCGTACGAATCACATGCACGCCTTCGGATTCGCTGAAGTGGCTGTCGGCGTCGGCAAATACATACATCTCGCCTCCACGCGCACGCACTTCCTGGATATTGGATTTCACTTTTTCCAGCAGGGCATCATTCGGAGCGATCACAACGACCGGCATTTCTTTATCGACCAATGCCAGCGGCCCATGTTTCAACTCGCCGGCCGGATAGGCTTCTGCGTGAATATAGGAAATTTCCTTCAGCTTCAACGCACCTTCCAGCGCAATCGGGTAATGCAGGCCGCGACCTAAAAACAGGGCGTGCTGTTTCGGTGAAAACTTTTCTGCCCACAAGGTAATTTGCGGCTCCAGATTCAATGCATGCTGCACGCTGCCGGGAAGATGGCGCAATTCTTCCATCAGTTTCTGTTCGGCTTCATGATCCAGACGTCCGTGCAGTTTTGCCAGGGTTCCTACCAGCGCAAACAAGGCGATCAATTGCGTTGTAAATGCCTTGGTTGAAGCAACACCAATCTCGGCACCGGCGCGCGTGTAGAACACCATTGCGCTGGAACGCGGAATTGCGCTTTCCTGCACATTGCAGATGGAAAGCGTTTTGTACTGACCCAGGCTTTTCGCGTACTTCAGTGCTTCCATCGTGTCGAGCGTTTCACCCGATTGTGAAATCGTGACGATCAATTGTTTCGGATTCGCCACCGCGGCGCGATAACGATATTCGCTGGCGATTTCCACACTGCAGGGAATATTGGCCATCGCTTCCATCCAGTAACGCGCGGTCAAGCCGGCGTAATAGCTGGTGCCGCAGGCAAGAATTTGCACCGAGGTCACATCGGCCAATAATTCGGCGGCGTTTTCGCCGAATAATCTTGGCGAAAAACCTTCGGCCATGATCGGCTCGATGGTATCGGCAATCGCGCGCGGCTGTTCGTGGATTTCCTTCTGCATGAAATGGCTGTAGGGGCCAAGTTCCATCGAAGCCAGCGAAACATCCGACATGTGAATCTTGCGATCAATTTTATTGCCGTCAATATCGAACACTGTCACGCCGTCAAGCCGCACATCGACGACGTCGCCTTCTTCCAGAAAAATAATCTTGCGGGTTGCCGAAATCACTGCCGATGCATCCGATGCAATGAAATTTTCGCCATCACCCAGGCCCACCAGTAGCGGGCAGCCAACCCGCGCCGCCACCAGCCGTTGGGGATCTTTTTTACTGATTACGGCAATGGCGTAAGCGCCTTCGAGTTCTTTTACTGCGCGTTGGGTTGCGACCAGCAGATCACCTTCTTCTTTCAGATAGTGATGAATCAGATGCCCGATCACTTCGGTATCGGTTTGCGATTCGAACACATAACCAAGCGCCCGCAAACGTTCGCGTTGCTGTTCGTGATTCTCGATGATGCCGTTATGTACAAGAGCCAGATCGCCGGAACTGATATGCGGATGCGCATTGCCTTCGGTCACGCCGCCATGGGTTGCCCAGCGCGTATGGCCGATACCGACATGGCCGTGCAGATTTTCTTCCTTCGCGGCATTTTCCATTTCGGCCACGCGGCCGGTGCGTCGTACGCGACGAAGCTCGTCTGACAGCACGGCTATACCGGCGGAATCGTAACCGCGATATTCCAATCGCTTCAGGCCATCGACCAAAAATGGAACCACATCACGTATAGCGACAGCACCGACAATTCCGCACATAGATTGGCCTCTGGGTTGAAGCCATATTTTAGCGTGTATGCGAAGGCCTCGTAGGGGCGATTCATGAATCGCCCCTGCGAGCGGACACAACGGACAGTCCGGACACGCCTTGTACGAATTTTAATATTAATTAATTCAATAACTTGCGACTGGCACGGAGCTTGCTGTATGCCTGTATCCCAACAAAAAGCCCCGACCATGATTCGTGACACCTCTGCCCAAGACCAAGTGATGTCCAGCCCCGCTGGTGCGAAGCGTAAACGCACATTGTTTATCGTGATTGGCGTTGCCGTTTTTTTGGGCCTGCTTTGGTGGCTGTCCGCCTTCTTCTCGAGTGAACGCTCGGTCAGTGCCGAGCGCATTCGCATTGCCGAAGTCACCCGTGGCACTCTGGTGCGCGATGCTGCCGTCAATGGCCGCGTAGTGGCTGCCGTCAGCCCCACTTTATATGCGCCGGCGATGAGCACGGTTACATTGAAAATTCGTGCAGGCGACAGCGTAAAAAAAGGTGATTTGCTGGCCGTGCTGGATTCACCGGAATTGAGTAACCAGCTGGCGCGCGAGCAATCGAGTCTGGATCAGCTTGAGGCCGAAGTTGCACGCCAGCGGATTCTGGCGCAGAAACAAAACCTGATTGCCCGCCGCGATTCCGACGAAGCCGAAGTCAACCGCACCAGCGCCGAACGCATTTTGCAGCGTACCGAAAAAGGCTACAAAGCCGGAGCCATCGCCGAAGTCGATTTTCTGAAAGCAAAAGATGCCCTGAAGACCGCGGAAATTCGCAGCAAGCAGGCATCGCAGGCGTCGACTCTGGATATTCAGGATGCCGGCCTGGAATTGCAGACCAAGCAAAGCCAGTTAACGCGTCAGCGCCTGCAGGTTGCCGACATCCAGCGCCGGGTCAACGAACTCAATGTGCGTGCGCCGGTGGATGGCGTCATCGGCACCTTGTCGGTGACCGACCGTGCGGTTGTCGCGGCCAACACCGCATTGATGACGGTGGTGGATTTGTCGCAACTGGAAGTCGAACTTGAAGTGCCGGAAACCTATGCCGATGATCTGGGCATTGGCATGAGCACCGAAATTACCCTGGGTACTTTGGTGGCGAAAGGAAAACTTTCGGCCATTTCACCCGAGGTTGTTCGCAACCAGGTACTGGTGCGTGTGCGTTTCGATGGCGAGCAGCCCAAAGGCTTGCGTCAGAACCAGCGTTTGAATGCCCGCATCCTGATTGAAGAAAAGCCCAATGTCGTTCTGGTCGCACGTGGCCCATTCGTAGAACAAGGTGGTGGCCGCTTTGTCTATGTCGCCAAAGACGGCATCGCGATCAAAACACCGGTGGAAATTGGCGCGATCAGTATCAACTCGGTCGAAATTTTATCGGGGTTGAGAGTTGGCGACAAAATTGTGGTTTCCGGTGGCGACAGTTTCCAGAACGCCGAACGTATTGAAATTAATTGATCTCAAATAAGGAATCGTCATGATCAAGATGCAACAGCTCAGCAAAGTCTATCGCACCCATTTGATTGAAACCCATGCGCTGCGTGGTTTCGATATCTCCGTGAAAGAAGGCGAGTTCGTCGCTGTTACCGGCCCGTCGGGCTCGGGCAAAACGACCTTCCTGAATATTGCTGGCTTGCTGGAAGAATTTACCGGTGGCGAATTCTGGCTCGATGGCGTTTCGGTGAAAGGCCTTGACGACAACGCGCGTTCAAGACTGCGCAATGAAAAGCTCGGCTTCATTTTCCAGGGTTTCAATCTGATTCCCGACCTGAACTTGTTTGATAACGTCGATGTGCCTTTGCGTTATCGCGGCTTCAACAGTGCCGAACGCAAACGCCGCATCGAAGACGCGCTTGGCCGTGTCGGTTTGTCATCGCGCCTGAAACACTACCCGGCCGAATTATCCGGTGGTCAGCAGCAACGTGTCGCGATTGCTCGCGCACTGGCAGGCTCGCCCAAAGTACTGCTAGCCGATGAACCGACCGGCAACCTGGATTCGCAAATGGCGCGCGGTGTCATGGAATTGCTGGAAGACATCAACTCGCAAGGCACCACCATTTTGATGGTGACCCATGATCCGGAATTGGCGGCACGCGCACAACGCAATGTGCACATCATGGACGGCACCGTGACCGATCTTACGCGTGAAACCCAGCATGCACTTAAGCATGCAACCGAAATCGCATAAGGAGCCTGCCATGTGGAATTATTATTTTGTACTTGGGTGGCGCAGCCTTAGGCGCAATCCGATTCTGACTGCATTGATGGTGCTGATTCTCGCCGTTGGCATCGGTACCAGCATGACGAGTCTGACCATGCTTCTGGTTTTGTCGGGCGACCCGATACCGCAGAAAAGTGACCGCTTGTTCGTACCGAAATTTCATATCGCCGATATGCGCGGCTATAAAGCCGGCGACAAACCCGATTTCCAGTTCACCTATATCGATACAAAAAATTTATTGCGCGACAAACGTGCCAAACGCCAAACCGCCTTGTTTGGCCTGTCGTTGACGGTCGATAGCGGCCGCAGGGACTTGCCGGCATTTTCCGAAAGAGGCATTGCAACAACCTCCGATATTTTCCCGATGTTTGACATGCCCTTCCGTTTCGGCGGCAGCTGGAGTGCCGATGCGGACGAGAAAGCTTCCAATGTCGTCGTCATCGGTCCGGAGTTGTCGGAAAAACTGTTCAAGAAGGAAAACCCGGTCGGCAAGACTGTCCGGATTATTGATCGCGATTACACGATCAGCGGCGTTCTCGAGGTCTGGAAACCGACACCCAAGTTTTACCGTCTTTACGGCAGCGATGCCACCAGCCGGCCAGAACAAATATGGCTGCCGTTTTCCAACGCCGTCAGTCGTGAATTCAGCAACAGCGGTTGGAACAATTGCTCTGGCGATGGCGCAGGTACCGGTTACGAGGGTTGGCTGAAATCCGAATGCACCTGGATTCAATACTGGGCCGAACTCGACAAGGCCGGCGATGCGGCCGCTTACCGGGATTATTTGAGCGCTTATGTTGCCGAACAAAAGAAGCTCGGCCGCATGCCGCGCCCTGAACCATTCCAATTACTGAGTCTGCGCGAATGGCTGGAAGATGCCGGCGTGGTGGGTCGCGACACCAAATTATCGACCTGGATGGCGTTCGGATTCCTGATGGTTTGCCTGGTCAATCTGGTGGCCTTGATGCTGGCCAAATTCACCGCGCGCTCCGGCGATATCGGCGTGCGCCGCGCACTGGGCGCCTCGCGCAAGGAAATCTTCCGTCAGTACCTGGTGGAAGCCGGCGTGATTGGCCTGGTCGGCGCGATTCTGGGCCTGGGATTGAGTTGGTATGGCGTGCATATCGTTAGCACTCGACTCGCGGAAGCAGATGACTTTTACAGCATGGATTTCAAAATGCTGGCGATCACGCTGCTGATGTCGATTTCCGCGGCCCTGCTCGCAGGCTTGTTGCCGACCTGGCGTGCTTGCCAGGTGCGTCCTGCCATCCAGCTGAAAAGCCAATAAAATTTTTCCTCAAGGAACGACCATGGAAATCAGACCTATTTTTTCCGCGATGATGCGAAGCAAGACCGGCGTAATTCTCATCGCACTCCAGATCGCACTGACTCTCGCCATTTTGGCCAATGCGCTTTATGTGGTGCGCGATCGCACCAGCGAAGCCAATCGCGTCAGCGGTGTCGATGATGCGAATATCTTCATGATTGCCACACTGGATAAAAATACCGATGGCGCGATTGCCAGGCAGAAACATGACGAAGACGTCCTGCGGGCTATTCCCGGGATTGCCAGCGTGTCATGGACATCGCAAATGCCACTCTCGCAATCAGGTTCAAGCACCGGTGTGCAAACCGATCCGAAACAAACCGATTCCGTCGCCAGTCCTTCGGTTTATGCCGGGGGTGACATGTTGATAAAGACACTGAAACTGAAAATGCTGGAAGGTCGGGATTTCAACTCAGGCGATGTGCTGGAAATAAACGACGGACTGCCAGACCAACCCAAGCCAAAAGCGGCCCTGGTGACCAAAGCCCTGGCAAAAAAACTGTTCCCCAATGATGCATCGGCACTGGGCAAACTTTTTTATCAAGGTCGTGGTGATCCGCCCATCGAAATCATCGGTGTCGTTGATGAGCTGGTAACACCCTGGGGACGTGCCAGCTGGAATACCGACCAGACCGGCGACGAGTCTTTTATCCTGCCTGCGCGTTATGTGCAGAACTACAATATCTATGCCGTGCGTGCTGAACCGGGCCAGCGCGACAACGTCATGAAAGAAGCAGAGAAAACTTTGCTGGGCGCGATGCCCGGGCGTCTGATCGTTGAAAACGACAGCATGGACCAACTGCGCGAAAACCGTTACCGCGGCGAACACACCATGGCCAACGGTTTGCTGATCGTGATCGCTTTGCTATTGCTGATGACCGCCAGCGGCATTATCGGTTTGGCATCGCTGTGGGTAAACCAGCGCCGCAAGCAAATCGGCATTCGTCGTGCACTCGGTGCACGACGCGTGGATATACTTCGCTATTTCATTACCGAGAACGTGATTATCTGCCTGTTCGGCATCGTACTCGGCAGCGGCCTTGCCATTGCATTGAATCGCGCAATGATGAGCGAGCTGGAGCTGCAACGTCTACCGATGGTTTATCTGGCATCGGGCGCAACGGCATTGCTGGTCCTGGGCGTATTGGCGGTATTCGGGCCCGCGTGGCGAGCGGCACAGATTGCACCTGCTACCGCAACCCGCAGCGCATAAGTTAATCTAGGCCCATGCCAACCGTTCTTATTATTGACGACAACACCTCGGTGATCACCGCACTCGAGGTGTTGTTTTCTCTGCATGACATCAACACCTTGCGTGCCACCAGTCCGCAGGAAGGCCTGGCCGTTTTGCAAGACAATGCCATTGATCTTGTTTTGCAGGACATGAATTTTACCGAGGACACCACTTCGGGTGAAGAAGGCATTGCCTTGTTCAAAAAAATTCGCGAACGCCATCCGGATTTACCAGTTATTTTGTTGACCGCCTGGACCCATCTGGATGCCGCCGTCAGCCTGATAAAAAACGGTGCCGCCGATTATCTGGCCAAGCCCTGGGACGATAAAAAATTATTGGCGACCGCCTTGAACTTGATCGAGCTAGGTCAAACCCAACGCGAGCTTGGTCGCCGTGTAAGCCGCGAACGCAAACAAAAAACGGCGCTGGAAACCAATTACGATCTTTGTGGTTTCATCTGGAATGATGCAAGTACCGAACGTGTCTTGTCACTGGCCTGCCAGATTGCCAAGGCCGATGTTCCGGTTTTAATCACCGGCCCCAATGGCGCCGGCAAAGAACGCATCGCCGAAATTATCCAGAAAAATTCGTCGGTCAAAAATGGTCCGTTCGTCACGCTGAATTGCGGCGCCTTGCCGGGCGAATTGATCGAAGCCGAATTATTCGGCGCCGATGCCGGTGCCTATACCGGCGCCACCAAGGCGCGCGAAGGTAAATTCGAAGCGGCCGATGGCGGCACCCTGTTTCTCGATGAAATCGGCAACCTGCCACCGGCCGGACAAATGAAATTGTTGCGCGTACTGGAAACCGGAAAATTTGAACGTCTGGGCTCCAACAAGGAACGCAGCGTCAAAGTCCGCGTCATCAGTGCCACCAATGCCGACATTGCAACGATGATTCGTAGCGGGCAGTTTCGCGAAGATCTTTTATACCGCCTGAACCTGATTGAATTGAAACTGCCGCCACTGAGTGAACGCATTGACGATATTCTTCCATTGGCCAGGTTTTTTCTGGGTGATGGCAAACGCTTGTCGCCCAGTGCCGAAGCCGCACTTGTGCAACATGCCTGGCCGGGCAATGTGCGTGAATTGAAAAACACCATGCAGCGCGTGCAATTGCTGGTAAGCCACAAGGAAATATCGGCACAGGATTTGGGTTTGCCAGTCAAACCGGCATCCGGTGCATCGACGGAAATTGAACTGGACCGCGCGACTATCGAACAAGCCATCGAAAAAAATGCCGGTGTTATTGCCCAGGCAGCGGCAGAGCTGGGACTAAGCCGGCAGGCCCTTTATCGCCGCATGGAACGCCTTGGTATTGTTCGCAGCGCATGAAATGGAATGTCTTCAGATACTCCTTGTTGTTGCGCCTGAGCGCTTGCGTCATCGTGTTGCTTGCCATTGCCGTTGCTTCGAGTCTGCTTTTACGCGACCAATTCAAATCCGGCTGGATGGCAGCGCTCGTCGTGGTCGTCGTCATGACGCCCTTGTCGCTGCTGCTTTTACAGCGCCAGCTTAAAAATTATTTTTCGCTTTTTCGTGCACTGGCCGGCACGGTCAGCAGTTATCGCGATGGCGATTACAGTTTTTCCCTGCGCTGGAAAAGCGATGATGAACTCGGCGAATTGGTGAAGGCACATAATGATCTTGGCGATACCTTGCGTGATCAGCGCCTGAATCTGGTGCAGCGTGAATTACTGCTCGACACCATGGTGCAGAACACGCCGGTCTCGATGTTTTTGCGTGTCGATTCGGGCCCGATTGTCTATTCGAATATCGCGGCACGGCGCCTGTTGAATGAAGGTCGCAAACTTGAAGGCTACTCGCTCGACTCCCTGCTGACGGTTTTACCCATGCCTTTGCAGGAAGCATTTCAACGTGGCGGCGACGGCCTGTTTTCCATTGGCGATGGCGACAATGAAGAGGTTTACCATCTGGCGCGCCGTAGCTTTCGGCTGAATGGCCGCGCGCATGAATTGATCTTGCTGCGGCAGCTGACAACCGAACTGCGACGCCAGGAAGTGCAGACATGGAAAAAAGTCATTCGTATCCTGAGTCACGAACTCAATAATTCGCTTGCTCCCATCGCATCATTGGCACATTCGGGGGCGGAGCTCGTAAGGCGCGAACAATACCAGCGCCTAGAAGAAATTTTCCAGACCGTGGAAGAACGCGCGCGTCATCTTGAAGGCTTTATCCGTGATTACGCACACTTTGCAAAACTGCCGGCACCGCGCCTGGAAAGCGTGTCATGGCCTTCCTTTATTTCGCGATTGAATTCGCAAATGACTTTTGTGCTTGATGGCAGCCTGCCGGAAAAAACGGCCCAGTTCGATGTTGCCCAAATCGAGCAGGCGCTGATTAATCTGCTGAAAAATGCTGCCGAATCCGATTCCGAAATTCATGAAGTGAAATTGTCCATCCGCCATATCGCCGAATTTGTCCGTATCGACGTGATGGATCGCGGCAAAGGCATGAGCGATGCCGTGATGGCGAACGCACTGGTGCCGTTCTATTCCACCAAACGCAGTGGAACCGGTCTCGGACTTGCCTTGACGCGCGAAATCATCGAAGCACACGGCGGCCGCATCGCATTGACCAACCGCGAAGGCGGCGGCTTGATTGTATCGATTACCTTGCCGGCATAAGCGGAATTATTGCGCCGCCTTCAGTCCGAGAATCAATGCATTTACCCGCGGCTGCATAAAATTTTTTCTCGCCGTTATGGTTTCGGAAAATTCCAGCAACTGATCATTTTTGATCGAGTCTTTTTGCCAGACCGGTAATTGCGGTGTCTGCGGATTGCCCGTTCGGGCAAACGCCACCCAGCTATCACCAAGCTTCTGCGCCAGCGTGGAATCGGACTTGTCGAATGCAACCGGCATGCAGCCACAGCTGATTCCGGTATCCATCATGTAGGGAATTTCGCCGCCATGCGGCACGCCCTTTTGCGATCTGCGCAGGCTCTCCTGCATATAGCTGAAGTAATAACGCCAAACCGGTGCGCGCTGTGATTGCAGATAGGAAATTCTGCGCGCGAATGCAGTAAACACCGCATCGCGCATCACTTGTCGCCCGAGTTCCGCATCGCCGGAAACTTTTGGATACAGGGGCTTCACGAATATTTTCGATTTACCCAAACCCTGGATCACTTTTGCCGGGTCGACGCCAAACGCGGCGGCTACCGTAGCTTCATCACTGTTATTGCCGATAATCAGGGGCAAGGCGGCCTGCTGTTTTTTCTGGAAGGTTTCAAGAATCGTTATAGGCAGCACACTGTCGCCTGTAATGAATCCGGGCGACAAATTCAATTCCGGCGCATCCAGATTTTCAAACTTTCCGGCGGGAATCGCACGCAATTGCGCAGCACTGGCATGCATTCCATCAAGCCCCAGCGCAGTGGCAACGGCCACTCCAACCGTACGTGCTTTTTCGGGTGTATGGCCGGGAATGCCATAAGGACTTTGGGCAATACCTTTATGAAACAAGCCGCGCGCCTGCGGTGATGCATACAAGGCAAGCACACTTTCAGCACCCGCCGATTGGCCAAAAATCGTGACGTTACCCGGATCGCCGCCGAAGGTCGAAATATTTTTTTGTACCCATTTCAATGCGGCAACCTGATCCAGCAGACCGAAATTTTTCACATTGCCGCGTTCCGCATCCAGGGCCGGATGCGAAAAGAATCCGAGTGCTCCCATCCGGTAATTAATGCTGACGATAACGGCACCGCGTTTCGCCAATGAGTCGCCGCCATAGCCAGGCACGGCTCCGGATCCAAACACCAGGCCACCACCATGAATCCAGACCATGACGGGTAATTTTTTATCTGACTGCAAACTTGGCGTCCATACATTCAGAAACAGACAGTCTTCACTGATTGCACCGGGGCTACCACCGTTTTTTTCCGATAGCCCCGGTTTTTGGATACAGGCATTGCCGAATTTTTTTGCGGCGCGAATGCCGTTCCATTTCACGACTGCCTGTGGTTCGCGCCAGCGCCACTGTCCGACCGGAGCAGCGGCAAAAGGAATACCCTTGAAACTGAAAACGGATTTGTTTTGCGAACCTTCCAGCATGCCGGCATCGATGCGAACGGTTGGTGTCGTGTTCGGCGTATTAGCTGTAGAAGCCAGGGAATCACATGGGAGCAATTGTGCTCCGGCCAAAACGAACGCAGCAAGGAATATTTTTCCCGATACTGTCTTATGCATGGTCCTATCCTTTCCATGGCATGGATGGAACGATCGATAAATATTAATTTCCTAACTGCAGCCTTCCACATAGAAAATCTGCGGCGGTATGCCAACTCTCCAGTTATCCACTTTGCCGTCTTTGCCGATTTCGAAAATCAATCGTGTTGCCGATTTATCTGCCGGCGTCACCGTTATCGTGCGCGCACCGGCAATATATTTATGCGGCGAATCCTGCACATTGCCCGCGAACACGCTCATTATTTTGCTGAGCGGATCGCCGACGACGATATTGCCCGGTGCAATTTGCCCGGGCGCCTTGACGTCATAACGAACGAACTTGTCATCTTCGAACATGAAGCCAATGGCAGGCTTCTGGCCCGGAATGGGCTCGGGATTGAGATAGACGCAAGTGGAGCCTTCCGCTGTTGCACCCGCAATCAGGGGCTTACCCCAGGACGCTCTTACCGCTTCAGCATCGCTACCGAATTTTGCCGGACCAAAACCTTCAAAATTGACGCCTTCTGTATTGGGTACCGGCGCTACCACTACTTCGGGTTCAGCCGGTTTTTCAACCGGTGCCATCGCGGGTTCTACCGTTTTGACAGGCGGCGCTTGCACTTGCACGACATTATCGTCAGAAGCCTTGCAGCCAAGCAGCAATAGTGCCGTTATCGACAAGAAGAAAAATCGCGTGCGTGTATTGCGTGACATTTTTATCTCCCGGAGAATCGATGTAATGCAGAAAGTTACGAGTCTGGCATTTGTACGTCAAGCTTTACCGAAGTTGCTTTGCGTGAAAATCATTTCTTTTTAGGGCGGCGCCATTCCGAAATCGATACCTGGCGGGCACGCGAAACCGTCAGCTGGTCGGGCGGTGCATTTTTCGTAATGATGCTGCCGGCGCCAATGGTTGCGCCCTTTGCGAGGGTGACAGGTGCTACCAATGAGGAGTTGGAGCCGACAAATACCTCATCTTCGATGATGGTCTGGAATTTATTTACGCCATCATAGTTGCAGGTAATGGTGCCTGCGCCGATATTTACTTTCTCGCCGATCACGGTATCGCCGAGATAACTTAGATGATTGGCTTTACTGCCCTTCCCGATGATCGCTTTTTTTGTTTCGACAAAATTGCCGATATGCACGCCCTCACTTAATTCCGTGCCGGGGCGCAGGCGTGCAAACGGACCTATCGTACAATTGGCCCGGGCAACCACACCTTCCAGGTCGCTATGCGGATGTATTTGAACACCATTGCCGAGTGACACATTTTTCAAGCGGCAGTAGGGGCCGATCTTTACACCGTCGCCCAGCGTTACGTTTCCTTCGATAATCACGTCGACATCAATTTCGACATCGGTACCGACGCTTAGCTCGCCGCGCAAATCGAAACGTGCAGCATCATTGAAGCGCACGCCCTGTTCGGCGAGTTTTCTGGCCGAACGCATTTGAAACGCCCGTTCAAGCTGCATCAATTGCCAGGGGTCATTGGCGCCCTCGGTTTCAATCACATCACTGCAACGCACGACGGTAGCGGCCTGGTATTCGTGCGATGCGGAAGCAAACACGTCGGTCAAATAATATTCGCCCTGGGCATTATTGTTTTTCAAACCCTGCAGCCATTTTTTCAATTGGCTGGCATGGGCGGCAATCATGCCGGTATTGATCAAGTGAATGGCACGCTGTTCTGCCGTGGCATCCTTTTGTTCGACAATCGCTGCCACATTTCCGACGGCATCCAGTACGACACGGCCATAGCCGGTCGGGTTTTCAAGTTCTGCCGCCAGCACAACCAGGCTTGCATCGAATGCCAGCATCGCCTGCAATGTTTCCGTCCGTATCAATGGCACATCGCCATACAAAACCATGACCCGTGCATTATCGGGAATGCCCGGCATCGCTTGTTGAACGGCGTGACCGGTACCTTTTTGTTCCGATTGCTCGACCCAGCGCAAATCGTCTTGATCGGAAAATGCTTCACGTACCTGCGCGCCACCGTGACCATAAACAATGTGCAGCGCTTCGGGTTGTAACGCGCGTGCGGCATTGACGACATGTGCCAACATCGGTTTGCCGGCGATTTTCTGCAGTACTTTCGGCAAAGCCGACTTCATGCGCTTACCTTCTCCGGCAGCGAGAATGACGATATGCAGGGCTTGGGTCATGGGCTTGCTCGAAACAGGTTTATGTCGGAAATAGATGCTATCAGAAGCGGACATATTGTAGGGGCGCATGCTTGCGACCGCCATGGATGGCGGGAGTATCAAAAATGCAGGAGCAGTTTTTTGACCTGAGCCCGAAATCCGCGAGTATGTTCAGGGCGCAGCAAGCATGCTCCCCTATGTTTTAGATTTTTGATAAATGGCGGCAATAAAAAACGCCGCAATCAGCGGCGTTTTTCGGAAAGCGCATGAAAACTCAATCTTCAATGCTTCATGTTTTTGCGTAACCGTTCCAGGGCCTGCAGCTGCGCCATGGCTTCGGCAAGCTTGGTCTGGGCTTCGGCAATTTCCATCGCTTCGCCACGACCGGCAAGAATACGTTCAGCTTCTTCCTTGGCTGCCTTGGCTTTCGCTTCGTCCAGATCGGCGGCGCGGATGGCGGTGTCGCTCAATACCGAAACCACTTGGGGCTGCACTTCGAGAATGCCGCCGGAAATATAGAATTCCTGCTGCTCGCCATTGGCCAGGGTGACGCGAACATAACCCGGCTTCAAACGGGTGATCAGTGGCGCATGGCGCGGAGCTATGCCGAGCTCGCCCATTTCACCGGTGACCACGACCATTTGTACATCACCGTGAAAAATTTCGTTCTCGGCACTGACGATGTCGCAACGGATTGTAGAAGTCATATTTTGTTTCCATAGGGTGCGTTTCTAACGCACCGGTTACTCAATGCTGCCAAACAAGGTGCGTTAGAAACGCACCCTATGCTTTTACGCTTTTTCTGCCATTTTCTTGGCTTTCTCGATCGCTTCATCGATACCGCCAACCATGTAGAAAGCCTGTTCCGGCAAATGATCGCATTCGCCGTCGCAGATCATCTTGAAGCCACGAATCGTATCTTTCAGGCTGACGTACTTACCAGGCGAACCGGTGAAGACTTCAGCGACGTGGAAAGGCTGCGAGAAGAAGCGTTCGATTTTGCGGGCGCGCGATACGGCCTGGCGATCTTCTTCCGACAACTCGTCCATACCCAGAATCGCGATGATGTCCTTGAGTTCTTTGTATTTTTGCAGCGTGGCTTGTACGCGGCGGGCGGTGTCGTAGTGTTCATGGCCGATCACGTTCGGGTCAAGCTGACGCGAGGTCGAATCGAGTGGATCCACTGCAGGATAAATACCGAGCGAGGCGATGTTACGCGACAACACCACGGTGGCGTCCAAGTGGGCGAAGGTGGTGGCTGGCGATGGATCGGTCAAGTCGTCGGCTGGCACGTAAACAGCCTGGATCGAGGTGATCGAACCGGTTTTGGTGGAAGTAATGCGTTCTTGCAGAACGCCCATTTCTTCCGCCAGCGTAGGTTGGTAACCCACGGCAGACGGCATACGACCCAAGAGCGCGGACACTTCGGTACCGGCCAGGGTGTAACGGTAGATATTGTCGACGAACAACAGAACGTCCTTGCCTTTACCGGACGCGTCTTTTTCGTCGCGGAAGTATTCGGCCATCGTCAGACCGGTCAACGCAACGCGCAGACGGTTGCCCGGTGGCTCGTTCATTTGACCGTACACCATCGCCACTTTATCAAGCACGTTGGAGTCTTTCATTTCGTGGTAGAAGTCGTTGCCTTCGCGGGTACGCTCACCGACACCTGCGAACACCGACAAACCGCTATGCGCCTTTGCGATGTTGTTGATCAGCTCCATCATGTTCACGGTCTTGCCGACGCCGGCGCCGCCGAACAGGCCGACCTTGCCGCCCTTGGCAAACGGGCACATCAGGTCGATAACCTTGATGCCGGTTTCGAGCAATTCATTGGCCGAAGACTGGTCTTCGTACGAAGGCGCCAGACGATGGATTTCCCAATGGTCTTTGGTGTTAACCGGACCGGCTTCGTCGATTGGATTGCCGAGCACGTCCATGATGCGGCCGAGTGTTTCGGCGCCGACAGGAACCGAAATCGCCTTGCCTGTGTTGGTCGCAATCAGGTTGCGCTTCAAGCCATCGGTCGAACCAAGTGCAATCGTACGGACAACGCCGTCGCCGAGTTGTTGCTGCACTTCAAGCGTAATCTCGGTGCCGCCGACTTTCAGCGCATCGTAGATTTTCGGCACTTCATCGCGATTGAACTCAACGTCCACCACCGCGCCGATGATTTGTACAATCTTGCCCTGGTTCATTTTTGTATCCTCAAATAAATCAATTTGTTTATGCACGCTGTTTTTTCTGCCGCAAAATTCTTTTTAGACCGCTGCCGCGCCGCCGACGATTTCGGAAATTTCCTGTGTAATCGCCGCTTGACGTGCCTTGTTGTAAATCAGGTTCAAGGTGCCGATCAGCTTGGTGGCGTTGTCGGATGCCGACTTCATCGCGACCATGCGGGCCGCCTGTTCCGAAGCCAGATTTTCCAATACCGCCTGGTACACCAATGATTCGACGTAACGGGTCATCACATGATCCAGCACCGTCTCGGCGTTTGGCTCATAGATGTAATCCCAATCGTGTTTGCTTTGCAGGGTTTCCGAAGCAGGCAAAGGCAGCAACTGATCCTGCGTCGGCTTCTGCGTCATCGTGTTGACGAAGTCGCTGTAGTTCAGGAATACGCGATCGAGTTTGCCGGCCGCGAATGCATCGAGCATGACCTTGATAACGCCGACCAGTTTTTCCAGCTGCGGTTTTTCACCGAGATGGGTGACGGTGCCGGTGACATTGACTTTCAAGCGACGGAAAAAAGTCGCCGCTTTCTGGCCAACGCAGACCACGTCGATTTCGACACCCTTGGACTGCCACTCGCGCATGTCGGCCAGAATACGGCGGAACATTTGCGAATTCAGGCCGCCGCACAAACCGCGGTCGGTGGAAACAACGATATAACCAATACGTTTGATGTCGGAACGATCGACCATGAACGGATGGGTATATTCCGAATTGGCTTTCGCGATGTGGCCGATCATCTGCTTGATCAAACGTGCATAAGGACGCGATGCTTTCATGCGTTCCTGGGCTTTGCGAATTTTCGAAGCCGAGACCATTTCGAGCGCGCGCGTCACCTTGCGGGTGTTCTGCACGCTCTTGATCTTGGTTTTAATTTCTCTGCCGCCTGCCATGTTTCTATCCTGTTAGAGGAGAGGAGTGAGACGTAAGACGAAAGCGCTCGCGTCTATCGTTTTCCGTCTCCCGTTTCCCTAATTACCAAGTACCGGTCGTTTTGAATTCGGAAATGATTTTCTTGAATTCAGCTTCGATTTCCTTGTCCCAGGCGCCGGTTTCGATGATCTTCTTTTGCAGATCGCCGTAACTGTTGGCCATATGGGCATGCAAACCGGCTTCGAAAGCCTGGATCTTGTTCAATGGAACTTCGTCCATGTCGCCTTCGTTGACGGCGTAAATGGACAATGCCATTTGTGCGATCGACATCGGGGCGTATTGTTTTTGCTTCATCAATTCGGTCACGCGTTGGCCGCGTTCCAATTGTTTACGGGTGGCTTCGTCGAGATCGGAAGCGAACTGGGCGAACGCAGCCAATTCACGGTACTGCGCGAGCGAGATACGAATACCGCCCGACAGTTTTTTCATGATATTGGTTTGCGCTGCACCACCGACGCGGGACACCGAGATACCGGCGTTGACCGCAGGACGGATGCCGGCGTTGAACAGGTCGGTTTCCAGGAAGATCTGGCCGTCGGTGATCGAAATCACGTTGGTTGGAACGAAGGCGGAAACGTCACCGGCTTGCGTTTCGATGATCGGCAAGGCGGTCAGCGAACCGGTCTTGCCTTTGACGGCGCCGTTGGTGAATTTCTCCACGTATTCTTCGTTGACGCGGGCTGCACGTTCCAGAAGGCGTGAGTGCAAATAGAACACGTCGCCGGGATACGCTTCGCGACCTGGTGGGCGACGCAGCAACAGCGAGATTTGACGATATGCCACGGCTTGCTTGGACAGATCGTCATAAACGATCAATGCGTCTTCGCCGATATCGCGGAAATATTCACCCATAGTGCAACCAGCATAGGCGCTGATGTATTGCATGGCCGGGGATTCGGAAGCGGTAGCGGCTACAACAATCGTGTGAGCGAGCGCGCCGTTGTCTTCAAGCTTGCGAACCACGTTGGCAACCGTCGATGCTTTCTGGCCAATCGCGACGTACACGCACTTAACGCCGGTACCTTTCTGATTGATGATGGCATCGATCGCCATGGCGGTTTTACCGGTTTGACGATCGCCGATGATCAGTTCGCGTTGACCGCGGCCGACGGGAATCATGGCGTCGACCGATTTGTAACCGGTTTGCACGGGCTGCGACACCGACTTGCGCCAGATCACGCCCGGCGCCACTTTTTCTACCGGAGCAGAAGAAGTTGCGTTCAATGGGCCTTTGCCGTCGATTGGTTCGCCGAGTGCGTTCAATACGCGACCGAGCAATTCCGGACCGGTAGGAACTTCGAGAATGCGGCCGGTGGTTTTCGCAATATCGCCTTCGCGGATATTTTTGTAATCACCCAGCACCACCGAACCGACCGAATCGCGCTCGAGGTTCAATGCGAGTGCGTAGGTGTTGTTCGGCAATTCAATCATTTCGCCTTGCATCACATCGGCCAGGCCGTGGATACGCACGATACCGTCGGAGACGGAAGTAACGGTGCCTTCATTACGCGCTTCGGCGGCCAGTTTGACCTTTTCGATGCGGGTCTTGATCAGTTCGCTGATTTCGGACGGATTGAGCGTTTGCATGGGTGAGTCCTCAGCCGGTCTTAAACCGGTGTTTCAATTTAGTTCGTTAAGCTCGCTTGCAAGCGAGCCAGTTTGGTTTTGATCGAGCCATCAATTACTACGTCACCGGTATTGATTACCACGCCACCGATCAGGCTTTCATCGACATGCGCAGTGATTTCCACTTCGCGGTCGAAACGCTTTTTCAGGGCATTACGCAATTGGGTCAGCTCTGCGGCATCCAGCGTTTTCGCGGAGGTCACGGTCGCTTTCACCACACGTTCGGCATCGGCTTTCAATTCGTCGAACAAGGCGGCAATTTCCGGCAGCAAAGGCAGACGATGGTTGTCGGCCAGCACGGTCAAAAATTGCTGATAGCTTGCGTCGGCATCTCCGGGCGGGCTAAGCAATTCATTGATCACGGCAGCGCCAACACGCGGATGGCCGAGTGCATTCTTCACTGCCGGAATTTCTGCGGCGACCGCCGAAAAACCGAGTGCTTGCGACCATTGTGCGAGACGGCCTTGTTCGCGTGCGATTGAAAAGGCGGCACGGGCGTAAGGGCGGGCAAGAGTAAGGGCTTCGCTCATGATTTAGCTCAGATTTCAGCAGCGAGTTCGTCGAGCAAGGCCTTGTGGGCATTGCCGTCGATTTCACGCTTGATCAGTTTTTCAGCGCCTTTGACAGCCAGGGCGGACACTTGCTTGCGCAGGTCTTCCTTGGCTTTCGTGGTAGCAGCGATGATATCGGCTTGCGCCGCCGCTTTCTGGCGGTTGCCTTCAACGATAGCTTCCTGCTTGGCATCATCGATAATCTGATTTCTGCGTGCTTCGGCTTGTGCAATGATTTCCGCCGCCTTGCCGCGAGCTTCACGCAATTGTTCATTGACGCGTTCTTCGGCTTGCGCGAGTTCAGACTTGCTGCGATCTGCAGCAGCCAGGCCTTCGGCAATTTTCGCTTGACGTTCTTCAATAGCCGCCATGATGTGCGGCCAACCGAATTTCATCACCAACCAAGCGACCGAGAAAAACGCGGCGCATTGGATGATCAGTGTGATATTGGGATCCATAACCTACTCCTGTTGGCCGACAGCACAATGCCGTCGGCTTACACATACTCAGACTTGCAAATTAGCCTGCGAGCTGGGTGAGGAACGGGTTGGCGAAGATCAGCAACAGGGCAATGGCAACGCCGATCATCGGAATCGCATCGAGCAAGCCGGCGACGATGAACAGCTTGGTTTGCAGCATTGGGGTCAGTTCTGGTTGACGAGCTGCGCCTTCCAGAAATTTACCGCCGAGAAGCGCGAAGCCGATCGCGGTACCAAGTGCGCCCAGGCCAATCAATAAGGCTGCAGCGATGACGGTGTAACCCATTACATTAGCGATAAGGTCGATGTGTTCCATGTTGCTCTCCGTGTATTGCGTTTAAGTTAATTAAGATGAAACAAAAGGTGAAAACTTGAAGTAAAAATGTTTAGTGCTTTTCAGACGCCATGCTCAGATACACCACCGTCAGCATCATGAAGATGAAGGCTTGCAGGGTAATGACCAGAATATGGAATGCAGTCCAGATAAAGCTGGCGACAAACTGCATCGGCGCCATCGCGTAGGTCATGCCGCTCGATAGCGAAGAACCCAGTGTCATTACTGCAATCAGAATGAAGATCAATTCGCCGGCATACATATTGCCGAACAGCCGCAAACTGAGCGAAATCGGACGAACCACTTCTTCGATCAGGCGCAACAACAGGTTGGCAGGCGCCAGCATGATCATGCCGAGCGTACCGTGCGCATGAAAAGGTGCGGTGAAAATTTCCTTGGTAAACAGGCCGATGCCCTTGTGGGCAATGCCGAAATAATGGATCAGGAAGAAAACGCCAATCGACATGCCGAGCGTGGTGTTCATGTCGGCAGTTGGCACAACGCGCAGGTAGGCGTGATGCGGGTCATTGCCTGCAGCTGCATTGCCTTTGGCCCAGAGCCACGGCAGTAAATCGACCGGCATCATATCCATGAAGTTCATCAGGAACACGAGACCGAAAATCGTCACCGCCAAAGGTGCGATGAATTTGCTTTGACCGTGGAAGGTTTCGCGGACCAGTCCGTCAATGCCGGTCACCATCATTTCAATGGCGCATTGCAGCTTGCCTGGGACGCCGGCCGTTGCACGACGGGAAACATACAAGAACAGACCAAGGAAAATACTGCACATCAACAGCAGGAAAATCACGCTGTCGACATTGATCGTCATAAACGAACCTTCACCCACCTTCACTTGCCAATGATGCAAATGGTGCTGGATATATGCTGTTGTTCCGCCGCTTTCAGCTTCAGTGCTCACGCTTCACCTTACCGCTAGACAATGCCACAAGTGGAAACACTACCAAGGCCAGCACCACTCCCATCGCAACCGCCAGCGGCGCAAGCGCCTTCAGGCGAAACGACAGAATTAACACCAACCCCACGATTAACCATTTCAAACACAAGCCCAGCCAGAGCCGGGTGTACACACGACCAGCGGATTGAACCCCTCCGCCCAGTGAGAGCTGCGCCATTGCCAAGCCTCCCAGCAATATCGACAGCACCCCTGCCATCAACCCAAGACCTGCTGCCCGGCCAGATACGGCCCAGACAACCAGCATTGCGATAGCGCCTGTCAAAGCCTGCCATTTAGCTACTTGCAAGGCCATTTTTTGACCATCGGCAAGATGTTTTTGCATGGCAGACACCTCGGCAGCCCAAGGCCACAGCAATTCCCAACTTAGTCCAAAATTATAACAGTCAGGCAAGGCTATCGACAACCCGTTATTCACTTTGTTTCAAGAGTCCTGACTCTAGAAATTAGGCATACTGCGGCTTTCATCACAAGGAATGCTTCAGCATGACAATCGCCCTCTATTGCGTACTGGCCGCCGGGTTAATGCCCTACCTCTGGACTGGCGTGGCGAAAGCCCGCGGGCCGCGCTACAACAATGTGAATGTCAGGCTTTGGCAAAGCAAACTCGAAGGTGTTGCGCAGCGCGCACATGCGACGCACTTGAACAGCTTCGAGGCTTTCCCGCTGTTCGCCGCAGCCGTGCTTGTTGCACAGATGAACGGCGCTGATCAAGCCCATGTCGATATGCTGGCTTTAAGTTTTACGGGCCTGCGTCTTGTTTACGGCGTTTTATATCTGGCCAATCAGGCAAGCTTACGAAGCCTGGTCTGGCTTGCAGCGCTCGCCTGTAGCGTGATGATTTTCATTGCAGGGAAGTAATGCCATGCAGGAAGTTCATGTCACTTTCGATTTCAACGCGCCGCAGGAAAAAATCTTTGCCTGCGTCAGTGACCATGCAACATTCCTGAGCACATCTCGCATTCATTGCAGCATGAAACGCCTCGGCAATCCCGATGCAAACGGCAATGGCGCACTGCGCGAAGTGACAAAAGGGATGCTGCGCTTTGAAGAGGAGATCAGCGCTTTCAATGCGCCGCACGGCTTTGACTATCGCATCCTTTCCCTGCGCGGGCCGTTCAATTTGAAATTGCCGTTTCAGCACGAGATCGGCCGAATACAATTGCACGCAGACAAGCAGAAAACCCGCCTGGTCTGGATTTCGCGCTTCCGTTTTTCGGTGCCGTTTTTCGGGCCATGGCTGGAGCGGAAAATCGCTGCTTCCATCAGTGAAACTTTTCTGTTTTTCCTGAAGCGCCTGAATTCGAAAATCATCGATGATTCAAGCAGTACCGGACCCGACACGCTTTAGAATCGGGGCTTCCAGCCAATGCCAGGACAGAAACGCCAACGTGATTGAAATCAAAAGCCCTGAAATGAAAAAGCTCGGGAAATCGGATTTCACCGCCTGCATGCCGCCCATGCTTTCGCGTAGCACGACCATTACCGGATAATGCCAAAGATAGATTCCGTAACTTATCCGGCCCAGCCATTGCAGTGGTGCCGACTGCAGGAACCCATCCGCCAGATTGCGGCCGGCACAGATGGCTACCAATAAAACGGCAATGCATACGCTTGCATACAAGTGCCAAAAAAATAGTGCCGGCTGAAGTGTCGGCGAACCATGATAGGCATCGCCAACCATCCATCCGAGCGCCGGCAGGGCAAGCAACACTATCGTCGAAACAAGGACAAGCAGGTTTCTTGTTTTCACTTTCGGCAATTGATTCCGATAACGCATCCGCACGAAGAAAAAAGCGGCCAGCATGCCAATGAGAAATTGAAACAAGCGTCCAGGTAAATGATCGACCCAATACACTTCTTCGGCCCGGGTCAATCCAAAACCAAGCAGAAAATGACGATAAAGCAGGCTAAGTGCAATTCCCAGGATCAACCAGTACCAACGCCGATCCGTCAGGCAAAGAGCCAGCACCGGCAGCAGCAAATAAAACCCGAATTCAACCGGCAACGTCCACCAGGTCGGAACATACGCAGGCACCAAAGGCCAGGCATTTATCCAAAGCACGCCATGCGCAAGGACGCCGCTCCAACCTGGAGAACTCCACGGCATCCCCGCCCCCACTCCCAGCCAGGCAAAGATCAATATCAGCACTATCTGCAAATAATAGGCTGGAAAAATGCGAAAGAAACGCCGCCTGGCGTACAACTTCAAATCCGGGTGCGGCAGTTTTTGCCGCAAGGCTTCGGCGAACGGCAAGCTAAGCAAAAAAGCCGACAATGTGAAGAAAATATCGACCCCCATGCCGCCCATTGCCATCAGCCATGCCAGCGGAGGCCAAAGCCATTCCACATTGCCGGCAATCATGAAGGCATGCAGCAAGAGTACCCAAAAGGCCGCCAGACCTCGAATTCCGGTCAAACTTGGCCAGGAGATTTGGGTTTTTACACTGCCGGTTTCAATTGATGCAGATGTTGCCTGCTTTTTGTTTGGCCGAGTGTTCATTTGCCGTAGTATGCGTATTACGGTTCAGGCTCGCCAGTTCAGCGACACTTGCCAGTGTTGCCGATTGTCCATAAAAGGTCTGGAATTACGTTAACTTATTGCCACCACATGAAAATGTTTTAGGGGAACACGTTTATGGATTCATCGAATTCACGCATTCGGAACGCTTGCATGAGCGCCCGCTCTGCCCTTGTTAAACGATTTGTCCTCGCCGCGTTTTTATTGGTGCTTGGCTGGGCACCGCAGGCGTTTGCGACCACCGGCTGCGAAATCTTTATCAGTGGTGCGTCCTCGGCAACGGTCAACGTTTCGACGGTTCAGGGATTTTCGGTACTGCTGCAAGATACCGGTGGCGGGCCTTGTCCGGCGACAAACCTCACGTTTACTGCTGCACCAGATACCACGGGCGGGACAATAGTTCCGGCGACGATTACCGGCGCCACATTTTCCCCGACAGGTAATCTTGTCAATTTCAACGTCACTGCCGGACCCACGGGCGGTGGCGCTGCGCTTATCACCGTGAATTGCAGCACATGCTTTAACGGCTCGACATCGGTGCAATTCAATTTATTCACCAATAACGTCTATTCTTTTACCCCGACCTCGCCAACGACGGTCACTACCAATCAATCCTCATCGTATACCTTAAGCACCAATCTATTGCTTAACGGTTCCGGTTCGGGCCCAACGTACACGACGAATTTTTTCGTTACCCCTAGTGGGCCTTCATTGGGCACACCTGCAAACTCCGCAGCAGGCAATGCCAGTGTTACTGCAAATAGTTTCGTCGCCGGCACCCTGAATGTTCAGGCATCCGTAGGCTGTCCAACGGCACTACCCGGTTGTCCGCCGGCACCTATCGCTTTCACCGTCAATGTAGAGGCGGTTTCAGTAACAGCTGTTTCCGCGCCAAGTGCGGTAAGTATTCCGGCGGGCGGCAGTACAACTCGCGTTGCACGTTACGGGGGACTTACGACGCCGGTCGTCGGCTCCGCTGTGACCTGGAGCATTTCAGCAAGCCCGGCAGGTGGCGATGGCGTGATTAGCGGCGCAAGCCCCACAACAAATGCGGCCGGGCAAACACAGGCAAACTTCACGGCGACTGTGCCGGGTGTTTATACGGTCAGGGCATTCACGACAGATACCTGGTCTGGCGATCCGCTTGAAGATTTCACTGTTACCGTAACTGCCATCACGCGAACATTGGCAGTTTCTTCAGGCAATGGTCAATCCGCTCCCACCAGCACCACTCTGCCGGCCCCATTAGTCGCCCTGGCACAAGACAATGCTGTCAACGCGCCTGGCATCACCATCAACTGGGCAGTAGTTTCCGGCAGCGCCACGCTTAGCGCCCCCACCAGTGTCACCGGTGCCGGAGGATTGGCCAACATCGGCGTAAATTTAGGGCCGGTACCAGGGCCGATTGTCATTACCGGTACGCGTGCCGATGACGCTACTGCCGTGGCGACTTTCAACATTACATCGACGTTGGTACGCACGCTCGTGATCGTCTCGGGCAACAATCAAAACGCCACACCTGGATCACCATTGCCGGCGCCTGTGGTGGTTAACGCAAAAAATAACGGGGTTTCCGTCGGCGGCGTCACTATCAACTGGACGATTACTCCGGGCTCAACCTTGGGCGCTGCAAGCAATGTGACCGCTGCCGGCGGTGCGGCCTCGAACACCGCAACGCTTAGTGCTACGCCAGGCGCTGTCGTAATCACAGCAACGAGGCAAGACGACCCGACCGTGTTTGCCACCTTCACCGTGAACGGCGTCAGCCTTGCAGGCATTCCGGGTTTGACACCTCCACAACTGGAGCTTGCCAATGCCCTTGATACCATCTGTACCAGCCTGAATGCCCTGGTTGCTCCAACCGCCGCGCAGATTGATTTTAAGGCACGCTGCCAGGAACTGGCCGGCAACGCGGCAACAAACCCTGTTGACGTCATAAAAGCATTGACCGAATTGCTGCCAGATGCACAGGGCGCGCAAGCGCGTGCTTCCATGCTCACGGCTTCTCGTCAATTCGAAACAGTCAGCGCTCGAATTGCAGCACTTCGTAGCGGTACGCAAGGCACGAGTTTCGGCGGCCTTGCCCTTACCGGGCCGAACGGGACTGTGTCACTTGGAAGTTTGATCGATAGTTTGACGGGTGATTCTGCGCAGGAAGTCGGCGGTGATTTCCAGCGCTGGGGCTTTTTCGCCAGCGGCACCATTGGCACTGGTGATGCCAACGCAGCAGGGGCTACACCAAGCTATGACTTTTCCATTCACGGTTTAACGGTGGGTGTTGATTATCGTCAAAGTGACAAGTTCATTTTCGGTGCTGCCCTGGGCTACACCAATCAAAATACCGATTTGGCTCCGGGCCAGGGCGGCGTCGACGCGAGAGGCTTCACGCTTTCGGCCTATGGCACCTACTTCAAGGACAATAGTTGGTATACCGATGCGGTTCTTACCTATGGAACCAACAATTACGATTTGACGCGGAATATTATCTATACGATTCCAGACGGACTTGGTGGTTTCACTTCGGTAGATCAAACCGCCCGTTCGGATTCCGGTGGTGATTTGCTGAGTTTCGGTGCTACCTTTGGCCGCGACTTCCAAAAAGGTGGCTGGAGCATTGGCCCATACGGTCGCCTGTTGTACACACGGCTGAATTTCGATCGTATCGAGGAGACACTGGTTTCTTCCGGACCGGGTGCAGGACTGGCCCTGATAGTGGAAGAGCGTAGCCTTGATTCTTTAGCCAGCGTGTTGGGCGGCAAATTTACCCGCGCTATCAGTACTAACTGGGGCGTGCTGACGCCACACTTCCAGCTTGAATGGGAGCATGAATTCAACAGCGATCCGGGATCGGCTACGGCCAGGTTCGTCAATGATCCGACGGGCACGGAAATCATCCTTAACGACGCGCCATACGATGCCAATTATTTCCGTATTGGCCTGGGCTTGTCGGCAATCATGAGTAAAGGCCGCTCGGGATTCATGTATTACGAAAAAACCCTGGGGCGCGACGGCATTAGTCAGGACAATCTGGCTCTGGGCTTCCGTCTGGAGTTTTAAGATTTCATCAGCTGGTAAAAAGGCCCGCAATGCGGGCTTTTTTATTGGCATGGTTTTTGTCTTTTACGGATCTGTTTATTGTGATTGTTTTTGTGCCCGGTTTTTTTGCGCCGGGATTAAGTGCAGATTGTTTTCTGCCGAGGCTCCAGCGCCTTTCAAGTGCATAAAGATGTACGCCAACGAAACGTTTTGAATTTACCATTCCGTTTTTTGCCATAATCGAACCTCACGAGTTCCGGCACCCAGAATGCATCCTTATCAGGCAGCAACGAGAATCATCACAGGTCTTCTCGCAACTTGTCTGCTTGCGGGCTTTATCTATCAAAAGGGAAGTCCCGCATTAGGTACTACACAAAACGATCGCGTTTTTGTGGGCGTCAAACTGGTTAGTTTTTTCTCGATGTTCACCAAAGAACCGGATGACGCACATGACATTCATATTATTCCCGATACGAAAGATCCGGCATATCTATTCCCGATACATCGTATCCAGCGCAGCCGTGATTCCAATGGTGTGATTACCTTATCAGGCGTTATCAATGTCCGAGGCGATGCCAGCCTGACTGCAATGCCGCTGCTCAATGAGTTTTATTCCAACGTCAGCGGACGTGGTGCTTCGGGCAGCGTGTATATGGTGAAAATACGTTTTGAACAGGCAACGCCCACAATGACTGATGCCGTTGAAGTGTCATGGCTAAAGATTGCACAGCAACTTAATGACCCGGAAGACCGCAACTTGATTGTCGGGATGACCCAAACTGGCGGCAATGTACTGCAAATCAACCCCATGTTTGCCGATGCACGCAGCATGAAGCTTGCACTGACGAATCAACCGATAAGTTCAAAACAGGTTAGCGATATTATCAAACACACGCGCAGTGTATTCGCGCATGAAATGGCTCATGCAATGGGGCTATCGCATTTACGCAACGAGACAAAATCCATTGTTTCCTACGCCTTTGGTCGTCACGTGACTTTCTCGGACGCCCAAGCCATTTGCCTTCTGGTAACCAACAGAGATGGCTCGCTTTGCCCGAATTAAATTTGCTTGTTTCTGGCAGAGACGCGGAATACCGCGTAAAGCAAACCTCTGTCGATGATCGAGGTTTAGTCCGATGGATACGTTAGCAAACAGTGTTCGCGGCGGCTATTGATTGCGGTGCCCGGGACGCCGCATAAAACAAAACCCCAGACCTTTCGATCTGGGGTTTGTCTTAAATAAAACCCAACGTTTAGCCCGCTAGATGTGTAAGCACGACCGTGCTTGCTATTGATGATTGCGGCTTTACCGCCTAAAAAAGAAACGCCGGATCTTTCGGATCCGGCGTTCTAGGATAAAACCCTGGCGATGACCTACTCTTGCATGGCTTGAGCCAC